>OGSG01000002.1_pt1 | contig 432445 bp, 383 predicted proteins | sample 1573841 | NCBI WGS metagenome assembly OGSG01 (sample SAMN03295849, study PRJEB24534) | human gut metagenome | isolation source: fecal sample 2 from infant 7 | host: Homo sapiens | place: USA: Pittsburgh, PA | collected 2014-07
CCTGCGACCAATTGATTAAAAGTCAACTGCTCTACCAACTGAGCTAACGACCCGAGTGGTGGGTGATGACGGGATCGAACCGCCGACCCCCTCCTTGTAAGGGAGGTGCTCTCCCAGCTGAGCTAATCACCCGATACTACGCTGGTTTACTGCGTGTGGTCAGTCGTGGAGGGGATAACACTAACGAAACGTTGCAACGTTGCCTTCACGATATCGCTCATTTAAACCACCTGAGCGAGTGGTGGGTCGTGCAGGATTCGAACCTGCGACCAATTGATTAAAAGTCAACTGCTCTACCAACTGAGCTAACGACCCACATTTTTGCCACCGCGGGTTTGTTTCGTATCCCGTGGCAACGGCGGCATATATTACTGATTTAAGATTCTGACGCAACAAAAATTTCGAGGCAGTTCACTTAACTGCTTACGTTTCATGCGGCAAGACCAGAAATAATACGGTATCTGGTCAAGCCGCATGCATTACATCGCATTCAGGCGTTTTTGCGCCTGTTTTGCACCGTCGGTGCCAGGGTATTTGGAGATAACCTGCTGATAAACGGCCTTCGCTTTCGCGGTATCGCCTTTATCCTGCATGATTACGCCGACCTTATACATCGCATCCGCCGCTTTCGGTGATTTAGGATAGTTCTTCACCACCGAGGCAAAGTAATACGCCGCGTCATCCTTCTTACCTTTGTTGTAATTCAGCTGGCCGAGCCAGTAATGGGCGTTCGGCTGGTAAGTGGAATCCGGGTATTGCTTAATGAAATTGGAAAACGCGGTGATGGCTTCATCCTGACGGGATTTATCCTGCACCAGCGCGATAGCTGCGTTGTAATCGGTATTGGCATCCCCGCTTTGCGTCGGTGCGCTGGCTGCGGGCGCGGAGGCACTCGCATCCGGTGTGGCTTGCGCCGCGCCGTTTTGCGCCTGATCGCCGCCCTGCGCCGCTGCCGCTCCGCCATTGCCATTAGTCAGACTGTCCATCTGCAGCAAAATCTGCTTTTGACGTTCCACAATCTGGTTAAGCTGATACTGATTTTCCTGAATCTGACCGCGCAGGGAATCAATATCGGACTGGTTATCGGAGAGCTGCTGCTGAAGCTGGGTTAAAAGCTGACTGTGAGCGTTGGAAATACGCTCGAGTTGAACGACACGGTCTTCGACCGAGCCTGAGCCGACATCACTGATTGGCGCCTGGGCATTAGCGGCCCAGGGGGCCGCTACGCCAACCAGTAACGACAGACCCAACAGGTGATGTCTGAAGTTACTGATCATGCAATTCTCTTAGTAAACCAGTACGGCGCGACGGTTTTTGGCATATGCCGCTTCGTCGTGACCCAGTACTGCAGGTTTTTCTTTACCGTAAGAAACGATGGAGATCTGGTCAGCAGAAACGCCTTTACCCTGCAGGTACATCTTAACTGCGTTAGCACGACGCTCGCCCAGGGAGATGTTGTACTCCGGGGTGCCGCGCTCATCCGCGTGACCTTCAACAGTCACTTTGTAAGACGGGTTGCTACGCAGGAAGTTAGCGTGCGCATCCAGCATTGCAGCGAAGTCAGAACGGATGTCGTACTTGTCCAGATCGAAGTAAACGATGTTGTTCTGCTGCAGCTGCTGCATCTGCAGACGCGCCTGCTCTTCAGAAGACATGTTGCCGCCGTTGCCGTTCATACCAGTGCCGGCACCCAGCATGCCTTCGCCGCTCTGGTCATTGCTGGCGTTCTTGTTAGAAGAACACGCTGCGATTGCCATAACAGGCAGAGCGATCATCAGCCCTTTCAGCACTTTATTCAGTTGCATTTCTTTGATTCCTTTAGTAATCAATTAATTATTATTACAGATACGGCGACCAGGCAGGCGATTTTACCTGTCCATCAGTTGCCGGAAGACGCGCTTTGAAACGCCCATCTGTAGAAACCAGATTCAGCACGGATCCCATCCCCTGAGAAGAGCTGTAGATTACCATAGTGCCGTTAGGTGCCAGACTTGGCGTTTCATCCAGGAACGTTGACGACAGCGTCTGTACGCCACCCGTTGCCAGATCCAGTTTAGCGATGTTCTGAGCGCCGCCATTGGAGCTCACCATCACCATAAATTTACCGTCGGAGCTGATGTCAGCGTCCTGGTTCTGAGAGCCTTCCCAGGTCACACGCTGCGGCGCACCGCCGTTGATATTGACTTTATACACCTGAGGACGACCAGCCTGGTCAGAGGTATAAGCCAGCGTCTGGCTGTCCGGATACCAGGTCGGCTCGGTGTTGTTGCTACGTCCGTCGGTCACCTGACGGATCTGGCCAGAGCCGATATCCATCACGTACAGGTTCAGACTGCCGGTTTTAGAGAGTGCGAAAGCCAGTTTGCTGCCATCCGGGGAGAACGCCGGCGCACCGTTGTGGCGCGGGAACGACGCAACCTGACGCACGGCGCCGTTTGCCAGCGTCTGGATAACCAGCGCAGAACGACCGCTTTCAAAGGTCACGTAAGCAAGCTTGCTGCCATCCGGCGACCATGCCGGAGACATCAGCGGCTGCGGCGAACGGTGTACAACGAACTGGTTGTAACCGTCGTAGTCAGAGACGCGCAGTTCATACGGGAACTGACCGCCGTTGGTCTGAACTACATAAGCGATACGGGTGCGGAAAGCGCCTTTGATGCCGGTCAGCTTCTCAAACACTTCGTCGCTCGCAGTATGGCCGGCATAACGCAGCCACTGCTTGTTCACTTTGTAGGAGTTCTGAGCAAGCACGGTGCCCGGCGCGCCGCCAGTGTCGACCAGCTGATACGCCACGGTATAGCTGCCGTCGCCGTTCGGCGTCACCTGCCCAACCACGACCGCGTCGATACCAAGCGCAGACCAGGCCGCTGGCTGAACTTCCTGTGCCGTCGCAGGCTGCTGCGGCAGACGAGAGCGATCGAGCGGATTGAATTTACCGCTGTTGCGCAGATCCGCCGCCACGATACCGCCGATATCTTCAGGCGCAGCACCCGGGCCTGCCCACTTGAACGGCACCACCCCAATCGGACGCGCCGAGTCAACCCCCTGGGTTATCTCGATGCGTACTTCTGCGTGCAGCACGGCTGCCCACAGCATCAGAAAACTAAATGCTAAACGTAATGCCTGCTTCATCATATCTCCCTTATCTGGACTCAGAGCCCACGATAATTTAGCAGAATGTTAACAAACTCAAAGATAGACAACCACATCACACACCGGCTTAAACCGGACAGTGAAGCCCGGTTTTACCGGAAATCACTGCGGTTTGAAAAGCAACGGCGCGTTTTTAAAGACTTCATAAACAGCCTGGCTCGGCGGTTTAGGAATCTTCGCCTGTCGGGCGGCGGAAATGGCTGCCTGGCAAAGCGCAGGATCGCCCCCTTCCGACTGGATATCCAGCAGTAAGCCATCCGGTGCAAGTTTAATACGCAGCGTACAGGTTTTGCCTGAATACGATGACGCATCGTAGAACTTGCTTTCAATGGCCGACTTTATCTGCGAGGCGTAGCCATTGATTTCAGCGCCGCTGGCACCGTTGTTCTTACTATTACCGCTTCCCGCCGGCGCTGCATTACTGCCTTTCGCCCCGCCGCCGGTTTTCGGCGCATTCTTACCTGAGCTGAGATCGCCAAGCAGATCGTCAACGCCTTCCGCCGCGGCCGCTTTCTCTGCAGCGGCTTTCGCAGCTGCGGCTTTCTTCGCCGCCGCTTTTTCGGCGGCCGCTTTCTTATCAGCAGCGGCTTTCTCAGCGGCAGCTTTTTCCGCGGCCGCTTTTTCAGCCGCCGCTTTCTTCTCAGCGGCGGCTTTCTCTGCCGCAGCGGCTTTTTCTGCTGCCGCTTTTTCGGCTGCCGCCTTCTTAGCAGCCTCAGCGGCCGCTTTCTTCTCGGCGTCCTGCTGGGCTTTTTTCGCCGCATCGGCAGCCGCTTTTTTCTCTGCCTCTTCCTGCGCTTTCTTCGCGGCAGCGGCGGCTTTAGCGGCCTCCTCCTGCGCTTTTTTCTGCGCGTCGGCAGCGGCTTTCTTCGCCGCTTCTTCCGCGGCTTTCGCCTGGGCGTCAGCTTTCGCTTTCGCGTCTGCTGCGGCTTTAGCTGCCGCCTCTTCCGCCTGCTTTTGCTGTTCCTGCGCGCGCTTCGCGGCTTCTTCAGCCTGTTTCTGCTGTTCCGCCTGCTGCTGCGCTTTCTCCTGCGCCTCAAGGCGCTCCTGCTCAAGCTTTTTCAGGCGTTCTTGTTCGGCGGCCTGTTTCTCGCGCAGTTCTTCCGCCTGCTGCTGCGCCTGTTTCTCACGCTGCTCGGCGGCTTGTTTAGCGCTTGCCTGCTGTTGCTGCTGGCGGTTGTACTGCTGCACTACCGCACCGGGATCGACCATCACGGCGTCGATAGCCGATCCGCCGCCGCCGCCCGCCGCGTCTTCATTGATATGCTCATCGAACGAACTCCAGATCAGCAGTGCAATGAGCAATACATGCAGCACTACGGAAATGATGATCGCGCGTTTCAGCTTATCGTTTTGTTCGGTTGCCTTTGCCACTCTCGGTTTCCAAAACTTATAGCCCTGTCAGGCGGTGGATCAGATAGGCTGCGTCATCAAGCCGACAGATTTCACGCCAGCCTGATGTAACAGGTTCAGCGCTTTAATAATCTCGTCGTAAGGAACCTCTTTGGCGCCACCGATTAAAAAGACCGTTTTTGGATTTTCCTGCAGGCGACGCTGCGCCTCGGCAACAATTTGCTCGGCAGGCAGTTGATCCATACGATCTTTTTCCACCACCACGCTGTACTGACCCACGCCGGAGACTTCAATAATCACCGGCGGGTTGTCATTGCTGCTGACGGTCTGGGAATCCGTGGCGTCCGGCAAATCCACTTCCACGCTCTGGGTGATGATGGGCGCTGTCGCCATAAAAATCAGCAGCAGCACCAGCAGCACGTCCAGCAGCGGGACGATGTTGATTTCAGATTTCAGATCACGACGACCACGTCCACGTGTTCTGGCCATGGCTTACCCCTTGTTGCTTTCGGTGCTGGTGCTGGTGAAAGCCTGGCGATGCAGGATAGCCGTGAACTCTTCCATAAAGTTGTCGTAATTCAGCTCCAGCTTGTTCACGCGCTGGTTCAGACGGTTGTAGGCCATCACCGCCGGAATTGCGGCGAACAGACCAATTGCCGTCGCGATAAGCGCTTCCGCGATACCCGGCGCCACCATTTGCAACGTCGCCTGCTTCACCGCGCCCAGCGCGATAAAGGCGTGCATGATCCCCCACACGGTGCCGAACAGACCGATGTACGGGCTGATGGAACCTACTGTGCCGAGGAACGGGATATGCGTTTCGAGGGTTTCAAGCTCGCGATTCATCGAAATACGCATCGCGCGCGACGCCCCTTCGACAATCGCTTCCGGCGCATGGCTGTTAGCGCGATGCAGACGAGCGAACTCTTTAAAACCTGCGTAGAAGATCTGCTCGGAGCCGGAGAGGTTTTCGCGACGCCCCTGGCTCTCCTGATACAGGCGAGAAAGTTCGATGCCCGACCAGAATTTATCTTCAAAGGCTTCCGCTTCACGCGACGCGGCATTGAGGATGCGCGTTCGCTGAATAATGATGGCCCAGGACGCGATTGAAAAACCAATCAAAATCAACATGATAAGTTTGACCAGAAGACTTGCCTTCAGGAACAAATCAAGGATATTCATGTCAGTCACTGCTTGAACTCCGCGACAATAGACTTGGGAAGCGCACGAGGCTTCATTAAGAGTGGATCAACGCAGACAATCAGCACCTCGGCTTCATTGAGGAGCTGGTTTTCCGCGTTAACAATCCGTTGCCTGAACACCATGGAGGTGCCACGCAGCGTTGTAATTTCGGTCTGGACTTCGAGCATATCGTCGAGTCGGGCAGGCGCAAGATATTCAAGCGACATCCTGCGAACCACAAAGGCTACTCGCTCCGCCAGTAAATCTTGCTGACTAAAGTGGTGGTGGCGCAGCATCTCTGTGCGTGCTCTTTCATAAAAGGCGACGTAACTGGCGTGATAAACCACACCACCGGCGTCGGTGTCTTCGTAATAGACACGAACCGGCCATCGAAACAGCGTTGTGCTCACTCTACATCCCGGTAATGCAAATAAACGCTGCTACTATACGCAAGTGAATGTGGGTTGGGAATGGGGAGAAGTAAACGGAGAGTAAATATTTATGGGCTCCTGAAAGCCCATAGAATCACTGATGTTGCCGCGTTCAGGCGAAGAAAAAAATCAACCCGGCCAGCATCACCAGAAAGGCGATCAGCGGACAGAAAATGCCTTGCCAGTGGACAGCGCGCAGACGAAAACCCACGCCGTGAATCACACCCGCGCAGACGGCCCACATCAGGAACAGTCCCTGCCAGATTTCAAGACCGCTGGTCTTCGCCGCGAAGCGCGACGGGTCCCAGAAGATGCAACCCGCCAGCACCAGCGCCATGATTAAGGAAAGAGCCCTTAACGGGCTCTTATCCATCAGCGCGTAAAGCGCGGTAATGAGGCGTTTCATCACGACTCGACTTTACCGGCTTTGGTCGCTTCGACGTGTTCCAGCGCCAGCGCGGTAATGATCCCGAAAGCACAGGCCAGAAGCGTTCCGAGAATCCAGGCGAAATACCACATAGTCAGCTCCTTATTAGTACAGAGAATGCGTGTTGCTTTCGATATGTTCTTTGGTGATACGACCAAACATTTTCCAGTAACACCAGGTGGTGTAGAGCAAAATAATCGGTACGAACACCGCGGCGACATAGGTCATCACGGTCAGCGTCAGCTGGCTGGAGGTCGCGTCCCACATCGTCAGGCTGGCGTTCAGCATAGTGCTGGACGGCATGATGAATGGGAACATCGCGATACCGGCAGTCAGGATAACGCAGGCGAGCGTCAGTGAAGAGAACACAAACGCCCACGCGCCTTTCTCCAGACGCGACGCCAGCACGGTCAGCAGCGGCAGCACGACGCCCAGCGCAGGGATCGCCCACAGAGCCGGCATGTTGTTAAAGTTAGCAAACCAGGCACCCGCCTGACGAACCACTTCTTTATTCATCGGGTTAGAAGCTGCACGCGGATCGATAGCGGATGTCACCACATAGCCATCAATACCGTACATCACCCAGACGCCCGCCAGCACGAAGCAGACCATCATCACCAGGGCTGAAATCTGCGCGGTGGTGCGGGAACGCAGGTGCAGCTCGCCGGTGGTACGCATTTGCAGATAAGTCGCGCCCTGCGTCAGGATCATCGCCACGCTCACAACACCTGCCAGCAAGCCAAACGGGTTCAGCAGCTGGAAGAAGTTACCGGTGTAGAACATACCTTGATATTTATCAAAGTGGAACGGCACGCCCTGCAGCAGGTTACCGAACGCCACGCCAATCACCAGCGGCGGCACGAAGCTACCGGCGAACACGCCCCAGTCCCACATGTTACGCCAGCGCATATCTTCAATCTTCGAGCGGTAGTCAAAACCGACCGGACGGAAGAACAGCGAGGCGAGCACCAGGATCATCGCGACATAAAAACCAGAGAATGCGGCGGCATACACCAGCGGCCAGGCCGCGAACAGCGCGCCGCCTGCGGTAATAAGCCATACCTGGTTGCCGTCCCAGTGCGGCGCGATGGAGTTAATCATCACGCGGCGCTCGGTGTCGGTGCGTCCCAGGATGCGGGTCAGCATGCCGACCCCCATATCAAAGCCATCGGTAACCGCAAAACCAATCAGCAGAATGCCAACCAGCAGCCACCAGACCAAACGTAGTACTTCATAATCGATCATTTTACGTCTCCTCGCTTAGCGTGCCGGCTGAGAAGCCACAGTGGACTGCTCGAAGTGGTAGCGACCCGTTTTCAGGCTGCTCGGCCCCAGGCGGGCGAATTTGAACATCAGGAACAGTTCTGCCACCAGGAAGAGCGTATACAAACCACAGATAAGCACCATCGAGAAGAGGATGTCGCCTGCAGACAGGTTAGAGTGCGCCACCGCGGTCGGCAGGACTTCACCGATAGCCCACGGCTGACGGCCATACTCCGCCACAAACCAGCCCGATTCCACCGCGATCCACGGCAGCGGAATACCGTAAAACGCCGCGCGCAGGAGCCATTTTTTATCGCCGATACGGTTGCGAATAACCGACCAGAACGACGCGCCGATAATCAGCAGCATCAGAATGCCGCACAGCACCATGATACGGAACGAGAAGTACAGCGGCGCCACGCTCGGAATAGAATCCTGCGTCGCTTTCTGGATCTGCGCTTCGGTCGCTTCAGCCACGTTATCGGTATAACGCTTCAGCAGCAGGCCATAACCGAGGTCTTTCTTCACGCTGTTAAACTCATCGCGAAGCGCCTGGTCGTTCGAGCCGGAACGCAGTTGTTCCAGCAGCGCGTACGCTTTCATCCCGTTACGGATGCGCGCTTCGTGCTGCACCAGCAGATCTTTAAGACCAATCACCGGCGTATCCACAGAGCGGGTGGCGATAATGCCAAGCGCATAAGGGATTTGAATCGCGAAGCGGTTTTCCTGGGTTTTCTGATCCGGAATACCAAACAACGTAAACGCGGCCGGTGCCGGCTGGGTTTCCCACTCGGCTTCGATAGCGGCCAGTTTGGTTTTCTGCACGTCGCCCATTTCGTAACCGGATTCGTCACCCAGCACGATAACGGAAAGCACCGCCGCCATGCCGAAGCTCGCCGCGATAGCGAAAGAGCGTTTAGCGAAGGCGAAATCGCGGCCTTTCAGCATGTACCACGCGCTGATACCCAGAATGAACATCGCGCCGGTGCAGTAGCCTGCGGCCACCGTGTGAACGAATTTCACCTGCGCAACCGGGTTCAGCACCAGCTCGGAGAAGCTCACCATCTCCATACGCATGGTTTCGAAGTTGAAATCAGACGCGATCGGGTTCTGCATCCAGCCGTTCGCCACCAGAATCCACAATGCGGAGAGATTGGAGCCCAGCGCCACCAGCCAGGTAACGGCCATGTGCTGCACTTTGCTCAGGCGATCCCAGCCGAAGAAGAACAGGCCGACGAAGGTCGATTCAAGGAAGAATGCCATCAGGCCTTCGATAGCCAGCGGGGCACCGAAGATATCGCCTACATAGTGTGAATAGTAAGACCAGTTAGTCCCGAACTGGAACTCCATGGTCAAGCCGGTCGCCACGCCCAGTGCGAAGTTGATACCAAACAACTTGCCCCAGAACTTGGTCATGTCTTTATAGATTTGTTTACCAGAGAGGACGTAGACCGTTTCCATAATGGCCAGCAGGAACGCCATACCGAGCGTCAGCGGCACAAAAAGGAAGTGGTACATCGCGGTCAAGGCAAACTGTAAGCGCGACAGTTCGACTATATCTAACATCTTGACTCCTTGCTCCTCGCATGAAGACTTCGAGCGTGACACTTTTTAAAGCGCCACAACGCATGCCCCAATACCAATGACATTTGCTCCCGTCAGCCTTGCTTAAATCACTGCGTGTATTTGTGAAAAAGTAATGGCGAAAGGTTACAAATAAGTTAAAAGAATTCCAAATTGATTCGGCGAATATTTTACGCTGCAATCCAGGGATAATAAATAGATTTACCTATCCCTTTATTTGCGTTTTACGACGGCGATCAATTTATACCCAAAACGCCGTGTAAACACCAGATTGATCGACCGCAATTTAGCGCCTTCTCCAGATTTTTTTCAAGCTAAAAACTTTGATTAAAATCAGTTTTTGTACCTATTGTTAATTATGTTTCACCCCGAATGGGTTAAGTGAAAATAATGTTAACGATAAGTATTTTTTTAACGTAGCGCGGGTTATAAAAGCGCTACCAATAATAAACCAACGTTATTTTAGTCAATCCTGACATGAGATATTAATCACACTTCCTTGTTAATATCGGCAGCCAAAAAGAATTCATGAGATCAGGATTGATAATTTTATTTCACAACTTATTTACCATTTTCCCTTTAGCCGCATAAAAACGGCACTGTTTTTTTGAAAATAAAAAAGCCGCTGCCCGTAAAGTACAGGCGACGGCGTCAAGAAAATGGCTTAAACAGGGCGACAGACTGTGGCGCTGAAGGTCCGGGATTCGCATGGTTTCAGCTCGCCGGTGTGGCCATTCGGGAGATTGTTATCCGCGCGCGGCGCTTCATCCATACCCGTTTGCTGCCAGGCCTGAAGCGAGGCGCTGAACGTTACCTGCGCCTCGCTCGTTGTAACACAGGACGGGTTATAAACGCGCACGATCAGCGCCTCGCGATCTTCTGCTTTTTTCAGCGCGCTGAGTTGTGCACCGCCAGATGTCATCTGCAGGAGGCTATACCGGCACGGCGTGGTTATTCCGGACGGATTCAGCTTCATCGCATCCCAAGGAATTTTGTTATAGCACTGTACGGGGGTAAGCCAGGTGCGCGCCTGCTGCGCCACGCCTGCCGTGAGCGCATCGCCCTGATACGGCCACAAGCTCAGCCGGCAAGAAAACTCGCCCCGCATTTGTGAATCCGGTGTCGGCAGATGAATGCCGGAAGGACGGCCAGGACGGAGCGCCAAATCGGCTTTGCCGAGCGCACCGACGCCACGCAAAAGCGTCAATGCAAAGGTGTCGTGCCGCTCGCCGACAATCTCCACCTCGCGCAACCCTTCGGTAAAAAGCGCTATCCCCTGCCCCTGCTGTTCGAGCGCGGCGTAGTTCAGGAAATTCCATACCGGCACCGGCGCTTCTTCCCACGCCTCTTCTTCCCAGCGCGTCATCGCCTCGTCCATAACCGGGCGATACAGGCTGCCGAAGGGAATGTCGGTAAGCACCTGCTCGCAGGCGAACGGCGTCGGGATAAGCAGCCGCACGCGGTGGTCATCCGCCTGGTTGTTCAGCGTCACCGCTACATCAATCCGCGGGCTGTCATGCGAAAGCGTGATACGCAACTGTGCGTCAAGCCGCCCGTCACACTTACGGGCAGCGCGCGCCGCCAGATTTACCGGCACGGGCATGGACAGATTGATAATGGCGTGGCTTTGCCAGGCTTCGTGGATGATTTGGTGCGTCGCCGCCTGTGCGCCGGAACGCAGCACCCACTCCTCGCGGGCAGGTGAATAGTCATACTCGTCGCCATCATCAGAACTCTCTTCCAGCTCAAACACCCGGTCATAGGTCAGGCCGCGCTGCTTATCTTCAAGCTGCACGGTGCCGCTGGCATTAACGCTAATCCGCCAGAAACGGTTTTCGAGCAGCGAGGCGTGCTGCGGCGACGACTGGCACAGCAGCCCCGCCACGCCAGGCTCAAGACGTAGCCGGGTATAGCCCATCGCGGGCAGCGGCTGGCAGAGCTGAATGTCATACTCCATAAACGGCTCATCGTGGCCGTAATGCACCAGCTGCCGGTCCACCAGGCCCGGATCGAGCGCGCGAGCCGCGCGGATGAAATACGCCACCGGCTCGCCCCGATCGTCCCACAGAGCAAAGCGCTGGCCGCGCAACCGCACGGTGGTGTTAACCACCTCATGACGCGGGTGCGGCATCAGGTTAAACAGCGTCAGTGTGTCGCCGTCACAGGCAGGCATGCTGTCAGCGATTTTGCGCATATAAAACGTCAGCAGATTATCCGCCATATCCTGGGCGAGGTTAAAACGGCTCATGATTTCGCGGTGTACCACGTCGCTGCAGCAGCAGCCGATGCTGTCGTGCGCGTGGTTTTTTAAAATCTCCTTCCACATCTTTTCAAACAGCCCGTGGTGGTACTCAAACCCGAGCGACCAGGCGATAGCGGCGAGCGGCTCCAGCAGATTGACGATACTGTTTTCGATGCGCGCATGGGCGATTTTAATGTCCATCCGCGTGGAGCCAATGGTGCGATGAACGCGCATCGTCTTACCATCGATGAACTCGCCTTTCAGCGTCGGCAGGCGATCGCGCATGGTGTCGATATGCTCAAACACCGTTTCGAACCGGCTCATCACAAATTCGCGCTGCGGGTAGATTTGCCGTAGTTTTTCCATCACCGCGAAAATGTTCTGCTGAAGCGGCATCTGGTCATGGCCGTTCGGCAGCAGGATTTCTTTCGTCAGCGAGGCCTTTTCCAGTACCGCAAAGCACGGGTCGAGACGCTTACGCAGCGCCGTTTCATCCTCGGGTAAGTACTTACCAATGGCATAGCCCAGCGGCAGCACCTGCGCCGTTACTACGCTGCCATCCGCACTCTGCCAGAGAAATTCCGTTTTATCGCTGCCGTGACGAGGCGAGCAGCCGCGCCAGAACATGGCGCGCGTAATGCCGAACTGGTTATAAATATGCGGCAACTGGCCGGACATGCCGAACGAATCGGGCAGATAGCCGATTTTCATCGGCTCGCCGAACGGGCGGCAGTCGCGCAATCCGTAAAGGAGATTGCGGGCAATTGACTCCCCCGCGACGATTGTCGTATCGGTCTGGGTATACCAGGGGCCGATAATCAGTTTTCCCGCAGCGACCAGCGCGCGGACGCGTTCACGGTACTGCGGCTTCACGGCGAAATAATCCTCCAGCACCGCCGTCTGGCCGTCGAGCACGTAAAAGAGATAGTCCACGTCCTGTTCGAGGCGCGTCAGGATCTCTTCCATGTTGTTGACCAGCAAAATCCGTGAGGCTTCCGTGGTGAAATACCATTCGCGGTCCCAGTGCATGTGGGGCGTGATATGGACTCGTGATACAGCGTTCATAAGGTCATCCTTGAAAGTGAATGCTTACGGCAACGTGCCGTCGGGGAGATAGCGGCCTGCCTTAACGGCATGGCGACGCCAGAGGATTAAAACGAGTGTCGAGATGGCGCTGCCGATAAGCGCCGCGCCAAACCAGCCAGCAGCAGCTATAAACCGTCCCAGCCCGCCGTCGCTGAGCAAAAACAGCGAGAAAATCCCCGCGCCCGGCGTGGCAAGCCCAATGTGCAGGCTACCGACGATGGCCCCCGTCACCATAGAGCCCGTGACAAACGCGCCAATCACCCGCAGCGGATCTTCAATCGCCATCGGGATAGCGCCTTCAGTAATGCCCGCCAGGCCCAGCAGCCAGGTGGATTTGCCGAGATCTTTTTCAAAGGTTTTAAAGAGGCCAGGTGCCAGCAGCGTGGACGCCGTTACGGTAAAAGCAGACACCATCTTCACCGAAGCAAACATGGCGTAAGGGGCGAGCACGCCGTTTGCCATCGCGCCGAGGCAAAACGCATAGGCGGCTTTGTTCACCGGGCCGCCCAAATCGAATGAGCACATAAAGCCGATGACGGCGCCCAGCAGCAGCGCGTTAGAGCCGGAAAGGCCGTTCAGCCAGGCGGTCAGCGTATTGTTAATCCAGGCGACCGGCTCGCCGATGACAAACAGCATCAGGCTGCCTGTCGCGAGCGTGCCGGCCACCGGATAAACGTAAAATGTCAGAAAACCGTTAAACCGGCTGTTCAGGCGCAGATACGTTTTAATCAGTTGCATCAGTCCGCCTGCCAGCAGGCCGCCTGTCACCGCGCCGATAAACCCGGCGCCAATCATGTTAGCGGCAAGCCCGGCGGCAAACCCCGGCGCCAGCGCGGGTTTATCGGCAAGGGAAAACGCGGTGTAGGCCGCCAGCACCGGTAACATCAGCGTGCCGAGCAAACCGCCGCCGAGTTTACGCCACAGCCACAGCCAGGAGTTCTCCTGTTCAAACAGCGCCTGAAGATCGAAAAGCTGCGCCAGCAGCACCGCGACCGCCAGCACCGTGCCGCCTGCGACAATCAGCGGCACCGCAAACGAAATGCCATTCAGCAATGCCTGCTTAACCGCGGTTTTCCACTGCGTACCGATGCCCGCCGCCGCAGGGGGTTGCGGGTTACCGGATGATTGCTGCGCCAGCGCCTGACGCAGCAGGCTTTCCGCCTGTTTAATGGGGGCCGCCACCGGCACGCTGAGCACCGCCCGCCCGGCGAAACGCTCCGCGTCTTTCACGGCGACATCGGCGGCGAAAATCACGCCCTGCGCCGTGGCGATTTGTGCCGCCGTCAGCCGCCCTTCAATGCCATTCGCGCCCTGCTTTTCTGTATATACGGTGATGCTGAGCCGCCGCCCTGCACGCTCCAGATACTCCGCCGCCATGTAAGTGTGCGCGATCCCAGCAGGGCACGCCGTCACGCAGACGACCACCGGCTGGTCTGCATCCTCAACGGGAGCCGGAGGCGGCAGCGGACGCGCTTCGAGAATGGCGAGCAACGCCTCCGCTGAAGGCGCGTTTATGGCCGCCTCGCGCACCGCATCGTCCACCAGCAGCGTGGTGAGTTCCGTCAGCAACTGGATATGCGTGGTGCCCGCTTGCGCCGCCGGGATCGCCAGCAGGAAAATGAGCCGTACCGGTTCATCGCCCTCCACACCCTGCCAGGCGACGGGTTCGCGCAGCGTCGCTACGGCAAACGCGGCCTCCCTGACCGCCGCGCATTTCCCGTGCGGCACCGCCAGCCCTTCGCCGAGCGCCGTCGGCCCCAGCGCTTCGCGCTGCATAACCTCGTTTACAAACGCGGTGTGGTCATGCAGCTTGCCCTGCGCCGCCAGCAGACCGGCGAGTGCGGCGATCGCCTCATCGCGCGTGGAAAACGGCGCGTGGATCTGGATAAGCCCCGGATCCGTTAATGCCCTGAGATTCATCATTACCTCCATGGAATGATGCCAGCTTTCGCCAGCAAGGCTTCCGATCCTGCCAGCAATAACCACACCTTTATGGGATCATTTTCATATTACCGATAATTTGTATTTAATTTGTTTTATTTACAGATAATACATTACGGGCATAATCAGAAAATACCAGGACGACGAAACAGGAGACGCTGTGGCCGCCAAACCCAAATATCGCCAGATAGCCGATACTCTGCGCGAGCAGATTCGCGAAGGTGTGCTGAAACCCGGCGACGCGCTGCCGACGGAATCGGCGCTGCAGGCACAGTTTGGCGTCAGCCGCGTGACGGTGCGCCAGGCACTGAAACAGCTCATCAGCGAGCAGATTGTGGAGAGCGTTCAGGGCAGCGGCACCTATGTGAAAGAAGAGCGCGTGCGCTATGACATCTACCAGCTCACCGGCTTTCAGGAAAAGCTGACGGACAGACAAACAGAGACCCGCAGTGAAGTGCTGCTGTTTGAGGTGATCCGCCCCGATGACACGCTGGCGACGCGGCTTCAGCTCACCACCGCCGATAAAGTGTGGCACGTGAAACGGGTGCGCTTTATCAAGCAAAAGCCAGTGATTCTGGAGGAGACGTGGATGCCGGTGCGGCTTTTTACCGATCTCACCTGGGAGGTGATGGAGCAGTCGAAATATCACTACATCGAGCAGGTGAAAAAGCTCGTTATTGACCGCAGCGAACAGGAGATCCTGCCGGTCATGCCCGATGCCGAAGTGGTGCAGGCGCTTGGCATCGACCCGGCGCAGCCCACGCTTGAGAAGCGCTCACGGGGTTACCTGCGCGACGGCCAGGTATTTGAATACAGCCGTAACGTCTTTAAAAGCGACGACTACCAGTTCACGCTGGTGGCGCGCCGCCGGCAATAAAAAAGGCTACCCTTACGAGTAGCCAACCATGTCGAATCTTATTATCGGGTGGTTTAGCCTCCCACCCACGAGGTAAGACATTTACTTCAGAATGGTTTTCAGCGCGTCGCCGATGTCCGCCAGGCTGCGCACGGTTTTCACGCCTGCCGCTTCCAGCGCCGCGAATTTCTCATCCGCCGTGCCTTTGCCGCCTGCGATAATCGCGCCCGCGTGGCCCATACGCTTGCCTTTCGGCGCGGTCACGCCTGCGATGTAGCCCACTACCGGTTTGGTAACGTGATCTTTAATATACGCCGCCGCTTCTTCTTCCGCGCTGCCGCCGATCTCGCCGATCATCACGATCGCTTCGGTCTGCGGATCTTCCTGGAACAGCTTCAGGATATCGATGAAGTTAGAGCCCGGGATCGGGTCGCCGCCGATACCCACGCAGGTTGACTGACCAAAACCGTAATCGGTGGTCTGTTTAACCGCTTCGTAGGTCAGGGTGCCGGAGCGGGAAACGATGCCCACACGGCCTGGCTGGTGGATGTGGCCAGGCATGATGCCGATTTTGCACTCGCCTGGGGTGATAACGCCCGGGCAGTTCGGCCCGATCATACGCACGCCCGCTTCATCCAGCTTCACTTTCACGGTCAGCATATCCAGCGTCGGGATGCCTTCAGTAATAGTGATGATGAGCTTAATGCCTGCGTCGATGGCTTCCAGAATGGAGTCTTTGCAGAACGGCGCCGGAACGTAGATAACGGACGCGGTCGCGCCGGTCGCTTCTACCGCTTCGCGCACAGTGTTAAACACCGGCAGGCCGAGGTGCGTGGTGCCGCCTTTGCCCGGCGTGACGCCGCCAACCATCTGGGTGCCGTAAGCGATAGCCTGTTCGGAGTGGAATGTCCCCTGGCTGCCGGTAAAGCCCTGGCAGATAACTTTGGTGTTTTTATCGATCAGAATGGACATTATTTCCCCTCCACAGCAGCAACAACCTGCTGAGCTGCATCCGTCAGACTTTTCGCTGCAATAATATTCAGGCCGCTGTCGGCCAGTTTCTTCGCGCCCAGCTCGGCGTTGTTGCCTTCAAGACGCACGACAACCGGAACGTTCACGCCCACTTCCGCCACCGCGCCGATGATGCCGTCGGCAATCAGGTCGCAGCGCACGATGCCGCCGAAGATGTTAACCAGTACGGCTTTCACTTTGTCGTCAGACAGAATGATTTTGAACGCTTCGGTCACGCGCTCTTTGGTCGCGCCGCCGCCCACGTCCAGGAAGTTAGCCGGTTCGCCGCCGTGCAGCTTCACGATGTCCATAGTGCCCATCGCGAGGCCCGCGCCGTTCACCATGCAACCGATGTTGCCGTCCAGCGCCACGTAGTTCAGCTCCCACTGCGCGGCCTGCGCTTCGCGCGGATCTTCCTGAGACTGGTCGCGCATTTCACGCAGATCCGGCTGGCGGAACAGTGCGTTGCCATCAGCGCCCAGTTTGCCGTCGAGGCAGATCAGGTCGCCCTGAGAGGTGATAACCAGCGGGTTGATTTCGATAAGCGCCAGATCGCGCTCCAGAAAAATGTTCGCCAGCCCCATAAACACTTTGGTGAACTGCTGAACCAGTTTTCCTTCAAGGCCCAGTTTGAAGGCCAGCTCGCGTCCCTGATACGGCATCGGGCCGGTCAGCGGATCGATAGCGACTTTGTGGATCAGGTGCGGGGTTTCTTCCGCCACTTTTTCGATTTCCACGCCGCCTTCGGTAGAGGCCATGAACACCACGCGACGGGAGCCACGGTCAACCACCGCGCCGAGGTAGAGTTCTTTCGCGATATCGGTCGCCGCTTCCACCAGGATCTGGTTAACCGGCTGGCCGTTCGCGTCCGTTTGATAGGTCACCAGGCGTTTGCCCAGCCAGTGCTCGGCAAAGGCGCGAATCTCTTCTTTGCTCTTAACGACTTTTACACCGCCCGCTTTACCGCGGCCGCCTGCGTGTACCTGGCATTTCACCACCCACGGGCCGGAGCCGATTTTAGAGGCGGCTTCTTCTGCTTCACGCGGAGTCGAGCAGGCATAACCTACCGGCGTCGGCAGGCCTGATCTGGCAAACAGCTGTTTCGCCTGATATTCGTGTAAGTTCATCTCTTCAGTCCATCAAGAAAAAGCGCATTCACGCTCGGAGTTCGAAATTGCCGCGCCTCGCGGCGCGACCATAAACACTACTTGAGGGCGGTCGGGCCGCCCTTGTGAAACTACACGTCCAGCAGCAGACGAGTCGGATCTTCCAGCAACTCTTTAATGGTCACCAGGAAACCTACCGATTCACGGCCATCGATCAGACGGTGATCGTAGGAGAGCGCCAGGTACATCATCGGCAGGATCTCAACCTTGCCGTCCACCGCCATCGGACGATCTTTAATGGCATGCATGCCGAGGATCGCGCTCTGCGGCGGGTTGATGATAGGCGTGGACATCAGCGAGCCGAAAACGCCGCCGTTGGTAATGGTGAAGTTACCGCCGGTCAGGTCTTCCACGGTCAGTTTGCCGTCACGGCCTTTGACCGCCAGCTCTTTGATTTTCTTCTCGATGTCCGCCATGCCCAGCACGTCCACATCACGCAGAACCGGGGTCACCAGGCCGCGCGGCGTAGAGACCGCCATGCTGACGTCGAAATAGTTGTGATACACCACGTCGTCGCCATCGATGGAGGCGTTCACTTCCGGGAAGCGTTTGAGCGCTTCAACGACCGCTTTCACGTAGAAGGACATAAAGCCCAGACGGATACCGTGACGTTTTTCGAAGGCGTCGCCGTACTGCTTACGCAGATCCATAATCGGCTTCATGTTCACTTCGTTGAACGTGGTCAGCATCGCGGTGGAGTTTTTCGCTTCCAGCAGACGCTCGGCCACGCGTTTGCGCAGGCGGGTCATCGGTACGCGTTTTTCACTGCGGGAGCCGAGCTGCGGCTGCGGCGCGGCGGCGGCTTGTTCCGGCGCTTTGGCAGATTCGCTGCCGTTCGCTTTCGCCAGATGTTTTTCCACATCTTCACGGGTCAGACGACCACCGACGCCGGTGCCTTTGATGGCGGCCGCGTCCAGGTTGTGTTCGGCGAGCAGACGGCGGATAGCCGGGCTCAGCGCGTCGTTATTTTGTTCTTCGAGAGACGCCTGCTGGCGCTGCGCCGGGGTAGATTCGTTCGCTTCCGGTTTGGCGCTGCTCTCTTTGCCCGCGCTGTTGCCTTCGCGCAGGCGGCCCAGGATCTGGCGAGAGGTGACGGTGCTGCCTTCGTCTTCCAGTACCGCATCCAGAACGCCGTCAGCCGACGCCGGTACTTCCAGTACCACTTTGTCAGTTTCGATTTCTACCAGCACTTCATCGCGTTTCACCGCGTCGCCCGGCTTTTTATGCCAGGTGGCGACGGTTGCGTCAGCAACGGATTCAGGCAGGTCGGGAACAAGAATATCTACGCTACTCATTATTTATCCTTTAATTAATTGACGTTCAGCGCGTCATTAACCAGATCTTGTTGCTGTTTCTGGTGAACGGACATATACCCTACCGCCGGCGAGGCGGAGGCCGGGCGGCCTGCATAACGTAATGCAGAGCCAAACGGAATCACTTCACGAAGGTGGTGCTGGCTGCAATACCAGGCGCCCTGGTTGAGCGGCTCTTCCTGGCACCAGACGAAATCATGCACGTGCGCGAACGGCTTCAGCGCTTCCTGCACGGCGTGGTGCGGGAACGGGTAGAGCTGTTCGATACGGACAATCGCCACATCCTTCTGATCATTCTTACGACGCTGTTCCAGCAGGTCGTAATAAACCTTACCAGAACAGAGCACGACGCGTTTCACGCCCTGCGGATCAAGCTCGTCTACCTCACCGATAGCCGGCAGGAAGGCGCCGTTGGCCAGCTCTTCAAGGCTTGATACCGCCAGCGGGTGACGCAGCAGCGATTTCGGCGACATCACTACCAGCGGACGGCGCATACCGCGCAGCGCCTGACGGCGCAGCATGTGGTAAACCTGCGCCGGGGTCGACGGCACGCACACCTGCATGTTCTGCTCGGCGCAGAGTTGCAGATAACGCTCCAGACGCGCGGAGGAGTGCTCCGGGCCCTGGCCTTCGTAGCCGTGCGGCAGCAGCATCACCAGACCGCACATACGGCCCCATTTCTGCTCGCCGGAGCTGATGAACTGGTCGATAACCACCTGCGCGCCGTTGGCGAAGTCGCCAAACTGCGCTTCCCAGATGGTCAGCGTGCGCGGCTCTGCGGTCGCATAGCCATATTCAAACGCCAGTACCGCTTCTTCAGACAACACGGAGTCCCAGACTTTGAACTGGCCCTGGCCGTTATGGATGTGTTGCAGCGGCACCCAGGTAGAACCGTTAGCCTGGTTATGCACCACGGCGTGACGGTGGAAGAAGGTGCCACGGCCGGAGTCTTCACCGGACAGGCGCACCGGAATGCCTTCATCGACCAGCGTCGCATAGGCCAGCGTTTCCGCGCCGCCCCAGTCGAACGGTTTCTCGCCGTTCGCCATCAGCTGACGGTCGCCGTAGATTTTCGCCACGCGCGACTGCATCTCGATGCCGTCCGGCACGGTGCTGATGCGCTTCGCCAGTTCCTGCAGACGCTTCATCTCCACTTTGTTCGGGTAGCTTTCGTCCCATTCGTGGTTGAGATACGGCGACCAGGTAAAGGAGTGCATATTCATCGGACGCCACTCTTTCACCACGCACTCGCCGGCATCCAGCGCGTCGCGGTAGAGATTGACCATTTCGGTCGCGTCTTCGAGTTTCGCCACGCCTTCCTGCTCCAGCTTGTCGGCGTAGATTTTGCGCGGGGTCGGGTGTTTTTTGATTTTCTGATACATTAGCGGCTGGGTGGCGCTCGGCTCATCGGCTTCGTTATGGCCGTGACGGCGGTAGCACACCAGGTCAATAAACACGTCGCGCTTAAAGGTGTTACGGAAATCCAGCGCCAGGCGGGTCACAAAGGCGACCGCTTCCGGGTCGTCTGCATTGACGTGGAAAATCGGCGCCATGACCATTTTGCCGATGTCGGTGCAGTACGGGGTGGAACGGGCGTCAAGCGGGTTAGAGGTGGTGAAGCCCACCTGGTTGTTGATAACGATACGGACCGTACCGCCCACTTCGTAGCCGCGCGCTTTGGACATGTTCAGGGTTTCCTGAACCACGCCCTGCCCGGCAACCGCTGCGTCGCCGTGAATGGTGATCGGCAGCACTTTGTTGCTGCTCGGCTCGTCCAGACGGTCGAGACGCGCGCGCACTGAACCCATTACCACCGGGCTGACAATCTCCAGGTGCGACGGGTTAAACGCCAGCGCCAGGTGGACCAGACCGCCTTCGGTTTCGATATCCGACGAGAAGCCCATGTGATATTTCACATCGCCGGTGCCGAGGTGTTCTTTATGTTTACCGGCGAATTCGTCAAACAGATCCTGCGGTTTTTTACCGAGCACGTTGATGAGCACGTTCAGACGACCGCGGTGCGCCATACCCAGCACCACTTCGCGCGTGCCGCTTTTACCGGCGTGGCGGATCATCTCTTTGAGCATCGGGATTAACGCATCGCCGCCTTCCAGCGAGAAGCGTTTCGCGCCAGGGAATTTCGCGCCCAGATAACGCTCCAGGCCTTCGGCGGCGGTCAGTTCGCTTAAGAAGCGTTTTTTCTCGTCCGCGCTAAAGCCCGCGTGGCCCGCGACCGATTCGATACGCTGCTGGATCCAGCGTTTCTCTTCCGTCGAGGTGATATGCATGTATTCCGCGCCGATGGAGCCGCAGTAAGTCTGCTTAAGCGCCTCGATGAGGTCGCCGAGCTTCATGGTCTCTTTGCCGAGTGCAAAAGAGCCTACGTTAAAGGTTTCCTGGAAATCGGCTTCGGTCAGATCGTGGAACGCAGGGTCCAGATCCGCGACGCGCTCCTGCTGCCACAGGCCCAGCGGATCGAGATTCGCGTGCTGGTGGCCACGGAAGCGATAGGCGTTAATAAGCTGCAGGACTTTAACCTGCTTCGCATTCGTGTCAGGGTCGGAAATCGAGGAAGAGTAACGTGAGGCATCCTTCGCCAGACGACGGAAATAATCACGCGTTTTTGAATGGAATTGATCCGGTTTCGCGCCGGTGCCAGGCAGTTGCTGGAACATAGAGCGCCAGTGGGCGTCCACTGAATCAGGATCGGTTAAGAAGTCTTCATAGAGCTGTTCTATCCAGCTCTGGTTAGAGCCAGAGAGGTAAGAAGAGTCCAGCCAGGCTTTCATTGCGCCGTTCTGCATCGTGATCCCTTAAGCATGTCTGCTTATTTCGCCGTAGAAACTACCACGTACAGTGTTGTACGTGCCGGGGTTCACCTGCGAGCTCTTGTTAGTGGGGCCCGCGAAGGAACCTTTAAAAACTGCCATTAATCTTCTTCGTTCAGGCTGCGACGTCGTTGGCTGCCTTCGCTTACCCCAGTCACATAGTTCACTATGCTCCTGGGGATGCGCTCAGTTGCCGCCTTGTCTCGCTCTGAACGCCTCGATTACTGGTAACTCTGTAGCGGTTTTTAAAGGTTTCCTGCTTTTCCCTCTCCCCTCAGGGAGAGGGACACTGATATGTAGGGCGGGTAAGCGTAAGCGCACCCGCCACTACCGCAACACTTACTTACGCGCTGCGCTGCAACAACATCGACTTAATATGGCCGATGGCGCGCGTCGGGTTTAACCCTTTCGGACAGACGCTCACGCAGTTCATGATGCTATGGCAACGGAACACGCTGAACGCATCGCTCAGGCCATCCAGGCGCGCGTTGGTTTCGGTATCGCGGCTGTCGATAAGGAAACGGTAAGCGGCCAGCAGGCCTGCCGGGCCGATGAACTTGTCCGGGTTCCACCAGAACGACGGGCACGACGTGGAGCAACAGGCGCACAGAATGCACTCGTACAGCCCGTCGAGCTTCTCGCGTTGCTCCGGCATCTGCAAATGTTCACGCGCTGGCGGATTCTGCCCATTATTCAACAAGTAAGGCTTAATCTTCTCATATTGGGCGTAGAACTGTCCCATGTCCACTACCAGGTCGCGGATAACCGGCAGGCCAGGCAACGGACGGATAACGATTTTCTGCTTACCCGCGCCCAGGCTTGAGACCGGCGTAATACAGGCGAGGCCGTTTTTGCCGTTCATGTTCAGGCCATCGGATCCGCAGACGCCTTCGCGGCAGGAGCGGCGGAAAGAGAGGCTCGGGTCCTTCTCTTTCAGCAGCATCAGGGCGTCGAGCAGCATCATGTCGCGCCCTTCTTCCTGCTCCAGGGTGTAATCCTGCATGCGCGGCGCGTCGTCGACATCCGGGTTATAGCGATAAATGGAAAACTCGAGTTTCATCACATTGCTCCGCTCTTAATAAGTACGCACTTTCGGCGGGAAAGCCGGGCGCAGCTTAGGCTGCATATTCACTTCGCGACGCGTCATGCTCTCGGTTTGCGGCAAATAGAGGCTGTGGCACAGCCAGTTTTCATCGTCGCGGTCCGGGTAGTCGAAGCGGCTGTGCGCGCCACGGCTCTCGGTACGGAAGTTCGCCGATACGGCGGTGGCGTAAGCGGTTTCCATCAGGTTATCCAGCTCCAGGCATTCGACGCGCTGGGTGTTGAACTCGCTGGAGGTGTCGTCCAGACGGGCGTTTTTCAGGCGCTCGCGGATAGCTTTCAGCTGCTCAAGCCCTTTGGCCATCGCGTCGCCTTCGCGGAATACCGAGAAGTTATGCTGCATACATTCCTGCAGCGCTTTGCGGATTTCGACCGGATCTTCGCCGCTGCGGTTATTGTTCCAGCGGTTGAGGCGCTCCAGCGAGAACTCCACGTCGGAATCGCTGGCGTCGCGAAGCTGGCCCTGCTCGGCGATGGATTCCTGCAAATGCAGGCCCGCCGCGCGGCCAAACACCACCAGGTCAAGCAGCGAGTTGCCGCCCAGACGGTTGGCGCCGTGTACCGATACGCAGGCGATTTCGCCAACGGCGAACAGGCCCGGGATCACCACGTCTTCGCCCTTCTCATTCACGGTCAGCGCCTGACCGGTCACTTTGGTCGGAATACCGCCCATCATGTAGTGGCAGGTCGGGATAACCGGGATCGGCTCTTTAACCGGGTCAACGTGAGCAAAGGTACGGGAGAGTTCCAGAATGCCCGGCAGGCGGGATTCCAGGACTTCTTTACCGAGATGGTCGAGCTTCAGCTTGGCGTGCGGGCCCCACGGGCCGTCGCAGCCGCGGCCTTCGCGGATTTCGATCATGATAGAGCGCGCCACGACGTCGCGGCCCGCCAGATCTTTCGCATTTGGCGCGTAACGCTCCATAAAGCGCTCGCCATGTTTGTTCAGCAGGTAACCGCCTTCGCCGCGGCACCCTTCGGTGACGAGTACGCCCGCGCCGGCGATGCCGGTCGGGTGGAACTGCCACATTTCCATGTCCTGCACCGGCACGCCTGCGCGCAGCGCCATGCCGACACCGTCACCGGTGTTGATGTGGGCGTTGGTGGTGGACTGATAAATGCGGCCTGCGCCGCCGGTCGCCAGCACGGTCGCGCGGGCTTTGAAGTAGACCACTTCGCCGGTTTCGATGCACAGTGCGGTGCAACCCACGACCGCGCCATCCTGGTTTTTCACCAGATCCAGCGCATACCACTCAGAGAAAATGGTGGTGTGGTTTTTGAGGTTCTGCTGATAGAGCGTATGCAGCAGCGCGTGACCGGTACGGTCCGCCGCCGCCGCGGTGCGCGCGGCCTGCTCGCCGCCGAAGTTTTTCGACTGGCCGCCGAACGGGCGCTGATAAATACGGCCGTCATCAAGACGGGAGAACGGCAGCCCCATGTGCTCAAGCTCCAGAATCGCTTCCGGGCCGGTTTTACACATATATTCAATCGCGTCCTGGTCGCCGATATAGTCGGAACCTTTTACCGTGTCATACATGTGCCATTCCCAGTTATCTTCATGGGAATTGCCAAGCGCAACGGTAATACCGCCCTGGGCGGAGACGGTGTGAGAACGGGTCGGGAACACCTTGGAGAGCAGCGCACAGGTCTGGCCGCTCTGGGAAATCTGCAGCGCCGCGCGCATACCTGCGCCGCCTGCGCCAATAACAACGGCATCAAATTCTCTGACTGGCAAATTCATTTACACACCCCACACCACAACAAATCCATAAATCACGTAAACCACCAGTGCGACAACAATCGCGAGCTGCAAAAACAGACGCAGCGCCAGATGTTTTACGTAGTCGGTCAGCACCTGCCACATCCCAATCCAGGTATGGACGAGAATCGAAATCAGGGTCAGCAGGGTGAACACTTTGGTGAAGGTGGATGAGAAGAAACCAGTCCAGACTTCCCAGGTCAGGTCGCCGTTCATCGCGAAGAAACCGATCATATAAATGATATACAGCGTCATTACGATGGAGGTGGCGCGAACCAAGATGAAGTCATGTACGCCGTTGCGTCCTAATGCGGAGGCGTTGCTTACCATACGAGGACTCCTGCGAGAATTGAAAGCACGACAGTGATAATAAAAGCGAACTTAGCGGAGCGTTGGCCTGCTGCGAAGGTTTCTTCAAGATAGCCGAAATCCATCAGCATGTGGCGAACGCCGCCAACAACGTGGTAAGCCAGCGCTGTCAGAATGCCCCACAGGATGAATTTAACGAAGAAGCTGTCCATGATGTTGGACGCAGTCAGAAAGCCTTCTTGAGACGAGAGTGAGAGTCCTAACAACCACAGCAGAATGCCGACGGCGACAAAGGTAATCACGCCGGAAACGCGGTGGAGGATAGAAGCAATCGCGGTGACAGGAAACCGGATCGTTGTCAGATCCAGGTTGACAGGTCGTTGTTTATTCACCTTTTTTATCATGAATGCGCCCACATGCTGTTCTTATTGTGTCCTTCCTCCGGTCTGCAGGCGGGTCAAGCAGCGTCATTTTTCTATAACTCCGCGTCATGCAAAATCACCGCTTCCAAAGGCTGCATGACGCGTTACTACGCTGGGTGGCTCGCGGTTGCAAGGTGTTCCGGAGACCTGGCGGCAGTATAGGATGTTCACAATATCATTACAATTAACCTACAAATTCTTTGGCCGCTTTTGGTCGGAACAGTGACCAGGATCACGATAACAACATTATTTTAAATTTTAATCATCTGATTTGACAAATGTTAAACAAATTAGTTACAAACATCACCAGGAAATGCATATAATTCGCAAAAGTTATGGGGTCATGCTTTCACCTGACAATAAGTTATGTAACAGTGTGCCAGTATTGACCGCAGTAATTTAGCCCGGTATTAGTGATAAACAGGTTTGACAAATACTGACGGCTAACACCCTGATTTACTGTTGTTTCACCCAGGTTTGAATGGTTGCCTGCAAGCCGCCCATCGCTCTGTACCCTGGTTTCCCCTCTGAAACAGAGCTGCGCGCCACACAACAAACTGGCAACTGTCCCCCTGCTGGCTGGAGGTAAATCGGCGGTTAACCGTCGCAAGCAACAGGCGCTAAGGAGACCGTAAATGGCTGATAAAAAAGCAAACCTAACCTATAACGGTGATGGTGCTATCGAACTGGATGTGCTAAAAGGCACGCTCGGTCAGGATGTAATCGATATCCGTAGTCTTGGTTCTAAAGGTGTTTTCACGTTCGACCCCGGCTTTACTTCCACCGCATCCTGCGAGTCCAAAATCACCTTTATCGATGGTGACGAAGGTATCCTGCTGCACCGCGGTTTTCCTATCGATCAGTTAGCCACTGAATCCAACTATCTCGAAGTATGTTACATCCTGCTCTACGGCGAGAAGCCGACCCAGGAGCAGTATGACGAATTCAGAACCACCGTCACCCGCCACACCATGATCCATGAGCAGATCACGCGTCTGTTCCACGGTTTCCGTCGCGACTCGCATCCGATGGCCGTACTGTGCGGTGTGACCGGCGCGCTGGCGGCGTTCTACCACGACTCGCTGGACGTCAATAACCCGCGTCACCGCGAGATTGCGGCATTCCGTCTGCTCTCTAAAATGCCGACCGTGGCAGCGATGTGTTACAAGTATTCGATCGGCCAGCCGTTTGTTTATCCTCGTAACGATCTCTCCTACTCCGGCAACTTCCTGAATATGATGTTCTCCACCCCGTGCGAGCCTTACGAGGTCAACCCGGTGCTGGAGCGCGCCATGGATCGCATTCTGATCCTGCACGCGGATCATGAGCAGAACGCGTCAACCTCTACCGTGCGTACCGCAGGCTCCTCCGGCGCGAACCCGTTCGCGTGTATCGCCGCGGGCATCGCCTCCCTGTGGGGACCGGCGCACGGTGGCGCTAACGAAGCCGCGCTCAAGATGCTGGAAGAGATCAGCACCGTTGAGCACATTCCGGAATTCGTGCGCCGCGCGAAAGACAAAAACGACTCTTTCCGCCTGATGGGCTTTGGTCATCGCGTTTATAAAAACTATGACCCGCGCGCCACCGTAATGCGCGAAACCTGTCACGAAGTGCTGAAAGAACTAGGCACCAAAGACGATCTGCTGGAAGTGGCGATGGAGCTGGAAAACATCGCGCTGAACGACCCGTATTTCATCGAGAAGAAACTCTACCCGAACGTGGATTTCTACTCCGGCATCATCCTGAAAGCGATGGGCATTCCGTCGTCCATGTTTACCGTTATCTTCGCGATGGCGCGTACCGTGGGCTGGATTGCGCACTGGAACGAGATGCACAGCGAAGGCATGAAGATCGCGCGTCCGCGTCAGCTGTATACCGGCTACGAGCAGCGTGATTTCAAATCTGACCTGACCAAACGTTAATTTGACGCTGCGGTTAATCTGAAAAACGCGCCTCCGGGCGCGTTTTTTTATGGGCATTTTGGCGGCGCGGCGGGTGCGCTGCGCTTACCCGCCCTACACCGAACAACCGTTTTTGTATTTAACGTAGGGCGGGTAAGCGAAGCGCACCCGCCAGATTTTGTAGGGTGGGTAAGCGAAACGCACCCGCCAGATTTCGTAGGGCGGGTAAGCGCAGCGCACCCGCCACAACCCATCTATATTTTACGTAGGGCGGGTAAGCAACGCGCACCCGCCATTTCCCTGGTCCACGCATCCCCTACGCCTGGCACCCCGGACACCAGTAAAACGGCCGCGACGACAGCGTCGTCTTCTCGATAATCCCCCCGCAGCGGCGGCATTTTTTCCCGGCGCGGTGAAACACCTCGAAGCGAAACAGCGCGCCGTGATGCTTATTCTCATCCACCGTCCCGCGCGTCTGGTATGAGAGCCGCGGGATCTCAAGACACGCGCGGGCCAGCGCATCAAGCTGCGTATTATTCAGCTCTATTGCCTTGTGGCGCGGTGCAAGCCGCGCCTGCCAGAGGATCTCCACACGCAAATAATTGCCAAGCCCCGCGAGAAATGCCTGGTCCAGCAGCAGCCCGCTGAACTGACGGCGGTGAAAACGCGGGCTCAGGAGCCGTTCTTTCACCTGCTCCACCGTCAGCGACATATCCAGCACATCAGGCCCGACGCGCTGCAAAAACGCGTGCGCCGCCACGCCGTCGGCATCCAGCATCTCGATTTCCGAGGCGCTGTAAAGCAGCACCGCGGCGTCTTCGGTTTCAAGCCGCACGCGCAGGCTTCGCGTCGTTTGCGGCGTTTCCCCCGCTTTCACCACGCGCCAGACGCCATACAGCTGATTGTGGCTGTAGAGCGTCAGTCCACATGAGAAATGCGTCAGTAGCGCCTTGCCGCGGGTTTCAAAACGCTCAACCCGCGCGCCGGTCAGTTGCGCTTCAAACGCTTTCAATTCAGGAAACGCAAACCAGACGTGGGTCAGCGGTTTGCCCGCGACTGCCGCTTCAAGCTTGTCCGCCGCGCGGCGGATCTCCGGTCCTTCCGGCATCGTTCATCCTTTCAGGTTACTTAAGCATTAAAACGTAAGGATAAACTGTAGCAGCACGGGCGACGAGAAACAGGCCACCGCCGCAAAAAAGCGGCGGTTAACGGCTTACTCCAGCGCCAGCAGCGCAAAGCTTGCCAGCCAGTGGCCGCCGCTGTAGTGGCTGCCGACCACATGCTCAACGCTTGCCGCGAGATGGCGCTGCACCGCCCCCTGCAGCGCCGTCTGCGCAGGGTGTTCTTCCGGGAGCGCCGCGGCGATATGCTTCATACACCAGGCGCGGCTTAAGTTAAGCCCGTCGAGGTGGGCGATTTTCGGGTCGGCGCGATCGCTCACCACCGCCGGGTGCATCAACGCCGCCACATTGCCGATATCCGGCAGATACGCGTCAAACCAGGCCGGGAAATTGTCCGCCGTTTTGCTCATCAGCAGCGCTTCGGTGAGCGCGCCGGAGAGATACTCATCGCCGCCCGGCTCGTAGTGCGCCGGGTAGTCGGTATCAGCCTGATAAAAGCACGTCGTCGCGTCAGTAATGGCGCGCTCAAGCGTCTCATCATCAAGCGCGCGGGCGTAATCCAGGCCGAGGGCGAGCGCAAACGCTGTGTTGTAATGGGTGCCGACGCGAATCGGGTATGTCAGCTTGCTGAGGTAATCGATAAGGCGCGTGCGGATATCCTGGGTCAGCGGCGCCAGTATTTCATGCCAGCGCGCGGCCTGCGGCAGATCGGATTCGTGCAACTCCTGGGCGAGCGCCAGCAGCCAGCCGTAACCATACGGGCGCTCAAACGAGGCGCGGAACGGCGCGGTGAAATACGCCACTTCGCGCGCCACATTCGCAAGCGTGATGTGTTCATCGAACAGCGCGATGATCTCTTCGCGGCACGACAGCGTCGGATAGCGGCGCAGGCAGCGCAGCAGCAGCCAGTAGCCGTGCACCGCCGAATGCCAGTCAAAGCAGCCGTAGAAAATCGGGTGCAGTTCGCGCGGCGGTAGCGCGTCGGCGTCATCATTCATCAGATGCATGATGTGGTTCGGATACTCCTGGCGCAGATAGGTCAGAGGCATCCGGGCAAAGGCGTCGGCCTGGGGTTGTGTCAGTGTCATAACAGCTCCTTAGTGGGCCTTAGCGAAATACGATGAAATACATCAGGAAAACGTTCACCACCAGCAGCGTCAGCGCCGTCGGGATCTGAATTTTTATCACCTGATATTTGTCTTTCAGCTCCAGCAGCGCGGCGGGAACGATATTGAAATTCGCCGCCATCGGCGTCATCAGCGTGCCGCAGTAGCCCGCGTACATACCGATAGCCAGCAGCGGTGCCGGGTCGCCGTGGTGATGGTTAATCAACAGCGGCAGCGCGATGCCCGCGCTCAGCACCGGGAACGCCGCAAACGCGTTGCCCATGATCATCGTGAAAAGCGCCATGCCGATGCAGTAGATAACCACCAGCATGAAGCGGTTTTCCGGATCGACGAACAGACTCACCACGCGCTGCACCGCCGTGCCGGTATCGGCGGCGACAAACACCCCGCCGAGCATCGCCAGCATCTGCGGCAAAATCACCGCCCAGCCGATGGTATCCACCAGTCGGCGCGACTGGCGAATCGCATGCAGCGGCGTGCCGCGCGTGAGCCACCAGCCCACCAGCAGCGCCGCGACACACGCCACGCACAGCGCGGCGAGCGTCAGCTGTTTTTGATCCAGCAGGAACACGCCGCCCACCGAGACGCCTTTTAAAAACAGCGTGCCAATCACCGTCACCACCGGGATAAGCAACGCCGGCAGAAACAGCCAGTTACCCAGACGCCGGGACGACGCCTCGCGCTCCTCCTCGGTGGACATTTTATAGTGCCCCTTCCCGACCAGCCCAAAGCCCGCCAGCAGCGCGATAACAATCACCGCGCCGCCGATAATGCGGTAGGCCAGCGAGCGGCCCAGCCCCTGCACCAGCAGATCGCCGAAGAGAAAAATCCCGCCGAACAGGAACCAGAACAGCGCGGTGGTAAAGCGTTTCGGATTACCGCGATCGCGAAGCGTCATCACCACCAGCAGCATGACGATAAAGCCTATCAGGTAGTAGACGCGGTTAATGGTCAGCAACGTACTCATTGCGCGGCCTCCTGATTGCCCTGCTCTGCGCGCCAGGCCAACACCTCACGGCGAATGCTGGCGTCTAAGCGCAGCAGACGCGCCATATGAATAATCAGCGCCGCAATCGCGGTCGGAATGGCCCACAGGCCGATGTGCAGCGGCTCGATACCGGTAATGCCGTTCTCTTTCAGGAACGCGTCAATCAGCAGCACCGCGCCGAAGGCGATGAAAATATCTTCACCGAAAAACACCGCGATATTGTCGCAGGCGGCGGCATGGGCTTTGATTTTGTCGCGAATATGCGCAGGCAACTCGCCATATTCATTGAGCGCCGCCCCTTCGGCCATCGGTGCCAGCAGCGGGCGCACGGTCTGGGCGTGGCCGCCAAGGGACATCAGCCCGAGCGCCGCGGTGCCTTCACGCACCACGAAATAGAGCATCAGAATACGCGCTGAAGTGGCGCTGGCGATTTTCGCCACCCACGCCTGGGCGCGCTCTTTCAGGCCGTAATACTCCAGCAGGCCAATGACCGGCAGGATCAGAATGAAAGTCGCGAGCGAGCGGCTGTTGACGAACTTTTCACCGAAGGTTTCCAGCAGCATGCCGAAATCCATACCGACCGTGAGCCCGGTCGTCAGCCCGGCGACCACCACCACCAGCAGCGGGTTAAAACGCAGCGCGAAACCGATAACCACCACCGGAATACCGATGAGCGGCAACAGAGAGGAACCGTCCATACATTGTTACCCTTTCCAAAGTGAGCGTTGCACGCCGAAGGCTATTCTGCTCCTTCGCCAGTGGCGAAGCGTGGGCATTGCGGCGAACGTTGTTGTGTGAGAGGCGCTGTGAACGTGCAGAACCTGACCAAAAAGCTATATCTGAACGGTGAAATTATGTAAACAATTTATCAATAAAATGTTTTTATTTTGTCGGTGACGTTTTATAGTTTTTGCCAATACCCCCAAAAGCGTAAGGGATGCCATGAGCCGGAAAAAAGCGGTTGTATCAACTGATAACGACGATATTGCTGACGGGCGCATTGTGTCGTCCCGCCATCTGGTGTCGGAGCGTTGCGCGGAATTATCGGAGCTGGAGTACGCGCTGATCATGACCAGCAACGCCTTTAACAAATGGATGGTGCGCTGCATGACGGCGGCAGGCGAGCCGGATATGGGCGCGTTTGATGTCTCGCTGTTGCATCACGTCAACCACCGCAACCGCAAGAAAAAGCTCGCGGATATCTGCTTTGTGCTCAACGTGGAAGACACGCACATCGTGACCTACGCGCTGAAAAAGCTGGTCAAAGCCGGGTATGTCACCAGTGAAAAGGTAGGCAAAGAGCTTTATTTTTCGACGACAGAGGAAGGTAAAGCGCTGTGTATGAAATACCGCGACGTGCGCGAGGCGTGTCTCATCGCGATTCAGGTCGAGAGCGGAATACCGGGCGCGGCGATTGGCGAAACGGCCCAACTGCTGCGCACGATTGCCTCGCTTTACGACACCGCCGCGCGGGCGGCGGCATCGCTCTGAGTTACGCGCTGACCTGAATCTGGCGCGCGTCGAACGCCTCGCGTAACCGGCGCGCGAACGCCAGCGCGTGCGCGCCGTCACCATGCAGGCAGACCGTCTGGGCATTCACCGCCGCCCACGCGCCGTCACGGCTGCGCACCCGCCCTTCCTGCACCATCATCAGCGTGCGCGACACCGCCTCGTCGTCATCCTCAATCAACGCGCCCGGCTCGCTGCGCGGCACCAGCGCGCCGTCGGCCAGATAACCGCGATCGGCGAAGACTTCTTCGCGCGTGGCGAGCTCATAACGCGCGCCCGCGCGGATAAGCTCGCTGCCCGCCAGCCCCACCAGAATCAGCGACGCATCGAAATCCTTCACCGCCTGCGCGATGGCGTCGGCAAGCGCGGCGTCTTTCGCCGCCTGGTTATAGAGCATGCCGTGCGGCTTCACGTGCGCCAGCCTGCCGCCTTCGGCGCGGGCGATAGCCGCGAGCGCGCCGACCTGATAAAGCGTCTCGGCGTAAATCGTCTCTGGCGGTAGCTGCATCGCCGTGCGCCCGAAATTTTCACGATCCGCGAAGCCCGGATGCGCGCCAATCGCCACCCCGTGCGCCAGTGCCAGCCGCACACTCTCGCGCATCGTCCGGGCATCGCCCGCATGGAAGCCGCAGGCGATGTTGGCGGAGCTAATCAGCGGCATCAGCTGCGCGTCGTTGCCGCAGCCCTCGCCGAGATCGGCGTTGAGATCAATCTTCATCATTAAGCCGCCATGCCAGTTGTTGCAGATAACGCGCCCGGTCGCTGCGCGCTTCTAGCGCCTCTTCGATGGAGCATTGCACGAAGTGAACCGGCTCGCCGAGGCGCAGCTGCGCGAGGTTATAGCGATCGGCGTCTATGACACACGCGATGCGCGGGTAGCCGCCGGTGGTCTGGGCGTCATTCATCAGCACGATGGGCTGGCCGCCGTGCGGCACCTGCACCACGCCCGGCAGCAGACCGTGAGACACCAGGTCGCGTCTGGTGGTGCGCTCCAGCACGTGGCCGTGCAGGCGATAACCCATGCGGTTACTCTGCGGGCTTAGCTGCCACGGCGTGCGCCAGAAGGCTTCTTTCGACGCCTCGCTGAATTCGTGGTACTCCGGCCCCGGCAGCGCGCGAATGCGGTTGCCCCACAGCAGTTGCTTCACGCCGCGCGCCTCGCGGAAATGGCGCGTGGGCGGATTCACGGGCAGGACGTCGCCGTCGCGCAGGGGGCGTCCTTCAAAACCACCGAGGCCCGCTTTCACATCGGTACTGCGCGAGCCCATGACTTCCGGCACGTCGAAACCGCCCGCGAGCGCCAGATAGCTGCGCATACCGCGGCGCGGCAGTTTGAGGCTCAGGCGCTCGCCCGCGCGGGCAAGCAGCCGCCAGCCGGTCCAGACGGCGCGTTCGTTAAGCGTCGCGTCGCAGCCCGCGCCGGTGAGCGCAAACCAGGTGTCTTCAGTAAACTCCACCACGCACTGACCGAGTGTGATCTCCAGCGCCGCCGCATCAGGATCGTTGCCCACCAGCAGGTTGGCGATGTGCAGCGACGGGCCATCCAGCGCGCCGCACTGGCTCACGCCGTACTGGCGCAGCCCAAAACGGCCGCCATCCTGAATCGTGGCGTGCATGCCCGCACGAATAATCTTCAGCATACGCCCTCCTTTTGCGGCACAAAGCGCACGGTATCGCCGGGCGCGAGCAGGCCCGGCGGATTACTGTGCGGATCAAACAGCGCGCGCGAGGTGTGGCCGATAATCTGCCAGCCGCCAGGCGTAGGCAGCGGATAGATGCCCGTCTGGCTGCCGCCGATGCCGACCGAGCCTGCGGGTACCTGAAGGCGTGGCTCCGCGCGGCGCGGCGTGGCAAGCTCAGGCACCAGCCCGCCGAGGTACGGAAAGCCTGGCTGAAAGCCGATGAAATAGACCACGTAATCGACCTGTGCATGCATTTCGACCACCTGCTTTTCACTGAGCCCGGCGTGGTGTGCGACCACCGACAGATCCGGCCCGGCGTCTTTGCCGTACACCACCGGGATTTCAATGCGCCGCGCTTCGGGAATAATCGCCTCGCTCTCCTCCCACCAGCGTTGCAGCCGCTCAATAGCATCCAGCGCCATCGTGCCCGGCTCGCGCAGCATCACGGTAATGTTATTCATGCCGGGAATGACTTCTACCACGGCGGGCACGTCCGCGAGGCGCTGCACCAGCCCCCAGATGCGCTGCTGGCTGGCAAGCGTGACGGGCGGTTCCAGCTCCAGTACCACGGCGCTTTCGCCTAACAGATAACAACGGGCTCGCTGCACGTTTTCCTCTCTTGTGTTGATTAAGCCGGGTTCGGGATGTCGATAAAGGTCACATCCAGATCGGTGGTTTCATTCAGCCATTCGCTGAGCGCGCGAATGCCGCCGCGCTCGGTGGCGTGGTGGCCTGCCGCATAGAAGTGCAGCGACTGCTCGCGCGCCGAGTGGATGGTCTGCTCAGACACTTCGCCGGTGATGAAGGCGTCCACGCCGAAACGCGCCGCGCTGTCGATAAAGCTCTGCCCGCCGCCGGTACACCAGGCGACGCGCTTAATCAGATCCGGCCCGGTATCGCCGCACCACAGCGGACGCCGTCCCAGACGCGCTTCAAGCCAGGAGGCGAACTCCGGGCCTGATACCGCCATCGACAGCTCGCCCCACGGCACCAGCGGCTCGATTTCGCCCTTCACGTCAATGCCGAGCAGCTGCGCGAGCTGGACGTTATTGCCAAGCTGCGGATGCGCGTCGAGCGGCAAATGCCAGCCGTAGAGGTTGATATCGTTGGTGAGCAGCGTTTTCAGCCGGTTGCGCTTCATGCCGCGCACCACCGGCGATTCGCCTTTCCAGAAATAGCCGTGGTGGACGATCACCGCGTCGGCCTCCAGGCGCACCGCTTCGTCGAGCAGCGCCTGGCTTGCGGTAACGCCGGTGACGATTTTGCGCACCTCGTCGCGCCCCTCAACCTGCAAGCCGTTCGGGGCGTAGTCGCTGAACGTCGCGCTGTTGAGTTTGTCGTTGATCAGTTGTTCCAGTTCGCTGTTTTTCATGGTCTCTCTCTTATTCCTTGCGGGCCGCTTCATACGCCGCGAGCGTCGCGACACGCGCCTGTTTGTGATCGACGATGGGCTGCGGATAACGCAGCGCCTTGCCGTTTTTCTTCGCCCACAGATGCGGCTCATGTACCGCCTTGCCGGGAATATGGCTCAGTTCCGGCACCCAGCGGCGGATAAACTCGCCCTCAGCGTCAAACCGCTGCCCCTGCGTGGTGGGGTTGAAGATGCGGAAATAGGGCGCGGCGTCGGTGCCGGTGGAGGCCGCCCACTGCCAGCCGCCGTTATTGGCGGCAAAATCGCCGTCAATCAATTGCGACATAAAATAGCGTTCACCGCGCCGCCAGTCGACCAGTAAGTCTTTGACCAGAAAGCTCGCGGTGATCATCCGCAGGCGGTTATGCATCCAGCCGGTGGCATTCATCTGGCGCATGGCGGCATCGACAATGGGATACCCCGTGTTGCCTTCGCACCACGCCTGAAAATGGGCGTCGTTCTGCTGCCACGCCACCCGCGCCGTCCAGTCGATAAACGGCTGATGGCGGCACAGGTGCGGCCAGGCGACGATAAGGTGTCGGTAAAATTCGCGCCAGATAAGCTCGTTCAGCCACACCGCCCCGCTGCCGCCTTCCAGCGCGCGCGGGTGTTCGGTTAACAGACGATGCAGGCACTGGCGCGGCGACAGCACGCCGATGGCGAGATACGCCGACAATAAACTGGTGCCGCGAATCGCCGGGAAATCGCGCTTTTCCGGGTAGTCGCCCGCGGCCGTCTGGCAAAACTCGCGCAGGCGTTTAAGCGCAGCCTCTTCGCCCGCCGGGAACAGCAGCGCGTCCGGCGTCTCACACGGGTAATCGAACGGCGCAAGCGCAGGCACGTCGGTTAACGCGCCGCCGTTACGCGGCTTCGGCGCGCTGACGCAGGCCGGTAATCCTTCGCCGAGACGGCGTAAAAACGCCCGGCTGTAAGGCGTGAACACTTTATACATCTCGCCGTTGCCGGTGACGACGCTTCCGGGCGGCAGCATTACGCTGTCATCAAAGCCCTGACAGGCGACGCGGCCCTCCAGCCTGCGCTCAACGGCGGCGTCGCGCCGGGCTTCGTTCAGCTCATACTGATAGTTGTAAAAAAGCGCGGAAACCTGCTGCTCATCGCAAAACGCGGCGAGCGCGTCAACGGCGGCGGCGAAATCGGGCACCTCGCGCGTAAACAGCGCAATGCCACGCTTCGCCAGCGCCTGTTGCAGGGCTTCCAGATTCTGGTGAATAAACGCCGCCTGACGCGGCGCGAGGGTGTGATCGCGCCATTGCTGCGGGGTCGCGATAAACAGGCCGATGACCCGCGCGTTGGGGTCACGGCAGGCGGCGGCGAGCGCCAGATTGTCGTTGACGCGCAGATCCGCGCGAAACCAGACCAGATGCGTGGTCATAACACTCCTTGTTTAACGGCCATAGCGCAGGCGCAGCGCTTCCGGGTACGGCTCGAAGTAGCGTTGTTGATCAAGATAAGCGTCAGGGTATTCCGCCATGTAATGCTTAAGCAGCGTCACCGGCGCCAGCAGCGGCTGCGTGCCCTGGCGGTAGCGGTCAATAAGCGTGGAAAGCTCCTGGCGCTGACGTCCGTTGAGCTGGTTGCGGAAATACCCCTGCACATGCATCAGCACGTTGGTGTGGTTGCGGCGGGTTGCATGAATGGAGAGCAGCGTCATCAGGCGCAGGCGATACTCGTCAAAAAACGCTTCCAGCGAATCCCACTGGTCGATAGCGGCCACAAAGCGCCCCAGCTCGCGGTAGAGCGGCTGCGAGTGCGCCAGCAGCAGCAGTTTGTAGCGGCTGTGAAAGGCGATGAGATTGCCGCGCGTCAGCCCTTCGGCGCGCAGCGCGTGAAGTTCATGCAGCGTGTAGATGCGCTCAACGAAGTTTTCGCGAATGGCTGGGTCATGCAGACGCCCGTCCTCTTCCACCGGCAGCCACGGCAGCGCGTTCATCAGAATTTCGGTATAAATGCCGCGGCCGGCTTTACGGTTGTTTTTACCGTCCGCATCGTAGACGCGCACGCGCTCCATGCCGCAGCTTGGCGATTTGGCGCAGACGATATAACCGCACAGGTGATCGAGACGGCTGACGCGCTCGCGCGAAAAGGTCTGCATCTCGGCGGTTAAATCCCCTTCGCGCTTATCGCTAAAGCGCAGCGCCAGGCCGTCGTCGGTTTTCACCAGGCGCAGCGCCGGGCGCGGCACCGGCAGGCCAACCGCCATTTCCGGGCAGACAGGCTCATATTTCACCCAGGGAGCCAGCTCTTCCACTGCAAAGGCAAGCCGTTTATGGCCGCCGTCAAAACGCACATTTTCCCCTAAAAGACAGGCGCTAATGCCAACAGGGATTTTTATACTCATTCGGCCATCCTCATTTTTATACACTCTCAGTGTAGCCAGAGGCGGCCTGTTAACACCAGTCTGATGACAGCGAAAAACGCAGCGGCGCAGCGTATCGCAGGCATAAAAAAACCGCTCTTTGTGAGCGGTTTTTCAGGGAGTCACGCGAATCAGTAGAAATAGCTGGCGGTTTGTTCCGCCTGCGCCATCCAGACCGGCTGATCGCTGGTTTTCGACCACACGCGATGCAGATAGCTGTAAAAACGCGAACGGTCTTTCCAGAACAGCATCACCGGCAGGGCCGCAATGCCGACCAGGAGCACTAACGCGCGACGCAGGAAGACCTGATGCGCAGGATATTTTTTATATAAAGACATAGGTTTTTCCCCCTTACTTAACATGCCCGGCAATCAAGGCCGGAAACCGGATTTTGTGAGCTGGTTAAAATTGTATCGCTTTGCCTGTAATTTTACTACTCATCCGACCAGCTTTTAGGGTGAATTCTTACCATCTTTACAATTGATATCGTAAATAAGTTACAAAACGGTTAAATAAATACTAACCCGCAGTTAAATCATGGCTTTTGCCATTTTTATATTTTTTTTACACCCCGCTTCGCGATTTTTGCGAAACCTTTACGCCCGAATCCCTACCCTCTGCACATATTCCAAAAACCCCACTGGAGGTGGATTGTGAGTGCAGGCCTGATAACCGGCATCGTGCTGGTTTTCCTGTTACTGGGCTATCTGGTATATGCCCTGATTAATGCGGAGGCGTTCTGATGGCGGCGCCCGCATTTTTACTTATCGCCAGTTTCCTGCTGGTGCTGATGGCGCTGGCGAAACCGCTGGGCAGCCTGCTGGCCCGGCTGATTAACGGCGAATCCCTGCCGGGCGTGGGCGGCGTGGAGCGCGCGCTCTGGGCCGTGCTCGGCATTCGTCAGGAGGAAATGGACTGGAAGCGCTATCTGCTGGCTATCCTGCTGTTTAACACGCTTGGTCTGGTGCTGCTGTTCGCTATCCTGATGTGCCAGGGCGTGCTGCCGCTGAACCCGCAGAACCTGCCGGGGATGTCCTGGCATCTGGCGCTCAATACCGCGGTGAGTTTCGTCGCCAATACCAACTGGCAGTCGTACGCGGGTGAAAGCACCGTCAGCTATTTCAGCCAGATGGCGGGCCTCGCGGTACAGAATTTCCTCTCTGCGGCGACCGGCATTGCGGTGGCGTTTGCGCTGATCCGCGCCTTTGCGCGCCAGTCGGCGACCACGCTTGGCAACGCCTGGCAGGATCTCACCCGCGTCACGCTGTGGGTGCTGATGCCCATTTCGCTGATTATCGCCCTGTTCTTTATTCAACAAGGCGCGATTCAGAACTTCTCAGCCTACCAGCCGTTCACCACGCTGGAAGGCGCGCGGCAGATGCTGCCGATGGGGCCGGTGGCGTCGCAGGAGGCGATCAAGATGCTCGGCACCAACGGCGGCGGCTTCTTTAACGCCAACTCCTCGCACCCCTTTGAGAACCCGACCGCGCTCACCAATGTCGTGCAGATGCTGGCTATTTTCCTGATCCCGGCAGCGCTCTGCTTCGCCTTTGGCGATGCGGTGGGCGACGCGCGCCAGGGCCGCGCCATTCTCTGGACAATGACAGTGATTTTCGTGGTCTGCGTGGCGCTGGTGATGTGGGCTGAAACCACCGGCAACCCGCACTTCCTGACGCTCGGTGCCGACAGCGCCGCCAATATGGAAGGCAAAGAGAGCCGCTTTGGCATTCTCGCGAGCAGCCTGTTTGCGGTCGTCACCACGGCAGCCTCCTGCGGCGCGGTAAACGCCATGCATGACTCCTTTACCGCGCTCGGCGGCATGATCCCGATGTGGCTGATGCAGATTGGCGAAGTGGTCTTCGGCGGCGTCGGCTCCGGGCTGTACGGGATGCTGCTGTTCGTGCTGCTGGGCGTGTTTATCGCGGGCCTGATGATTGGCCGCACGCCGGAATACCTCGGCAAGAAAATCGACGTGCGCGAGATGAAAATGACCGCGCTGGCGATTCTGGTGACGCCTGCGCTGGTGCTGCTCGGCACCGCGCTCGCCATGATGACCGACGCGGGCCGGGCGGGTATGTTCAACCCCGGTATTCACGGCTTCAGCGAAGTGCTCTACGCGGTGTCGTCCGCCGCCAATAACAACGGCAGCGCCTTCGGCGGCCTTAGCGCCAACACGCCGTTCTGGAACCTGCTGCTGGCGTTCTGCATGTGGTTTGGCCGCTTCCTGGTGATTATCCCGGTGATGGCGATAGCCGGCTCGCTCGCCGCCAAAAAAGCGCAGCCCGCAAGCCCCGGCACGCTGCCCACTCACGGCGCGCTGTTTATCGGCCTGCTGACGGGCACGGTGCTGCTGGTGGGCGCCCTGACGTTTATCCCCGCCCTCGCCTTAGGCCCGGTCGCGGAACATCTTTCTCTTGTGAAATGACCATTGCGGAGTCGCTATCCATGAGTCGCAAGCAACTGGCCCTGTTTGAATCCTCGCTGGTTCGTCAGGCGCTTTTCGATGCTCTTAAAAAACTGAGTCCGCGTGCCCAGTGGCGCAACCCGGTCATGTTTATCGTCTGGGTCGGCAGCCTGCTGACCACGCTGATTGCCCTGGCGATCGCCGCCGGAAAACTGCCTGGCGAGGCGCTGTTTACCGCTGCCATCAGCCTGTGGCTGTGGTTTACGGTGCTGTTCGCGAATTTCGCCGAAGCGCTGGCCGAAGGCCGCAGCAAAGCCCAGGCCAACAGCCTGAAGGGTGTGAAAAAGACCGCGTTCGCCCGCAAACTGCGCGCGCCGCACCATGACGCCCAGATGGATCACATTCCCGCCGCCGATCTGCGCAAAGGCGATATCGTGCTGGTCGAAGCAGGCGATATTATCCCGTGCGACGGCGAAGTCATCGAAGGCGGCGCGTCGGTGGATGAGAGCGCCATTACCGGCGAATCCGCGCCGGTTATCCGTGAATCGGGCGGCGATTTCGCCTCGGTGACCGGCGGCACGCGTATTCTCTCCGACTGGCTGGTTATCCAGTGCAGCGTCAACCCCGGCGAGACGTTCCTCGACCGTATGATTGCGATGGTCGAGAGCGCCGAGCGCCGCAAAACGCCAAACGAAATCGCGCTGACCATTCTGCTGGTGGCGCTGACGATTGTCTTTCTGCTGGCGACCGCCACGCTCTACCCGTTCTCGCAATACGGCGGGACGGCGGTCAGCGTGACGGTGCTGGTGGCGCTGCTGGTGTGCCTGATCCCAACCACTATCGGCGGGCTGCTCTCCGCCATCGGCGTGGCGGGCATGAGCCGGATGCTTGGCGCGAACGTTATCGCCACCAGCGGCCGCGCGGTGGAAGCCGCGGGCGATGTGGACGTGCTGCTGCTGGATAAAACCGGCACCATCACGCTCGGCAACCGCCAGGCGTCTGACTTCCTGCCCGCCCCCGGCGTGGATGAAAAAACGCTGGCCGACGCCGCTCAGTTAGCCTCGCTTGCGGATGAAACGCCGGAAGGCCGCAGCATCGTGGTGCTGGCGAAGCAGCGCTTTAACCTGCGCGAGCGCGACGTTCAGCATTTGCAGGCTACCTTTGTGCCCTTCACCGCCCAGACGCGCATGAGCGGCATCAACGTGCAGGACCGGATGATCCGTAAAGGCTCGGTGGACGCCATTCGCCGCCATGTGGAAGCCAACGGCGGCCAGTTCCCGGCGCAGGTCGACACGCTCGTGGAAGGCGTGGCGCGCACCGGCGGTACGCCGCTGGTGGTGGCCGAAGGCGCGCAGGTGCTCGGCGTTATCGCGCTGAAAGATATCGTCAAAGGCGGCATTAAAGAGCGCTTCGCGCAGCTGCGCAAAATGGGCATCAAGACGGTGATGATCACCGGCGATAACCGGCTGACGGCGGCCGCAATCGCCGCCGAAGCGGGCGTGGACGATTTTCTCTCCGAAGCGACGCCGGAAGCGAAACTGGCGCTGATCCGCCAGTACCAGGCCGAAGGACGGCTGGTGGCGATGACCGGCGACGGCACCAACGACGCCCCGGCGCTGGCTCAGGCCGATGTGGCGGTGGCGATGAACTCCGGCACCCAGGCGGCGAAAGAAGCGGGCAACATGGTGGATCTCGACTCTAACCCCACCAAGCTCATCGAAGTGGTGCACATCGGCAAACAGATGCTGATGACGCGCGGCTCGCTGACGACATTCAGCATCGCCAACGACGTGGCGAAATATTTCGCCATTATCCCGGCGGCGTTCGCTGCGACCTACCCGCAGCTTAACGCGCTGAACGTGATGCACCTGCACTCCCCTGCCTCGGCTATTCTCAGCGCCGTTATTTTTAACGCGCTGATCATCGTCTTTCTGATCCCGCTGGCGCTGAAAGGCGTGAGCTACAAGCCGCTCGCGGCGGCGGCGATGCTGCGCCGCAACCTGTGGATTTACGGTCTGGGCGGGCTGGTGGTGCCGTTTATCGGCATCAAGCTCATCGACCTGCTGTTAACGCTGTTTGGTCTGGTTTAAAAGGAATCATTATGGCTATGTTACGTCCCGCACTCACCCTGCTGGTTTTCCTGACGATAATCACCGGCGGCGTCTATCCGCTGGCGACCACGGTGCTCGGCCAGTGGTGGTTTAAGGACCAGGCGGAAGGCTCGCTTATCCGCCAGCATGATGAAGTGCGCGGCTCGCGCCTGATTGGCCAGGCGTTCAGTGAGGCGAAATATTTCCAGGGCCGCCCTTCCGCGACGGCCGAAGCGCCTTATAATCCAATGGCTTCCGGCGGCAGTAACCTTGCCGCCAGCAACCCGGCGCTGGATAAAGAAGTCCAGGCCCGCGTACAGGCGCTGCGCGCCGCCAACCCGGACGCCCGCGCGGCAGTGCCGGTGGAGCTGGCCACCGCCTCCGCGAGCGGTCTCGATTACGGCATTTCGCCGCAGGCCGCCTTCTGGCAGGCCCCGCGCGTGGCGAAGGAGCGTGGCATCTCTGAAGCGGAAGTGGGACGCCTTATCCGTGAAACCACCGAAACCCCTGTCGCGGGTTTCCTTGGCCAGCCGGTGGTTAATGTGCTGAAACTGAATATGGCGCTGGACGCCCTGCAACCGTAAGGAACCCTCATGACCGAAGAGCCGATGCGCCCCGACCCTGACCGCCTGCTGATACAGACGCAGGGCCGGACGCGCGGAAAACTCAAAATCTTCTTCGGGGCCTGCGCAGGCGTAGGGAAAACCTACGCCATGTTACAGGAGGCTCAGCGCCTGCGGGCGCAGGGGCTCGATATCCTGGTGGGCGTGGTGGAAACCCACGGCCGCCAGGAGACCGCGGCGTTACTTGAGGGGCTGGCTATCCAGCCCCTTAAGCGTATTCATCACCGGGGCCGCGTGGTGCAGGAGTTCGATCTCGACGCGGCGCTTGCCCGTAACCCGGCGCTGATCCTGATGGATGAGCTGGCGCACAGCAATGCGCCCGGCTCTCGCCACCCGAAGCGCTGGCAGGATGTCGATGAGCTGCTCGACGCGGGCATCGACGTTTTTACCACCGTTAATGTCCAGCATCTGGAGAGCCTCAACGACGTGGTGGGCGGCGTCACCGGCATTCAGGTGCGCGAAACCGTGCCCGACCCGATTTTCGATGCGGCGGATGAAATCGTGCTGGTGGATCTGCCGCCGGACGATCTGCGCCAGCGGTTGCATGAAGGCAAAGTGTACATCGCAGGCCAGGCGGAGCGCGCCATCGAGCATTTCTTTCGCAAAGGCAATCTTATCGCGCTGCGCGAGCTGGCGCTGCGCCGTACCGCCGACCGCGTGGACGACCAGATGCGCGCCTGGCGCGACCGCCAGGGCCAGGAGAAAGTCTGGCACACGCGCGACGCCATCCTGCTGTGCATCGGCCAGGGCGCGGGCAACGAAAAACTGGTGCGCACCGCCGCGCGTCTGGCGGCGCGGCTTGGCAGCGTCTGGCATGCGGTGTATGTGGAGACGCCGCGCCTGCACCAGCTACCGGAAACATCACGCCGCGCGATTCTGAGCGCCCTGCATCTCGCCCAGGAGCTGGGCGCGGAGACTGCCACCCTCGCCGACCCGGTCGAGGAGAAAGCCGTGCTGCGCTACGCCCGGGAGCATAACCTCGGCAAGATCGTCATCGGGCGGCGCAATAAACGCCGCTGGTGGAGCCAGGATACGTTCGCCGAGCGGCTCGCGCGCCACGCGCCGGATCTCGATTTACTGATTGTCGCGCTGGACGACAAGCCGACGCCTGCCACCGCCAAAGCCGCCGATAACCGCCCGTTTATAGAGAAGTGGCGGGTACAGTTGCGTGGCTGCGCGGTGGCGGTGGCGCTCTGCGCGCTGATTACGCTGGTGGCGCACCAGTGGCTTATCGCGTTTGACGCCGCCAACCTGGTGATGGTCTATCTGCTCGGCGTGGTGCTGGTGGCGCTGTTTTATGGCCGCTGGCCGTCGGTGGTGGCAACCATTATCAACGTGGTGAGCTTTGATCTCTTTTTTATCGCGCCGCGCGGCACGCTGGCGGTCTCTGACGTCCAGTATCTGCTGACCTTCGCGGTGATGCTGAGCGTCGGGCTGATTATCGGCAACCTGACCGCAGGCGTGCGCTACCAGGCGCGCATCGCACGCTATCGCGAGCAGCGCACCCGCCATCTTTACGAAATGTCCAAAGCGCTGGCGGTGGGCCGCAGCGCGCGCGATATCGCAGCCACCAGCCAGCAGTTTATCGCCTCCACCTTTCACGCCCGCGGCCTGCTGCTGCTGCCGGACGAACACGGCAAACTGCAAGCGCCGCAGCCGCTCGCGGAAATCACCCCGTGGGATGAAGCCATCGCCCGCTGGAGCTTCGATAAAGGCTTGCCTGCCGGCGCGGGCACCGACACCCTGCCCGGCGTGCCGTATCAAATTTTGCCGCTGCGCACCGCCGGGAAAACGCTCGGGCTGGTCATTGTCGAGCCCGGTAACCTGCGCCAGTTGATGATCCCCGAACAGCAGCGGCTGCTGGAAACGTTCACGTTACTGGTGGCAAGTGCTCTTGAGCGGCTCTTTCTGACCGAGAGCGAAGAGCAGGCGCGGCTCGCCAGCGAGCGCGAACAGCTGCGCAATTCATTGCTGGCGGCGCTCTCCCATGATCTGCGCACGCCGCTGACGGTGCTGTTCGGCCAGGCGGAGATCCTGACGCTCGATCTGGCAGCCGAAGGCTCAAATCACGCGCCCCAGGCGAGCGAAATCCGCCAGCATGTACTGAACACCACAAGGCTTGTGAATAATTTGCTGGATATGGCGCGCATTCAGTCGGGCGGCTTTAACCTGCGCAAAGAGTGGCTGACGGTGGAAGAAGTGGTGGGCAGCGCGCTCAAGATGCTGGAGCCGGGTCTCGGTGGGCGGCATATCGACCTGAGCCTTAGCGATCCGCTCACGCTGATTCATGTTGACGGGCCGCTGTTTGAGCGCGTGCTGATTAACCTTCTGGAGAACGCCGCCAAATACGCAGGGCCACGGGCGCAGACAGGCGTGCGCACGAGCTGGCGCGACGACCGGCTCGATCTGGAAGTCTGGGATAATGGGCCCGGTATTCCGGCTGGTCAGGAACAGGCTATCTTTGCTAAATTCGCTCGCGGTAATAAAGAATCCGCTATCCCCGGCGTCGGTCTGGGGCTTGCCATTTGTCAGGCGATTGTCGAGGTGCACGGCGGCGAGATTTACGCCCGTAACCGCCCGGAAGGCGGCGCGAGTTTTCATGTGCTGCTGCCCAAAGAAACGCCCCCGGAACTGGATATCCACGAGGTCATGTGATTAGCGTTCTGATAGTCGAAGATGAAAAAGAGATCCGCCGCTTTCTGCGCACCGCGCTTGAGAGCGAAGGGCTGCGCGTCTATGACGCCGAAACCCTCCAGCGCGGGCTGATTGAAGCCGCCACCCGCAAGCCCGATCTGGTGATCCTCGATCTCGGGCTGCCGGACGGCGACGGCATCGATTTTATCCGCGACTATCGGCAGTGGAGCCAGACGCCAGTGATTGTCCTGTCGGCGCGCAGCGACGAGCAGGACAAAATCGCGGCGCTCGATGCCGGTGCGGATGATTTTCTCGCGAAGCCGTTCGGCATTGGCGAGCTTCAGGCGCGGCTGCGCGTCGCCCTGCGCCGCCACGGGAGTGCAAGCCAGAGCGATCCGGTGGTGCGCTTTTCCGACATTACAGTCGATCTGGCCGCAAGACGCATCACGCGCGGCACTGAGGAGATCCACCTGACGCCAATTGAGTTTCGCCTGCTGGGTGTGCTGCTGAATAATCCCGGCAAGGTACTGACCCAGCGACAGCTGTTAAGCCAGGTGTGGGGGCCGAACGCGGTCGAGCACAGCCATTATCTGCGTATCTATATGGGCCATCTGCGCCAGAAGCTCGAAAGCGATCCGGCACGCCCGCGCCATCTGTTGACTGAAACCGGCATCGGCTACCGGTTTATGCTTTAACGCTGACGCCGCGTCACGCCTGGCGCGGTTTTAAATATCCCCGCTTTTTATTCTGAATAGCTTTGCACTCCTTCCTTATTTTTATTCATTTATTATTTTCTCTTTAGTCTAAATAAGAAGGGTTTTCGGCCCAAATAAAATGAACACCGTTTATTAACCAGAGACTTACATCTTTACAACCGACAGCGATCTACTCTACATTATGCATAAATGACGACTATTTATTTCTGGTTCAGCGCGTTTTTGTTGATCCTTTTCACAGATTAACCTCTCATCCTGGATAAAATGACCACGCTTTCAATTACTGAAAGGTAATAATCACATGGAAAATAATAATCGGTTTATGCCACATATCAGGCGGACGACCCATATTATGATGTTCGCCCACCGCAACTGCTTCGACTTCCACCTTTTCAACGCCCGCTAGCGTATTGCGCTGCTGCGCGCCGCTTATTCCTGAGAAAGAGCCTAACGCTGTTCATTAACAGGTGACCGCCTGGGGATGCGCGCGCTTTTGCCACAACCCTTTGTTATACCGGCATAACGCCGGGTGGGGGTTGTCTGGCCCAAAAAGAGCAAATCTTCTCTACTGCCTTTTAGAGGCAGCGGGAATATTTTGCCCGACATTTATCTTGAGCAATTTTCCGCGAGGAAAAGTGGCGGGATTGCTTTGCCTGAAATAAGGAAACATCATGCAAGCATTAAAAATTGGCGTCAGTCGTTTATGCCCGGACTGTTTTTCAACAGACCGCACGACGATAAATATTCACGAATCTGACTATATTGATATCGCCGCGGCGGTGATGACCGTCAGCGATATTTACCAGGGTCTTATTGATGAAATAGAAATGACCGGATTTGGTATTCCGGTGTTTGTGGTATGCCAGCCTGAAGAGCGGGTGCCGGCGGAGTATTTGCCACGCGTTGCGGGCGTCTTCGAAGACAGCGAAACGTACCGCGAACACTATGGTCGCCAGCTTGAGGCCGCCGCACAGAAATATGAAACCGCGCTGCGCCCGCCGTTCTTTCGCGCGCTGGTGGATTACGTCAGCCAGGGCAACAGCGCGTTTGACTGCCCAGGCCATCAGGGCGGTGATTTTTTCCGCCGCCACCCCGCGGGGAATCAGTTCGTCAGTTTCTTCGGCGATACGCTGTTTCGCGCCGATCTGTGCAACGCTGACGTGGCGATGGGGGATTTGTTAATCCACGAAGGCGCGCCCTGCCTCGCGCAGCAGCACGCCGCAGCGGTGTTTAACGCCGATAAAACCTACTTTGTGCTGAACGGTACCTCTTCGGCCAATAAAGTGGTGCTCAACGCGCTGCTGGCACCGGGCGATCTGGTGCTCTTTGACCGAAATAACCATAAATCGAACCATCACGGCGCGCTGTTGCAGGCGGGCGCAACGCCGGTTTATCTGGAAACCGCGCGTAACCCGTACGGGTTTATCGGCGGGATCGACGCGCATTGTTTCGACGAGCGTTACCTGCGCGAGCGGGTGCGGGAAGTGACTCCGGCACGGGCCGCAGAAAAGCGCCCGTTCCGCCTGGCGGTTATCCAGCTCGGCACCTATGACGGCACGATTTATAACGCCCGTCAGGTCGTGGATACGCTCGGGCCGCTGTGTGACTACCTGCTTTTTGATTCCGCGTGGGTCGGCTATGAGCAGTTTATTCCGATGATGGCCCCTTGCTCGCCGCTGCTGCTGACGCTTAATGAAAACGATCCGGGCATTCTCGTCACGCAGTCGGTGCATAAACAGCAGGCCGGGTTTTCGCAGACCTCGCAAATCCATAAAAAAGACAGCCATATCAAAGGGCAACCGCGTTATGTGTCGCATAAGCGCATGAATAACGCCTTCATGATGCACGCCTCCACCAGCCCGTTTTATCCGCTCTTCGCGGCCCTGGACATTAACGCGCGGATGCACGAGGGCGAGGCCGGACGCCGGATGTGGATGCGCTGCGTGGAACAGGGCATTGACGCCCGCAAGATGATTTTTGAAAGCTGCCGCGCCATTCGCCCGTTTGTGCCGACGACCGTTGATGGCCGCCCGTGGCAGAGCTATGAGACGGCGGAGATAGCCGCTGATTTGCGCTTTTTCCACTTCGAGCCCGGCGAGCGCTGGCACGCTTTTGAGGGCTACGCGCCGCACCAGTACTTCGTCGATCCGTGCAAGCTGCTGCTCACCACGCCGGGGATTAATACCGAAACCGGCGAGTATGAGGCTTTCGGCGTGCCCGCCGCCGTGCTCGCAAGCTACCTGCGCGAAAACCACATCATCCCGGAGAAATGCGATCTCAACTCGATTCTGTTCCTGCTGACGCCCGCCGAGGAGATGAGCAAGCTGCAACAGCTGGTGGCGCAACTGGCGCGCTTTGAAGCGCTGCTGGAGCGCGACGCGCCGCTCGTCGACGTGCTGCCCTCACTCTTTAAACAGCACCAGGCGCGCTATGAAGGCTATACGCTGCGCCAGCTCTGCCAGGAGATGCACGACTTTTACGCCAGCCGTAACGTTAAACAGCTGCAAAAAGAGATGTTCCGTAAAGCGCATTTCCCGCGCGTCGCCATGAGTCCGCAGGCGGCCCACCAGGCGTTTATTCGCGGCAATATTGAACTGGTACGGCTTGAACAGGCCGAAGGCCGTATCGCGGCGGAGGGCGCGCTCCCCTACCCGCCCGGCGTGCTGTGCGTGGTGCCCGGCGAAATCTGGGGCGGCGCGGCACTGCATTACTTTCAGGCGCTGGAAGACGGGATCAACCTGCTGCCGGGCTTCGCGCCGGAGTTGCAGGGCGTCTATGTCGAAACCTGCGATGGCCGCCGTCAGGTCTGGTGTTACGTGGTCAGTGAAAACCCTGCCTCGCAACCCCGTACAGAAGGAGCGTTATGATGAGCAAATCCAACAAAATGGGCGTTGTGCCGCTGACTATCCTGACCATGGTCAACATGATGGGCTCCGGTATTATCATGCTACCGACCAAACTCGCCGAAGTGGGGACGATTTCGATTATCTCGTGGCTTGTGACCGCCGTCGGCTCGACAGCGCTCGCCTGGGCGTTTGCCAAATGCGGGATGTACAGCCGTAAATCGGGCGGCATGGGCGGCTATGCGGAATACGCCTTCGGCAAATCCGGCAACTTTATGGCGAACTACACCTACGGGGTGTCGCTGCTTATCGCGAACGTGGCTATCGCTATTTCAGCGGTCGGCTACGGCAGCGAGCTGTTCGGCGCGGCCTTAACGCCAGTGCAAACCGGGATCGCCACTATCGGCGTGCTGTGGATCTGCACCGTCGCTAATTTCGGCGGCGCGCGTATTACCGGCAAGCTCAGCAGCGTGACCGTCTGGGGGGTGATCATTCCGGTGGTCGGGCTGTCGGTCATCGGCTGGTTCTGGTTCAGCCCGACACTCTATGCCGCCTCGTGGAACCCGCATCACGTGCCGTTTTTCGATGCGGTCGGATCGTCAATCGCCATGACGCTGTGGGCCTTCCTGGGGCTGGAATCGGCCTGCGCCAATACGGAAGTGGTGGAAAACCCGGAGCGTAACGTGCCGATTGCGGTGCTCGGCGGCACGCTGGGCGCGGCGGTGATTTATATCGTCTCAACCAATGTGATTGCGGGCATTGTGCCGAACCTGGATCTGGCCCACTCCACCGCGCCGTTCGGGCTGGCGTTCGCGCAGATGTTTACGCCGGGCGTCGGGAAAATCATTATGGCGCTGATGGTGATGTCCTGCTGCGGCTCGCTGCTCGGCTGGCAGTTCACCATCGCCCAGGTGTTCCGCTCCTCCGCCGATGAGGGCTATTTCCCGAAAGTCTTTTCCCACCTGAGCCGCGCGGAAGCGCCAGTCAAAGGGATGCTGACGATTGTGATTATCCAGAGCGGGCTGTCGCTGATGACCATCAGCCCTTCGCTTAACAAGCAGTTTAACGTGCTGGTAAACCTGGCGGTGGTGACCAATATCATCCCCTATATTCTGTCGATGGCGGCGCTGGTGATTATTCAGCAGGTGGCGAAAGTGCCGCCACGTAAGGCGAAACCGGCGAATCTGGTGGCGCTGCTCGGGGCGATTTACAGCTTCTACGCGCTCTACTCATCCGGCGAGGAGGCGATGCTGTATGGCGCGATAGTCACCTTTATGGGCTGGACGCTGTACGGGCTGGTGTCGCCGCGCTTTGAGCTGACCAATAAACACAGTTAATGAGCGGCATGACGATAAAAACAAAACGGCAACCCGAAGGTTGCCGTTTTTCGTGTCTCCTGTTCAGGAGCGCATTCAGGCGTTTTTCAGCACTTCGCTGACGATTTCCACCGCTTCTTTCTCGATCTGCTTGCGGTGTTCTTCACCGAGGAAGCTTTCGCAGTAGATCTTGTACGCGTCTTCGGTGCCGGAAGGACGCGCCGCGAACCAGCCGTTCTCGGTCATCACTTTCAGGCCGCCGATAGCCGCACCGTTGCCCGGAGCGGCAGTCAGACGCGCGGTGATGGGGTCGCCTGCCAGCGTACTGGCGCTGACCATTTCCGGAGAGAGCTTCGAGAGCGCCGCTTTCTGCGCGGAGGTCGCGGAGGCCTGGAGACGGTTATAGCTCGGCGCGCCGAAACGCGCGGCCAGTTCGTCATAGTGCTGCTGCGGGTTTTTACCGGTTACGGCGGTGATTTCCGCCGCCAGCAGGCACATGATGATGCCGTCTTTATCAGTGGACCACGGCGTGCCGTCAAAGCGCAGGAAAGACGCACCCGCGCTCTCTTCGCCGCCAAAGCCAAAGCTGCCGTCGTAGAGACCGTCAACAAACCACTTAAAGCCAACCGGCACTTCCACAAGCTTACGGCCCAGCGCGTCCACCACGCGATCAATCATCGCGGAGGAGACCAGCGTTTTGCCAACGGCCACATCCTGGCCCCACTGCGGACGATGCTGGAACAGGTAGTTGATCGCCACCGCCAGATAGTGGTTCGGGTTCATCAGGCCCGCAGGCGTGACGATACCGTGACGGTCGTAGTCCGGGTCGTTCGCGAACGCCAGGTCGAACTTATCACGCAGCGCCAGCAGACCGGCCATCGCCGATTCCGACGAGCAGTCCATGCGGATTGCGCCGTCTTTATCGAGGTGCATAAAGCGGAAAGTCTGATCCACCTGATCGTTAACGATGGTGAGATTGAGCTTGTAGTGCTCCGCGATGCGCTTCCAGTATTCGATACCGGAGCCGCCGAGTGGGTCGACGCCGAGCTTCAGGCCCGCTTTCTGGATAGCGGCCATATCGACGATTTCTGCAAGCCCCTCGATAAACGGCTGCACCAGATCTTTTTCCTGAATGCGGCCGCTCGCCCAGGCCTCGTCCAGAGAGATGCGCTTCACCTCTTTCAGGCCGTTCGCCAGCAGTTCGTTAGCGCGGTTTTCGACCACTTTGGTGACGTTGGTGTCTGCCGGGCCGCCGTTAGGCGGGTTGTATTTGATGCCGCCATCGTCCGGTGGGTTGTGCGACGGGGTGATGACGATGCCATCGGCCTGCGCGCCGCCGCGTTTGTTATGCTCAAGAATGGCATTCGAAACCGCAGGCGTCGGCGTATAACCGTTGTTCTCCTGCACGATGATATCGACGCCGTTGGCGGCCAGCACTTCCAGCACGGAGATAATCGCAGGCTCGGAGAGCGCGTGCGTATCTTTACCGACATAACACGGCCCGGTGATGCCGTTTTTCGCACGCTCTTCGGCGATCGCCTGGGCTATCGCCAGAATGTGCGGCTCGTTAAAACTGTGGCGCGCGGCGCTCCCACGGTGGCCGGACGTACCGAATTTCACCGCGTGTTCCGCATTACCCACTTCCGGCTTCAGCACGTAGTACTGCGCGGTGAGCTGGGCGACGTTGATTAAATCACTCTGTTGTGCAGGCTGTCCCGCACGGTTATTGACTGCCATGGCCTGGTCCTTCTGACGCAAGAGTTAAATGGTGCCGCAAACCTTCTCAATCAATTCCGCCGGGAACTGCATGGTCTGCATGATGTGTTCGATCATGCTGCATTTGCGGCCTGTATTCGTATTCGTAATCACCCAGTACGGTGTGCCCGGCACGTGGCGGGGTTTCGTCTGGTTGCCACTTTGCAGCAGCGTTTGCTCGTCACCGGCGAAATAGACGCGGGTACGGCCGTGTAACGACTCGGTCGCTTCGGCAAATGCGTTTGCATCCAGTGAATAGAGTGTAGACAGCACCAGCATAAAACGATTGACCGCGCGTTTTTGTTCGGCGTATTCATCCGATAACAGCAGCTCACGCATGGCTCGCACGCGGTCGCGCGCCGGGTTCACTGGCTTTTCAGGCTCAGCGGCGGGCGCAACAGGGGCGGGAGTCTCTGCTTTGGCGGGTGTAGCGGCTAATGGCGAGGAGGCGGAAAATTTCAACATGCGCCGTAAAATGTCGGACGCGCTTTCGCCAATATGCAGGGTGTGGCTGGCAATGTAGCGATACAGCTCGTCATCAACTTCAATCGTTTTCATCTTAATCCAGTGCGATATCTTTTCTGAATACAAGTCGTTGGGAGTATAAAGTTAAAACCCAACAGCGGATAGCGTCAAACCAGGAAGGCCGCAAAAGTCGGAATTAACTGGAACCTTGCAGCCGGGCGGCAGAATGGTCAACATGATAACCTAACCTGTCAGTCGCCAAAAAAGAACTTTGCCATGAAATTAAATACCCGTACGCAATCTGCGCAACAACCGACTCAAAATACACCGATTGTGTTAATTCACGGGCTGTTTGGCAGCCTGGATAACCTGGGCGTGCTCGCCCGCGATCTGGTGGCGGATCATGACGTTGTGCAGGTTGATTTGCGAAACCACGGGCTTTCCGGGCGCAGCGAGACGATGGATTATCCGGCGATGGCGCAGGATATTCTCGACACGCTGGATGCGCTGGGGCTGAATAAGGTGATTCTTATCGGTCATTCGATGGGCGGCAAAGCGGCGATGGCGGTGACGGCGCTTGCGCCAGATCGCATTGAAAAGCTGGTGGCGATTGATATCGCGCCGGTGGATTATCAGGTGCGCCGTCACGATGAAATATTCAATGCGGTGAACGCGGTGAGCGACGCGGGCGTTACCTCACGCCAGCAGGCGGCGGAGATTATGCGCCAGCATATCCGCGAGGAAGGCGTGGTGCAGTTTCTGCTGAAATCGTTTGTCGATGGCGAGTGGCGCTTTAATGTGCCGGTGCTGTGGAGCCAGTATTCGCATATCGTCGGCTGGGAAACGGTGCCTGCCTGGCACGGCCCGGCGCTGTTTATCCGCGGCGGCGCGTCGCCTTATGTGGAAGAAGCGCACCGCGAAGCGCTGCTCTCACAGTTCCCCAAAGCCCGCGCGCATGTAATTGCGGGCGCAGGTCACTGGGTGCATGCCGAAAAACCGCAGGCGGTGCTGCGCGCGATTCGTCGTTTTCTGGAAACTGATTAAAAACAGACCGACCGGCGCCGTCGCGCGCCGGATGCGTTGGCGCGCTTCGCTCCCTGATGTATGATGGCGCGCTGAAATACCGCCGGGCTCCGCCACGGCAGCCTGTTTCCCCTGTCTATACTCATACCATGGCAAAAGAACAAACGGACCGCACAACGCTCGATCTCTTCGCGGATGAACGCCGTCCGGGCAGACCGAAAACCAATCCGCTGTCGCGCGACGAACAGCTGCGCATCAATAAGCGCAACCAGCTTAAGCGTGACAAAGTTCGCGGGCTTAAGCGCGTGGAGCTGAAGCTGAACGCCGACGCGGTAGACGCGCTGAACCATCTCGCGCAGGCGCGCAATATTAGCCGCAGCGAGCTGATAGAAGCGATGCTGCTTGCGCAGCTGAAAGCCTTGCAGGAGTAAGGTCTGGTCTGAATTTTACCCAAAAGGACCGGGCAATGTAGCAGAGAGTGCACCCGGCGCCTGATAGCGTTTCCGCACCTTCTTCTGTTCTGCTATGATTGCCCTATCTGTGGGCGTTATGCCAGCATCATCACATTTAGATTCAAGAGGTTATTCTTCTTATGGCAATCGTAGGCATCTTTTTCGGCAGCGACACCGGCAATACCGAAAATATCGCAAAAATTATCCAGAAACAGCTCGGGACTGACGTTGCTGAAGTGCATGACATTGCTAAAAGCAGCAAAGAGGATCTGGAAGCATTCGATATTCTTCTGCTTGGCATCCCGACCTGGTACTACGGCGAAGCGCAGTGCGACTGGGACGATTTCTTCCCGACGCTCGAAGAAATTGACTTTAACGGCAAGCTGGTGGCGCTTTTCGGCTGCGGCGACCAGGAAGATTACGCAGAATATTTCTGCGACGCGCTGGGCACCATTCGCGACATCATCGAGCCGCGCGGTGCGACCATTGTTGGCCACTGGCCGACCGAAGGTTACCACTTTGAAGCTTCTAAAGGCCTCGCTGATGACGACCACTTCGTTGGTCTCGCGATTGACGAAGACCGCCAGCCGGAGCTGACCGCGGAACGCGTTGAAAAATGGGTCAAACAGGTGTCCGAAGAGCTGCATCTGCAGGAAATCATCAACGCCTGATGATAAGCGGCGCGGGCACCGTTCCGCGCCGTTTGATAGATAAAAGCAATGAAAATAATTGCTACAAATTTTTAACTTTCCCTCACTACGCTGTACAATGGCTTTCTTAATTATCAGGCTCTCCACGTGAAAAACGCTGGCTGGCCCACGATTTTTAAGCCCTTTTTTGCCGGACGCTTGCGGTTTTCATTTAGGCATGTCAGTTCTATAATGAGACGCATTCATCTTCGGCGTATCCGATGTATCGCTCCCTTCCGGAGCGAGTCGTTAAGCAACAGGACAGATTCCGCATGACTGACAACAATACCGCATTAAAGAAGGCCGGCCTGAAAGTCACGCTTCCTCGATTAAAAATCCTCGAAGTGCTGCAGGAACCGGTCAATCATCATGTCAGTGCGGAAGACCTCTATAAGCGTCTGATTGACATGGGTGAAGAGATTGGCCTTGCCACGGTCTATCGCGTACTTAACCAGTTCGACGATGCCGGCATCGTCACTCGTCACAACTTTGAAGGCGGTAAATCCGTTTTCGAGCTGACGCAACAGCATCATCACGATCACCTGATTTGCCTCGATTGCGGCAAAGTGATCGAATTCAGTGATGATTCTATTGAAGCGCGTCAGCGTGAAATCGCCACGCGCCACGGCATCCGCCTGACCAACCACAGCCTCTATCTGTACGGTCACTGCGCCGATGGCGACTGCCGCGAAAATGAACACGCCCACGAGGCTGGCGGGAAATAACGCTCGCTATACTGCATTATCCCAGGCCGACATTTGTCGGCCTTTTTATTGCCTGAAACCCCTTTAACAAAAATATAGATGTATTTTTTTAGATAAAATTTGAAAACTGGAGTGTTTTAATACAGCGCACAATGCTTAATTAAACCACATATATTTTTTTAAATCGAAATTCAGAAAAGATAAATATCTTTATCACTCAATCGGTTAGAGATGAGATTATCCCTGTTTTTCCTTTTCTGTTCTCTGCCCCTTATTGCAGCCATAAAAAAGCATCCATTAAGATACAGCAACGATTTAATTTTATTTTATTAAGGTAACCAACATGGTCTTACCCCCTAAACCGCTTGCTGAGATTTACCGTATTGCGGATATTTTTAATAGCTACGGCAACTGGTCTCGTGCAGAGAAAAATACGCTGATCCCGCTTCGGGACGGGGAGATCTGCATCATTCGTGGCGGTCAGTTCTCTCTGATGCGCCAGAGCGACAGGCTGTTGCTGGAAAAAAGCAGCGCACCCTCTGTACTGGGACTGGCGAGGAATTTAGGCAAAACTCAATTCGCCAAATTACAGGCTGATTCCGAATGCCATTACCAGTTAATTCCTTTTGATTATTTCATTCAGGAAATTGAGAAAAATCACTGCCAGTTACATCTGCTTATTTTGTCCTCATGGTTTATTAATATGCTTTGCTATCGCGAAGAAATTATGATGGGACGAAACAGCTACAGCATGATTAAAGCGAATATCGATTGTCTCGCGACAATGGATGAGTTTATGCGTAGCCGGATTAACGTGGCCGATTATATCGTTAAAAAAACCAATCTTTCCCGCAGCATGGTGATGAAAACCCTTTCTCAGTTGCGCGGTGCGAAAAATATTGAGATAAGCAAAGGCAAACTGGTTGCAGTTCACCATCTGCCTGAATCGCTGTAGAGCGCGCGCCCGCTCATAAGAAAGCCAGCCCGGAGGCTGGCTTTTTATTGCGTTAGGGCTGTACGTTATCCACACGGCTGTAACGTTTACCATCGCTGCTGACGCTTCGTACCTGTACGGCACCCGTCACGCGTGGTGGCTTCGCATCATCGTAGCGCTGCCAGTGCGCGCCGCCATCAGTGGAGTATTCCATCGCAACCCCTGGCAGACTGACGTTCATCTCCAACACGCCGTCGTGAATGCGCGCTCCCGGCACCGGCAGGCGGAATTGCACGCCCGCTTTTTCAAGCTTCGGTAGCTCACGGCTGCCCGCCAGGTTCGCAAAGCGCGTCCAGTCATCATGCAGCGCTTTTACATCCACCTGATGGGTTTCGCCGCCTTTATATTCGCGACCAGCCTGATAATCCTGCTCCCAGGCCGCGCGATGCCAGGCGCGTTCAGCTACAGCCAGCAGACGCGGGTACATCATGTACTCCATTTGTTTATCGGTGCGCACCACTTCGCTCCAGAGCTGCGCCGAGAGTCCATACGCGCCTGGCCAGGGTTTGTCCGACTTAGCGCTGAACGCGTTGCCATCGCGATCGACGGATGTCTCGGCGTTTTGCGGGAGGTTATCCGGCGCGAAGCTGAAAATCTTGCGCTCGTCGCTAAAGCGTGTGCCCCAGTAGTAGCCGCTCTCCATCGGATTCACTTCATTCGGGAAATCGAGGTAGACGTAATCGGGGTTAGAAACCACTACGCGGAAACCTTTATTCGCCCAGTCGTTCGCTGTATCGAAACCGCCCCAGTAAAGCGTATCCCAGAAGTTAACGTTGACGTGCGAGGTGGCGAACGCGCTGGCGTCTTTCGCATCCTTAAGCCCGTCCTGCCACGCCTGCATAGTGTCGATGCCGTGCGCTTTAACCAGTTTGCTCACTTCCACGCCAAAATAGCTGGAGAGGTGCTCGACATCAGCGACGACACCGTCCTGCACCATTTTCTGACACACCGGCGAGCGCGCCCAGGGCTTGTCCTGACGGCTCTGGTCGATAATCCCCTTCCCGGCTTCCGGTTTCGCTTTATCCGTATAACCCGCGCCGAGGTAGATATTTTTCGCCTCATCGCCGCCAAAATGCCAGGTGGTGAGCGGCTGTCCGGCCTCTTTGTGCATCTGCTGGATCTCGCCAATCACTTTATCGACAAAGCGGCGCGAGGAGTCGAGGCACGGATTGAGATAGCCGGTGCGGTTGTAGTACTGCACGCCAGTGGTAACGGACGTATCTTTCGGGTCGAGCAGGCGATACTGGTTCGCCTCTTCGGTTTTACCCGCTTTCTGCAGCCTGTCGTAGCGCGCTTCCATCGCAATCACCGCCGCGCGGGCATGTGCGGGCATGTCGACTTCCGGGATCACTTCTATCTGGCGCGCGGCGGCATATTTCACAATCTCGATATAATCCGCGCGGGTGAAGTAGCCGCTGCCGTTGTTGTTCGTATCTGGCCCGGAGCCGAGCTGCGGCAGCAGGCAGGTTTTTTCGCTGAGATCGTGACAGCGCTTCGCCCCTACATCGGTCAGTTCCGGCAAGCCCGGTATTTCAATACGCCAGCCTTCGTCATCGCTCAAATGAAAGTGGAATTTATTAAGCTTATAGGCCGCCATCTGGTCAAGCAGGCGCAGCACAGCGGCTTTGGTGTGGAAGTTGCGTCCCACATCAAGTTGAATGCCGCGATAATCAAAACGCGGCGCGTCCTGCGCATCGAGCGTGGCGATTTGCTTCGCGCCCTCAGCCGGGATCAGCGACAGCAGCGATTGCAGCGCGTAAAAGACGCCCGCACGGTCATAACCGGTAATCGTCGTCTCTTTTTGACCAATATGCAGTTGATATGCGCCGGATACCGCCTCTTTACCACTAAAGGCGTGGCTGGCAATGGCTGTGCGTACCGGGTAGCCTGCATCAGTTTTTATACCGAGCAGCGCGAAACGGGCGAAAATCGCCTCCTGTGCGGGTTTATCCAACGCGGCAATATCGAGCTGAACGCCTTTTTCGAGAGAAACATTTTGCCCGTGTACTTTGACGTGCCGCGGCGTAGGCACGATCTGCCCGCGCAGGCGCTCTGCGTTCAGTGTTTTGACATCGCTGTTTTTATCAAACCGCGCTTCGGCGGTCATCAGGATATTTTTATCATCCGGCGTGCGCTTCCACTGATCGTTCAGCGGGCTGACAAAATCCGTCAGCGTTTCGGTATCGGTACTGGCGATAACCTTCGGCGCGCCGTCATCCGCCGTGACATACCAGCGCGGTAGTACATCGGTGATAAAGAGTTGCCAGTATTCATTGATAATCGGGATCTCCACCGACGATTTCGCCGGGAAGCCGGTAAATTTATCCGTCGGTTCAAGCTTGTGGAGATCGCCCATCACATGGGTCACTTTAAACTGATCGTTATCAACATTGAGGATCTGGCGAATGCTGTGAAACCAGATAGTCCAGTTTTTGTCGGTCACCGCATCGCCCGGGTTGGTCAGTGTGATGACGGCTTTATTACATGACGCCCAGTCGGCGCCAAGCGCGGCGCAGTCTGTACCGTGCTGCGCGGCCTGGTTGTCAGTAATGGTGTAATTAAGCCCAAACTGGCTGATGCTATCTGTCGTTGACGCCTGTGCGTTGGCACTGGTGAAAAGTCCCATCACCGCTCCCGCTAACATACTGACCTGTAACTTTTTCATCGACTTCTCCTTTTCACTGCCCTTGATGGAAGGCGCATCTGCGCGCCCCTGCGCAATCAGAAAATCGTGAACGGCGCCGTGACGATAAATTTCACGTCGCGCTCGTCCTGGAAGATGTTGCCGTAACCGCCGCCGTAGCTCGGGATGTCGGAATGGTTGTCGTATTGGGTGAAATGCAGCTTAAACATCGTGCCTTTGGCACGGCCGTCCTGCAGGGTGTAAACCGCATCGAGGCTGTAAGCGGATTCTTTGAGGCGATAGTTGGGATCGTAATAGCCGTCAGTGGTCGGCAGCGTGGAGGGTTTCGCATCCCAGGCATAAACGTATGACGCGCCCAGCGCAAACCCAGGCAGGTTCCAGTTTTTCAGGTCATACATCGCGCCGAAGAACACAGCTTTTTCGCCATCGGCGTTAAAATCGGAGCGGTTATCCCACCAGATATCCAGCCGTCCGTTGGAAGACGCATAAGTGGGCGTCATGCGCTGCAGAAAATAGCCCTGCTGCCCTTCAGCGCTCACCCAGGTGCCTTCCAGACGCAGATCGACCTGGCCAATTTTATAGCCAAATGTCAGCGCCTGGAGCCACGCGGTGCCGTCATAAATATCATTGATACTGCCGTTACTGGCTTTGTCACGCGCGCCATAGAACTGATAACTGGTTGAAAGAGGATTGCCCGCAAGCGGGAAGTTGTAGCTCGCTTTGGCAAAGTATTGATCGATGTACCCTTCCGCCTGGCCAAAAGCCGCTTCGAGCACCAGCGAATTTTTAAAATCGTATTTCGCGCCGATCGAGTGGAGATAATCGACCCGCGTGGTTCTGTCGTTCTGGTAGAACTTGTCCATCTCCAGATGCCACGGCGATTTATATTCGTTGGTCCACATGTACGAAAAGCTCAGCGCGCCCGACTCGCCGTAGTCAAAATTCGCACCCGCTTCAGCCCCTTGATATGTGCCGGGCATAAAGCTCCAGTGCGGCGCCAGCAGCGTCTGACCGGTGGGCTGCAACCAGCCAGCCCTCGCCCAGAGCGGGCCATATTTAAATTTACCGGCAGCTTTATAAAGACTGATGCCGCTTTTATCGCCGGACCAGTCTTCGTCGTAGGCTTTGTTACTTGCAGAGAACGCGATTTCATTCGGGTGCCCGCTGTCGCCGTTTTCCGCCATTTCGATGGCCGTGAATGCGGCGATGTCGAGCCCAAACATATCGGCGGCAAACCCTGACTGGAAATCCAGGTTCGCGTTCCAGGTGGAGTGTGAGAGGTTGGTTTTATATTTGTCTTCCACGACATCTTTACGGTCGCGCTCGCGCTGCCAGTAATAGATGCCGCCGGTTAATGTGGAGTCATCAATAAAGCCTGCGGCGTGAACGGGCGGGCTACACAGGCCACCCAGTGCGGTAACGCTGGCGACAGCCAGCGCGACGCCACTACGTTTGTATCTCAACGAACGCATGTGAAATTCCTCTTTGACGTAAAAAAATTCGCAGCGCATATGGCGCATAAAACGAATGAAATAAAAAAATAAAAGTGCTGAAGGAGAACCCCCGAAACAGCCCCTCAAGACTATTTTTCGCGACGCGAATTATCAATCTAAATCCCCTGAATTTTCGTGGCTTTATGACACAGTGCACAAAATAATTTTCATTTTGAAACATTTTCAGAAGACAGCTTTTAATGCGGATAAAAGAAGAGAAATTAGTTAACGCTATAAAATGAAAGCGATTTCATGCACATCAGCAGATGAAAATAGCAACATGAGGTTTTATGACGGGCTTGCGTTTAACGGGGAACATGTAGATTAATTCGCGTCGCGAATATTTTAATGCTGTTAACGCTTTGAATAGAAAGGCAAAAAAAACGCCGCGCAGAGGCGGCGTCTTGTAACAGGCAAGGTATTACTCGCCGATTTTAGCCCAGGTATCGCGCAGGCCAACGGTGCGGTTGAACACCAGTTTGTCACCGTTTGCATGGCGGCTGTCGAGGCAGAAATAACCTTCACGCTCAAACTGCCAGGCTTTACCCGCTTCAGCGTTTTTCAGGCCCGGCTCAGCGTAACCCTGCTTGATGACCAGCGAGTCTTTGTTGATGGTCGTGAGGAAATCTTCCGCCGCACCCGGGTTTGGCACGCTGAACAGACGGTCATAGAGACGAATTTCAACCGGCAGCGCATGCGCCGCGCTGACCCAGTGGATCACGCCTTTGACCTTGCGACCGTCCGCCGGATCTTTACTCAGCGTTTCGGCATCATAGGTGCAGTAGATAGTGGTGATTTCACCCGCGTCGTCTTTCTCCACGCGCTCGGCTTTAATCACATACGCGTTGCGCAGACGCACTTCTTTACCGAGCACCAGACGCTTGTACTGCTTGTTGGCTTCTTCACGGAAATCCGCGCGATCGATCCAGATTTCGCCGCTAAACGGTACGTCGCGGTTGCCCATTTCCGGTTTGTTCGGATGGTTAGGCATCGACACCATTTCGCTGTGGCCCTGCGGGTAGTTTTCGATAACCAGTTTCACCGGATCGATAACCGCCATCGCGCGCGGCGCGTTCTCGTTGAGATCTTCGCGAATGCAGGCTTCCAGCGCCGCCATTTCCACGGTGTTATCCTGTTTGGTCACACCGATACGCTTGCAGAATTCACGGATGGACGCGGCGGTATAACCGCGGCGGCGCAGGCCGGAAATCGTCGGCATACGCGGGTCGTCCCAGCCTTCGACGTGCTTATCGGTGACCAGCAGGTTCAGCTTACGCTTGGACATCACCGTATATTCCAGATTCAGGCGCGAGAATTCATACTGGCGCGGGTGAACCGGAATGGTGATGTTATCCAGTACCCAGTCATACAGACGGCGGTTGTCCTGGAACTCCAGCGTACAGAGCGAATGGGTGATGCCTTCCAGCGCATCGGAGATGCAGTGGGTAAAGTCGTACATCGGGTAGATGCACCACTTGTTGCCGGTCTGGTGATGCTCGGCGAACTTAATGCGGTACAGCACCGGGTCACGCATCACGATAAACGGCGAGGCCATATCGATTTTCGCGCGCAGGCACGCTTTGCCCTCTTCAAACCCACCGGCACGCATTTTCTCGAACAGCGCCAGGTTTTCTTCCACGCTGCGATCGCGGAACGGGCTGTTTTTGCCAGGCGCGGTCAGCGTGCCGCGGTATTCGCGGATCTGCTCCGGCGACAGTTCGTCAACGTAGGCCAGGCCTTTGTTGATAAGCTCAACAGCGTAGTTATAAAGCTGATCGAAATAGTCAGAGGAGTAGCGCACGTCGCCAGACCAGTGGAAACCCAGCCATTGCACGTCATTTTTAATCGACTCGACAAATTCCAGATCTTCTTTGACCGGGTTGGTGTCGTCAAAGCGAAGGTTGCACTGGCCGTGGTAGTCCTGCGCGATGCCGAAGTTCAGGCAGATAGATTTCGCGTGGCCGATGTGCAGATAGCCATTCGGCTCCGGCGGAAAGCGGGTGCAAATCGTGGTGTGTTTTCCAGACGCCAGATCTTCATCGATAATCTGGCGAATAAAGTTAGTCGGGCGGGCTTCTGCCTCACTCATCGCATATTCCTCAAAGCGTCAACATCGTTTAACGGCGTATGATCTTATAAGCAGAGGCGGGAAACAACCTTTAGTTACAGAAAATCCCGCCGCGCAGCACCGCATGTTACTGGCGGGCTTCAGCATACTGCGCCAGTCGACAACGCTCGGGCGTTCTGGCTTTGAGTAATTTGACTTGCGGCCTTAATGACTCGAGATTCCCTTCACGCGGCAGGTAGCCCGGCGCCTCAACGCACCAGCTCCAGGAATAGATCATCGTGCCGTGAAGAAAGAAGATCATGTTTTCCCATTCCGAAACGCGCGAGACGGAAACATGGCCGTTATTATCTGCGGTGAATTTCTCCGGCAACGGGTAATAGCCCGGCGGCATGCGGTGCGTTTGCAGCCAGAACGTGGCATGAGGAATGGGCTCGCCCTGCTCGTTCTGTATATCGACGTCAAGCGCGGGCCGGTGGGTCGCGTAGCGCGGGATGCAGCCACTTAACAGCACGGCGGCGAAAAGGACAAAAATAACCTGACGCATCTGATTCTCCTTAATCTCAGTGACCGCTACCCTACATGGCGTTACGCGGTGCGCGCCAGCCCCAAAAAAAGGCAAAAAAAACGGCGGGAGTGTTCCCCCGCCGTTCAGGCATAACGACTCAGAAGCGATTACTTGCCTTTAATTTCATACAGCGCGCTCTGGCCTGCGACCACCGCGCCCTGCGCCTGGATAACCAGCCCGCCGAAGTCGTCGATATTGCTGCACACGACCGGACTAATCATTGAGCGCGCATTGGCGTTCAGATAATCCAGATCGAGCTCCAGAACTGGCTGGCCTGCCGTCACCTGCGCGCCCTCTTCCACCAGGCGTTTAAAGCCCTGGCCGTTCAGCTCGACAGTATCAATCCCCATATGCACCACGATCTCTGCGCCGTTCTCGGTTTCCAGGCAGAACGCATGGTTGGTGTTGAAGATTTTCACGATAGTCCCGGCCGCTGGTGCCACCACCAGCTTATCGGTGGGCTTGATGGCGACGCCATCGCCAACCGCTTTGCTGGCGAAGGCTTCATCCGGCACCGCGTCGAGCGCGACCACTTCGCCTGTCACCGGCGATACCAGCGCGGCGATGGTTTTTGCGTTAGCGACCGCCTGCGGCTTCACGACCGGTGCGACAGGCGCTGCGGTCTGCGCTTTTGGCGCTGAGGCATCGACATGACCGGTCGTTTTCATCGCGTTGGCGATTTTTTCTGCCACGAAGCCGACGATGATTTGCACGCTGGTTTTGTTAAGGCGAATCACGCCCGTCGCGCCAAGGCGCTTAGCCATCGCTTCATCCACCAGCGCGGAATCTTTCACGTTCAGACGCAGACGCGTGATGCAGGCATCGATACCCGTCAGGTTATCGGAGCCGCCCACCGCCGCGATGTACTGACGCGCAAGGCCTGCTGCGTCGAGATCTTTCTCATCGCTGACGTTAACGTCCACACCGTCTGCTTCGCTGCCCGCAACGGCCAGCTCACGGCCAGGCGTCATCAGGTTGAATTTAGTGATAGTAAAGCGGAACACCACGTAATAGATGACGAAGAACACCAGCCCCTGCGGAATCAGCATGTACCAGTGCGTCGCCAGCGGGTTACGGGACGACAGCACCATATCCACCAGCCCCGCGCTGAAGCCGAAACCGGCAATCCAGTGCATCGTCGCCGCGATAAATACGGAGATACCCGTCAATACCGCGTGAATGACATACAGCACCGGCGCCACGAACATAAAGGAGAATTCCAGCGGCTCGGTAATGCCGGTAAAGAACGCGGCGAAAGCGCCCGCCATCATAATCCCCAACACTTTGGCTTTATTTTCAGGACGCGCGCAGTGGTAAATCGCCAGCGCCGCGCCCGGCAGGCCGAACATCATAATCGGGAAGAAGCCCGCCTGATAACGGCCAGTGATACCGACCACGGCTTTACCGGATTCGATAGACTGCGCGCCGCCCAGGAAATTCGGGATATCGTTAATGCCTGCCACGTCGAACCAAAACACGGAGTTCAGGGCGTGATGCAGCCCCACCGGGATCAGCAGACGGTTAAAGAATGCGTAAACGCCCGCGCCGACCGAACCGAGCTTCTGGATCTGCTCGCCAAAGTCAACGAGACCGCCAAACACGACCGGCCAGATGTACATCATGATGAATGCCACAACAATCATCACGAAAGACGTCAGAATCGGGACCAGACGGCGGCCGCTGAAGAAGGACAGCGCTTTCGGCAACTCAACAGCGCTAAAGCGGTTGTACAGTTCGGCGGCAATAATCCCCACCATAATGCCCACGAACTGGTTTTTGATTTTACCGAAGGCGGCAGGCACCTGATCGGCCGGGATCTTCATAATCATGGCGACAGCCGCTGGCGAGCAGAGCGTCGTCAGCACCAGGAACCCGACAAACCCCGCCAGCGCCGCAGCGCCGTCTTTATCTTTTGACATACCGTATGCGACGCCGACCGCAAACAGCACGCCCATGTTGTCGATGATTGCGGAACCGGACTGAATGAAGAAAGCCGCAAGCGCATTGCCGCCGCCCCAGCCGGTCGGGTCAAGCCAGTAACCGACCCCCATCAGAATGGCTGCCGCAGGCAGCGTAGCCACAGGCACCATCAGCGCCCGGCCTACTCGTTGTAAATAACCTAAAATACTCACTTTTTCCCCCTATGAGACCCCGATGAGGCTCCAGCTAAGCAGTGTTTTTATTGTGCTACTAACTCTGAAACGCGGCGACACTTTGCATCAACCCTGAGTGTCTGCAAAATTAATTCGCCTCGCAAATTAAACGCGTCTTTTCTGTGATTTTTATCACCAAATATTGTTATTGCGCTTCCTTTCCTATGGCCTGATTCGAAAACTTATTTTATCATTCAAAAAATCGAGACGGATTTCTCCCGCTTTCAGCGAACGGGTATACCCTTACACTGTGCGTCGTTTAATCCGCTCCTGTTTTCTAACTTCCGAGGTGAACAATGAGACTGATTCCGCTGGCTACGCCGCAGCAGGTAGGCAAATGGGCCGCCCGCCATATTGTTAAGCGCATTAACGATTTCAACCCCACCGCCGACCGCCCTTTCGTTCTTGGTCTGCCGACTGGCGGCACGCCGCTTGAAGCCTACAAGGCGCTGATTGAGATGCATAAAGCAGGCCAGGTCAGTTTCAAACATGTCGTGACCTTTAACATGGATGAATATGTTGGCCTGCCAAAAGATCATCCGGAAAGCTATCACAGCTTCATGTACCGCAATTTCTTCGACCACGTTGATATTCCCGAAGAAAATATCAACCTGCTGGATGGCAACGCGCCGGATATTGACGCAGAATGCCGCCGCTATGAAGAAAAAATTCGCGCTTACGGCAAAATTCATCTCTTTATGGGCGGCGTCGGTAACGATGGTCATATCGCCTTTAACGAGCCCGCGTCTTCTCTGGCTTCCCGCACGCGTATCAAAACCCTGACGCACGACACCCGTGTGGCGAATTCGCGTTTCTTTGGCGGCGATGTCAATCAGGTGCCAAAATACGCGCTCACCGTGGGCGTCGGCACGCTGCTGGACGCGCAGGAAGTGATGATTCTGGTGCTGGGCCACGTTAAGGCGCAGGCGCTGCAGGCGGCGGTTGAAGGCAACGTCAACCATATGTGGACGATTAGCTGTCTGCAGCTGCACCCGAAAGCGGTTATCGTATGCGATGAGCCTTCCACAATGGAACTGAAAGTGAAGACGCTAAAATACTTCACCGAGCTCGAAGCTGAAAATATCAAAGATCTTTAAGGACTGGTTACCGGGGGCATTATGTACGCATTAACCCACGGCCGGATTTACACCGGCCACGACATTCTGGATGACCACGCGATTATCATCGCCGATGGCCTGATTGAGCGCCTCTGCCCGCTGGCTGAATTGCCGGCAGGTATCGAGCAGCGCGACATGGGCGGCGCCATTATCGCCCCCGGTTTTATCGACGTGCAGCTCAACGGCTGCGGCGGCGTGCAGTTTAACGACACCGCTGAAGCGGTATCGATTGAAACGCTGGAAATTATGCAAAAAGCCAACGAGAAATCGGGCTGCACCAGCTATCTGCCAACACTCATTACCTGTAGCGACGCGCTGATGAAACAGGGCGTGCGCGTGATGCGCGAATACCTGTCGCGTCACCAGAACCAGGCGCTGGGCCTGCATCTTGAAGGCCCATGGCTGAATATCGTTAAAAAAGGCACGCATAACCCGGATTACGTGCGCCAGCCGGACGCAGAGCTGGTCGATTTCCTGTGCGAAAACGCCGACGTCATTACTAAAATCACCCTCGCGCCGGAACGCGTCGCGCCGGACGTTATCGAAAAACTGACCGCTGCTGGCATTGTGGTTTCCGCCGGGCACTCCAACGCGACGCTTAAAGAAGCGAAAAAAGGCTTCCGCGCGGGTATTCGTTTCGCCACACATCTGTTTAACGCCATGCCTTATATTACTGGTCGCGAACCGGGGCTGACGGGCGCTATCTTTGACGAGCCGGATGTCTGGTGCGGCATTATCGCCGACGGCCTGCATGTCGATTTCGCCAACGTGCGTCTGGCGAAAAAAGTGAAAGGCGACAAGCTGTGTCTGGTGACGGACGCGACGGCCCCCGCAGGTGCCAATATTGATGAGTTCATTTTTGCTGGCAAAACAATATACTACCGCAACGGCCTGTGCGTGGATGAAAACGGCACCCTGAGCGGCTCGGCGCTGACCATGATCGAAGGCGTGCGTAACCTGGTGGAGCATGTCAATATCGCGCTGGACGAAGCGCTGCGTATGGCGACGCTTTATCCGGCTCGCGCCATGGGTGTGGCGCACCGGCTTGGCAGCATTGAAGCGGGCAAAGTGGCGAACCTTACCGCTTTTACCCGCGACTATAAAATCATCAAGACCATCGTTAATGGTAACGAGGTCGTTACTGAGTAAATAAAGGCATGACGACTGGCGGACAGGCTCAAATTGGCAACGTTGATCTCGTAAAACAGCTTAACAGCGCGGCGGTTTACCGTCTTATCGACCAGCAGGGACCGATATCGCGCATTCAGATAGCCGAACAGAGCCAGCTTGCGCCCGCCAGCGTCACCAAAATTACCCGCCAGCTTATTGAGCGCGGTCTGATTAAAGAAGTCGATCAGCAGGCCTCGACAGGAGGCCGCCGCGCAATCTCCATCGTTACCGAAACCCGGCATTTTCAGGCCGTTGGCGTGCGCCTTGGCCGCCATGATGCCACGCTGACGCTGTTCGATCTCAGCAGTAAAGTGCTGGCTGAAGAACATTTTCCGCTACCCGAACGCACCCAGGAAACGCTTGAACATGCACTCCTGAACACCATTGCGCAGTTTATCGACACCTGGCAGCGTAAAATCCGCGAGCTTATCGCCGTGTCGGTGATCCTGCCGGGTCTGGTCGATCCGGAAAGCGGCGTTATTCGCTATATGCCGCACATTAACGTGGAAAACTGGCCGCTGGTGGACGCGCTGCAAAAGCGTTTTAACGTCGCCTGTTTTGTGGGGCACGATATTCGCAGCCTGGCACTGGCGGAGCACTATTTCGGTGCAACGCGCGACTGTGAAGATTCCATTCTGGTGCGCGTTCACCGCGGCACCGGCGCGGGCATTATCTCGAACGGCCGCATATTCATTGGCCGTAACGGCAATGTCGGCGAGATTGGCCATATTCAGGTCGATCCGCTTGGCGAGCGCTGTCACTGCGGCAATTTCGGGTGCCTTGAAACCGTCGCTGCTAACGCCGCGATTGAACAGCGCGTGCGCCAGCTGCTTGAACAGGGCTATCAGAGCCGCCTGACGCCCGATGAGTGCAATATCAAAGCGATTTGCAAAGCCGCGAACCGGGGCGATGCGCTGGCCTGCGAAGTTATCGAGCGCGTCGGTCGTCAGCTCGGTAAAACTATCGCCATCGCTATCAACCTGTTTAACCCACAAAAAGTGGTGATCGCCGGTGAAATCGTTGAAGCGCAGAAAGTGCTGCTGCCCGCTATCGAAAGCTGTATCAACACGCAATCGCTGAAAGCATTTCGTAAAAACCTGCCGGTCGTGCCTTCGCAACTCGATCACCGCTCGGCTATCGGCGCGTTTGCCCTGGTAAAACGTGCCATGCTTAACGGTTTGTTATTACAGCGTTTGCTGGAAAGTTAACGAGTGACCGTAGCGATTTGCGCTATAGTTACGCCTTTCTGTTCCCTGAGCCAGAGTAGTCCATGACCATTCAGAACGTAATTTGCGATATCGATGGCGTGCTGATGCACGATAACGTTGCGGTGCCCGGCGCCAGCGAATTTCTGACCCGCATTCTTGAGAAAGGGTTTCCGCTGGTTCTGCTGACCAACTACCCGTCACAGACGGGCCAGGATCTGGCCAACCGCTTTGCCTCTGCCGGGATCGACGTGCCGGACAGCGTGTTTTACACCTCCGCGATGGCCACCGCCGATTTCCTGCGTCGTCAGGAAGGGAAAAAAGCATATGTCGTCGGCGAAGGAGCATTAATTCACGAGCTTTATAAAGCGGGCTTTACGATTACCGATATCAACCCCGATTTCGTTATCGTGGGCGAAACCCGCTCCTATAACTGGGAGATGATGCATAAGGCCGCCTTTTTCGTCGCCAACGGCGCGCGCTTTATCGCCACTAACCCGGACACCCATGGGCGCGGTTTTTACCCGGCCTGCGGCGCGCTGTGCGCGGGCATTGAGAAAATTTCCGGGCGTAAGCCGTTTTATGTCGGCAAGCCAAGCCCCTGGATAATCCGCGCAGCGCTCAACAAAATGCAGGCCCACTCCGAACATACCGTGATCGTGGGCGATAATCTGCGCACCGATATTCTGGCCGGTTTCCAGGCAGGCCTGGAGACGATTCTGGTGCTGTCGGGCGTATCGACGATAAATGACATCGACGCCATGCCGTTCCGGCCAAGCTGGATCTACCCCTCCGTCGCTGAAATCGACGTAATCTGAACCTGACGGCCATTAACGATGGCCGTTTTTTTTGCCCTTCAGACAAACCCCTCGTTTAACAAAAGTGCTCTTTTTTTGCCGATTCGCTAAAAACCGCCCTGCTTTACTGACCATTTTTAAATTATCGCTAACGCTCATTGAACTATTTATGGTCTGAACGCTAAAACGCTTGCACAACCTGCACGCTTTGCGGCATTTTCTTAAACAACGACAGAGGCGGAAGCGAAAAAATTGCATAAACCGCAACGCCTCGCAGACAGACAACACAACATTACCGCCAGGGTTAACGGAGTTCTCTATGTGTTCTATTTTTGGTGTGCTGGATATCAAAACCGACGCGGTCGAACTGCGTAAAAAAGCGCTTGAGCTGTCGCGCCTGATGCGTCACCGCGGCCCGGACTGGTCCGGCGTGTTCGCCAGCGACAAAGCTATTCTCGCGCATGAGCGTCTTTCTATCGTGGACGTTAACGCAGGCGCGCAGCCGCTCTACAACACTGAAAAAACGCACGTGCTGGCCGTTAACGGTGAAATCTACAACCACCAGGCGCTGCGCGCGGAATATGGCGATCGTTTCCAGTTCCAGACCGGCTCTGACTGCGAAGTCATCCTGGCGCTGTATAAAGAAAAAGGGCCGGAATTTCTGGACGAACTGCAGGGCATGTTCGCTTTTGTGCTCTATGACAGCGAAAAAGACGCATACCTGATTGGCCGTGACCATATCGGCATCATTCCGCTCTATATGGGTCACGATGAGCACGGCAACTTTTATGTCGCTTCAGAAATGAAATCGCTGGTGCCGGTGTGTCGCACCATTAAAGAGTTCCCGGCGGGCAGCTATCTCTGGAGCCAGGACGGCGAAATTCGCCAGTACTATCAGCGCGACTGGTTTGAGTATGACACGGTAAAAGATAACGTGACGGACAAAGCCGAGCTGCGCCAGGCGCTGGAAGATGCGGTCAAGAGCCACCTGATGTCTGACGTGCCTTACGGCGTACTGCTCTCTGGCGGTCTCGATTCTTCCATTATTTCGGCCATTACCAAGAAATTCGCGGCGCGCCGCGTGGAAGATCAGGAACGATCCGAAGCCTGGTGGCCGCAACTGCACTCATTTGCCGTAGGCCTTGAAGGTTCGCCGGATCTGAAAGCCGCGCAGGAAGTCGCCAACCATCTCGGCACGGTACATCATGAAATTCACTTTACCGTGCAGGAAGGCCTGGATGCGATCCGCGATGTGATTTACCACATCGAAACCTATGACGTGACCACGATTCGCGCGTCAACGCCGATGTATTTGATGTCCCGTAAAATCAAAGCGATGGGCATCAAAATGGTGCTTTCCGGCGAAGGTTCAGACGAAGTGTTCGGCGGCTATCTCTACTTCCACAAAGCGCCGAACGCGAAAGAGCTGCACGAAGAGACCGTTCGCAAGCTGCAGGCGCTGCATATGTTTGACTGCGCGCGTGCCAACAAAGCGATGTCGGCATGGGGCGTTGAGGCGCGTGTGCCGTTCCTCGATAAGAAATTCCTTGATGTGGCGATGCGCATTAACCCGCAGGATAAAATGTGCGGCAACGGCAAGATGGAGAAACATATCCTGCGTGAATGTTTCGAGTCTTATCTGCCGGCGAGCGTGGCGTGGCGTCAGAAAGAACAGTTCTCCGACGGCGTGGGCTACAGCTGGATTGATACGCTGAAAGAAGTGGCGGCAAAACAGGTTTCCGATCAGCAACTGGAAACTGCGCGCTTCCGCTTCCCGTACAACACACCAGCCTCAAAAGAAGCTTATCTCTACCGCGAAATCTTCGAAGAGCTGTTCCCGGTGCCGAGTGCGGCGGAGTGCGTGCCTGGCGGCCCGTCTGTCGCCTGCTCTTCTGCGAAAGCCATCGAATGGGACGAAGCGTTTAAAACCATGAACGATCCGTCAGGCCGCGCGGTGGGCGTACACCAGTCCGCTTACAAGTAAGCGCTGCCAAACGAATAACGGGCCTTCGGGCCCGTTTTTTATGGGTGTAAAGATGTGCGGCAAGGAACGCTGTTTCTATTGAATTAGTGGATAATTCGCCTGGAATCGCCGAATATTGCATCAAGCTGTTCGCAAGCTAGTCAAACAGTCACTTTACGTCGATTTTCGCCAAAAAAGGTGTTGACGCTTCCAGGCCCAATACGCATAATGCGCCCCGCAACGCCGATAAGGTAACGCGAAAAAAGATGGCTACGTAGCTCAGCTGGTTAGAGCACATCACTCATAATGATGGGGTCACAGGTTCGAATCCCGTCGTAGCCACCATCTTTTTTGCGGGAGTGGCGAAATTGGTAGACGCACCAGATTTAGGTTCTGGCGCCGCAAGGTGTGCGAGTTCAAGTCTCGCCTCCCGCACCACTTCGTAATTGCGTTGCACGGATGGGGTATCGCCAAGCGGTAAGGCACCGGTTTTTGATACCGGCATTCCCTGGTTCGAATCCAGGTACCCCAGCCATATTTCTTCGACTTTTGCGTTTTACGCAGCAGTCGTTGGGGTATCGCCAAGCGGTAAGGCACCGGTTTTTGATACCGGCATCCCCTGGTTCGAATCCAGGTACCCCAGCCAGTCGTTATGTCTGGTAAAGCAGTACACTTTGGCTACGTAGCTCAGCTGGTTAGAGCACAGCACTCATAATGCTGGGGTCACAGGTTCGATTCCCGTCGTAGCCACCATATTTAAAGCGTCTTGCATTTTTTATGCAGGATAGCGCGAAGTAAAATTCGCAAGAGTTTCTTGGGGTGTCGCCAAGCGGTAAGGCAGCGGATTCTGATTCCGCCATTCCGGGGTTCGAATCCCTGCACCCCAGCCACTTTGAAGAAGCGGTTGGCAAGAAGCTAAACGCGCTGGTTAAAGGTTCTTTATTTCTCCCTTTAACTGACAATTCAGCACCAACATTTTGTTGGGGTGTCGCCAAGCGGTAAGGCAGCGGATTCTGATTCCGCCATTCCGGGGTTCGAATCCCTGCACCCCAGCCACTCTTTAAAAGCCTGCTCTCGCAGGCTTTTTTCTTTTCGGCGTTTCCTCTTTCTGTCTATACGTGCAACAAAGTCACGTTGCCATTCAGACACGCAATCCCCATAAAAAAGCCTGCACAGGCAGGCTTCTTAAATAAGCAAATTTTCACTGTAAGGCGAAAACGACGATAACGCCCCGGTTATCAACCTTTAATGCACCTTAAAGCATGTTGTAACTAAGGCGTCATAAACCGAGCGCATACCGCAGCGCCTGGCGTTTCAGCACGCCTGAGCGCTGGGCGGCGATAAGCCCAAGATTGCGCAGCACGCGCAGCGGTTTCAGTTTCGCAGTAAACCCGGCATGGAACAGATCCATACCGCTTTGCATCAGCAGGTTATCCGGCATACGACGACGCTGATAGCGCTTAAGCACCGCGCCGGAAGCCCAGTCTTCCGCCGCATTGCGGGCATCTATCACCACTTTCAGCAGCGCGTCCACATCGCGATAGCCGAGATTCACCCCCTGCCCCGCCAGCGGATGAATGGTATGCGCGGCGTCACCAATCAGCGCGACGCCCGGCAGCACATAACGCAGCGCATGGCGACGCACCAGTGGAAACGCGCCGCAGGCGACCGGCGTCACACGGCCAAGCCGTGCCGGAAATGCTGCGGCTATTTCACGACCAAGCTGCGTCATGCTCATCGCCTGAAGCTGACGAACGCGCGCCGGGCGGTCATACCAGACGAGCGACGCGCGGTTATCAAACAATGGCAAAAACGCATGCGGCCCGTTCGGGGTAAAGTGCTGCCAGGTGCTGTCGCCGGGCGGCTGCTCGCATTCCACGCTAATCAACAGGCATGACTGCTGATACTGCCAGGCGTTAACGCCGATACCTGCCCATTTACGTACCTGCGAGCTGGCACCGTCCGCACCGATCACCAGGCGCGCCTGTAATGTGTCGCCATTAGTAAGCGAGAGCTGATACCCGTTTTGCACAGGCGTCATCTGCGTGAGCGTCGCCGGGCACAGCAGTTGCACCGCCGGATGCGCCTCCAGCGCCTCCCACAGCGCGCGTTGCAGCACGCTGTTTTCTACCATATAGCCCAGCTCCGGCAGTTGCAGTTCATCGGCGCTGAATTCAACCCGCGCCTCGTTCCACTCCCAGGTTTCGAGGCGGCGATAAGGATGCGCGCGCATCTCAAGCACGCGCTGCCAGACGCCCAGCCCGCGCAGCAGATCCACCGACGCGCAACTGATCGACGAGATCCGCACGTCCGGCGGGTTTTGCGGTGAAAACGGCGGCGGCGCGGCATGTTCCACGACGGCGACCTGAAAGCCATTTTGCGCAAGCCCAAGCGCGGCGGCGGCACCCACCATGCCCCCGCCGACAACGACGACTTCAATTGGTTGATTTGTCATGGTCATTTCATCCTTAAGCAATCTCCCTTCAGTTTACCGGATTTTTCGCCGCCTGACGTCTTTGCCTCGCCACTGGTCACGAACCCGTCAAAGCATTACAATACGCGGCCAAAATGAGTGGCTTTAACTGAGCAATGGCAAGTCAATGACAAAAAAACTCCATATCAAAACCTGGGGCTGTCAGATGAATGAATACGATTCATCGAAGATGGCCGATCTGCTGGAAACCACGCACGGCTTTACGCTGACCGACGTGGCGGAAGAAGCAGATATTCTGCTGCTGAATACCTGCTCAATCCGCGAGAAGGCACAGGAGAAGGTGGTCCATCAGTTAGGTCGCTGGAAAACGTTAAAGGAAAAGAACCCGGATGTGATTATCGGCGTGGGCGGCTGTGTAGCGTCTCAGGAAGGTGACCATATTCGCGATCGCGCCCGCTACGTTGACATCATTTTCGGGCCTCAGACCCTGCACCGCCTGCCGGAAATGATCAACCAGGTGAAAGGCACGCGCAGCCCGGTTGTGGACATCAGCTTCCCGGAAATCGAAAAATTCGATCGCCTGCCTGAGCCGCGCGCGGAAGGCCCGACGGCGTTCGTTTCCATCATGGAAGGCTGCAATAAATACTGCACCTACTGCGTGGTTCCGTATACCCGCGGTGAAGAAGTGAGCCGTCCGAGCGATGACATCGTGCTGGAAATCGCCCAGCTCGCCGCCCAGGGTGTGCGTGAAGTTAACCTGCTTGGCCAGAACGTGAACGCCTGGCGCGGCGAAAACTACGACGGCACCACCGGCACGTTTGCCGATCTGCTGCGTCTGGTCGCGGCGATTGACGGTATTGACCGCATCCGCTTCACCACCAGCCACCCGATTGAATTCACCGATGACATCATTGAAGTCTATCGCGACACGCCGGAGCTGGTGAGCTTCCTGCATCTGCCGGTACAGAGCGGCTCCGACCGCGTGCTGAACATGATGGGACGCACCCACACGGCGCTGGAATATAAAGCCATTATCCGCAAGCTGCGCGCCGCGCGTCCGGATATTCAGATTAGCTCCGACTTCATCGTCGGCTTCCCTGGCGAAACCCAGCAGGATTTCGAACAGACCATGAAACTGATTGCCGAGGTGAATTTCGACATGAGCTACAGCTTTATTTTCTCCGCGCGTCCGGGTACGCCTGCCGCCGACATGGTGGATGACGTGCCGGAAGAGGAGAAAAAACAGCGTCTGTACATCCTTCAGGAGCGCATCAACCAGCAGGCGATGGCGTGGAGCCGCCGTATGCTCGGCACAACCCAGCGCATTCTGGTGGAAGGCACGTCGCGTAAGAGCATCATGGAGCTTTCCGGGCGTACCGAAAACAACCGCGTGGTGAACTTCGAAGGCTCGCCGGATATGGTGGGCAAATTCGTCGATGTGGAAATCACGGAAGTGTTCCCGAATTCGCTGCGTGGCAAGGTTATCCGCACCGAAGACGAGATGGGCCTGCGCGTGGTGGAATCCCCGGAATCGATCATCGCCCGCACCCGCAAAGAAAACGAACTCGGCGTCGGGATTTTCCAGCCATAATCCGTTCTCTCACGTATGCCGCCCCGGCGCGGCATACGCTTATTTTTACACCATCCGTGCTTGTATTCTGAAGGCGTCACCCAAATATCCGGGTTGTCGCTTGCGCCTTTTTCCCTCGCCGTGAATAATTTCTCTCAGGCCCTGAGAAAATCAGCAGGCATTTTTACTCACCTTAACTGGCCCTGAGTGACCAAGAGGACAAGTTTGAATATCGAAACTCGTGAATTTACGCTGGAACCGGCAGACAATGCCCGTCTGCTTAGCCTCTGTGGACCCTTTGATGACAACATCAAACAGCTTGAACGCCGCCTCGGCATCGAAATCGCCCGTCGCGACAACCATTTTAAACTGACCGGCCGCACGATTTGCGTCAGCGCGGCGGCGGATATTCTGCGCCATCTGTACGTCGATACCGCCCCGATGCGCGGCGAAATTAAAGAGATCGAGCCGGAACAAATTCATCTGGCCATTAAAGAATTTCGCGTGCTTGAGCAGAGCGCCGAAAGCGTGCCGGAGTATGGCAAAGCGGTCAATATCAAGACCAAACGCGGCGTGATTAAACCGCGCACGCCAAACCAGGCGCAGTACATCGCGAATATTCTCGACCACGACATTACCTTCGGTATCGGCCCTGCCGGTACGGGTAAAACGTATCTTGCGGTCGCGGCCGCCGTGGACGCGCTGGAGCGCCAGGAGATTCGCCGTATTCTGCTGACGCGTCCGGCGGTGGAGGCTGGTGAAAAACTCGGCTTCCTGCCAGGCGATCTCAGCCAGAAAGTGGACCCGTACCTGCGCCCGCTGTATGACGCACTCTTTGAGATGCTCGGCTTTGAGCGTGTGGAAAAGCTGATGGAGCGCAACGTCATTGAAGTCGCACCGCTGGCTTACATGCGCGGCCGTACGCTTAACGACGCGTTCATTATTCTCGATGAGAGCCAGAACACCACCATTGAACAGATGAAGATGTTCCTGACCCGTATCGGCTTTAACTCCAAAGCGGTGATCACCGGCGACGTCACGCAGATTGACCTGCCGCGAAACCTGAAGTCCGGCCTGCGTCACGCCATTGAGGTGCTTTCGGAAGTCGAAGAGATCAGCTTTAACTTCTTCCACAGCGAAGACGTGGTGCGCCATCCGGTTGTCGCGCGCATCGTCACCGCCTATGAAGCGTGGGAAGAGGCTGACCAGAAACGCAAAGCCGAACAGGCCGCGGAACGTAAACGTGAAGCCCAGGCGCTGGCCGCGGGCGCGCAGGAGAGTAAATGAGTCAGGTGATCCTTGATTTGCAGGTGGCCTGCGAAGACACCACCGGTTTACCGGACGAGGCGCAGTTTCAGACATGGCTGAATGCCGTCGTGCCGCAGTTTCAGGAAGAATCAGAAGTCACGGTACGTCTGGTGGATGAAGCGGAAAGCCATGATTTAAATCTGACTTATCGCGGAAAGGATAAACCGACCAACGTGCTGTCGTTCCCGTTCGAAGCGCCGCCCGGCATCGACATGCCGTTGCTTGGCGATCTGATTATCTGTCGCCAGGTGGTCGAGCGCGAAGCGCGTGAACAGGAAAAGCCGCTGGAAGCCCACTGGGCGCATATGGTGGTGCACGGCAGTCTGCATCTTCTGGGCTATGACCATATCGAGGATGACGAAGCCGAAGAGATGGAAGGCATCGAAACCGAGATAATGCTTGCCCTGGGCTTTGACGATCCGTACATTGCCGAGAAAGCGTAATCTGTGCGGCAGCCCGCTGCCGCCAGTGATTTCTACCGCCGTGGCGTGAGTTTTCCGCCACGAGCGATACATAAACCAACATGAGAACCCTGAATTAACGCCATGAGCGACGACAACTCACACAGTAGCGACTCACTTAACAAAAAGGGATTTTTCTCCCTCCTCTTAAGCCAGCTGTTCCACGGTGAACCCAAAAACCGTGACGAACTGCTAGAGCTTATCCGTGATTCCGAGCAGAACGAGCTTATCGACCAGGATACGCGCGACATGCTTGAAGGGGTAATGGATATCGCCGACCAGCGCGTGCGCGACATCATGATCCCCCGCTCTCAAATGGTCACCCTGAAACGCAACCAGAGCCTTGATGAATGTCTTGACGTCATTATCGAATCGGCGCATTCACGTTTCCCGGTGATTAGCGAAGACAAAGATCACATTGAAGGGATCCTGATGGCCAAGGATCTGCTGCCGTTTATGCGCAGCGATGCCGAAGCCTTCAGTATGGATAAAGTGCTGCGCCCGGCGGTTGTCGTGCCGGAAAGCAAACGGGTTGACCGGATGCTGAAAGAGTTCCGCTCACAGCGTTATCACATGGCTATCGTGATTGATGAATTCGGCGGCGTATCCGGGCTTGTGACTATCGAAGATATTCTTGAGCTCATCGTCGGCGAAATCGAAGATGAATACGACGACGAAGAAGATATCGATTTCCGTCAGCTCAGCCGCCACACCTGGACCGTGCGCGCGCTGGCTTCCATTGAAGATTTTAACGATACCTTCGGCACCCAGTTCAGCGATGAAGAAGTCGACACCATCGGCGGTCTGGTGATGCAGGCATTCGGTCATCTGCCTGCGCGCGGAGAAACCATCGACATCGATGGTTACCAGTTTAAAGTTGCCATGGCGGACAGCCGTCGTATTATCCAGGTCCACGTCAGAATGCCGGAAAACTCGCCGCAGCCTAAACTGGAAGACTAATGGAATGGCTCTTGCCTTAATGATTGAACGCCAGCGCGTGCGTCTGCTGCTGGCGCTGCTTTTTGGTGCCAGCGGAACGCTGGCCTTTTCCCCTTACGATTTCTTTCCCGCCGCCCTTATTTCGCTGATGGGCTTACAGGGGCTTACGCTTAACCGTCGCCCGATGCAAAGCGCCTGGATTGGTTTCTTCTGGGGGCTTGGCCTGTTTGGCAGCGGCGTGAACTGGGTGTATGTCAGCATCGCCCAGTTCGGCGGCATGCCGGGGCCGGTCAACGTGGCGCTGGTCGTCCTGCTTGCCGCATATCTGTCACTCTATACCGGTCTTTTCGCAGGCGTACTTTCGCGCCTGTGGCCGAAAACCAGCTGGCTGCGCATGGCGATTGCCGCGCCGGTCGTCTGGCATCTCACCGAGTTTTTACGCGGCTGGGTGCTGACCGGCTTCCCGTGGCTGCAGTTTGGCTACAGCCAGATAGACGGCCCGCTGAAAGGCCTGGCGCCAGTGATGGGCGTTGAAGCCATCACCTTTTTACTGATGGCAGTGAGCGGCCTGCTGGTGCTGGCGATCGTGCATCGCGCCTGGAAGCCTGCCGTCTGCGCGCTCGTGCTGTTCGCGCTGCCCTTCCCGCTGCGCTATATCCAGTGGTATCAGCCGCATGCCGAACGCGCGATAAACGTCGCGCTGGTGCAGGGCAATATTCCGCAGTCGATGAAGTGGGATGAGCGCGAGCTGATGAACACGCTGCGGATTTACTTTAACGCCACGCGCGAGCAGCTCGGTAAAGCCGGGTTGATTATCTGGCCGGAATCCGCCATTCCCGATTTAGAGAGCAACCAGCAGCCGTTCCTGCACGATCTCGACACCGTGCTTCGCGATAACGACGCGACGCTGATTACCGGCGTGGTGGATGCGCGTCTTAACGAGAAAAACCGTTACGACACGTACAATACCATCATTACCCTCGGTGCCAGTACGCCGTACAGCTATAACTCCGCCAACCGCTACCATAAAAACCATCTGGTGCCGTTTGGCGAGTTCGTGCCGCTGGAATCGATTCTGCGCCCGCTCGCGCCGTTCTTCGATCTGCCGATGTCCTCGTTCAGCCGCGGCCCGTATATGCAGCCGCAGTTACAGGCACACGGCATGAAGCTCACGGCGGCAATCTGCTACGAAATTATTCTCGGCGAACAGGTTCGTGATAACTTCCGCCCGGATACTGACTTCCTGCTGACTATCTCGAACGACGCGTGGTTTGGTCACTCTATCGGCCCGTGGCAGCACTTTCAGATGGCTCGCATGCGTGCGCTGGAGCTGGCGCGTCCGCTGCTGCGCAGCACCAATAACGGCGTGACGGCGGTTATTGACGCTAACGGTAATGTTCAGTCGATCATCCCGCAGTTCACCCGCGAGGTGTTAAATGCCTCCGTTACGCCCACCAGCGGGCTGACGCCGTATGCCCGTTTTGGCAACGCGATTATCTGGATAATCGTTGCGCTGGGCGGTTTCGTCTCCGTGCTGATGAGCCTCGGCAGACGCAGACGTTCGTAAATTACCGCTCCATTTCCCCTAAAAAGGTCAGCTATGCTGGCCTTTTCCTTTTCTGGCACACCCTTTGCTTTAGTTAACCCAATGATTTAGCTGAAACGCCTAATCGGGCGGCGCAGGCGCGTGATGTGCACCAGCAGCGATCTTTTGCGGCACCACTTTAGTGCAACACCGCATTTTTGCCTCCAACCTCCAAATGGTGCGGCGCGCTTCGCAAAAATAAACAAATTCACAGCAAATTATTTACATCCAGCCAGGCTAAATGGTACCAACACGGTACTAACGCTGCTGGCGGGACGGCAGGATATAACAACACACATTCACAATTGGGTATCAATGGCGTTTCTGGCGCCGCGATAAAGGAGTTGGATATGCAGTTACGTAAACTGACCGCAGCAATGCTGGTAATGGGTCTGAGCGCAGGTCTGGCTCATGCGGAAGACGCAAGCAGCGGTCAAAGCACGCTGGATAAAATCAAAGCGAACGGCGTTATTGTTGTCGGCCATCGCGAATCCTCAGTTCCTTTCTCCTATTACGACAACCAGCAAAAAGTGGTCGGCTATTCGCAGGATTACTCCAACGCTATCGTTGAAGCCGTGAAGAAACAGCTCAACAAGCCGGATCTGCAGGTCAAAATGATCCCGATTACCTCGCAGAACCGTATCCCGCTGCTGCAAAACGGCACCTTCGATTTCGAGTGTGGCTCCACCACCAACAACCTGGAGCGCCAGAAACAGGCGGCTTTCTCTGACACCATTTTCGTCGTAGGTACTCGCCTGCTGGTGAAAAAAGGCGGCCCGATTAAAGATTTCCCGGATCTGAAAGGCAAAGCGGTCGTTGTAACTTCCGGCACCACCTCAGAAGTGCTGCTGCATAAGCTGAACGACGAGAAGAAAATGGATATGCGCATCATCAGCGCCAAAGATCACGGCGACTCCTTCCGTACCCTGGAAAGCGGCCGCGCGGTGGCGTTTATGATGGATGACGCCCTGCTGGCTGGCGAGCGCGCGAAGGCGAAGAAACCGGACAACTGGGAAATCGTCGGCACGCCGCAGTCCAAAGAAGCCTATGGCTGCATGCTGCGTAAAGGCGACGAGTCTTTCAAAAAGCTGGTAGACGAGACCATCGCCAAAGCACAGACCTCAGGCGACGCAGAGAAGTGGTTTGATAAATGGTTTAAAAACCCGATCCCACCGAAAAACCTTAACCTGAACTTTGAGCTTTCTGACGACATGAAAGCCCTGTTCAAAGAGCCTAACGATAAAGCGCTTAACTAATTACAACCATTAAGGGGCGGGTCACCCTGCCCTCATGATTGAAGAAGCAAGCCCGGACAGACTATACGTCGGTTGGCCGTTCCCCAACCGGCGCGAACAGAGAGGCTTCTCATCAATCTTAGGGGGTAGCGCTGCTACCCTTCTTTTTTTCGGAGTACGTTATGTCTATAGACTGGAACTGGGGCATCTTTCTGCAGGATGCGCCGTTCGGCAACACCACCTATTTAGGCTGGCTATGGAGTGGCTTCCAGGTGACCGTCGCGCTGTCAATAAGCGCCTGGATAATCGCCTTCCTCGTTGGCTCCCTGTTCGGCATTCTGCGCACCGTACCGAACCGTTTTCTCTCCGGCATCGGCACCTGCTATGTCGAGCTTTTCCGTAACGTTCCGCTGATCGTCCAGTTCTTTACCTGGTATCTGGTCGTGCCGGAACTGCTGCCGGAAAATCTCGGCATGTGGTTTAAAGCGGAGCTCGATCCGAACGTGCAGTTTTTCCTCTCCTCAATGATTTGCCTCGGGCTTTTTACGGCCGCCCGCGTCTGCGAGCAGGTGCGCGCCGCTATCCAGTCGCTGCCGCGCGGCCAGAAAAACGCCGGTCTCGCGATGGGGCTGACGCTGCCGCAAACCTACCGCTATGTGCTGTTGCCCAACGCCTACCGCGTGATTGTGCCGCCAATGACCTCAGAGATGATGAACCTGGTGAAAAACTCGGCCATCGCTTCAACCATCGGTCTGGTGGATATGGCGGCGCAGGCTGGCAAGCTGCTCGACTACTCCGCGCACGCCTGGGAGTCTTTTACGGCCATCACCCTCGCTTATGTCTTTATCAATGCGGTCATTATGCTGGTGATGAATCTGGTGGAACGTAAGGTTCGCCTGCCGGGCAACATGGGGAGCAAATAATGTACGAATTTGACTGGAGCTCCATCGTTCCCTCCATGCCTTATCTGCTGGCGGGCCTGGTCATTACCTTAAAAATCACCGTCACTGCCGTTATCTTCGGTATCGTCTGGGGCACGCTGCTGGCTGTGATGCGGCTTTCGGCATTTAAGCCGCTGGCCTGGTTTGCCACCGCCTACGTGAACGTGTTTCGCTCTATCCCGCTGGTCATGGTGCTGCTGTGGTTTTACCTGATTGTGCCGGGGCTGTTACAGGACGTGCTGGGGATTTCGCCGAAAACCGATATCCGTCTGATCTCCGCGATGGTGGCGTTCTCGATGTTTGAAGCCGCCTATTATTCGGAGATTATCCGCGCCGGTATTCAGAGCATCTCCCGCGGTCAGTCGAGCGCCGCGCTGGCGCTCGGGATGACGCACTGGCAATCCATGAAGCTGATTATTCTGCCGCAGGCGTTTCGCGCCATGGTGCCGCTGCTGCTCACTCAGGGCATCGTGCTCTTTCAGGATACCTCGCTCGTTTATGTGCTGAGCCTTGCGGATTTCTTCCGCACCGCGTCCACTATCGGCGAGCGCGACGGCACTCAGGTGGAGATGATCCTGTTTGCAGGCGCCGTTTATTTTGTCATTAGTTTAAGTGCATCGCTGTTGGTCAGTTGGCTGAAGAAAAGGACGGTATAATGATTACCCTGAAAAACGTTTCAAAATGGTATGGTCACTTTCAGGTGCTTACCGACTGCTCCACGGCGGTGAAAAAAGGCGAAGTCGTGGTGGTGTGCGGCCCTTCCGGCTCCGGCAAATCGACGCTGATTAAAACCGTCAACGGCCTTGAACCCGTTCAGCAGGGCGAAATCGTCGTCAACGGCACGAAGGTTAACGACAGAAAAACCAATCTGGCGCAGCTTCGCTCACACGTCGGCATGGTGTTCCAGCACTTCGAGCTGTTCCCGCATCTCTCTATTATCGAAAACCTGACGCTCGCGCAGGTCAAAGTGCTCAAGCGCGACAAAGCCGCCGCCCGTGAAAAAGGGCTGAAACTGCTGGAGCGCGTCGGGTTATCCGCGCACGCCAATAAATATCCGGCGCAGCTTTCCGGCGGCCAGCAGCAGCGTGTGGCGATTGCCCGCGCGCTCTGCATGGACCCGGTCGCGATGCTGTTTGACGAACCCACCTCCGCGCTCGACCCGGAAATGATCAACGAAGTGCTGGACGTGATGGTAGAGCTGGCGCAGGAAGGGATGACGATGATGGTGGTGACGCATGAGATGGGCTTTGCGCGTAAAGTGGCGCACCGCGTTATCTTTATGGATGAAGGCAAGATTGTGGAAGATTCGCCAAAAGAAGAGTTCTTCGCGAACCCGAAATCGGAACGTGCGAAAGACTTTCTCGCGAAAATCCTTCACTAAAACAGCACGACAACAGCGCGGGCTTCGGCCTGCGCGTTGTTTTATTAAGGCTCAAACGGCCGACGCTGGAACTGGTTATGGCCGCATTTCGGGCAAACCGGCAGCACTTCCGGCGTGTAAAAGGCCAGATGGTGATGGCAGTTTTCGCACACCAGGTTGCCAAGGCCCACTACCTCGCCGCTGTGATAAACACCGTGATGGTTGAGATCCTGGAACACTTCGCGCCACTCCAGCTGGGTTTTATCGGTAATATCCGCCAGCTCCTGCCAGACACTCTCTTTGATTACCCGGAAAAAGACGCTGTCTGTCAGTTCTTCCTGGCTTTCCTTATAGCTGCGGGCGAACTCTTCCAGATCGCGTCGCACCGCGCGGGTGACTTCCTCTTCTTCCGTGCGGGTAAGTTCGCCGGTGCGGGCAATATGCCGTCTTGCACTCTCCACCAGCGCATCGATATCCCGCTCCCCGTTGCGGACGCGTTCGGTGAGCGAGGCCACCAGTTCACGGTAATATTGCGCAACCTTGTTCATCGCCTTTTCCTCCCGAATGGGTAACCTCTTCTTATTGTAGACGTTAATCCCGCAGCGCTTTGTCAGCCAGCGCACAGCGCCGTGTAAAAGCCTGTATTTCCTTATTCGCGCCCCCTCCGCTGAAAGGCTGTTGTGCGGCGGTCTAATCGGCTATGCTATGCGGATCTGAAATAACACACGTTAAGGCTACATTTGTAGCTGTATTGAAAACAGGACTACTGGCTGCCATGCAAGAGCAATATCGCCCGGAAGAGATAGAATCCAAAGTACAGCTTCACTGGGAAGAGAAGCGCACATTTGAAGTGACCGAAGACGAGAGCAAAGAGAAGTATTACTGCCTGTCGATGCTTCCCTATCCTTCTGGCCGACTACACATGGGCCACGTTCGTAACTACACCATCGGCGATGTGATTGCGCGCTACCAGCGTATGCTCGGTAAAAACGTGCTGCAGCCCATCGGCTGGGACGCCTTCGGCCTGCCGGCGGAAGGTGCGGCGGTGAAAAACAACACCGCGCCGGCCCCGTGGACTTATGACAACATCAACTACATGAAGAACCAGCTCAAAATGCTGGGCTTCGGCTATGACTGGAGCCGCGAGCTGGCGACCTGTACGCCGGAATATTACCGCTGGGAACAGCAGTTCTTCACCGAGCTCTACAAAAAAGGCCTGGTGTATAAGAAAACCTCTGCGGTGAACTGGTGTCCGAATGACCAGACCGTGCTTGCCAACGAACAGGTTATCGACGGCTGCTGCTGGCGCTGCGACACCAAAGTCGAGCGTAAAGAGATCCCGCAGTGGTTTATCAAAATCACCGCCTATGCCGACGAGCTGTTAAACGATCTCGATAAGCTCGATCACTGGCCGGATACCGTTAAAACCATGCAGCGCAACTGGATTGGCCGCTCTGAAGGTGTAGAAATCACCTTTGACGTCCAGAACAGCGACGAAAAGCTGACGGTTTATACCACCCGTCCGGACACCTTTATGGGCGTCACCTATCTGGCCGTGGCGGCGGGTCATCCGCTGGCGCAGGCCGCGGCAGCCGCTAACCCGGCGCTGGGCGATTTCATTGCCGAATGCCGCAACACCAAAGTTGCTGAAGCCGATATGGCGACGATGGAGAAAAAAGGCGTCGATACGGGCCTGAAAGCGATTCACCCGCTAACCGGCGAAGCTATCCCGGTATGGGCGGCGAACTTCGTGCTGATGGAATATGGCACCGGCGCCGTCATGGCCGTTCCGGGTCACGATCAGCGCGACTATGAATTCGCGACCAAATACAGCCTGCCGATTAAGCCGGTTATCCTGACCGCAGAAGGCACCGCGCCGGATCTGAGCGAACAAGCGCTCACCGAAAAAGGCGTGCTGTTCAACTCCGGTGAGTTTGACGGTCTTGATTTTGAAGCCGCCTTTAACGCCATTGCCGACAAACTCGCCGCGAAAGGCGTGGGCGAGCGCAAAGTGAACTATCGTCTGCGCGACTGGGGGGTTTCCCGCCAGCGTTACTGGGGCGCGCCAATCCCGATGGTGACCCTGGAAGACGGCACCGTTATGCCGACGCCTGCCGATCAACTGCCGGTTATCCTGCCGGAAGATGTGGTCATGGACGGCATCACCAGCCCGATTAAAGCAGACCCGGAATGGGCGAAAACCACCGTTAACGGTCAGCCTGCGCTGCGTGAAACCGACACCTTCGACACCTTCATGGAATCCTCCTGGTACTACGCGCGCTACACCTGCCCGCAGTACAAAGAAGGTATGCTGGACGAAAAAGCCGCCAACTACTGGCTGCCGGTCGATATTTATATCGGCGGCATCGAACACGCCATCATGCACCTGCTCTACTTCCGCTTCTTCCACAAGCTGATGCGTGACGCGGGCATGGTGAACTCTGACGAACCGGCGAAACAGCTGCTGTGCCAGGGCATGGTGCTGGCGGACGCGTTCTACTACGTGGGCGCGAATGGCGAACGTAACTGGGTTTCCCCGAAAGTCGCCATCGTCGAGCGCGACGAGAAAGGCCGCATCGTGAAAGCGAGCGACGCCGCGGGCCATGAGCTGGTGTATACCGGCATGAGCAAAATGTCGAAGTCCAAAAACAACGGCATCGACCCGCAGGAGATGGTTGAGCGTTACGGTGCGGATACCGTGCGTCTGTTCATGATGTTCGCCTCTCCGGCGGATATGACGCTCGAATGGCAGGAGTCCGGCGTGGAAGGCGCAAACCGCTTCCTGAAACGCGTCTGGCGTCTGGTGTACGAGCACACGTCGCTCGGTGACGCGCCAGCGCTGAATGTCGATGCGCTGAACGACGATCAGAAAGCGCTGCGTCGCGACGTTCATAAAACCATCGCGAAAGTATCCGATGATATCGGCCGCCGTCAGACCTTTAACACCGCTATCGCCGCCATCATGGAACTGATGAACAAACTGGCGAAAGCGCCGCAGGAAGGCGAGCAGGATCGTGCCTTAATGCGTGAAGCGCTGCTGGCCGTGGTGCGTATGCTCAACCCGTTCACCCCGCACGTCAGCTTTACGCTCTGGCAGGAGCTGAAAGGCGAAGGCGATATCGACAACGCGCCGTGGCCGCAGGCTGACGACAGCGCGATGGTGGAAGATACGACGCTGGTCGTCGTTCAGGTCAATGGTAAAGTGCGCGGTAAAATCACCGTGGCGGCTGACGCGACCGAAGAGCAGGTGCGCGAGCGCGCCGCTCAGGAACATCTGGTGGCGAAATACCTCGCCGGCGTGACCGTGCGTAAAGTGATTTACGTACCGGGTAAACTGCTTAACCTGGTTGTGGGCTAAGCGCAGGAGGAAGCGTGCGACATCTGATTACTCTGTTTGTAGGCCTGGCGGTGATGCTCACCGCCGGTTGCGGCTGGCATCTGCGCAATACCACGCAGGTGCCGGAGCAAATGCATACATTAATCCTTAATTCCGGCGATCCGAACGGCCCACTGACGCGCGCGGTGCGTAACCAGCTGCGTCTGAATGGCGTCGAGATTGTCGAGGCGAGCTCGGTTCGTCAGGATATTCCGTCGCTGCGTATCGGCAGCTCGAGCATTTCTCAGGATACCGCCTCGGTCTTCCAGAATGGTCGTACCGCGGAGTATCAGATGGTGATGACAGTTAACGCCACCGTGCTGATCCCGGGCCATGATATCTATCCGATCAACGCCCGCGTGTATCGCTCGTTCTTTGATAACCCGCTGACGGCGCTGGCGAAGTCGGCTGAACGCAGTATCATCGTTCAGGAGATGTATGACAAAGCCGCTGAACAGTTGATCCGCAAACTGGTGGCGGTTCACGCACGTGATGAGTCGCAAACCCGCGATGCGTCGCAGGCGACCAGCGCGCCCTCCAGTGCAGCGACGCCAGACAGCGGTCGCGTTTCCACCACGCTCCCCGTTCAGTAATGCTACGGCTTTACCCTGAACAACTCCGCGCGCAGCTCAACGAAGGGCTGCGCGCGGCCTATTTAGTGCTCGGCAACGATCCGTTGCTGCTCCAGGAAAGCCAGGACGCCATTCATCAGCAGGCGCAGGCCCACGGATTTGAAGAGCATCACCGCTTCATTATTGATGTCAGCACCGACTGGCAGGCGATTTTCTCGCTCTGTCAGGCGATGAGTCTGTTCGCAAGTCGCCAGACGCTTTTGCTGGCGCTGCCGGAGAACGGCCCTAACGCGGCCATTAACGAACAGCTCGCCACGCTGGTCAGCCTGCTGCATGACGATCTGCTGCTGATTGTACGCGGCAACAAACTCACGAAAGCCCAGGAAAACGCTGCCTGGATAACGGCCCTCTCCGACCGCGCCGTGCAGATAACCTGCCAGACGCCGGAGCAGGCGCAACTGCCGCGCTGGGTCGCAAACCGGGCCAAGCAGATGAATCTGCAACTCGATGACGCCGCCTGTCAGTTGCTCTGCTACTGCTACGAAGGCAACCTGCTGGCGCTTGCCCAGGCGCTGGAGCGGCTGTCGCTTATCTGGCCGGATGGCAAACTGACGCTGCCGCGCGTTGAACAGGCGGTTAACGACGCCGCGCATTTTACGCCGTTCCACTGGGTTGATGCCCTGCTGGCGGGAAAAAGCAAACGCGCGCTGCATATTCTTCAGCAGTTACGGCAGGAAGGTGCCGAGCCGGTGATTCTGCTGCGCACCTTACAGCGCGAGCTGTTGACGCTGGTCACGCTCAAACGCCAGTCGGCAAACACGCCGCTGCGCGCGCTCTTCGATCAGCATCGCGTCTGGCAGAACCGTCGCGCCCTTATCAGCGAGGCGCTCTCGCGCCTGAGCGACGACAGGCTCTGGCAGGCGGTGCGCCTGCTGACACAGTGCGAGATCACGCTCAAACAGGATTATGGTCAGAATGTCTGGCCGGAGCTGAAAAGCCTCTCGCTGGTGCTGTGCCACAAAGCGCTGGCCGGAGTGTTTATTGATGACTGACCGCATCCCTGCACTTCAGGCCTGGTATGGCGGTACGTTCGACCCTATTCATTATGGCCATCTGCGCGCCGTAGAAGCGCTCGCCAGAGAAGTGAAACTGACGCAGGTGACGATACTGCCAAACAATGTGCCGCCGCATCGCCCGCAGCCTGGCGCCAGCAGCCTTCAGCGTAAAGCGATGGTAGAGCTGGCGATTGCCGGTCATCCGCTGTTCCGCCTGGATACCCGTGAGCTGCAGCGTACCACGCCCTCATGGACCAGCGAAACGATGGCGCAGTTGCGCCTTGAGGCAGGCCCGGACGCGCCGCTGGCGTTTATCATCGGCCAGGATTCTCTGCTGACGCTGCGCACATGGCATAACTACGAGGCGCTGCTGGCGTGCTGCCACCTGCTGGTCTGTCGTCGTCCTGGTTATCCGGTTGAGATGAAAACCGACGAAGATCAGCGCTGGTTAGCGCCTCGTCTTGCCCGCCATGTCGATGAGCTTCACCGCGAGCCCGCCGGGAAAATCTATCTTGCAGACACCCCGCTCTACCCGATTTCCGCGACGGACATCCGCGCGCGTCTTGCCAGCCATCAATCGTGCGACGACCTGCTGCCGCCTGCGGTACTGGCGTACATCCAGCGGCACGCGCTTTATCGCCCGGCGTAATATAAAGAAAGATAATGAACTCATGCGTCCCGTGGCGCGCTTCTGCTGACGCATGCTGAACCGATTGTGGCACAGGCATTGACACAACGGGCGATACTGTTATCCTCCGCTGCCAGATATTTCCCGCCGCAAGCCGCCTTTCTGAAATTGTTTTACAAAAATGGCGATGCAAACTCTTGCCTGCGGTGGGATGATAGCCCACTTCTGAGCGCAGCCCGCCCGCATTACGCGGCGCTGTACTCGTATCGATTATCCGATGGCGCATACGGCGTCATCTGTGGTTCACATTCCCAGGGGGAAAACTTGCAGGGTAAAGCACTCCAGGATTTTGTCATTGATAAAATCGACGATCTTAAAGGCCAGGATATCATCGCCATTGATGTTAAGGGCAAATCCAGCATTACAGATTGTATGATTATCTGCACCGGCACCTCCAGCCGTCACGTGATGTCTATCGCCGATCATGTTGTTCAGGAATCCCGCAAGGCGGGCATGATGCCGCTCGGCGTTGAAGGCGAAAACGCCGCCGACTGGATCGTCGTCGATCTCGGCGATGTGATTGTGCACGTCATGCAGGAAGAGAGCCGTCACCTGTATGAGCTGGAAAAGCTCTGGGGTTAAGGCGTGAAGCTTCAGCTGGTCGCCGTTGGCACAAAAATGCCCGACTGGGTGCAGACAGGTTTCAGCGAATATCTGCGCCGCTTCCCCAAAGATATGCCGTTCGAGCTCGTTGAGATCCCGGCGGGGAAGCGTGGCAAAAACGCTGACATCAAACGCATTCTGGATAAAGAAGGCGAAATGATGCTGGCAGCGGCGGGGAAAAACCGCATCGTCACGCTCGATATTCCGGGGCGCCCGTGGGATACGCCGCAGCTGGCCCGCGAGCTTGAGCGCTGGAAGCAAGACGGCCGCGATGTGAGCCTGCTTATCGGCGGGCCGGAAGGGCTTTCCGATGCCTGCAAAGCGGCGGCGGAACAGAACTGGTCGCTTTCCGCGCTCACCCTGCCCCATCCGCTGGTACGTGTGATTGTCGCGGAGAGTCTCTACCGCGCCTGGAGTATTACCACTAATCACCCGTATCATCGTGAATAACCACCACAGGTAAGTTAAGCAGCGGATGAAACTCAAGGATTCCTTTCGCGATTATACGGCTGAGTCCGCGCTCTTTGTGCGTCGGGCGCTGGTCGCTTTTGCCGGCATCCTGGTGCTGACCGGGATTCTGATCGTCAACCTCTATCACTTACAGATCCTGCGTTTTAACGACTATCAGACCCGATCCAACGAAAACCGCATCAAGCTGGTGCCGATCCCGCCAAGCCGCGGGATTATCTACGATCGTAACGGTACGCCGCTCGCCCTGAACCGCACTATCTACCAGATAGAAATGATGCCTGAAAAGGTAGACAGCGTGCAGGATACGCTGGAGGCGCTGCGCTCGGTGGTCGATCTCAACGATGACGACATCGCGAACTTCAAAAAAGAGCGCGCGCGCTCGCACCGCTTTACGTCGATTCCCGTAAAAACCAACCTGACGGAAGTACAGGTGGCGCGCTTTGCGGTGAACCAGTACCGCTTCCCCGGCGTGGAAGTCAAAGGCTATAAGCGTCGCTATTACCCGTATGGCGCGGCGCTGACGCACGTTATCGGCTATGTCTCGAAGATTAACGATAAAGACGTCGAACGCCTCGATAAAGACGGCAAGCTCGCCAACTATGCCGCCACGCACGATATCGGCAAGCTCGGCATTGAGCGCTACTACGAAGATGTCCTGCATGGCCAGACCGGTTATGAAGAGGTTGAAGTTAACAACCGCGGGCGCGTCATTCGCCAGCTGAAAGAAGTGCCGCCGCAGGCGGGCCACGACATCTACCTGACGCTCGATCTCAAGCTTCAAACCTATATCGAAACGCTGCTTCAGGGCAGCCGCGCCGCGGTGGTTGTCACCGATCCGCGTACCGGCGGTATTCTGGCGATGGTGTCGATGCCAAGCTACAACCCGAACCTGTTCGTGGATGGTATCTCCAGTAAAGATTACTCCGGCCTGCTTAACGACCCGAACACGCCGCTGATTAACCGCGCCACGCAGGGCGTCTACCCTCCGGCATCTACCGTGAAGCCGTATGTGGCGGTTTCCGCGTTAAGCGCGGGCGTTATCAACCGCAACACGTCGCTGTTCGACCCCGGCTGGTGGCAACTGCCAGGCTCTGAGAAGCGCTACCGCGACTGGAAAAAATGGGGCCACGGGCGGCTTAACGTCACGAAATCACTGGAAGAATCTGCAGATACCTTCTTCTATCAGGTCGCTTACGACATGGGCATCGACCGGCTCTCGGAGTGGATGCGCAAGTTCGGCTACGGCAGCCTGACGGGTATCGATCTCTCCGAGGAGCGCTCCGGCAACATGCCGACGCGCGAATGGAAGATGAAACGCTTCAAAAAACCGTGGTATCAGGGCGACACTATTCCGGTCGGGATCGGCCAGGGCTACTGGACCGCCACGCCGGTACAGATGAACAAAGCCATGATGATCCTGATTAACGATGGCGTAGTCAAAGTGCCGCACCTGCTGATGACGACGGTGGTGAACGGTCAGAAAGTGCCGTGGAAACAGCCGGAACAGCCGCCGGTCGGCGATATTCATTCAGGCTACTGGGAAATCGCCAAAGACGGCATGTATGGCGTCGCCAACCGCGCCAACGGCACCGGCCACAAATATTTCGCTGGCGCGCCGTATAAAATCGCCGCGAAATCCGGTACTGCGCAGGTCTTCGGGCTTAAAGCCAACGAAACCTATAATGCGCACCGCATTGCTGAACGTCTGCGCGACCACAAGCTAATGACCGCCTTCGCGCCTTACGATAACCCGCAGGTGGCGGTGGCGATGATCCTGGAAAACGGCGGCGCGGGCCCGGCGGTGGGGACCATCATGCGTCAAATCCTCGACCACATTATGCTCGGGGACAATAACACCGAACTGCCGACGGAAAACCCCGCCACGGCGGCGGCGGAGGATCGATAAGATGACCGACAATCCGAATAAAAAGTCGCTGTGGGATAAAATCCACCTCGACCCAACCTTGATGCTGATAATCCTGGCGCTCTGCTTCTACAGCGCGATGGTAATCTGGAGCGCCAGCGGCCAGGATATCGGCATGATGGAGCGCAAAATCGGCCAAATCATGATGGGTCTGGTGATTATGATCGTGCTGGCGCAGATCCCGCCGCGCGTCTATGAAGGCTGGGCGCCCTATTTGTACATCGTCTGTATTATTTTGCTGGTGGCGGTAGATGCCTTCGGGGCGATATCCAAAGGGGCGCAGCGCTGGCTCGATCTCGGCGTGGTGCGTTTCCAGCCCTCGGAAATCGCCAAAATCGCCGTCCCGCTGATGGTGGCGCGCTTTATTAACCGCGACGTCTGCCCGCCAACGCTTAAAAATACCGGCATCGCGCTGGTGCTGATCTTCATGCCGACGCTGCTGGTGGCCGCGCAGCCTGACCTCGGCACTTCGATTCTTATCGCCGCCTCCGGCCTGTTTGTGCTGTTCCTCTCCGGCTTAAGCTGGCGTGTGATCGGCATCGCGGTGGTGCTTATCGCGGCGTTTATCCCCATTCTCTGGTTCTTCCTGATGCATGACTATCAGCGTCAGCGCGTGATGATGCTGCTGGATCCGGAGAGCGATCCGCTGGGCGCGGGCTATCATATTATTCAGTCGAAAATCGCTATCGGCTCAGGCGGCCTGCGTGGCAAGGGCTGGCTGCACGGCACCCAGTCGCAGCTGGAATTTCTGCCGGAGCGCCACACTGACTTTATCTTCGCGGTTCTCGCTGAAGAGCTAGGGCTTGTCGGCGTGCTGGTGCTGCTGGCGCTTTATGTCCTGCTGATTATGCGCGGGCTGTGGATTGCCGCGCGCGCGCAGACGACTTTCGGGCGCGTCATGGCTGGCGGCCTGATGCTGATTCTGTTCGTTTATGTGTTTGTGAATATTGGTATGGTGAGTGGTATCTTACCGGTGGTGGGCGTTCCGCTGCCGCTGGTCAGCTACGGGGGCTCCGCCCTCATTGTACTCATGGCAGGGTTTGGCATCGTCATGTCGATCCATACCCACAGGAAAATGTTGTCGAAGAGCGTATAAGAGGTTCGCAATGCGTAAGCAGTGGATTGGCGTCTGCATCGCCGCAGGATTATTAACCGCCTGCGGCGTCAATAACGAAGGGCAACAACAGGCGAGCGTAGCGCCACAGCAGCCGGTCTGCAACGGCCCCGTCGTTGAGATAAGCGGCGCGGAGCCTCGCTACGAACAGCTGAATCCTTCCGTAAACAGCGATTATGAGCGTGACGGTAAGCGCTACACCATCGTTCAGGATCTCTCGCGCTTCAGCCAGGCGGGCCTTGCCGCTATCTATGACGCGGAGCCAGACAGCAACCTGACCGCCTCGGGCGAACCGTTCGACCCGATGCAGCTCACCGCCGCGCACCCCACCCTGCCGGTGCCGAGCTACGCGCGCATTACTAACCTCGCCAACGGCCGCATGATTGTCGTGCGTATTAACGACCGCGGCCCTTACGGCAACGACCGCGTGATTTCGCTCTCCCGCGCGGTAGCGGATCGTCTGAATACCTCAAACAACACCAAAGTGCGTATTGACCCGATTATTGTCGCGCCGGACGGTTCGCTCTCAGGACCAGGCATGGCCTGTACAACGGTCGCGAAACAAACGTACGCGCTGCCGGCGCGCCCGGATTTAAGCGGCGGCCTCGGCAGCGTCTCTTCTGCCCCCCAGCCTGTCGCGCCGCAGGGCGATATTCGCCCGGTGAGCAACGATACGCTGCAAAGCGATGACGCCACCGGCGCGCCGGTGAAAAGCGGCGGCTTTTTAGGCGCGCCGACGACGCTGGCCTCGGGCGTGCTGGAAAGCGCAACGCCGGAAGCGACACCGCCTGCCGCCACGGCACAGCCGACCACTGACAGTACCGCCGCGCAACCCGCATCTGAACCCGCACAGCTTGCCGCGCCAGCTACCCGTAACGCGCCGGTAACCGCGCCAGGCTCCGTGCAGGGTAGCGTTGCACCTGCCGCCAGCGCCCCTGCGAGTGCGGCTGGTAATTACGTCGTCCAGGTTGGAGCCGTCAGCGACAGCGCGCGCGCCGCGCAGTGGCAGCAAAAGCTGAGCCAGCAGTTTTCCGTACCAGGACGCGTCAGCCAGAACGGCGCGGTCTATCGCGTTCAGTTAGGGCCGTTCGCCAGCAAAACGCAGGCGGCCTCGCTCCAGCAGCGTTTGCAGAGCGAAGCCCAGGTACAATCGTTCATTACTGTCGCCCAATAATTGCAGGCCGGGCTGGCCTGCCGCTTTGTCAGTTAAGGTAAAGACCGTTAACAAAGTCATGCGCAAAGTCGGATGCCAGCCCATAAGGCATTTGCTATAGTAAGGCACTTTTTTTCACTCATCACGGATGTCGTTGTTCAGACCATGAAGACCACTTTCTCCGTTCGTTTTATGCAGCGTCTCGCCGTTACCACGGCGCTTTCTGTCGCAGCCCTTTCCACCGCCGCCCATGCCGACGACCTCAATATCAAAACGATGATCCCAGGCGTGCCGCAGATCGACGCGGAAGCTTACATCCTCATCGATTACAACTCAGGGAAAGTGCTGGCGGAGCAGAACGCTGACGCGCGCCGCGATCCGGCGAGCCTGACCAAAATGATGACCAGCTACGTCATCGGTCAGGCGATGAAAGCAGGTAAATTTAAAGAGTCCGATCTGGTGACTATCGGCAACGACGCCTGGGCCACCGGCAACCCGGTCTTTAAAGGCTCATCCCTGATGTTCCTGAAGCCAGGTATGCAGGTGCCGGTCTCGCAGCTGATCCGCGGCATTAACCTGCAGTCCGGCAACGACGCCTGCGTGGCGATGGCCGATTACGTGGCGGGCAGCCAGGACGCATTTGTGGGCCTGATGAACAGCTACGTCACCGCGCTTGGCCTGAAAAACACCCATTTCCAGACCGTACATGGTCTTGATGCGGATGGCCAGTACAGCTCGGCGCGCGACATGGCGCTGATTGGCCAGGCGCTGATCCGCGACGTGCCGAACGAATACTCTATTTATAAAGAGAAAGAGTTCACTTTTAACGGCATCCGCCAGACCAACCGTAACGGCCTGCTCTGGGATAACAGCCTGAACGTGGACGGCATTAAAACCGGCCACACCGATAAAGCGGGCTATAACCTGGTCGCGTCCGCCACCGAAGGCCAGATGCGCCTTATCTCTGCCGTGATGGGCGGTCGCACGTTCAAAGGCCGCGAAGCCGAAAGTAAAAAACTGCTCACCTGGGGCTTCCGCTTCTTCGAAACTGTGAACCCACTGAAAGCCGGGAAAGAGTTTGCGTCTGAGCCGGCGTGGTTTGGCGATAACGACCGCGCCTCGTTGGGTGTGGATAAAGATATCTATCTGACCATCCCGCGCGGTCGCATGAAAGATCTGAAAGCGAGCTACGTGCTGAATACTTCCGAGCTGCACGCGCCGCTTGCGAAAAACCAGGTGGTCGGCACCATTAACTTCCAGCTGGACGGGAAAACCATCGAGCAGCGCCCGCTGGTCGTGCTGGAAGAGATTCAGGAAGGCAATTTCTTTGGCCGCATCATCGATTACATCAAGCTGATGTTCCACCACTGGTTTGGTTAATTACTGACCACTTGAAAGCCTGACTTTCATCCCCATATACTAAGCATCAATGCAACTCCCGCTTCGGCGGGAGTTATTATTTTTTGACGTAACGCTGGAGCTGACATGAAAACCAAACTTAACGAACTGCTTGAGTTCCCGACCCCCTTTACTTACAAAGTGATGGGCCTGGCGAAGCCTGAGTTGGTCGATCTGGTCGTCGAGGTAGTGCAGCGCCATGCTCCTGGCGACTACACGCCGCAGGTCAAACCGAGCAGCAAAGGTAATTACCACTCCGTTTCTATCACCATCAACGCGACGCATATCGAGCAGGTGGAAACGCTCTATGAAGAACTCGGTGATATCGACATCGTGCGTATGGTACTGTGATCCCCGTTACCCGGCCGCGTCCGGGTAACGTCTCTTCGTGATATACTCCCCGCACCTTCTCTCTTCGGAGACGCCGTTTTGCTTCAGGAAAAAATCATCGTTCGCCAGCTCGGGCTTCAACCGTATGAACCCGTTTCGCAGGCAATGCATCAGTTTACCGACGAACGCGTTGAAACCACCCCGGATGAGATCTGGCTGGTCGAGCATACCCCGGTTTTTACACAGGGGCAGGCCGGCAAGGCAGAGCATGTGCTGATGCCGGGCGACATTCCCGTCATCCAGAGCGATCGCGGTGGTCAGGTGACGTATCACGGGCCCGGACAGCAGGTCATGTATGTAATGCTGGATCTCAGACGCCGTAAGCTCGGCGTGCGTGAGCTGGTCACGCTGCTGGAACAGACCGTGGTTAATACGCTTGCAGAGTGGGATATTAACGCTTACCCTCGCCCGGATGCGCCTGGCGTTTATGTCGACGGTAAAAAAATCTGTTCGCTGGGGCTGCGTATTCGCAAAGGCTGCTCGTTTCACGGGCTTGCACTTAATATTAATATGGATTTACGCCCGTTTTTACGAATTAATCCTTGCGGGTACGCCGGAATGGAAATGACGCAGGTTAGCGCCCTTTCTGCTGGCGCAAACCTCGAAGCGGTACAACCCCGACTGGTGCATCACTTTTTAGCGCTACTTAATAATCCCCCGGCGGAATATATCAGCGCTTAAGACTTTCCTTGTTCGCCGCCCTTCTTGTGGCGGCCTTTAATCGTTATGCAATTTGCCGCTTTACATTCCATAACGGATTATTTATTTTCTCTGCGCCTGAATAGATTTTCCTTAATCTCATCAATGGATTAACGGCACGAGAAGATAAGCGGGATTTATCTGAAAACGCCACCCGCCCCTATGCCGTCCATGTAAAGTCCTGTTCACTTTATGCGGGTAAGATCCCCGGAGCGTTTTATTGTCGGCTAAGGGACCTGTTCACAGTTATTATAAATAGAACCTCTCTATTATTTGATTTATCTATACAGTTGGAGCGTAGCGTGGAATTGAACCATCCCCCTGAAAAACCTTCAGCCAAACAGGAAGATGACAGTAGACCGCAAATATTCCAGACTCTGCGAAATATCGATCTAAATCTACTGACGATTTTCGAAGCCGTATACGTGCATAAAGGCATTGTAAACGCGGCAAGAGTACTGAACCTGACGCCATCGGCTATCAGCCAGTCTATTCAGAAACTGCGCCTGATATTTCCCGATCCGTTGTTTATTCGCAAAGGACAAGGAGTAACGCCGACTGCTTATGCGACTCATATGCATGAATATATCAGTCAGGGACTGGAATCTATTCTCGGCGCGCTGGATTTACAGGGCGAGCACGAAAAGCAGCGCACGATTACCATTGCTACGTCCGCCTCGCTGGGCGCCCTGGTGATCCCGCAGATTTATCAGCAGATTCGCGCAGTAAACCCGCACCTGCAAATTCGCAATGTCCCCCTGCAGGACACCGAAACCCAGCTGAGCCAGTTCCAGACCGATCTGGTGGTCGATAGTGGCTCGTGGTCCTCACGAACCCTTAGCACTCACCTGCTCTTTAAAGATCGCGTCGCGGTCGTGTGTCGTCGCGGACATCCGTGCTCTCGTACCGGCAAGCCGGTCACGTCTGACGATTTGCAACAATGGGAGCACACTTTCATTATGCTGCCGGGCGGAATGGTGAACGGCGTACGCAAGCAAATTAATACGCTACTGCCAGATCGAAACGTTTCGTTTAGTAGTTACAATATGGTGACGATTGCGTCTATCATCGGCAGCAGCGATTTAATCGGCTTTATGCCCGCACGAATATTCACGTTATTTAAAGACAGCTTTGGACTTATTGAAGTGGAAAGCGATGTCGTTATAAAAGAAACCATCGACATTTCATTACATTACAATAAATTCAGCCTGCGTGATCCTGTCGTGCAAAATGTGATTGAAGCGATAGTGGAGGGATTTAATCACCACGCCGTGTCGGCTGGTGCGTCGCCTTCATAAGAGCAGCGGCTTAAGGGCACCAAATAACAACTATTTTACAAATTCTTTGTCGTTTCGGGTGCCCTCAGGCTGATTCTGTGTGTCAGTAATGTTATACTGCGTGCCGTTAATTCAAAAATAGTTGATAAATACAACACAAGCTTGAATTTAAACGCTTTCCTTCGTTATCCGCAACTGGAACACGCACGCTATGAGTAAACCCATTGTGATGGAACGCGGTGTGAAATACCGCGATGCCGATAAAATGGCCCTTATCCCGGTTAAGAATGTGGCGACAGAGCGGGAGGCTTTGTTAAGAAAGCCGGAGTGGATGAAAATCAAACTCCCTGCCGACTCTACCCGCATCCAGGGTATCAAAGCGGCGATGCGCAAAAATGGCCTCCACTCTGTCTGTGAAGAGGCCTCCTGCCCGAACCTTGCGGAGTGTTTCAACCACGGCACCGCGACCTTTATGATCCTCGGCGCTATCTGTACCCGTCGCTGCCCGTTCTGCGATGTGGCCCACGGTCGCCCGGTTGCCCCGGACGCCAACGAGCCGCAGAAGCTGGCGCAAACCATCGCCGATATGGCGCTGCGCTACGTGGTTATCACCTCGGTGGATCGCGACGACCTGCGTGATGGCGGCGCTCAGCATTTTGCTGACTGCATTACGGCTATTCGCGAAAAGAGCCCGTCCATTAAAATCGAGACGCTGGTACCTGATTTCCGTGGTCGTATGGACAGAGCGCTGGAGATCCTGACCGCCACGCCGCCGGATGTGTTCAACCACAACCTGGAAAACGTGCCGCGTCTTTATCGTCAGGTACGTCCGGGCGCGGATTATAACTGGTCGCTGAAGCTGCTGGAGCGCTTTAAAGAAGCGCACCCGGAGATCCCGACTAAATCCGGTCTGATGGTTGGCCTGGGCGAGACCAACGCGGAAATCATCGAGGTAATGCGCGATCTGCGTGCGCACGGCGTGACCATGCTGACGCTCGGCCAGTACCTGCAACCGAGCCGTCACCACCTGCCGGTGCAGCGCTACGTAAGCCCGGACGAGTTTGAAGAGATGAAAGCGGAAGCGATGGCGATGGGCTTTACTCACGCCGCCTGCGGCCCGTTTGTGCGCTCTTCTTACCATGCCGATCTCCAGGCAAAAGGCGAAGAAGTCAAATAAACACGTAACAGCTTGTTACGATCGCAGCGTCGCCCACAAAAAAACCGGCCTCTGATGAGCCGGTTTTTTTATGCCGCAAGGGCCGGAAATTATTCTTTATGAGAAAGGCGTTCTGCCGGCGCTTCGGACGCCGCAGGCGTTTTCGCGCAAGTGTCGTCGTCGTTCATCGCTTTCTTGAAGCCTTTAATCGCAGCACCCAGGTCTCCCCCAAGCGTACGCAGTTTTTTGGTACCAAACAGCAGAACAACCAGTGCGGCGATCACGAGCAGTTTGGTAATACTAATTTCACCCATACTTACCTTCTTAGAAAATCTGGCGCCAGACGGCGATGTCAAAGACCGCACTTATTAACGGTCATTTAAGCCCGACACACAATAGCAATCTGTAACGAGATGAATCAAGCGCTGGATAAAAAAACATCAAAATAATTGCGGGGCAGCGAAACGGCGATTTTTGAGCACCGGCAGCTGTTCGCGAACCTGCTCTACGCGATGCGCTGAAATCTCCGCAAAAATGAGATCCGGGCATTCACCCGCCGCCGCAATCGTCACGCCAAGCGGATCCACGACGCGGCTCTGACCAATATTACGGTTGCCGCACTCGCCGCTCGCCACCATATAGCAGGTGGTGTCCAGCGCACGTGCCGCGAGCAGCGTGGCCCAGTGATGCTCTTTGAGCGGCCCGCGCACCCACGCGGCCGGGAGCGCCAGTATCTCTGCGCCCGCAAGCGCCAGGCTCAGCGCCATCTCCGGGAAGCGTAAGTCATAGCACGTCATCAGCCCGACCTTCATGCTTTCCACCTCAATCAACGGCGGCAGCGCGCTGCCCGCGTCCACCAGCCGCGATTCCTGCATCGCGAAGGCGTCATACAAATGGATCTTCTGATACTGCGCGATAATCTCGCCACCGCGCAGAGCGATCAGCGTATTCGCCGCCCGGCCCTCACGGGTGGGAGTATGAATCGTCAGAAGCGTTGTCAGACGGTTTCTGGCGCTCTCCTCGCGCAACCGCTGCACGTAATCGCCATTGAGCGGCTGGGCCGATTTTACCGACATATCCGGGTCGCTGTCGCTGCGCGCCAGCAGCGCCTCCGGGAGCACCAGCAATGCGGCATCCTGACTGGCGGCTTTCGCCATCAGCTCCACGCAGGTTTGCGCGTTCTGTTGCGCGTCAGGCGTCACTGCAAACTGTCCAACCGCTACTTTCATGTCACATCCCCCTTACGGTAGCCAGCGTGCCTGTGCTGACGGTAAACTATTCGCCTTGCAAATAACATTATGACAAACGCCCATGTTGAAAATCATGCTCGCAGTATTTCTCGGCGGCGGCACCGGCAGCGTATTGCGCTGGTGGCTTGGTCTGCGTCTGAACCCTGTGCATCACGCGATTCCCGTTGGTACGCTGACTGCCAACCTTGCCGGAGCGTTTATCATCGGCGCGGGGCTGGCGTGGTTTAACCGTATGACGCATCTGGACCCGATGTGGAAGCTGCTTATCACCACCGGCCTGTGCGGTGGCCTGACGACTTTCTCGACTTTCTCTGCAGAAGTGGTGTTTTTACTGCAGGAAGGGCGCATCGGCTGGGCGGGGCTGAACATGGCGCTAAATCTGTTTGGCTCGTTTATGATGACGGCGCTCGCATTCTGGCTTTTTTCTTCCCTCAGCGTGCGCTAAGCGACGCCTCGTTAATGTTAGCTTAATTTTTCTCTGCCACTATCGGCCTGTCGTCTGTGTCGGGAGGGGCTTATGAAAGCGCAAATGATGAGCGGTCTGGCCGTGTTGTTCAGTATTCTGGTCGTCGCCTTTTTTCTGAAAAGCTTTCTGTTTTACTGAGAAAAAGTAAAACGACAGGCATAAAAAAACCCGCTGAATCAGCGGGTTTTGAAATTCTTGCTGTATGTAATTACAGAGCGATTACGTTAGCAGCAGAAGGGCCTTTGGCACCGTTAGTGATTTCGAACTCTACACGCTGACCTTCAGCCAGAGTTTTGAAACCATTAGACTGGATTGCAGAGAAGTGTACGAACACGTCTTTGCTGCCATCTTCAGGAGTAATGAAACCGAATCCTTTGGACTCATTAAACCACTTAACGTTACCTTTAATCTTAGACATCAAAATTACCTTTACATGAAAAATCGACACAAATGCTGTGTCGGATATCAGTACATCAATTGTGGTGGCTTTTGTCCAGTCGAACTTTTAGAAAAAGTGATAAAAGTCGCGAACTTTTTTTGCCGTTGGGCTTGCGAGCCTTGTTTTCTCTGGCTTAGCGCATTTTCTTATGACTGAAAATATTTTGCGCTTAAAACTGCAAGCGCAGCCAGGCGAAGTAAACGTTTCCGTTGTTGTAGGTGCCGGGGATGTACGTCATCTGGAATGTCGCCGGTCCGTAACCCACCGACGCCAGCGGCAGCACCAGCGGAATCGGGATATAGTCCCAGTTATCGCGCGCTGTTACGCCCACGGTGTAACCCAGCCCCACATGGAACGCGTCGTCAGGCAGCGGGCGCCACGTCGCTTCCCAGCCGTAACCGGCGATAGGCTCCCATTTGTTGTAGGAGTCTTTAAAGGCCATCACATACAGGCCATGCCAGTTGCCTTTTTCATCCCAGCGCGATTTACCCATACCCGCGCCCCACGGACGTTCGTTATAGCGATCGGTTTTCTCTTTGTCATACGCGAACCGCGCATGCCAGGTGATGGCCGGCACATACAGATCGACATGCTGCGGCTCGTTCCAGGTTTCGGCGATATTATCGCCAAGCACAGAAGCCCAGGCTTTTACGGTGCGTGGCGCTTCCAGCGCCGAGGCATTCAGGGGAAATAATATCTGGCAGAAAAAGATAAGGATTGTCAGAAACGATTTGTTAACTACGGTCACGTCTTAATTACCACTGTTAGTATGAAGTCATATTCTGGGCGATCCTGCCTCAATGAAGACTTAACCGACTGCCAGTTAATTCCTAAAGCGCGCCCGCACGCCTCTGTCAGGCGTTTTTTTCAGACGCTTCTCCCCTGTCCCACCGCGCTGAAAACGTATTAACCCCTCTTGCGAAATAATGCGCGTCAATAACCATGCCCTGCGCCGCATCCTAACGTGAATTCCGTCCATCCAGCGCTTTCACGCCATTCTCTTTGCACTAACAGCATCGCGCTTCCACGCAAGCCATTAATTTAAAATAGATTTATTTATCTGAATTTCATCTTTCTGGTAAGCAGAAGGTTTATTGATGTGTATCAGATAACGCTCAGAGTAATTCAGGCACATTCCCCCACAGCTTGCCTGCGCCACGCGCCTGACGTCGCCGGGTTATTTTTTGCAGTCGCTTAACAGAGGCAATTATGGGAACAATTCTGGAACTCCTCACGGGAGCCGTGGTTATTGTGGGGGTCGCGCGTTATATCATTAAAGGTTATTCCGCCACGGGCGTACTCTTTGTTGGCGGTATTACCCTGTTAATAATTAGCGCGCTAATGGGTCACGCCATATTGCCCGCGAAAGAAACGAGTACCGGTTACGCTATCAGCGATATTTTTGAATATATTAAAATTCTGCTGATGAGCCGCGGCGGCGATCTCGGCATGATGATTATGATGTTGTGTGGTTTTGCGGCGTATATGACGCATACCGGTGCTAACGATATGGTGGTCAAGCTCGCCTCCCGCCCGCTGCGTTATATCAATTCACCTTATTTACTGATGATTGCCGCCTATTTCGTCGCCTGCCTGATGTCGCTTGCCGTCTCGTCCGCGACCGGCCTTGGTGTCTTGCTGATGGCGACGCTGTTCCCGGTCATGGTCAACGTCGGTATCAGCCGCGGCGCGGCGGCGGCCATCTGCGCCTCTCCGGCGGCGATTATTCTCTCCCCAACCTCTGGTGATGTGGTGCTGGCCGCACAGGCCTCTGAAATGCCGCTCATCAATTTTGCGTTTAAAACCACACTGCCGATTTCCATCGCGGCCATTATCTGCATGGCTGTCGCCCACTTCTTCTGGCAGCGCTTTCTGGATAAAAAAGAGCACATCTATCACGAAACGCTGGAAGTAAAAGAAATCACCACCAGCGCGCCCGCTTTTTACGCGATTCTGCCGTTCAGTCCGATCATTGGCGTGCTGATTTTCGACGGCAAATGGGGGCCGCAACTGCATATCATCACCATTCTGGTGATCTGCATGGTGCTGACCGCCGTGATTGAATTTCTCCGCAGCTTTAACAGTAAAACGGTGTTTGCCGGGCTGGAAGTGGCGTACCGCGGCATGGCGGACGCGTTTGCAGGCGTGGTGATCCTGCTGGTGGCCGCCGGCGTTTTCGCCCAGGGGCTCAGCGCGATAGGCTTTATCCAGAGCCTTATCTCTATCGCCACCTCGTTTGGCTCGGCCAGCATTATCCTGATGCTGGTGCTGGTCACGCTCACTATGCTTGCAGCGATGACGACCGGCTCCGGCAACGCGCCGTTTTACGCTTTCGTTGAGATGATCCCAAAACTCGCGCACAGCGCCGGGGTGAATCCGGCCTATCTGACGATCCCGATGCTGCAGGCGTCCAACCTGGGACGCACCATTTCACCGGTTTCCGGTGTGGTGGTGGCGGTCGCGGGGATGGCGAAAATCTCACCGTTTGAAGTCATTAAACGCACCTCGGTGCCTGTGCTGGTTGGATTAATCCTCGTGATCCTGGCGACGCAACTGCTGGTTGCGGCATAATCTGCTGTCCTTAAGCGGAATCTGTCCGAAAAGCGCCCTCGTGGCGCTTTTTTTATGGTTAAATGACACACCCTTGTGATTTATCCCGTCGATTTCGGACCCATACTATGGTTAACAGGAAAGTTTTACTCGCCGCAGGCGCGCTGCTGGCGATGGCGGCGACAACGGCGAGCGCACAGCCGCTGGAAGCGAAGCAGTATGGCGATTTCGATCGCTACGTGCTGGCGCTCTCATGGCAAACCGGCTTTTGCCAGAGCATGCATGAGCGGCAGCGCGATGAGCCTGCCGAGTGCGCGCTGCAAAAAGAAGAAGACGATAAACGCAATTACCTGACGGTGCATGGTCTGTGGCCGGGGCTGCCGAAAACCATCGCTTTACGCGGCGTCGATGAAAAACGCTGGATGCGTTTTGGCTGCGCCACCCGCCCCATCCCGAATATGCCACTCGCCCGCGCGGATAAAAAATGCCAGGCGGCGGAAACCGGCCTGTCTCTGGAAACGGCTGAGAAGCTCAGCGAGACCATGCCGGGCGCTGGCGGCGACTCCTGCCTTGAACGTTATGAGTACGCCAAGCACGGCGTCTGCTTCGGGTTCGACCCGGACGCCTATTTCGGCACGATGGTGCGTATGAACAACGAAGTGAAGCAGAGCCCAGTCGGCGCGTTTCTTGCCGCTAACTACGGTAAAGCGGTCAGCCGTCAGGCGTTCGATACCGCCGTCGCTAAAGCGTTTGGCCGCCAGAACGTGCGGGCGGTGAAACTCACCTGTAACGGCAATCCGGCTTACCTCACCGAGATGCAGATTTCGCTGAATGCCGCGAAGATCAACGAGCCGCTTACCGCCGATTCTTTTGCGCCGCAGCCGCATCCGGGTAACTGCGGTAAAAATTTTATTCTCGATAACGTCGGATACTGATCAACTACGCGGGCGCAATCACTCGTTGCGCTCGCGCCATTCGCGGATCATCTCCACCGTCACCTCACGTTTATAGCAGATGGGTGAATACCCTCCGGCCCGGCTCCAGGCGCTGCGCCCGCCGCAGGCACGGCCATTACGCATCGCGTTATAGGGGCACGGACAGTTACCAGAATAATTGTCTATCGACTCCTGGATAATTTGTTCTTTGACTTGATCGTCGCTGAGCGCCGCCATGGCGGGTGCCGCATACCACACGGCGAGCAGCGCCAGCGCTGCTATACCTGTTTTACGAATCATCATTTGCGTCCATGTAAAAAAAATCGCGCCATTGTGGCGCGATCTGTCTCGCAAAAAAGACTGTTACGTCACAGGTTTTGACGCTTCACGACGTCAGTTTATAAACCCGTGTCTCCCAGGCGCGTAACCGGTGCGGCTCCTGCGTCTCGTCAAGGTTCGCCAGCACGCAGAACGCGCCGTTGAGCGACAACGCCCTGGCGTCCCATTCCGCCGCTTTGCCGGAGAAGTTACACAGCACCACCAGTTGTTCATCACCCAGCACGCGGCGGTAGGCGTAGATCTGCTCGTGATCGTGAAGCACCGTCTCGTAGCGCCCGTAAATCAGCGCCGGCTCGCGTTTTCGCAGGTGGATCATCCGCCGGTAAAAATTGAGCACCGAATGCGGATCGTGCTGCTGGCTTTCGACGTTGATCATCTCGTAATTCGGATTCACCTTCAGCCAGGGCTCATGGGTGCTGAAGCCTGCATACGGCGACGCGTCCCACTGCATCGGCGTGCGGGAGTTATCGCGCCCGGTGCGCGTCAGGAATTCGACAATCTCCTCCTCGCGCATTCCCTGATCCCGCAAATCGCGCGCTTTGTTATGGGCCGAGACGTCGTCAAAATCGTCCAGGCTCGCAAAGCGCGTATTGGTCATGCCGATCTCCTGGCCCTGATAGATAAACGGCGTGCCCTGCATGAGAAAATACATCGCCGCAATGCAGGTCGCGCTTTCGCGCCAGTGATGTTCGGTATCGCCCCAGCGCGAGACCACGCGCGTCACGTCGTGATTTTCCACATAGAGCGCGTTCCAGCCTTTGCCCTCCAGCGCCTGCTGCCAGGCGGTGAAAATGTTGCGCAGCACGGCGGGCGTCGGGCGCAGTCCCGCCAGCGGCTCCCAGAGCCGGACATGCTCAAACTGAAACACCATATTGAGCCGCCCGCGGTTTTCGCCCACCCACTCTTCCGCGTGGGCGGCGTCCAGCCCGTTCATCTCGCCCACCGTGACGATGTCGTAATGGTTAAAGACGTTACGGCAGATGTCGTCCACATAGTCGAGCAGACCGTCGTAATTAAGGTGCGACACCATCGACGGCGCGTAGGGCAGTTTTTCGGGGTTCGGCACGTCGCTGAGCGTCGGCTCCTTTTTCATATGCGCGATGGCATCGATGCGAAACCCGTCAATGCCCTTATCAAGCCACCAGCGCATCATGTCGTAGACGGCGGCGCGCATCTCATGATTTTCCCAGTTGAGATCGGGCTGACGGCTGCTGAACAGGTGCATGAAATACTGGCCGGTCACGTCATCCCGCTTCCAGGCCGAGCCGCTGAAAATCGATTCCCAGTTATTCGGCTCCGCCCCGTTTTTGCCGTCGCGCCAGATATACCAGTCGCGTTTGGGGTTATCCTTAGAGGAGCGCGATTCAAGAAACCACGGATGTTCGTCGGACGTGTGGTTCACCACCAGGTCCAGGATCAGCCGCATGCCGCGCTGATGCACGCCCTCCAGCAGCCGGTCGAAATCAGCCATCGTGCCAAATTCCGCCATGATCCCCTGATAGTCGCTGATGTCATAACCGTTATCGTCGTTGGGCGACGGGTACATCGGGCAGATCCAGATAAGATCGATACCTAAATCTTTCAGGTAATCGAGCTTTTCGATAATCCCGTTGAGATCGCCAATGCCGTCGCCGTTGCTGTCTTTAAAGCTGCGCGGATAAATCTGGTAGGCCGTTGCCTCTTTCCACCAGCGGCCTTTTACCTGCGTCGGTGCTTCACTCATTACCCCTCCTGATGAATTAACAGCGCAAAAGATTCATAAGGTTGCAGCTCCAGGCTCACAGCCAGCTGGTCACGCGGCGCATAGTTACTGATAAGGCATTCGCCGTGCCACGCCTGCATCGCTTCCGGAATGGGCAACGTAATGGCGTTGCCGAAGAAATTGTTAATCACCAGCAGCGTGTCGCCCTCGTAGCGGCGCACCCATGCAAACACTTCCGGGTGCTCGGCAAAGAGCATCTGATAATCGCCATACACCAGAATCGGATACTGTTTACGCAGCGCCACCAGCTTTTGATAGTGCCAGAGAATGGAATCAGGCTCGGCCAGCGCCTGCGCCACGTTAATCTCGCGGTAATTGGGGTTAACGCCGAGCCACGGCGTGCCGGTGGTAAATCCGCCATTCGGGCTGTCATCCCACTGCATCGGCGTGCGGGCGTTGTCGCGGCCGTTGGCGTAGATACCGGTCATCATCTCGTCATGCGTCAGGCCGCCTGCAATCAGTTCCCGGTAAAAATTGAGGCTCTCGATGTCGCGATACTCTTCAATGGTGGAGTAACGCACGTTGGTCATACCGATCTCCTCGCCCTGATAGATATAGGGCGTGCCGCGCAGGCAGTGGAGCGCGGTGGCGAGCATTTTCGCCGAGACCTCACGAAACTCACCGTCATTACCAAATTTCGACACCGCGCGCGGCAGGTCATGATTACTCCAGAACAGCGAGTTCCAGCCGCGGTCGGCCAGCGCCGTCTGCCACTTATCAATCACCGCCTTAAAGCGCGGCAGCTCGAACGGCCTGCTGCGCCACTTACCGGCTTTTTCATCCCAGGTCTGTTTAATATGTTCAAACTGAAACACCATCGAGAGTTCCCGGCGTTCCGGGTCGCTGTAGAGCAGCGCGTCTTCCGGCGTGGCGCTCCAGGCTTCGCCCACGGTCAGCGAATCGCGCGGGCCGAACGTCGCCTCGTTCATCTGGCGTAGCAGCACGTGCAGGTGCTTGCCGTTCGCCATGATCTGCCGGTCAACCTCTTTGCCGATTAAATCGATAACGTCCATGCGGAAACCGCCGATGCCTTTATCCAGCCAGCGGTTCATCATCGCGTGGATCTCCTCCTGCACGCGCGGGTTTTCCCAGTTGAGATCCGGCTGGCGCACCGAAAACTGGTGCAGATAATATTCGCCGCTCGCCTCGTCATACGCCCAGCCGCTGCCGCCAAAATGCGAGCGGTAATCATTCGGCGGGCCGCCGTCCGGCGCCGGTTTGCGCCAGATATAGAAATCGCGGTACGGGTTATCTTTGCCCTTCTTCGCCTCGATAAACCACGGATGCTCGTCAGAGGTATGGTTCACCACCAGATCCATCAGGATATAGATATCACGCGCCTTCGCTTCCTGGATCAGCTGTTCCATTTCCGCCATCGTGCCGAACTCCGCGGCGATATCGTCGTAGCCGGAGATATCGTAGCCATTGTCGTCCATTGGCGATTTGTAGACCGGCGAGAGCCAGATAAGGTTGATGCCAAGCTGTTGCAGATAGTCGAGCTTGCTGATAATGCCTGCCAGATCGCCCACGCCGTCGCCGTTGGCGTCCATAAAGCTGCGCGGGTAGATCTGATAGACCACCGCGTTGTGCCACCACTTCTTGTCGATTGCTTTCATCACGCTCCCTTAATGCTGGGTTTTCGGGCCGCTTAAGCGCGCAAACGCGTTGCCCGCGCTGTCAAAAAGGTAACAGTGTTCCACTGGCAGTTTCAGCCCCAGATGATGCTCCGGCCGGACTTCCAGCCTCTCAGTATGGCGCATGACCAGCGGTTCTGCGCCATAACCGCCGTTCACATAAACCAGGGTTTCATTGCCCATATGCTCAACGAATAACACTTCGCCCTCCACGTCCGCTTTCGCAAGCGCCATGATCTCCACATGCTCCGGGCGAATGCCAAGCTGCACCGTGTCGCCCTCCTGCCCAGCGGCGGCCTGTACCGGCAGCGTCAGGCGCAGACCGTTTTCCAGCTCCACCTCGCAGGCGTGCTCCATCACGCGGAGCATTTTGCCGGGGATCAGGTTCATTTTCGGCGAGCCGATAAACTGCGCGACAAACACGTTGGCCGGGGTGTCGTAAAGCTCAAGCGGTGTACCGACCTGTTCAATCTGGCCCTGGTTTAACACAACGATGCGGTCGGCGAGCGTCATCGCCTCCACCTGATCGTGGGTCACATACAGAATGGTGGCGTGAATGCGCCTGTGCAGTGCCGCTATCTCCATACGCATCTGCACGCGCAGCGAGGCGTCGAGGTTAGAGAGCGGTTCGTCGAAGAGAAACAGGCTCGGCTCGCGCACAATCGCGCGGCCTATGGCCACGCGCTGGCGCTGGCCGCCGGAGAGATCTTTCGGGCGGCGATCCAGCAGATGCTCCAGCTGTAAAATCCGCGCGCTTTCGCGCACCCGCTCGTCAATCTCCTTCTCGGGCACCTTCGCCATTTCAAGCGCAAACGCCATATTCTGGTAGACCGTCATATGCGGATAGAGCGCATAGGACTGAAACACCATGCCGATGCCGCGCTCGGATGGCGAATCGTCGTTAACCCGCAGGTCATCGATATACATATCGCCGTCGGTTATCTCCTCAAGCCCCGCCACCAGGCGCAGCAGCGTCGATTTGCCGCAGCCGGATGGGCCAACCACCACCACAAATTCGCCGCTGTTGATCTGTAAATCGAGCGGCTTAATCACTTCGGCATGGGTGCCGTAGCGTTTCTGGACTTTCTCTAAACGAAGTTGCGCCATGATTTACCCCTTAATCGCCCCGCTGGTCAGGCCGCTGACAATGCGTTTCTGGAAGATAAGCACCAGGATAATAATGGGCAGCGTCACCACCACCGACGCGGCCATAATGCTGCCCCACGGCAGCTCGTAGCTCGACGCGCCGCTGAACATGCTGATGGCGACCGGTACGGTGCGTTTGTCGCCGGAAATAATAAACGTCAGCGCGAACATGAATTCATTCCAGGCCCCGATAAACGCCAGCAGCCCGGTGGTCACCAGCGCAGGTGCCAGCACCGGCGCAAAGACGCGGCGAATAATGGTGCCCGTTTTCGCGCCATCAACGATCGCCGCCTCTTCCAGCTCCACCGGGATCGACTTCATAAACGTCGTCAGCACCCAGACGGTGAACGGCAGCGAAAACGTGGTGTAGGAGATAACCAGCGCACCGAGCGAATCGTAAAGCCCGAGAAAGCGCACCAGTTCAAACATGCCCGTCAGCACCGCCACCTGCGGAAACATCGAGACGCAGAGAATGGTAAAGAGCAGTACGCGACGCCCGCGAAACGGCACGCGCGCCAGCGCAAAGGCGGCCGTCACCGACACCAGCAGACACAGCCCCACCGTTACCACCGCCACCAGCACGGAGTTCAGCAAACTGCGGGCGATGCCGTTATCCACCAGCGCCACCACATAGTTATCCCAGTGCCAGCTGTCCGGGAAATAGGCGGGCGTAAACAGCTCCTGGCCCGCGCGCAGCGAGCTGATAATGGCGTAATAGAAAGGAAAAACGCAGAACAGACAGGCCATCAGCGCACCGATATAAATCACCGCTTTATGCCCCATCCTGCGCTGCCAGCGCGTGGTTTTCATCAGCTTTTCTCCTTGTCGTTTAAGCGCGCGACGCGGATAAAGCAGGCCGCGATGCCCGCCACCATCATAAAGACCAGCACCGAGGCCGCGGAGCCCATGCCCATGTCCTGATAAGAGACGATCTGCTCGCGGGCGTAGCCGGAAATCGACATCGTTGCCTCGCTGTTGGAGGTCAGCACGTAGATGAGATCGAAGATACGCATCGAATCCATCACACGGAAAATCAGCGCCACCACCAGCGCGGGCATAATCAGCGGCAGCGTGATGCGCCTAAAGCGCTGCCAGGGGCTGGCACCGTCCACTTTCGCGGCCTCGTAAAGATCTGCCGGAATCAGCTGTAGCGCCGCCAGCAGCATCAGCGCCATAAACGGCGTGGTTTTCCAGACGTCGGCAATCACCACCGCCCACATGGAGAGCGACGGCTCGGCAATCCACGCGAGATGCGACGGCAGGCCGATTTTGCCGAGCAGATCGTTCACCACGCCGTATTGGTCATGGAACATCCAGCCCCACATTTTGGCGCTGACGATCGTCGGGATCGCCCACGGGATGAGAATGGCGGTGCGCACCAGCCCCTGCCCGCGGAATTTCTCGTTCATCAGCAGCGCCAGCAGCATGCCGAGCAGCAGCTCCAGCGCCACCGAGGTGAACGTGAACCAGAGCGTGTTGCCGACCGCCTGCCACCAGAGCGGGTCGCTTAGCACGCCGATGCTCATACCATCCTTGCGCGCAAAGTAGTTCGCGATACCCACCATCTGGTAATCCTGAGGCGCGTCGAGCATGGCGTTGGTGAAGCTAAACCAGATGGTGCGAACCAGCGGCCAGCCCGCCGCCAGCGCCAGCAGGAGCAGCGAGGGCAGCACCAGCCCCCACGCCACGCGCCGACGGCGCTGATGCCAGGAGGCGTTGTGCCGCCGGGGAGACGGCGGCGACGTAAGGCTATCGGATTTCATAGGCGCTCCGTTGAGTATGTTGACGGACACGATGATGTTGCCCTTCCCCCCGACGAGCGAGTCTCGGGGTTAACGCCGCACGGCGGGTGCGCTCCGCTTACCCGCCCTACAAAAACCTGTTTCGAGTTCGTAGGGCGGGTAAGCAAAGCGCACCCGCCATAGGGGCCAGGTTTGTTATTGCCAGGAGGCACCCGCCAGCCACAATGTCATCCAGCGCTTACCGCCAGCCAGCCCCCTTCGCGCGGGTCAAACGCTTTTGCAAATCTTCCGTTGCTTTCTTGCCATCCTCTTTGCCGTTCAGCACGCTAAACGTCACGTTGAAAATAGCGTTCGACACGAGCGGATACTGCGCTTTGGTCACCGTCGCCGGGCGCGGCACCGCCTGGGCGAAAATATCGCGGAACTGCGTCAGCTCCGGCGCAACGGCCAGCACATCTTTGTTCTCATAGAGCGCGACACGAGTCGGCGCATGGCCGAGCATTTTCAGGCGTGTGATTTGCGAATCGTCATCGCTTAAGATTTTCAGCAGCGCGATGGCGGCCTCCGGGTTTTTGGTGTTAGCGTTTATCGACCACTGCCAGCCGCCGAGCGTCGTCGCCTGACGCCCTTCCGGCCCGGCGGGAAGCTGTATCACGCCCACTTTGCCTTTGAGCGGGCTGTCATCGGCCTGTGACAGCTGCCAGACATAGGGCCAGTTGCGCATAAACAGCGCGTCGCCGGTCTGGAACACGGTGCGCGACTCTTCCTCTTTGTAGCCCAGCACGCCCTTCGGCGTAATCTTGCCCATCCAGCCGCGCGCCATATCCAGCGCCTGCGCCGCTTTCGGGTTATTAATGGTCACGTTCCCTTTTTCATCGACAAACGTGCCGCCGCCGTAAGCATCGATCCACTCCAGCGCGTTACAGGTCAGCCCTTCATAAGATTTGCCCTGGAAGATGTACCCCCAGAAGTTTTTATGCCCCGCCTTGCGCTCTTCGGCCTGAATTTTCGTGGCGATGCGCGTCATTTCGTCCCACGTTTTTGGCGGCTGCTCTTTATATTTCTCCAGTAAATCTTTGCGATAGAACAGCACGCCGGTGTCGATATACGACGGCACCGCTTTCAGGCGTCCGTTGACGGTGTTGTTTTTCCATGGGCCGGGGAAAAAGTCTTTTTCCATCCCGCCCATCGCGTCGGTGAGATCGAGCGTCTGCTTATCCAGCAGGCCTATCCAGATGGTGTCGGACTGAAACACATCCACTGCTTTTTCATCTTTAGCGGCGAAGAGTTGTTGCAGTAGCGCCAGCTTTTCATCGGAGGCCGCCGGGAACTCGATAAACTCCAGCTGATTGCCGGTCTGCTTCTCGAAGCGTTCTTTGATGTACTGGCAATACTGTTTGCCACCGGGCGACACGGGGCACTCCATGCGCAGAGTATCGGCAAACGCCAGTGAGCTTGCGCCCGCCAGCGCGACGGTCAGAAAAGTGAAGGTGAGCTTTTTCATGATGTCCTCTTATGCACTGAACAGGGTGCGGAGGCGTTGCGCCGCCGCCCACAGCGCGATGTACGGCAAATCATCACGATCCTAAGCTAGTTAACGTTATGGAATAGCGGCAACTTTGCGGCGACTTCACAACAAAAAAGCTGGATATCGCCAACAAATCTGGTGATTTTGTGAAAAAAACGCATCGGAAAATTTGACAGATCCGCGAGGCGATATATGCAACCGCAAGCGAGAAGCCCGCGTCGCGCGGGAGTTTGACGGTGATCTCAAAATGTTAATAAATATGACAGACCCTGTTTACAAGCCGCCACATGTTATCGGTATCATGTTACCGGTATCAGTGAGAAAACCGCCGACCAGGCTACGGTTTCACTGTACCCATGTTGAGGATAATAACGATGACAGAAACCACTTTCGCTTATAGCGCCGGTACGCTGCTTGGCATTGCTGCCGGTGCCGTCGTACTGCTGCTGGTACTTATCATGCGCTTTAAAGTGCATGCTTTTCTTGCGCTTACCCTGGTCAGTATCGTGGTGGCGCTGTTGACCAAAGTGCCGTTTGATAAAGTCGTGCCTACGCTGTTGACCGGTTTTGGCAGTACGCTTGCGGGCGTTGCGCTGCTGGTGGGCATCGGCGCGATGATTGGTCGTCTGCTGGAAGTGTCCGGCGGCGCGAAAGTGCTGGCCGATACGCTGATTAACAAATTCGGTGAACACCGCGCGCCCTTCGCGCTCGGCGTCGCCTCGCTGCTGTTTGGCTTCCCTATCTTCTTTGACGCGGGTCTTGTCGTCATGCTGCCGATTATCTTCAGCGTGGCGAAACGCTTTGGCGGCTCGACGCTGAAATACGCCTTCCCGGCGGCGGGCGCGTTTGCGGCCATGCATGCGCTGGTGCCGCCGCATCCGGGCCCGGTTGCCGCGAGCGAACTGCTGGGGGCCAATATCGGCCTGCTGGTGATCGTCGGTCTGATTATCGCGATCCCGACCTGGTATTTTGGCGGCTATCTGTATGGTCAGTACGCCGGTAAAAAATTCGACATTAAGCTGCCCTCTTCTTTCCTTGGCGAAGTGGACGCCGATCCGACGCACCGCCCGCCGTCATTCGGCATGGTGATCACCATCCTGCTGCTGCCGCTGCTGCTGATTTTCCTTGATACCGGCCTCAATACCGCCAAAGTGCTGGGCTGGGTCAGTGCCGATAACAGCGTGGCGAACTTCCTGCGTATGCTCGGCAAAACCCCGGTCGCGCTGCTGATTACCGTCTTTTTCGCGCTGATGGTGTTCAGCCGCAACCACAGCCGCCAGCATCTGGAGAAAATTTGCGACGGCGCGCTTGGCCCTATCTGCGGCATCATTCTGGTGACCGGCGCAGGCGGCATGTTCGGCGGCGTGCTGCGCGCCAGCGGCATCGGCGACGCGCTGGCGGGCGTGCTCTCAGACACCGGCATGCCGGTGATTCTCGCGGCGTTTGTTATCTCCACCGCGCTGCGCGTGGCGCAGGGCTCGGCGACGGTCGCGCTGACGACCACCGCCGCGCTGGTCGCGCCGATGGTGCAGGCGACGCCGGGCTTAAGCCAGTTTGACCTTTGCTTTATTGTTATCGCCATCGCGGGCGGCGCGACGGTGCTCTCACACGTCAACGACTCCGGTTTCTGGCTGGTAGGCCGTTTCCTTGAAATGGACGAGAAAACCACGCTGAAAACCTGGACCGTGATGGAAACCCTGCTGGGCACCATCGCCTTCCTGCTGGCAGCCGTGGGGAGCATTCTGCTTTAAGCCCCGTTTCGTGAGCTGGCTCACTTCAAACGGCGCGCAAGGCTGAGTATCATCCCCTGACGCGGACCCTCATCGTTTTGACGGTGAGGGTTTTTCTTTGGACGCTTGTTAGCGGCGAAACGCCGCATGATTCAATGACATGGAGTAAGAAATGTCCCGACCTGCCCTTATCATCAACGAACTCGATGCTGAACGTCTCGACAGCCTGCTGGAGCAGCCGGCGTTCGCGCGTCTGCCGGTGGCTGACGCGCTGAACGATGAGCTGGATCGCGCCCGGATGGTTAGCCCGCAGGCGATGCCGGAAGATGTGGTGACAATGAACAGCCGGGTGAAATTCCGCGATCTGGCGAGCGGCGAAACTTACGAGCGCCTGCTGGTCTATCCGCAAAACGCGGGCAGCAGCCCGGAAGCGCTGTCAGTCATGGCACCGGTGGGCGCGGCGCTGCTTGGCCTGCGCGTGGGCGATGCCATTCGCTGGCCGCTGCCGGACGGCAGCGAAACGCATATCGAAGTGCTTGAGTTGCTCTACCAGCCGGAGGCGGCGGGCGAATACCGCCTTTAACCGCCTGTCTGCGGCAAAAAATAAGAGGATGCCAGGGCATCCTCTTTCTGTTTTTAGTTGCTGAAAATTACGGCTGCAACGGCTGTAACGGCGCGTTCATCAGCGCGGTGACTTTCTCCCGCGCGGCTTCAGGCGTCGCGGCACCCGGCACCAGAATCACCTTGCGGCACTCCTCTTCGCGCTTCTCGAAAATCTTGTAGCCGCGCGCGGCATCTTCCAGCGGCAGATAGTGCGTGACTATCTCTTCCGGCGTCAGCAAACCCTGCTCAATAAGCGGCAGCAGCTCCGGCAGGAACGCATGCACGTGCGTCTGGCCCATCTTAAAGCTGATGCCTTTATCAAACGCATCGCCAAAGAGGAAACCGTGAATAAAGCCCGCGTAGACGCCCGGCACGCTCACCACGCCACCGCGACGCACCGCCGCGATGCACTGGCGCAGCGCTTTGCCGCTGCTGCCTTCGATTTTAAGATTCGACAGCACGGTTTCCGTCAGGCTGCCTTTGGCCTCAAAACCGACCGCATCGATAACGGCGTCGACGCCGCGGTTGCCCGGCGTGTTTTCGATAATAAACGCCGCCGGATCGTCGTTTTCATCAAAGTTGATCGGGATAACCCCATAACGCTCTTTCGCAAACGCGAGACGATAATCGTTGTGGTCGACCATAAAGATCTGTTCTGCGCCGAGCAGTCGTGCGCAGGCGGCGCTGAGCAGCCCCACCGGGCCTGCGCCGTAAATCGCTACCTGAGAGCCTTTCTGTACCTGGCCGTTTTTCACCGCCTGCCACGCCGTCGGCAGGATATCGGAGAGGAACAGCGCTTTATCATCAGAAAGCACCGGCGGCACTTTAAACGGCCCGACATTGCCCTTCGGCACGCGTACATACTCTGCCTGGCCGCCCGGAATGCCGCCATAGAGATGGCTGTAGCCGAACAGCGCCGCGGGGGCCGGGATCTGCTTTTTATTCAGCGCCGCACCGGTGCCTTTATTGGTGTTTTCGCAGGCGGAATATTGCTGAAGTTTGCAGAAAAAGCAGTCGCCGCAGGCGATAACGAACGGGATCACCACGCGGTCGCCTTTACGGATATCCTTCACCGCGCTGCCGGTTTCCACCACTTCCCCCATAAACTCATGGCCGAAAATATCGCCGTGATGAACCTGCGGAATTTTGCCGCGATAGAGGTGTAAATCGGAGCCGCAAATCGCGGTCGCGGTGACGCGCAGAATAATATCGTCCTGCGCCTCGATAATCGGATCCGGAACATTTTCGACCTTAACGTTATGCGGCCCGTGGTAGGTTAACGCCTTCATTACGACCTCCTGGCAGTCGGTAAAAAGAGACAGGTTCCAGTGCGAAAGTTCATCTGGTCTACACCAAGGGTAGTCGGGATGGGCCGCGAGCCGCCGGATCCGCCGCCTGCGCTGCGGCTTTGAGAGTTTTCCTGGCGAAAGCGGCTGCGTAAAAAAACACAAATTTGTCGGATGTATAAAAGTATCCCTGACAAAAACAGGGTTTAATAAGCACGTTGATAACCGCTAAAGGAGGAGTGACGATGTACAACACCATTCTGATGCCTGTAGATGTGTTTGAAATGGAGCTGAGCGACAAGGCGATCCGCCACGCGGAGTTTCTGGCGCAGGAGGAGGGAATTATTCATCTGCTGCATGTGTTGCCAGGATCTGCCAACCTGAGCCTGCACCGCTTCGCCGCCGATATCCGCCGTTTTGAAGAACATTTAGAGGCCGAGGCGAATCAGCGCCTGCAAACCCTGAAGCAGCATTTCACCCTGCCGGAATCGCGCCTGCGCAGTCACGTTCGTTTTGGCAGCGTGCGAGATGAAGTTAACGCGATGGCCAAAGAGTTACACGCCGACGTGGTGGTGATTGGTTCGCGCGATCCGTCGATCACCACGCACCTGTTAGGCTCGAACGCGTCAAGCGTGGTGCGCCACGCGCATGTGCCGGTGTTTGTGGTGCGTTAAGTTTTGGGGAGTATTGGCGGGTGCGCTGGCGCTTACCCGCCCTACAAGGCTGGCAACGATGATGCTGAATCTCGGGTCGGCGGGTGCGCTGCGCTTACCCGCCCTACCTCTATCTGTGACGTTAAACGTAGGGCGGGTAAGCAACGCGCACCCGCCAGTTACAACAGATCATCCACCCAATCCACCAATAAAAAAGCCGCCCCTGAGGGCGGCTTTTACGCAGGTATCTTACTTTCTTCTTATGCGGTTTTGGTACGAATCAGATAATCAAACGCGCTCAGGGAGGCTTTGGCGCCTTCACCGGTGGCGATAATGATCTGTTTGTACGGCACGGTGGTGCAGTCGCCCGCGGCGAATACGCCTTTCACGCTGGTCTCGCATTTGGCGTCGATGATAATCTCGCCCATGCGGTTACGCTCGACAGCGCCTTCAAGCCAGGTCGTGTTCGGCAGCAGACCGATCTGAACGAAAATCCCCGCCACTTCCAGGTGCTTCACCGAGCCCGTTACGCGATCCTGATAATCAAGACCGGTCAGCTTCGTGCCGTCGCCTTTCACTTCGGTGGTCATCGCGTTCAGGATGATGTCGACGTTTTTCAGGCTACGCAGTTTATCCTGCAGCACCTGGTCCGCTTTCATTTCTGGCGCGAATTCCAGCAGCGTTACGTGCTCAACGATCCCCGCGAGGTCGATAGCCGCTTCCACGCCGGAGTTACCGCCGCCGATAACCGCGACGCGTTTGCCTTTAAACAGCGGACCGTCACAGTGCGGGCAGTAGGTCACGCCTTTGGTGCGATACTGATCTTCACCCGGTACGCCCATGTTGCGCCATTTCGCGCCGGTCGCCACGATCACGCTGCGCGCTTTCAGCACTGCACCGGATGCGGTTTCAATCTGATGCAGACCGCCTTCGCTCGCCGCCGGAATCAGCTTCGTTGCGCTTTGAGTATCGATAACGTCAACATCGTAATCATCCACGTGCGCCTTCAGCGCGCCTGCCAGTTTCTGGCCTTCGGTTTTCGGCACAGAGATGTAGTTTTCGATATCAACGGTGTCCAGCACCTGACCACCGAAACGCTCGCCCATCAGGCCGGTACGGATGCCTTTACGTGCGGAGTAAATCGCCGCCGCCGCGCCCGCCGGGCCGGAGCCGACAATCAGTACATCGTAAGCGTCGCGCTGGTTCAGCTCTTCCGCCGCGCGTTTTTCCGCGCCGGTATCCACTTTCGCGACGATTTCGGCAAGGGTCATACGGCCAGAACCAAATTCCACACCGTTCATGAAGACCGCCGGCACGCCCATCACGTTGCGCTCGGTGATTTCATTCTGGAACACCGCACCGTCAATCGCCGTGTGTTTGATGCGCGGGTTCAGCACGGCCATCAGGTTCAGCGCCTGTACCACGTCCGGGCAGTTGTGGCAGGAGAGCGAGTAGTAGGTTTCAAATTCGAAATCGCCGTCCAGGTCGCGGATCTGCTCAAGCAGAGCCTGCGCTTCTTTCGACGGATGACCGCCGGTCCACAGCAGCGCCAGCACCAGCGACGTAAATTCGTGACCCAGCGGCGAGCCTGCAAAGCGCGGCCCCTGCGTGGAACCCGGGTTGGTAATCAAAAATGAAGGTTTGCGCGCCGCGAGCGTGTTGTCTTCCCTGAAGGAGACTTTGTCAGACAGCTCGGCGATTTCCAGCAGCAGTTCTTTAATCTCCGCCGATTTCGCGCTGTCATCCAGCGTGGCCACTAACTCAACAGGCTTTGTCAGACGCTCAAGATACGCCTTGAGCTGGGTTTTCATGTTTGTGTCGAGCATAATTTTCTCCTGAGCTTACGCTTCCTCATTTAAGCCGCCTCAGTGCAGCGTCGCCGCGATGCAACTTAAATGAGAGTGCGTAATAGCGTTTTCAAAAAAACGGGTGCAAGACTGCACCCGTGATAATGCCTTTTTCCGAGTATTTCGCGTTACAGGAAGGCGGCAAGCTTACGAATCCCCGGGAGCTTACCTCAGTAAGTGACCGGGGTGAGTAAGCGCAGCCAACGCACCTGTGGCGTGAAAGACGACAGAAAAATTAGATTTTGCCAACCAGGTCCAGAGACGGAGCCAGAGTCGCTTCGCCTTCTTTCCATTTAGCCGGGCACACTTCGCCTGGGTGAGAAGCTACATACTGAGCCGCTTTGATTTTACGCAGCAGGTCAGACGCGTCACGGCCGATACCTTCAGCAGTGATTTCGATAGCCTGGATAACACCCTGCGGGTCAACGATGAAGGTACCACGGTCAGCCAGACCTTCGTCTTCACGCATGATTTCGAAGTTACGGGTCAGAGCACCGGTCGGGTCGCCGATCATCGCGTATTTGATTTTCGCGATGGTGTCGGAGCTGCTGTGCCACGCTTTGTGGGTGAAGTGGGTATCAGTAGAAACGGAGTAAACGTCTACGCCCAGTTTCTGCAGCTCTTCGTAGTGGTCAGCCACGTCGCCCAGTTCGGTCGGGCATACGAAGGTAAAGTCAGCAGGATAGAAGAAGAATACGCTCCAGCGGCCTTCCGTGTTTTTCTCGGTAACTTCGATGAACTCACCGTTTTTGAACGCCATGTTTTTGAAAGGTTTGATTTTGGTATTAATCAAGGACATCTATACTTCCTCCGTGTTTTCGATGGGATGTAAGGTATCGAATTTTCGTAACCCAGGCCAATGCGTTTGCGTTATCAAATCAATAAGCAATAGCTAACAACTGATCCGGGCCAACCTTAGTGAACGTTTCTCGCCGTCTCGCGAAAAAATAAAAAAGCCACCTCAACGGGCGGCCTGAGCGCTGAGATACCCGCAGGCCACAGCAGAGCCAGCGTGCTGGCGAAAGCGTTGCGCGCGGTGTTTTGCGACGCAGACGTACCTTCGATTAGAACACTCCCCTGCCTAAAGGGCAACGCACGTGAAGATTATTCGCACCTATGGCTGTGATAGGGAGCGCTTTGCAAAATTCACCGCCTCTCTGATGTGTGAGGCTGCGCCATTTTTTCGGATTATGCCCCGTCTCGCCTGCGCAAAAACATATTCCTTATCTATCATTTACTGAGAACAGATAAACCATAAAAATCCCCTTTTCGTCTCGTTGCGAGGCTGTCATGGCAAATTTGCAGGATTTGAAAAAGTTTGACCTCAATCTTCTGGTGATTTTCGAGTGCATTTATTTGTATCGCAGCGTCAGCAAGGCGGCGGAAGCCCTGTTCCTGACGCCTTCCGCGATAAGCCAGTCGTTACAGCGGCTGCGCAACCAGCTCAATGACCCGCTCTTCGTGCGCTCCGGCAAAGGCATTACGCCGACAACCGTAGGCACTAATCTGCATCACTATCTGGAAGACAACCTGAACCAGCTTGAGCAGACCATTAACATCATGCAGGGCGCGCCGCTGCGCAAAAACTTCGTGCTCTACTGCCCGCCCGCTCTCGCCGCCGATCATCTGCCGGCGTTAGTCAGCGCGTTTCGCGAGCATTACGATTTTGAACTGGAGCATTACGACACCACGCTTGCCAGCGAGACCGTGGAAGATCTGCTGGCCTATCGCAAAGCGGATCTGATTATCGGTATGGCACCGGTTGCCAGTCACTCGCTGATTTGCAAACACTGCTTTAGCGAAGAGACCGTGCTGGTATGCAGTGAAAACCATCCGCGGCTTGGCGAGCACGCCGATGAAGCCGCGCTCGCCCAGGAGAAATTCACGCTGTTTAACGGCACAGCGGAAGGCCAGAAACAGTTTCACGTGAAGTCGGCGGAGCTTTTCGGCGAGCGGCAGATAGCCTTTACCAGTAACTCGATCTCCTCGATTATGGCGGTGATTGGCAGCACCGATTTTGTTGGCATTCTGCCTGCCCCCGTGCTGCGCCGTTATCGTCAGCTCTTTGGACTACGCCCCGTCAAGCTGAACTTCAGCCTGCCGCAGTATGATTACTACCTTATTTATAACCGCTCATCGTTAACGAATGCGTCGTTCGTAAGCTTTGTGTCGCTCATCGAACAGCACTTCCTGCGCGATGTGCCACAGGCGCAGAGCCGCAGCACGGCTTCCCCCGATCAGCCCACCTTATAACCGCGCCAGACGCTCCGCGGCGGCGAGCAGCGTCGCCTCCTGCTTGGCGAAGCAGAGGCGAATCAGCTTGTGCGGAAACGGCGCGTCGCAAAATACCGACAACGGAATAGCCGCGACGCCCGCCTCCGTGGTCAGCCATTCGCAGAAACTCACGTCATCCAGCGTTGAGATAGCGCTGTAATCCGCCAGCAGAAAATAGGTGCCTTCACAGGGCAGGATTTTAAAGCGGCTGTCACCGAGCGCCTGGATAAAGCGATCGCGGCGCGCGCGGTAAAACTCCGGCAAATCGAGATAGTGCGCAGGCTCGGCGCGCAGCATATCCGCCAGCGCCAGCTGCGCAGGCGTGTTGACGGAGAACGTCAGATACTGATGCACTTTGCGCAGTTCCGCGCTGAGCGCGGCGGGTGCCACGCAGTAGCCCACTTTCCAGCCGGTCATGTGATAGGTCTTGCCGAATGACGACACCGCAATTGCCCGCTCGCGCAGCTGCGGATGCGCCAGCACGCTGGCGTGGCCTTCTTTGGCAAAGCAGATGTGCTCATAGACTTCATCACTCAACACGTAAATTTCACGCTCCGCGATAGCCGCCCACAGCGCGGCGAAATCCGCGCTACGCCAGACGGTGGCGGACGGGTTATGCGGCGTGTTGAGGATAACCAGCCGGGTGCGCTCAGAGAGCAGCGCGGCGAATTGCGCCCAGTCCACGCGAAAATGCGGCGGCGTCAGCGCGATGCGCTTGAGCACGCCGCCGGACAGCGCCACCGCGGGCGCGTAACTGTCGTAGCTCGGGTCGAAGCAGATGACTTCATCGCCGGGGCGCACCAGCGCGGTAATGGCCGCATAGAGCGCCTCGGTGGCCCCCGCCGTGACGGTAATATCGCTGTTGGCATCCGGACGGTGGCCGTAGAGCGCCTCGGTTTTATCGGCGATCGCCTCGCGCAGCGCCTGCACACCGGTCATGGGCGCGTACTGGTTTGCGCCCGCCGCCACGTGGTGCGCCAGTCGCTCCTGTAAATAGCGCGGGCCGTCGAAATCCGGGAATCCTTGCGACAGGTTAATCGCCTGATGCTGCTGCGCCAGCGCGCTCATGCGGGTAAAAATGGTCGTGCCCAGCGCGGGCAATTTGCTTTCTGGCGTCAACGGGGTTTGGCTCATAACGGCTGATCCTTTCGCGCGGTGTCGTGTTGTTTTGATGTTATCTGTCTGTTGCCGACACTATAACACGATGCTACTCTCTGGCAATCAAGACGCTTAGACGTCTAAACGCTAACGATATGCCTGCGGGGATGCGATGAGTAAAGAGAGCCAACTGGAAGCGCTGGTGGCCGCCTGTCACTGGGTTGGCGCGAAGGGCTGGGCACCTGCCACCGGCGGCAATATGTCGCTGCGCGAAGACGCGCGCTGGTGCTGGCTAAGCGAATCGGGCAAGGATAAAGGCAGCCTCACGACAGACGATTTTCTGCAGGTGGAAATTGCCACTAACCTCGCGCCGTCCGGCCGTAAGCCCTCCGCCGAAACCGGCCTGCATACTCTGATTTATCGCCTGTTCCCGGAGGCGAACTGCGTGCTGCACGTGCATACCGTTAACGCGACGGTGCTGTCACGCGTGGAGAAAAGCGACGCGCTGCATTTGTCCGGCTACGAGATGCAGAAATCACTGGCAGGACAAATAACGCATCTTGATGATGTGCCTGTTGCCATTTTCGATAACGATCAGGATATTGATGCTCTGGCGGAGCGCATTGCGCGTCACCACCGCCAGTTCCCGCTGCGCTACGGATTTCTGCTGCGCGGCCACGGGCTGACCTGCTGGGGGAGCGATGTCGCCGTCGCGCGTCGCCATCTGGAGGGGCTCGAATTTCTGTTTGAATGTGAAATGCAGCGACGCCTGCTGGAGAGAGCATGATCCGCGCCATAGTTACCGATATTGAAGGCACCACGACCGATATCCGCTTCGTTCATAACGTCCTTTTCCCCTATGCGCGCGAGCGTCTGGAGCGCTTTATCCGCTCGGGCGAACAGCGCGAGCCGGTGAATCTACTGCTTAACGAGCTGCGCGGTGAGATCCACGCGCCCGCCGCGTCGGTGGATCAGCTGATTGAAACGCTCTTCAAATTTATGGATGAAGACCGCAAATCCCCCGCGCTGAAATCGATTCAGGGCTATATCTGGCGCGAAGGCTACGTGAACGGCGATTTCACCGGCCATCTCTACCCCGATGTCGTACCCGCGCTGCGCCGCTGGAGCGCTCAGGATATCGATATTTACATCTACTCCTCCGGCTCCGTACCGGCGCAGAAGCTGCTCTTTAGCCACAGCGATGAGGGCGACGTCACGGAGCTTCTGAGCGGCTTTTTCGATACGCACGTCGGCGCCAAACGCCAGGTGTCGTCGTACCGCAATATCTCGATGAAAACCGGCGTGCCGGTGCATCAGATGCTGTTTCTCTCAGACATCCGCGAAGAGCTGGACGCGGCGCGTGAAGCGGGCTGGAAAACTGTCCAGCTCATCCGCGGCGAGCCCGATACGCAAAGCACCCACCGCCAGGTGTCCAGTTTTGATGACATTCACCCGGAGCAGATCCCCACATGAGCGCATTGACGATTTTTGCCGATAACGGTGCCAGCGAACCGCTGTGGCAGAGCACCGACGCCGACGCTATCCGCGAACAGCTTAACGCGCAGGGCGTGCGTTTCGAACGCTGGCAGGCCGACCGCGATCTGGGCGATGACCCGACGCCGGAGGCGGTGTTGACCGCCTATCAGCACGCGATTGACCTGCTGGTGGCGGAAAAAGGCTACCAGAGCTGGGATGTCATCAGCATGCGCGCCGATAACCCGCAGAAAGAGGCCCTGCGCGACAAATTTCTCAATGAGCATACCCACGGCGAAGATGAAGTGCGGTTTTTCGTGGAAGGTGCCGGGCTGTTCTGTCTGCACATCGGCGACAAGGTGTATCAGGTGCTGTGCGAGAAGAATGATTTGATTTCGGTGCCCGCCGGGACGCCGCACTGGTTCGATATGGGCTCGCAGCCGCATTTCACGGCGATCCGCATTTTCGATAACCCGGAAGGCTGGATTGCGAATTTCACCGGCAGCCCGATAGCCGAAGCGTACCCGCGTCTGGCGTAGCGCATATATGGCGGGTGCGCGTGTGAGGTAACGTGGCGGGTGCGCTTCGCTTACCCGCCCTACATCCCTTCAGGCACCGGTCTTCGTCGTTTGTAGGGTGGGTAAGCGAAGCGCACCCACCGATGTACCCACCCAATTACACAAAACCTACCCGAGAATCTCCCGCAACACCGGGCCAATCACCTCGAACGCCTGCGGGGCGATAATTTCCACATGCGCGCAATCGACACTGTACACATCAAGCGCCCGCGTCCACGGTGCCCACGCCTCGTAAGGGTTAAGACCCGGCGTTACGGTGCGTTCGGCGACAAACAGCGTCGCGTCACCTTCAAAACGCGGGCTGCGCGCGGTAGAAAGCAGCCGCACCGCGTCGGCGTAATTGCCTTCGGTGGTTTCAAAAAGCCTCGTCGACCCCTGCCCCTGCTGCGCGCTCACAAACGCCGCCCGCTCGCGCTCAATCTCCGCCAGCACTTCCGGGTCGAGCTCGTGCCCGCCCTTCTCCTGCCAGTTTTGCGTTTCCGGCGGCCAGGTGTCGAGCAACCCGAGGAACGCCACTTCCTCGCCCGCCGCCTGTAAACGTGCGGCGACGCCATGCGCGATTGTCCCGCCGAGCGAATAGCCAAACAGCCAGTACGGCCCGTGCGGCTGCTGCTCGCGAAGCGTCGCATAGTGGCGGTCGCACAGTTCATCTACCGAGGCGCACTGTTGCATCGGCCCATCCGGGCGCGGCGACTGAATGCCCGTTATCGCCCAGCGCGGTGACAACCAGCGTTGCAGAACGCTGAACTGCCAGGCGAAGCCCGACGCCGGATGAAAGCAGAACAGCGTCGGCCCGCGGCCTTCACGCAGCGGCAGAATGGCGTCAAAGCCCGCCTGTTCCGCCTGCGCCTCACTTTGTACGGCCTCAACGGCCGCCGCGAGCTTCTCCACCGTCGACGCCACCATCACCTGCCCGACCGTAACAGGACGTTCCAGCTCACGCGTGAGCCTTGCCGCCAGACGCATCGCCAGCAGTGAATGGCCGCCAAGCGCAAAGAAATCTGCCTGCGCGTCGGTCACTTCAACGCCCAGGAGTTCAGAAAACGCACGGGCAATGGTGGTTTCCATGCCCGGCGCGACCACCCTGCCCGGCTCGCGCGCCGCAAGCTGCGGCAACGGCAGCGCTTTGCGATCCAGCTTGCCGTTGGCGCTGAGCGGCAGCGCAGACAACTGAACAAGCGTCACCGGCACCATATGCGCGGGGAGCAATGCGCTTAAGCGCGCGCGCAGTGCGGCCACATCCAGCGTCCCGCCGGAGGCGGAAACCAGATAACCCACCAGCTGGCGCGCATCGCCGCCCGTTTCGGCATGGCTATTCAGCACGCAGGCGTGGGTCACCGCCTGCGCCACATCCGGCAGGCGCTGCATCACGCGGTCTATCTCGCCAGGCTCAATGCGCTGGCCGCGGATTTTCAGCTGATCGTCGCTGCGCCCGAGATATTCCACCGCGCCGTCCGGCAGCCAGCGCGCCACGTCGCCGGTGCGGTACATCCGCTCGCCGGGTACAAACGGATCGGCGATAAAGCGGCTGGCGGTCAGATCCGGGCGGCCAAGATAGCCCTGAGCCAGCTGAACGCCCGTGAGATAGAGATCGCCCGCCATGCCCGGCGGCACCGGACGCATCCGGCCATCGAGAATGCGCAGGCCGGTATTCCAGACCGGGAAACCAATCGGCACGCTGGCCCCCTTCACCTGCGAAAGCGCCGCGCCGAAAGCCGGATACCAGCTCACGTCCACCGCCGCCTCCGTCGGACCGTAGAGGTTATGCAGCGGCACGGCGGTGAGCCGCTCCCAGTCGCGGCACAGTTCAGTCGGCAGCGCTTCGCCGCTACAGAACACCTGGCGCAGCGACGCGCAGGCGCCGATCGCCGCTTCAGAGGTGAGCGCGCCGACAAACGCCGCCAGCATCGACGGCACAAAATGCGTCGTCGTCACCCGCCAGCGCGCGAAGAGCGCCTGAAGCGCCTGCGGATCGCGGTGCGCCTGCGGCGGGGCCATCACCAGCCGCGCGCCGACGATAAGCGGCCAGAAAAACTCCCACACCGACACATCAAAACTGCACGGCGTTTTTTGCAGCACCACGTCATCCGCGCCGAGCGGATACTGGCTTTGCATCCACAGCAGCCGGTTAACGATAGCGGTCTGACCGACCATGACGCCCTTCGGCCGCCCGGTGGAGCCGGAGGTGAAAATCACATAGGCGGTGTGCGACGGGCGCGAGCGCAAAAGCGGCTGCGGATCGCTTGCCGGCAGCGGCGCGTCGTAGCAGAACACAGGCAGGCTCGGGAGATGCGCGAAACGCCCCTGCTCTGACGCGGCGGTAATCAGCAGCGCCGGGCGGGCGTCCTCCAGCATCATTTGCAGGCGATCGTCCGGGTAGCCCGTATCGAGCGGCAGCCAGGCCGCGCCCACTTCCACAATGGCCTGCAGCGCCAGCGAGAGAAACACCGAGCGCGGCAGCGCGACGGCCACGATATCACCCGGCTTAACACCGCGACGCACCAGCTCCGCCGCAAGCGTAAGCACTTGCTCACGCATTTCACGATAGGTAAAGGCATAGCGCGCATCCGCAAGCGCCGGGGCCTGCGGCGTCGCCTGTGCCTGTTTCGCCAGCAGGCTGCTGAGCGTCTCCTGCGGCAGTGGCACAGCGGTCTGGTTCACACGCTCAATCAGTGCGTAGTCGTTATCATCCAGCAGATCCGCCTGCGCGCAGGCAAGCTCAGGTTCAGCGGCAAATTGTGTGAGCAGATGCGGCAGACGGGCGAGATGGCGCTCAATCTGCGCGGCGTCATAGCGCTGCTGATTCGCGAGCAGTTCCAGCGTCACATCGCCCTGTTCGTCGATATAGAGCGCGATTTCGAGATCTTTCACCGGCCCCGAGGCGAGCTGGTGGGTTATCCCCTCCACGCCATCGAAATCGAGCCGGTAATCAAACATTTTCAGGTTCAGCACCGGGCCATAGAGCGGCGTCTGCTGCGCCACTCTGCCCGCGTCGCGCAGCACCTGCTCGGCGTCATAGCGCTGATGACGGCGCAGCGTTTTGAGCGTCTTCGCAAAGGCGGCGGCGAACTGCGCCAGCGTCTGTCCTGGCTCAATGCGCACCGGGCAAGGCAGCACGTTCAGCACCGGGCCGGTGGCGCACAGCGCGGCCGAGCCGATGCGGCGCATAAAGATGAAACCGGCGCTGTAGGCGTCACGCCCGCTCAGGCGGCCAAGCCAGAGCGCCACCAGCGCCAGCGCCACGTCCGGCGCGGTCAGCCCGCCGCTGTTCGCCATAAGCGCAGCGAAATGCGCATCATCAAAGCGCAGCGAACGGCGAATCAGCGAGGTGGTGGAAGATTGCCCGGTAAGCGGCTGGTCAGAGAGCGTCGCCGGCGGCGGCAGTTCGCGCACCTGCTGCGCCCAGAAGGCGGCGTCGCGTGCGCAGGCGTCTGACGCCTGATAGCGCGCGTATTCATCAACCACCTCGTTAAACGGGACAAACGGCGAGGCGTCAGGCTGTTCGCCCCGGCGCAGGCTGCCGTAAATATCGGCGATACGACGGGTAATGGCCGTAAAACTGAAACCATCCACCACCAGATGATGATAACGCTGATACCAGAACCAGCGCGTCTCGCCGACACGCAGCAGCGCATGGTGCACCGGCGGTTTGCCACGGGTGACGCGCAGATCCTGCTCCAGATCGGCGTGCATCAGGCGCTGCGCGGTGGTCTGCGGGCAGACCTCGCGGCGCAGATCGATGATTTCAGGCGTGGCAAAGGTGAGCGACGCGTCAAACCGCTGCGTGACGATACCGTCGCGCTCCTCAAAACGCATTCGCAGCGTGTCGGCTTCCATCATGCCCGCCACGATGGCGCGCGCCAGCAGCGGCGCGTCAACCGTGCCGTTCAGCTCGACGAAATGCGCCACACTCCAGGCGTTGGCCTGGCGGGAGAGTTTTTCAGCCATCCAGATACCCGGCTGCGCCGCCACCAGCGGCAGCGCGGCGGTGGCCTGCTCCACAGGGGAAAGAGTTATATCCGTCACATTAACCTCGGGTCTCGTTGCGGTGGGCGAAATCGGCAGGCTGCAGCGCCTGACCGTGCTCATTAAGCCACGCCTCACACCTCTCCGGAGGCTGTGGCGCGGCCACCACACGCCAGCCCGGCGGCAGCGCGCACGGCTCCGGCCAGAGGCTTATCTGTTTTTCGTGATTTTCGAGCAGCCAGAAACGGCCCTGCGGATTATCGAAGGGATTGCTGAATTCCATACGTCACTCCTGTCCTGAAAAAGGCGTCGGGGCGGGTGTAGCGGCCCAGAGTGCGGCGAGACCGTCGGTCAGGCCGCCGCGCCAGCAAAGCGCGTCGTGGCCGCCCTCCACCTGACGCCAGAAAAGCGGCGGCTGTGTGCGTTGCAGTAAAGAGACCAGGCGCTGATTCGCCTGCAAAATGAGCGGCTCATGAAGGCCCGCTTCAAGATAAATGCGCAACCCGCGCGGATCGAAGCGGCCTGCGGCCAGCTCTTCAACCAGCCAGCCGCCCTCACCGCTCGCCTCGCGCGTTGGCCACCAGAAAGAGCCGGACTGGCTCAGTACGCAACCGAAGCGCGCCGGCCAGCGCAGCCCCGCATAGAGCGCGGCGAGCCCGCCGAAGCTCTGCCCGGCAATCACGGTGGTGTCCGGCGCGTCACGCCATCTCGTGTAATGACGCGCCTGCGGCAGTAATTCCTCCCACAGCGCCTCCCAGAAGGCGGCGTTGCAGGGGAGTTCCCGGCTGCGGTGTGCCGTATCAATCACATCCACCAGCAGATAAACAGCAGGCGGCAGAACGCCGCGATCGGTGAGCGACTGCAGCGCGGGCCACACCGGCTGGCTGTGCGCCCAGAACTGACCGTCCAGCAAAATAGCGAGCGGGCGCGTCAGGGGCGCGTCATCACCGCCGGTAGTAAAGAGCCACACGCGACGCGCGTTGCCGAGCCGCTCGCTGTGCCAGAGAAATTCCTGCGCGGGCGTGTACGCCACGTCTTTTTCTTCCCAGCCTGGCTGAGCGGGCGCGTCTGGCAGATGCAGCGCGCTCATCGGATGGCCGCGGCCACCGCGCCAGTGGTGCGGGTTGAATGGGTCGGGAATGGCCTGCGGCAGCAGCCTGCGCCAGCCTTCGCGCAGCGCGTGGCGCGCCGGAACGTCTGCAAAGGCGTCGGGGGCGAAATCATCGGTCTTTGCGGAAGGGATAAAACAGTAGCTGCCGCGCCAGGCGGCGTCTAATTCGGTGCGCCAGTACCAGGCGTCGGTGCCCGGCAGACGCATGAGCGACTGCGGCGCGGAGGGCTTGTGGTGATCGGTAATACCGGTGAGGTAAATCCACACGCGCTGCACGTCAGAAGTGCTTTCATCACCTGCCGGATCGCGCCACCAGAACGTCACGCAGCAGGTGCCCGACGCCGTGCCGGAAATCTCCGGAATGCCCTGCGCCTGCTTCGCCTGCCACCAGGCATCACTTCCCGCCGCGTGCTCCGCCACTGCCCAACTCCTTGTTAGTGTTGATAAATATCATGGAATAACGTCAATCCTGATAATTTGATGATAATATTATTGATAATTATTTGCATTTGCAATAGCGTATTGGCGCGCTGTGGGAAGCGCGTCTTTCACTCAAAAAACATTAACCCAGCCAGACGTTTGCGCGCTGCCGCTCCGGGACGAGCGGGGTTTGCGTATAGCGGCTCTGGCCTATTCCCTGCTGCGCCCTGCCCCACTGGGGATGGACTTCCGGGCCGCAGCACAGACAGCAGGATACAAAATGAATAAAAAGCTCCCTCTTTCTCTGGCGATGCTGATTAATCTTGGGATGTATGGCGCTGCGCTGCCCGCCTGGGCGCAGGAGAGCACCGCTCCCGTGGATGGCAACGCAACGGATGGCGATGACACGATAGTCGTCACCGCCGCACAGCAAAACCTTCAGGCACCGGGCGTCTCGACCATTACCGCCGATGAAATCCGCAAAAACCCGCCGGCGCGCGATGTGTCGGAAATCATCCGCACCATGCCAGGCGTCAACCTGACAGGCAATTCCACCAGCGGCCAGCGCGGCAACAACCGCCAGATCGATATCCGCGGGATGGGCCCGGAAAACACGCTGATCCTGATTGATGGCAAACCGGTCAGCAGCCGTAATTCAGTGCGTCAGGGCTGGCGCGGCGAGCGCGACAGCCGCGGCGATACCGCCTGGGTGCCGCCGGAAATGATCGAGCGTATCGAGGTGCTGCGCGGCCCTGCCGCCGCACGCTACGGCAACGGCGCGGCGGGCGGCGTGGTGAATATCATCACCAAACGCAGCAGCAACGACTGGCACGGCAGCTGGAACAGCTACTTCGACGTGCCGGAACACAAAGCCGAAGGCGCCACCAAACGCACCAACTTCAGCCTCACCGGGCCGCTTGGCGACAGCGTCAGTTTCCGCCTGTACGGGAACCTGGCGAAAACCCAGGCCGACGCGCAGGACATCAACGCCGGGCATGAATCACTGCGCACCGGCAGCTACGCCGATACCCTGCCCGCCGGGCGCGAAGGGGTGGTGAATAAAGATATTAACGGCCAGGTACGCTGGGAGTTCGCGCCGATGCAGGCGCTGGAGTTTGAAGCGGGCTACAGCCGCCAGGGCAACCTCTACGCGGGCGACACCCAGAACACCAACAACGACAACAGCACCAACGGACTGGTGAAAAAATACTACGGCAAGGAGACCAACCGTCTCTATCGCCAGAACTACGCGGTCACCTGGACTGGCGGCTGGGATAACGGCGTAACCACCAACACTTACGCCCAGTATGAACACACGCGCAACTCGCGCCTCGGCGAAGGGCTGACGGGCGGCCTGGAGGGGCTGTTCAACAGCGAGAAATTCTCCGATATCAACCTGAGCGACGTGCTGCTACACAGCGAAGTGAGCATTCCCTTCGATTGGCTGGTGAACCAGAACCTGACGCTCGGCACCGAGTGGAATCAGCAGCGTATGAAGGATGGCACCTCTACCGCGCAGGCGCTGACCGGCTCCACCAGCGGCGGCGCTATCCCTGGCGTCGATTCCACCAACCGCAGCCCGTATGCCAAAGCGGAGATCTTCTCGCTGTTCGCGGAAGACAATATGCAGCTCACCGACAGCACCACGCTGACTCCGTCGCTGCGCTTCGATCACCATACCATCGTTGGCAACAACTGGAGCCCGGCGCTGAACCTGACGCAGGCGCTCACCGACGCGGTCACGCTGAAAATGGGCATCGCGCGCGCCTACAAAGCGCCGAGCCTCTATCAGACCAACGAAAATTATATTCTCTACAGCCGTGGCCAGGGCTGCTACGCCAGCGCCACTAATACCGGCTGCTACCTGATGGGTAATGAAGATCTTAAGGCGGAGACCAGCGTCAACAAAGAGATTGGCCTTGAGTATAAGCAGGATGGCTATCAGGCGGGCCTGACCTGGTTCCGTAACGATTACCACGACAAGATCGAAGCCGGTTATACCCGCGTCACGGCCATCAGCAATAAAACGGATCTCTACCAGTGGGAGAACGTGCCGAAAGCTGTGGTGGAAGGGCTTGAGGGCACGCTAAACCTGCCGGTGACCGATACCGTTCAGTGGAGCAATAACCTGACCTGGATGTTGCAGAGTAAGAACAAAACCACCGGCGATCGGTTGTCGATCATCCCGGAATTTACGCTGAACTCGACGCTGAGCTGGCAGGTGCGAGACGATCTGTCGCTGCAAAGCACGCTCACCTGGTATGGCCGTCAGAAGCCGAAGATGTACAACTATAAGGGCGAACGCGTGACCGACAGCGGCACCAATGAAGTCAGCCCTTACAGCATCGTCGGCCTCAGCGGCACCTGGGATGTGTCCAAAAACGTCAGCCTGACGGCGGGCGTTGATAATGTCTTCGACAAGCGTCACTGGCGCGCGGGCAACGCCCAGACCACCGGTAACGCCAAAACCAACGCCTGGATGTATGGCGCGGGGGCGGAAACCTATAACGAATCGGGCCGGACCTGGTTCATGGGCATCAACACTCATTTCTGATAATGACAACGGCGGGCAGCGATGCCCGCCTTTTTCCGATGCAAACCACTCTCACTTCACTGACCTTTGCCGGGCAACTGCTCTGGCGCGTTGATTTCGCTCCCGACACTTTCACACCTGCCGATCTGCTGTGGCTACCGCACCACGCCATGCTGGCGAATGCCGTTGCGCGGCGTCAGGCCGAGCATCTGGCGGGCCGTATTGCTGCCGTCGCCGCACTGAAGGCGGCGGGCGCGCCATTCTCCCCGCCCGGCATCGGCGCGCACCGCGAGCCGCGCTGGCCTGCGGGTTTCACCGGCAGCATTACGCACACCGGCCACCGCGCCTGGGCCGTGGTTATCGCCACGCCGGGCGGCATCGGGATCGACGTTGAAAACCTGATGGACGCGCAGACGGCGCGCGAGCTGGCGCCCGGTATTATCGACACACAAGAGCGCGCGCTGCTGGCCCGCACGCCGCTGCCCTTCGCCAGCGCCCTGACGCTCGCGTTTTCCGCCAAAGAGAGCCTCTTTAAAGCGCTGTTTCCGCAGGTGGGCGACTGGTTCGGTTTCGAATGCGCGAAAGTCGTCGCGCTGGGCGATCAATACTTAACGCTGCGCCTCGCCTGCCCGCTCGGGCCGTTCGCACAAACGCAGTGCTTTACACTGCGCTGGCGTCAGGAGGCGCAGCAGATCCTCACGCTGGTGAACGCGCCCGGAAGTGGCTGAGCGGCTGTTTCTGTATACCCTCAGCGGTGAAATTCTCCGGCGACAGCCAGGCGCGCAGCGCGGCATCGGCCTGTGGCCATTCGCTGTCGAGCAGCGAAAACCATTCGGAATCGCGGTTGCGCCCTTTACGCACCATCATCTGACGCAGTCGCCCTTCATACGTGAAGCCAAGCCGTTCAGCGGCGCGGCGCGAAGCGGTGTTCATCGAATCGCATTTCCACTCCACGCGGCGGAAACCGTGCTCAAAGGCATCGCGCATCAACAGCCACAGCGCCTCGGTGCCGGTAACGCGGTTTTTCATGCGCGGCGACCAGGTTACGTGGCCTATTTCCAGCACGCCGTTAGCCTTATCAATGCGCATAAAACAGACCAGCCCGACCGCCTCGCCGCGCGCGTTATCCATCACCGCGAAAGGCACCAGCGACGGATCCATCACTTTTTGCGCCACCCATTCATGGCACTGCGCGAGCGTATCGGGGCGATCGCTTGCAAGCCATGTCCAGTCGCGATCGTCCGGCGCGTCCTGATAGGCCGCCAGCAGCGCGGCGGCGTGCGCGTCGGCATTCAGCGGTTCCAGCGTGCAGTAGCGCCCTGCAAGCGTTGTGCGCTCAGGCATCCGTGCGCCTTTCCAGTCCGGCACTGGCGCGCCGACCTGCTGATCGTAATGGTTGTAATAAGCCACAAGCACTCCTCCTGATGGTTGTTAATAAAAAGTTATATCAGGAGTGAAACCAGGAAGATAGCAATAACGCAGCGAGAAAACCGCGCACAGGAACTCGGTTTTATCTGAGCGTTTTCACCGCAACTGGATGATTTTGCATGACTATACTTGGAGCAAACCCTTTACTGATAAGCGAGCTGCCCATGCCCCTTAAACCGTTTGCCCCCTCCGAACCCTACACTCTGGGCGTTGAACTGGAGCTCCAGGTGGTCAGCCCGCCCGGTTTTAATTTAAGCCAGGATTCCTCGACGCTGATTAGCGCGCTGGAGAGCCGCGTCACGGCGGGTGAAGTGAAGCACGATATCACCGAAAGCATGCTGGAAATCGCAACCGGCGTCTGTCGCGATATCAACCAGGTAGCCGCGGAATTCGCTGCCATGCAGCGTGAAATTCTCGCCTGCGCCCAGCAATATCACCTGATGATAAGCGGCGGCGGCACGCATCCGTTTCAGAAATGGCAGCGCCAGGAAGTATGTTCCAGCGAGCGTTACGCCCGCACGCTGGAGCTGTTCGGTTATCTCATCAAGCAGGCCACGGTATTCGGCCAGCATGTGCATGTGGGCTGTCGCAACGGGGAAGAGGCGATGTATCTGCTGCACGGGCTGTCGCGTTTCGTGCCGCATTTTGTCGCGCTGTCGGCGTCTTCGCCGTATATGCAGGGCGCAGATACCGGCTTTGCCTCCTCAAGACTCAATATTTTCTCGGCCTTCCCGGATAACGGCCCGGCTCCATTTGCCGCCGACTGGACGCAGTTCGAGAACATGTACGCGCGTCTCGAAGGCACGAAGGTAGTGGAGTCGATTAAAGATTTGCACTGGGATATTCGCCCTAGCCCCGGCTTTGGCACCGTGGAAGTGCGCGTGATGGATACGCCATTAACGCTTGAGCGCGCCATTAATATTGCCGGATTTATTCAGGCGATTTCCCACTGGCTGCTGGATGAGCGCCCTTATAAACATAAGGCTGAGGATTACCTGATTTACCGGTTTAACCGTTTTCAGGCCTGCCGTTATGGGCTGGAAGGTACGCTGACGGATGTTAGCACTGGCGAGCAACGCACCATCGGGGAGGATATTTTGCGCCTGCTCGACAAGCTTGAGCGCTATGCCCGCCCGCTGAACGCCAGCAGCGCGCTGGAGGCGATCCACCGCTATGTGAAGAATAACGACAGCGACGTACATCGCATTCGTGAATTTACCGCCGATGGCGGCTCGCTCTCTGAACTGGTACGCCTGAATGGAGAAATCTGGGCCGCCTGAAAACCGCGTTACGCCTGACCGGCTCCTGACTGATTAAGGGAATTTACCTTAAACAAGGAACCACCTGCCTGTAAAAGCCAGCCATTTATCGCTGGCTTTTATCTTTTCTGAAAACAATAACTCGTCTTTTTTTATTCTGGATCATCAGAATAACTCTTTTGAGTTATTTTTTGGCCTCAAACGCAGCGGCAGCGATTAAAGCATCTAATTTGTCTTACCGATAGGAAATATAACGATTTCTATCGCAACACAGGAATGACGCTAATGTCATGGATATATCGCCTCTCTATGAAAACCAAATTAGCCATCGCGCTTTTACCGTTATTAATTGCGCTGCTCTGGCTGGCGGGTGCCGGGATGCTGTCGCGCATCGATACCGAACGGCAGATGCGCAACGTCGAAGAAGTGACGCGCCTTGCGAAAAGCGCCGGTGATGTGGTGCATGAGCTGCAAAAAGAACGCGGCCTGAGCGCCGGTTATCTGGGCAGCCGCGGCGCGCAGTTCAGCCGTGAGCTCACCGCACAGCGCGCCCGGACGGACAGCGCGCTCGCGGCCTTTAACGCCGCCATGAAAAACACCGATGAAGAGAGCCTGAAAGGCAGCGTGGGCGAAGCCATCCGCGCCTTCCGCCAGCGGGTGTCGATGCTCGATGACACGCGCCAGCAGATAACCGCCCTTTCCGTTCCCGCGCCGCAGGGTGTTGCGTTTTATACCGACACCATCAGCACCGTGCTGGAGCTGGTGGGCCGCAGTACGCGCTTAAGCCACGCCGGAGTGATTGTGAATCAGATGGTGGTTTACTACAGCCTGCTCAGTATGAAAGAACAGGCGGGCGTTGAGCGCGCGCTCCTTTCCGGCATTTTCTTCGCCGATCGTTTTGCAGATGACCAGCTGGCGCGCCTGAGCGAAGTGGTGGGCAAACAGCAGGCGTGGCTCGCCGCCTCGCGACAGCTTTCCGACGCTGAGGGCGTGAAGCGGATTGACGCCGCACTCGCGCTGCCGTCAGCGACCCGCGCGCTGGCGCTGCGTCAGATAGCGTTCGGGAAAGCCGCGAGCGGCGGGTTTGGCGTGTCACCGGCGAGCTGGTTTACCGCACAGACGCAGCGTATCGATACCCTGCGTACACTGGAGAACGCCGCTTCCGCGCAGCTTCTCGCCACAGCAGGCCAGCTTGCAAGCGACGCCCGCGCAGGCTGGCAGCGCTTTCTCGCCATCACTCTGCTGGCGCTTATCGTGGCGGTGAGTTTCGCCGTCGTGGTGGCGCGCAGCATCCATCGTCAGCTGCATGCGACGCTCACCGCCATTGACGGCATGGAGGGCGATCTCACGCGCCGTCTGGACGTGCCGGGCAGCGATGAACTCTCCGCCCTGAACCGCGCCTATAACCGCGCCATTGAAGATATTCAGCGGATCGTCGCTGAAATAAAAACCGGTGCGGTCGTGTTGCGTCACGCCAGCGCCGGTATCGCCGCGGGCAATCAGGATCTGGCGCAGCGCACGGATGAACAGGCGGCATCGCTGGTGGAAACTGCCGCCAGCATGGAGCAGATAACGACGGTTATTACCCAGACGGCCGATAACGCCCATGAGGCGGAGCGCCTGACGCGACTGATGGAAGAAGAGATGCAGAGCGCGAGCGCGGTGGCGCACGCAGCCCGCCAGAGCATGGCGGATATTCAGGCCTCCAGCGAGCAGATCTCGCGGATTGTCGGCTCGATTGACGACATTTCCTTCCAGACTAACCTGCTCGCGCTCAATGCCGCGGTGGAAGCGGCGCGTGCCGGAGAACTGGGGCGCGGCTTTGCGGTGGTGGCTTCCGAAGTGCGCACGCTGTCGCAGCGCTGCGCCCGCGAGGCGGGGCTTATCCGCGAGCTGGTGGCGAACAACATGGCGAAAATCGGCGAAGGCGTGGAACATGTCGATGCTTCCGGCAAGGCGCTGGATGGCGCAGTCGCCAATACCGCCCGGATGCGGACGTTTATCAGCGATATCGCCCGCGCGGCGGCGGAACAGTCGCTTGGCGTATCTCAGGTGCACGAGGCGCTAAACCAGCTGGAACAGGTGACGCAGCAGAACGCCGCGCTGGTTTCCGAGGCCGCGACGGCCAGCCAGACGCTGGATAATCAGTCTGAAACCATGTCGCAGTTGGTTAACCGGTTCGTGGTGGCGTAAAAACCATAACGTCGCCGTAGGAGTACGGCTACAAAATATAGTGGTTTTTCAGGGAATATTGACCCATCGCTTGATTAAGGTTGGGTTATTTCCTACTATCCCCAGCCACCTGAATACAAGTTTTAAGCCGCACTCACTCCGCGGCTTTTTTATTATTTGCATTGCAGTCATCGTTGACGGGATATCGCGCCATTAAGGCACTGCAATTATAACGTTCCGCAACTAATGACATTCTGACGAAATACAGCCTCTGACCTGCTCCGGGAGAGCAAAACATGGAATATAGTTTCGGTGCGAAATTTTTTATCCTTTCGCAAATCAGCGTGTTTGTTATTTCCGTTTGCGCATTAATTAATGGCGCGCTGTAAATAACAGCATTGACCGTAACGGATTATTACCCTCGCCAGATGGATTTGGCACCTTTATTCTCCACCGTTGTTATACGGTAATGAAAAAGAGGCGCGACGCCTCTTTTTTCTATAACGCCGTCAGCGTCGTTTTTTCCGTTTCGGTATCATAACTGCCGCTGACCGCAAACCCGACGGGTTCTGGTTGCCAGTAAAGCAACGCCGCTATTTCAAACCACAGCGTTGTACCCGGCGCGGACTGCCGCTTCGGACTTACCACCAGCGACGACGGGATAATACGCGGCTCGAAGCGCAATAATGCGTTGCGGATAGCCTGCTCCACCATCGTCCAGCTTTGCGGCGTCGCATATTTCCCGGAGAGCGGCGCGAGGCCGTGATTAATCACCGAATTAACCACCGCCGGGTGTCGCACCGGGTCGATGAGCGCTTCAATATTGGTGTTGTTGAGCAACACATCAATATCGCGCAGCACTAACTGCCGGTAGCGACGCGCATTAATAAAACTCGCGTCATGCGCCTCGTGGCGGGCTTTTGGCTCTTCATCCAGCAGCCGGTCAAGCAGCGTTGGCGCGAACTGTTTTTTTCTCTCCATCGCCCAGCCTTAATAAAACCGAAGCTCACGCAGATCCGGCAGCGCATAGTCCGCGTTATCGGTAATCAGCATCTTTCTGCCAAGCCCGATACAGAGCGACTCGCTGACCGGCTGCCAGTCGGTCAGGCTGCCGAGACGGGTTTCCTGCGTCGCTTGCGGCGTCAGCGGGTAGCGAGCCGGGATATAGCCCTGAAACTGCCCGTCAGCGAGAGTCACTTGCGCAGGCAGCCAGAGCAGATCCAGCAGGTCAACGGGACGGTGGATCTTCAGCGCACGCAGCGCGGAAAACGGCACCCAGCGATACCCTCCCGCACAGATAAATTCGCACACGGGCCCGAGTCGTCCGTCGCTGTCGGCCATCCAGCTAAACGGGGCTATCTCCTCGCCTTCGCCCGCCGTAAGCGGTGCCAGGTCGAATGCCTGCTGACGGAGGCGTTCGGCATCCTCGTCTTCACCAGCAGCGAACTGCCGGTTCGCCTCATGAAGCAGCGCGACCCATTCCGGCAGCGGCTCCGTAAGCCCCGCCGGCGTAATGTCACCGGCCAGCACGCGGGCGCGTAATATTTCGCTCATAACGAGATTTTTATAAAGCTCCACCCGCTTTGTATATTCCGCATCGAGCGCTTTCAGTATCTCCAGGTGCGTCAGAGCGTTATGCCAGTCGCCTTCGAGACAATAAAATTTAAACAGCAATTCGCGCGCCGCGCTGTTATCAGGCTGCGCTTTTAAGCGGCTCGTCGTTGCGTTGAAATGGGCGTCAAACGCCGCGCGATTAAGTAAGTCCTTAAACGTGATTTCTGTCGTCATGGTCATCCCTGTGAGTCTCAGAGCAAACTATCCAGATCGGGTTGATGGAATTCCCGCACCGTCAGAGCGGGAAGCCGTGTGGGGGCTTTTATGTGCTGCGCATCCGGCGATAGCATTTTCAGGATGTCATAGCGCGGCGCGCTAAACAGTTCGGGATCCGCCTCAAGGCCTGATAACGCCTCCAGCGCCTGTGCTATCAGCGCCGACGATCCCAGAATGCATTCGGTGAGCGTTTTCTCTTTCATCTGTTCGCGAAGCTGCGCAATGTCTGACGCGGTCTCTTTCAGGCGCAGTCGCGAAGAGGCAGGCGAAGACGTGGCATCGCGCCGCTGCGCGCCCCAGGCCAGAAAGCGTTTATATTCGTTTTCCAGTCTTTTCAGGATGTCGTCGTCAGCGCGTGTCTCCTGCGGGCCTTGCCAGTCGACATAGCGCACGCTGCGGGAGAGAAGCGCGTCGACCTCGCGCACCGCCCATTCATCGGCGTTTTCCGGCAATCCTGCGGCATCCGTTTCCTGCGCCATCGCCACCTGCAGCGCATATCGCCCGACCTGCACCGTCAGGCCATAGCGCAGAGGGTAAGGCTGCCCGGGCGCAAGGCGTTCATGTCCGGCGAAACAGACATAATCTGTTGCCGCGAGCGTCATGTAAGGCTGCGTTCCGCGCAGTGAAAAGCACAGCACGTTAGTTCTCTCTCTGGCCCCGGCAGGGATAAACTCGCCGCTGTCGATATCAAGCCAGGCCGCGTCATGCTGCTCATTCAGGGTGATTGCCCCGCCATTGGCGGGCCAGATGAAACGTATCTGCATAATGGTTAGCCGATGAATACATCGCCGGAGCCGCTGGAGATGGCCGCGCCACAGCCCGTGGCGTCGCCTGTCCTGGCGGCGGGATTATTGTTGATAAAGACCGATCCTGAGCCTGATGAAACGGCTGACGCGCCGTGAATGGAACAGCTCGCGCTGCTGGCTCCCTGCATGGCCGCTGGCGCGCCATTGATGGACACATTCCCGGAACCGTTGGAAATGGCACCGCCGTGGCTGATGGCATCGCCTGCCCGTGCTGCATTTTGCATATTTTCTCCTTTATGGAATTAACGCTGGCGGTCGCTCCGCCAGCGTGGATAGCGCTTAGCCCAGATATACTTAGAATGATCCGCCCCGTCGGTCGTTTCTTCAAAGTGAAACTCATCTACCGGATTGGTACGAATACCATAGGGCAAACGCGCCAGGAAGCGCGGCATGGCAAGCCCAATATAGCGAGAATCTTCCGCCAGCCTCAGTGAATTCCAGGCGGCGTATTCGAGATTCTGCGTAAAGATTTTGGTCAAATCGCGAGGGTTGGAGAGCTCCTGCCAGGATTCCATCTGCAGAACAGATGGCGACGCACCGCTAATAAAAGGAACGTGCGCAGAGGCCGCGACTTTACCTAGTGAAGCAAGCAGATCCACATCAGGTGCGCTGTGATCAAAATAATAATCGGCAACCAGGCAACCATAAGGCTCGCCCCCAAGTTGCCCATACTCTTCTTCGTAGATTTTTTTAAACAGCGGACTTTGATCCCAGGCGACGCCTTTATAGCGTTTCATCGTACGGCGCAGGTCACTCTTGGAAATATCCAGGAAGCGTAATTTTAACTTTTCGTCCGTTTCGGTATGAGTGACGAGATAATGCAGACCGCGCCAGGCGCTTTCCAGCGTCTGAAACTCCTCATGATGTAAAATCAGGTTGATTTGCTCTGAAAGCTTTCTGTCAATTTCAGCAATGATGGATGCAATGCATTTATAAGCATCATCCGAGAGCGTAACAGCATTAACCAGTGCCTGCTCCGCAAGGGTTTTGACCGCTCCTTCTACCGCAGCACGAGTTTGATCCGAACGCGGTTTAAACTCCTTAGCGAGTAACGCGTTGAAGTCATCAAGTTCAATGGCAGACGCCGCGGCGCGCTGTGATTGCTCTGTGTGAGTCATGGACATATTCCGTTATCTCCGCTTACTCTTCCCGCTCGACTTCCGCTGAAGCCTGCTGCGGTTTCGGCGAGGAAGCTAATGTTTTTAATAAGGATTTATCGTTAAGTAACTGCATGACCAGTCCTTCTGCGCCAGCTTTACCATCCATATAAGTTTGCAGCGTTGCCAATTGCGTGCGGGCCTCCAGCAATTGCGCTAACGGCTCCACTTTCTTCGCAATAGCGTCTGGCGAAAAGTCATCCATACTTTCAAAGGAAATATCCACCATCAGCTGTCCTTCGCCGGAAAGCGTATTCGGGACACTAATAGCTACGCGCGGTTTCATCGCTTTCATGCGTTCATCGAAATTATCGATGTCGATGTCCAGAAACTTTCTGTCCGCGACAGCCGGCAATGGCTCCAGTGGCTTACCGGATAAATCCGCCAGTACGCCCATAACGAAAGGAAGCTCAATCTTTTTTTCACTGCCATAAATTTCCACATCGTACTCAATTTGTACGCGCGGCGCCCGGTTCCTGGCTATAAATTTCTGTGAATTACTTTTATTTACCATATATACCTTCATCCCTATCCGGTTAACAGCACTACTACTATTCCACGTAGAAATTTCAATTCATTAAATAAGACGTCAGGTTATCGTCTCTATTTATAAATCAGGTCTATATTTGCCAGCGTACCGACTTCGCCTGGCGTAACGTTACCATTGCCTGCCGCATAATAAGCCGCGATGTAATAATGAGTAATGGCATCACCTGTCGCAGGGATAACATATTCTTGCGTGCTGGTCTCATCGTTAATTACCATCTGAGCTCCATCAGCGTTACGCAATCTGATCTGAACGTTTTCGCTATAACCTGTTCCACTTTCGTTAAGCAAATTACCGGTGTTCATATCAGCGAGGCCATTATCATTAACAAACCGCAGCAATACTGTTTTATCAACAGGGCAGTGTGTAAGCGTTACTGAAAATTGCTGACTTCCCGCCTCTGTGCCCGCTTTTTGTAGTACGGTCGTTGACAGTACAGGCAACGTAATTGTCTCTGCCGAAGAGGCATTATTGATATTTACGGCACAGGTTTCTTCCATATAAGTGCCCGTAAAAGACACATTTATTTTGCAGTCACCCGCGTTTATGCATTTCTCAGCAAAGCAACATGTTGCGTAGCAGATGAATAGTAACATTCCTACAAGCCTGGAGAATAGCCGAATTAATCGGGGTAATATCATTGCGGTATACATGACACCTCCATTTGCACGATTTTTCCTGCAGGCATATCCTGTGCATATTGTTTAGCACTATTCGTTTTAATGAGACATTTATTCTTATCCCATTCAACGTAAAGATGCTGTTGCTCCGGATCCCATCCGCGCACGAATGCCATACCGCCCTGACCAATAATGCTTTGGCTTGTATTTTTATCATCAATAATTTGCGCGCCTATCGGCAAAAACTCTCCAGATACATCTCTGACTATCAGAATTATGGGGCGCCCGACGAGGGTTTTCATATCCACGGTAATGGCTGAACCCATACGTGGAACTACGGTTTTCTGGTTTTCAAGCACATCGACCGTGTCCGGCAAACCGGAATAATCAATAGCGACAATATTTTCCTGATACGGGGTCAGAGAAGGAACAATCGCATAACCAGCCCCATCCACTTTTGCACCATGTCCGTTATAAACTCTTGCGCCCTCCGCACCCGGTACGCCGACAATCGCAAACGGATAATCGCCGATGGTCGGGCCTGCTGTGATCCCACCTTTATGGGCAACAAGGCTACCGTTAGCTGTTGCCGATAGTTGCCGCGCCGAACGATTGTTCATTGACGCCGTCGCGGAGAACTGGCCTACCGGCGAATCATAGCTAATGTTGCCCCTGAGTTGCTCTTCACTGGGCATATCGTCATTTTTATTCATTGTGGTGCCAACGCCATAATTTATTTCATTTTGTTGGCCCTGAGATCCAGTAGCATTAACCTGCCATAACGTATCCCCAGAATCGTTATTTGACATCGTAGAATATAAAGAGTTGAAGAGTGGTTTTTCATTTCCCCCCTGGCCCAAAGGCACATTGATGGTAACCATATATGTATCATCATAATTGTCATCTTCATCACGCGTTCTCATCGCGCTTAGCGTCCATGAAAAATAGCGCTGCGCCTGCGTCCAGGAAACCGAATATTGCTTTGAGGCTGCTCTGTTGTTCCAGTATCGGTAAATACTGGCACTAAAGTTGATGAAACTCCCGCTCCACAGCGACTGTGATATGTTTGCCGTCAGGCGCTGGCGGGTACGGTAATCACTGGCGTAGTAATTATTATCATCTCCATACCGTGCAATGCTGGCCTCCCTGAAGCTATAAAACCCCTTAGAAGAGTATCGATAAGCCGCCAGCGTCAGGTTAGTATCGGTGGGGCTGACGTATTTTGTTAAACCAATTCTGAAGCTATTACCGCTGGATTCTTTTGAATCGGCCAAATCGCTTTTCGCATGGGTAATATCCATGGATATGCCGCCAATCGGCGTATTAACAGCATGCCCCACTGCCATAGAATAATAGTGGCCTGAGATCTGAAAGCCAGTATAAACGGTATAATTACTTGTCAGGCCATAATGATAAACGCTTTGAAATATGGTGGGCTCATTATGGACAGCATCATCTTTAAGTTTGCCTGCTGAAATCGCAAAGCGTGAGATTGATTTATGCAACAGCATGGGCGGCGCTGAAAAAGGAATGTTCTGGATACGCTGTCGCCCATCTGCTTCAGTAATCGTCATTTCAAGATCGCCGCCATACCCCATGGCACCGATGTCAGTAATTTCAAATGCGCCTGGTGGCACGACCGTTTCGTAAATTGTCTGACCACGTTGAGTAATCTTTACTCTTGCGTTGGTATCCGCCACACCACGCACGATCGGCGTGTAATTGCGTAAACTTTCAGGCAACATCCGTTCGTCTGATTCGAGTTGTGCCCCTCTGATATTGTAGCTATCAAAGAGGTCGCCGGAAGTATTCGAATCGCCGAGCGTCATCTGGCTTTTTAACGGAGTGATGTCGGTTTGCGCATAGCCGGCCAGGTTTTGTGTGCGAAGACTTTTGTCATTACTCCAGTCGGAATTAATACGTTTACGCAACCTCCAGCCCGCAAAATTCAGACCAGTTAACAAACCGAGATTGCCCTGAAAAGAATCTCCATCTTCTCCACGGTTATTCTGAAAGAGGCTATAAAAATTACCACTATAATCCAAAAACCCTACCGTACTCCCTGCATCCCACCGACTGGGGTCGATATAGCCTCGGGGCTGGGGTATCAAATTAATCTGCGGTATATCGAGCGTCAGTTCGAAATCGGCAGGATTATAATTAACCTGACCTTTAGGGATAAGTTCGTCGAAGCGATAACAACGTTCATCTGAGAGTTGTTTTTCAGATAGTGGTATCTCCAGACGAATCCCGGCCTCTTGCAGTTGCTTCAACAGTAAGCAAGGGCGAGCATTTTTCTCGGCGGCATATTGCTCAAAACGAATATCATGTTGCCCATGATTTTGCCCATTGATAATTAATGTAACGTTATAAACACCAGGTGTGACAGGGTTGCCATCTGCATAACGAGATATATCAAATTTTTGCCCATGAATAAATGCTTGGTTGAAATCCACCGAATCTTTCGCTGATACGGTATTGTTGTCCCTGGCTGCAACGTTAAATACAACTAAAACGGAAAAGGCAGTGACAGACACACTAATAAAAGAATTAACACTGAAAGCAATCCCTTGTAATGCCGGGAGAAAGCGGGCTTTTTTGAAGTGAATTTTAATCATAAGGTTAACTTCTCCCAAAAAGTGAGCGCTTAGAAATCCATTATTTCCCGAAAAAAGTCAGGAGTGACACACACTTTACTTATTCTTTTATTTCCCGGAGAGATTTAAAGAGTTGCCACCTGCTGGTTTAAGTATCTTCATAACGGACGCGCCATAATCATTCAAAAGCCAAAAGGTGACTGAATCAACAGACATTGAGCCGGTCAATTTTTTTGCTGGATAAAATCTTTCTGTAGCGCCTGGGGCCACCATATCCATAATTAAATCTATTTTTGCTGTCCTTGTATTTAACCTGGCGGTATCAAAAGAAAAGAAGTAAGGTGTCGCGTTTGTCACTTTTACACCAATGCCCTTCACATTATCATTTATTATTTTCCAGCGAAGTTTATCAACATTTGCTTCACTACTACTGGTAAGCGTTTGAGGTCTGAAGAAGATTTTTATACGCGTACGAAATGCCAGCTCCAGACGATTTTTTTTCACATTTCCATCAGGTGCTGGCGGGATCTCCAGCATATTGAACCAGAAAACCGATTCACGATCTTGTGGTAACGTCATCCCGTTATAAACAAGACGGACACTTTGTCCTCTCCCCGGTTCCACACGATAAACTGGTGGCGTAACAACAAAAGGAACTTTGACCTGATTAATATCAGAATCCGTTTGACCATCATCAACCCATACTTGTACCAGAGCAGGTTGGCTGCCTTTGTTATTCGTGCGTACACTGACATCTTTTTCATTACCAGGAAATATTATTCGCGTACCGCTGATTGTCATTGACGCTGAGCAAACAGAAATGCCGCACAAAAAAACAGCCATTATCTTTAAAAGTTTGAAAGACATAGCAAAACCCTAATTAACTATTTTTATGAAATGATGATATAGCACTCGGTAATGGCGACCCTTTTCAGAGTCGCCATATTTAAATATCAGGGATAACTTAAGGTATAATTTACTTTAGCCGTGACATCACCCGCTTCGGTGGCGGCAGTAGCATAATAGCCACCGATATAACGCATTAAAGCTGTCTGGTCAGGCTGTACATCAAACGCAGCACCAGTCTCACCAACGGCAATAACACTTGAGTCGGTATTATATAACCGTACCTCTACGTTTTTAGCGCCTCCCGTTGCAGCAGCATTTGTCAGGTTACCTGTAACCGGATCGAATCCTGTGGAATCCAGGGCTTCAAAATGCGCAGCCACTTTAGTAATGGCAGCAGGGCAACTGACTGCTTTAATCGTAAATGTCGTGCTACCTGCTTCATCTCCCGCTTTTGCAAGGGTTTGTGTGGATATCGTCGGCAGCGTGACAGTTTTATCCACATCATTGGTGTCGATTTCGCATGTTTCAGCAATCAGTTTTCCGTTAAAAGTAACGGTCCCTTGCGAAGCTGCGCTGGCATAACCAGAAATTAAGCCAAGCGCCAGAGCGCAGTATGCAAAACGTAATTTACGCATGATAATCCTTCATTTATTCACATAATAGCTTTCGAAAACGAACCATCCTTGTATGGTTCCCGTTTATTGCACAGTAGTGCTTTTTTCTGCTATGTCATCCTCGCAATAAGGTGCTACCAGAAGACATTCTGTTCCCGTTGAGATCGTCACGCCTGAAAGCTTCGCTTTTTGGGCGTTATTCATAAGAATCCCTCCTATCTGGGGTAAAATATTCTGCTCGATATAACGAATTAACACTCTCGCGCCGGTATCGGATACGTGGCATTGGTCAATAATGTAGTTAATCACTTCATCGCTATATTCAAGCGTTACTTTATGATTTTCATAAAGACGCTTTGCCACCCGCTTAAGCTGAGTATTTATAATGAATTCTAATGCTTCTCTCCTCAAAGGGAGATAAGGAATTACCGTTAGCCGGCCGAGAAATGCAGCAGGGAAAAATTTTAATAACTCAGTATGCAGTAGTTCTGCCAGCATTTTCTCTTCAGGCAGTGTATTTTCATCACGCGATAACGAGATTAGCTTTTCACTACCCACGTTGCTTGTTAACAGGATGATGGTATTACGAAAATCAATTAATCGGCCCTCGCCATCTTCCATCCGTCCTTTATCAAAAACCTGGAAAAACAACTCATGCACATCAGGATGGGCTTTTTCAATCTCATCCAGCAAAATAACGCTATAAGGTTTACGACGAACCGCTTCGGTAAGAACGCCTCCTTCACCATAACCAATATATCCCGGCGGTGATCCTTTTAAAGCGGATACGGTATGCGCTTCCTGATACTCACTCATATTAATAGTAATGAGATTATGCTCGCCGCCATACATTTTTTCCGCAATGGCCAGCGCGGTTTCCGTTTTACCGGTCCCGGACGGCCCTGTCAGCATAAAGACGCCTGTCGGACGGCCAGGATCCGCCAGGCCTGCCCGGGCCATTAAAATACGCTCACTAATTTGCTTAAGCGCAAAAGGCTGGCCGGTGACACGTTCAGCAAGATGCAAAGGAAGTTCGCGGACAATATTCATCTCATCCTGAAGCATCTGGCCAATCGGAACACCTGTCCATTCACTTACAATAGCGGCAACGACATTTGCGCTAACCTCCGTGTGAATCATCGCCTGTTCACCACGAACCCGATTAAGATGACTCTCTGCCTGTAAAAGTGCCTTTTTTAACGCTGCTTGCTGTTCGTCATCGACGTTGTCCTGCTGGCAATGATTCTGTAGCGTGGCTCGCAGCGCATTAATTTCGCTAACAATATTTTTTTCCTGCAGCCAACGCGATTCAAACGAATCGGCTTCTTTAATCTTCTGTGTGATAACGCGCTTTAATGCATTAACAGATGCCTCATTACCTTTACCAAGCGTACTGGCTTTAACGGCCAGCGAAAGCTGCCTTTTTGCAGATTCCGTCTGGTATTTTAAATCCTGCAACATTTGCGGGGGCGCATATTGCCCTACGGCGACTCTGGCGCAGGCCGTATCCAGCAAACTGATCGCTTTGTCAGGTAACTGCCTGGCGGGGATATAACGATGCGAGAGTTTTACGGCTGCGCGTAATGCTTCTTCTAAAACCCAGACGTTATGATGCGCTTCCAGCACCGGCACCAGACCACGCAACATTTCCGTGGCATTGTCCTCATCAGGCTCCTCTACCTGCAACACCTGAAAACGACGTGTCAGCGCAGGATCTTTTTCGATATGTCTTTTAAATTCACTCCAGGTCGTTGCTCCGATTGTCCTTAACTGACCACGGGCTAACGCTGGCTTCAGTAAATTTGCCGCATCGCCGGTTCCTGCGGTATTTCCCGCGCCGACCAGATTATGAACCTCATCAATAAATAAAATGACCGGTTGCTCAGAAGAGGCCGCTTCTTCCAGCACGGCTTTAAGACGCGCTTCGAATTCGCCTTTCATACTGGCCCCTGCAGAAAGCGCCACGATATCCAGGCTCATTAAGCGCACCTCAGCGAGCGAGGGAGGCACTTCACCTGCGCTAATGGCGAGCCCAGTCCTTCGACGACAGCCGTTTTGCCAACGCCAGCGTCTCCGGTCAGTAAGGGATTGTTTTGACGGCGCCGCAGAAGGATATCGATCATTGTGCTGATTTCGCGATCGCGGCCCAGCACAGGGTCAATCTTTCCTTCTCTGGCAAGCGCGGTGAGGTCGGTTGCATATTGAGCAAGGCTGCCACTGCCTTGTAATTTGATAGCGCCGCTGGCTTCACCTGGAATAGCATTCTGGCTGCTAAGAAATACCGTCGATTCGCTCTCTTTTACTTCAGGTGAATTGCGGGTGATATAGTTGAAATCGCGATTGAATTGCTCGAGTACAATTTTCTCCAGTGGCGCAGCAATCGCTAATAAAGCACGGCGAAGCTCTACAGACGTCAGCAACGCTATTAAAAGATGTCCGCTACGTATTTTACTTTCAGAATGCTCAAGACTGGTATACATCCAGGCCCGTTCAATCGCCAGCTCAATAAGATAAGAAAAATCTGCGACCGCTGTTGCGCCATCAGGTAAATGATTAAGAGAACGCGCTAACTCACGCTCCAGGGATTCGCAGTCAACGTTGAAATAACGTGCGACATGTTTGAGATCGTTATCTTCCTGGTGCCAGAGCTGATTAATCCAATGGACCAGCTCCACATAAGGATTACCGCGTAACTTACAGAGCGTCGTTGCGCTTTCAATACTTCTGAAGAGCGTGTCACCCAGCTTTGAAAAAAGATTCTTCCTTGAGATAGCCACTTTATGTTTTCTCTTAACATAGTTTCCGAAAAGAACTGCAGCCTGATTACGCGATTGCGCCATTTCTTTTTTTAGAAATTAGACAAAAAGAGAGGAAAGATAAATATGTAATCCAGTTACAGGAACGTTTTAAGAAAGCAATCCAAGCACAATTCCTAAATTGAAACGAATACCCAGCGTAACAAACTGTTTTTTAAGTAAATATCTTTCCAGAACATTTTTCTAAAACGCTACCAGTCAACCTCGGGCGTTGAGCCTGTCCTTTTGTCATGACATACTTTTATCAGATAACCTATTCGCCTGAGCGGCTTTACGACCTTTGGTTAGTGCATTAATGGAACTTTTTTTATACATTCAATGAATGATTCCCATAATTTTTTATAAAAAACGCAAAGGACAAGCTCTCGCTGTAGAAAAGCCAATACAGGTTATCAATCAAAATTGAGAATTGAATAACAGCGTTATGCTCAGCGTTTTAAACCGTCCTTTCTAAGCCGAATGGAATGGCAAGCACTTAATCAGGACATGGCATGGATAATAAATTTCTTGATTATTACAATAAAGAACTCACTTACATGCGAGAAATGGCGCAGGAGTTTGCATTGCAGCATCCCAAAATTGCTGCGCGCCTGGGTATGCATGGAATTGAAATTGCCGATCCTTACGTGGAACGTTTGATAGAAGCGTTTTGTTTTATGTCTGCCAGAGTCCAGATTAAACTGGACGCCGGCTTTCCGCAGTTTACACAGCGCCTGTTAGATATTATTTATCCTAATTATACTTCTCCGGTTCCCTCTATGGGGGTAGTGCAATTGAAGCCCGATTTCAAAGAGGGAGATTTAACTCACGGATATACCGTTGCCCGTCACAGCGCTTTTTATTCCCCCATCGCACCGGGTGAGGCAACCCGCTGTGAATTCCGCAACGGTCACGCGGTCACGCTATGGCCACTGGAGATTACCGAGGCAAGGTTAACCTCTTTACCTCCTGACATTCCTTCGACAGCAAAATTCGTTCTGCCTGTTCAGCGCCTTAAAGGCGCACTGCGTATCAAGCTAAAGCTGCATGAGAATTTACGTTTTTCGCAATTAGCCGGGCTTGAACAACTGCCTGTTTATATTGACGGTGATGAGCGTGTCGTTTCGCACATTTTTGAACTCATCCATACTGCGCATGTCGCTATGATGATTCACGGTAAGACGTCTGCCGGGAATGTCGACACGTTAGTCACAGAGATGCCGCTTACCTTTGAGGGGTTAAACCCTGAACAGTCCTTACTGCCTGCGCAGTGGAACATCTTTCATGGGCATACGCTTCTTCAGGAATATTTTACCTGCCGCCAGCGCTTCTACTTTTTTACGCTCACACAACTGAGTGAAGGGCTAAAAAAGATAGACAGCAACGAAGCTGAAATCATTATCTTGCTTGATAACGCGCCTCAGGATCTGGTGGCCCATATCACGGCTGCGCGCTTTCTGCTTTTTTGTACACCGGTGATAAATCTGTTTCCCAAACAGATGGACAGAATCGAAATTAACCGGGCATTGAATGAGTTTCATGTTGTTGCCGATCGCAGTCGCCCACTGGATTACGAAATTTTTTCGATAAGTAAAGTGGCAGGACAGCAGGCTGAAAGCAGCAACGAAGTCACGTTCAGTCCTCTTTTCCAGACGCGTCATTACCATCATGGGAATGCCGGACGTTATTTTTCTCATACCCGACGCCCCAGAACGCTGGACAAAAACGTTCGTCATTATGAAACACGCACCTCGTATCGGGGCACCGAAGTGTTTATCTCGTTGGTTGACCAGCATGAGGCGCCTTTCAGCGACGATCTTCGTTATTTATCGGTCGATGCGCTGGTCACTAATCGCGATCTGCCCGTTTTGCTTTCTCGTTCTGGCCATTTTGATCTCACCATGACCGACGCCGCACCGGTTGAAAGCGCACGATTTGTCTGCGCGCCCTCTTTTCCACACTCTCCTTTTGCAGAAGGCGAATCCGCCTGGCGACTGATACGACAGCTCAGTTTCAATTATCAGCCGCTGGCAGACATGGATCACAGCACGGGTGGAGAAGCGCTACGCAAGATGCTGCGGTTGTTCATCAGCCATTCTGATCATGAGGCCAGTACCCAGATAGATGCCCTGGTGGGATGTAAAAGCGAGCCCATTGTCCGCCGCTTACCCGATGATGGCCTGCTTATTTATGGCAGAGGCGTGCGCTGTACCCTGACGGTATCCGACAGAGCTATTACCCTGATGTAGCGTTAAAGCGCCGGGACGGAAAATGCGCGTGGATGATTCCCGCGCCTGGCAACTGGGATTAAAGCGGGCGGGCATTGAAAACTTCCGCTTTCATGATCTGCGCCATACACGGGCAAGCTGGCTTATTCAGTCAGGCGTACCTCTTTCCGTTCTGCAGGAAATGGGCGGGTGGGAGTCAATTTAAATGGTTCGCAGGTATGCACATCTCGCACCTAATCACCTGACTGAGCATGCGCGCCAAATTGACTCCATTTTAGGGTTTTGTGTCCCAAATATGTCCCACACAGGAAATCAGGAGGATTTGAAAGAGGCGTAAGCTATTGAAATCAAATGGCGCGCCCTGCAGGACTCGAACCTGCGACCCACGGCTTAGAAGGCCGTTGCTCTATCCAGCTGAGCTAAGGGCGCCTCGTGAAGAGGCGTTTCACGTTTTCTCTGCCGGTAGCAGTGTGAAACGCGTGGAATTATACGGTCAGTACCAGGTGAGTCAATGGCTTTCGAACCGCCTGCTGGACAATTGAGCGAAAGACATAAACGAAAACTGACAGCACGGCGCGCTTCTGACAGAATATCCTCATCCCCTCTTCTTTTGATTACAGACGGAATCTTCTCTCTGATGGCAGCAAAGATTATTGACGGTAAAACGATTGCGCAGCAGGTGCGGCTTGAAGTTGCCGAAAAAGTGAAAGCGCGCGTGGCGGCCGGAAAACGCGCTCCCGGGCTTGCGGTTGTGCTCGTTGGCGCGAACCCGGCGTCGCAGATTTATGTCGGCAGCAAACGTAAGGCGTGTGAGGAAGTGGGCTTTGTGTCCCGCTCTTACGATCTGCCGGAAACCACCAGCGAAGCTGAGCTGCTGGCGCTGATTGACGAGCTGAACGCCGACGCCGCGATTGATGGCATTCTGGTTCAGCTGCCGCTGCCGGCCGGTATCGATAACGTGAAGGTGCTGGAGCGCATCGCGCCGGATAAAGACGTGGACGGCTTCCATCCGTATAACGTTGGCCGCCTGTGCCAGCGCGCGCCGCGTCTGCGCCCGTGTACGCCGCGCGGTATCGTCACGCTGCTTGAGCGTTACAACATCGACACTTATGGCCTGAACGCCGTGGTGATCGGCGCGTCCAATATCGTCGGCCGCCCGATGAGCATGGAGCTGCTGCTGGCGGGTTGCACCACCACCGTGACCCACCGCTTCACCAAAAATCTGCGTCAGCATGTCGAAAATGCCGATCTGCTGATCGTCGCGGTCGGCAAGCCGGGCTTTATTCCGGGCGAGTGGATCAAAGAAGGTGCCATCGTGATTGATGTCGGCATCAACCGCCTGGAAAATGGCAAAGTGGTCGGCGACGTGGTGTTTGAAGATGCCGCAGCGCGCGCCGGTTATATTACCCCGGTGCCGGGCGGCGTCGGCCCGATGACGGTCGCCACGCTTATCCAGAACACGCTGCAGGCGTGCGTTGAATACCATGACGGCGAGGAGGCATAACATGGCAACGTTTTCTTTAGGTAAACACCCTCACGTCGAACTGTGCGACCTGCTGAAGCTCGAAGGCTGGAGCGAAAGCGGCGCGCAGGCGAAAATCGTGATTTCCGAAGGTCTGGTGACCGTCGACGGCGCGGTGGAAACCCGCAAGCGCTGCAAAATCGTCGCCGGACAAACCGTCAGCTTCGACGGTCAGAGCGTCACGGTCACGGCGTAACGCCCCACGCCCTCTCGATGAGAGGGCGTGAATTTCCCCCTTCAGAACCTTTTCTTATTGCCCTTCCCCACCCTCTCATCCAGTTTACGCTTAACACCTGCCCGGCCCGTTTTCTAACCGACTTCAAAGAATCAGCAAATCTTCTGGCGAAACGTTAAATAGATGTTGCGCGAAAAGGCTGCGATCCCACAGCATAGGTAGAACGTTCTACTAGAACGTTCTACCTACTATAAAACAGGGCACAAAAAGCCCGGCTGTTCCAATCGGGGGATCGGTATGAGTCTGATAACAGGTTTCGTTAAATCGCTTTCAAAATTATCGATGATAGGCCGCGCGCTGATGCTGCCTATTTCGCTGCTGCCCGCTGCCGGTCTGCTGCTGGCGTTTGGCGATAAGTTCCATCTGCCGCTGATGATGAACGCGGGCGGGGTCATTTTCGATAACCTGCCGCTGCTGTTCGCCATCGGCTCTGCCGTCGGACTGGCGTCGGAATCCGGCATCGCGGCGCTCTCGGCGGCGGTCTCGGTCTTTATCATTAACATCACCATCAGCACGCAGCTTGGCATCACGCCGGAAATGGCGGCGAGCGGCGGCAAATATGCGATGGTGGTCGGCATTCCCACGCTGCAGATGGGCGTGTTCGGCGGGCTGATTTCAGGCATTCTTGCCGCGTGGTGTTATAACCGCTTCCACACGCTGCAACTGCCGGAGTTCCTGGGGTTCTTCTCCGGCAAACGGTTTGTGGCGATTGCCGCAGCGTTTCTTTCCTTCCTGCTGGGCCTGGCGCTGCCGTATGTCTGGCAGCATATTCAGGCGGGCATCGACGCGCTGTCGGTTATCGTCAACGGCGATAACCAGGCGGCCTCGACGTTTATCTTCGGGCTGGTAGAGCGCGCGCTTATCCCGCTGGGCCTGCACCATATCTGGTATCCGTCGTTCTGGTATTCGTTTGGCGATTACACCACCCAGAGCGGCCAGGTTATCCACGGCGATCAGACCATCTGGTTCAAAATGCTGGAAGAAGGCGTGAAAAGCTTCAGCAGTAATACCTACCAGAACGCCGGTAAATTTATGCAGGGCGAGTTCCCGCTGATGCTGTTCGCGCTGCCGGCGGCGTGTCTCGCGATGTATCACGAAGCCAGCACGAAGAATAAAAAAATCGCCTCCGGTATTCTTTTCTCCGCCGCGCTGACCTGTTTTCTGACGGGGATCACGGAGCCGGTGGAATTTACCTTTATTTTTGTCGCGCCGGTGTTGTATGTATTTAACGCCATCATGGCGGGGCTTGCGTATATGTCCATGTATTTACTGGACGCGCATATCGCTAAATCGTTCTCCGCCGGGCTTATCGACTATATTTCGTTCGGCATTCTGCCCTCTTTTAACGGCTATCAGACGCACTATCTGAACGCGGTTATCGTCGGCATTCCGATGGCGATTATTTACTACTTCACCTTCCGCTTTGTTATCCGCCGTTTTGATGTGAAAACGCCGGGCCGCGTGGATGTCACCGCCAGTGCGGATGATAAAACCGATGCGGAGCTTGCGGGCAATATTGTGGGCCTGCTCGGCGGTAAAGAGAACATCACCAGCGTCGGTGCCTGTATTACGCGCCTGCGTCTGGAAGTGGCGCGCCCGGATCTTGTCGATAAAGACGGGCTGAACGGGCTTGGCGCGCGCGGCGTGGTGTTTGTGGGCGATAACGGTATTCAGGTAATTTTCGGGGCGCGCGCGCAGTTCATCGCGCAAAGTCTGTCAGGCATGACGGGGAAATAGCAGTGCCTGCGTGGGCCTCACGTCAGGCCCGCGACATCAGCGATAAAAGGATAAATCAGGGCAGATGAAAAAGGTCAGCATTATCGATGTGGCGCGCCAGGCGGGTGTGTCGGTCTCGACGGTCTCGCTGGTGCTGCGCGAGAAGGGAAAAATCTCTGCCGCGACCATCGAAAAGGTGCATGCCGCCATTGAGGCGCTGGGCTACGTGCATAACGTCGCGGCCGCTAACCTGCGCGGTAAAACCTCGAACCTGATTGGCCTGGTCGTTGAGGATCTGAACGACCCTTTTTCGACCCGCGTGACGGCAAGCCTGGTGCAGGCGCTGGAAGCGCAGGGTTTCATGGTGTTCCTCACCCAGCCTGGGCGCGACACAAGCCGGCTTGAGAGCTGTTTTGTCTCCTTTACACGCCAGGGCGTGGCGGGGGTGGTTTATCTGACTGCCGATTCCCGCCACCGCGCGCTGCCAGCGCCGGTCGTGCAGAGCACGCTGCCGCTGGTGGTTGTGTCGCAGTCGCCGGTAGAAGAAAAGCGCAACAGCGTGGTACGCGATAACCGCCAGGCGGGCGGGCTCGCCACGCGTTATCTGATTGAGCGCGGCCACCGTAATATCGCCTATATCGGCGGTACGGCGGGATGTCTTATCCGTGAGGAGCGGCTTTACGGCTACCGCGCGGCGCTGTCGCAATACGGCTTGCCGTGGCGTGATGAGTTCGCGCCCGCCTGCGCCGAGGAGACGCTGGCGGTGAGCCAGACGGTGCGCCAGCTTCTTGAGGCGAATAACAAAATCACCGCCCTGCTGTGCCATTCGCCGCACGCGATTATCGGCTGCCTGGAGGCGATTCATCAGGTCGGCCGCACGGTGGGAAAAGATGTGTTCCTGACGCAGCAGGTGTCGTTAATTGGCTTTGAGGACATGATGCACGTGAATCTGACGTCGCCTTCGTTTACCTATGTTTCTTCAGCCAGCGAAGAGACCGGGCATCAGGCGGCGGGGTTGATTGTACGGCTTATCCGCGAGCCCGGCCTGCCCGCGCAGCGGATTACGCTCTCGGGCCAGTTGATTGCGCGGGGATCGGCGTAAGGGAGGACGGTGGGCGCGCGTTTGCTTTTATGGCGGGTGCGCTTCGCTTACCCACCCTACATGTTTTACGTTTGCTTTTGCGGTGGGTGCGCTTCGCTTACCCACCCTACATGTTTTGCGCTTTCTTTTGTGGTGGGTGCGCTTCGCTTACCCACCCTACAACGGATGTCGCATCGTTTCGTAGGGCAGGTAAGCGCAGCGCACCTGCCGAAACTACCGCAACCATTTAAACCACAACCATAAAAAAAGCGGCTTTCGCCGCTTTTTCTTATTTACGTCGCCAGGTCGTGCCCTGCGGGCCATCTTCCAGAATAATGCCCATCTCGTTTAAGCGATCGCGCGCGGCGTCCGCTGCCGCCCAGTCTTTCGCTTTGCGCGCTTCAAGACGCTTAACGATCAGCGCTTCGATTTCCGCCACTTCATCGTCGTTGGCCTGCGCACCGGATTGCAGGAACTGCTCCGGTGCCTGCTCCAGCAGGCCCAGCACGGCGGCAAGCTTACGCAGATGCGCGGCTAACTGGTTCGCCGCGCTGCTGTCTTCCGCTTTCAGGCGGTTCACTTCGCGCGCCATATCGAACAGCACGGAATACGCTTCCGGCGTGTTGAAATCGTCGTTCATCGCCTCGACAAAACGCGCTTCGAACGCCTCGCCGCCTGCGGCGGTCGCGCTGGCGTCGGTGCCGCGCAGCGCGGTATAGAGACGCTCAAGCGAGGCGCGCGCCTGCTTTAAGTTCTCTTCGCTGTAGTTCAGCTGGCTGCGGTAATGGCCGGACATCAGGAAGTAGCGCACGGTCTCGGCGTCGTAGTGCTGCAGCACGTCACGCACGGTAAAGAAATTGCCGAGCGATTTGGACATCTTCTCGCGATCGACCATCACCATGCCGGAGTGCATCCAGTAATTCACATACTCGCCGTCGTGCGCGCAGGTCGACTGAGCGATTTCGTTTTCATGGTGCGGGAACATCAGATCCGAACCGCCGCCGTGAATATCGAAATGGCTGCCGAGCTGCTTGCAGTTCATCGCGGAGCACTCGATATGCCAGCCTGGACGCCCGTCGCCCCACGGTGACGGCCAGCTCGGCTCGCCCGGCTTGGACATCTTCCACAGCACGAAATCCATCGGGTTACGTTTGCTGTCGGCCACTTCCACGCGCGCGCCCGCCTGGAGCTGTTCCAGATCCTGGCGCGAAAGCTTGCCGTAATCCGCGTCGCTCTCCACCGCGAACATGACATCGCCATTGCCCGCGACATACGCATGGCCGCGAGCGATCAACTGCTCAACGATTTCAATAATTTCCGGAATGTGCTGCGTCGCGCGCGGCTCGCTGTCCGGGCGCAGAATATTCAGCGCATCGAAATCTTTGTGCATCTCGGCGACCATACGGTCCACCAGCGCCACGAAATCCTCGCCGTTCTCGTTCGCGCGTTTAATAATTTTGTCGTCAATATCGGTAATGTTGCGCACATATTTCAGCTTATAGCCGAGAAAACGCAGGTAGCGCGCCACAACATCAAACGCGATGAACGTACGGCCATGACCGATGTGACAGAGGTCGTAAACGGTAATACCACACACGTACATGCCGACTTCCCCGGCATGGATAGGCTTAAATTCCTCTTTCTGGCGACTCATGGTATTGAAGATTTTTAACATCAGAAGTTTCCGTGTCAGTGTGTGGTAAGCAGATAAAACCCCTATATTACCCATAATTGAAAGCGCAAGCACCCCACTTTGCAAGGTGAAGCAAGCGGTGAGTTATGCTATAACAGCCTCCTACTGTGGCTTCTTTCGGAAGCCGAAGCACCACTGAAACAAAACAGGATGCAGACATGGTTACTTTTCACACCAATCACGGCGACATCGTAATCAAGACGTTCGATGACAAAGCGCCGGAAACGGTAAAAAACTTTCTGGACTATTGCCGCGAAGGTTTCTACGACAACACCATTTTCCATCGTGTAATCAACGGCTTTATGATTCAGGGCGGCGGTTTTGAGCCGGGCATGAAACAGAAAAGCACTAAAGATCCTATCAAAAACGAAGCCAACAACGGTCTGAAGAACACCCGCGGTACGCTGGCCATGGCGCGCACCCAGGCGCCGCACTCCGCAACGGCCCAGTTCTTCATCAACGTGGTGGATAACGACTTCCTGAACTTCAGCGGCGAAAGCCTGCAGGGTTGGGGCTACTGCGTGTTCGCAGAAGTGGTCGAAGGTATGGACGTGGTTGATAAAATCAAAGGCGTTTCCACCGGCCGCAGCGGCATGCATCAGGATGTGCCGAAAGAAGACGTGATTATCGAGCGCGTAACCGTCAGCGAGTAATTCGTGGCGACGCTCTTTATTGCAGATCTTCATCTGTGCTCAGAAGAACCGGCGATTACCGCCGGTTTTCTGCGTTTTTTAGCCGGTACCGCGCGTGAAGCGGACGCCCTTTACATTCTGGGCGATCTCTTTGAGGCCTGGATTGGCGATGACGACCCGGAACCGCTGCACCGTGAGATAGCTGCCGCCCTGCGCGCGCTCGTGCAATCCGGCGTCCCCTGCTATTTCATTCACGGCAACCGCGATTTCCTGCTTGGCCGTCGCTTCGCCCGCGAAAGCGGTATGCAATTGTTGCCTGAAGAGCAGGTGCTGGATCTCTACGGCAGACGCGTCCTGATTATGCATGGCGACACGCTGTGCACCGACGATGCTGGTTATCAGGCGTTTCGCGCCAAAGTCCATAAGCCGTGGCTGCAAACCCTTTTCCTCGCATTACCCCTGCGGCTGCGCCGCCGCATCGCCGCCCGCATGCGCGCCGGCAGTAAAGCCTCTAACAGCCAGAAAGATCTCGCCATCATGGATGTCAACCCGCAGGCAGTGGTCGATACCATAGAACGCCAGCGGGTGCAGTGGCTTATTCACGGCCATACCCACCGCCCTGCCGTCCATACGCTGGAGGCGAACGGCAAGCCCGCGCACCGCGTGGTGTTAGGCGCCTGGCACAGCGAAGGCTCGATGGTCAAAGTCACCCCCGACGACGTGGAACTGGTAGCGTTTCCGTTCTGATCCGCGCGGTACTTTTTGCCGCGCTCGCGCCTACGCAACCGTTTTCCTTGCCGGTTTTCCGTGATATTCTCAAGGCCCTCGTAACGGCGACCCCGTTGATTTTGCCGCCTGACCACAGGAGTTTTGAGACGTATGTCTTCCAGCCACACCCCGGCGCGTATCGCCATCGTCATGGGTTCCAGAAGCGACTGGGCCACCATGCAGTTTGCCGCAGAAATTCTCGATGCTCTGGATGTTCCTCACCACGTTGAAGTGGTCTCCGCGCACCGCACGCCCGATAAACTCTTCAGCTTCGCCGAGCGCGCGCAGGAGAACGGGTTTCAGGTGATCATCGCGGGCGCAGGCGGCGCGGCGCATCTGCCGGGCATGATTGCCGCGAAAACGCTGGTGCCGGTGCTGGGCGTGCCGGTACAAAGTGCGGCGTTAAGCGGGCTGGACAGCCTCTACTCTATCGTCCAGATGCCGCGCGGCATTCCGGTCGGCACGCTAGCTATCGGTAAAGCGGGCGCGGCGAACGCGGCTCTGCTGGCCGCCCAGATCCTGGCGCAGCATGACAGCGCGCTGCTGGCGCGTCTTGAACACTGGCGTCAGAAACAAACCGAGGAAGTGCTGGAGAATCCGGACCCGCGGGGTGAGGCATGAAGCAGGTATGCGTGCTGGGTAACGGCCAGCTTGGCAGAATGCTGCGCCAGGCGGGCGAACCGCTTGGCATTCGCGTCTGGCCGGTAGGGCTGGACGCCGATCCGCAGGCGGTGCCGTTCGCGCAGAGCGTTATCACGGCGGAAATTGAACGCTGGCCGGAAACCGCCCTGACCCGCGAGCTGGCGCGCCACAACGCGTTCGTTAACCGCGATGTTTTCCCGCTTATTGCCGACCGTTTCACCCAGAAACAGCTGCTCGATAAGCTCAATCTCCCCACCGCGCCGTGGCAGTTGCTGGCAAGCAGCGACGAATGGCCGCAGATTTTTGAGAGCCTCGGTGATCTGGCTATCGTCAAGCGCCGCACCGGCGGCTACGATGGCCGCGGCCAGTGGCGGCTTCGCGAAAACGAGACTGAGACGCTGCCCGCTGAATGTTACGGCGAATGCATCGTCGAGCGGGGCATTAACTTTACCGGCGAGGTGTCGCTGGTGGGCGCGCGGGCGCGTGACGGCAGCGCGGTCTTTTATCCGCTGACCCACAACCTGCATCAGGACGGCATTCTGCGCACCAGCGTGGCCTTCCCGCAGGCGAACGCTACCCAGCAGAAGCAGGCCGAAGCGATGCTGCGCGCGATTATGGACGAGCTGAATTATGTGGGCGTGATGGCGATGGAGTGTTTTGTCACGCCGCAGGGCCTGCTGATTAACGAGCTTGCGCCGCGCGTGCATAACAGCGGCCACTGGACGCAGAACGGCGCGTCCATCAGCCAGTTTGAGCTGCACCTGCGCGCCGTCACCAATCTGCCGCTGCCGCAACCGGTAGTGAGCGGCCCGTCGGTGATGGTGAATCTGATTGGCACCGATCTGAATTACGACTGGCTGAAGCTGCCGCTGGTGCATCTGCACTGGTATGACAAAGAGGTGCGTGAAGGCCGTAAAGTCGGGCATCTCAATCTGAGCGATGCCGAGGCGACGCTGATTGACGCCACGCTGGAAGCCCTCTCCCCGTTGCTGCCGCCGGAATACGCAAGCGGCATCGCCTGGGCGCAGGCGCATTTGCGATAAGAAAAGCACCCTGCGGGGTGCTTTTTTATTGGGTGTGGCGGGTGGTTTACTGGTGGGTGCGCTGCGCTTACCCACCCTACAAACAGTTTAATACCGGCCTGTGCGCTGTGCTTACCCACCCTACCATTCACCGTTGCTTATACCCGTAGGGCGGGTAAGCGCAGCGCACCCGCCGGTCCAGCATTACGCCTCCAGCGCCTGCTCGAGATCCGCGAGCAAATCCTCCGCGTCTTCAATCCCGACCGACAACCGAATCAACTGCGGCGTAATCCCGTTCGCCAGCCGCTGTTCAAGCGGAATCGAGGCGTGCGTCATACTGAACGGCTGGCTCACCAGGCTCTCCACGCCGCCGAGGCTTTCGGCAAGCGTAAAGAGCCGTAGCTTTTTAATCACCTGTGCCGCACGCTGGTCATCGCCGCGCACCACGATGGAAATCATGCCGCCTGAGAGCGCCATCTGACGTCGCGCCAGCGCATACTGCGGATGGCTTTCCAGCCACGGGAAAAACACCTTTTCCACCTGCGGATGCTGCGCCAGCCGCTGCGCAATCTTCAGCGCGCTGGCGCTGTGCCGCTCCATACGCAGCGCCAGCGTGCGAATGCCGCGCAGCGTCAGAAAGCTGCTGAACGGGTCGAGCACGCCGCCGACGGCGTTCTGCAGATAGGCCAGCTGCTGCGCCAGTGCAGGGTTATCGCCGACCACCGCCAGCCCCGCCACAACGTCGGAGTGGCCGTTCAGGTATTTGGTGGCTGAATGCACGACAATATCAAACCCGAGCGTCAGCGGGCGGTGAATGGCGGGCGAGGCGAACGTATTATCCGCCACGCTTATCAGCCCGCGCCTGCGCGCCAGCCCGGCAATCGCTTCGAGATCCGCCAGTTTCAGCAGCGGATTGGTCGGCGTTTCGACCCAGATCATCCGGGTTTCCGGGCGGATCGCCGCCTCCAGCGCCGCGAGATCGTCCGGCTTCACCCAGGAGACGGTCAGCCCCGCGGTGCGCTTACGCACATTTTCCAGCAGCCGGTACGTGCCGCCGTACACATCGTCCACCGCCACGATATGGCTCTCTTTGTCGAGCAGCTCCAGCACCGTGGAAATCGCCGCCAGCCCGGAGGCAAACGCGAATCCCTGGCTGCCCGCTTCAAGCTCCGCGATGGCGCGCTCCAGCGCGTGGCGCGTCGGGTTGCCGCTGCGCGAATATTCATAACCGGTATGCTCGCCGGGCGCGGGCTGCGCGTAGGTGGAAGTGGCGTAAATCGGCGGCATCACCGCGCCATGCTGATCGTGATGCGTGCCGCTGTGCACGCTGAGCGTTGCGAATTTATCCATGATAAAACTCCTTAAGATTCAAGCTGGTTGCGCCAGCGGTTCAGCACATCGGTACGGGTGATAAGCCCGAGAAAGCGCGTCTCGTCGGTGATCACCGCCACCAGACCGCGTTCGAAAACCTCAAACAGTTCCCGCTCGCTGGCGCTTTTATCGAGCGTCACCACTTCGCGGTTCATGGCCGCCGAGACGGGCGTGAGAAAGCGCTGGCTGTCGCCGCGGATAAACGTCAGCAGATCCCACTCATCGACAATGCCCACCACGCGCCCCTGCGCCAGCACCGGAAGCTGAGAGATATCGTAAAGCCGCATCCGGGCGAGCACCGTCGCGAGCGAATCATCGGGTGCCGCGGTCACGGCCGCGCCTTCATCATGGCGAAACGCGATGTAATCACGCAGATCGCCCACGGTGGGCCGCGTCTGTAGCCCCTGCTGGCGCAGCCAGTCGTCGTTAAACATTTTCGAGAGATATTTATTGCCGCTGTCGCAGGCGAACGTCACCACGCGTTTCGGCGTGGTCTGTGCGCGGCAGTAGCGCAGCGCGGCGGCAAGCAGCGTGCCGGTGGAGGAGCCCGCCAGCACGCCTTCGATTTTCAGCAGATCGCGCGCGGCGGCAAACGCGGCGGCGTCGGTCACCCGAAAAGCCTGCCGGACGCCCTCCAGATGCGCGAGCGGCGGAATGAAATCCTCGCCGATGCCCTCCACCAGCCACGATCCCGCCTCGTGATAGCGCCCCGTTTCAACCTGATCGGCCAGGATCGATCCTGCCGGATCGGCGAGCACGAATTCAGTGTGGGGCGAGTGCTCGCGAAACCAGGCCTGAAGCCCGCCGAGCGTGCCGCCGGAGCCAACGCCCACCACGATGGCGTCAATGCGCCCTTCCGCCTGCGCAAAAAGCTCCGGCGCGGTGGTGGTCTGATGCGCCAGCGGGTTGGCCGGGTTATTAAACTGGTCGATGTAAAACGCGCCGGGCGTTTCATCGGCGAGGCGCTGCGCATAATCCTGATAATAGGCCGGGTGGCCTTTGTTCACGTCCGAGCGGGTAAGCCGCACGTCCACGCCCAGCGCGCGCAGGTGATAAATTTTCTCGCGGCTCATTTTGTCCGGCACCACCAGAATCAGCCGGTAGCCCTTTTGGGCGGCGATAAGCGCAAGGCCAAGGCCGGTATTGCCCGCCGTGGCTTCAATAATGGTGCCGCCGGGCGCAAGCCGCCCCTGGCGTTCAGCCTCGTTAATCATCGAGAGCGCCACGCGGTCTTTAATCGAACCGCCGGGGTTCTGGTTTTCCAGTTTGAGCAACAGTTCACACGGGCCGGTATCGAGCTTTGCGAGGCGCAGCAGCGGCGTCTGCCCGATAAGAGAGGTTACAGAATCGACTATCGACATGGTCGGTTTATCCAGTCATCAGAGAATGGCCAAATGATAGGACTGCGTTTTTTCGCGGTTAAAGAATCATTCGCGGGTCTTTAGAACCAGATGGAATATTCTCTGCTGTTCTGGCGGTAAAGAAGGAAAGCGGTAAAGTCGTCCAGAAATATCGATGGCTGAATGAGGCATTTTTGCTGCCATTTTCACCGTTTTTTCTTATACAGACGCCCGCTTTTGCCAGTTTGCGCATTTGGATTGCCGGAATTTATCGAAGCCGCCCGGGATGTTTTCCGTATACCCCGGCAAGAGTGAGCGGCGTACAATGGCGGCGTTTTAAAAAAGATGAGAACAACATGCAAAAGGATGCACAACGGCGGCCAGACAGCGACGATGCGCTGGCGCTTATTACACGCGGCGTCACGCTGATTGACGTTCGCGCGCCGGTGGAGTTTGCGCAGGGCGCGATGCCAGGGGCGATTAATCTGCCGCTGATGAATAACGACGAGCGCGCGGCGGTCGGTACCTGTTACAAGCAGCACGGCCAGCAGGCCGCACTGGCGCTCGGCCACCGGCTGGTGTGCGGCGAGGTGCGCGAAGCCCGGCTTAACACATGGCGTCTCGCCTGCGAGCGTCATCCCGAGGGCTTTCTCTGCTGCGCACGTGGCGGCATGCGCAGCCATATCGTTCAGCAGTGGCTGCGTGAGCGCGGCATCGACTATCCGCTGGTGGAAGGCGGTTACAAACGGCTGCGCCAGGCGGCGATGGACGCCACGGATCGCTTAAGCCGTCTGCCGATGGTGCTTATCGGCGGGTGTACCGGCAGCGGCAAAACGCAGCTGGTGAAAGCGCTGCCGACCGGCATTGACCTGGAAGGGCTGGCGCATCACCGCGGCTCGTCGTTTGGTCGGACGCTGACGCCGCAACGGGCGCAGGCCAGTTTTGAAAACCATCTCGCCGCCGCGATGCTTAACCATCACGCCCGCTGGACGACGCTCAGTAACCCGTTCTGGGTGCTGGAAGACGAAGGCAAAATGATAGGCGCCAACCATCTGCCCGCCGTACTGCGCGAACAGATGCTACAGGCGCCTGTTGTGGTGGTCGAAGAGCCGCTGGAACGCCGTCTGGAGCGGCTGCGTGAGGAGTATTTTGTGCAGATGCAGGCTGCGTTTCAGGCAGCGCTCGGCGATGAAGCCGCAGGCTGGCGCGCTTATGGCGACTACCTGCACCACGGGCTTTACGCCATCCGCCGCCGTCTCGGGCTTGCGCGCTACGCCGAGCTGGAGGCGCTTCAGGAGGCCGCGCTCGCCCGCCAGCAGCGCACCGGTGAAACCCATGCGCATTTCGCCTGGCTTGCGCCGCTGCTCGAAGGCTATTACGACCCGATGTATCGCTATCAGTTAGAGAAAAAAGCGCAGCAGATCGCGTTTCGCGGCGACTATCACCAGGTGGATGCCTGGCTGCGTCACCGCTACTGCGCTAGCCGTTAAACTGGCGAAACAGCGCTTTGCCTTTTAAGAGCCGCACGCCGAGCCAGCCGCCGCACAGCGACAATAGCAACGCGCCGCAGAGCGGCAGCATCACCCACAGCCGCCAGTCCGGCTCCCACGGGAAGTCAAACACGCGGGTTTGCAGCACGCCTAGCGCCACTTCCGCCCCGATGGCGGCCACCAGCCCCGCCACCAGGCCAAGCAGCGCGAACTCGCTCCAGAGCGTGGCGCGCAGCAATTTTTTCTCCGCACCCAGCGTGCGGTAAACCACCAGCTCCTGGCGGCGCTGATGCATGCCCACCTGCACCTGCGCCAGCAGCAGCAACACGCCGCAGACGGTCACCAGCACGACCATCACCTCCAGCGCGCGGCTCACCTGCTCCAGCACCTGGCCTATCTGTCTGAGGATCGCCCCGATATCCAGCACGCTCACCGTCGGAAACTCCCGGTTAAGCTGCGTCAGCATGGCGTCGGCCTTGTCAGCGCGAAAACTGGTCAGGTAGCTTTGCGGCTGCCCGTCCAGCGCGCCCGGCGGGAAGATAAAGAAAAAGTTAGGCCGCAGGCTCTCCCAGTCCACTTTACGCAGGCTGGTCACTTTCGCAGTAAACACCTGGGTGTCGCCAGTGAAGGTCACGCTGTCGCCAGGCGCGATATTCAGGCGTTTCGCCAGCCCCTCTTCCATCGAGACTTCGCCCGCGCGCGGCGGCCAGCGTCCTGCGGTGAGCGGATTATGCTCCGGGCGCTCCGCCTGCCAGGTGAGATTGAGCTCGCGATTGAGCGCCTCATCCTCATTACCCACGGTGGCCTTGCCGTTAATCTGCGTCAGCCGCGCGCGAACGATGGGGTAAAACGCCTGCGGGATAATCTGATGCTCCGCCAGAAACGCTTTCACCGCGTCGCGCTGCTCCGGTGCGATATTAATCAGAAAAAAGTTCGGGCTTTCCGGCGGCAACTGCTGCTGCCAGCGGTCGAGCAGATCGCCTCTTAACACCAGCAGCAGCGCCAGCAACATGAAAGAGAGCGAAAACGTCGCGAGCTGGCTCAGGGTTTGCCAGGGCTGGCGCAACAGGCGGTTGACTGCGAGACGCAGTGCCAGCGAGCGCAACCGCAGGCGACGCATCGCCCACAGCAGCGCCCAGCCCGCAAGCCCGCACAGCGCCGCCAGCACGACGGCACCCGCGAGAACGGCCCAGAGCAGCATCCGGCCGCCCATTAATCCGGCAAGCAGCGCCACCACAATCAGCGCCATTACCGGCAAATAGATTTTCAGCGGCCAGAGATTTGCCACCGCGTCGCGGCGCAGTACCCGCAGCGGCTGTGTCGCAAGCAGCAGCCGGTAAGGCCGCAGCCCCACCAGCAGCGAAATCACGACCATCGCGCCCACGGCCCACAGCCACGGCCAGACACTCGCTTCCGGCAGTGCGGCGGGCAGCACCGGTGCGAGCAACCGCATCAGGATCGCCTCAAAAAGCAGGCCCGCCGCGCCGCCGGTGAGGGTCGCCAGCAGCAGCACCATCAGCCACTGGCCGACAATAAGCCTGCGCAGCGCCGCCCGCCCGGCACCCAGCGTTTTCAGAATAGCCACCAGATCATAGCGGCTGCGGCAGTAGTGGCTCATCGCCACCGCCACCGCGGCCACCGCCAGCAGCAGGGTCAGGAGCGCCGAGAGCAACAGGAACTGCTGCGAGCGCTGGAGCGATTTGCCAAGCGCGCTGTCGTCCTGCTCAAGGCCGGTCCAGCGGTGTTCCGGCTTAAGCTGCGGCAGCAGCCAGCGTTCATACTGCGCGAGCGCCTCAGGCGCGCCGGCGAATTTATAGCGCCAGGTGAGACGGCTGCCGGGCTGCACCGCGCCGGTCTGTTCGACATCCGCCAGGTTCATCAGCAGTCGCGGGGCCATCTGGAACGGGTTAAAGCCACTGTCCGGCTCCTGGATCACCTCGCCCGCCACCTTCAGCGTCGCGTCGCCCACGTCCACCGGATCGCCGGGTTTCACGCCAAGCAGCGCCATCAGGCGCGGTGCCAGCAGCACCGTGCCCGGCGCGGGCAGCAGCCCCTGCGGGCGCGTTTGCAGCGTGCCGTAGAGCGGGTAGCGCGTATCCACCGCCTTAACGCTCGCCAGCTGCGGGCGGTCAGCAGCGAAGGTCATGGTGGAAAAACTGAGCTGCCGTGAGACGGCAAGACCCTCTTCCCCCGCTTTATCGAGCCACGCCTGCGGCACCGCGCGGGAACTTTTAAGCGTCCGGTCGCCCGCCATGAATTCCCGGGTCTGCTGGCTTAAGCCTTTCTCCATGCGGTCACTGATGTTGCCGAGCGCCAGCACGCAGGCCACCGCCAGGCTCAGCGCCAGCCAGACGATTAATAGCGACGGCGAGCGCCATTCGCGCCAGAACCAGCGGGCCGTCATGCTTCCTCCCACAGCTTGCCGTCGCGCAGCCGCAGCGTGCGATCGCAGCGGGCCGCCAGTTCAGGATCGTGCGTCACGAGAATCAGCGTCGTGCCGCTGTCGCGGTTTAAGGAGAAGAGCAGATCGGCGATGCGATCGCCCGTCTGGCGATCTAGATTGCCGGTGGGCTCATCGGCAAAGAGCACCGCCGGGCGGCCATTGAACGCGCGCGCCAGCGCCACGCGCTGCTGTTCGCCGCCGGAGAGCTGGGCGGGCAGGTGATCGAGGCGTTTGCCAAGCCCAAGCTGCTCCAGCAGCGCCTGCGCCTGCTGGCGGCTGGCCTTACTGGTTTCGCCACGCAGCATCGCGGGCAGTTCGACATTCTCCAGCGCGTTGAGTGTCGGGATCAGCATGAACGACTGAAACACAAAGCCGACATCCCGCGCCCGCAGCCGCGCCCGCGCTTCTTCGTCCATCTGATGCAGCGGCTCGCCGAGCAGGCGCACCTCGCCGCTGGTGCCGTCGTCCAGCCCGGCGAGAATTGCCAGCAGCGTTGACTTGCCGGAGCCGGACTCGCCCACCAGCGCGATGCTCTGGCCCGGTTTGACAACCAGTTCAACTCCGGTAAGGATGGACAGGGCGTGTTCCCCCTGACCGACGGATTTATTAAGATGATGAACTTCAAGAATGTTTTCCGCTGGCATTTCCCTTTCCTGTTACTGGCGTTATTAAGCTTTCGCGCCGCCGCGGCGGACACGTTACTGGTGCTGGGCGACAGCCTGAGCGCGGGCTATCGTATGGCGGCGGACGCCGCATGGCCTGCGCTGCTGAACGATAAATGGCAGCAGCGCGACGTGCGCGTGGTCAACGCGAGCATCAGCGGCGACACCGCTCAGCAGGGGCTTTCGCGCCTGCCTGCGCTGCTTAAACAGCATCAGCCGCGCTGGGTGCTGATTGAGCTTGGCGGCAACGACGGTCTGCGCGGTTTTCCGCCGGATACGCTTTCCGCCACGCTCAGGAAAATCATAGAACAGGTTAAAACCGCGGGCGCGGAGCCGCTGCTGATGCAGATCCGCCTGCCAGCGAACTACGGACGCCGCTACAATCAGGCGTTTGAAGCGATTTACCCGGAACTGGCGCAATCTTTTTCCATCCCCCTGCTGCCCTTTTTTATGGAAGAGGTTTACCTCAAACCGCAGTGGATGCAGGACGATGGCATTCATCCCAATCGCGACGCCCAGCCGTTTATTGCCGACTGGATGGCGCAGCGACTGGCCCCTTTAGTTAAACACGACTCATAACCCTGCGGGGCGCTGAGCGGGTAAAGTTATGCAAAAATCACTCTTAATTACAGGATGTTCCAGCGGTATTGGTCTTGCCTGCGCGCACGAGCTGCGCCGTCAGGGCTTTCAAATCCTTGCGGCCTGCCGCAAGCCGGACGATGTGGCGCGGATGAATACGCTGGGGTTCATCGGCATTGAACTCGATCTCGACTCCCCGCAGAGCGTGGAGGCCGCCGCGCAGGAGGTGATTCGCCTGACGAATAACCGCCTGTACGGGATTTTCAATAACGGCGGCTACGGCGTGTACGGTCCGCTCTCAACCATCAGCCGCGCGCAGATGGAACAGCAGTTCTCGACGAACTTTTTCGGCGCGCATCAGCTCACCATGCTGCTGCTGCCCGCGATGCTGCCGCACGGCGAAGGGCGCATCGTCAATACCAGTTCGGTCATGGGGTTAATTTCAACCCCCGGACGCGGCGCCTATGCCGCCAGCAAATATGCGCTGGAGGCGTGGTCTGACGCGCTGCGCATGGAGCTGCGCTACAGCGGCGTGAAGGTGAGCCTGATTGAGCCCGGCCCTATTCGCACGCGCTTTACGGAAAACGTCAACCAGACGCAGGCGGATAAACCGGTCGAAAACCCCGGCATCGCCGCGCGTTTTACACTCGGCCCGGAGGCGGTCGTCGCCAAAGTGCGCCATGCTTTTGAGAGCCCGAATCCGCGTATTCGCTATCCGGTCACGCTGGTGACGCATGCGGTAGGCATACTCAAACGGCTACTGCCGACGCGAATCATGGACAAAATTTTACACGGGTAAGTTGAAGACGAGCGCCCTGCCCCCATGTAAAAAGGAAATCGACAACAGAGAGTGACTCATGTCCGAACAGAATATTATCAACCTCAGCGAAGCGAACCTGCACCAGATCCTGGAGCAATCCATGACGGTGCCGGTGCTCTTCTATTTCTGGTCCGATCGCAGCCAGCACTGCCAGCAGCTGACGCCGGTGCTGGAGAAACTGGCGAACCAGTATCAGGGCCAGTTTATTCTCGCGAAAGTGGACTGCGATAACGAACAGGCCATCGCCGCGCAGTTTGGCCTGCGCGCCATCCCGACGGTCTATCTGTTCAGCCAGGGGCAGCCGGTGGACGGCTTCCAGGGCCCGCAGCCGGAAGAAGCGATCCGCGCGCTGCTGGACAAAGTGCTGCCGCGTGAAGAAGAGCTGAAAGCGCAGGAAGCGATGGCGCTGATGCAGGAAGGCAAACATCTTGAAGCGCTGCCGCTGCTGAAAGAGGCCTGGCAGATGTCGAACCAGGCGAGCGAAATCGGCCTGCTGCTGGCGCAGGCACAAATAGCGCTTAACCGCTCCGAAGACGCCGAAGCGGTGCTGAAAACCATTCCGTTGCAGGATCAGGACACCCGCTATCAGGGCCTGGTGGCGCAGATAGACCTGCTGAAACAGGCGGCGGACACGCCGGAGATCCAGCAGCTGCAACAGCAGGTGGAGCTACACCCGGATGACGCGCAGCTCGCCAGCCAGCTTGCGCTGCAACTGCATCAGGTCGGCCGTAACGAAGAGGCGCTGGAATTACTTTTCGACCACCTGAAGAAAGATCTTAACGCCGCCGACGGTCAGGCGCGTAAAATGCTCCAGGAAATCCTGGCCGCGCTGGGCACCGGTGACGCGCTGGCGTCAAAATATCGCCGTCAGCTCTACTCTCTGCTTTACTGATTCCCACCGGCAAGGATGCCGTGACGTTCCCCTGCCAGATTCGGGCGCTGCGCCCGGCGCTGGCAGGCGGTAGAATAGTCGCTATTGCACACAACAGGAGGTTGGTTCGATGCTGTTTATTATCCCCGTACTTATTTTCGTCGCGCTGGTTATCGTTATGGCTGGCGTCAAAATCGTGCCGCAGGGTTTCCAGTGGACGGTGGAACGCTTTGGCCGCTATACCAAAACCCTTCAGCCTGGCCTGAATCTCGTGGTGCCGTTTATGGATCGCGTGGGCCGCAAAATCAACATGATGGAGCAGGTGCTCGATATCCCGTCGCAGGAGGTTATCTCTAAAGATAACGCCAACGTCACTATCGACGCCGTCTGCTTTATTCAGGTGATCGACGCGCCGCGCGCGGCGTATGAGGTGAGCAACCTGGAGCTTGCCATCATCAACCTGACGATGACCAACATCCGTACCGTGCTGGGCTCGATGGAACTGGACGAAATGCTGTCGCAGCGTGACAGCATCAACACCCGCCTGCTGCACATTGTCGATGAAGCCACCAACCCGTGGGGCATCAAAGTCACGCGTATCGAAATCCGCGACGTGCGCCCGCCCGCCGAGCTTATCGCCTCGATGAACGCCCAGATGAAAGCCGAACGTACCAAACGCGCCTATATTCTGGAGGCCGAAGGCGTGCGCCAGGCAGAGATCCTCAAAGCCGAAGGCGAAAAACAGTCGCAGATCCTCAAAGCGGAAGGCGATCGCCAGTCGGCGTTCTTGCAGGCGGAAGCCCGTGAGCGTTCGGCCGAGGCGGAAGCGCGCGCCACGAAAATGGTTTCCGAAGCGATCGCTGCGGGCGATATTCAGGCGGTGAATTACTTTGTGGCGCAGAAATATACCGACGCGCTGCAGCAGATTGGCTCTTCCAGCAACAGCAAAGTGGTGATGATGCCGCTGGAGGCCTCAAGCCTGATGGGTTCGATAGCCGGGATCGCCGAACTCATGAAAGAGAGCGGCAACGAGCGTAAACGCCCATGATGACCCTTATCCTCTCTCACCCTCACGTCTTCTGGCTCTGTCTGGGCGGACTGCTGCTGGCGGCGGAAATGCTCGGCGGCAATGGCTTTCTGCTCTGGAGCGGCGTGGCGGCGGTAGCGACCGGGCTGCTGACCTGGCTTCTGCCGCTGGGCTGGGAGTGGCAGGGCGTGAGTTTCGCGCTGTTCATGCTTATCGCCGTCTGGCTCTGGTGGCGCTGGCTGTCGCGTCGCGCGCAGCCGCGACCTGACAACGCGCTGAACCAGCGCGGCCAGCAGCTGATCGGACAGCGCTTTACGCTGACGCAGGCGCTGGAGAATGGCCGCGGGCAGATCACCGTCGGTGATAGCGTCTGGCCGGTCGTGGCGAGCAGCGATTTACCGGCAGGTACAGTTGTTGAAGTGGTCGCGCTCGACGGCATTCGCCTGCGCGTGCAGGCGAGCCGGACGCAATAGCCGATTCTCGCAAGACAGCACTGTTCAATAAAAGCCTGTTCGGGCATGATCCGGACAGGCTTTTTTACAAAATATTCACAAGGAAACGACGTTATGACGCTACGACTGACAGGGATCGCCCTCGCGCTGCTGACGCTGCCCACGCTCTGCGCGCAGGCCTCTTCTGATATTGAAGACTGCACGTGGGGCACGCCGGGCTGCGTTCTGCAAGGCGAGCCCTGGCTTAATGTGAATAACGATACCCGCGACAACCTGATTCGCATGATAAGCGAGCAGAAACATTTCGCGCTGCCGGTCTGGCCGCTGCCCGCCGACACGCGCACCACCCGCGATTACCACTTCGGCTATCACGAAGAAGATGTCACGGAAACTGCCACGCCCGGCACCGCCGCAGGCGATGCGCCGGACCCGCTGGCGACGCTGCTGACCAGCATGCATCTTGACCCGGCCGCCGCGACGCTCAGCGACGCCGACCGTGAAAACCGTTTTGTCTCCAATAATTCGCAGAGCGTCATCGCGTTTCTGACCGCGCTGAATAATGAGAAATCGCTGACCGACGCGCAGCGTCAACACCTGGCGCAGGCGCGTCTGAGTATTTATCAGGCGCCTGACAGCACGCCCGACAGCCTCAACGCGCCGCAGGGTTCTGCTGCCGCTGCGTTCGATGAATATCTTGGCGCGGCGAGCGCGTTTTATCAGGGCGACTACCCCGCCGCGACGGAACGCTTTAGCGCGCTTAAAGCCAGCAGCCAGCCGTGGGTGGCGCAGACCGCCGCCTATATGCTGATGCGCGTGGCGCTTAACCAGAGCAGCGCCGCGGCGGTGGACGATGATTACGGCCTGTTTGATACCACTAAAATCGACAAAACCGCCGCGCGCCAGGCGCTCGCTTATTCTGAGGCGTACCTGAAAGCCTGGCCGGAGGGCGACTACGCTGACTCCGCACGCGGCATGCAGCGACGCATCTACTGGTATCTCCAGGACTGGGACGCGCTGGCCCCGCGCTACGAGCAGGCGCTGAAAGCGGCACCGGACGCCGACGCCCTGCGCGCGCTGCTTTTAGAGAACGACACCAAACTGCAAAGCAAAGACGCCAGCGGCGACATCTTTTTTGTCAGCAGCCCGGACGCGCCGCTGCTCACCTTTACCCAGACGCTGCGCTGGCTGCGCGAAAATGAACGTAAAGCCGACAAAAACCCGCACGTGACGCGCCAGATGCTCGACGATTACAAACCCATCTATGAAAAAGCGGGGCTGATGCCGCTGTGGAATTACCTGCAAAACGCCTGGCTCTTCTGGCAGCAGCAGGATTACGCGGCCGTCGTGGCGGCGATTAAGCCTGCCGACAGCGTGCCGCAGAACGATATTCTCGCCTTCAGCGAGCAGGTGTTGTACGGCGACGCGCTGGGCGCGCAAAAGCAGTGGGCCGCCGCGCGCGACCACTGGCAGCGCCTGCTGAAATCCGCCAAACCGGGCGCTGAACAGCAGCTATTGCAGATGAAACTGGCGGCCGCGCTGGTTGAAAACAACGAAACGGCGGCGATTTTCGCGCCGCAAAGTCTGGTGACGGGCCTGCGCTACCGCTCGCTGGTGCTGAAAACCAGAGCGCCGCTGGATCTTCTTAAAGATCAGGCGCTGCACGGCATGAACAACGAAGAGCGCACCATTGCGCTGCACACGCTGCTTACACGCCATCTGACCGAAGGCCGTTATCAGGATTATCTCCAGGACAAAGCGCTGGCAGGCGATCTCAAACCGCTGGATGAGAAGGCATACGGTGACGTCAGCCTGACCATTTTCAACTGGAAAGGCGACGATGTGGCGAAAGGCTACGCCTGCAGGCCTCTCGACGAGACCGCGAAAACGCTGGCGGCTCACCCGGACGACAGCCACGCGCTGAACTGTCTCGGCGAGTTTTTCCGCCTGACGGGCGCGCAGGTCAACCCGTGGGGCGACAGCGGCGGCAACAGTACGCTCGATACCGTGACCCGCACCGAACACCCGGTCGGGCTGCCGAATCGTCAGCACTATTACCAGCAGGTGATCGCCAACCCGAAAGCCGAGCCGGAAGATAAAAGCTATGCGCTGTACCGCGCCGTGATGTGCTATGCGCCGTCAGGGTATAACGACTGCGGCGGCGAGGATGTCGATAAAGCGACGCGCAAAGCCTGGTTCGGGCAGCTTAAGAAAAACTGGCCGGGAAGCCCATGGGCGCAGCAGCTCAAATATTACTGGTAAGCCTGCTGCTGGCGACAACGAGCGCGTGGGCGCAGGCGACGCGGGCGAATGACGCCGACTACCGGGCCTTCTGGCTCTGGTCTGGCGTCAGGCCGTCTGCGGCGCTGCGTGAGGCTGAGGTTATCTACCTGCATCAGGGCGATGTGGTCACGCGCCAGGGCAAGCCCGCGTTTGTGCGCCTCGGCCAGCCGGTGGCGCGCCTGCGCGCGCCTGCGCTCTGGCTTACCGTGCGGCTTGAGCGGCTCGATCTCAGCGATGAGATGCTCGACACGCTGGCCCGCCTGCCCGTGCGCTGGGCGCAGGCGGGAAATCCGGTGACCGGGTTACAGATTGATTTTGACGCAGCGACCCGGCGCATCGGGGATTATGGCCAGTTTTTAACGCGGCTGCGGGCGCGACTGGATGGCCGTTTCGCGCTCGGCGTGACAGGGCTGCTCGACTGGGCGCAGACCGGCAGCGTCGCGCAGCTTAACGCCCTGCCGGTGGATGAACTGGTGGTGCAGACTTATCAGGGTCGCCACACGGTGCCGGGCTACGCGCGCTATTTGCCCGCCCTGCTCGGCCTGCGCATTCCGTTTAAAATTGGCATCGCGCAGAATGGCGAGTGGGATAAGGCGCAGGAGAAAATCCTTGCGGCATCGCCCTGGTATCGCGGCGCGGTGATTTTCGTGATGAACGACGAGCGCTGATCTTACGCGTCAGCGCGTCGGTGGCAGCAGCCGGAAAGGTTATCGATAATCGGGCAGTCGGCGCTGTCATCCCCAGGACACGCGGCGGCGAGATCCAGCAACTGCTGGCGCATCGCCCGCAGGCTTTCGATATGGCTTTCGATTTCCGCCACCTTTTGCAGCGTGCGCGCTTTCACGTCCGCGCTGTGGCGCGCCGGATCGTTAAACAGATGCACCAGTTCGCGACACTCTTCCAGGTTAAACCCCACCAGCCGCGCCTGGCGCAGCAGCGTCAGTTCATCGATATGCCGCTGCGAATAGGTGCGGTAGCCGTTATCGCCGCGCAGCGGCGGCGTCACCAGCCCTTTCTCTTCGTAAAAACGAATCGCTTTGCTGGTCAGCCCGGTTTTTTTCGCCACATCGCTGATATTCACGTTTCCCCCTTCAGGCGTTTGAATGACGCCGTGCCGTAAAGCCCGGTGTTACTCCACCAGATTACGCATACATTGCCATGAATGCGATTTCCCGCGGTAATCCCGGCATTTCGCTAAGGGATTATAACGCACGACGTCCCGTAAAGGCTGGCAGAAAGTATCACAGGCCGGGTTAATGCTTCTGAATCACTTTTGTGCCGAGAAACCAGCCAGCAAAGGCACCGATCGCAGCCAGTAACGGCGTTCCCACCAGGAAAATCAGAAAGTTTTGCGACATTTGATCTTCACCCTGTATCGGCCCCACCACTACGCGACACACCACCGGCAAGATCAGCAGCATCAGCGCTGCGCCGCATACCGCCCCGATTGCAGCAAAAAGCGATAATTTCAGAAATTTCATAGCATTGTCCAGAATCCAAATTCTTTCGCGTGTACAAGAAGTTATTAGCGAGCCACGCTAACAGAAACGCCCTGCGCTTTCGCTCTCTTCTTCAATCCATACCGGACACATTGCCCAACTTTCTGGCGCTATCTGGACACTTTTTTACACGCGTCTTTCCATCTGCGATTTAAAACCTTGACCTTCCCCTTGATGGAAGGTTTACGCTTAACCACAGTCGAAAGCATTTCGTTTTCTGGTCAACCCGAGGCTGACCGCTTACTGAGGAGACAACGTATGTCAAACACCATAGAACTGGCCCTGGACGGGCTTTCCTGCGGACACTGCGTAAAACGGGTGAAAGAGAGCCTGGAGCAGCGCCCGGACGTTGAACGCGCGGATGTCACGATTGAACATGCAAGCGTCACCACCACTGCGCCTGCGGACGCCCTGATTGAGACGGTGAAACAGGCCGGTTACGACGCGACGCTCGCACACCCAAAGGCTAACCCGCTGACAGAGTCATCAACCCCGTCGGAAGCACTGACAGCGGCGCAACCTGAGCTTCCGGCAGCGGATAACGCCGACGATGACGACAGCCGACAGCTGCTTATCAACGGCATGAGCTGCGCCAGTTGCGTGAGCCGCGTTCAGAACGCCCTGCAAGGGGTGGCGGGCGTCACGCAGGCACGGGTGAATCTGGCGGAGCGCACGGCGCTGGTGATGGGCCATGCCTCCGCCGCTGATTTAATCGCGGCGGTTGAAAAAGCGGGCTACGGCGCAGAGGCTATCGATGACGACGCCGAACGCCGCGAGCGCCAGCAGCAGACCGCGCAGGCGGCTATGAAACGCTTTCGCTGGCAGGCGGCGCTGGCGCTTGCCGTCGGCATTCCGGTGATGATCTGGGGCATGTTCGGCGACAACATGATGGTCACTGACGCCAACCGTTCGCTCTGGCTGGTCATTGGGCTTATCACGCTCGGCGTGATGGTTTTCGCGGGCGGTCATTTCTATACCAGCGCCTGGAAAAGCCTGCGCAACCGCAGCGCGACGATGGATACGCTGGTGGCGCTCGGCACCGGCGCGGCCTGGCTCTACTCCATGAGCGTCAACCTCTGGCCGCAGCATTTTCCGATGGAAGCGCGCCATCTCTATTACGAAGCCAGCGCCATGATTATTGGTCTGATTAATCTTGGTCATATGCTGGAGGCGCGCGCCCGCCAGCGTTCATCGAAGGCGCTGGAGCGCCTGCTGGATCTGACACCGCCGGTTGCGCGCGTCGTCACGCCGGAAGGCGAAAAAAGCGTACCGCTGGCGGAAGTGACGCCGGGCATGACGCTGCGCCTCACCACCGGCGATCGCGTGCCGGTGGACGGCGACATTACCGACGGCGAAGGCTGGTTTGACGAAGCGATGCTGACCGGCGAGCCGGTGCCGCAGCAAAAAGCGGCAGGTGACGCCATTCACGCGGGCACCGTTGTGCAGGATGGCAGCGTGCTGTTTCGCGCCGCCGCGGTGGGCAACCATACCACGCTGTCGCGCATTATTCGCATGGTGCGCCAGGCGCAGAGCAGCAAGCCGGAAATCGGCAAGCTGGCCGACCGCATCTCCGCGGTTTTTGTTCCGGTCGTGGTGCTGATTGCGCTGTTCAGCGGCGCGGTCTGGTATTTCGCAGGCCCGGCCCCGCAGATCGTCTATATGCTGGTGATTGTCACCACGGTGCTGATTATCGCCTGCCCCTGCGCGCTGGGCCTTGCCACGCCGATGTCGATTATCTCTGGCGTCGGGCGCGCGGCGGAGTTTGGCGTGCTGGTGCGTGACGCCGACGCGCTGCAACGCGCAAGCGACGTCGACACGCTGGTGTTCGACAAAACGGGTACGTTAACCGAAGGCAAACCGCAAGTGGCGGCCATCGCCACCACGGGCGACATCACCGAAGCGGACGCGCTGCGCCTCGCCGCCGCGCTGGAGCAAGGCTCCAGCCACCCGCTCGCGCGCGCCATTATCGAACGTGCCAGCGGCGCAGAACTTCCCGCCGTCAGTGGTTTTCGCACGCTGCGCGGGTTGGGCGTTAGCGGTGAGGCAGCGGGGAAAACGCTGCTGCTTGGTAATCAGGCGTTACTGGAGGAAAACGGTATCGCGACCGACGCGCTGCGCGATGAGGCGCAGCGTCAGGCAAGCCTTGGTGCCACACCGGTACTGCTGGCGGTGAACGGTACGCTGGCGGCCCTCTTAGCTATTCGCGACCCGCTGCGTGAGGACAGCGCCGATGCCCTGGCGCGCCTGCACCGCGACGGCTACCGGCTGGTGATGCTGACCGGCGACAACGCCGTCACCGCGAACGCTATTGCCCGCGAGGCGGGCATTGATGAAGTGATTGCAGGCGTCCTGCCAGATGGCAAAGCGCAGGCGATTCAGAAGCTTCAGCAGGCGGGCCGCAAAGTGGCGATGATTGGCGACGGCATTAACGACGCCCCGGCGCTGGCCCAGGCGGAAGTGGGGATCGCGATGGGCGGCGGCAGCGATGTGGCTATTGAAACCGCCGCGATCACGCTGATGCGCCACAGCCTGACGGGGGTCGCCGACGCGATGGCGATTTCCAAAGCAACGCTTGGCAATATGAAACAGAACCTGCTCGGGGCCTTTATCTATAACGCGCTCGGCATTCCCGTGGCGGCAGGCGTGCTGTGGCCGCTGACCGGCACCCTGCTGAACCCGGTGGTCGCAGGCGCGGCGATGGCGCTCTCATCGATTACCGTCGTCAGTAACGCCAACCGGCTGCTGCGGTTTAACCCGAAAAAATAAGCGCAAGCCCGCTCCGGCGGGCTTTTTTATGGCCGCAACACAGTGATGCAGATTCGGAAAATCAGCCAGGTTGCCCGCTACGCCGTTTCCCCTGCGCCAGCCATAGTATTTATTACACCGCACCTGAGCCCGGCATTACCGTGCTCGCCGTGTTGCACCACAGTCGCCTGCCTGCCGGTGAACGCTCCGCCCGGAGGATTTGACCCCCTCTCGTTTGCACCCGCCCCGCCTGCGCGTTAGCATGGCTTTTTACGTCAGGGGAAGTGGTTATGGGCCTGTTACGTCGTCTGCGCACCTGGTTTGACACGCTGCGCCCCGGTTATCCGTGGCCGGCGGTGGATATTACGCTGCCCGGCGGGCGCTACCTGCACCTGGTCGGCAGTATTCATATGGGCACCGCGGATATGGCGCCGCTTCCCGCGCGTCTCGTGGAAAAACTGCGGCGCGCCGACGCGCTGATTGTCGAAGCCGATATTCGCGGCGATAGCTCGCCCTTTGGCGATCCGCCGCCCTGCCCGCCGCTCTGTGAGCGTCTCGACGAGGCGCTGTTTCTCCAGCTTGAAAAGCTTATCGACGATTTGGCGCTGCCGCTCTCCCGGCTCGATACGCTGCCGCTCTGGCAGGTGGCGCTGATTTTACAGGCGCACCAGGCGCAGCGCCTCGGCCTGCGGCCCGATTTCGGCATCGATTATCAGCTCTTAAACGCCGCGCAGACGCACCAGGTGAAAGTGAGCGAACTGGAGGGCGCACAGAGTCAGGTGGAGCTGCTGCGTCGCCTGCCGCAGGACGGTCTGGCGCTGCTTGAAGATACACTGACCCACTGGCACACCAACGCGCGTCTGTTGCAGATTATGATGGGCTGGTGGATGGCGCGTCCGCCCGAGGCGGCAGGCAGCATCGCGCTGCCGAACACGTTCAGCGCCGAGCTTGGCGATATGCTGATGCAGCAGCGTAACCGGCAGTGGCATCACTACCTGCTCTCGCTGCCGCCGGGGCGTTACGTGGTCGCCGTCGGCGCGCTGCATCTTTACGGCGAAGATAACCTGCCGGCGATGTTTCGCGCCTCTTAAAAAGAAGGCCAGTATCGCTACTGGCCCGTCAAAGAGGAACTTTTCGTTATTGTCGTTATGCCGCCCGCGACGGCGGACGGTTGCGGCGATTGTCGCGCAAACCATCCACGCTGCCAATATAATCCCGCAAGCTGATACAATTTTTTCGCCCCTGTCTGGCGCTATGCTGTGCCGACAGGTCACAGAAATGGGAAAGGAAACATGACGCCCGCGGTTAATCTACTCGAAAAAAATAAGATAGCTTTTACGCTGCATGCCTATGAGCACGACCCGAATGAAACCAACTTCGGCGATGAAGTGGTGCGCAAGCTCGGGCTTAATGCAGAGCAGGTCTATAAAACGCTGCTGGTGGCGGTGAATGGCGATATGAAACATCTGGCCGTCGCCGTCACACCAGTCGCCACACAGCTGGATTTGAAAAAGGTCGCGAAGGCGCTCGGCGCCAAAAAAGTGGAAATGGCGGACCCGATGATAGCGCAGCGCACCACCGGGTATCTGGTAGGCGGCATCAGCCCGCTCGGGCAGAAAAAGCGCCTGCCGACGCTGATTGACGCGCCCGCCCGCGACTTCCCGACCATTTATATCTCCGGCGGCAAGCGCGGGCTGGATATCGAACTGGCGGCGGCGGATTTAGCGAAACTGCTGAACGCGCAGTTCGCCGATATCGCCCGCCGCGACTGATTACTGCCAGCTCACTTCGCCTTTCGGCTCAAAGGCGTTTACATCCAGCGGCGAACTCTGCTGGATGTACTGCTTCAGCACTTCAGCATCCACAAAACCGGTATTCACGTAACCCGGCTTTTTATCGATGGGCGGATAACCGTCGCCGCCGGTCGCGTTAAAGCTGAGCGTCGCCATACGATAGGTTTTCGCCGGATCGACCGGTTCGCCTTTGATTTTGACATCATTCAGCGTGCCGCCAGAGGCCGTAAAGCTTACGTTGGCGAATTGCGGATACGCGCCGGAATCTGGTTTTTTCTGCGCGACAGCGGTCAGGTACTCCAGCACCTCTTTACCCGTCATATCGACATACACCAGCGTATTACCGAACGGCTGAACCTTGAGCACGTCTTTATAGGTAATATCGCCGCCTTCGATGGAATCACGAATGCCGCCGCCGCTCATGACCGCGAAATCCGCGCCGGTGCGGGCTATCTGGGCGTTAAGAATTAAGTGGCCCATGCTGGTCTGCACAAAACGCACTTTGCTGCGATCGCCTTCAAGCCGCCCGTTGACGCTGCCGATTTTGACCATCAGCTGCGCCTGCCCCTTTTTCTGGAATGGCGTCAGCAGCGAGAGCATCTGCGGGTTCTCCGGGATCTGCGGCGTGTAGAGCACGCGCTCGGTCTGGCCGTTATCCCAGGTCACTTTTTTCTTCAGGTTGATGGGGATGAGCTGATAGCGCACCAGCTTCATTTCGCCATTGCGGAACTGGAAATCCGCGCGGCCGACATATTTGCCCCACTCATGCGCCTGCACAATCCAGGTGCCGTTCTGCCGATCCGGCGCGCACGGCGTGCCCGGCACGTAATCCACCTGTTTTTTATTCTCTGACGCCATACAGACCGGATCCTGTGAGTGACCGCCCACAATCATCGTCAGCGCGCCTGCCGGCAGCGCGCGCGCCAGCTCGACATCCCCCGGCGCGTTAGAGCCGTGATCGCCGTTATCGTAATGACCCATATGGGTGGCGGCGATGATGACGTCCGGTTTTTCATTCTGCTGCAGCTCCTGAATCACCAGTTTCGCTTCGTCGGCAGGCTTGCGGAATTCGATATCGGTGAAATATTCCGGATTGCCGATTTTCGCGGTGTCGTCGGTCGTTAACCCGATCACCGCGATTTTAATGCCCTGCGGTTTAAAAATCGCCCAGGGTTTAAAGAGGCGCTCATTGGTGCTTTTCTGATAGATGTTGGCGGAGAGCAGCGGGAATTTGGCCCACTTTTCCTGCTGGCGCAGCACGCTCAGCGGGTTGTCGAACTCATGGTTGCCGACGGCCATCGCGTCATAACCAATCAGATTCATGCCGCGAAAATCGGGCTCGGCGTCCTGTAAGTCAGATTCCGGCACACCGGTGTTGATATCGCCGCCGGAGAGCAACAGCACGCTGCCGCCCTGCGCGGTGACTTCACGCCGTACGCTGTCCACCAGCGTCTTCTGCGCCGCCAGACCATATTCGCCATATTCGTTGCGCCAGAAATGACCGTGATGATCGTTGGTGTGCAAAATGGTGATGTTATACGTTTTATCCTGCTCCCAGGCGGATGCCCCGCCGCTCAGCAGGCTAAGCCCCGCCAGCAGCGCGACAGCCAACCCTTTTCTGGCTAACCCCATGACAACTCTCCCTATCCTTAACGTGAATGCTGAAATTACAGCGCCTGCCGAACATACTCAACTTTGTTTTCAGATTTGCGACTTTCCTCAAAACCACAGCGTAACGGCAAGCAAGGTTTATGCCTTGTTACAAAAGCGGCGATTTAATGGCTCACAAACAAAAAAAGGTCTCTGCACGGCAAATTCACTGAATTGCTATCACCTTACGTTCATCTTGTCGTCAAAAAAGCGCCATTTTTCATCTGGGCAGCGTTATCAAAGCGTCGTTTACTTTTTCCTTTCGTAAAACACGTACTTTTGTCAGTGAAAGCACAAAATGGCCCTACCTGTTATCCGCATATCTTCTCGGTTTGTTCCTGATAATATGGATTTCCGCGCCCGGTTCGCATTTTTTGCTCTTAATGAGCGATTTCAGAAAGTTTTCGCTAATAAACTGCCCCGCGCTGCCGAAAATTGTCATAAACTGTTACGAGTTGCACGCAAAACATCCGGTGTATCACATTCAACGAAAGGAGACGGAATGCATCACGCCACACCGCTTATCACCACACTTGTCGGTGGCCTTGTTCTGGCCTTTATTCTCGGTATGCTCGCCAACCGGCTGCGTATCTCACCGCTGGTGGGATACCTGCTCGCAGGCGTGGTGGCCGGGCCGTTTACGCCCGGTTTTGTCGCGGATACAAAGCTTGCGCCGGAGCTGGCGGAGCTTGGCGTGATCCTGCTGATGTTCGGCGTGGGTCTGCATTTTTCTCTGAAGGATTTGATGACGGTAAAGTCTATCGCCATTCCCGGCGCGATTTTGCAGATAGCCGTGGCGACGCTGCTGGGCGCCGGGCTCTCCACCTTCCTCGGCTGGTCGCTGATGACCGGCATTGTGTTCGGTCTGTGTCTTTCTACCGCCAGTACCGTGGTGCTGCTGCGCGCGCTTGAAGAGCGGCAGTTGATAGAGAGCCAGCGCGGGCAGATAGCCATCGGCTGGCTTATCGTTGAAGATCTGGTGATGGTGCTGACGCTGGTGCTGCTGCCTGCCGTCGCCGGGATGCTGGAGAAAGGCGATCTCGGTCTTGCGACGCTGAGCCTCGATATGGGCATTACGCTTGGCAAAGTCATTGCGTTTATCGCGCTGATGATGCTGGTGGGCCGCCGCCTGGTGCCGTGGATCCTGGCGCGCAGCGCCGCCACCGGCTCGCGGGAGCTGTTTACGCTTGCGGTGCTGGCGCTGGCGCTCGGCATTGCCTTCGGCGCGGTTGAGCTGTTTGACGTCTCATTCGCGCTGGGCGCGTTCTTCGCTGGCATGGTGCTGAACGAATCGGAGCTGAGCCACCGCGCCGCGCACGATACGCTGCCGCTGCGCGACGCCTTTGCGGTGCTGTTTTTCGTCTCGGTCGGGATGCTGTTCGACCCGATGATTCTGGTTCAGCAACCGCTGGCGGTGCTGGGCACGCTGCTGATTATCCTGTTCGGCAAGTCGATTGCCGCGTTTGCGCTGGTGAAGCTGTTCGGCCACTCGCGCCGTACCGCGCTGACGATTGCGGTGAGCCTCGCGCAGATCGGTGAGTTCGCCTTTATCCTGGCCGGGCTTGGCATGGCGCTGGATCTGCTGCCACAGGACGGGCAGAACCTGGTGCTGGCGGGCGCGATCCTTTCCATTATGCTTAACCCGGTGCTGTTTGTGCTGCTGGAGCGTTTCCTGTCGCGTCACGACGAGCTGGAGGAGCAGACGCTGGAAGAGGCGATGGAAGAGGAACAGCAGAACCCGGTGGATATCTGCAATCACGCGCTGCTGGTGGGCTATGGCCGCGTCGGCAGCCTGCTTGGCGAGAAGCTTATCGCCGAGGGTATTCCGCTGGTTGTGGTGGAAACCTCACGCACCCGCGTCGAGGCATTGCGGGAGCGCGGCGTTCGCGCGGTGCTTGGCAATGCCGCCAACGAGCAGACGATGACGCTGGCGCATCTCGACTGTGCGCGCTGGCTGCTGTTGACCATCCCGAACGGTTATGAAGCCGGTGAAATCGTCGCTGCCGCGCGTGAGAAGCGCCCGGATATCGAAATCATCGCCCGCGCGCATTATGACGACGAGGTGGATTACATCACCGAGCGCGGCGCGAATGAGGTGGTGATGGGCGAGCGGGAAATCGCAAGCACGATGCTGCGTATGCTCGATAAGCCCGAGCAGGCGCAGGAGATTTTGAGCCACAGTTGATGGGCGGGAAGGCGTGCGTGACGGTGAAAAAGGTGGGTGCGGCTTTGCCTTACCCACCCTACAAAAAACATGGCCGTTAACCGTAGGGCGGGTAAGCGTGAGCACACCCGCAATAACATTAACGCTCCCAGTGATGGTAAAAAGGTGGGTGCGGCTTTGCCTTACCCACCCTACAAAACCAGGCCGTTAACCGTAGGGCGGGTAAGCGTTAGCGCACCCGCCATAACATTAACGGTTATCGTCTCCAGAAAAAAAGTGTGTGCGGCTACGCCTTACCCACCCTACAAAAAACCAGGCCGTTAACCGTAGGGCGGGTAAGCGTGAGCGCACCCGCCATAGCGTAACGGTTAACGCTCCCAGAAAAAAGGTGGGTGCGGCTGCGCCTTACCCCCCCTACAAAAAACAGACCGTTAACCGTAGGGCGGGTAAGCGAATGCGCACCCGCCATAACGTAACGGTTAACGCTCCCAGTACGCCTCTTCGAGGCTATCTTCGCGTTCCGGCAGGCCGCGCGTCAGACGCGGCGAATGCTGGTTCAGCACCTGATAACTCACGCGGTTCGCGTATTTACACACCTGCGCCAGCGACGAATAGGTCAGCCAGGCGTATTTATGCTTGCTGGAGTTCGGCACGTTGGTACGGTGATAATTATTGGCGGTAATATCATGCAGCAGCGCCGCCAGCGCGCCGTCGCCGGCACCGTTGGTGTTCATTATCTTCTCCGGCCCACCCATGTACGGGGCGATATGGGAGAAAATACGCAGCGGCTTTTCACAATCTTTAAAGCGCATCGCGCGGCTGAATTCATACTGGTTGAACTCGGCGATCGCGCCCGGCAGCAGCGGATGCTGGGTTTTGCGCTTGCCTTCCTCTTCGGTAAAGCCCGCCATATAAAGCCCGACCGGCCCGGCGGTGCAGAGCACCAGATCCACCCAGTCGAGCGCCTTATCCGACGCCAGCAACGGATCGCTTTCGCCCGTCAGCGCCTCGCCCTCTTCTTCGTTCATCGCGAGAATCGACACGTGCTCTTTCAGGAAATCGCGCCACCACTGCGGGTTATCGGCAATCACATATTTGGTACCGAGCGTCAGCACCACCGGCACGTTATGCTTTTTGGCGTAACGAATGGCGGTCATGGTGGCCTCCGGCATCGGCTCGCCGGGTTTGCAGCGCACCAGATAGGAGGTCAGCACCAGCGCCGACGCGCCGGCAATCACCTCTTCCGGGATGCTCTCAGGGCGCAGCTGGTTCATCTGGCCTGGGCTGATGGCGAAGGTGCGCTCGCCCTGCTCGCTTATCAGCGTGAAGCAGCGGCCAATCGCGCCGTCGACGCCCTGGAGATAGTTCAGATCGGTACGGCTTGAGGTGTTACAGAGATAACGGTAGGCGTAGCTGCCAATCTGTACGTTATTACACATGACGCCCAGCAGCACCGAGCGGTCGTCCGCCAGTACGGAGTAGTTGTGCATCGTGTTACCAATGGTGCCACCGGCAAACTGATGGGTGATGAGATTTTCACGCACCAGCTCCTGGTACAGCGCTTCGGCGACATCGTCTTCAATCACCAGCGAATGGCCGAGACTCAGCCCGTAGCGTTCGATAAAGGCGTCATCCACGCGGGCTTCGATATCCACCAGCGTCTGGTCGATACCCACCACCCAGGAGGCGCTGACATCGGATTCAGGTTGAATTTGTTGCAGGAGCGGATCGCGGTCGCTGACGGGAAAATAGTGTTTGGACTTACGTTTGCCGGGAAATTTCATGGTATTGCGTGCGGGTAGCTAATCAGGCGGGGAATGGTAGCACACTACCCGCCCCGCGCGCGATTAACGGTAACGGTCGACAAGCTCCTTCATCATCGCGATATGCGCAGGCTCATCATTAAGTGCCGGAATGTATTCGTACTTTTCACCGCCCGCCTCGATAAAAATCTCGCGGTTCTGCTCGGCGATCTCTTCGAGCGTCTCCAGGCAATCCGAGGAGAAGCCCGGACACATCACCTGAATATGCTTCACGCCTTTCTCGCCCAGCATCTTCATGGTTTCGTCGGTGTACGGCGTCAGCCACGGCTCGCGGCCAAAGCGCGACTGAAAGGTCATCATCACTTTTTCCGGCGCGATGCCAAGCGCCGACACCAGCTCGCGCGTGGTGTCGCGGCAGCGCTGCGGGTAGTCGTCGCCTTCATCGGCGTAACGCTGCGGAATGCCGTGGTAAGAGAGCAGCAGCAGATCCGGCTCGCCATGTTTTTCAAACGAGCGCTGTACTGACTGCGCCAGCGCGCTGATGTAAGCCGGTTCGCAGGCGTAATCGCGAATAAGGGTCATGGACGGCAGCTTACGGTAGCGGGCGGTAATGCGCGCCAGCTCATCCCATACGGCTGCCACGGTAGAGCAGGAGTATTGCGGATAGAGCGCGAGCACAATGATGTGATCGACATGCTGGTCAAGCAGCTTCTGCACGGCGCTGTCGAGCGACGGCTGGCCGTAGCTCATACCGAGCGCCACCGGCACATCGCCAAGCGCCGCGCTCAGCGCTTTCTCCTGGCGACGGCTGTAAACCATCAGCGGCGAGCCCTCTTCCATCCAGATGGACTTATAGAGTTTCGCCACGCGCGGCGAACGCAGCGGCAGAATAACGCCGCGCAACAGCGGCCACCAGATAAAACGCGGCACATCCACGACGCGCCGGTCGCTCAAAAACTGTTTTAAGTAACGCTTAACGGCTGCTGGCGTTGGCGCCTGCGGGGTGCCGAGATTGACTAATAAAACGCCGCTTTTCACTGACTGCATCACGGTTCCTCATTGATGTCCGGCGCGAACGGTGCGCCTCAGGAGACCTGCCGCACCGCTGCGAATGAAAATCATTGTAACGTAAAAGTTATTTATCGGAACCGATAACAGCAAAAGGCGTTAGCGCCGGTTTTCGGCCAGATGCCAGAGCGCCGCCACGTTGCGGGCGATGACGCGCAGATTGCGTTCAGCGTCATCCAGCGCCTCCTGAAGCGTGACGATGCGGTCAATCACCGAAAACGCGGCGTCAATGCCGTGCTCATGCACTATCTGATAATCGGGCGTCAGGCTACCCGCAATCGCCACCACCGGACGCTGAAACTGTTTCGCCACGCGCGCCACGCCAACAGGCGTTTTACCGTGAATGCTCTGGCTGTCGAGCCGCCCTTCACCGGTAATCACCAGATCCGCGTCGCGCACCGCCTGCGCAAGCCCCAGGGATTCAATAACAATCTCAATGCCGGGGCGCAGCTCTGCGTTCAGCATACCGAGCAGCGCAGCCCCCATGCCGCCCGCTGCCCCCGCCCCCGGCGCGCTGATAATCGCTTTGCCCGTCGCGGCTTCGAGCTGTTCGCCGAAGCGCCTGAGCGCGGTGTCCAGCTCCGACACCATTTCAGGCGTAGCCCCTTTTTGCGGCCCAAACACCGCCGACGCGCCCTTCTCACCGCACAGCGGGTTATCGACGTCGCAGGCGGCGGTCACGCTGACCTGCGCGAGGCGCGGGTCGAGTGCCGAGAGATCAAGCCGTTCCAGCCTGGCCAGCGCCGCACCGCCGGGTGCCAGCTCACGCCCTTCGCCATCGAGAAACCGCGCGCCCAGCGCCTGCATCATGCCCGCGCCGCCATCGTTGGTGGCGCTGCCGCCGATGCCGATGATAATCGCCTTCACGCCCCGCTCCAGCGCCGCGAGGATAAGCTCGCCGGTGCCGTAACTCGTGGTGATGCGCGGATCGCGCTGCGCGGTTGGCACCAGATGCAGACCGGAAGCCGCCGCCATTTCCACCACCGCCGTTTCACCGTCGCCCAGCAGGCCGAAAAAACTGTCGACTTTGTTGCCGAGCGGCGCGGTCACCGGCGTGGTGATGATCTGCCCGCCGGTCGCGGCGACCATCGCCTCGACGGTGCCTTCGCCGCCGTCCGCCATCGGCACACAGACGTAGTGCGCCTGCGGGTAGATCTCACGAAAGCCCGCTTCGATAGCCTTCGCGACATCCATTGCGCTCAGGCTTTCCTTAAATGAATCCGGTGCGATAACGATTTTTTTCAGGGTTGTCATAGTTTATTCCTTAAGCAGCAACACCCAGTACGCCGAACATCAGCGCTGAAATGGTGGCAATGGTGAAGCCCACCAGCGTTTCATACGGTAAAAGTTTAAGTCGTTCATGCACGGTCATCCCGACGCTGCCGCCGGTCGCGTGGAAAAAGCTGCCGTGCGGCAGATGATCGAGCACCGTCGCGCCCGCGTGGATCATCGCCGCCCCGGCAATGCCGCTGACGCCAAGCTCCAGCAGCGTATGGCTAAAGACGGCGGACGCCACGGCGGTGCCAGCGGTAGTGGACGCCGTCGCCATCGACATAAGCGTGCCGGAGAGCGGCGCCAGCAGCCACGCGGGCAGCCCGGTGTGGGTCAGCGTGTCGATAAGCACATCTTTAAGCCCTGAATTGGCGATGATGCCCGCCAGCGCCCCGGTGCCGAGCAGCATAATGGCGACCGGCGCCATGCGGCTTAAGCCTGAGACCATAAACGTATTGCACTGGCGCAGCCGCCCCATCAGCAGCGCGCCCGCAAGCCCGCCCGCCGGAAGCGCGATTAACGGGTCAACGGCGATGCCCGCGATCGGGCGCAACGACAACAACAGAATCGCTACCAGCGGCGCGCTGATGGCCGCGGCGAAACCCGGACGCGGGCCGGTATCCTGTACCGGTAGCTCTTGCTCGGTGACCCGGCTGCCTTTGTTGCTTAAGCGGTTCGCCAGAAAACAGGCCATCGCCAGACCAAACAGCCCCGGAATGACGCCCGCGAGCATTACGGAGGTGAGCGGCACATGGAAGTTATCCGCCGCGGCGATGGTATTCGGGTTTGGCGACATCACGTTACCCGCTTTGCCGCCGCCAATCATGGCAAGCAGGATAGCGATACGCGAGATGCCCGCGCGCTGAGCGATAGAGAGGGCGATGGGCGCGACGGTGATCACCGCCACATCGATAAACACGCCGACCGCCGTCAGGATAAGCGTCGCGATGGCGAGCGCCAGCAGGCTGCGCTTCTCGCCGACCTTGCGCACGATGGTTTCCGCGATGGTGTGCGCCGCGCCGGACTCAATCAGCACGCCCGCCAGCACGCCCGCCGCCAGAATGCGCATCACCGCATTGGTGATGCCCTGCGCGCCTTCAATCATCAGGCTGACCGTATGGACGAGATCCGCGCCGCCGACCAGGCCGCCTGCCAGCGCGCCCGCCAGCATGCCGTAAGCCGGTGGCACTTTACGCAGAATTAATACAATCGCGACGACCAGCGCCGTCAGCGCGCCAAGAGTGGATACCGTTGTCATTATTGTTTTCTCTTTGAGGTAAGGGTCTGGACAACATAGCGTCGCGCCGCAGGGAAAGCCTGAGCGAAACCCACAAAGAAAGCGTGCTGCCGCCCGCCTGCGTTTGTGGGTTTCTACAACTCACGCCTGTGTCAGCATCCCGACATAAAGCTGGAGGCAGTCAGATAACTGATTGATTTTAAGGCCAGTGATGGCCTCGATACGCTGTAGCCGATAGCGCAGGGTGTTGACGTGAATATGCAGCGCGCTCGCCGTCTGCGCCTGCTCACAGTTTCGGGAAAAATAGTGGCGCAGCGTCTGGCGCAGCACGCCTTTATCATCGTGTTCCGCCAGCCTGCGCCAGGGCGCGCCAAGCTCTTCGGCGCGCCAGTCGTCACCGAGATCGCAAAGCAACGCCGCCAGCGGATTTTCATCATAAACCAGCGTCTTGTGGCGAAGCTTAAGACGGCGCGCCATCGACTGCGTGGCCCGCGCCGCGCGCAGCGAACGGGACGGCCCCGCGTCGCCGGGGTAAAAGCCGCCCAGGATCAACCGCACGTTAAACCGCCCCTGCCAGAGCGCGTGCAGATGCTGCGCCTGGTGACGTTCCTGCTGCGGGCTCCACTGGCCGTTTTCCATGTTCGCCGGGCGCAGCATGACCATTTCGCTAAAACCGGTCATGGCGAACAGCGCATCGCGCGCCTCGCGCTCAAGCTCCGCGAGCAGTTCGCGCATCTGTTGCGGGTTGCCGTCGCGCAGTTCGATTATCCACGCGATACGCGGCACCGAGAGCGCGACGCCAAGCCAGGCGGCCATCGATTCGCGCGCCTCTGTGTCGCCGCCGCCTGCCAGCAGTTGTAGCGTGAGTTCTTCACGATAACGCTTCTCCCACTGGTTTTGCTCAAGCAGCGCCGCCTGCTCGACCATCAGTTCGGCCGCCATTTTTACCAGTTCGCCACAGGCGCGCACCTGCGAAGGCTCGCCGGAAATACCGATAACGCCAATCTGGCGCTGGCGAAAACAGAACGGCAGATTGATGCCAGGGCGCACGCCCTTCAGATGACGCGCGGTGGCGGCGTCTATCTCCACGACGCGGCTCTCGGCGAGCGCCAGCAGCGCCCCTTCGTGACGCTCCATCAGGCGCTGCGGATCGCCGGAGGCGATGATGACGCCGTGGCTGTCCATGACGTTAACCGGGTAGTCGATGATGCTCATGGCGCGCCGGACAATCAGCCGGGCGGTGGACTCATCCAGGAGCGGAGTCTGTCTGAACATGCGGGTTTCCTGTGTGTTGATCCGCAAACGTTATACGCCCTCAGGCAGGAAAATTTAAGGCGCAGGCGGCAAGGATGTGAGGCGCAGATAGCAAAACGCCGGGCTGAGCCCGGCGTTGGTCATATCTCTTCGGCTTAACCGAGGATTTTTTCGAGTTCGGCGCGCACGTCGCCAACGGCTTTGGTGCCGTCAACTTTGGCGTAACGGGTGTTGCCCGCTTCCGCTTCTTTGCGGTAGTAGCCGATCAGCGGCTCGGTCATCTCATGGTATTCCACCAGACGCTTACGCACGGTTTCTTCCTGATCGTCTTTACGCGTGGTCAGTTCTTCGCCGGTCACGTCGTCTTTGCCTTCCACTTTCGGCGGATTGAATTTGATGTGGTAAACGCGACCAGACGGCGCGTGAACGCGGCGGCCAACGATACGGTCGACAATCAGTTCATCCGGCACGTCGAATTCCAGCACGTAGTCAACGTTGATGCCCGCTTCCTTCATGGCGTCCGCCTGAGGAATGGTGCGCGGGAAACCGTCCAGCAGGAAACCGTTGCGGCAATCTTCCTGAGCGATACGCTCTTTGACCAGCGCAATTACCAGCTCGTCGGTAACCAGCTTGCCGGCGTCCATAATGTCTTTCGCCTGTTTACCCAGCTCAGAGCCAGATTTCACTGCCGCGCGCAGCATGTCACCGGTGGAGATTTGCGGAATGCCGTATTTCTCCATGATGAATTGTGCCTGAGTCCCCTTTCCTGCGCCCGGAGCGCCGAGCAGAATAATACGCATTGCGTAATTCTCCATACGTTTGCATTTTCACTACGTGATTGAAGCGAAAACCATACCATTAAAGGCGCTATGCCGACAACAAACGCGGCGGAAGGTGAATGGTTTCACCGGGGCGTGACGGGCAGAAAATGGCGTATGCGGTATAAAAAAGGCGGGCACGCGAGCGTGTCCGCCTTTTTATAAGTGATGGGATGAGGAAACATTTTACGATGGCGGGTGCGCTAACGCTTACCCGCCCTACGTTAATACAATGCCCTGGCTGTAGGGTGGGTAAGCGTTAGCGCACCCACCATTCCTGCCCCATCCCGACAGCTATCAGGAGACCAGCAGCTGGTTCATACGACGGATAAACTGGTTAGGATCTTCCAGCGTTCCGCGCTCGGCGAACAGCGCCTGATCGAGCAGCAGCTCCACCCACTCTTTAAACTGCGCCTCGTCCTGAGTATCGGCGGTGCGTTTCACCAGCTGATGATCCGGGTTCAGCTCAAAAATGTATTTCACTTCCGGCACCGCCTGGCCCGCCGCGGCGAAAAGCTTCGCCATTTGCGTACTCATTTCGTCGTTGTCGGTGGTGACAATGGCTGGCGTGTCGGTCAGACGATGCGTCAGACGCACCTCTTTCACGCGATCGCCGAGCAGGGTTTTCACACGCTCAACAAACGGCTCCAGCGCTTTTTCCGCTTCTTTGGCGCTTTCGTCGACTTCATCCGCCAGTTTCTCCAGCGATTCGTCGGCTTTCGCCACAGACTGGAACGCTTTACCGTCAAACTCGGTGAGATAGCTCATCATCCATTCGTCGATGCGATCGTAAAGCAGCAGCACTTCGATGCCTTTCTTACGCAGCAGCTCCAGATGCGGGCTGCTCTTCGCGGCCGCGTAGCTGTCGGCGGTGATGTAGTAGATCTTCTCCTGCCCTTCTTTCATGCGGGAGACATAATCTGCAAGCGACACGGTCTGCGCGGCGGAATCGGTATGCGTGGAGGCGAAACGCAGCAGTTTAGCGATCGCTTCCTGGTTGGCGCTGTCCTCCGCCGGGCCTTCTTTCAGCACCAGGCCGAACTGTTTCCAGAAGGTCTGGTATTTTTCAGCGTCATCTTTGGCGAGTTTATCCAGCATCTGCAACACGCGTTTGGTCAGCGCGCTGCGCAGGTTACGGGTGATGGAGCTGTCCTGAAGAATCTCGCGCGATACGTTGAGCGGCAGATCGTTGGAGTCAATCAGGCCGCGCACAAAGCGCAGGTAGTTCGGCATGAACTGTTCGGCGTCGTCCATGATAAACACGCGCTGCACGTAGAGTTTCAGACCGTGTTTATGATCGCGGTTCCACATATCCCACGGTGCCTGGGACGGGATGTACAGCAGGCTGGTGTACTCCTGCTTCCCTTCCACGCGGTTGTGGCTCCAGGTCAGCGGATCGGTGAAGTCGTGCGCGATGTGTTTATAGAACGCTTTATATTCGTCGTCGCTGACTTCGCCTTTACTGCGGGTCCACAGCGCCTGTGCCTTGTTGATTTTCTCCCAGGAGACGATGGTTTCGCCGTCTTTCTCCTCGCGGGTTTCAATCTCAACCGGCAGCGCGATATGGTCGGAGTATTTGCTGATGATCGAACGCACACGCCAGTCGTTTAAGAACTCATCTTCGCCTTCGCGCAGGTGCAGAGTGATTTCGGTGCCACGATCGGCTTTGCTGATATCAGCAACGGTATATTCGCCTTCGCCTTCCGATTCCCAGAACACCGCTTCATCGGCGCTTGCGCCTGCCGCGCGGGTGCGCACAGTCACTTTATCGGCGACGATAAACGCCGAGTAGAAGCCTACGCCGAACTGGCCGATAAGCTGGCTGTCTTTCGCCTGGTCAGAGCCCATCGATTCAAGGAATGCTTTGGTGCCCGATTTCGCGATGGTGCCGAGATGGTCGATGACTTCGTCGCGAGTCATCCCGATGCCGTTATCGGCGATGGTCAGGGTGCGTTTGTCTTTATCAAACGACACGCGCACGCGCAGATCGCCGTCGCCTTCATAGAGATCGGGATTAGAAAGCGCACGGAAGCGCAGTTTGTCCGCGGCATCCGAGGCGTTGGAGATAAGCTCACGCAGGAAAATCTCTTTATTTGAATAGAGAGAATGGATCATCAGGTGCAGAAGCTGTTTGACCTCTGACTGAAAACCACGGGTCTCTTGTCCTTTCATAATGGTGATACCTCAACAAAACAGGCCACAGTGAACAAAAACGGTTGAGGCAGAGATGGGGATAGCGGAGAAATTTTTCAAGCGGCAGGCAAAGCGGGGAACGCTGACTGGTTAAAAGCCGCACAATGCGGCTTTCGGAAGTAGAATCGTTTGACGCTTAAAACGTCATTTTATGCCGCCCGGCAAGCGAGTGCGAAAGCGTGGTGCCGTCGACCATTTCGAGCTCGCCGCCCACCGGCACGCCGTGCGCGATACGGCTTGCGTCAACGCCATACTGGGCGCAAAGCTCGGCGATGTAATTGGCGGTCGCCTCGCCTTCCACCGTCGGGTTGGTCGCGAGAATAATCTCTTTTAACGGCTCGGCGGCGAGGCGCTGCTCCAGGCGATCAAGCCCGATATCGTCCGGGCCGATACCGTCGAGCGGCGAAAGATGGCCCATCAGTACGAAATAACGGCCCGAGAACTGGCCGGTCTGCTCGATGGCGTGGATATCCGCCGGGCTTTCCACTACGCAAATCTGTCCGTTTTCCTGACGGCGCGGATTGGTGCAGATATTACATTTTTCCTGCTCGGTGAAGGTGCGGCAGTCGGCGCAGTGGCCTATCTCCGACATGGCGCGGGTCAGCGCCTGAGCAAGCCGCATCCCGCCGCTGCGATCGCGTTGCAGCAGCGTAAACGCCATGCGCTGCGCCGATTTCGGGCCCACGCCCGGCAGGCAGCGCAACGCTTCCATCAGTTGAGTCAGCAGAGGACTGGTCTGCATCAGTGAAATTCCTTAACCAAAAACAAAGCGTGTAGATTACCACTTGCGCCTTTATGCACGCACCCTAAACCTGCTTAGTTATAGGATAGCGTAAGCGTCCCGGCCGCGTTGGCTTTGCCAGGCGTGACCTCTGCGCCGGATTTGTAATAGTTGGCTGTAAAGAGCAGCGTTTCCGATGCGCCTGCGCCGCCGGGATTCGCCGGATCGGTAAAATAGCTGTAGCCGCGCTCCACATCATAGGTGCGCTGAGACGTGAGCAGCGGGATCGGCGTGCCGATGGGGAGACCCGCTTTCCCGCTGTCGTAGCCGCCAGACGCGAGTTTCAGATTCAACTGAACGCCGACGCCGGTCGCCACGTCTGACGCGCCGGTATCCGAGAGCGCGATAACCGTATTATTCGCCGTGTCGCCGCCGGCCTGAGGCGCCTGGACTTCCAGCGTGACGTTGGTGCCCGGTTCGCACGAGAGCGTGACCGTTTTTTGCGCCTCGCCCACCTGTGGGTTGTTATCAAACGCTGCCGCGTCGATATCACCCATCACAAAATTCAGCGAGGCCGTGTCTGCGGTGCATCCCATCGCCTTTACATCCACCGCAGAGGAAGAGACATCAAGCTGCGAGGCGATATCGCCGTTCGAACTGATATTTTCGCGCTCGCGGAAATCCACGCGCGCCAGCGGGGATGGCAAAATCAGGCGGCCGCTGCTGATTTTCCCGCCCGTTGCCACCAGCTGTAAACGGTACGCGGAGCCATTTAGCGTATGGCTGCTACCAAACAGGCTGCCGTCGCCATTGCGCCAGTCGTTATCAATAGTGGTTTCATCGTCATACGGCCCGGCCTGATTAAGGGTAAATACGCGCACCCCGACGCCGTCCAGGTTGGTGGGGTAAATATGCCCGCCCAGCGAGTCGCCCGTTTGCGGCGCATTCAGATAGATAAAGCCAACAAAATAGCCCATGTTACAGTTATGTATCGTCACTTTATCATCGCTACCCGCAATATAACCGGAGTCATATAACACCGTATCTTGCGCATAAGAGCCGCTTTCCACCACGATATGCTCCGGCAAATGCACCGACGAGACGGAAATATCGTCACTGCGGTCACGCTGGCACGCGGCGTGGGTCGTGGTAGAAAGAAGCGAGAAAAAAAACATGAACATCAAAACAGGCCAGCGCATATCAAACTCTTAAGCGTTATTCAGTGAAGGTTAGGGGTAAATAAAATTAATCGTGACGGAACTGCTGAAATCCCCGGCGGTGGGTTTCCCCAGCGGCGAGTACATGCGGGCAATGAGGCTTAACATGCCGCTATGGGTATCGGCCTTAATGGGCACGCTGTAACTGACACCGTTGGCGAGATTCACCAGCGGCTTACCGTCGAAATTAATTAATTGCAGCCCAAGATCGCCCGCGCCATTTTCCGCCTGATTAGCGTAAATCGCGGTTCCCATCGCACCATTGTCATAAGGCTGACCGCTGAACTGTGCCGTCGCTTCGCTCAGGCCAGCCGTACAGCCGGTTAACTTAACGAGCACAGGAATGCTGGCGCTATTGGCACCGGCGATAGACAAATCCTGTCGGTTGAACGTGCCAAGCTTCACCACGCTCGGCGCTTCGATGTTGCAGGAAGGCCGAATAATCGTGCCGGTGACGGAAAAGTTAATCGTATCCTGACTGCCTGTCGCCAGCCCCGGTACGGGAACCAGTGCGTTGCTGATAAGCAGCGCTAATGCCATTCGACGCCAGCGTCCAGAAAAAACGCCGCGCAACCACGACTTCATCATTTGTTCACTCCCGTGAAAGAGGCGGTGCTTACTCACACGCCGCCTGCTGAAAAATAATCCCGCCAGCGGTTGAAGCCGGTTGCAGCGTATAGTCAACCCGACACTGCTGCGTGCTCTCCGCCCCCCACCTGACCTGCAACTGCCCTTTCGGGCTCAGCCCGGCCAGATAAACCTGCCCGTCCTCGCCGACGATATCGCTGTGCGCTGTCGGGTCCGGGTTATCCGATGTTGTGACCAGCGCACCGAAAGGCACGGGTTTGCCATGAAAGGTGAGCGTCAGCATCGCTTTCAGCCCGGCAAAGGTCTGGTAGCGCGCTTTCACCACGGCACCGCGCGTCGGCACCACTTTTTTGGTGATATTTTCAATGTCGGTATCGCTTTCCTGCGCAAGCCCGCTGTCATCGAGCGAAATCGCATTCTCGTGATACGGGCGAACATAAGGCACGACGGCGTTGCCGTGAGCATCGGTGTGGACATTGTTCTGTCCATTGACCGGAATATCCTTCGCGCCAGGTGCCGTGACGATCGCGACACTCTCATTTAGCATTCGGGAGAACGTCAGGCCATCGGCGTGCGCGACCATTCCGCCCCGCAGCGCATAGTTATAGCGGCTGGTAAAATTGTCATAACCGTAGCCTCCGGACATTTCGCCCCATGAATTCTGATAGTTAAGACTGACGTTGCCGTTCGTTTTCTTATTGGTGGCGTTATAGCCTTCCTGCACCTGCCAGTTGAGGCTATTGCCGGCAAGCGCCGAACCGCTCATGCCAAGGCTGTGCATTGTGGCGCCGTGCGCGCTGCTGTTCATGGCGTAGTTCATTGAGGCGGAGGCGAGTTCTCCCTTATGGTCGAACGCACTGAAGGGCACATTGACAGTCAACGCAATAAGGCTATCGTTGGTTCGCTTAGTGTCATCGCTGCCGGTAACGTTCATGTTCCGGGCATAGCTAATAAAATAAGTAATCTGCCCCCAGTTATTGCCATATCCCAGGTTCATGGAAGTCATTTGCGACTGATTCCAGTAGCGCTCTTTCATCAGCGACAACGAAAGCGAGCCCACTTTGGTACTTTGCGATAACGTGACGTCAAAGCGGTGCTGCGCATGGTCGGTGTTATCGATCTCTTCAGCGGTGTCGCGGGCGTTAATCAGATCCTGAAAAGAGTAAAAGCCGCGCGTCGCGTAGCGATAACTGGCGACGGAAATATCCGTGCCGGTTTCCTGCAACGTTTTGCTATAGCGCATACGCCAGGCCTGCCCGGTACTGCTTTTCATATTGCCGGGGGTTAATCGATCGGCGAGTTGCGCTTTGGCCTGTGTCACATCTACCGACAGCGCGCCGAAATTCCCGAGATTCGCGCCGATCCCCAGCGCATAACTGGAGTAGATATCCTGCGCCTGAGTGATACCCCCGTAGAACGTGAGCGCGTTGGATAGCCCCCAGGCCGCGTCAGACTGGATAAAATCCAGCGCGTTTTTTGCATCGCCATCGCTGCGGGTCGTGCCGGCAACCAGCGAATACGTTAACTGATGCTCGCGCTGTAACACCGCCAGCGACGCAAAAGGCACGACAAAATTCTGCTCGCTGCCGTCTGACTCTTTCACCGTCACGTTCAGGTTACCCGCGCTACCGGTCGGGTAGATATCATCGATTTCAAACGGCCCCGGCGGCACAGAGGTTTTGTAAATGCTGTTGCCGTTCTGATAAACCGTCACTTCTGCGTCGCTGCGAGCAATACCGCGTACCACAGGCGCGAAGCCCTGCTGACTGTCCGGCAGCATGTCATTATCGGACGCGAGCGACACGCCGGTGTACGCGACACTGTCGAAGACTTTGGCGTCAGTATTTCCTTCGCCTATCATCAGCCGGCTTTTCAGCGGACGAATATCACGGGAGACGTGGCTGTAGACCGAATGCCACTGATGTTTTCCATCGTTGATGTTAAGCGTTGAGTAGTTACGCAGTCGCCAGGCCCCGAAGTTAAACCCCGGCTGAAGGCTGACGAACTGGCTGTGACGCACGGCATCGCTCACGCGCGACGTGGTGGTCTGCCCGGAAAAACTGTAATTCAAAAGCCCGGCGGTGATGCCGTCATCCCATTTTTCTTCGGGCACATAACCGCGCGCGCGATGCGTCATCGCCAGTTGCGCAATGGAGAGTTCAAAACGTTGCTGATTGAGTATTAACCGGGCGGACACGCCCTGGATAGCCAGCAGGTTAGCGCAGGTCTCACCCTGTTTTGTCAGATCCGGATAATTTTCAACCTTGATGTTCCATTGGCGGAGCTGTTCCAGCGTCAGGCACGGCAACAGCAGGCGTTTATTCTCCGCCGTGTCGACATAACGGAAAGTAAAAGTACCGGCATCGACTAATTCACCGTTGATATAAATATCGACGTTGTAATCCCCCGCCGGAGTTTGCTCCTCGCTGAATAAATTCAGATCAAGCGCTGAGGCTGACGTTTCGCTGGTCTCCAGCAGATGCGGATTAAAATATTCATTTGCCCGGGCTACTCGCATTGCAGAAAACGCTGCGCAGATTATCCCGAGGGTAATCACTGGCCGTATTTTCGTTAATGATGTCATTGCGCGATGCCCGGTAATAAATGCAAAAATTAATATCTGGCGGTGTGTTCGTTTCCACGCATGCCAAAATCGTTAATTATCTGCCATTTCACGTCACCATGATTTTGTGCTTTGGGCAGTGAAAAATCGGCGCTGGAAAAAGGCGCGACAAACGTGGCACTCTTCACCGGTGTGTTATTCACCGTGACGGTAGAGAAATTCATATAATACGGCGTGGGGTTATTTACTTTTACTGCATTACCGTCAGCGCTCCACGTTAATTTATCAGCGACGGATTCGGGCACATTGCCACGCAGGCCAGCCGGGCGGTAAATTAATTTAATGCGCGAGTTAATGGCAATTTGCACTTCATTTTTGGCAGGTATTCCCTCCATTGCCGGAATCCCTTTGACATTCAGCCAGAACATAGACTCGCGATCGTCAGGCAACGTTTTTCCGGAGCGAACAATACGCACAGAGGCTTTTTCACCGGCGTTAAGACGAAACAGCGGCGGCGTAATAATCATCGTGTCTTTTGCTGCGGAATCTGCCGAGACAGGCGATATCCAGGACTGCACCAGGTTGGCGGTTTTGTCTTTATTCTGTACGGATAATGTCGCCGCTTTTTGTTGACCATCGAAGATGACACGCGTGCCGCCGACGACAACACTCGCCTGTGCAGCGCTGACAGAAAGTGCGCAAAGCAGCGCGATTACTAACGGTTTCATAGAAAACTCCGGATAGAAGGAGGGTTGCCCCTCCTTTGATTACTGGTAACTGATGCTGTACGTTAATGTGCTAACCACATTTCCTTTCGTGACGCCGGTGCCGGTCGCCACCAGTTGCGCGGTATAATCCACAGTGACGTCGCCGCCTTCCGCCGGTAACGTAATATCCGTATTGCCGTCATTTACATATACCGTGTCGGTGCCATACTGTTTCAAAAGCACGCCAACATTTGTCGCGGCATCGGTCGTGGCGATGTTTTTGAAATAACTGTCATCGCCATCGGTTTCGCCGTTAAATTTAATATTGGCTTTCGCAGGACTGCCTGCCGGGCAGGAAGAAAGGGTGATGGTAAAAAGTTTAGGCGCACCCGTATCGCCTTTATTTACCAGATCCGATTTAACGGTTTCACCTAATTCAACAGTGGAACTGCCGTCGCCTACTGTTACCGTACAGGCGGCATCAAGTACTTTTCCGTTGAATGTGATGGTTTGGCTATTGGCGAGCGCCGCTTCAGAAGCACACAGCGCTGCAAGCACGGCAATAACACCGCAACCGCCTTTCGTTAATTGCATCATAATTTGATTTATTCCTTTAGATAAATTAACAAAGCATTCCTGTGACTTTATTAATTCCATTCGCATTACTAAATCGAGAATTAACTCCTTTTTACTCTCATTGTTGAATGGCGGTATTTCCCGACCTGAAAAGCCGTGATAAAACCGGCCATTATTATTACACCTCTCTGAACCATATAAATTCAGGAGGGGAATAATATTCACGCATAGTAATAATCATGGGGAATTCATACAATTAACGAATACTTAAAGAGAGTTTTACTGGCATCTTCAGAACCGGCGTTCCGGCCAGAATCAATGATATAGATGGGATTTAGAGGGGGAAAAGCGGGACGACAGGCGGAGCCTGCCGTCCGGGGGACATCAGAACGGCATTTTGAAGCCTGGCGGCAACTGCATACCGGAAGACACAGAGGCCATTTTTTCTTTCTGCGTCTCTTCAATACGGCGCGCGGCGTCGTTGAACGCGGCGGCAACCAGATCTTCCAGCATCTCTTTATCGTCTTCGAGCAGGCTCGGGTCGATTTCCACGCGACGGCAGTTGTGCGCGCCGTTGATGGTCACTTTAACGAGGCCAGCGCCAGATTCGCCCGTCACTTCCAGCTGGGCGATTTCTTCCTGCATCTTCTGCATTTTTTCCTGCATCTGCTGGGCCTGTTTCATCAGGTTGCCCAGACCGCCTTTACCACCAAACATAAGCTTCTCTCTTTTGCTTCAGGTCGCTGACGGCAGTGCCGACAGCGAGGCCAAGGGTTACAACAGGCAGCGGCACTGCCTGTCAAAGGGGGCGAATACTCTCTTCATCCAGATCCGCATCGAAGAAACGACGCAGCGTCTGAATATTGGTATCCGCGATAATCGCTTCTCTCGCCTGGGCGAGTTTCTCTTCGTAAATCGCCTGCCGCCACTCCAGCGGCGTCCGGTGCGCCAGATTATCATCTTCAATGATAGTCAGTTCAACCGGCGCGCCGTACAAAACGCCCAGCGCGTCAGCCAGCGTTTTCTGTGCTGACGCCGAGTTAAGATGACGCTGCGACGGGCGCAGATGCAGGCGAACCGTCTGCCCGTCCTGCTCTTTCCAGGCATTCAGCGCTACCTGCTCCACCAGCTTCGGCACCTGCAGGCGGCTGACCTCAGCGGCCCATTCGTCACGGGCAATCGCCTCTTCGGCGAGTTTGGCGGCAAGCTCCGGCGTCTTTTCATGCTCCAGCGCTTTTTTCAGCGCCCGCGGCGTGGCGACGGGGGTCTGCTGCGCCTGGGGCACAATATTTTTCGCTTTCCAGCGATACGCCTCTTTTTTGGCCGGAGCGTCCTCTTTGACCGCCGCGGGCCGGGACTGCACGCGCTCGGTCACGGACGCCAGCCGCTCCAGCGCGCTGTTATTCACCGGCCGCGCTGTGGCTGGCGCTGCCGGTTCATTCTTTTTTGTTTTGGCCGCTCCCTGCGCGCGCTGCAACTGACTGCGCGCCTGTAGAAGCTGGCTGGTCGTGTCGGGCAGCGGCGTCTGCGGTTGAGAAACGGCTGGCGAAACGGGCTGCTGCGCCTGGGGTTGATAAGCAGGCTGAGACGCAGGCATTGCCGGCGCTTCAGGCGCGTTCACCACCGGCAGTACGGGGGCAGGCTGTACGTCGCGCTCGGGCTCCGGCAGCGGCGCGCGCGGGTGGAACGCCAGCGCGCGCAGCATGGTCATTTCCACGCCCATCCGACGCTCCGGCGCCCACGGCAGCTCTTTGCGCCCGATAAGCAGCGTCTGGTAATAGAGCTGAATATCACCCGGCGGCACAACGCGCGCCAGTTCGCGCAGGCGCGGCTCCAGCGGTGCCATATCCGCGCCGAGCGCGGACGGCGACAACTGCACCATCGCGACGCGGTGCAGCAGGCCGAGCATTTCGACCAGCAGCGCTTCCCATTCGACGCCGCGCGCGGCAGCGTCGTTAATCTGCTGCATCACGCGCTCGCCGTCGGCGGCGACCAGCGCTTCAATGAGGCTTAACGCCTGATCGTCATCCAGCGTGCCGAGCATCGCGCCTACCGCCTGGGCGGTCACTTGCCCGTCGCCGCTGGCGATGGCCTGATCGGTGAGGCTCAGCGCGTCGCGCAGGCTGCCATCGGCGGCGCGGGCCAGTAGTTGCAGCGCGCGCGGCTCATGCGCGATGCCTTCCTGCGTCAGCACATGTTCAAGCTGCTGGCGGATTTGATCCGGATCCAGCGCCCGCAGATGGAACTGCAGACAGCGGGAGAGGATAGTCACCGGCAGCTTTTGCGGATCGGTAGTCGCAAGCAGAAATTTCACATGCGCAGGCGGCTCTTCCAGCGTTTTCAACAGCGCGTTGAAGCTGTGGCGCGAGAGCATGTGCACTTCATCAATCAGATAAACTTTAAAGCGGCCGCGGGCGGGCGCGTACTGGACGTTATCCAGCAGGTCGCGGGTATCTTCCACTTTGGTGCGCGAGGCGGCGTCGATTTCAATCAGATCGACAAAACGCCCCTGCTCGATTTCACGGCAGTTGTCGCACACGCCGCACGGCGTGGCGGTGATGCCGGTTTCACAGTTCAGCCCCTTCGCCAGAAGACGGGCGATAGAAGTCTTGCCGACGCCGCGCGTACCGGAAAACAGGTAGGCGTGGTGAATTCGGCCCAGCGATAAACCGTTCGCCAGGGCGGTGAGCACGTGCTCCTGGCCGACGACGTCAGCAAAGGTTTGTGGGCGCCATTTTCGGGCTAAGACCTGATAACTCATGGGCAGGCTCTGAAACGCTTGAGTGGTGGATTCTGAAGGGGTAATGCTAACACAGCCCCACCCGATGGGCGAGGCTGCCGGGAAGGAAGATCAGTGGCCCGGGAACGGCACGAGGCTGTAGCAGGTAATGCCCTGCTTGTTAAGGCGTTCTTCGCCGCCGATGTCGAACAGATTAATGATAAACGCCGCGTCGGTCACTTCGCCGCCCAGACGACGGATAAGCTTCACGGTGGCTTCAATGGTGCCGCCGGTCGCCAGCAGATCGTCGACCACCAGCACTTTGTCGCCAGGCTTGATCGCATCAACGTGGATCTCCAGCTGATCGGTGCCGTACTCCAGCTCGTAGCTTTCTGCGATCGTTTCACGCGGCAGCTTACGCGGCTTGCGCACCGGGACAAAACCCACGCCCAGCGCCAGCGCGACCGGCGCGCCGAACAGGAAACCACGCGCTTCGGTGCCCACCACCTTCGTGATGCCCGCGTTTTTATAGCGCTCCACTAACAGTTCGATGCTCAGCGCATACGCTTTTGGGTCTTCCAGCAGGCTGGTGACGTCACGAAAGAGAATGCCCGGCTTCGGGTAATCCTGAATGCTTTTGATGCTATTTTTTAGATATTCAAGCTGCTGCGCAGTTGCGGTCATGGATGTATGCCTGATAAAAACGGTATTACTCACAGGTTGCCGGACACGACTGAAAGGCGAATTTGCTCACCCTTTAATCAACGGCCCCTGTACTCGAAAACGCTCGAATTTACTGGCTGCGCGCGGTAAATGCAACCACTGTGGAAAGGCTTTACCCGTTTTGTTGTTTTTCATCAACCACCGGGATGCGCCACATGAAAATCAGCAGCCCGCAAAGAATAAATAACAGCAGAATACGCACCCAGAAAATCTTCACCAGCCACAGTGAGATAGCGAACGTGGCGAGAATAAAAAGCATCGCGCGCGGTTTCGCGCCGGGCGGCATTGCGCGGTGCTGCTGCCAGTGGCGCAGATAACCGCCAAACCACGAGCGGTAGAGCAGCCAGTGGTGAAAACGCGGCGATGAGCGCGCAAAACACCAGGCGGCCAGCAGCAGAAACGGCGTCGTCGGCAGAAGCGGCAGCACCACGCCGAGCGTCGCCAGCATTACCGCCAGCCACCCCAGGATGAGTAAAATAGTCCTTTGCATAATCGTACTCGCGAAAGCAGGTGATGTACTGTAGCACAGCCCGCATGGCCAGACGCCCGGAGTAAAATGAGAACGCCCCTATTATTACAATCGCTGAAGACCCGTGTCGCCGCGCTGCATACGCTTATCGGGCCGCTCGCCTTGCAGCGCCACTTTTCACCGCGCTTCGACAGACAACTGTTTGCATGCCGCGGCGCACGGCTCGGTGATTATCTGACGGAAGCCGAAGAGAGCCTCACGCACCTGGAAGCGGCGGTGAATCAGGGTGACGCGACGCGCGTGGCGTGGCTTGCCGAACGGCTCGCGGCCCAAATCGAGGCGTTACAGCGCGAGGCGGCTACCGCCACGCTGCGTCGTCATGAGAACGCGCATTTGCCCGGCGGTCGGCTGCACGCGCGGCTTGCGGAGTACCAGGAGTATGAACGCCGCCTGCTGGCGATGAAAAACGAGCGCGAGCAGCGCTATGCTGAACGCCATGACCCGCAACTGGCGCGTGAAATCACCGCGCTTGACGAGCGCCTTACGCGCTGTCGCACGGCTATCGCCCGCACAGAGCGCGCGCTTGAGCGCATTACGCGCTGAATCAATGACGAGGAGAGAAACGATGTCGCTGGAACAAGCCCCTGATGAGGTTAAGCTCGCGGTCGATTTGATTATGCTGCTGGAGAATCATGACATTGCGCCGCAAACAGTGCTGGCGGCGCTGGAGATTGTGCGTAACGACTATCTGCGAAAGCTTGCCGACGCCGAGCAGTAATCGCCCTTCCCCCTGGTGGGGAAAGGGCGAGCACCGGCGTCAGGCTTTGGCGGCGTTCGCCTCGCCGTTATCGTCACTGCGTAAATCGCGCTTCACTTCGGTGTGCGTCTCGCCGTTGTTGTTATGCAGATGCACTTCCAGCTGGTTGAAGGCGATATCGATATTATTTTCACGGCACAGTCTGTCGATGGTGCGGTTCAGCTCATCCACGGTATAGCTGCGGTCGCGCAGTTCACGCACATACAGACGCAGTTCGTGATCCAGCGAGCTTGGCCCGAAGGTGGTGAAGAACACCGCCGGTTCCGGATCGTGCATCACTTTCGGGTGATCCATCGCCGCTTTCAGTAAGATCTCGCGCACTTTGTCGAGATCCGATCCATACGCCACGCCAATGCGGATCACCACGCGGGTGATGGTATCGGTCAGCGACCAGTTGATGAGACGCTCCGTCACAAACGCTTTGTTCGGGATAATCACTTCTTTACGGTCAAAGTCGGTGATGGTCGTGGCGCGGATGCGGATTTTGCTGACCGTGCCCGAGAAGGTGCCGATGGTAACGGTATCGCCGATACGCACCGGGCGCTCAAACAGGATAATCAGGCCGGAGACGAAGTTACCGAAGATCTCCTGGAGGCCGAAACCGAGACCGACCGACAGCGCCGCCGCCAGCCATTGCAGTTTATCCCACGACACGCCGAGCGAGCCGAATACGGTCATCGCGCCCGCCGCGATAATCACATAGTTCAGGATGGTCGTAATGGCGTACGACGCGCCCTGACGCATTTTCAGGCGCGAGAGCACCAGCACTTCCAGCAGGCCTGGTAAGTTGCGAATCAGCGCCCAGGCGACCATAAACGCCACCACCGCGAACAGAATGCTGCCGAGCGTCACGTTCTTCGTGACCGCCGCCCCGGCTTCGGTGCCGTTGTAGTGCCACAGCACAATGCTGTCGAGATAGGCGAAGACGGTAATTAAATCAGACCAGATAGCCCAGAACACCACGCCGAACAGCGCGAACATCAAAAGCATAGTGATACGCAACGTCTGCTGGTTTACCTGATCGAGCGCCAGTGAGGTTTCCTCTACCGGCTCGGCCCCTTCGGCGCCCTCTTTCACCATATTCTGGCGACGGGCCACCGCGCGGCGATACGCAATGCGGCGCGCCGCGACGCTCAGGCCGCGTAGCACGGTCTGATAAAGCAAGTTCCAGACAATCACCAGATAAACGGTATCTATCCAGCGCCCGGCGAGACGCAGCGTGGTATAGAAGTAGCCCGTCGCGGTGAGCACCAGCAGCGCGACCGGTACAATCGAGAGCACCGTCACCGTCACCAGCCGCATGGTGTGCGACTCTTTATCACGCCAGCTGTCGCGGCACATCGGCCACACCAGGGCGCTGATTAACAGCAGATTCAGGAAAATCATGCTCTGGCCGAGCACGTCATCCATCAGATGCAGCGGTGAGAGTTCTGCCAGCACCGACCAGAACAGCAGTGGCAACAGCGCCAGGCTGACGCGCACAATCTGACGACGCCAGTGGCTGGTCAGCGTGGCTGGCATATTGAAGTGGCTGACCGCCATACCGTCTTTTTCCAGCACACGCCAGCAGAGGCCGAAGACCAGCCAGAACACCGCCAGCTCTTTGCTGAACGCCCAGAGCAGATCGCTGATGTTCAGCTGCATCACATAAAGGATGAGCCCGACGGCCAGAATAATCAGGCAAACCGGTAGCGCGCGGACGAGATTAATCAGTATCGCTTTCGGCGTGTGCAACTGGCTGTCGTTGCGCAGCTGACCGACTTCGCCCGCAAGCGTATTCAGGTACTGACGAAGCCAGCCGAAACGCCAGCGGATAAGCCCGGCAATCAGCAACAGCGGCAGCCCCGCCAGCAACGCTTTTAACATCGCAGGCCAGGCTTTCTCCCAGTTAAAGGTGATTTTCATCGACTTCAACTGATCGTGCAGCGCCTGCGGGAAGGCTTTCACCCACTCCCAGTCCATCGGTTTGTTACTGTTCACCCAGAAGATCTGCTGAGTGAGCATTTCCCGCAGGTTGGTGCTGACGCTCATTAACTGCTGCTGATTGATTTGCAGGTTAATCGCCATCATCAGCTGGTTGCCGAGCTGCTTGTTGAGCTGATCCAGCAGCTCACGGCGCATATCGACTACCTGTAACAGCGCGTCATGTACGTCGTCGTTGATTTCGCTTTTGTGCCCCTCTTCCAGCTTCTCGACAAAGGCGTCGTTCTGGAACAGGGCGTCGCGCTGCTGGTTCACCTCGAACTGTTCAAGACGCAGATCCGCGATGCGGTTGGTCATATCTTCCAGCTCATCGGCGGAAGGCAGCGTCTGCTGTTGCTGATACAGAATGCGCGACAGCAACAGGCTGCCTTTCAGCACAGAGATCTGCTCTTTGAGGTTGCGCTCAGATTGCAGCGCGCGGTCGAGCCAGTTCTTCACGCGAATGTTCTGCTGCACCAGCGTATTGCCGCTCTGGGTCGCGTCGATCAGGCGCTGGCTGAGCTGGTGGTTGATCTCCAGCTCCTGGCGTACCAGCGGGTTGTTCTGAATGCTGGAAGCGTCTTCCGGCGCAATCGCCTCCTGCGCGGTTTTCTCGGTCAGCGTCAGACGTTTGCTGTTCACCGCCTCCTGCAACAGCTGTAACTGATGCTCAAGACGGTTGATATTCGCGGTGGTGTAGTCGCGCTGTTTCTGCAGCGCGTCCTGCAGAACCGTGTTGCCTTCAAGACTTTTACGCTGCTGTTCTATCTGGGCGTTGAGCAGTGCCTGTTGCGCGAGCAGGAGCGTCTGCTGCGACGGGCGCAGTGCCTCTTCACCAGGTGCGGTGCCATTCAGGCGATTGCGGATCTGCTGAAGCTGCTGCGAGGCGTTGTACATCGCGTTCTGGACGCGCTCCGGCTGGGTCTGTAGCGAGACCAGCTGGCTGTTGTACGTCGCGAGATCGTTTTGTGCGGTTTGCAGGTCGTCAAGGACGGAGGTGACGCGCGACTCCAGCTGGCGCAGCGACAGGTTTTTCAGCGTCTGGCGCACCACCTCGTCGCTGTCCTGGTTTTGCAGCGCGCTGAGGTTGTCTGTCGCCTGGCGCATTTTCTCGGGCGCCTGCATGACCTGCTGGCGCAACTGCACGGTTTCTTGTTTGATGCGCTCGATTTTATCCAGCGTCTCAAGCGTCGCCGTCAAATCTTCGGTTGTCAGTTTGTCCTGCGCGGAGTGGTTTTTTTGTTTGCCGAGCGCGTCGAGCTGCGCCTGCACGTCAGCGCGCGACGGAAGATCGCCGCTCGCAGGAGCCGCCTGCGCCGCAACGGACGACAGCGCGCCGAACACCAGCAGAACGGCAAAAAGTACAGCGGACGCCAGGCGTCGCGAAAGGATTGTGTGCTGCATAATCATTTGAATGAAGTCATGGCCGGACCGCACGCGGAATGCCTGCGGGGATACTGGAACGGCGCTGAGAATACCACGGCTCTCGTGCATGGAATAGCGGCCCGCCGGGCTTTAAGAATATTTTAGCAGGCGTCTTGTGCAGGCGCGGCATCCGGGGCGCGGCGCAGGCTCGGGCAAAACTGATACATCTCCAGTAAAATCGCCACCAGTTCGCGCGCTTCGCTTTTAAGATCAAACGTCTGTGGCGCGAAAAGCCAGTTCTCCACCAGGCCTGAAATATAGCTACGCATCAGGATAGCGGCGCGGCGGGTTTGCAGGTTTTCCGGCAGCATGCCGCTTTGTATGCACTGCCTTAATGTGTGTTCGATACGGTCGTAACTCTGGAAGCACAAACTGCGGTGCGCCTGTTGCACCACAGCCATTTCTCCAACAAACTCACATTTGTGATAAATTATTTCCATCATCAGGCGACGGCGCTCTTCTGTCACCGTAGCTTCAAATATATAAACGAGAATCTCCCGTAAAACAGAGAGTGGATCGTCTGGGAATTTTGCCCGATACTCATTTTCAAGATCGCCAATGCTGGCCTCTGATGATTCCCAGATTTCACTAAACAAATCCGACTTGTTCCTGAAATGCCAGTAAATCGCGCCTCGCGTTACGCCCGCCGCCTGAGCAATATCTGAAAGGGACGTGGCTGACACACCCTGTTGCGAGAACAAGCGAATCGCCACATCCAGAATGTGTTGACGCGTCTCCAGGGCTTGCTGTTTGGTTTTTCGTGCCATAGGTCGGTGAATTTACAGGAGTCAGACTTACATACATTTTTGTATGTATGTACCATAGCATGACGACACTATAAACGCAGCAATGGGTTTGCGGACTTTTGATCCATTGGTCATTTTTTGGAATCGAACACTCGAGGTTTAGATATGAACAAAAACAGAGGGTTCACGCCTCTGGCGGTCGTTCTGATGCTCTCAGGCAGCTTTGCGCTAACAGGATGTGACGGTGAACAGGCTCAGCAACAAGCGCCACAGGCGCCCGAAGTGGGTGTAGTGACGCTGAAAAGCGAACCTCTGCAAATCACAACTGAACTCCCGGGCCGCACCCTCGCTTATCGTGTGGCGGAAGTTCGTCCGCAGGTCAGCGGCATTATTCTCAAGCGTAATTTTGAAGAAGGCAGCGAGATCAAGGCTGGCGTGTCGCTTTATCAAATCGACCCGGCGCCTTATCAGGCCTCTTACGAAAGCGCGAAAGGCGATCTGGCGAAAGCCCAGGCCAGCGCGAATATCGCGCAGGTGACGCTCAGCCGTTATCAGAAACTGCTCGGCACGCAGTACATCAGCAAGCAGGATTATGACAATGCGCAGGCGGAAGCCCAGCAGGCGAACGCCGCCGTGGTCGCGGCGAAAGCGGCGGTTGAAACCGCGCGTATCAACCTCGCGTACACCAAAGTGACCTCCCCTATCAGCGGTCGTATCGGTAAATCGAACGTGACCGAAGGCGCGCTGGTGCAGAACGGCCAGACCACCGCGCTCGCCGTCGTCCAGCAGCTTGACCCTATTTATGTTGACGTGACCCAGTCCAGCAACGATTTCCTGCGCCTTAAACAGGAACTGGCGAGCGGTCAGCTGAAACAGGAAAACGGGAAAGCGAAAGTCACGCTCTCGACGGCTGACGGCCTGAAATATCCGCAGGACGGCACGCTGGAGTTCTCCGATGTGACTGTGGATCAGACCACCGGCTCCATCACGCTGCGCGCGATTTTCCCGAACCCTGACCACACGCTGCTGCCGGGCATGTTTGTCCGCGCGCGTCTCGAAGAAGGGGTTAACCCGAACGCGATTCTGGTGCCGCAGCAGGGCGTAACCCGTACTCCGCGCGGTGACGCGACAGTCATGGTCGTGGGCGAAGGCGACAAAGTGGAAGTGCGTCCGGTGCAGGTCGGCCAGGCGATGGGCGACAAATGGGTCGTGACGGACGGCGTGAAGGCCGGCGATCGCGTGATCGTCACCGGGTTGCAGAAGGTTCGCCCGGGCGCGCAGGTCAAAGCGCAGGAAGTGACTGACAACCAGCAGCAACAGAAGCAATCCGGCGCCGCTGGTCAGACGCAGTCACAGCAACCGCAGTCTTGAGTTAACAGGAGCCGTTAAAACATGGCTAAGTTTTTTATCGATCGCCCCATCTTCGCGTGGGTGATCGCCATCATCATCATGCTGGCAGGTGGCTTGTCCATTATGAAACTGCCCGTGGCGCAATATCCGTCGATTGCGCCGCCAGCGGTGACGATTAACGCGACCTATCCGGGCGCGGATGCGAAAACGGTGCAGGATACCGTGACGCAGGTTATCGAACAGAACATGAACGGTATCGATGGCCTGATGTACATGTCCTCTACCAGCGACTCTTCGGGCACCGTGCAGATCACGCTGACGTTCGAATCCGGCACCGACGCGGACATCGCGCAGGTACAGGTGCAGAACAAACTGCAGCTCGCGATGCCGCTGCTGCCGCAGGAAGTGCAGCAACAGGGCGTGAGCGTCGAGAAATCCTCCAGCTCGTTCCTGATGGTGTTAGGCCTTATTAACACCGACGGCTCGATGAAGCAGGAAGATATCGCGGACTACGCGGGTGCGAACATTAAAGACCCGATCAGCCGTACCACGGGCGTGGGCGACGTACAGCTCTTCGGCTCTCAGTACGCGATGCGTATCTGGCTCGACCCGAACAAACTGAACAACTTCCAGTTAACGCCGGTGGACGTTATCAGCGCCATTAAAGCGCAGAACGCCCAGGTGGCGGCCGGTCAGCTTGGCGGTACGCCGCCGGTGAAAGGCCAGCAGCTGAACGCCTCGATCATCGCGCAGACCCGTCTGACGTCTGCCGATGAGTTCAGCAAAATCCTGCTGAAAGTCAATCAGGATGGTTCGCGCGTACTGCTGCGAGACGTGGCGAAGGTTGAGCTCGGCGGCGAGAACTATGACATTATCGCACGCTATAACGGCCAGCCGGCGGCAGGTCTCGGTATCAAGCTCGCGACCGGCGCGAACGCGCTGGATACCGCTGAAGCGGTGCGCAAGACCATTGCCGGTCTTGAGCCGTTCTTCCCAAGCGGTCTGAAAGTCGTTTACCCGTACGACACCACGCCGTTCGTTAAAATCTCTATTTTCGAAGTGGTGAAAACGCTGGTCGAAGCGATCGTGCTGGTGTTCCTGGTGATGTATCTGTTCCTCCAGAACTTCCGCGCGACGCTTATCCCGACCATTGCGGTGCCGGTCGTCTTGCTCGGTACGTTTGCGATACTGGCGGCCTTCGGTTACTCGATAAACACCCTCACCATGTTCGGGATGGTGCTCGCCATCGGTCTGCTGGTGGATGACGCCATCGTGGTGGTTGAGAACGTCGAGCGTGTAATGGCTGAAGAAGGCCTGCCGCCCAAAGAAGCGACCCGCAAATCGATGGGTCAGATTCAGGGCGCGCTGGTTGGTATCGCGCTGGTGCTCTCGGCGGTATTTATCCCGATGGCGTTCTTTGGCGGCTCGACTGGTGCGATTTACCGTCAGTTCTCCATTACTATCGTTTCCGCGATGGTGCTGTCGGTTATCGTGGCGTTGATCCTGACGCCAGCGCTGTGCGCCACCATGCTTAAACCTGTCGCGAAAGGCGATCACGGCGAAGGCAAAAAAGGCTTCTTCGGCTGGTTTAACCGCATGTTCGACAAGAGCACGCACCATTACACCGACAGCGTAGGCAACATTCTGCGCAGCACCGGTCGTTATCTGCTGCTCTATCTGCTGATTGTCGTGGCGATGGCGTTCCTGTTTATCCGTCTGCCAAGCTCGTTCCTGCCGGATGAGGATCAGGGCGTCTTCCTGACGATGGCGCAGCTGCCAGCGGGTGCCACCCAGGAGCGTACCCAGAAGGTGCTGGATGAGGTGACCGACTACTACCTCACCCAGGAGAAAGACAACGTTAACTCCGTCTTTACCGTTAACGGCTTTGGCTTCTCCGGTCGCGGCCAGAACACCGGTCTGGCGTTCGTCTCGCTGAAAAACTGGGATGAGCGTCCGGGTGCGGAAAACAAAGTTCCGGCTATTACCGGCCGTGCGATGGGCCGTTTCTCGCAGATTAAAGATGCGATGGTGTTCGCCTTTAACCTTCCGGCGATTGTGGAACTCGGTACGGCGACCGGCTTTGACTTCGAGCTTATCGACCAGGGCAACCTGGGCCATGACAAGCTGACGCAGGCCCGTAACCAGCTGCTGGGCGAAGCGGCGCAGCACCCGGATCTGCTCTCGCAGGTGCGTCCGAATGGTCTGGAAGATACGCCGCAGTTTAAAATCGACATCGACCAGGAAAAAGCACAGGCGCTGGGCGTTTCCATCAGCGATATCAACACCACGCTCGCTTCTGCGTGGGGCGGCAGCTACGTCAACGACTTCATCGACCGCGGTCGCGTGAAGAAAGTGTACGTCATGTCGCAGGCGCAATACCGTATGCTGCCGGGTGATATCAACAACTGGTATGTGCGTGGCACAAACGGCCAGATGGTGCCATTCTCCGCCTTCTCGACGTCGCACTGGGAATATGGCTCACCGCGTCTGGAGCGTTATAACGGCCTGCCGTCCATGCAGATCCAGGGCCAGGCGGTGCAGGGTAAGAGTACCGGTGAAGCGATGGCGATGATGGAACAGCTTGCCAGCAAGCTGCCGACCGGTATCGGCTACGACTGGACCGGCATGTCCTATCAGGAACGTCTGTCCGGCAACCAGGCGCCTGCGCTTTACGCCATTTCGCTTATCGTGGTGTTCCTGTGTCTGGCGGCGCTGTATGAAAGCTGGTCAATCCCGTTCTCGGTCATGCTGGTGGTCCCACTTGGGGTTATCGGTGCGCTGCTGGCAGCCTCGCTGCGTGGCCTTAACAACGACGTTTACTTCCAGGTGGGTCTGCTCACCACCATCGGCCTGTCGGCGAAGAACGCCATATTGATTGTGGAATTCGCCAAAGATCTGATGGAAAAAGAAGGTAAAGGTCTTATCGAGGCGACGCTTGAAGCGGTACGTATGCGTCTGCGTCCTATCCTGATGACCTCGCTGGCGTTCATCCTCGGCGTAATGCCGCTGGTGATTAGCTCGGGCGCAGGCTCCGGCGCGCAGAACGCCGTCGGTACCGGCGTAATGGGCGGGATGGTGACCGCAACCATTCTGGCTATCTTCTTCGTTCCGGTGTTCTTTGTGGTGGTTCGCCGCCGCTTCAGCCGTAAGAGTGAAGATATCGAGCACAGCCATCCGGTTGAGCATCACTAATAAGAAAGGCCGCAGATGCGGCCTTTTTTTTACCCCTTCCCTGCATACGTGTTTTAACGCTTCGCGCAAAAAAACATCACTCGCGCCTTTCGTTTCTCTTTTTTTCGCTATAAATATTTTATTGGGATTAATCTGATGCAGAAAAAACCTTTATTACAGAATATTCTTCAGGCGTGAATAAATAAACGTTTTAAACTAAGGTTAAACTAAGACTTAAAGGTTAAGTTTTCTTTCTGAATGCGTCTGCGTGCCTTGCCTTTATTGATTCGCGTAAAAGAGTCTGCGCCGATGTGCGATTAACCGCGGAAATGTAATTTTTCGTAATCGTGCCAGGAAAAAATCCCCAGGGTGTTTTATAGTAACAGTAGATTAAAAATGGAGCGCCACGGCTCCAGACACTGGTTGTGTATCTGCCCCTGCGGTGCTGTTGACTAAAATTTTTCGCTAAAAAGGGGATACGTTATGGACGAATACTCACCAAAACGGCATGATATAGCGCAGCTTAAATTTCTTTGCGAAAGCCTGTATCATGATTGCCTTGCCACGCTCGGTGAAAACCAGCATGGCTGGGTTAACGACCCCACTTCTGCCGTTAACCTGCAACTCAACGACTTGATTGAGCATATTGCCAGCTTCGGCCTGAATTATAAAATTAAGCATGAAGATGACGCAGCTCTCATTGAGCAATTAGATGAATATCTGGATGATACCTTTATGCTGTTCAGCAATTACGGTATCAATGCGCAAGATTTACAAAAATGGCGCAAGTCCGGAAACAGGCTTTTCCGGTGTTTCGTAAACGCCAGCAAAGAAAACCCTGTAAGCTTGTCTTTTTAAAAATAGAACAACTACTTAGGTGTATTATGACGACCAAACCATTAACCAAAACCGATTATTTAATGCGACTGAGACGTTGTCAGACAATTGACACGCTTGAGCGCGTTATTGAAAAAAATAAATATGAATTATCCGACAACGAACTGGCGGTATTTTATTCAGCGGCGGATCATCGTCTGGCTGAACTGACGATGAATAAGCTCTACGATAAAATTCCGACCGCCGTGTGGAAGTTCGTTCGTTAATCTCCCGCTATTTTGTATGTGATTATCTGGCTTTGATATTGTCGACGCCATGTTAGTGTCGAGCGATTCGCGTTGTGGGTGCCACACCGGATATGTCCTCCATTAGCATGGCTTCTCTCTCCTGTTCTCTTCCCCTCAAATGCAGTGAATGGTCAGCCGCGCGTTTAGTCGCTACTATCAGAGTTTCCATTCACGGAGCGAAACCACCATGAGCGAAGAGAAACGCAAGATGATTGCGGGCGAGCTTTACCGCCCGAACGACCCGGAGCTGCGTGAGGACCGCCTGCGCGCGCGGCATCTGCTGCATGAATACAATCACAGCGCGCCGGATGCGAAGGCACAGCGTCAGGAGATCCTCAAATCACTGCTGGGGGAAGCCGGCAACGCGTACATAGAGCCCACCTTCCGCTGCGACTACGGCTATAACATTTATCTGGGCGAGAATTTCTACGCCAATTTCGACTGCGTGATTCTGGATGTCTGTCCGGTGCATATCGGCGCTAACGTTATGCTGGCACCCGGCGTGCATATTTATACCGCCACGCATCCGCTGGATCCGACCGAGCGCAACAGCGGGCTGGAGTTTGCAAAACCCGTCACCCTTGGTGATAACGTCTGGATTGGCGGGCGCGCGATTATTAATCCGGGCGTGACGCTTGGGGATAACGTGGTGGTCGGTTCAGGCGCGGTAGTGACGCATTCCGTGGAAGCCAACTGCGTGGTCGCCGGCAATCCGGCGCGGGTGATTCGCCGCCTTTGAGCGCCGCTTCGGTTAACTGTTATGGTTTTTTGTTGGCCGTCTGTTACTTTTTTCGTGAACGGCGGCCTCATAAAATGCCCATTCCCGCGCACGCGCGACACCGATTCTGAAGGTTTTGCATGACTGAAATCCAGCGACTGCTGACGGCCACCATTGACCGACTCAACAAAGAAGAGAAGCGCGACAACCGTCCGCGCTTTAGCATCAGCTTTATCCGTAAGCACCCTGGCCTGTTTATCGCTATGTATCTGGGCTGGCTGGCAACGCTTGCGGTGATGCTACAGTCAGAAACGCTGGCAGGCTCAGTCTGGCTGCTGGTCGTGCTGTTTGTGCTGTTAAACGGCTTTTTCTTTTTTGACGTGAATCCACGCTACCGCTACGAAGATATCGACGTGCTGGATCTGCGCGTGTGCTATAACGGCGAATGGTATAACACCCGCGACGTGCCGGAGAGTCTGATAGAAGAAATTCAGGCGTCTCCGCGCGTGAGCGCTGAACAAAAAGCGCAGCTTGAGAAGATGCTGACTCGTAAGAAAGCCTTATCGTTTTACGATATCTACTCGCTGGATAAAAATAACGGCCCTGCCCGCTCGCCGGTGAATACCGCAACCGCCTCACAGGCGCACTAAAAAAATCGCCCTCTTGCGAGGGCGATGCTTATTTTCTTTTTTTCCTTCCCTGTACCGCTTTAAACCGCGGGTTCGTTTTGCAAATCACATACAACCGCCCTTTGCGTCTGACTATCTGACAGTCAGGATGACGCGCCTTCGCGCTCCTCAGTGAATTCAGCACCTGCATGATTTACGCCTTTTTATCGTTAAAGAAGCGACCAAAACGCTGCTGGAAGCGCGCGGCGCTGCCCTCGGTGGTAATGGTCTTCTGGCGCCCGGTGTAATACGGATGCGACGCCGACGACACGTCGATGGTCACATACGGATAGGTTTCGCCATCAAGTTCGATTTCACGCTCGGTTTTAATGGTCGAACCAACTTTGAAATATTCATTGGCGCTGGTGTCGTGGAACACCACGGTACGGTAATGCGGATGGATATCAGCTTTCATCATTCGCCTCTTGTTAATGTTATAACATAACAATATCGTAAATCGACGCCGCTGAAATTGCAAGCAGCGGCTATAACGGGGGCGACTGAAAAGAAAAAGCCGACGCATCAGGCGTCGGCTTTTCAGAAGTGAGTAAAAACTTACAGGCGGAAACCGGCCACTACGCGGTCAAGCTGCTGCGTCTGTTCGGTCATCGAGTGCGATGCCGCCGAGACTTCCTGCACCAGCGCCGCGTTCTGCTGCGTCGCGCTGTCGAGCTGGTTAATCGCCAGGTTTACCTGCGAGATACCCGCGCTCTGCTCGCGGCTGGAGGACATAATTTCGCCCATCAGCGTGGTGACGTTGCGCACGCCGCTCAGCAGTTCATCCATCGTCGCGCCCGCTTCATTCACAAGCTTCGTACCAACTTCAACGTTGCTGGCGGAGTTTTCAATCAGCTGTTTGATTTCGCGAGCCGACTGCGCGGAGCGCTGCGCCAGGCTGCGTACTTCCGAGGCAACCACCGCGAAGCCGCGGCCCTGCTCACCCGCACGCGCCGCTTCCACCGCCGCGTTCAGCGCCAGGATGTTCGTCTGGAAGGCGATGCTGTCGATCACCGCGATAATATCCACCACTTTGCCGGACGAACTCTGGATAGCGCTCATGGTGCTGACCACTTCGCGCACCACATTACCGCCCCGCTCCGCCACCTGCGACGCCTGGTGCGCCAGCTCGTTGGCATGCGCGGCGTTATCGGCGTTCTGGCGCACGGTGCTGGTGAGCTGTTCCATTGACGCCGCCGTCTCTTCAATCGAGCTTGCCTGATCTTCCGTGCGCGCCGAGAGATCCTGGTTGCCGCCTGAGATCTGCTGCGACGCCGACGACAGCGCGCGGGCGCTATCGCTCACCTGGCGCAGCATAGTTTGCAGGTAATCAATCACGCCGTTGAAGCTGTTGATGATCGCGTTAAATTCCGGGCTGCTGGTGGGCTCCAGGTGCTGCGTCAGATCTGCCCCACCTGCGGAGAGCCGGCTGATATTGCGGTTAAGATCGGCCAGTTTGCCCATCATCGAGCGGATAAACAGCACCAGTACGCCCAGCAGCAGAAGCAGCATCGGGATCTGCACCATGCTCAGGCGCGCGAGGATCGTATCGGTCTGCGCGGTTAACAGCGCGGTCGGCAGATCGACCGCGATAATCCACGGGCTGCCTTTAATGGATTGCAGCATCACGGTATGCGAATCGCCGTCCTGATCATACTCCTGCTCGGTTTTCTCGCCGGGGCGGAAAGTGGAAAGCGCTTTCTGCACCGTCTGCGCCATCGGATCGTCGCCGAGGTCTGCCAGTTTCTTCAGGCTCGCGGTTTTACCGACCTGAGCGGCGTCGCCGACAATTTTGCCGTCCGCTTCCACAATCAGCACGCGCCCGGAGATGGCGTCGTTCATCTGTTTCGCGAGCTGATTAAAGAAGCCCAGCGTCACGTCGATGGTCGCAACTCCCCACGGCTGGCCATCTTTGGTAATGACCATCGCGCAGTTGGTGCGCGGCTGCGGGCTCGCGTCATCCTGATACGCGTTTGCCCAGGCGCAGTGGCTGGCAGGCGAATTCAGACCCGCTTTATACCAGACCTGTTCGTAGTAATTCGGTGCCGCGTCGGAGTTCCAGTAGGTATTCACTTCGAGCTGATTGCTGGCGTTACGCGCAAAGAAGGTGCTGAATTTATTACGCCCCGCCTCGCGTTTTTCCGGCAGCGGCCAGACGCCGCCGCCAAAGACGTTCACATCCTGGTACTGATCCACCAGCGCCGGTAACAGACGATCGATTTCATCGCTCTGCATCGCCGCGACGCTCTGTGTCACGCTGCGCATCTGCGCCTGCACGCGGTTCATCTGCTCAACGATGCTGAACGCCACGTTATCCACTTCATAACGGATAATCCGCGTCTCGGTGCGTTTAATTTCCGGCGTGACGAAAAAGTGGATCACCAGCGCGGTAATGCCGCTCAGGGCAGCAAGAAAGAGACAGAGTAAAAAGATAAATCTGGCCTGCGTTGTTTTTAGCATTGTTATTTTCCTGGAAAGGATCAGAGGGTTCTTCATTCAGGACAACGGCAGCGCAGCGCTAAACTTGAAGGCAGAATGCATGTTAGAAAATTAACAAAAAATTAACTCATTGACGGATAAAACAAATCCATTTTTCATGGAAACATTTTGAAATAATTACTTATGCGACAGCCAGAAATCCTTTTTACCCCATGACGTTATAAATCAGAAAAGAACGATATTGGGCGCGCGGGCGTCTTTCGGGCAGTGTGGCGGTATGGCAACAAATGAAGGAGACTCCCATGCGCCAGCGCTGTTGTTGTGCCTGTCTGTTTGCAGATAACCGACTGTGATTTTCTTTTGCTAACGGAGCGCCCCATGAGCACAGCATTACCCTCTACCCTGCCAATTCTCGATCTCGCGAGACTCAATGCAGGCCCGGCCGATCGCGCCGCGTTTCTCGATCATCTGCGCTACGCCGCGCGCGATATCGGTTTTTTCTATGTGGTTAACCACGGCGTCGACACCCGTCTGCTGGAGGATGTCCAGCGCGAGGCGCGCCAGTTCTTTGCCCTGCCGGAAGAAGAAAAAGCGCAGGTGGCGATGATCCATTCACCCCATTTTCGCGGCTATAACCGCGCGGCGGCGGAACTGACGCGCGGCAAGCCGGACTGGCGCGAGCAGTTTGATATCGGTGCCGAGCGCCCGGCGCTCGCGCTTTCAGCGAATGCGCCCTCGTGGCGTCGCTTGCAGGGGCCGAACCTCTGGCCTGCCGCGCAGCCGTCGCTCAGGCCAACGCTGCTGCGTTTTCAGCGCGATATGGCGCAGATGGCGCTGCGGCTGCTGCGCGCCTTCGCCGAAGCTTTGCAACTTTCGCCCGACGCCTTTGACACGCTCTACGGCGAGCAACCCAACGAGCATATCAAGCTTATCCGCTACCCCGGCCAGCAGCGCACCGGCAGCGACCAGGGCGTCGGCGCGCATAAAGATTCCGGGTTCTTAAGCTTCCTGCTACAGGACACTCAAAAAGGCTTACAGGTGGAAGTGGCGCCTGACGAGTGGATTGACGCCGCCCCGCTGCCGGGCAGCTTTGTGGTGAACATCGGCGAACTGCTGGAGCTTGCCACCAACGGCTATCTGCGCGCCACGGTGCATCGCGTCGTCTCGCCGCCCGCGGATAACGAACGCCTCTCCATCGCCTTTTTCCTCGGCGCGCGGCTCGACGGCGTGGTGCCGGTCTATCCGCTGCCGCCGGAGCTGGCGCGCGAGGCGCATGGCCCGCAGAGCGATCCGCGCAACCCGCTTTTGCGTGATGTCGGCTGGAACTATTTAAAAGGCCGCCTGCGCTCACACCCTGATGTCGCCGAGCGCTACTACCGTGACGTGCTGCGCGAAAGCCACGAACTGATCGCCTGATCCCTTACTAAGGAAAGCAAAATGAAAAAAGCCACTATGACGCTGGCCGGGCTGGCGCTGCTTATTTCCGCAGGCTTACAGGCCGCCGAGCCGCTGCGTGTCGCCGCCGATCCGGTGCCGCACGCCGAAATTCTTAACTACATTAAAAAACTCGATCCGAAGCTCGACCTGAATGTCGTGGAGCTCACCAGCGGCGTCAACGCCAACGAGCTGCTGGCGAACGGCGACGTGGACGCCAACTATTTTCAGCATCTGCCCTACCTGAAGGATCAGGAAAAAGCGCTTGGCAAAACCTTTGCGGTCGCCGCCACGGTGCATATTGAGCCGCTCGGCATCTATTCGCGTAAATATAAAGATTTCAAAGCCGTGCCGGAGGGCGCAACCGTGGCGGTGCCGAATAATGTCACCAACCTGAGCCGCGCGCTGTTCCTGCTGCAAAATCAGGGGCTGATTACGCTGAAGGCGGGCTTTAACGATCCGGCGAGCAGCCTCGCCACGCCGAAGGATATCCGCGATAACCCGAAAAAGCTGAAGATCCTGGAAATTGAATCGCCGCAGATCCCGCGCTCGCTTGACGATGTGGATCTGGCTGTGATCAACGGCAACTACGCGCTGGAAGCGGGCCTGACGCCCGCCAAAGACGCGCTGGGGCTGGAGCGCGCCGATCATAACCCTTACGCCAATCTCCTGGTGACCACGCCCGCGCTGGCAGGCGATCCGCGCATCAAAGCGCTGGCGAAAGATTTACAGTCGCCGCAGGTCGCGGAATTTATTCGCCAGCATTACAACGGCTCGGTGATCCCGGTCGCGGTGCCGCAATCATGATAACGCTGGACGGGCTGAGCAAAACTTACGCCGGAGAGGGCCCCCCGGCGCTGGACGACGTCTCGCTCGCCATTCCACAGGGTGCCGTGTACGGCATTCTGGGGCGCAGCGGCGCGGGCAAAAGCACGCTGCTGCGCTGTCTAAACCTGCTGGAGCGGCCAACGTCGGGCCGCATCCTGATGAACGGCGTGGATATTACCCGCCTCGACGACCGCGCGCTGCGCCAGCACCGGCAGCGCACCACGATGGTGTTTCAGCACTTTAACCTGCTCCATGCGCGCACGGTGGCGGACAACGTGGCGGTGCCGCTGGAGATCGCGGGCGTGCCGCGCGCGGCGCGGCGCGAACGGGTGGCGGAACTGCTCGCGTTAGTCGGGCTTGCCGATAAAGCCGACGCGTTTCCTTCGCGCCTTTCCGGCGGGCAGAAACAGCGCGTCGGCATTGCCCGCGCGCTTGCCGCGCGCCCGGACGTGCTGCTGTGCGATGAAGCCACCAGCGCGCTCGACCCGGAGACCACCGCCTCCATTCTTGCGCTGCTTGCCGATATCAATCGCCAGCTCGGGCTGACCATCGTGCTGATTACGCATGAGCTTGAGGTGGTTAAAGCCATCTGCGACCACGCGGCGCTGCTGGAGAATGGGCGTCTGGTGGAGAGCGGGCGACTCGTGGATTTACTCACCGCGCCCTGGTCGGTGCTGCGTCAGACGCTGGTGCGCGACAACGCCGCCTGGCAGGCGTTTTTACGCCGTCACGGCGTGGAGGAGAGAATATGGTGCGAAGTGGCATGAGTTTTGAAGATCTCTGGCCGCTGCTGGCGCAGGGCACGCTGGAGACGCTCTACATGGTTGGCCTGGCGGCGCTCTTTACGGTGCTTATCGGCCTGCCGGTCGGCGTGGTGCTGTTTATCACTCGCCGCGACGGCGTACTCCCGCAGCCGCAGCTCAACAGCGTGCTGGGCAGCGTGATTAACGTCGGGCGTTCGCTGCCGTTTATCGTGCTGCTGATTGCGTTAATCCCGCTGACGCGTCTTATTATCGGCACAACGCTTGGCAGCACCGCTGCCGTCGTGCCGATTACCATCGGCGCATTTCCGTTCTTTGCGCGCGTGGTGGAAAACGCGCTCGATGAAGTGGACCGCGGGCGCGCCGAGGCGATTATTGCTATGGGCGGCAACGCCTGGCATGTAATAAGCAAAGCGCTGCTGCCGGAGGCGCTGCCCGCGCTGCTTTCTGGCGTGACACTTACTGTGGTGATGCTGATAGGCTTTTCCTCTATGGCCGGTGTTATCGGCGGCGGCGGGCTTGGCGATCTCGCCATTCGCTACGGTTATCAGCGTTTTAATAATGAAGTGATGGCCGCCACGGTGCTGATTCTGGTGGCGCTCGTTCAGGGCGTACAGACGCTCGGCGACCGGCTGGTGCGGCGTCTCGCGCACCGGCGCTAAAATCCACACTCGCGGCGCAGCCGTCATTGCTGCGCCCGCGTTACACACTTTTTTTGCCCTAACCCTACGCAAAATCAATGCGCCGTGCCGTCGCAAAAGCCATTATCCCCCACTACGCTAGAAGTACTCCGGCACTCATTTCTTCTTCAGGGCAGGCAGCAATCGTGACCATCACAAGACGGATAAAAATAGTAACAGGCGTGCTGTTACTCAGCGTTTTGCTGCCTGTCGCGTTTAGTTTCTGGCTCGCCCGTCATCAGGCCGAACAGCATTTTGTCGTGGAGCTGGACGCCTATACCGAACGCACGCTTATCCGTACCAATGACATCATGCAGCAGGCGAAAGCCGCACTCGCCAAAATCAACAGCTTTACCGGCGAGCCGTGCAGTGAGGCGCATTTACAGGCGATGCGGCGCACATCGTTTGTGTTCCGCCATGTTCAGGAAGTGGTCTACTTAAAAGATATGACGCCGGTCTGCTCGTCGCTGGTAGGGCGCAGCACGTCAAAACCGCTGCCGACGCCGACATGGGTTAACGATGAAAATTACCAGATCTGGTTCAGCACGCAGAATGATATCGGCTTGTCGATACCCATGGTAATGGTTGCTCACGGGCCACATATGGTGCTTATCGATCCCAGCTCGTTTATCGATTTAATTCCGTTCAGCGCCTGGCCGATTAACACCGCCATCATTGGGCTGCCGCGCAACCGCGTGCTGGCGAGTAGCGGCCCGTTTGATAAAACGGTCTGGAACATGGCGCGTAAAAGCGGTGCCAGAAAAATTGAGTATCAGGGCAATATCTATCTGATTCACCGCGAGCCGCGCTCCGGGATTGCCGTGGTGGCGTGGGCGTCTCAGGCACCGCAGACGGCAGAAATCCGTAAACTCCAGCTTATCTGGCTCCCGGCGGGTATCCTTATCAGCCTCGCATTAGCGTTCTGGCTGCTGCGCCTGTTGCGGCGTTTGCAGTCGCCGCGCTATCGCCTGCAGGACGGTATCGCCAATAATGAACTGGTGATGCACTATCAGCCGATCATTCGTCTGTCCAATGGCCAGCCCACCGGCGCTGAAGCGCTCATCCGCTGGCCGCAGCCTGACGGCAGCATGTTAACGCCGGATATTTTTATTCCGCTTGCCGAGCAGACCGGGCTTATCGGCCCGCTGACGCGCCGCATTGTCCATAACGTGCTGGACGATCTTGGCGACTGGCTGCGTACGCATCCGCAACAGCATATCTCCATCAATATTTCTGCGTTCGATCTGCACGATCCGCAGTTTGTCGATATGTTCAGCCAGGCGCTGGCGCAACATGGCGTCGCGCCGCATCAGCTCGCCCTGGAGATAACCGAACGCGGCTTCGCCGACCCGGCGCTAAGCGGCCCAATCATCGCGCGCCTGCGCGCGGCGGGCCATAAAATTTATATTGATGACTTCGGCACCGGCTATTCCAGCCTGAGTTATCTCGAAGATCTGGATGTCGATATCCTGAAAATCGATAAATCGTTCGTCGATGCGCTGGAGTACAAAACCGTCACGCCGCACATTATCGAAATGGCGAAAACGCTGAAGCTGGAGATGGTGGCCGAAGGCGTGGAAAATCAAAGCCAGGCGCTGTGGCTGCGGGAACATGACGTGCAGTACGCGCAGGGCTGGCTCTACAGCAAGGCGCTGCCCGCCGGGGAGTTTATCGCCTGGTGCGGGCGGCACGGCGTCAGTTAAGCCGATGCCGCATCTCATACTGGCGCACCGGCTGAATGCGAAAACCGCTCTGTTCAAAGAGCGGCACCAGGCGCTGATCAACCGCCACAGGCGTCATTAAGCCCGCAAAGCGCTCATGCAGCAGCGACAGTAACTGCCGGGCGCGCCCTTCACGCCGCGCCTGCGGCGCAACCCACAACGCGCGCAGTTGCGGCTGAGCAAAACCGGTCACAATAATGGCGAACGCTTTGTCATCCAGCGAAAACCCCGTGCCCGGCAGCGCCTGCGCCGTTTCCGGCGCCATTAACCACGGCAGGTCTTCCGCCTGCGCTGCCATACGCTGTGCGATGTCATGCGGATCGCAGGGCATTAGCGCCTGCGTATTTACAAACGCCGCCGGGCTGTGAGCCTGAAAACCTACCAGCGTTTTCTCGCAGGTAAACCCCACTCGCTCATACAGCGCCTGACCGGCGTCGTTACCGACAATCACCTCAAGCGTCATGCTTTTTTCGCCGCGCTCGTGGGCTTCATCCAGCAACTGCATCATCAGCGTTTTACCCACGCCTTTACCGCGCCAGTCAGGGTGAATGGCGAACGCCGCGAGACGGCTGCGCCAGCCGCGCCGGGCGATGAGCGCCAGCGCGACGACCTGCTCGCCCGCAAGCCAGACGCGACTCGCGTTCAGGCAGACATTTTCCGCGCCGAAACGGTACGCAAACGCGGCGCCATCCAGTTGAAACGGCACCAGATAGCCATCAAAACAGCGGCACAGTATTGAGGCCAGCGCTTCGCTGCTCCAGTGCAGCGCTGGCCGCGCGTGTAAGGCTGCAGGGTTCGACATGACCATTCCTCATCGGCGAAAACACCCAGCATAACGCAGCGCGGCAAAAAGACGACCTATCCTTTTTCAGCGGCTGCCACGGCCGGTGCGGCAGGCTTTACGCGCCGCACCAGAAACCACGGCAGGCAGAGCTGAATAAGCGGCCCGATGGCGAGCGCATACACCACGGTGCCAATTCCGGGCGTGCCGCCCATGGCCCAGCCCGCCAGCAGGACGGTGATTTCAATCGCGGTACGAATACTTCGCACCGACCAGCCGGTACGGGCATGAATGCCGGTCATCAGGCCATCGCGCGGCCCTGCGCCAAAGCCCGCGCCGATATACATGCCGGTTGCCAGCGCATTCAGCACCACGGCGGCAACGAGCAGCCCGCCACGCAGCGCCAGCGACGACGGCGCAGGCAGCACGGCCAGCGCCGCGTCTGCCGCAAGCCCAATCATAATAACGTTACTGATAGTGCCAAGGCCCGGCCTCTGGCGCAGCGGCACCCACAACAGCAGCACCAGCGCGCCGACGCCGATAATCACCGCACCGAGATTCAGCGACAGCAGCCGCGCCAGCCCCACGTGAAACACGTTCCACGGATCGGTACCGAGATCGGCCCGGACGAACATTGCGGTCGATACGCCATACAGCGAAAGCCCGACATACAACTGCACCAAACGACGCCACATATTTTTTCCCTCATCCGTCATCTGGCTACTACTTTAAGGCCAGTGGACGTAAGATTAAGGTCCAGTTTCAACAAAGTGGACTGCTTATGAATCATCGTCGTACCGGCACAGCCTCGCTGTTGCGCCTGCTCGGCCACTGGCAGCAGGCGCATTCCCGCCTGCCGGTTTATCGTCAGCTGGCGCAGGCGCTGCGCCTGATCATTCTGGATGGTCGCCTGCCGCTCGCGAGCCGTCTGCCGGGCGAGCGTGAACTGGCCGGCGCGCTGGGCGTCAGCCGTACGACCATAGCCAGCGCGCTGGGGCTACTGCGCGATGAAGGTTTTCTGATAAGCCGCCACGGCGCAGGTTCGGAAATCGCCCTGCCCGCCAGCGCCTCGGTGCCCACGCTCACCGGCAGCGGCGGCGCGCTCGATCTCTCTACCGCAGCGCTGAGCGCAGGCCCGGAGGTGTTAGCGGCTTGCCAGCGCGCCGTGGCGCAACTGCCGGATTATCTCGGCCATACGGGCTACGATCCGCAGGGGCTGCTGCGCCTGCGTGAAACCCTCGCCGCCCGCTATAGCGCGCGCGGTCTGCCCACCAGCCCCGATCAGGTGATGCTGGTGAACGGCGCGGTGAGCGGTTTCGCGCTTGTCCTGCGGCTGTTGACCGGCCCCGGCGACCGGGTGGTTATCGATAACCCAACCTATCCGCTCGCCATCGCCGCCATTCGTGGCGCATCATGCCGTCCGGTATCGGTGGCGCTGGCAAGCCAGGGCTGGGATCCGGACGGGCTGGCGGCCACGTTCGCCCAGACATCGCCGCGCCTTGCCTATCTCATTCCCGATTACCACAACCCTACCGGCTACTGCATGGACGCCGCCACCCGTGAGCGCATCGCCGCCGCGGCCACCGCCAGCCGCACAACGCTGGTCGTCGACGAAACGATGGTGGATCTCTGGTATGAAGAGGCTCCGCCGCCGCCGCTCGCCGCGTTTGACGCCCAGGATACGGTCATTACGCTCGGCTCGGCAGGCAAGAGTTTCTGGGGTGGGCTACGGCTTGGCTGGATACGCGCCAGCACACGCACAATCGCATCGCTGATCCAGATGCGCGATACGCTCGATCTCGGCTCGCCGCTGCTGGAACAGCTCGCCGTCGCCACGCTGATTGAGGATGCCCCGCATTTTCTGCCGCCGCGACGCACGGCGTTAAAAGCGCGCCGCGATGCGTGTCTGGACGCCATGCAGCGCTATTTTCCGCAGTGGCGCACGAGCTTGCCGCAAGGGGGGTTATCGTTCTGGGTGGAGCTGCCGCGCCCGCTGGCGACACGTTTCGCGGCCAGCGCCGAAGGGCTCGGGATTCATCTTGGCGCGGGCAACCGGTTTGGCGTGGAGGGCGCCTTTGAGCGCTTTCTGCGAATGCCGTTTACGCTTGAGACCGAACGCCTGGAAGAGGCATTTTCCCGGTTACAGCCGCTCTGGCATCAGCTTATGGAGACGCGCGCGTCGACTGCCCGTGGGCTGGTGTGAACATTACATATTCAGAACAGGCCAGGTGATGCGCAGCAAAAAGACACCGACAATCGCTACCACATATGCGCACCAGAGAGAGATAACCACGCTGGCGATATGGCCTGCCACGAGCAATAACTTAGGTATCATTGCACACCTCTGTCATTAAGGTGAACCTGAAGCAAAAGTTACAAACACGCACCGAGTTTTAATAATGGCGAGAAAAACAGACGACGAGCCTTCCGGCCCGCCATAAAAAAACGGTCATCCATGACTGCACATAATTTGAGATGGTGAGGCGTATCATTTTATTATGCGAGGATAATGACGGCGCTTTGTAACAGCGCCGTGTCACGCAGATGATATATTCATGACGCGTGTAGCAGGAGGGAATTAATGCTGGCGGGGAACCGGAAAACCTTTCAGGGAAATGACAAACGCATCGCCCTCTTTTTTTATTTTTGCACCTGCATCGCACCAGTCGGACGCAATGCGAAAAAACTCATCGCTGCCGACATCCCACCCCAGGCGGACGTGTTTGACATAGCCTGAACGCAACAGCTCACAGGCTTCCCGGTAGGTTGCAGCCGTAGTGGATAAAGACGCATCTTTCATTTTCTTTTCTTCAGCAGTTTACGTAGCGCTTTGATTTCTTTTACAGAAAGTGGGGATACATCTTCTTCAGTGTGCTGGCTGTCGATCTCTTCGCTATTCACCACGTCGTCTTCCTCGCCCAGCACCAGCGCCTTTTGCAACAGCTTTTCTGTGGCGGCGCTGAGCGTTTCACCGTGCTGCTCAGCATACTGACGAAGCTTTTCTTTAAGATCGGTATCTATTTTTACGTTAAGCACCGCAGCAGTCATAGAAAATTCCTTTCCTTTCAGATGAGAGCTATTTAATACCTTAATTGATTATTAAGATCCAGCATTAAGCTCTTACTTATAAAAAGACGTTTTAAAAATGAGATATCGGTTCGGCTATTATGACAATAAGATGACAAATATATGACAATATAATTAATTTAAACGACAGAATAAAATAAAGCCGTTTGCAACGCGGAAATAAATAGCTGTGGGAAGAACGGGAAAACGCAGAGGCGGATGCTTAAAAGCAGTACAGTCGAAGTAGGTTATCGCGGTGGAGGATGGCAGAAATGGGTGGAATGACTCTCTCTTTCTGAGCCATATTACGTCGCCTGGGACACATCTGCCACAGGAAGGCGTGCTGAGGCTTCCTCTTATGGTGATAACCTGTTACCAGTGCTGTGGCTGGAGTGTTAGTCTCACATCCGGACATGACGGTAAGTAACCAGAATACACATAACGCTGTAGTACAAAAAATTGCCAGAGCGAAAGTACCGCCCGGCAATTTTCGTTGAGAGAAGAAATACACCGCTTATGACGCTGGAGGAGTTAACGGCTGAATGTCATTGCTGTTTACCCAGCCGTGTGTCGTTTTTCCACTGTCACCGACGTATTCTATCTCTGCCCAGTTCCCCTGAGTTTGAATTACCCCTACCACGTCACCTTTGACAATCCAGGCTTTACGGCGGGTCGCGATATCAGGTGTGGCGCTGAGCCAGGCCCGCTGGCTGGTAACCTGCATCAGCGTTTGCCAGTGTGTCTGCTGCGTCGTCTCCAGCTCAAGGCCTGTCGCTATTTCAGGCATTAACACATTCATGCAACCCGCGTGGCTTTGCCCGTCAGGTATGGTTAATATGACACCGGAATCAGTTGCGGCAATATGGCCCGCAAGCACAGAAGATGACCAGGACTTGATGGTATCCGACTGCTGCGCTGACACCTCACCTGTCAAAAAGAAAGTACAGGTACGTTTTACGCTGTCATCAGCCGACTCGGAGTAATAACCGGTGATTTTTCCTGCCGGTGAGACCGCAAGCTGCAAGCCCTCATACACGCCAGACTGCAGTGGTGTGGCAGATGAGGAACACGCCGCTATTAAAAGTGAAAAGCCGCACATTATGTGCGCTATGTTCGTTTTCATCACTGTCTCTTCTCCAGGCTTTCATAGGTTCTGCGCATTTTAACGTCATAATCGCCAAAATCGCTGCCATTATAGTTGTAGGCCATATTGTAAAAGTCTTTATTAACCATTGCCGTCAGCAGAGCACTATTCTTCTTGCATAAATGTAAAAACGCATTTAACTGCTTCCCGGCACTTGCCTTCATATCTTTTAAAAAAGAGCTGAGATCGTTATAACCGCACGATTCGTAATTAAAGCCCATTATCTGGAACATACCCCATGAACACGCTTTTATTGCAGCATCCGCATCCAGTGCGTAAGCTTTCGCCAGGGTATCCCATGCAGAAGCCTGGTCGATATTATTTTTCTTCCATTCCGGGCCTGCTTTTTTTACATACTTATACGACAATAACGGATGGGTTTGATCGTATTTCCTTTTAGTATATTTACGAAAGATATGTCCTTCATAAGCAATGATGGGTAAATTTAAGGCGTTAAAACCAGACCGTCCGCCTGACTCCACAATAGAAAACGCTTTAATGATGTTCAACTCTACCCGTCGGTTTAGATTTTCCCAGGCATCGGTATAATCCTGCTCCGTCAGCGATAGCGCACCATCAATGCCAGGTGCCATCAGCTTGCTGCGCTCAAGGGCGTCATCTGCCACGTTATAGCGCTCTTTTCTCAGATAATTGTTGACTAGCTGACGGAGGCTATTTTCATTACCGGATGTATGCGTAAAAAATGTAGGTGCAAAAGAGGGTTGGTGAGTCGCGACAGGATATTTCATAGCCGCCGCAATTAGGCCACGGAATGTTTTTCCTTCAGGTTCAATAACCCCGTCGGGGTGCTGGAAACGCAAATGAATGGACTGAAACTGACTGATAGTTCTGATGAGTGCTGGAGAAATTAGCCCATCTTCGGGAATCTCATATTGGATAATAGGTTTAATACAATTAAACAAATACTGAACGATAATAACGTCGCGCTGAAAATTGCTTGCTTTACCGGGTGTGCCTACTGCGCTTTTTAATAACGGAGGTAATCGCCTGAGTGAATTATCCATTTCTGAGTGCTCATAAATGAAAACATAAACGTTATAGTAAATAACCGCACCTGATATTAGCCGCCAAAGGCCACTCGTATCCAGGATGAGTTGATACACCTCTTATGATGTTTCATCACCAGGATAAAGCTGAAAAAAGGACTTAGGGCAGAAATGGGTGGGGGCCCTGCCAGCTACATCCCGGCACACACGTCATCTGCCTTGGCTGCTTCCTTCCGGACCTGACCTGGTAAACAGAGTAGCGTTGCGGGAGAACCAACAGGGCCCCCATTGAGAGCGTCGTTAAACGCGCAGGGCGCATTATGTCTGTTGCCCCTGGCGATTGCAACCCAACGCGCGCCGTATGCCGGTTTATTGCGCAATCGAGAGCTGGCACGGGAAGTTTTTGTGGATCGGTTAAGGGCAGGCCCGCCAGTTTATAGGCAGGGTGGGTAAGCGAAGCGCACCCACCAAGGCAGACGATTCTACTCAATAACGGTTTATCCCCGCTCCCGCGGGGAACACTTTCTGCGGGACAGCTCAACAACAATATCCGACGGTTTATCCCCGCTCGCGCGGGGAACACACCGCCAAATTATGGCTATTCTCTGGTCTTCGCGGTTTATCCCCGCTCGCGCGGGGAACACTGGCGCAATACACACTCGGCGACCTGCGCACGCGGTTTATCCCCGCTCGCGCGGGGAACACTTGGCTACCGCGCTGATTGCCTGATAAACAAGCGGTTTATCCCCGCTCGTGCGGGGAACACTTAAAAAGAACAAACACGGATTTTTACCCAACCGGCTTATCCCCGCTCGTGCGGGGAACACAAACAACCCCATTTCGCAGGTCACCACCCTCACGGCTTATCCCCGCTCGTGCGGGGAACACGCGCCGGTCTGGAAAATATTCCCGCCCTCCTGCGGCTTATCCCCGCTCGTGCGGGGAACACTCTAAAACTATATAACTGTATTTATTACGCTTTTTCAGGCAACAACATCCCACCAACATTTGGTTCACAATCTCACATTGTTAAAGAACGATTAACTTACTGATTTTCAAGCGGTAAAAAAGAGACAAGGCGCAGGCCGTCCAAATCCACCGGGATACGACGGTTAACGCCGAACGTCTGGAAATCGAAGCCGGATTCATTATTCGTGGCCCACGCCATCACCACATTGCCCTCCTCCGCTAACTCATTTATCTGATGCCAGATCATCTCACGCACCCGACGCGATACGTCGCCCACGTAAACCCCGGCGCGCAGCTCCAGCAGCCAGATGGCGAGCTGTCCGCGAAGCCGGGGCGGGACGCTTTCCGTCACGACGACCAGCATGCTCATCAGCGGCTCCTGAAACCGGCTTCCGCCAGCGAATCAGCTTGCGGTATCGCGGGCGGCAGCATGTCCGCCGCGGGTTGCGGCGGTTCGATTTCACCGGCGGCGAGCACGGTTTCGATCAGCGGGATAAGCTTGCCGGTCAGCTTTTCGCTACGAAAAATATCCCGGCACGCCAGACGCACGTCGCGATCCGGCTGTTCCGGGTGACGGGCCGCTATCTCGAATGCTTTCGGCACCACGGCGTCAAATTTAATGATGTCCGCGATGTCGTAAACAAACGAGAGCGGCTTGCCGCTGTGGATAAAACCGATGGCGGGCGCGTAACCCGCCGCCAGTATCGCCGCCTCGCTGATGCCGTATAAACAGGAAGTCGCCGCGCTGATGCACTGGTTCACTACATCACCCTTTTCCCAGTCTTTCGGATCGTATCTGCGCCCGTTCCACTTCACGCCGTAGCGTTTCGCCAGCAGTGCGTAGGTCTGGCGCACGCGCGCGCCTTCGATCCCGCGCAGCTGTTCGACCGATCGGCGCGCTGGCGGCGGCTCGCCAAAACGCAGCTCATACATTTTGCGTACCACCTTCAGGCGCAGCGTCTCGTCGAGCGCAAGCTTCGCCTGGTACAGCAGCTTGTCAGCCCGCGCGCCGCCCGGCTGACCGGAAGCATAAAGGCGCACGCCTGCTTCGCCCACCCATACCAGCAGCGTACCGACCTGCGAAGCCAGCCTGATCGCGGCATGAGACACCCGCGTGCCCGGCTCCAGCATAATGCAGGCGATAGCCCCTACCGGCACATGCGTGCGCACGCCGGTTTTATCCACCAGCACGAACGCGCCATCCAGTACGTCGAGATGACCGTACTGGAGGAAAATCATCGAGGTGCGATCGTTAAGCGGAATCGGGTTGAGAGGAACAAAGCTCATACCCCTTCGCCCGGCTTGATAAGCATCAGTCCGCAGCCGAAAGCGCGACATTTGCCAAAGCCTTCGTGAAGCCGGGCGATAAACCGCGCCGGATCGGTCACGATAAGCGCGCCCTCGTAATCCACCGTGCTGAACTGAATCAACTCGCCTCGTTTCTTCACGACCTGCTGTTGACGGTATGCCGCCACGCACGCCTGCGAGAGACGAAAACCGCCTTTCTCGCCCTGCGCGTCGAGCCACGCCAGCGCCGCCTGCTCCTGCATCGTCCAGAGCGCGCCCTGCTTCTGATTAAGCTGCCATTCGCGTTTCGCGTTCATCAGCACATCGTGCCGTTTACCATTGCGGGTGACGACCGGGTTAGCCCGCAGCGAAAAACGCAGCGCGGTGCCTTCATCAGGCGCTGGCGCGAACGGGCGCGTCTGAATTTCAAACAGCGGGTGCGTGCGCTCGGGCGCGCTTGCTGAAAGCAGATAAAAGCAAAAGCCATTTTGCAGCGTCTCGCGCCGATAGAGGTACTGCCGCTGCGCCACGCCCGGAAACAGCTCCCACAACCACTGGTGCATGACATATTCGCCGCGCGCCATCATCTCCATCAGCCGCTCCGGCGTGAGCCTGGCGGTGGGGAGCGTTATTTTTGAGAGATACATGTCGCCTCCTGCGTCAGTCGTCCTTGCTGCACCGTCCGGATGTCGAAATCCCAGCGCCGGCGGCTGAGCGGCTGGTCACGCCAGATCTGGATCTCATCCGCCGTGAGGCCGTCGTGCTCGCCCTCCCACCAGAGGTGCGGATGAAACTGCGCGAGCGCGCTCAGCGCCGGGTTAAGCTCGCTTAATGCCGCGCCGTAGCGCGCCTGTGCTTCGCGCAGCAGCGAGGCGGCCTCGCCTTCGCACAGATGCGGCCAGAGCGGCAGCCCGAGCGGATGGCTTTTACGTCCGAGGTATAACGGAAAAACCGGCGCGCGCAGTGCCGTCTGTAAGGCCTCAAGCGTATAAGGCGCGCCGGGCGTCGCCGCGACGGCGACGAGCCAGTAGCCATCGGCGTAGTAATCGCGGCGCGAAAGCGTCGTTTCGAGCATCTGCGCGTCGCGCAGTTCATCTTTACGGGTGAAATAGCGCACTTTGCGGGCTTCGCGCGGCACCTGCACCGTGTGGTAGTCACGCGCCCAGGCGCTTGATTTCCCGGCGCAGACGATAAACTGATAATGCTGATTCAGCGTGTTTAACGCCGCCTCGTCGTCACGCCGGATGCCGAGTGCTGCGGCAAGCAGCCCGAGCAGCGCCGAGCGCCCCGGCAGCGCGCGCGTATGGCGCACCTCGCCGACGGCAATCTCTCCCCAGGAGGCCATCGGCCCCTGAAGCTGAAAAATAAGATAGCGGTTCATCGTCGCCCCTTATGCGCTGATAAAATCCAGCAGTTGCGCGACGGAACCTTCCCCTTTATCGCCATACAGCACCGCGCACGGCGTCGCCTCGCCGCCATAGACGTTATTCATGTTGTCGCGAAGCGTGATGATGCGGCGCACCGCCTCGTCAAGCTGATCGTGGCCGGTCACTGGCTCCCAGAACGCGGCGGCCAGCGAGCGCGGCTGCTCCGTGCTTTTCTCGGCGAGCGCCCAGCTGGCGTACGCGCGCGAGGCGAAACTATTCTGCTTGCCTGTGGGGGAGATTTTCAGCGTACATTCGCCCAGCGCCCGCAGCGTTTTCGCCATAAGCTGTTCGTCGCCGTTGAGGTTTTCCAGCAGGCGATCGCGGTCGATGCACAGATAGGTGTAAAAAAGCGCCGAGCCGAAACCCAGCTCGCCAATATGTCCGGCGCCGGCGTCTTCCGCCGCGGCCTGGCGCAGATCGTCCACCGCCGTGAAGAAATCATCTTCCATCAGGGTTTCGCCAACGCCGAACGCGTGGGCGACCTGACAGGCGGCTTCAATATTATGCTCCGGCGTGGACGCGAGCATGCGGCCAAACAGCGCGATATCCACCGCCATCGCGTCTTTGCGCAGGAAATTCAGTTCATCTACCGTCGGCGCGCGTTTTTCCACTGCCAGCGTGCGGGCCAGCACATGCACACTTTCTCTTTCCGTCGGACTGACATGCGCGAGCTGCTCAGTGTCGGTGTTAATGAGGGGATCTTTCTCGAGCTTTTTCTTATCTTTTTCGCTTTTCACTTTGCCGAAACAGGCTGCGATCGCGCCGCCCCACTCAATGGCTTTGGCCTGCGCGACGCCGCCCGCCAGCATGATCTCCGCCGCCTCGCGGCCGATGCGCGCGGTGCGGGTGCCGATATGCCCGCCGAGCGCCGCCTCAAAGAGCTCCGAGGTGCGCCAGGCGCGCTTGAGGCTTTGCGAGGAGACACGCAGGCGCGACGCTCCGCCGATGGTGACGGTTTTCGGCGCGCCGGTGTCGTCGCGGTTCAGGTTAGCGGCCGGGTAAGCGGTTAACAGATGAAGCTGAATAAACGTTGTCATGTGAATGTTCCTTATTCCTGAGTGGTGGCCGTGTCGACCGGTAAATTGGTGTTTTCTGCGTCCGGGGCGTCGGAAGGGTTACCCGCCATGTAATAGTCCAGCGCCCAGCGCACGCGGATATAATCGGTCGGGGCACGCCTGCGCGCCGCGCGGCGCTCGCGTTCGTCTTCTTCTTTGCACCAGCGGAAAACGCCCTCCGCCAAATCTGGCAAATTGGCCACGCCGCCGAGTAACTGCACCGCGCGGCGTAGCTGGCGGAACAGCTCCTCCTGGGTGCGCGCCTGGCTGAGCCGCCGGAAGCGCAATTCAGACATCACCGCATGGTTGCCCTCTTTGTGGCCGAGCTGTTCGGCAAAAGAGGCGCGCGTATCTACCGTTTTGATATGGGCGACCAGCGCCGCGACAATGCCGAGCGCATAGAAGCGCCATTCGCGCCCCTCCACGTTCCAGAGCGTTGGCACGCGCGTCGCGAGTGAGTTAAACCCCTCGCTGAGCCGCACCTCGTTCAGCGTATGGCTGCGGCGCAGGCTGGCGCGTAACCGCCGTCCCTGCTGTTCATTAAGTAGCGCATGCCATTTGAGTAAAGACTCACGGTGCGCCTGCGATAAGATGCTCACTTAGTTTGCCTCCTGCGGTTTTTTCGCCCGCGCGCCTTTCGCTGCAGGCTTCGTTTTCGTCTGCGTGAAAAACTTTTTGCGGGCTTTCATGATGTCTGCGAATTCCGTGCGCTCCTGCGGGTTGGTCAGGGCGTGGTCGTCAAAATAGCGACGCGTATACCGCCAGATATCGCTATTCCAGGCGCTGAGCAGCGCGCGGTTGTCGCCGGAGGTATCGGCTTTAACCGCCTCGACCAGCTCCAGAAACCGCGATTGCGTCTGCTGCCAGAAATCAACGTCGATAAAGCTGAAATCACCGCGCACGGTCGCGCCTTCGCCGAACCACGCTTCTTTCAGCGCGCTGCGTAATTTGCTGAGCATCAGGGTGGCGACTCGCGCCGCGTCGCTCAGGGTCTGGCGGATAAACGGCTGTTGCGATTCGAGAAGTTGCAGGAAGGGCAGATGATGCTCATACCAGCAGCGGGCCTTCATGTTGTCGAAGTCGTAGCCAAAGCACCAGAGCCCGGTTTCCGCGCCGGGCAGCGGTTTTTGCTGGCGGATTTTGACGATACGGGCAGGCTGCTCCTGGTTGTTGTCGCTTTCGCTTTCCATCATCAGCCCCAGCCAGTCGCGCCACAGCAGGCCGCCCGGCTGCCCTTTCACGGAGAACATCTCCCCGCCTTCTTTTTTGGGGATGCGGTGCGGCGTTAAAGGGTGCATCCAGCCCACATAGTTGACGCCGTAGTTTTTGACGGTCATGGACGTCAGCAGCGCGTCGCCCGGCTCGCCGCAGAGATCGCAGGTGCCCGGCTGTGTAGTGGAGAAATCCACGCGAATGCGCCGAGGCATGCCCCAGTACGCCTGCAGCGCATCGGCCTGCTCCGGCGTAATGATATCGCTCGCTTTTTCACTGGTGCGGGTCGGCGCGAGCCACGGGAAGACGCGGGCGTCGTAGCTGGCCGGGCGCGGGAGACGCCCCTCGCGCTGCGGCAATACGTTAAGCCACAGCCTGCGCCACAGCGCCGGGTGCTCGCCCTGATAGCGGTGCAGTTCCAGCAGCGTGGTCATTGGCCCACCGCCGCGCAGCCCGGTGCGGTAACCCTTCCCACCTGATGGCGCATTTAGCTGCAGCGAAAAGAGCGCCAGCGCCGCACAGTGCGGGCAGAATTTTTCAGTGGTGCCGCGCTTAATAAAATGATCTTTATTGAGCTTTAGTGTCTGGGCGCCCGGCGTTTCCGGCAGCAGCAGCGCCAGCGCGACACTTTCACCGTCGAGCGGCTCGAAATCCTGCATAAACGAGGGCGTATCCGGGCCAAATTCAAACAGTTTCTCCAGCGGCGCCAGGGCGTTGCGGATAGTGTCAGCCGTTAAGCCGTCCTCCCAGATATCCTCCCAGCTTTCGGCGTCTTTCGGGGCGAGCGACGTTTGCAGCAGCCCGAGCAGAAACTGCCAGGCCGCGCCCTGAAAATCCGGACGCGGTAAAATCAGGTCCAGAATGTTTTCATCGACCAGATCCAGCGGCGCGATTTTCCCACGGGTGCCGTCGCGGTAAATAACGGGGAGCCATTTTGTGGTGATTAATGAACTCAAAACATATCCCTCCCTTGCCTGACAGATATCCCGCAGGCATGCGTCCTTTAAAGGTTTAAATAATGGATAGTAGCAATTAATAAAAACAATTAATTCATATCAAAAATAATTCAATCACCTCGATCGAACTCATTGAAAAATACGCCTGAAGATTCAAATAAAAAGTGACATAGCGCTAAAAAAACATCAAAAGAAAAATTACACCTTTTATTTTATTTCTTATCTATTACCCTTATTTCGTTCCCGTCGATATTAACCGGGATAAACCGGTGTATTTTTTCTCCTGGTGTTTAACCGTTCCCCGCTTTCGCGGGGATAAAAACCCCAGGGCAAGTGCCCTGGGATTGACTAAGCTACGCCTCGCCGATAAGCCCCTCTTTGGCTGAATAGCCGCCCGGCAGCAGAATCACTACCGCCTCTGGTTTACGCTGCGCGCTGCACCACTGAGAGAGCGCCTCGCCGCAAAGCAGCGTGAACTCGTCGCGGTGCTTGTCCCACCAGCTTTTGCGCACGCGCAGCGCGCTCATCTCCCAGGCGTTATCGCCCTGCGCGTAGGGCGATATGCCCTGCGGAGTGTCCCTGGCCAGCCAGAGATCGATCGTGAGTTCGCCAATACGGGTCGAGACGTCCGGCCCCCATAGCTCCGCGCTCTCAACGCTGTAGCCAACGTCGAGGGAAATTTCATACTTACTCGCAATGGCGCGCTGGCAGTAATAGTCGGCCAGCGCCTTCTCTTCAGAACGTTTCATGCCTTCCGGCACCTCAACGTCTTCGCCATATACGGCTTCAATTAACAGGCGTGCTGCTTCCGGCATCCGTATTTCGCCCTGCTCGCGCAATATCCGCTGGGTCAGCCAGAGCCGCGAATGCGCCGGATAAACGTAACTGGTATTACGCATGGCGGAGGTCAGCCATTTCTCATCCGGCTGCGCCTGCCAGCGCGGCGCCAGAATATCCAGACGTGGCACGGGGCGTTCATCTGCGCCGGTTAATTTAAGCTGCCCCTGTTTATCACGAGTATGCCGCTGCAAACGTCCGGCGCGCTGAATTAATAAATCGACCGGCGCGAGATCGCTAATTAAATAATCCAGATCGATATCGATGGATTGTTCTATTACTTGAGTAGATATAATTACTTTACCGCTTCGATTAACCGCATTTTGTTTTCCGAACCATTCCAGCGTTTTTTGTTCCTTATCATTACGGTCGATAAACGCGAAACGACTATGAAATAAAATAATATTCTCTTCCGGGATATTCCCCCGGCGAATTAATTCCCGGTAGCTGTTCACGGCATCGTCGACGGAATTTCGTATCCAGCCGATACAGCCGCCCTCGCGCGCTACCGTCTCGATCTTATCAAAGCACGCGGCGTCATCTTCCATCCAGCCGATGCCGACGCGCCGCTGCACCTGCGCACGCGTGGCGACGCGCTGCCCGTCAATGCCCTGCGCGTGGAGATGCGTTATCCACGGGTAGTCGTCAGGCCCGAGGCGGGGCGATTCCCGCGTGGTGTTGAGTCCTTTATAAAAGGCGGCGATTAGACGGTCGCGCTGGGCCTGCGAAAGCGTGGCGGAAAGCAAAATCGTGGCGTTGCCGTAGCGGGCACGCGTCTCGACAAGCTTTTCCACCACATGAGACATGTACGCATCGTAAGAGTGGATTTCATCGGCGATGAGCACTTTATCGTTCAGGCCCAACAGGCGCAGATTCTGGTGCTTAAACGCCATCACCGCCATCATCGCCTGGTCGAGCGTGCCGACGCCGGTTTCAGCGAGCAGTGCCTTTTTAGGCGACTGCGCAAACCAGGCGGCACAGCCTTCATACGCGGCGGCCTCATCGCCGGAGTCGTTCGGCAGTAATTCACGCGCCCAGATGGAGGCATTAAATCCCGCAGAGAGTTTGCGCGCGCTGTGCGCCAGCACGAGGCTTGGATGACTGCCTTCACGATAGAGCCGCAGCCAGGCCTGCGACATCCGCGCATACATGGCATTCGCCGTCGCCATCGTCGGCAGGCCGATATAGAGCCCGCGCGCCTGCCCCGCCGCCATCAGGCGATGCGCCAGCACCAGCGCCGCCTCCGTTTTTCCGGCGCCGGTGACATCTTCAAGAATGATGAGATGCGGGCCTTTCGCGTGAATATCCATCTCCAGCGCTTTTTGCTGAAGCGGCGTAGGTCTGGTGATAAAAGGAAAAAGCGTTTCGATGCCGTTAAAGGGCGCGACGTCGCTTGCTGGCGGCAACAGGCGCAGCGCCCGTTGCGCCTGTTTAACAGCGCGTGCCCAGTACTCCTCAAACGGCATCGCCTGCGCCACCCAGGGGAAGTACAGATTCGCGGAGCCCGTCCAGTCCGCCAGTACCGTGAGCGCGGAGACCAGCCAGCTTTTCTCCGGGAACGCCTCCCGCCAGCTATCGTCTTTCCACTGCGCCGGCAGCGCAACCGCCGGGAAGAGTGCATTCACCGCGCCCGCAAACGCTCTGGCGGTAGCGATATCTTCCGGCAGGAAATCGTTATGGCAGTTTTCACAGGAGACGGGCTTGCCGTGATGGCCGAGCACCGCAGGCATCCAGCGGTCCAGCACGCGTTTACGCTCACGCGCCGACAGCGGGCCTGTCATGCCCTGCGCCACGCAATCACCAAGATGGTTTTGCCACAGCCACGTGCCGGTGACGGTGTGGTGATGGCGGCTGTCGTTAACATCGCGCTGGCCGCACGCCAGCGCGTCGCAGCGGTATTGTTGCTGAAACAGACGCGCAAATTTGCCAATATCATGCCAGCAGAGCAGCCAGGCGAAAAACGTGGCCGCCGTTTCGCGATCGTCTATCCCGAGCGTCGCAAAGAGAGATGCGGCGTTAAAGTGGTTTTCCATCACCATCACGTATCCGCATGCAGCTACATCAAGGGAATGCCATTGCAGCAGGTGGTATTCATCGCCCCGATGGTTTTCGCCCTTTCGTGACTTACCCCAGTATAAATATCCGCTCATAAATCAGTCCTTTGCAAAATTCCGCCTATTCTGCGGCGCACGCCGGAATCGTACCGTGAGCGCAAGCGTATTTCCTTTTCCCTGAAAATATACAATTAACTGATATATAAAGGATTTACATTGAAATGACTGATAAAAAACGCCTCCCAGTTGCGCCCTTCGCCCGCGCTTTCTTATGCTTAACGCCTGAAATCAAGGAGCCTCCATGAACCACCACGACACCTTTCCACAGCGCGTTTATCAGATTGTCGCCGCCATCCCGGAAGGCTGCGTCACGACCTATGGCGAGGTGGCGCGGCTGGCGGGCTCGCCGCGGGCGGCGCGTCAGGTAGGCGGCGTGCTAAAGCGTCTGCCGGAAGGCAGCACGCTGCCGTGGCATCGGGTGGTGAATCGTCACGGGGAAATTTCGCTGACCGGGCCAGATTTACAGCGCCAGCGGCAGGCGTTGCTCGCGGAGGGCGTGCAGGTCTCAGGGAAAGGAGAGATCGACCTGGTGCGCTACGGGTGGCGCTACTGAAAAGCGCCTCCGAAGAGGCGCTTGTGCGGGTTTAGTACGTCGTCGGGGCCGGAACCGCGGAGGACGGCGTGACCTGCGTCGGCGAGGTTGACGGCACGCTTGTCACCGCACCGCCACCAGACTGTACCGGCACCGCGGTCTGCTGCACCGGCACCAGCGTCAGGTCGATTTTGGTGCCACCTTCGTTCACCGCAGGCTGGACGCGGTCGGTGATAAACACCAGCTTATCTTTAACCGTGATCGCCGCACTCAGCAGAACGCGGGCGTTCGGCTGAATGTCGGACGGGTTAAACGGCAGCACGAAGCTGAACGGCGCCTGTTTACCTTCGGTACGCACCACTTTCTGCGCCAGCACTTTCGACGGCGCGTTCGCCTGGGTGGCGTCAGAAAGGGTCACGGTCAGCACGGCGTCCGGCGGCAGAGCCACTTTCTGGCGGATCCAGACGGTACCGGAAACGTTCGGCTGCTTAATCACCGGCTTGGTCGCGACGCCGGAAGTATTCGGGTTCGGGGCTGGAACAGCAATATCAGCACTTTTATCCTGCGCGCAACCGGCCAGAGCAACGGCAACGGCTAAACCACTTAACATGTGCACGAGTTTCATGGCGTTCTCCTTATTTTCATTCCACCAGTAAGCGCCAGGCACTCACCAGCGTGAGCTGTTACAACATGTTTGTCGTGCTAAGTGTGGCACATATCACTAATTTTCGCCTGGAAACGGGGCGCTATTAAGATTATTTAACCCCTCTGACCAGTTGCCGTTCTGCGTTATAATCGGGATATATTCATTCGCACGGCTGTGCATTTCCCGGTATGTAGAGGACCCTTTATGAGTCAGGCGCTGAGCAACTTACTCGCGTTATTAAATCTGGAAAAAATTGAAGAAGGGCTCTTTCGCGGCCAAAGCGAAGATCTCGGCTTACGGCAGGTGTTCGGCGGCCAGGTCGTCGGCCAGGCGCTGTACGCCGCCAAAGCAACGGTGCCCGAAGAGCGTCTGGTGCATTCATTCCACAGCTATTTTCTGCGCCCCGGTGACAGCCAGAAACCCATCGTTTATGACGTGGAAGTGCTGCGCGACGGCAATAGTTTTAGCGCGCGGCGCGTGGCGGCTATCCAGAACGGTAAACCGATTTTTTATATGACCGCGTCGTTCCAGGCGCCGGAAAGCGGCTTCGAGCATCAGAAACCCATGCCGCCTGCGCCCGCGCCTGACGGGCTAAAATCGGAAACGGAGATTGCCCGCTCGCTGGCGCACCTTTTGCCGCCGCAGGTGAAGGACAAATTCCTGTGCGATAAGCCGCTGGAGATCCGCCCGGTAGAGTTTCACAACCCGTTAAAAGGCCACACGGCGAAGCCGGAGCGTCAGGTGTGGATGCGCGCCAACGGGCAGATGCCGGACGAGGTGCGCGTGCATCAGTCGCTGCTCGGTTATGCATCGGATTTCAATTTCCTGGTGGTGGCGCTGCAACCGCACGGCGTTGGCTTCCTGGAGCCGGGGATGCAGGTGGCGACCATCGATCATTCGATGTGGTTCCACCGCCCGTTTGATATGAACCAGTGGCTGCTTTACAGCGTAGAGAGTACGTCCGCCTCCAGCGCCCGCGGTTTTGTGCGCGGTGAGTTTTATACGCAGGACGGCGTGCTGGTCGCCTCGACCGTGCAGGAAGGCGTGATGAGAAAGCGCGGATAATTTTTTTGCGACCCGGCGGGTGATCCGCTCTACGGTTAACGACGGTAGGTGTGAGCGTCTTTTTTAGGGTGGGTAAGCGTCAGCACACCCACCTTTACATTCATAGCCCCTTTCATGGCGGGTGCGCGTGGCTTACCCGCCCTACGTTTAATACAGTCTATGTGATCGTCTTTTGTAGGGTGGGTAAGCGAAGCGCACCCACCTTGCCACTCGCCCCCATAAAAAAACCTCCCGCATGCGGGAGGTTTTTTGCTCCGGAGATAACGCCGCTATCAGGCGTTGTAGGCGTTCTCGCCGTGGCTGTTGACGTCCAGCCCTTCGCGCTCCTGCTCTTCGGAGACACGCAGGCCGACAGTCAAATCTGCCGCTTTATAGGCGATAAACGCGACCACAGCAGACCAGACAACGGTGATGGCGATGCTCTCAAGCTGCACCAGCACCTGATGACCCATCGTCACGCCCGCCGCGTAACCCACACCGCCAAGCGATGTTGAGGCAAAAATACCGGTCAGGATGCAACCGACAATCCCACAGACGCCATGCACGCCGAATACGTCGCACGGGTCGTCAACGCGCAGCCAGCGTTTCAGCAGCGTGACGCCCCACAAGCCCGCCAGACCCGCCGCAATACCCACGATAAGCGAGCCGCCCACGCCGATGTAACCGCACGCAGGCGTTACGCCCACCAGACCGGCAATGGCGCCGGAACACGCGCCCAGCAGCGACGGCTTACCGCGCAGCGCCCATTCGCCAAAGACCCAGGCAAGGATAGCCGCCGCCGTTGCAACAACCGTGTTCACAAACGCCAGACCCGCGATTTCGTTGGCGGCGCTGGCGGAGCCGGCGTTAAAGCCGAACCAGCCGAAGTAGAGGATCGCAGTGCCGGTAAAGACCATCGGCAGGTTATGCGGTTTAAACGCTTCTTTGCCGAAGCCAACACGCTTGCCAACCAGATACGCACCCACCAGACCCGCTACCGCCGCGTTAATGTGCACCACGGTGCCGCCCGCGAAATCCAGTGCGCCGTCAGAGGCCAGCAGGCCGCCGCCCCAGACCATATGCGCAATCGGCACATAGGAGAAGGTGAGCCACACCGCCACGAAGATAAGCACGGCCGAGAAGCGGATGCGTTCCGCCAGCGCGCCGACGATAAGCCCCACGGTGATACAGGCGAAAGAGCCCTGGAACGCCACGTGGATGTACTGATAGAAGGTGCCCATCAGGTCGGTGATTTTAATACCTTTCAGCAGCAGCCAGTCGACGTTGCCAAAGAAGCTGCCGCCGCTGCCGAACGCCAGTGAGTAGCCATAGACCACCCAGAGGACGCAGACCAGCGCGAACGCGACAGACACCTGCGTCAGCATCGAGAGCACGTTTTTCGCGCGGATAAGACCGCCGTAAAACAGCGCAAGCCCCGGGATGGTCATAAAGAGCACCAGCGCGGTGCAGATCATCATAAAAGCGTTATCGGCTTTGTCCGCCACCGCGGGCGCCGCCAGGGCAATACCTGGCAGAAGAGCAAGCAGGCCGAAACCCGATTTGAAAGCTGTGTGTTTCATCTTGTGCATTCCTGTAACGGTTGGCCAGAAATCAGAGAGCCGCTTCGTCGGCTTCGCCGGTACGAATACGAATCACGCGTTGCAGTTCGGCGACAAAAATTTTGCCGTCGCCAATTTTTCCGGTCCACGCGGCCTTGCTGACCACCTCGATCACTTCATCCAGCTGATCGTCGGCGATTGCCACGTCGATTTTTACTTTCGGCAGGAAGTTCACGCTGTATTCGGCGCCGCGGTAAAGCTCGGCATGGCCTTTCTGGCGCCCGAACCCTTTCACTTCGGTGACGGTAAGCCCCTGAATGCCAATGGTGGAGAGTGCTTCACGCACATCTTCCAGTTTGAACGGTTTGATTACCACGGTAACCAGCTTCATAGATCCCCTCCAGTCAGAAATGGGTAATTCGGCAGCGACGATGATCTGTTAAAGCAAGTGGCGTGCCAGGAATAGAAAAGCGTGCGGCGGCGGCAAAAACTGCGGCAGGAAAGCAGGATTAATTGAAGGAAACGGAAGGCTGAAAACAAAAACGCACCATGCGAGTGCACGGTGCGTTACATTTTTGCACCACTAACGATGCGTGTTAGCAGAACGCCTGATTTTGGTGCATCAGGCGCTGAGCGGCTCCTCTTTGGCGGCGGCCTGTAGCTCTTCACCCGCAAGCTGGAGCTGATACATCTGCCAGTAGCGCCCGCGCGCCTCAAGCAGCGCCTGATGGCTGCCCCGCTCTACCGCCTGCCCGCGATGCAGCACCAGAATGGTGTCGGCTTCCACGATCGTTGAGAGGCGATGCGCGATAACCACCAGCGTCGTGTGCGGCCGGATAGCGGCCAGCGCATGCTGAATCGCCTGCTCGGTGCCGGAATCAATATTCGCCGTCGCCTCATCAAGGATAAGGATTTGCGGCGCGTCCACCAGCACGCGCGCCAGCGCCAGCAACTGTTTCTGCCCGACGGAGAGATTATTGCCCTGCTCGCCAAGACGGGTATGGATGCCCTCGCTCATGCCGCGCGCCAGCTCGGCCAGTTGTACCGTTTCCAGCACTTCCCAGACGCGCGCTTCGTCGATATCACGCCCGAGCGTGACGTTCGCGAAGAACGAATCGGCCAGCACGACAGGATCCTGCTGCACCATCGCCACGCCTTTACGCAGCACGCCGTGGCTGAGCGAGGCGAGCGGTCGGCCATCAAGGCGGATTTCGCCGCTGCTGAGCGGGTAATACCCCATCAGCAGGCTCGCGAGCGTGCTTTTGCCGCTGCCGGTATGCCCGACCAGCGCCACGAAGTGACGGGACGGCACCGAGAGCGAAATGTCTTTCAGCACGAACTGATCGTCGCGATAGGCGAAAGAGACGTTATCCACCTCAATCGCGCCGCTCGTCAGCGGGCGCTCGTCGTGGCCGTAATCCTGGCGCGGCCTGTCCATCAGCTCGAACACACGTTCGCCCGCCACCAGCGCCTGCTGCAAAATCGACTGCTGGGTGGTGAGCTCAATCAGCGGCTCGTTAAGACGGCCCAGATAGCTGATAAACGCGTAGAGAACCCCCACCTGAATCGTCCCGATGGCGGTAAAGCCGAACAGCATCAGCAGGCCGCACAGCACCAGCGCGGAAAAGAGGCTCAGCAAAGGGCGCAGCAGAAAGCCGTCCAGGCGCAGCGTCTGCATTCGCGCCAGATAGTGCGAATGGCTGGCGGCGTTCATGCGCTCGCCAAAACGCGTCTGCTGACGGAACTGCTGGATGACATTCATCCCGCTGATGACCTCATTAAAGCCGTCGTTGATGTCCGCCAGATAAGTTCGCACCCGGCGCACAATCGGCGTGCTGTAGCGCTGATAAATCATCATGACGATAAGCACCGCCGGGAAGATAGTGATGGCCACCAGCGCCATGCGCCAGTCGAGGCTGAACATCGCCACCAGCATCGCGCCGATAAGCGCGGCGCTGCGCAACACCGTCGCCACGACCGTGACATAGAGATCGCGGATCACCTCGGTATCGTTAGTGACGCGCGAAATCAGCTGCCCCACCGGCTGCGTGTCGAACGCGCTGAGCGGCTGGCGCAGCGCGGCATCCATTACATCAGTACGCAACTGTTGCACCACGCCCACCGCCGCCTGGTTAAACAGCAGCGCCTGCCAGTAGTGCAGCCCGGCGGCGAGGATTTGCAGCAGCACATACGCGAACGCCAGCCCGGCCACCAGCCCCAGCGGCAGCTGGTTTTTCGCGACCAGGTTGTCGATGAAGTAGCTGATGAGCGCGGGGCCAGTCACTTCCGCCGCGGCGGCCACCCACAGCATCAGCACCGCGCCGCCGAGCGGTTTACGCCACGGCGAGCCATACGCCAGCAGACGTTTCAGCGTCGGCCAGCTTTTTACGGTATTACGCATTCAGCGCCTCCTCGTCGTTCTCTTCCGGCGCGTCATCCAGCGCCGCTTCGAGCTGCTGGTAGCGATACATATCCCGGTACCAGCCGGGCTGTGCCGCGAGCGACTCATGACGCCCGCGCTGCGCCACCTGGCCGTGTTGCAGCACCAGAATTTCGCTGGCTTCGGTCAGCGCCGACAGCCGGTGCGCGCTGATGATAACCGTGCGGTTTTCGCCCCACTGGCGCAGGTTATGCAGAATCTGATGTTCAGTACGGCCGTCAACGGCGGAGAGCGCGTCATCCAGCACCAAAATTTCGGCCTCCAGCAGCAGCGCGCGGGCAATAGAGATGCGCTGCTTCTGCCCGCCGGAGAGCATCACGCCGCGCTCGCCGACTTGCGTGTCATACCCCTGCGGCAGACGCAGAATATCGTCATGCACGCAGGCGAGTTTCGCCGCCTGTTCGATCTCTTCCTGCGTGGCGTCGGGCTTACCGAGCGCAATATTGCTGGCGACCGTATCGGAGAATAAGAACGGCGTCTGGTTGACGACGGCGAGCCGCCCGCGCCAGTCATCCAGATGCACGCGGTCAAGCGAGACGTTATGGAACGTAATCTCCCCTGCGTCGAGATCGAAATGGCGCTGGATAAGCGACAGCACGCTGGTTTTCCCGGCACCGGTCGGGCCGCACAGCCCCAGCATCTGGCCGGGTTTCAGCGTGAACTGCACGTTACGCAGCGTATCGCGCGCAGCATGTGGATAGCGAAATTCTCGGATAGCCACGTTCAGCACACCGCGCCCGGCGGGCAGCGACGCCTGGCCATCTTTCACTACCGGCGCCTCCGCCAGCAGCGCGCGAATGCGGCTGTACGCTGCGCTGCCGCGCTCGACGATGTTAAACATCCACGCCAGCGCCAGCATTGGCCAGATCATCAGGCCCAGATACATCGTAAAGCTGGTGAGCTGGCCGAGCGTCAGCGTGCCATTCATCACCATCCAGCTGCCGCCGCCGATAGCCAGCAGGTTCGCCATGCCAATCGCGATATAAATCGTCGGGTCGAAACGGGCGTCCACGCGCGCCACACGCAGGTTTTTCACGCCGGTATCGCGCGCGTCTTCAGAAAACAGCGCCGACTGTCTGTCTTCCAGGCCGAACGCTTTAATCATGCGGATGCTGGTCAGGCTCTCCTGCGTTCTGTCATTCAGCGACGAAAACGCCGCCTGCGCGGCTTTGAAGCGGTGATGTAGCTGATCGCCGTAGCGCTTGATGACAATCGCCATCACCGGCATCGGCAACAGCGCCAGCAGCGTGAGCTGCCAGCTGATCTGCGTACACATGATGACCAGCACCGCGCAGCCCATCACCAGCGAATCGACCAGCGTGAGCACGCCCTCGCCAGCGGCGAAGACCACGCGGTCAACATCGTTAGTGGCGCGCGCCATCAAATCACCGGTGCGGTGACGCAGATAAAACTCCGGATGCTGGCGGCTGAGCTGGCGGTAAAAATCGCGCCGCAGTTCAACGGCAAGCTGATAGGACGCGCCAAAAAGCAGCACGCGCCAGACGTAGCGCAGCAGATAAACCACTATTGCAATCACCACCAGCAGGCCCACCCACAGCAGCACCTGGCGCGTGGTGTAGTGGTGTTGAGTGACGCCATCGACAACGTAGCCCACCACTTTTGGCGGCACCAGTTGCAGAATGGCGATAACAATAAGCAGGGCAACCGCGCCGAGGTAGCGACGCCACTCCCGGCTAAAATACCAGCTTAACTGAGCAAATAATCGCACGCGAAATTCCTGATTGGTCTGATGATAAAGCGCGGGCGTCGTGGCAAGCCAGACGGTTCAGCGCTTAAGCGGCAGGGCCGTGGTGTATTTTATCTGCTCCATGGCGAAGCTCGACGTGACATCTGACAGCCCCGGCACCCGGTTGACCAGACGTTTATAAAAGTCATCATAGCTTTTCATATCGGCCACCTGTACCCGCATAAGGTAGTCGTATTCGCCCGCCATGCGCCAGAAACCGAGCACTTCCGGCATCTCCTCCACCACCGCGACAAACTGACTGTACCAGTCGCTGCTGTGATGCTGCGTTTTGATCAGCATAAAAGCGGTGAGGCCGAGGCCGAGTTTTTCCGGGTCGAGCAGCGCGACGCGCTTAATAATATAGCCGTCATCTTCAAGCCGCCGGAGCCGCTTCCAGCAGGGCGTCGTCGTCAGATTAACGGCATCGGCGAGCGCCTGCAAAGAGAGCGTCGCGTCCTCCTGAAGCAGCGCCAGCAGTCTGCAATCAATTTTATCTAACATTCCCGATTCCTGTAGAAAATTTTTCTCTCATATCAGCAACAGGCAGGCTAAATGGCAACTTATTTTCCTGAAAGATGCTTTACGCTGGGCACAAATTGATAAACCGGAACGTATCATGTCCAGCACCTGGGTTCACCACGCCATTAATGAGATCCACGCCGACGCCCGGCGATCCGCGGATACCCATTTGATCCGCTTTACCCTGCCCGCCTTTCCGGGCATCTGGTTCTATCTGAAAGATGAAAGCACGCACCCTACCGGCAGCCTGAAACACCGCCTGGCGCGCTCGCTGTTTTTATACGGCCTGAGCAACGGCTGGATCCGCGAAGGCACGCCGATTATCGAGGCCTCTTCCGGCTCAACCGCGGTTTCCGAGGCCTGGTTTGCCCGCATGCTGGGCCTGCCGTTTATCGCCGTGATGCCCGCCTGTACCGCACGGCGCAAAGTGGAACAGATTGAGTTTTACGGCGGCCGCTGCCACTTCGTGCAGAGCGCCTGTGAAATTTACGAGGCCTCCGAGGTGCTCGCCCGCGAGCTGCGTGGCCGTTATATGGATCAGTTTACCTACGCCGAGCGCGCTACCGACTGGCGCGGCAACAACAATATCGCCGACAGTATTTTCCGGCAGATGGCAGGCGAGCCGCACCCGGTTCCTGATTACATCGTGATGAGCGCCGGTACCGGCGGTACATCGGCCACCATTGGCCGCTATCTGCGTTATCAGGGGCACGCCACGCGTCTGATGGTGGTCGACCCTGAGAACTCGGTGTTTTACGATTACTGGCAGCAGCGCGACAGCGGACTGAAAAGCAGTGTGGGCAGCCGCATCGAAGGCATTGGCCGTCCGCGCGTCGAACCCTCTTTTATTCCTGATGTTATCGATGAAATGTTGCAGGTGCCGGATGCCGCGAGCGTGGCGGCGATGCAATGGCTTAGCGAACTGCTGGGCCGCAAAGTGGGTGCCTCCACCGGCACCAACATGTGGGGCGCGCTGCAGCTGGCCGCGCGGATGCGTGAAGAAGGCCGCAGCGGCGCTATCGTTACGCTGCTGTGTGACAGCGGCGAGCGGTATCTCGAAACCTATCACAACCCGGAATGGGTGGCGGCCTCGATTGGCGATATCACGCCCTGGCGCGCAGCCATTCAGGAACTCGTGGGTTAAGATGGGAAGGTGAAGATTAAAGCGGCGAGCCTTCGCCGCTTTTTATATGCATCATGCTTTTAAATTTATGTCACGCCCTGTTTATTCCAAAAATATAAAATAAAAACATTCCTGAAATCTATGCATATAATTTATTGATAAAATAAAACAATACAACTCCATCGTAATTATTGATTTTCATACTTTTGAAATAGCGAAGAATCACTTTTAAGAATTTATTAAAATCTATCTTGATAAACTCTGTATAAAATCACCTTTCTTTCTCCCGGTATGCTGGCCTAATGCAGCGCGCTATTTGTGGTTAGCCAGTCTATTACTGGACATATTTCGGATCATCCCGGCCAGATTGCGCAGGGATTGCTGGCATTCTGTAATCAGACACATAAGAGATAATATGTTGGACAAAAAAATCCTTTATATCGCTGCAATGATGATGTCTTTAAGCGCCTGTACCACCGCCCCTAAAAGCGCCCCGGTAAAAAGCAATGTGTCGCAGACGCCTGTCGTCCCCGCACAGCCTGCCCCGACACCGGTTGAATCCATGAATCAGTTAGCCCCCGTCAGCAGTGATACCAAACTGCGTCTTGAACGTTGCCTCGCGGAGACTAAACACCTTTCAGATATTAACCGTGAAAAATATCGTGAGCAGATCGACACGCTGTATCGCAGCATTAAAGCGACACAATATTACGCCTCTATCAGTAACGATCTGTCCAATATTATGGTGGAAACCATCACTCCTCTGTATCAATTCCGGGTCAATGACGCCTGCAATACAATTTCGCAGTCTCTTCTGGCCGAACTGAAAAAAGGCGCTGGGCTTGCTAAATGAGAGGTGATGGGATGAAGGGAAGCATCAAAAGCCATAAAAGCGCGATCGCTGTTTTACTGGCGCTCGCACTGAGCGGACAGTCGTCCTGGGCTGCGCAAAATAGCGCTGCCGTTCAGGGAAATGATTTTCTGTCGTCAATTCAGCAAATCGAAGTGAAGCAGATAGACTTCCCTGCCCCCACCCATCGTCAACAAACGCCATCCGCTTCCCGGGCGCAAATCAACGACCTCCAGCAGGAGATCGCTCGCCTGAAAAAACAGCTTAAAGCTGCGGAACAAGAGAAGAAAAGCCTCAGCGCCCCCGGCGATCTTCAGGCGCAAAACACGCAACTGCTGAAAGACAATAGCGCGCTTGCGAAAGAGAACGATCGCCTCTCCCGCAGCCTGCAAAACGCGCAGCGCGAACAAGGTGCTACCAGCACGCAACAGGCCGCGCGCATTGAAGCGCTGGAGCAGAAAACCGCGGAGCTTCAGGCGTCGCTTGCCAGCAAAACCGAAGAACTGGCGCAACTCAAAAAATCAAGCAACAGCCAGGCGGCGAGCGAAAGCGCACTGCAAAAACAGATTGCGCGTCTTGAAACAGAAAAAGCCGCCATCGCAGAGCGTAATACGAAAGACACCGCGCGTTTTAACCACGATATGCAGGCACTGCGCAATGAACTTAATAAGCGTGCTGATGAACTGGTAGCGCTGAAAAATGCGGGCGATAAACGCGCGCAGAGCCAGACCGCGCTGCAAAAACAGCTGGCGCAACTGGAGAAAGAGAAAGCGGCGATGACGGCGAAAAACGCTCAACTCTCTGAAGAATCGAATAGCAAAGCGCAGGCGCTGCAGGCAGAGCTTGATAAACGCAGTGCCGAACTCGCCGCGCTCCAAAAGGCAGGCAGCGAGCGCGAGAAGAGCCAGAGCGCGCTGGAAAAACAGCTTGCACAACTGGAAAAAGAGAAAACGGCGCTGACGGCGCAAAGTGCACAGAGCATCGATGCCGTTAATAAAAAAGCGCAGGCGCTGCAGGCAGAGCTTGATAAACGCACCGCCGAACTCGCCGCGCTCCAAAAGGCAGGCAGCGAGCGCGAGAAGAGCCAGACCTCGCTGCAAAAGCAACTCACGCAGCTTGAACAAGAAAAAGCGGCGCTGACGGCGCAAAGTGCGCAGGGCATCGACGCCGCAAATAAAAAAGCGCAGGCGCTGCAGGCGGAGCTTGATAAACGCACCGCCGAACTCGCCGCGCTCCAGAAGGCAGGCAGCGAGCACGAGAAGAGCCAGAGCGCGCTGGAAAAACAGCTTGCACAACTGGAGCGCGAGAAAGCGGCGCTGACGGCGCAAAATGAGAAGAGCATCGGTGCACTGAACAAACAACTCGCGCAGCTTGAGGAAGAGAAAGCCTCGCTCACCGAGCAGAACAGCCTGCTGATGAAGAACAGCTCGCTTAGCAAAGAAGAGAAAGCGAAACTGCAAAAAGCGCAGGCGGAGCAGACCGCATTGCTTGAGAAAAATCAGGCGGCAGAAGCCGCGCTTAAGGCGCAGATCGCCGCTCTTACGGAAAAACTCAACGCCTCAACAACCCTTGCCGCCACTTCGCAGGAAAAAGTCGCGGCCCTGGCCTCAGAGCTTGCCAGCCTGAAAGGCAGCCAGAGCGAAAAAGCGCAGGCGCTGCAGAGTCAGCAACAGCAGGCCGCGCAGATTGCCGCGGCAAAAGAAGCGCTCACTCAGCAGCTTGCTGCCGCCCAGGCAGATATCGCCACACTGAAGCAGTCGCTGGCAGACAAAGAAAGTCGTTTACAGCAGTCGGATAAAGCGCTGCTCGCGCTGAAAGAAGAGGCACAGTCGGCCAAAGCGCTGACTACCGCCTCCGCCACCAGCCAGCAAAAAACACAGGCTGAGCTGGATACGCTTAAACGCGCGAATGAAGAACTTAACGCCAAACTGGCCAGCCTGAGCGCGGAAAACACGGCGCAAAAAGCGCAGGCCGAGAAAGAAAAAGCAGAGTTGCTGGCGCAGGCGGAAAAACTGAAAGCCGACGCGGCAACGCAGGCGCAAACAGTGGCGGCGACGAAATCTGAAGCGGAAGTCAGCGCCGCGGCGCTTAAGGATAAAGCCAATAAGCAGTCCTATGCGAACGGCGTGATGTTCTCAAGGCTGGTGCAAAAGAGCATGGATCAGATGGCTGATCTTGGCATTAAAACCAATCTCCCCATCCTGCTGGCAGGCATTAAAGACGGCCTGGCGCAAAAAGTCGCGGTCGAGCCAAAAACGCTGCTGTCGCTGCATGAGTCGATGCTGAAAGAGCTTTCCAGCCGCGAAGAGAAGAAATATCAGGCGGGTATTGATCAGCTTGAAAAAGCCACCGCGAAGAAAAAACTGCTCAAGCGTAATAAATCGCTGTTCTTTGTGCAGGCGAAGGCTGGCAAAAAAGCCATCGCACCGGGCGAGACCGTTAACGTCACGTTTAAAGAGGCAACGTATGAAGGCCGCGTGATCAACAATAACGCCAATGTGCCGGTCACCTATGACGAAAACCTGCCGTATATCTTCCAGCAGGCGTTGGAGCTCGGTAAACGGGGCGGTGTGATGGAGGTTTACTGCTTCGCAGGCGATCTCTATAACCCGGATACCATGCCGCCGGATCTCTTCAACTATTCACTGATGAAGCTGACGGTCACTATCAGCGGTGGTAAATAAAAAAAGCCGGGGGTTCCCCCGGCTTGCTGGAATGCCTCATCATTCGGGGGAATAATCAAGGTGTGGATGGTCCAGCCAATGCGTCAAATAGTGGGCGACCGCCTGTCTGCTGCAGTGCCCGATCACTGGCAGATGCGGGAGCTCTGCCAGAAGCTGCGGCATCGCGTTGCCCATAATCAGCCCCTTCCCTGCCAGCGATAACATTTCGCGGTCGTTCATGGCGTCACCGAACGCCATACAATCCGCCATCGTAATGCCCAGATGCTGGCTCAACGCCTGCAGCGCCGCGCCTTTATTACAACCCGGCGGCAGCACCTCCAGACAGTCGAGCGCGGAAAAACAAATATGCGCCTGCGAACCAAGCGCCTGAGAAAGCTTAACGCGCAGCTCACACAGCGCGTCGTGATCGGCGACAAAGCAGATTTTCGTTACCTGATGGGCGGGAAACCGCTTCAGATCGGTGAGCTGATAGCGAAACCCGCTCCAGGCGTGCGCATCCAGCAGCGCCGGATCGTCGTTATCCGTCAGCCAGCCGCTGTCGTTAAACACGTGCAGGCTGGCTGATGTATCCCAGTGGCCATGCAGCACCGCTTCCGCGACCTGCGGCGATAAATCTTCCGCGAACAGCAGCTCGCCCGACGGCGCATGAATGCGCGTGCCGTTGCCCGTAATGAGGAACGCTTCCAGCGCGATTTTTTGCAACATCTGCCGCATTTCCAGCAAATGGCGACCGGTTGCAAACGCCAGCGTCACGCCGCGCTGATGCAAACGGTGCAGCGCCATCTGTGTGGCTTCACCAAGCTGATGGTCTGGCATCAGCAGCGTGCCATCCATATCAAAAGCAGCCAGTCGCGCCATGGTTCGTCTCCCTCTGTCGGTTGACTTGCAGTATTGCCTGGCATATACGGAACTAATAGTGAAGAGTTAGGAAAAATCGTTCCGGGTTTATATGCGCCTTCTGAACCGACTTAATCAATTTCAGCGTTTGTGGCAGCCTTCCGAGGGCGCGCCGCAGGCCGTGACTATCAGCGAGCTCGCCGTGCGTTGTTTTTGCAGTGAACGCCACATGCGCACGCTGCTTCGCCAGCTTGAACAGCACGGCTGGCTTCGCTGGCATGCGCAGTCGGGCCGCGGCAAGCGGGGCGAGCTGATCTTTCTGGTATCGCCGCACACCGTTCGCGCCGGCATGATGGAAACGGTGTTAAGCCAGGGGCAGACGCATAATGCGCTGGCGCTCGCACAGCTGGCGTCCGGGCAACTGCGCCAGTTACTGCATCCGTTTCTGGGCGGCCAGTGGCATAACGACACGCCGACGCTGCGCATTCCCTACTACCGCCCGCTGGAGCCGCTCAAGCCCGGCTTTTTACCCGGCCGCGCCGAGCAGCATCTCGCCCGGCAGATCTTCAGCGGCCTGACGCGCTTTAACCCCGACACCGCGCGCCCGGAAGGCGATATGGCCCACCACTGGCGCGTTTCGCCGGACGGGCTCAGCTGGTGGTTTTATCTGCGCCCAACCCTGCACTGGCACAATCACGAGCCGGTAGACGCCTGGCAACTCCGCCAGCGGCTGCAACAACTGCTTGAGCTCGAGACGCTGCGCCAGCTTTTCGCGAGCGTCAGAGAGATTACGGTGGAGCATAAGCACTGCCTGCGTTTTGAACTCACGCGCCCGGATCACTGGCTCGCGTGGCGTCTTGCCAGTCACGGCTGTTATCTGGCGCATCCGGATGACACAACGATCGGCAGCGGGCCGTTCCGGCTCGCCACGTTTACGCCTGAGCTGGTGCGCATTGAAAGCCACGATCGCTGTCATCTCGGGCATCCGTTGCTGAACGCGGTTGAATACTGGATAACGCCCGGACTCTTCGACAGCGCGCTCGGTACCAGCTGCCGGCACCCGGTACAGATAGCCATCGGGCAGCAGGAAGAGCTCGTGCATCTGCGCCCCGTCAGCAACAGCATCAGCCTCGGGTTCTGTTATCTCGGCATCCGGCAAAACGGACGGCTCTCACACGCGCAGGCGCGCTGGCTGATGCAACGGGTTCACCGCAGCGGCATGATAGATTCCCTGCCGCTTGATGAGCATCTGATTACGCCAAGCAGTGAGCTGCTACCGGGCTGGCATCTGCCGCAATGGCCCGACGAGCCTCCGCCACCGCTGCCGCCATCGCTGACGCTGGTCTATCATCTGCCGGTGGAATTGCCGGTAATGGCACGCCAGCTTCAGCATGAGCTGGCACAGCGTGGATGCACGCTCACGCTGCATTTTCATAACGCGAAAAACTGGGACGGCTGTACGCAACTGGCGCAGGCGGATATCGTCATGGGTGACAGGCTGATTGGCGAAGCGCCGGAATATACGCTGGAGCAGTGGCTGCGCTGCGATCCGCTCTGGCGGCATCTGTTAACAGGCCCACAGCGGGCGCATCTGGAAGCCACTCTTGACGCGGTGCAAAGCCACCCTGATGAACAGAGCCGTCACGCGGCGCTGCGCGAGGTATGGCAGACGCTGATGCACGACGCCGTTATCACTCCGCTCTTTAATTATCGCTACCAGATAAGCGCGCCGCCGGGCGTGAACGACATTGAACTGAACGCGCTTGGCTGGTTTGATTTTAGCCGCGCGTGGCTGCCGCCGCCGCAAGAAGCTGGTGGACGCGGCGGTGCGGCGCTACCATAACGGTTTTGCTACTCAATGACAGGGGCTTTATGAAACGTGCCGTTGTGGTCTTCAGCGGGGGCCAGGACTCCACCACCTGCCTGATTCAGGCGTTACATCAATATGATGAAGTGCATTGCGTCACGTTCGATTACGGCCAGCGCCATCGCGCGGAGATTGATGTCGCCAGCGCCCTTGCCGCATCGCTGGGCGCGCGGGCGCATAAAGTGCTGGATGTGACGCTGCTTAATGAACTCGCGGTCAGCAGCCTGACGCGCGACAGCATCCCGGTGCCGGATTACGATCCTGACGCCGAAGGCCTGCCGAGCACGTTCGTGCCTGGCCGCAATATTCTCTTCCTGACGCTGGCCTCGATTTACGCGTATCAGGTGCAGGCGGAGGCGGTGATTACCGGCGTGTGCGAGACCGATTTTTCCGGCTATCCGGATTGCCGCGATGAATTTGTCAAAGCGCTGAATCATGCCGTTGCGCTCGGTATGGCACGCGATGTGCGTTTTGAAACGCCGCTGATGTGGCTTAACAAAGCCGAAACCTGGGCGCTCGCCGATTACTGGGGCAAGCTCGATGTCATTCGCCACCAGACCCTGACCTGCTATAACGGCATTCAGGGTGATGGCTGCGGCGAATGCGCGGCCTGCCATCTGCGCGCCAAAGGCCTTAGTCAGTATGAGGCCGATAAGCCTGCCATCATGGCGGCCATGAAACAGAAAACCGGGCTTAAATAGCCAGGTTTTTCCCGCTCAGGCGTTCAAATTCGCGGGCGTCGTGGCTGCAAAACAGCGTCACGCCCGCGCTGGCGTCAGCGGCCAGAAGCCGAAGGCGCTTCTGGTTCGCAAGCCTCGCGGCTTTATCTTTTTGCATCATCCACTGATAAAAGCGCAGGCCCGGCGTACAGTGCGGGTCTGCCGCCATTTCATCGCGATAAAACCACGCGTCGCCACCGTGCAGTAACCAGCCCTGCGGCGTATCAATCGCCACGCCCGCGTGCCCTTCCGTATGCCCCGGTAGCGGGATCAACAGAATTTCTGGCGGCAAACCGTCGAGCGCGCGCACCGCGCTGAAACCAAACCACGCCTCGCCATGTGGATGATAGCCATGCCAGCCGGAACGATTTCCCCATTGCCCCGGACGATAGCGCGCGCTGTCAAGCCACGTGCCGCGCCCTTCTGCAGCCGTCATTTCACGCTGCATCAGATGCACCTGCGCCTGCGGGAAATCGCTCAGCCCACCCGCATGATCGAAATCCAGATGCGTCAGCACAATGTGTCGGACGTCCTCCGGCTTAAAGCCGAGCGCTTTAATATGGTGCAGCGCCGTTAATGATTCCCGGTACTGGATATTATTCAGCGCCCGGAAAAAGAGTGGTAAACGGCGGCGCGGATGGCGCATATCGTCACAGCCAAAGCCGGTATCCACCAGCACCAGCCCGTGATGGTCGGTTTCAATCAGCAGGCAGTGGCAGATGAGGTGCGCATGCAGCCCTTTACTGAAGCCATCGTACAGCGCGCCGCCCAAAGGACACATACAACCGCAGTTGAGATGGTGTACTCGCATAGCCTCTCCTTCGTTGCGCAGTGTTCAAAATTTAACAAGGGCTTTGAAGTATAAACGTTACTGAAGAATGTGGCGGGAAAGGGGCGGCGAGTGACAGGCGCGAAGAGCCTGGGCGGTTTATTACGGCTGGCGGGGGAACGCCAGAGAGCCGAAGCTGTTGCGCTTCATGAGCTCGGTTTATCCCCGCTCGCGCGGGGAACGGCAGTTGTATCAAATTTCCAAATCCAAACCGCCCGGTTTATCCCCGCTCGCGCGGGGAACGGCCGGAGGCAATCAGGCAGGAGAGGATATAAGCCGGTTTATCCCCGCTCGCGCGGGGAACGGTTAGGGCTGTAAATCCCCCACTGGATAGCGGTCGGTTTATCCCCGCTCGCGCGGGGAACAGGCAAAAAATACCGCCGCGGCGCGAAGTGGATGCGGTTTATCCCCGCTCGCGCGGGGAACAGAAGTCTTTCGAAGCCTTCCGGCGCTGGGCCACCGGTTTATCCCCGCTCGCGCGGGGAACAGACGCAGGATGAGTCCGTCATGATGGGCCAGAGCGGTTTATCCCCGCTCGCGCGGGGAACAGACGCTGGTATCTAATAAGCGTACCTATATTTTCGGTTTATCCCCGCTCGCGCGGGGAACAGCCGTTGTTGTCGGCTCTGTTATCGCTGTGTCGCGGTTTATCCCCGCTCGCGCGGGGAACAGGATCGCCTCATCAAAATCGGCGGTCGCAGGTGCGGTTTATCCCCGCTCGCGCGGGGAACAGGCGCAGCCAGCGTAAAGGCAGCCGGGAATGCGCGGTTTATCCCCGCTCGCGCGGGGAACAGGGCCAGTGCGTTGATAATAGACTCTGTGGCGTCGGTTTATCCCCGCTCGCGCGGGGAACAGGTAGCGCTGGCCCTTCTGTTTCGGCGCGCTGGCGGTTTATCCCCGCTCGCGCGGGGAACAGCGAGCCGCGATAATTACCAGGTCCTGCGCGTTCGGTTTATCCCCGCTCGCGCGGGGAACAGTACCTGCATTTTTCGACAGCCGCGCCAACGAACGGTTTATCCCCGCTCGCGCGGGGAACAGCAAAATTGCCGGCATCGGCACTAGAAGGAGTACGGTTTATCCCCGCTCGCGCGGGGAACAGTTGATTTTGGCAACCCATTCAATGCCCTGAGACGGTTTATCCCCGCTCGCGCGGGGAACAGTACCGCCGCCCGAAAAATTGCCGGTATCGGCACGGTTTATCCCCGCTCGCGCGGGGAACAGGAATGCTCTACTCCACCATTGACGTTGTTGTGCGGTTTATCCCCGCTCGCGCGGGGAACAGTTGCTGACCACCACTGTTACCGCCTCTGAACGCGGTTTATCCCCGCTCGCGCGGGGAACAGACTAAAAGTAACCCTTTGTACTGAATGGCATTTTTTCGCCTTCCACATCCTACCAACATTTTTACAACAACCCATCTTGTTAAAGAACGGCTGCCCTGTTGATTTTGAAGGCGTTTTTTCGCGACGCTTGTGGGCTGTTAACATCTACCGGATTGTTCACCCTGTGCGGTGATAAATCCATGATTGCCAGCACAAGCGCCACTTTTGCAGAATTTACCCTGTGATTTTTTCCAGTTTTTCACGCAGATCGCCCTCAATCGGTAAGGCTTTCTGCGTTTTCAGATCGATACAGACAAAGGTGATCAGCGCATCGGCGACCACTTCGCCTTCCGGCTCAAGCGTAATGACCTGGCTTAAGACCCCGCTTTTACCGTTAAGCTGCTTCACCTGGCTCGTGACAGTCAGCAGATCGCCAAGCACGGCAGGCCGACGGTAGTTGATATTGATATTGGCGACAATAAACGCGATGTTGTTCGCCATCATCCATTTAAAGCTTTCATCGTTTTCCAGCCCATCCCAGCGGGCTTCTTCAAGAAATTCCAGATAACGCGCATTGTTCACGTGCTGATAAACATCCATGTGATACCCGCGCACTTTGATTTGAGTCTGCATAGCGCTTGAACCTTTTCTTTTTGTAAGGGATACAGAGTGATATAAAAACAGAGGTCACACCACTGGTATGACCTCTTTAGTCTGGCAAAGTTTTTCAACTCTGCAAGCGTGGATGACTAACGATTAGAGGCGGATCCGGGAAAGATTACGTTCGACGAGCGAATTCCCCATTCCCGGCACCTGTTTTAAATCCTCAATAGACTTAAACGGACCATACTCTTCGCGATAGCTGACGATAGACTGCGCTTTCTTTTTACCCACGCCGTTCATCGCCTGTGCCAGTTCATCCGCCGTCGCGGTGTTAATGCTAACGGTTTCTTCTGGCGCATCCGCCGTGGTTTCCGGCTTCGCCTGTGGCGTAGTGGCGGCGGTTTTTTCTTTTACCGGCTCCGCCTGGGTTTTTCCTGCTGATGGTGCCGCGATAGCTGCGGTGCAAAAAGTGCCGCCAGCCAGCGCGACGGCGAGACATAAGGCTTTGATTCCACGTTTCATGCTGTGTTCTCCTTGTTTGTTAACAGCCTCGCCACCTTAAGCGGAGAGAGAAACAGGCTCAAATGTCAGATTTCAAAAATGGAAAAGGCCGCGAAAGCGGCCTTTGGTATTTGCAGTGAGTTGCAGAAATGGTGCGAGACGTCTCGTTATTGCTGCGGCGGTGCGCCCGCATCGCCAAGTTTGATTTTGGCGTCTTTACGCAGGCCTTTCAGCAGCGCGTCGAAGGCAATCTCCGCATTGTTCTGGGTCAGACGCTGCGCCATCGCTTTCTTCTGAGCGTCCGGCATGGTGCCGCTACGCACTTCATCGAGCGCCAGCAGAACCACGTTGCCCTGCATGTCGTTGCCGATGCCATAGCTCGGTTTATCTTTGGCTGGCAGCGGCAGAGCGAACACCGGCTGCGTCAGCGTATCCTGCGTGGTGCGCTCAAAGGTTTTCACCGGGCTGAAAGCAATGCCTGCCGCTTTCAGCGCCTCGTCACCTTTGCCCGCTTTCAGCGCGCTCAGCAGATTTTGCGCTTCTTCATTTGCCGCTTTCAGCGCCTTCTGGTGTTTCACCAGTGCCGTCACCTGATCTTTCACCTCTGCCAGCGGTTTTTCCGCCTGCGGTTTGTGATCGGTAATACGCAGCACGAATGCACGATCGCCATCAACGGTGATGATGTCTGAGTTGCTGCCCGGCGTGCCGTTTTCACCCAGCAGGTTGCCGCCAAACACAGCGTCAGTCACTGGCTTAAAGTTAATTTCCTCAGGCACCGCGTCACGGCTGAACCAGCCGGTTTCCACCGCTTTCACGCCCGCGGCTTTCTCGGCGCTGGCCAGCGATTCGTTATCATTGTTCGCTGCATCGCTCACTTTACGCTGCAGTGCGAAGAAGGCGTCCAGCGCTTTCTCCTGCTTCACTTTCGCGCTGATGTCGTTATGCACTTCAGAAAGCGGCTTCACGGTGGCTGGCGTGATGTCGTCGAGACGCACAATCAGGAAGCCCACGGAGGATTTGATAACATCAGAAAGCTGGCCTTTGTCTTTCAGACCGGCGTTTTTAAACTCATCCGGCGTGGTGCCCGGCTCCAGCCAGCCCATGTCGCCGCCGTTGCGTGCAGTGATGACATCAACCGATTTCTCTTTGGCGAGCGTTGCGAAATCCGCGCCCTGCTTGAGCTGCGCGAGAATGGCTTTCGCTTCATCTTCCGTTTTGGTCTGGATCAGGCTGTAGCGGTTGCGCTGCGGCTGGCCGAATTCATCCTGATGTTTGTCGTAGTACGCCTGGATTTCATCTTCGCTGGCGTTCTCCGCGAGGGCTGCAGCGTCAAGCTTGATATAGCTTACGCGGAACTGCTCAGGCGACTGGAAATTATTGGTGTGCTGCTGGTAGTAGTCTTTGATTTCCTGTTCGGAAACCTGCTGCTTCTGGGCCAGCGCATCGACCGCGATGGTCGCCGTGCGAACCTGGCGCTGCTGGGCAAAGAGCGCAGCGAACTGATCGCTTTCGCCCGGCAGAATGAAGTCGCTGCCCATCACGGCGCTGACCAGTTGGTCAGTCGTGAGCTGATTACGCAGCGCCTGCGCGTACTGATCGGCGCTCATGCCCATGCTGGTGATAATAGCGTTGTAGCGCGCGTTATCGAATTTACCGTCGCTCTGGAACGCCGGGTTTTTGAAAATCGACTGGCGCACCTGCTCATCGCTGATGTTGAGATGCAGCGAACGCGCGTATTGATCAATCAGCGCTTCGTCAATCAGCCCCTGCAGCGCGCGCTGGCGCAGCTCGGCCATATATTGTTCATTGGACGCGAGCTCAGAGAAACGGTCGCCCAGTCTTCTCTCAAGGTTGTTGCGCTCGATGTTGACCGCGTTTTCAAGCTGGGCCCGACTGATTTCCTGGTCGTTAACTTTCGCGGCATAGTTGCTGTTACCGCCAATCAGGTAGTTACTCACGCCAGTCAGTACGAATGACAGGATAATCAAACCCAGAATGATCTTGAGCACGACGTGATTCGCCGCCGCGCGTAAATTGTCCATCATGGTGTAACAACACTCCGCTGTAGAATGACAGGTAGAACTCGCACAGAAACATGGCGACATCCGCTGGGCCGCTGCGCGCAAAGGCGTATTGTGACAAGAAACCGGGGCGGTTGTCAGCCCATATCCGCAGATTACTCATCCAGAAAGAAAAAAGGCACATCTTATGATGCGCCTTGTTTTTTTATCCTCTGGCTGTGCTGACGCCAGCCACAGGATCAGTTAACCGCGTCTTTCAGCGCTTTACCGGCACGGAAACCCGGAACTTTCGCAGCCGCGATGGTGATTTCCTTGCCCGTCTGTGGGTTGCGGCCAGTGCGGGCAGCGCGTTCACGAACGGAAAAAGTACCAAAGCCAACCAGCGCGACTTCATCCCCGGACTGCAGAGATTCAGTCACGGAATCAATCAAAGCATCTAACGCACGTCCAGCCGCTGCTTTAGAAATATCGGCACCTGCGGCAATTTTGTCTATCAGTTGAGATTTATTCACTCTTCTCTTCCTCTTTTATATTTTATATCGCACCGGGATCCTTCAGGGTGCGACCGCGCAGCAGTTATAACAGTCCTCACATGCCCTTACAACAGGAGTTGTTGATGGCACCCCAGACCGGCAATCTAAATTAGCTATACAAAAAAAGGCTGGCAAGTACGAAAGCACTTACCAGCCCTGTTTTTCTCAGCGCGCTTGCGTCAGGTCACTATTTTGCGGTGGCGACCTGCATGCCGTACGGCGCGTTTTGCAGCGCCAGCGTCAGCACTTCTTCGATGCGCTTAACCGGGTGGATATCCAGATCGGCAATCACGTTCTCCGGAATCTCTTCCAGGTCGCGTTTGTTTTCATCCGGGATCAGCACGGTTTTGATGCCGCCACGGTGCGCCGCCAGTAGTTTCTCTTTCAGGCCGCCAATCGGCAGCACCTGACCACGCAGCGTGATTTCACCGGTCATCGCCACATCGGCGCGCACCGGGTTGCCGGTCAGGCAGGAGACCAGCGCGGTGCACATCGCGATACCGGCGCTCGGGCCATCTTTCGGCGTGGCACCTTCCGGCACGTGAACGTGAATATCACGTTTTTCGTAGAAGTCGCTGTTGATACCAAGCTTCTCAGCGCGCGCGCGAACGACCGTTAACGCCGCCTGGATAGATTCCTGCATCACTTCACCCAGTGAACCGGTGTAAGTCAGTTTGCCTTTGCCCGGCACGCACGCGGTTTCGATGGTCAGCAGATCGCCGCCCACTTCCGTCCACGCAAGCCCCGTCACCTGCCCTACGCGGTTTTCGCTGTCGGCGCGACCATAGTCGAAGCGCTGCACGCCCAGGAAATCTTTCAGGTTTTCACCGGTGATTTCGATGCGTTTGAGCGATTTATCCAGCAGCAGCTGTTTTACCGCTTTACGGCACAGTTTAGAGATTTCACGCTCAAGGCTACGCACGCCCGCTTCGCGAGTGTAGTAACGGATGATGCCGATAATGGCGCTGTCATCGACGTTAATCTCATTCTCTTTCAGCGCGTTACGCTCGATCTGCTTCGGCAGCAGGTGACGCTTCGCGATGTTGAGTTTTTCATCTTCGGTGTAACCGGACAGACGGATCACTTCCATACGGTCCAGCAGCGGCGCCGGAATGTTCATGGAGTTAGACGTCGCGACGAACATGACGTCGCTTAAGTCGTAATCCACTTCCAGGTAGTGATCGTTAAAGGCCACGTTCTGTTCCGGATCGAGCACTTCCAGCAGGGCGGAAGCCGGATCGCCACGCATGTCAGACGACATTTTGTCGATCTCATCGAGCAGGAACAGCGGGTTTTTCACGCCCACTTTGGCCATTTTCTGGATAAGTTTACCCGGCATGGAGCCGATGTAAGTACGGCGGTGACCGCGGATTTCCGCTTCGTCACGCACGCCGCCGAGCGCCATACGGACATATTTACGACCGGTCGCTTTAGCGATGGACTGACCGAGCGAGGTTTTACCTACCCCCGGCGGCCCGACCAGGCAGAGGATCGGCCCTTTGATTTTGTTAACACGGCTCTGGACCGCGAGGTATTCCAGAATGCGGTCTTTGACGCGCTCAAGGCCGTAATGGTCGGTATCGAGGATTTCCTGGGCCTGGCGCAGGTCTTTTTTGACTTTGCTGCGCGCGTTCCACGGCACCTGCACCATCCAGTCGATATAACCGCGTACTACGGTCGCTTCGGCGGACATCGGCGACATCATTTTCAGCTTCTGCAGCTCGGCTTCGGCTTTCTCTTTTGCCTCTTTCGGCATTTTGGCCGCGTCGATTTTACGCTTCAGCGCTTCGTTTTCGTCCGGCGCGTCGTCCATTTCGCCAAGCTCTTTCTGAATGGCTTTCATTTGCTCGTTCAGATAGTACTCGCGCTGGCTTTTTTCCATCTGTTTTTTGACGCGATTACGAATGCGTTTCTCAACCTGCAGCAGGTCGATTTCCGATTCCATCATCGCCATCAGGTATTCCAGACGCTCGTTGATGTCGGACATTTCCAGCACCGACTGCTTGTCGCTGAGCTTCAGCGGCATATGCGCGGCGATGGTATCCGCAAGACGCGCCGGATCGTCGATGCTGTTAAGCGACGTCAGCACTTCTGGCGGGATTTTTTTGTTCAGCTTGATGTAGCCTTCGAACTGGCTGATCGCGGTGCGCACCAGCACTTCCTGCTCGCGCTCGTCAATAGCCGGCGATTCGAGGTATTCCGCTTTCGCCGCGAAATGGTCGCCGTTGTCGGAAAGCGTGGTGATACGCGCGCGCTGCAAACCTTCGACCAGCACTTTAACGGTGCCGTCCGGCAGTTTCAGCATTTGCAAAATAGACGCCACGGTACCGACGGTAAACAGATCGTTCACGCCCGGCTCATCCGTTGAGGCTTCTTTTTGCGCCACCAGCATGACTTTTTTGTCATTATCCATGGCGGCTTCAAGACAACGAATAGACTTTTCCCGTCCCACAAACAAAGGGATAACCATGTGCGGATAAACCACCACATCGCGCAATGGCAATACGGGGATTTCAATGCGTTCAGAACGCTCAGGATTCATAGAGCTCTCTCTTAGTTTAGTTTCCGCCTGGTGATGGGGCGCATGTGAACGCACTTCACGGCATCACCAATTAAGTAAATCAGTATATGGGGATGTTTCCCGGACATTCAACGGCACGGAAGCAGGAAAAATAAATGGGGGAATATTTCCCCCATTTATTGTTAACTGATTGTCGGAACGGGCGAATTATTCGCCGGATGCCTGCTGGGCTTCCGGCTTGCCGTAAATCAGCAGCGGCTCGCTCTGGCCGGCAATCACCGACTCGTCGATGACCACTTTTTCCACTTCTTCCATGGACGGCAGATCGTACATGGTCTCAAGCAGCGCCGCTTCTACGATAGAGCGCAGGCCACGCGCGCCGGTTTTACGGGACATCGCTTTCTTCGCGATGGCTTCCAGCGCTTCGTCGCGGAACTCAAGCTCCACACCTTCCAGATTGAACAGCGCCTGATACTGCTTGGTCAGGGCGTTTTTCGGCTCTTTCAGGATCTGGATCAGGGCGTCTTCGCTCAGCTCGTTCAGGGTGGCCACCACCGGCAGACGACCGATGAATTCCGGGATCAGACCAAACTTGATCAGATCTTCCGGCTCCACCTGAGAGAGCAGTTCGCCTTCGGTCGCTTTCTGCGATTTGCCTTTGACCGTCGCGCCAAAACCAATGCCGGAGCCGGTTTCTACGCGGTTCGCGATAACTTTATCGAGGCCCGCGAACGCGCCGCCGCAGATAAAGAGGATCTTGGAGGTATCCACCTGCAAGAACTCCTGCTGCGGATGCTTGCGACCGCCCTGCGGCGGTACGGCAGCCACTGTGCCTTCGATAAGCTTCAGCAGCGCCTGCTGAACGCCTTCGCCAGAAACGTCACGCGTGATAGACGGGTTATCGGATTTCCGGGAGATTTTATCAATCTCATCGATATACACGATGCCACGCTGCGCTTTCTGCACGTCGTAGTCGCACTTCTGGAGCAGTTTCTGAATGATGTTTTCCACGTCCTCGCCCACGTAACCGGCTTCGGTCAGCGTGGTAGCGTCAGCCATGGTGAACGGCACATCCAGCAGGCGCGCCAGCGTTTCGGCGAGCAGCGTTTTACCGCTACCGGTCGGGCCGATCAGCAGAATGTTACTTTTGCCAAGCTCAACGCCGTTAGACGTGTCGCCATTGCGCAGACGTTTGTAGTGGTTATAGACCGCAACCGCCAGCACCTTTTTGGCCTTTTCCTGACCGATAACGTAATCGTCAAGATGGCTACGAATTTCATGTGGCGTCGGCAGAGCGCTGCGTTCACGGTGCGGAGCCACTTCTTTAATCTCTTCGCGAATAATGTCGTTACACAGATCGACACACTCGTCGCAGATATACACGGACGGCCCGGCAATCAGCTTGCGCACTTCATGCTGGCTTTTGCCGCAAAAAGAGCAGTACAACAGTTTGCCTGAGCTGTCTTTGCGCTTATCTGTCATGAGTCAAAACCTCTTTTCTGTTCTTAGTGCCGCACGCGACAACGCCATGCCAATACCAGCGCCTGCCGCCAGGATACCGAGGACCACCTCTTAATGAGTATAGCGGCCCTCGCGTGGCGGGCGTCAGTTACGGTGGGTCATGATGGAGTCAACCAGACCATACTCTACTGCTTCACCTGCAGAGAGGAAACGGTCGCGCTCGGTGTCTCTCTCGATTTGTTCAAGAGGCTGGCCCGTATGTTGCGCCATCAGTTCGTTCATGCGTGCTTTCACTTTCAGGATTTCGCGGGCGTGGATTTCGATATCCGTCGCCTGCCCCTGGTAGCCGCCCAGCGGCTGGTGGATCATTACGCGCGAGTTGGGCAGGCAGAAACGTTTCCCTTTCGTGCCCGCGGTCAGCAGGAATGCGCCCATTGACGCCGCCTGGCCCATACAAATGGTGCTGACGTCCGGCTGAATAAACTGCATGGTGTCGTAGATAGACATCCCGGCGGTAATTACCCCACCCGGCGAGTTAATGTAAAGATAGATGTCTTTCTCTGGGTTTTCCGCTTCCAGAAACAGCATCTGCGCGACAATCAGGTTGGCCATCTGGTCTTCGACCTGGCCGGTCAGAAAAATGATACGTTCCTTGAGCAGACGGGAGAAAATATCGTAAGAACGCTCGCCGCGCGAGGTCTGTTCAACAACCATCGGCACCAGAGCCATATGGGGTGCAAATTGATCACGTTCGTCACTGTATGACATATCCGTCTCCTGGATAAATATTCTGAGTAACCTGCTGCACTGATTCTACTTGAGACCGTACAGGATGACTATGCTCCTGCCGGTAAACACCTTACGGACGGATTATCAGCCAGTCGTTCACTTTTTACTGTTTCATTAATGGGGATAATGATGCCCTGTTTCAAGCATAACAATCTTTTGCTGTTACGCTAACACCGAAACACGCCTGACCCGCCATTTTTGGGTAGGAAAAGTGACAAAAAAGCCCGTCACCCTGCGGTGACGGGCCCCATGTGCCTCGTCGTGAAACGATGAAAGGGCTTACGCCTGCTGGTTCATCAGTTCGTTGAAAGAGGTCGGTTTTTCGGTCACTTTGGCTTTCGCCAGTACCGCTTCAACCGCCTGCTCTTCCAGCGCCACGTTGCGCATGTTGTCCATCAGCTCGTTGTTCTTGCTGTAGAACTCGATTACTTCTGACGGATCTTCGTAAGCGGAAGCCATCTCTTCGATCAGCGCTTTCACGCGATCTTCGTCAGCTTTCAGCTCGTGGGTACGAATCACTTCGCCCAGCAGCAGGCCAACAACAACGCGGCGTTTAGCCTGTTCTTCGAACAGTTCGCGCGGCAGTTCCAGAGCCTGTTTCTCGTTACCGCCGAAACGCTGTGCAGCCTGACGGCGCAGCACGTCGATTTCGCCGTCAATCAGCGCAGCCGGAACGTCGATGTTATTCGCGTTCACCAGACCTTCGATAGCCTGAGACTTGATGCGGTTACGCACGGCGCCTTTCAGTTCGCGCTCCATGTTTTTACGCACTTCAGCACGCAGACCAGCAACAGAACCATCTTCAACGCCGAAACGTTTGATGAACTCTTCAGTCAGTTCCGGCAGTTCGCGCTCTTCAACTTTCTTCAGGTTGATGACGAATTTCGCCGCTTTACCTTTCAGGTTTTCTGCGTGGTACTCTTCCGGGAAGGTCACGTCGATGGTGAACTCTTCGCCCGCTTTGTGGCCTTTAATGCCTTCTTCAAAGCCCGGGATCATGCGGCCCTGGCCCATCGCCAGTACGAAGTCGGTCGCTTTGCCGCCTTCGAACTCTTCGCCGTCAACAGAACCGGTGAAGTCGATGGTCACACGGTCTTCTGCATCAGCGGCGCCGTCTTTATCTTTCCAGGTCGCCTGCTGCTTGCGCAGGGTATCCAGCATGGTGTCTACGTCAGCGTCGGTCACTTCAACAACCGGTTTTTCCACTTCGATAGATTCCAGGCCTTTCAGCTCAACTTCCGGGTACACTTCGAACTCTACCGCGTAGGTGAAGTCTTCGCCCAGTTTGTATTCGCCCGGAACGTAGTTCGGCGCGCCAGCCGGATTGATTTTTTCTTTGATGATAGCGTCAACGAAGTGACGGCTCATCAGATCGCCCAGCACATCCTGACGCACGGAAGCGCCATAACGCTGAGCAACAACATTCATCGGTACTTTGCCTTTGCGAAAGCCGTCGATACGCACTTTCTTTGCCACGTTGACCAGCTCGCTTTTTACAGCGTTCTCGATGCTGTCAGCAGCGATAGTAATCGTTACACGGCGCCCAAGGCCCTGAGTGGTTTCAACTGAAACTTGCATCTTGTTACCTCAAAAAATCACAGTGCTCGGTCAACTCTGGAAGCCCTATGGTATTCGCTTCGCAGAACCGGGACGTCTTCTTTAGCAGAAACACTATCCCTGTCGCCAGAATCGTCCCGAAGACATTCCGAAAAATAAGACGCAGCATTATAGCGGCATCCCCTTGGGGAGTCGAGAAAAGCCAGCCGAGGCATTGCGGCACTTTTCACACTTCCCGGCAAAATTACGACTAAAAAATGCACATACCGTGCAAAATTCAGGCAAAACAAAAACGGCCACGCAGGCCGTTTCGTTTTCTTACTGCTGGCGCAACATACTGGAAAAGCTCCCGACGTTGCAACTGTGATTAATCAGGCCAGCGTGCCGGCTCCCCGACAGGCCGGAGAAGGCAGGACCGTATCCTGTAGCCCTTCCCACTCTTTAAGCGTGTAGGTATGCAGCGCCAGCGCATGCACCGTCGAGGCCAGCTCTTCGCTAAGGATGCCGTAGATAAGGCGGTGACGATTCAGAAAACGCTCGCCTACAAAGCGATCGCTGACCAGCACGACTTTAAAATGGCTTTCAGAGCCTGCCGGTACGTTATGACGATAGCTTTCATCCACCACATCCAGAAAGACAGGCTCAAACGCTGCTTTCAGTTTTTCTTCGATCTGCTCGCGTATCATCATAAAACTCTCCTCGACCACGCTGCGATGGCAGCCATCACTTTAAAGGTTAGCCGCTTTTACCGTTTCCATTGTCAAAAAACAACACAATTTTAACTTTTGCAGCCGCTTCGCTTTATGGCAGGCTGTGCGCCCGGTCGCGCCGTTTTACGGGAATCTGTTACGGTGCGAAGCCAGGCGACGGTCATAAAAAAGACATTGCGTTATTTTCAGTCGACTGGCCTCTTCCCCTCGCGCATGGCGATGCTATGATGGCGGGAATTTTCTTCTTTATTGCCCATGGACCGTTGAGAGCCTGAACATGTTAAAAAAAGTACTCTTCCCGCTCGTCGCCCTTTTTATGCTGGCCGGATGCGCCACTCCGCCGACGACGATTGAAGTCTCCCCGAAAATCACCCTGCCGCAGCAAGACCCGAGCCTGATGGGCGTGACCGTCAGCATCAACGGCGCTGACCAGCGTCAGGATCAGGCGCTCGCGAAAGTCACCCGCGACAACCAGCTGGTAACGCTGACCGCCTCTCGCGATCTGCGTTTCCTGCTCCAGGAAGTGCTGGAAAAACAGATGACCTCCCGCGGTTATATGATTGGCCCAAGCGGCGCGGTGGATCTGCAAATCATTGTCAACCAGCTCTATGCTGACGTCTCGCAGGGCAACGTGCGCTACAACATCGCTACCAAAGCGGATATCTCTATCATCGCCACCGCGAAGACCGGCAATAAGATGACCAAAAACTACCGCGCCAGCTATTCTGTTGAAGGCGCTTTCCAGGCGAGCAACAAAAACATCGCTGACGCCGTTAACTCCGTGCTGAGCGACACCATCGCCGATATGGCGCAGGACACCAGCATTCACGAGTTCATCAAACAGAACGCGCGTTAATCATCCTTGTTGTTAAAGGCCCGGTTCGCCGGGCCGCTTTTTTTACGGCCGCCCATGCACAGTTCTTACTTACGTCTTTTCCAGCAGCCGAAATCCGCCATTTTACTGATCCTCGGCTTCGCTTCTGGACTCCCGCTGGCGCTCACCTCCGGCACGCTCCAGGCCTGGATGACGGTCGAGAATATCGATCTCAAAACCATCGGCTTTTTCTCCCTCGTTGGTCAGGCTTACGTCTTTAAATTTCTCTGGTCGCCGGTGATGGACCGCTATACGCCGCCGTTTCTTGGCAGACGCCGCGGCTGGCTGTTTATCACACAGCTGTTATTACTGATCGCCATCGCCGCAATGGGCTTTTTAGAACCCTCAACGCACCTGCGCTGGATGGCGGCGCTGGCGGTGCTGATTGCGTTCTGCTCGGCATCGCAGGATATCGTTTTTGACGCCTGGAAAACGGACGTGCTGCCCGCGGACGAACGCGGAACGGGTGCTGCGATTAGCGTGCTGGGCTACCGGCTGGCGATGCTGGTGTCTGGCGGGCTTGCGCTCTGGATGGCGGACCGCTGGCTTGGCTGGCAGGCCACTTACTGGCTGATGGCCGCACTGCTGATCCCCTGCATTATCGCCACCTGGCTTGCGCCTGAACCGGACGACGCGATCCCCGCCCCGCGCACGCTGGAGCAGGCGGTGGTCGCGCCTCTGCGCGATTTCTTCGGGCGCAACAACGCCTGGCTTATCCTGCTGCTGATTGTGCTTTATAAACTTGGCGACGCGTTCGCCATGAGCCTCACCACCACCTTTTTAATTCGCGGCGTCGGCTTTGACGCCGGTCAGGTGGGGATGGTGAACAAGACGCTGGGGCTGCTCGCCACTATCATTGGCGCGCTTTTCGGCGGCGCGCTGATGCAGCGGCTCTCACTGTTTCGCGCGTTGATGATTTTCGGGATTTTGCAGGCGGTTTCAAACGCGGGTTACTGGCTGCTGTCGGTGACAGATAAACATCTGCTGAGCATGGCCGGTGCGGTCTTTTTTGAAAACCTGTGCGGTGGTATGGGCACCGCGGCGTTTGTCGCGCTGCTGATGACGCTCTGTAATAAGTCGTTTTCCGCCACCCAGTTCGCCCTGCTCTCTGCGCTCTCGGCCGTGGGCCGCGTCTATGTCGGCCCGGTCGCGGGCTGGTTTGTGGAAGCCTACGGCTGGCCGGCGTTTTATCTTTTCTCGGTCGCTGCGGCCGTGCCGGGCCTTCTGCTTTTACATCTGTGCAAGGGAACGCTGGAGTATATGGGCGATACTGGCAAGTTTTTGCGCCGCCAGGCCTACCCGGCTGGCTACCGGTTTGCGTTGCGTCTGCTGCTGCTCGGCTGCGTGCTGGCAGGCGTCTGGCTGCTGATTATCATCAGTAACGCGCTCGGTCTGAGCGCGTTGACCTTCGGCGTCACGCTGCTTGAAGCGGGCATCGTGCTGGCGCTTGCCGGTATCGTGCTCGGCTGCCTGCTGGATTATCTGGCGCTGCGCAATAGTTCCGCGCGTTCAGAGCCCTAAGCGTAATAACGTCATCATGTTGCTTATTATCGCGCTGTAGACTTTGCTGCCGAACGGAATCAACAGCAGGTTGATTATCCACGGAAGCTGACTGATAAGGTTTACAGGGAACCCTAACGGCCCGGAGATTATATCAATGGGCCAGCGCCACCAGACCCGTATCCGCGGCCTTAAACACACCACCAGCACCGCCACGATAATGACGACCACATACAGCAGCGGCGTGATTTCATGGTTTTTGTGGTAAAACCCGACGGTATATCGCGCAAGCTCTCCCACCGGAAGGGCAAGTAACGCGACGGATAACAGCACGTACCCGACACGAATGCCGATCCGCTGACGGCTGCCTTCCGGATAGCGGTTCCAGAGATAAGGTATGCCGAACAGGTAAACCACCACTATCGCGCCAACGATACCGACATCCACCGCCGTCACCTGCAGGTCGATCGCAAGGAAACCCAGCACGCTGCCCCAGAAGAGCACAGCCATAAAGGTATAGAGTGGCAGCGCCCAGCCAGGCGCAGATAAAAGCGCAATCATGACCGGATTCAGGCGCTGCCACATCCCCGGATGCTCGCTGCACATCGCGCGCGCGCGCTGGCGTGCCTCATCCAGAAAACCGGGCCAGAAACGCCCCCACCAGGGCAGCGGCGCTTGCGGCTCGCTGATCAACCGCCAGCGGGCTTTCGACAACCAGCTCGCCTGATGCTGGCCGCGCTCCACCACCATCCGGTACTCTTCTTCCGTCGTGGCGATACGCGCTTCAAGCGCCCAAACCAGCACGTCAGGCAGCGCCGTGCTGCGGTAGTGATCAAGCTCCCAACCCATGATTCTGCCCACATGCTCCAGCATGCCGCGCGTCAGCCACTGCTCCTGGGAGAGCGCATCGGCAAGCCGCTCGCTGAAATAACGGCGTGCCGCCAGCGCATCCGGCAGCCCGGTTGCGAGAAACGTCTCTAATTGCTGACAGCCCGCCATCTCGTCAGCCACAATCGAGGTGGCGAGCGCCTGCGCTTGTTCGTTAAGCGTTTGTGCATCCCAATCCGCGAGCGTCACGGTTTCAGCCTGCGGCAGAGGCTCGTCCTGCGGCGTCAACAAAGTCTGCGGCGTAAAGCGGTAGGTAATGACGCCTTCATCATCACCCTCTTCATCCTCTTCTTTCTCGTCATACTCCTGATAGCGCTGCGCCGCCTCATAGGCTTCGCGTAACTGCTGATACTTTTGCGGATCCTGATCCGGGCGGTGTTGCTTAACGATTTTTGCCCACGCGCGGCGCAGCGCGCCTTTATCTTTTGTTGGCTCAAGGCCAAGAAGCGTCCAGGCGTCCATTAGCGTAATCCGTCGTCAAATTGCGCGAGGATCTGCTCCAGCGCCTGGCGCGCGAGCGCGATCTCACGCAGATCCTGGCTCTCCAGCGCCTGCTCGAATTGCGCGCTGTAGTGATCGATAAGATGGCGTCTTTCGCCGAGCGTTTGCTCATAACGCAGGCTCGCCTGCGCCAGCAGTTGCCGGTTCTCTGTGCGGTCACGCGGATGAATTTTCAAGGCGTCGAGCTGTGCCAGACGCTGTTTGATCTCTTCCGGGCTAAGGCTGCCAGGCGCGCGCTCAATCACCAGCGACGCCGCGCTCTCCTGGCCGTCCACTTTGCACTCCACTTCCAGAATGCCGTCGAGGGTATAGGTAAAGCGCACGTCTACCGTCACCTCGCCCGCCGGGCGCGGGGGAATATCAAGCGTGAATTTATCGAGCAGAATATTCTCCGCGACGCGGCGCGCTTCGCCCTGAAACACGGCGATCTCAAGCTGGCGCTGGTTATCGTAAACGGTGGAAATCGAGCGGAACATGCTGACCGGCACAAAGCTGTTGCGCTCAATAATGGGGAGAAAATACCCGCTGTCATAGCGTTCGCCGTTGCGGCGCGCCGTTTCGATACCAAGCGAGTATGGCATGACGTCGGTAAGCACGATGTCATCGAGCGCAGCGTCAAGACTGGCAAGCCCGGCCTGAATGCCCGCGCCGAGCGCGACGACTTCATCCGGGTTGAGTTCGGCGCGCGGAAAGCGGCCAAACATACGCGCGGCCAGCTGGCGCACCACCGGCATGCGCGTGGCGCCGCCCACCAGAATCACATCGTCCAGATCGCTGATATCAAAGCGGGCGTCGCGCAGCGCCTGGATGACCGGCTGTTTGAGGCGCGCCAGCAGCGGCTGGCAGATCTCCGTTAAAGTCTCGTTGTCGAGCGTCCACGTCATCTCATGGCCGCCCGCGCTGAGCGTGGCGGTCGCCTGCGACTGGTGCGTCAGTTGCCGCTTGAGGCTTTCTGCCGCGTCCACCAGTTGCGCCTCTGCCTGCGCGCCGGACGGCTGGTAGTGCGGGTAACGCGAGAGCATCCACTGGCGGATGATGTCGGTGAAGTCATCGCCGCCAAGCCTGGCGTCGCCGCTACTGGCGCGCACTTCAATCACGCCTTCAAACATATCGACGATGGAAACGTCAAACGTGCCACCGCCCAGATCGAAAACCAGAAACTTTTGCTCGCGGTTATCGGCAAGGCCGTAGGCGAGCGAGGCCGCCGTAGGTTCATTCACCAGCCGCTCAACCGTAAGCCCGGCCAGATGCCCGGCGGCTTTCACCGCTTTACGCTGGATATCGTTAAACCAGGCTGGCACGGTGATCACCGCGCGGGTAACTGGAGAGCCAAGCGCCACTTCCGCATCGGCTTTCAGCTTGCGAAGCACTAAGGCAGACAGCTCTTCGGCGCGAAAACGGTGTTCGCCGAGCGCGAAGATTTTATCGGTGCCCATGTAGCGCTTGAAGCTCGCATGAGTGAGTGCCGGATGGCTCACCAGCCGCGCTTTCGCCGCCTCGCCCACAATCAAATGACCATCGTCATCCAGCCCGACCACCGACGGCGTGAGGACGCGCTTTTGGCTATCGGCAATCAATGTGGCCTGCCCTTCATTAAACCAGGCCACCGCGCTGTTGGATGTCCCCAGATCGATGCCGATGAGCGGCGTTGCTGTTTCCATGTGTATCAATCCTTTACCCTGAATAATTGTTGTTTTTTTGTTGCTTTTATCGCCAGAAAAAAAGCACAACGAAGAAAGTGTTCCAATTTACTGGTCAATAAAATAGCATCTGATTTGCTTAGATATATTTATCGAAATTTGGTAGCAGAGACTTTAAATAATTTCGTTTATCATTCTGTGCGACATTATTTTTAACGATTCAGCACCGGGAATAATTATTTCCGCGCCGTTATTGTTTCTCATTTGAAACCGCCTTGTTAATTTATTGTATGTTATTTTCTCCCCGATATACTCAATTCCCGTCTTGACCTTACTTTACATAGGATTTTGTTATAACCCTTGCCATGTGGCTGTCATGGCTTACATTTTACATTTTGTTGCATTGGCTGTGACGGTAGCGACAGAACCCGGTTACACCCCGCAGACAGTGCGCCATTCGTGTTTACAGTAATGTAACCTTCCCGTAAAATGCCCGGCACACTTTAACCGCCACCAGATCCCCCTGAATTGAGGTCGTTAAATGAGACTCAGGAAATACAATAAAAGTTTGGGACTGCTGTCATTATTCGCAGGCACTGTTTTACTCAGTGGCTGCGATGCTGCGCTTCTCAACCCCAAAGGACAGATTGGACTGGAGCAACGTTCACTGATACTGACCGCCCTCGGGCTGATGTTGATTGTCGTGATTCCAGCCATCTTGATGGCTATTGGCTTCGCCTGGAAATATCGGGCAACCAATAAGGACGCAAAATACAGCCCCAACTGGTCACACTCCAATAAAGTTGAAGCTGTTGTCTGGACCATCCCGATCCTTATCATCATTTTCCTTGCAGTACTGACATGGAAAACCACGCACTCGCTCGAACCCAGCCGTCCGCTGGATCACGATGCGAAGCCGGTGACCATCGAAGTTATCGCAATGGACTGGAAGTGGTTCTTCATTTATCCGGAGCAGGGTATCGCAACGGTCAATGAAATCGCGTTCCCGGCGAACACGCCTGTGGAATTCAAAATCACCTCCAACTCGGTGATGAACTCCTTCTTTATTCCGCGCCTGGGTAGCCAGATCTACGCAATGGCAGGTATGCAGACCAAACTGCACCTGATTGCGAACGAAGCCGGCACCTACGACGGTATTTCTGCTAACTACAGTGGCGCAGGTTTCTCCGGCATGAAGTTCAAGGCAATCGCCACGCCGGATAACGAGACCTTCAACCAGTGGGTGGCCAAAGCGAAGCAGTCTGGCAAAACCATTAACGATATGGCGACCTACGACAAGCTGGCGGCCCCGAGCGAATACAACAAAGTCGAATACTTCTCCAGCGTAAAACCGGATTTGTTTAAAGATGTGATTAACAAATTCATGGGACCTGGGAAGAGCATGGATATGACTCAGTCTGAAGGGGAGCATAACGCCCACGAAGGCATGGAAGGCATGGACATGAATCACGCGGAAACCTCTCACTAAGGGGCCGAGGAATAATACGATGTTCGGAAAACTTACACTAGATGCAATCCCGTACCATGAGCCGATTATCATGGTTACGGTGGCTGCCATTATCGTCGGGGGTCTGGCGCTAGTTGCAGCTATCACTTACTTCGGTAAGTGGTCTTATCTGTGGAACGAGTGGCTCACGTCTGTGGACCACAAACGTCTGGGGGTAATGTATATCCTCGTAGCTATCGTGATGCTGGTTCGCGGCTTCGCGGACGCCATCATGATGCGTACCCAGCAATTGCTGGCGGCCTCCGGCGAAGCCGGGTTCCTGCCGCCGCATCACTACGATCAGATCTTTACCGCCCACGGCGTTATCATGATCTTCTTCGTGGCGATGCCGTTCGTTATCGGTCTGATGAACCTGGTGGTTCCGCTGCAGATCGGCGCGCGCGACGTGGCATTCCCCTTCCTGAACAACCTGAGCTTCTGGTTCACCGTTGTCGGGGTAATTCTTGTGAACGTCTCTCTGGGCGTGGGCGAATTTGCTCAGACCGGTTGGGTGGCTTACCCGCCGCTCTCGGGTATTGAGTATAGTCCGGGCGTCGGGGTGGACTACTGGATCTGGAGTCTCCAGCTCTCCGGTATTGGTACGACACTGACCGGTATCAACTTCTTCGTGACCATCCTGAAGATGCGTGCGCCGGGCATGACCATGTTCAAAATGCCGGTATTCACCTGGGCGTCGCTGTGTACTAACGTCCTGATTATCGTCTCCTTCCCGATCCTGACCGTCACTATCGCGTTGCTGACCCTGGACCGCTATCTGGGCACCCATTTCTTTACCAACGATATGGGTGGCAACATGATGATGTACGTGAACCTGATCTGGGCCTGGGGCCATCCGGAAGTGTACATCCTGGTTCTGCCGGTGTTTGGTGTGTTCTCTGAAATCACCTCCACCTTCTCGAAGAAACGTCTGTTTGGTTATACCTCCCTCGTTTGGGCGACCATCGCGATTACCGTGCTGTCGTTCATCGTGTGGCTGCACCACTTCTTCACCATGGGTAGTGGCGCGAACGTTAACGCCTTCTTTGGTATCACCACGATGATTATCGCCATCCCGACAGGGGTGAAGATCTTCAACTGGCTGTTTACCATGTATCAGGGCCGCATTCAGTTCCACTCCTCCATGCTGTGGACTATCGGCTTCATCATCACCTTCTCCATCGGTGGTATGACCGGCGTTCTGCTGGCGGTACCGGGCGCAGACTTCGTACTGCACAACAGCCTGTTCCTGATTGCGCACTTCCATAACGTCATCATCGGCGGCGTGGTATTTGGTTGCTTCGCAGGGATGAGCTACTGGTGGCCGAAAGCCTTTGGCTACAAGATGAACGAAACATGGGGCATCCGTGCGTTCTGGTTCTGGATCATCGGCTTCTTCGTAACCTTTATGCCGCTGTACGCCATGGGCTTCATGGGTATGACGCGTCGTGTGAGCCAGAACATCGACCCGATGTTCCAGCCGCTGATGATTGTCGCGGAAATCGGTGCGCTGCTGATCGCGTGCGGTATCCTGTGCATCATCCTGCAGATCTACGTGAGTATCCGTGACCGTCACCTGAACCGTGACCTGACTGGCGACCCGTGGGGCGGCCGTACGCTGGAGTGGGCAACCTCTTCTCCGCCGCCGTTCTATAACTTCGCAGTAGTGCCTGAAATCCACGAGCGCGACGCGTTCTGGGAAATGAAAGACAAAGGTGAAGCTTACAAACAGCCGGCGCACTATGAAGAAATTCATATGCCGAAGAACAGCGCAGCAGGCATTTTCATTGGCGCGTTCAGCACCATCTTTGGCTTCGCGATGATCTGGCACATCTGGTGGCTGGCTATCGTGGGCTTCGCGGGTATCGTTATTACCTGGATTGCGAAGAGCTTCGATGAAGACGTGGATTACTACGTACCGGTAGCCACCGTTGAGAAACTGGAAAACCAGCACTTCGAAGAAATCACCAAAGCAGGGCTGAAAAATGTCAACTGAGAGCATTAATCACGAACTTGCCCATGGCAGCCATGAGCATGGGCACCACGATGCAGGAGCCAATAAGGTCTTTGGCTTCTGGATCTACCTGATGAGCGACTGCATTCTCTTTGCATGTCTGTTTGCCACCTATGCCGTTCTCGTGAACGGCACGGCGGGGGGCCCGACCGGGAAAGACATTTTCGAACTGCCGTTTGTGCTGGTTGAAACTTTCCTGCTGTTGTTCTCCTCCATCACGTATGGCATGGCGATGATCGCCATGAACAACAACAAACAGAGCCAGGTCATGTCCTGGCTCGCCCTGACCTTCCTGTTTGGCGCAGGGTTCGTGGCGATGGAAATCTATGAATTCCATCATCTGATCGCCGAAGGCTTCGGCCCGGATAAGAGCGGCTTCCTGTCCGCATTCTTTACCCTGGTCGGCACCCACGGTATCCACGTGACCTCTGGCCTTATCTGGATGGTGGTGATGATGATTCACGTCTCCCGCCGCGGTCTGACCCACAATAACCGCGCGCGCCTGATGTGCCTGAGCATGTTCTGGCACTTCCTGGATGTCGTGTGGATCTGTGTGTTCTCTGTAGTCTATCTGATGGGGGCGATGTAATGAGTCATTCAACCGATCACAACGGCGCCCACCACGGTGGCGTCAAGACGTACCTGATCGGGTTTATCCTGTCGGTCATTCTGACAGTAATCCCGTTCTGGATGGTCATGAACGGCTCCGCGTCTCACGGCACCCTGCTGGGTGTGGTCGTGGCAACCGCAGTCGTACAGATTCTGGTTCACCTGGTGTGCTTCCTGCACATGAACGCCTCCTCTGAGGAGCGCTGGAACTTGGTAGCCTTTGTCTTTACGTTGCTGATTATCGCGATAGTAGTGGTAGGCTCAATCTGGATTATGTGGAACCTGAATTACAACATGATGGTTCACTAAGAGCGGCGAGTATGATTAAGCAATACCTGCAAGTAACGAAACCAGGCATCATCTTCGGCAACCTGATATCGGTTATCGGGGGATTCCTGCTGGCTTCCAAAGGCAGCATCGACTATCCCCTGTTCCTTTTCACCCTCGTGGGGGTGTCGCTGGTCGTGGCGTCCGGTTGTGTGTTCAACAACTACATCGACCGTGATATTGACCGCAAAATGGAGCGCACGAAAAACCGTGTGCTGGTGAAGGGACTGATTTCGCCGAAAATGTCGCTGGTGTACGCCACCTTGCTGGGTATTGCTGGCTTTATGCTGCTCTGGTTCGGCGCGAACCCGCTGGCGATGTGGCTGGCGGTCATGGGCTTTGTGGTGTATGTCGGGATCTATAGCCTGTACATGAAACGCCACTCGGTCTATGGCACGCTGATTGGCTCGCTGTCGGGCGCCGCGCCGCCGGTTATCGGTTACTGCGCGGTGACCAACGAGTTCGATACCGGCGCGTTGATCCTGCTTGCGATTTTCAGCCTGTGGCAGATGCCGCACTCCTATGCGATTGCAATCTTTCGCTTCAAGGATTATCAGGCCGCCAATATTCCGGTGCTGCCGGTGGTAAAAGGGATCTCTGTGGCGAAAAACCACATCACCCTTTATATCATCGCCTTCGCCGTGGCGACCCTGATGCTCTCGCTGGGCGGTTATGCCGGGTATAAATACCTGGTGGTGGCGGCAGCGGTCAGCGTCTGGTGGCTTGGCATGGCCCTGCGTGGCTATAAGGCTGAAAACGACAAAGTCTGGGCGCGTAAGCTGTTTGTGTTCTCGATTGTCGCTATCACCTCGCTGAGCGTGATGATGTCCGTCGATTTCATGGTGCCGGATTCACATAATCTGCTGACTTACGTCTGGTAAGTCATCGATACGAAAAAGGGTGCTGCGGCACCCTTTTTTATTGCTGCAATCTGGCGCTCGTTTTATTGGCAGCATTAATAGTTAACCCTTGAAATATTTTCTAAATAACCCGGCATTTACCCTCCCCTGCCCTCGCACTACACTAAGACCTGCTTTTTATCTGAGGTGGTAATGAACGATAACAAAATGACGCCAGTCGAATTGCGCGCGACATGGGGTTTAGGGACGGTCTTTTCTTTGCGCATGCTCGGTATGTTTATGGTACTGCCGGTCATTACTACTTACGGAATGGCGCTACAGGGCGCAAGCGAGGCGCTGATTGGCCTCGCCATCGGTATTTACGGCCTCGCGCAGGCGATTTTCCAGGTGCCGTTTGGCCTGCTCTCTGACCGCATCGGTCGCAAGCCGCTGATTGTCGGGGGCCTGGCGATATTCGTTATCGGCAGCCTGGTCGCCGCGCTGACCGACTCCATCTGGGGCATTATTCTCGGGCGTGCGCTGCAGGGCTCCGGCGCGATTGCCGCCGCCGTGATGGCGCTACTTTCCGATCTCACCCGCGAACAGAACCGCACCAAAGCGATGGCGTTTATTGGCGTCAGCTTTGGCATCACGTTCGCCATCGCGATGGTGCTCGGGCCGATTATCACCCACGCGCTCGGCCTGCATGCGCTGTTCTGGATGATCGCAGTGCTCGCCACCGCAGGCATCATCATTACGCTCTGGGTCGTGCCTGACAGCAGCAATCACGTGCTGAACCGCGATTCCGGCATGGTGAAGGGCTGCTTTCGTAAAGTGCTGGCGGAGCCGACGCTGCTGAAGCTTAACTTCGGCATCATGTGTCTGCATATTTTGCTGATGTCGACCTTCGTCGCCCTGCCCGGCCAGCTTGAAGCGGCAGGCTTTCCGGCGGCGGCGCACTGGAAAGTCTATCTCTGCACGATGCTGATTTCGTTTGTCTCGGTGGTGCCGTTTATCATCTACGCCGAAGCGAAACGCAAAATGAAGCGCGTGTTTCTCTTCTGCGTGGCGCTGCTGCTGATTGCGGAAATCGTGCTGTGGGGCGCGGGCCCGCACTTCTGGGAGCTTATCGTCGGCGTTCAGCTTTTCTTCGTGGCGTTCAACCTGATGGAAGCGCTGCTGCCGTCGCTTATCAGTAAAGCCGCACCGGCGGGCTATAAAGGCACCGCGATGGGCGTCTACTCCACCAGCCAGTTTCTGGGCGTGGCCATTGGCGGATCGCTCGGCGGCTGGGTTGATGGCCTGTTTGACTCGCAAACCGTGTTTCTGGTGGGCGCGCTGCTGGCGACCGTCTGGCTGCTGGTGAGCACCACGATGAAAGAGCCGCCCTATGTCAGCAGCATACGCGTGGAAATTCCGCCTGAAGTGACTGCCGATGAAACACTGGCGCAGCGTTTACGCGACAGCGCGGGCGTCAGCGAGGCGATTGTGGTGGCCGATGAGCGTAGCGCGTATCTGAAAATCGACACCAAAGTGACGAACCGCGTCGAGATAGAGCAGCGAATGCTCGGCGCTTGAGTCATCAGCAAAGAAAAAGGGCGGAAAATCCGCCCTTTTTTGTGCCGTCTGTTCGACTTACCGCTTAGTCGCGGAAATTGTTGAACTGGAACGGCTGGCCGAGATTACCGCCGCGCACCAGCGCAATGGTCTGCTGGAGGTCGTCGCGGGCTTTACCGGTGACGCGAACCTGCTCACCCTGGATCTGCGCCTGGACTTTCAGCTTGCTGTCTTTAATCAGCTTCACGATCTTCTTCGCCATTGCGGAATCGATGCCCTGCTTGAGCTTCGCTTCCACGCTCCAGGTTTTTCCGCTGTGATCGAACTCTTCCGGCACCTCGATAGAGCTGCCTTCAATGCCGCGTTTCAACAGCTTCGCGCGCAGGATATCCAGCAGCTGGTTAACCTGGAAATCAGATTCGCTCGTCACTTTGATGGTCTGATTTTTTTCGTTCAGCTCGAAGCTTGCGGTCACGTTGCGAAAGTCGAAACGGGTTTCGAGCTCGCGCGTCGCGTTCTCTACCGCGTTCTGCACTTCGCGCATATCGACCTCAGAGACAATGTCAAAAGATGGCATGTTTTCTATCTCCCTCACAGTATGTGCGTTGCATAATACCCGCAAAGGCGCATAACACAACCCGGAAACCGGCGGCAGGCGAAAGCCTAAGCGCTCACGTTAAAATAGACGTATGACATAACGCCCGGCGCTGTTGCGGGCGAGGAGGAACCATGAAAATTACCGTGCTTGGCTGCGGCGCGTTAGGCCAGCTCTGGATGAGCGCGCTGCATAAACAAGGTCACGAGGTGCAGGGATGGCTGCGGGTGCCGCAATCGTCATACAGCGTGAATCTGCTGGAAACCGACAATAGCGTGTTCCAGCACACCTTTACGACTAACAACACCGGATTTCTGGCAGAAAGTGAGCTGTTACTGGTGACGCTGAAAGCCTGGCAGGTTTCTGACGCGGTAAGCACGCTGGCGACCCGGCTACCTGCCGCCAGCCCGATTCTGCTGCTGCATAACGGCATGGGCACGCTTGATGAGCTACGCGCCGTGCAACAGCCGCTGCTGGCGGGCGTGACAACCCACGCGGCGCGGCGCGAAGGCAACCAGGTGATTCATGTCGCCTGCGGTACCACGCACATTGGCCCGGTTACGCCTGGCGCGCAGGATGACTCCCGGCTGGCGGAGCTGCTTCAGCAGGCGCTGCCGGATGTCGCGTGGCACGATAACGTCAATGCCTCGCGCTGGATAAAGCTCGCGGCCAACTGCGTGATTAACCCACTGACGGCGCTCTATAACTGCCCGAACGGCGACCTGCGCATGCGCCAGGACGAAGTGCGCGAGATCTGCGCCGAGGTCGCCCTGGTGATGCAGCGTGAAGGACACCATACGTCGCCGGATAGCCTGCTCTATTACATTAATCAGGTGATCGAGAGCACCGCCGCCAATATTTCCTCGATGCTGCAGGATATCCGCCAGCAGCGTCACACCGAGATAGATTACATCACCGGCTATCTGCTGCGCCGCGCCAGAGCGCATGGCCTGACGCTGCCGGTTAACAGCCGTCTGTATGAACAGATTAAACGCAAGGAGAATGAGTATGAGCGCATCGGCACTGGTATGCCTCGCCCCTGGCACTGAAGAGACCGAAGCGGTCACCACCATCGATTTGCTGGTGCGCGGCGGGATTAACGTCACCACCGCGAGCGTCGCCAGCGACGGCAATCTGACGATCACCTGCTCGCGCGGCGTCCGGCTGCTGGCGGATGCGCCGCTGGTGGAAGTTGCAGACGGCGATTTCGATGTGATTGTCCTGCCGGGCGGCCTGAAAGGTGCCGAAGCGTTTCGCGACAGCCCGCTGCTGGTGGAAACCGTGCGCCAGTTTCATCTCTCCGGGCGGATTGTCGCGGCTATCTGCGCGGCGGCGAGCACGGTACTGGTGCCGCACGAGCTCTTCCCGATCGGCAATATGACCGGCTTTCCGGCGCTGAAAGAGACGATCCCGGACGATCAGTGGCAGGATAAGCGCGTGGTCTGGGATCCGCGCGTCAATCTGCTCACCAGCCAGGGGCCGGGCACTGCGATTGATTTCGCGCTCAAGATTATCGATCTGCTGGTCGGGCGCGAAAAAGCGCATGAGGTGGCAGGACAACTGGTGCTGGCCGCGGGGATTTACAGCTATCGCGATTACTAAGCGTTATCCCGTCAAGCCACGGTCATAAAAAAATCCCCTCTGTCGAGGGGATTTTTGTCTCAGCGCAACGCCATGACGTTACGGACGGTAGACTTTCACGTTCTTAAAGCCCTGCTCCAGCAGATAAAGCGCCTGCAGGCGGCTCATCACGCCGCGCTCGCACCACAGCAGGTACGTTTTGCTCTGGTCGAGATCGCCAAATTTCGTGCTGAGCTTGTAGAACGGCAGCGAAACGACCTCAACGCCTTCAACCACCAGCGGTTTCTCATCCTGCTCATCGACGGAGCGAATATCCAGAATCGCGTCATTCGGGCCGAAACCGTTAACGGTTTCCACTTCCACCACCTGCTGTTCGGTCTGCTCGGCGATTTCTCGGATATCCACGTTGGTGGCTTCCGCCACGACGCGGTCGAGGATAGAGAAATCGAAATTCGCCTCTTCGGCTTCGATTTTTCCTTTCACGGCCTTCACGGTCGGGCTTTTTGAAATCACGCCGCAATATTCCGGCATGGTGCGGGCAAAATCTTCGGTGCCGATTTTACGGGCGATATCGATGATATGCTCTTTGTCGTAAGAGATAAGCGGGCGCAGCACCAGCGTATCGGAGACATTATCGATAAGACGCAGGTTGGTCAGCGTCTGGCTGGAGACCTGGCCCAGCGCTTCGCCGGTGACCAGCGCCTGCACGCCGTAGCGCTCCGCCACTTTCGAGGCCGCGCGCACCATCATACGCTTGAGCACCACGCCCATCTGGCCGTCGTCCACTTTCTCAAGGATTTCGCCGACGACCGGCTCAAAGTTAATCGCCACAAAACGCACGCGGTGCGAGCTGCCAAAGCGGCTCCACAGATAGTGCGCGACCTGACGCACGCCGATTTCGTGCGCCGCGCCGCCCAGGTTAAAGAAGCAGTAGTGCACGCGGCAGCCGCGACGCATCAGCATATAGCTGGAGACGCCGGAATCGAAACCGCCGGAGATCAGCGACAGCACATCTTCCTGGGTGCCGATCGGGAAACCGCCGATGCCTTCATAGCGGCCTTTGATAAGCAACAGGCGGTCATCTTCAATCTCAAGATTCACGGTCACGTCAGGCTGTTTGAGTTTGACGCGGGCAGATTCAATATGCTGATTTAAACCGCCGCCGACGTAGCGCTCCACTTCAATCGAGCTAAACTCATGTTGACCGCGTCGCTTAACGCGCACGCAGAACGTTTTCCCTTCGAGCTGGTCGCGCCAGTTGGCGAGCGTCTTCTCGAAAATGTCATGCATGTCCGTGAACGGGACGTCATCCACCTCAAGCACATGGTGAATGCCGGGAATACGGGTCAGGGCGTCAAGCACCGCGTCGTGCTGAGTTTCATCTTTAATACGCACCACGATATGGTCCCAGTGGCGAACCACGGCAAGATTTTCATCGTAGTGTTTCAGGACGTTACGAATATTCCCGGTCAGGATTTTTATAAAGCGCAAGCGCACAGACTGGCTTTTAATGGTGATTTCCGGGAATAATTTAATGATAAACTTCATGGTGGCTATGATTCGTTGGCAAGCCCACCGGGGCTTAGAAAATGGTACAGCAGGCAGAACCGCGCCTGCATCGTGAGCCCGGCAGTATATCATCATCGCGATGTCACTGCGCCTATTACCAACCCACAAGGCGTTATTTGCTAATCTTTGCGTCTCCGCTACCATGCAGTGTCGCTAACATGACGTTAACCCATAGAGTCAGATATTTACTATGCCGAAGAAAAATGAACAGCCGGCCAGTTTCGAAACGGCCCTGACGGAGCTTGAGCAGATAGTCACCCGTCTGGAAAGCGGCGACCTGCCGCTGGAAGAAGCGCTGAATGAATTTGAGCGCGGCGTGCAGCTCGCGCGCCAGGGCCAGGTAAAACTGCAGCAGGCTGAGCAGCGCGTTCAGATCCTGTTGTCTCAGAATGAGGACGCGCCTCTTACCCCCTTCACGCCGGACGCCGAGTAAACATGGATTTCAGTCAACAGCTTCAGGCGCAGGCCGAGCGGGCCAATCGCGCGTTACAGCACTTTATCGGCGAGCTGCCGTTTCAGAAGAGTCCACTGGTTGAGGCGATGCTCTACGGCACATTATTAGGTGGTAAACGCCTGCGCCCGTTTCTGGTGTACGCCACTGGCGAGATGTTTGGGGTTAACCCGACCGCGCTGGATGCTCCGGCGGCAGCGATTGAGTGTATTCATGCCTATTCGCTGATGCATGACGATCTGCCCGCCATGGACGATGACGATCTGCGTCGCGGACAGCCGACCTGTCATATCCGCTTTGGCGAAGCGAGCGCTATTCTTGCGGGCGACGCCCTGCAAACGCTGGCGTTTTCAATTTTAAGCGACGCGCCGATGGAAAACGTGGCGCTGCGCGACCGGCTCGCGATGGTGTCTGAGCTTGCGAAAGCCAGCGGTGTGGCAGGCATGTGCGGCGGCCAGGCGCTCGATCTCGAAGCCGAAGGCCAGCAGGTGGATCTCGACGCGCTTGAGCGTATCCATCGCCATAAAACGGGCGCGCTTATTCGCGCCGCCGTGCGAATGGGCGCGCTGTGCGCGGGCGATAAAGGCCGCGACGCGCTGGTTTATCTCGACAGCTATGCAGACAGCATCGGCCTTGCCTTCCAGGTACAGGATGACATTCTGGATGTGGTGGGCGATACTGCAACCCTTGGAAAACGCCAGGGGGCCGATCAGCAACTTGGCAAAAGCACCTACCCCGCCCTGCTGGGTCTTGAGCAAGCCCAGGCGAAAGCGCGCAGTCTGTGCGATGACGCCCTGGCGGCGCTGGCGCCGCTGAAAGCACAAGCGCTGGATACCGCGACACTGGAAGCGTTAGCGAATTTCATAATCCAACGTGATAAATAAACGTATAACACCACGATGAGTCTCTGATGAGTTTTGATACTGCCAAATACCCGACCCTGGCGCTGGTGGACTCCACTGCGGAGCTGCGCCTGTTGCCAAAAGAGAGTTTACCGAAGCTGTGCGACGAGCTGCGTCGTTACCTGCTCGACAGCGTAAGCCGCTCCAGCGGACACTTCGCCTCCGGGCTTGGCACGGTGGAACTCACCGTGGCGTTGCATTACGTCTACAACACGCCGTTCGACCAGCTTATCTGGGACGTGGGTCATCAGGCGTATCCGCATAAAATCCTGACTGGCCGCCGGGACCGCATCGGCACTATCCGCCAGAAAGGCGGCCTGCACCCGTTCCCGTGGCGCGGCGAGAGCGAATATGACGTATTAAGCGTCGGCCATTCGTCCACCTCCATCAGCGCCGGTATCGGCATCGCCGTCGCCGCGGCGCGCGAAGAGAAAAACCGCCGCACCGTCTGCGTGATTGGCGATGGCGCTATCACCGCGGGGATGGCGTTTGAGGCGATGAACCACGCGGGCGATATTCGCCCGGATATGCTGGTTATCCTGAACGACAACGAGATGTCGATTTCTGAGAACGTCGGCGCGCTTAATAATCATCTGGCGCAGCTGCTTTCCGGCAAGCTCTATTCGACGCTTCGCGAAGGCGGCAAGCGCGTGTTCTCTAACGTTCCGCCCATCAAAGAGCTGCTCAAGCGTACCGAAGAGCACATCAAAGGCATGGTCGTGCCGGGCACACTGTTTGAAGAGCTGGGCTTTAACTATATCGGCCCGGTGGATGGCCACGACGTGCTGGGGCTGGTGCATACGCTGAAAAACATGCGCGATCTCAAAGGTCCGCAGTTCCTGCACATTATGACCAAAAAAGGCCGTGGTTATGAGCCGGCGGAAAAAGATCCAATAACTTTCCACGCAGTACCGAAATTCGATCCGGAAAGCGGCACGCTGCCGAAAAGCAGCGGCGGCCAGCCGAGCTATTCGAAGATTTTCGGCGACTGGCTGTGCGAAACCGCGGCCAAAGACGACAAGCTAATGGCTATCACGCCCGCCATGCGCGAAGGCTCCGGCATGGTGGAGTTCTCCCGCAAATATCCGGCGCAATACTTCGACGTGGCGATCGCCGAGCAGCACGCGGTGACCTTCGCGGCGGGGCTGGCGATTGGCGGCTATAAACCGGTCGTTGCGATTTATTCCACGTTTCTGCAACGCGCGTATGACCAGGTTATCCACGACGTCGCTATCCAGAAACTGCCGGTGCTGTTCGCTATCGATCGCGCGGGCATCGTCGGCGCTGACGGCCAGACGCACCAGGGCGCGTTCGATCTCTCTTATCTGCGCTGCATCCCGGACATGGTTATCATGACCCCGAGCGATGAAAACGAGTGCCGCCAGATGCTGTTTACCGGCTATCACTATAACGATGGCCCGAGCGCCGTTCGCTATCCGCGCGGCAACGCGCTTGGGGTGACGCTGGAGCCGCTCCAGAAACTCCCCATCGGCAAAGGCGTGGTGAAACGCCACGGTGAAAAAGTAGCGCTGCTCAACTTTGGTACGCTGCTGCCGGAGGCCACGCAGGCCGCCGAAGCGCTTAACGCCACGCTTGTGGATATGCGTTTTGTGAAGCCGCTTGATGAAGCGCTGATTATGGAGCTCGCCGGGCGTCACGAGGCGCTGGTCACTATTGAAGAAAACGCCGTGATGGGCGGTGCTGGTAGCGGCGTAAACGAAGTGCTGATGGCGAAGCGCAAACCGGTGCCGGTGCTGAATATTGGCCTGCCGGATCACTTCATTCCACAGGGCACGCAGGACGAAGCGCGCGCCGAAATTGGCCTGACCGCGTCGGGCATCGAACAACGCGTGCGGGACTGGCTCGCCTGACCCCTGCTCTGTTTCCGCTCCTGCTATGCTTAACGGTAACCTTTGTGACCCTAAAGCAGGAGCGGAACCATGCAATACAAGCAATTAGGAAAAACCGACCTTCAGGTTTCCCGTCTGTGCCTGGGCTGTATGACTTTCGGCGAGCCGGACCGCGGTAATCACGCCTGGACTCTCCCCGAAGAAAGCAGCCGCCTTATCATCAAACACGCCATTGACGGCGGCATTAACTTCTTCGACACCGCTAACAGCTACTCCGATGGCAGCAGCGAAGAGATTGTCGGCCGCGCGCTGCGCGATTTCGCGCGCCGTGAAGAGGTCGTCGTCGCCACCAAAGTTTATCACCAGGTCGGCGACCTGCCGCAGGGGCTTTCCCGCCCGCTGATCCTGCGTTCCATTGACGACAGCCTGCGCCGCCTCGGTATGGACTATGTTGACCTGCTGCAAATCCATCGCTGGGACTACGACACGCCCATTGAAGAGACGCTGGAAGCCCTGAACGAGGTGGTGAAAGCCGGTAAAGCGCGCTATATCGGCGCGTCGTCGATGCATCCGCACCAGTTTGAACAGGCGCTGCAGCTGCAAAAAGAGAACGGCTGGGCGCCGTTCGTTACCATGCAAAACCACTACAACCTGATTTACCGTGAAGAAGAACAGGAGATGCTGCCGCTCTGCTATCGCGAGGGCGTGGCCGTGATTCCGTGGAGCCCGCTGGCGCGCGGGCGTCTGACCCGCCCGTGGGGCGAAACCACGGCGCGTCTGGTTTCCGATGAGTTCGGCAAAACGCTCTACAGCGAAACCGAAGAGAACGACGCGAAAATCGCCGAACGGCTGGCGTTCATCGCCGAAGATAAAGGCGTGAGCCGCGCTCAGGTGGCGCTGGCCTGGCTTTTAAGCAAACCCGGCGTTGTCGCACCGATTATCGGTGCCTCGCGCGAAGAGCAGTTGCAGGAGCTGATTGAGGCGGTTGACGTAACGCTCACCCCTGAAGAGATGGCCGAGCTGGAGACGCCTTACAAAGCGCACCCGGTGGTGGGTTTTAAATAAGCCAGTAAAAAAACAGCCCTCGTCGCAGAGGGCTGTTTTCGTTAAATCAGGCCGATGGGCCAGTGATGCCCAATCCAGTAGAGAAGCCCGGCCGAGATAATCCCCGCGACGATATCATCCACCATGATCCCCATACCGCCGTGAACGTTACGGTCAAACCAGCGGATAGGCCAGGGTTTCCACATATCGAAAATACGGAAAATCACAAACCCGGCAGCGACCCACTGCCAGTCATTCGTCGGCAGCGCCATCAGCGTAATCCACATGCCGATAAACTCATCCCAGACGATGCTGCCGTGGTCATGCACGCCCATATCTTTGGCGGTCTGATGACAGAGATAGACGCCAAGGCTGATGCCAAACATCACTACCAGCGAGTAGAGCTGCCAGGGTAAAAAAGTCATCAGGTACCAGAACGGGATCGCCGCAAGCGACCCCATGGTGCCCGGCACCCACGGGCTTAAGCCGCTGCCAAACCCGGTCGCGAGCAGATGCCACGGATTGCGTAAATTCAGGCGGCTTTTAGCAACATCCTTATTAAATGTGCGTTTCGAAGTGGTCATATCCTTTCCAGTCGAGCGTTACCGGCGCGCCATCACGTAAAAATACCATGCCTTCCGACGCCGTGGTCAGCTGGCCGATGCAGGTCACGGGTACGCCAAGATGGCTCACCGCCACCTCCAGCGCGCCGCGATTAATCTCCGATACCGTAAAGCAGAGTTCATAATCCTCACCGCCCGACAACGCCCAGCGCAGCGCCTGCTCCGGATCAACATGGCGAGAGAGCGCGTCGGAGTAAGGCAGATCGTTAAGCTCAATGCGCGCGCCGCAGTCGCTCGCCTTCAGGATATGCCCGAGATCGGAAATCAGCCCGTCCGAGAGATCGATAGCGGCGCTGGCGAGCCCGCGCAGTGCCTGGCCGTGCAGCACGCGCGGCGTCGGGCGCAGATGGCGTTTGACCAGATAGCCTGCGTCGCTGGTATCTTCGACGTGAAGCCGCTTTTGCAAAATCGCAAGCCCGGCTGCGCTGTCGCCCGGCGTGCCGGTGATAAACACCCAGTCGCCAGGCCGTGCGCCGGAGCGCTTCAGCGCCCGTCCGGCGGGAACAAAGCCGTGAATGCCGAGCGTCATGGAGAGCGGGCCGCGGGTGGTATCGCCGCCGATAAGCTGCATATCGTAATAGTTAAGCTGTTCAAAGAGGCTGTCGCTGAACGCTTCAAGCCAGGTCTCGTTCACCTCCGGCAGGGTCAGCGCCAGCGTCAGCCACGCAGGATCGGCGCCCATCGCCGCCAGATCGCTGACATTCACCGCCAGCGCCTTGTAGCCGAGATCGCGCGGATCGATATCCGGTAGAAAGTGAATGCCCGACACCAGCGTGTCGGTGCTGATAGCCAGGGTTTGCTTCTCCGGCACGGTCAATAGCGCGCAGTCGTCGCCAATGCCGGTCTCGACATCAAGACGAGAGCTTCTGACCCGATCGAAGTAACGTGCAATCAGGGAAAACTCACCGCATGACATAAGGTTACGCCTCAACAGATAAGAAGAAGAAAAGGCCGGGATCCCGGCCTCAGAAAGCAGACGAAGAACCGCAGTTTCTTCGTATTGATGACCATAGTAGACAATCGCCAGCTTTTCGTCTGCCTTAAGCACAGAACGGTAAAAGAAAACGAGCGTCAGGTCTCGCCTGCCGATGGCAGGCGGAAATTACTTTTTGTTAGGGCGGATGTGCGGCGCGGCTTTATCGAGCACGCCGTTGACGAACTTATGGCTGTCTTCAGCACCGAAGACTTTCGCCAGCTCAATCGCTTCGTTGATGGCCACTTTGTACGGCACATCATCACGTTTTGAGAGTTCGAACAGCGCGATGCGCAGCACCGCTTTCTCCACCTGGCCCAGCTCTTCGAGCTGACGGGACAGGTACGGCTTCATCAGGCCGTCGAGATAGCCGCTGTTGGTCGCCACCCCGGAGAGCAGTTCGCGGAAATACATCACGTCCACATCTTTGACATCCTGTTCCGCCAGGAACTGGTATTCAACATCGGCGATGTCATTGTGGGACAACTGCCAGGAGTAAAGCGCCTGGACGGCACACTCACGGGCGCGGCGACGAGCAGCAGGTTTCACGGAATTCCCCTTACAAAAAAATCAGGCCTGGATAGCCTTCAGGACATTAATCATTTCAAGCGCGGTCAGCGCCGCTTCGGCGCCCTTGTTCCCGGCTTTTGTGCCAGCGCGTTCGATGGCTTGTTCAATACTTTCAGTGGTGAGTACGCCAAAAGCTACCGGGATTTCGCTGTGCTGCGCCACGTGGGCCAGACCGTTGCTGGCACCGCCGGCAACATATTCGAAATGCGCGGTGCCGCCGCGAATCACCGTACCGAGCGCAATCACCGCGTCATATTTTGCGGTTTTCGCCAGCGCCTGAGCCGCCAGCGGCAGCTCGTAAGCGCCCGGCACCCACACGACGGTGATATTTTCATCTTTTACCTGACCAATGCGTTTCAGGGCGTCGATAGCGCCTTCCAGCAGACTGTCGTTGATGAAGTTGTTGAAACGCGCAATGGCGATGGCGACGCGAGCGTCCGGGGCAGCAACGGTAGCTTCAATAATGTTCATACTCTTACCTTAGGGTTATGTAGCCCCCGCAGGGGGGCGGATTTTATCATACTCTTTCGCGCACTGCTTACGTTTTACATCCCGCCAGTCAGGCGAGCGTCAGGCGCAGGCGCAAATCGGGGCCGACCTGAACGGCGTCGCGAAATTCCAGGCGCGGCGCGTCGGCGAGCCGCTCAAGTCCTGGCAGCGTGAATAGCCCGCGGGCCTCGCTGCCGAGCAGTTTCGGCGCCATATAAACAATCAGCTCATCCACCAGCCCCGCCTGCAGGAGCGCACCGGCGAGCTGCGGGCCCGCTTCAACCCACAGACTGTTCACCTGGCGTTTGCCAAGCTGCATCATCAGCAATACCAGATCGAGCTTGCCGTTGTGCACTGGCGTCGGCAGTTGTTCCACGCCCTCTGGCCAGACGGTGTCGTCCGGGCAGGCGCGGGCAAGCCAGGTCTCGCCGGGCTGATTGACAATCTTATGCGCGGGCGTGACCTGATTCTGCCGGTCGAGCACGATCCGCAGCGGCTGGCGCAGGTTTTCACGCGGATAAACCGCCTGCGTTTCTTCGCCGAGTTCGTCCCAGCGCACGGTCATTGACGGATCGTCGGCCAGCACCGTGGCGCTGGTAGTGAGGATAGCATGGCTTTCAGCGCGCAGACGCTGCACGTCGCGGCGGGCCTGCGGCGAGGTTATCCACTGACTTTCGCCGCTCGCCATCGCCGTGCGGCCGTCAAGCGACGCGCCGAGCTTGAGCTGAATAAACGGAAAACCGGTGCGCATGCGCTTGAGAAAGCCTTTATTGAGCGCTTCGGCCTCGCTCATCATCAAACCGTGGCTGACCTCAATTCCCGCCTGCTGAAGACGATACAAACCGCGGCCCGCCACCTGTGGGTTCGGATCCTGCATCGCCGCGACAACGCGCGCGACGCCCGCGTTAATCAGCGCATCGCAGCATGGCGGCGTGCGTCCGTGGTGGCTACAGGGTTCAAGCGTGACATACGCGGTAGCACCGCGCGCCTTGTCGCCCGCCATACGCAGCGCATGCACTTCGGCGTGCGGCCCGCCAGCGCGCAGATGAAAGCCTTCGCCGACGATTACGCCCTCTTTAACAATCACGCAGCCCACACGCGGATTCGGATGCGTGGTAAAACGTCCCTGGCCCGCGAGCTTAAGCGCGCGCGCCATGTAAAATTCGTCAGACATCAGTTAATCCTGTAAGCGGGCGATCTCTTCGCCGAATTCGCGGATATCTTCAAAGCTGCGGTAGACCGACGCAAAACGGATATAGGCGACTTTATCGAGCTTTTTAAGCTGCTCCATCACCAGATTGCCGATAAGTTTGCTCGGGACTTCTCGCTCGCCAGTCGCGCGCAGATGGGATTTGATATGGTTGATGGCCATCTCCACGTCATCGGAGCTGACCGGGCGTTTTTCCAGCGCTTTCTGCATGCCGCTGCGCAGTTTGTCTTCATTAAAAGGCTCGCGCACGTCGTTGCTTTTCACCACGCGCGGCATGACCAGTTCCGCGACTTCAAAGGTCGTGAAACGTTCATTACACACCAGGCACTGGCGGCGGCGGCGCACCGAGGAGCCTTCTCCCACCAGGCGGGAATCGATCACTTTAGTGTCAACGGCGAAACAGAACGGGCAATGCATAGCGCTTCCTGACTGAAAAAGTTAACTGAACAACAGTTTACCCTGAACTGGCGGGACTACAAAGACGCAACCTTTTTGAGACAAAGGCGCTATGCCGGACGCGCCGTTACGCTCTACCATAAAAAGACCGCCACTCTTTCAGGAAAAGCGAACAATGACAACACGTTATCTGAAATGGTCTATCGTCGCCAGCGCGCTGGCTTTAAGCGCCTGCGCCCCGCAAAGCGAAGTACGCCAGATGCACCAGAATGTCAGCACGCTCAATCAGGAGATGACGAAGCTCAAGCAGGAGACCGTCAAAATCACGCAACAGAACGCGCTGAATGTAAAATCGAAAAGCGGCGTTTACCTGCTGCCGGGCTCCAACACGCCCGCTCGCTTAAGCAGCCAGCTCGGTATGCTGAAAATGTCGCTGCGTAACGTCACGGCGGGCGCAAACGGCACACAGGCGACGCTGTTTATCCAGAGCGAATCCAGTGAGGCGCTGCCCGCCTTTACCGGCACCGTCGAATGGGGCCAGTTACAGGGCACCACCGAAAATTATCAGGAAGTGAACGTGCAGAACCAGCCGTTCAGCGCGCCTGCCAGCACGCTGGCACCGAGCGATGTCTCCATTCCGCTGACGCTGACTGGCATTACGCCAGAACAGCTGGGCTTTATCCGCGTGCATGATATTCAGCCGCTTATCGCTGGTGACGCCGTCGTCGCACCCTGAGTGCCTCAGCATCTGCGGCACGGAGTTTGTTACATTCGCGCCGCTCGCTTTTCTTGCTTTTTTCGCGCCGTAAATTCCTCATTTCATTCCTGTCGCTTCGCAAAAATGGTGTAACAGGAGTTGGCTTAGTTCCCTTATGCCGCTAGAATCCGCGTTCCGATGTACGCAAACGTGAACGCAATCGATTACGTACATGACAAGAATGTGAAACGCCACATATTTTTGTGAGGCTGGATACTTATAATAGGCAGCACAATTTATGCGGCGGCGGTTTATCCGCGTTGCGCGAAAGCATTACTCCACCCAGAAATGGGGATTTCCTGAAAACAGTGGCTCTATTATGAAAAAAATTGTTTTAGCTGCCGGTGCAGCCCTGGCGCTCTCCACCTCTTTTACTGCCGGCGCGGCAGAAACCAGCAATAGTGAGTTTGTTTCCGACTGGTGGCACCAGAGCGTTAACGTGGTGGGCAGCTACCACACGCGCTTCGGACCGACCATCCGCAACGATACCTATCTGGAATATGAAGCGTTCGCCAAAAAAGACTGGTTTGATTTCTACGGCTACGCTGATGCCCCGGTCTTCTTCGGTGGTAACACCGATGCCAAAGGGATCTGGAACCACGGTTCCCCGCTGTTTGTGGAGATCGAACCGCGCTTCTCTATCGATAAACTGACCGGCACCAGCCTGGCGTTTGGCCCGTTCAAAGAGTGGTATTTCGCGAATAACTATATCTACGATATGGGCCGCAACGCTTCTGGCCGTCAGAGCACCTGGTATATGGGTCTTGGTACCGATATCGACACCGGCCTGCCGATGAGCCTCTCCCTGAACGTCTATGCCAAATACCAGTGGCAGAACTACGGTGCAGAAAACCAGAACGAGTGGGACGGCTACCGCTTTAAAGTGAAATACTTCGTGCCGATCACCCAGCTGTGGGGCGGCAACCTGAGCTATATCGGTTTCACCAACTTTGACTGGGGTTCAGACCTCGGTGATAAAGGCGGTTATGCGCTCAATGGCGTGAAAGCCCGCACTAACGATTCCATCGCCTCCAGCCATATTCTGGCGCTGAACTACGATCACTGGCACTACTCCGTAGTCGCGCGTTACTGGCACAACGGCGGTCAGTGGAACGATGATGCGCAGTTAGCCTTCACTAACTACAACACCCGCACTACGGGCTGGGGTGGTTACCTGGTGGTAGGTTACAACTTCTAAGCTTTACCCCGGTGAACGTGTAAAAAAGCCAGCCTCTGCTGGCTTTTTTTATGGGCGTTGATTATCGCGCCCTGCTGTTACGCCACGGATGTACGCGCACCGCCTCTTCTGCCCTCCTTATCCCTTATCGAGGCGAAAAAAAACCGCAGGCCTGAACCTGCGGTTTTATTAACGTATCACGTTGCTTCACGATTACGGCAGGAGAGACGGTTGATCCGCGCCCTCTTTTTCCACCTTCTGCTGCAACAGATGTTCACGCTTCATGCCAAGCTTCAGCGCCAGAGCGGAAGCGACATAAATGGACGACGCCGTACCGATAGAGACACCGATAAGCATGGTCAGCGAGAAGCCCTGCAGCATCGCGCCGCCGAACAGATAAAGCATCAGGATCACGACAAGCGTCGTACCGGATGTGATTAACGTCCTTTGCAGCGTCTGGGTCAGCGACACGTTAAAGATTTCGTAAGGCGTTCCGCGGCGGATCTTGCGGAAGTTCTCACGAATACGGTCAGAAACCACGATGCTGTCGTTGAGCGAGTAACCAATAACCGACATCAGCGAGGCGATGATGGTCAGGTCAATCTCAATCTGGAACAGCGACAGCACGCCCATGGTGATAATGACGTCGTGCGCCAGCGCGATAACCACACCAGCCGCCAGACGCCACTCAAAGCGGAACCCGACGTAAACCAGAATGGAGAGCAGCGCAACCAGCAGCGCCATCGCGCCCGCCTGAGCGAGGTCAGCGCCTACGCTCGGGCCGACAAACTCGATACGTTTTACCGCCGCATTCTGGCCAGTGGCCTGGTTAATGACGTTCACTACTTTGGTGCCGAGTGCCTGACCGCCGGTTTCACCCTGGGCAGGCGGCATACGGACCATGATGTCGCGGCTGCTGCCGAAGTTCTGCAGCAGCGGCTCTTCAAAGCCCGCTTTTACCAGCGACTCGCGCATTACATCCAGATCCGCCGGTTTTTCCAGGCCAATCTCGATAACCGTACCGCCGGTAAAATCGAGACCCCAGTTAAACCCGCGTACGCCCATCACCACAATAGAGGCGACAAGCAGCAGGCCGGAAATAGCGAAGGCCCAGTAGTCCCAGCGCATAAAGTCATAGACTTTGCGGCCGTGGTTCAATTGTTCAACAGTATATTCCTGTGCCACAACGCACTCCTCAGATAGACAGCTTGTTGATGCGTTTGCCGCCGTACAACAGGTTCACAATGGCACGGGTACCGACAATAGCGGTGAACATGGAGGTCGCCACGCCGATACCGGTCGTGATAGCAAACCCTTTAATCGCGCCGGTCCCCACTGCGTACAGGATAATGACCTTAATCAGCGTCGTGACGTTGGCGTCGAAAATCGAGCTGAACGCCCCACGGTAACCTTCGTCAATCGCCTGCTGCACTGAACGGCCGTTGCTGAGCTCTTCTTTAATACGCTCGTTTATCAGCACGTTCGCATCCACCGCGACCGCAAGGGTTAACACAATCCCCGCGATACCCGGCATGGTGAGCGTCGCGCCCGGCAGCAGCGACATGATGCCGACGATCAGCACCAGATTTGCCAGCAGCGCCGTAGTGGCGATAAGACCGAACTTCTTATAGAACAGAATCATAAACAGAATGGAGACCGCGAGGCCCGCCAGACATGCTTCCAGACCCTGAGTGATGTTCTGCATACCCAGCGTCGGGCCGATGGTGCGCTCTTCCACAATCTGAATCGGCGCGATCAGCGCGCCCGCACGCAGCAGCAGCGAAAGCTGACGCGCTTCGTTCGGGTTGTCGATGCCGGTAATCACGAAGTTCTGACCCAGACGCGCCTGAATCGTCGCAACGTTGATCACTTCTTCCTGTTTTACCAGGATGCTGCGGCCGTTGGCGTCTTTCTTACCGCTGTCCTTATATTCCACAAAGAGCGTCGCCATCGGTTTATGGATGTTGTCTTTGGTGAAATTAGACATGATATTACCGCCCGCACTGTCGAGCGAAATATTCACCTGCGGCATGTTGTACTGGTCAACGCCGGAGGTGGAATCGGTAATATGGTCACCGGTCAGGATAACGCGTTTGTACAGCACAACCGGCTGGCCTTCACGGGTCATCTTCACTTCAGAATCGCCTGGAACACGGCCTGCCGCGGCGGCAGAACGGTCAACAGAGCTGTTAACCAGACGGAATTCCAGGGTCGCGGTCGCGCCGAGGATTTCTTTCGCGCGAGCGGTATCCTGAATACCCGGCAGCTCGACCACGATGCGGTCAGCGCCCTGACGCTGCACCAGCGGCTCGGCTACGCCCAGCTGGTTCACGCGGTTACGCAGGATATTAATGTTCTGCTGAACAGCGTATTCACGCGCTTCGCGCAGACGCTCATCAGACATCACCGCGCGCAGGCTGTTATCGCCCTGGCTTGAGATAACCATGTCGCGGTGGCGGCTCGTCAGGTAAGAGACCGCGGCGTCACGGATATCGCTGTCACGGAACTGAATCGTCACGCCGTAGTTATCGGCTTTACGCACGTTCGTCCAGCTCAGCCCTTTCTCGCGCAGATCGCTGCGCAGGCTGTCCATATTCTGTTCCTGGAGCTTGCCAAGCGCGGTGTCCATATCCACTTCCATCAGGAAGTGAACGCCGCCGCGCAGGTCGAGGCCCAGCTTCATCGGTTCGGCGGAAATAGCGGTAAGCCAGCGTGGGGTGGCAGGCGCGAGGTTAAGCGCGACGACGAATTGATCGCCCATCGTGCTCATCAGCGCTTCACGAGCGCGCAGCTGAGTATCGGTGGAGTCAAAGCGCGCAAGAATTGCGCCCTCTTCCAGAGCCACAGATTTCGCGGAAATTTTTTCTTTTTGTAACGTATTCTGGACCTGGATCAGCGTTTGCTCACTGGCGGCGACGCCGCGCGCGCCAGTGATTTGAACAGCCGGATCCTCACCATACAGGTTGGGAAGTGCATAAAGCAGGCCGACGATAAGCACGGCGACCAGCATGAGGTACTTCCACAAAGGATAACGGTTTAACACGGCAGTTCCCTTTGGGAAAACAATGAATTACAGCGCCTTCATGGTGCCTTTCGGCAGGACGGCTGCGACGAAGTCACGCTTGATAACCACTTCGGTGGTGTCGTTCAGAGCGATAGCAATGTAGCCGTTTTCCGCTACTTTGGTCACGCGACCCACCAGACCACCGTTAGTGAGCACTTCATCCCCTTTGGCGATGGAGTTCATCAGGTTTTTATGCTCTTTGGTACGCTTCTGCTGCGGACGCAGGATCATGAAATAGAAAATCAGACCAAACACGACCAGCATCAGGATCAGAGACATCGGGCTGCCCTGCGCCGGCGCACCGCCAGCGGCTACCGCGTCAGAAATAGAAAAGCTCATTCAAATTCCCTCATTATTAAATTAATCAACGTTCAACGGTGGCACCGGCCGCCCCTGGCGTTGGTAGAAATCCGCGACGAAGTGCTCTAATTTACCCTCTTCAATAGCCTTGCGTAAACCAGCCATTAAGCGCTGATAGTGGCGAAGGTTATGAATGGTATTGAGCCGCGCGCCCAGTATTTCGTTGCAACGGTCAAGATGATGCAAGTAGGCGCGTGAATAATTGCGACAGGTATAGCAATCACACTCAGGATCCAGCGGCCCCGTATCGCTTTTGTACTTCGCGTTGCGGATTTTCACTACGCCTTCGGTGACGAAAAGATGGCCGTTACGCGCGTTGCGCGTCGGCATGACGCAGTCGAACATATCGATGCCGCGACGCACGCCTTCGACCAGATCTTCCGGCTTGCCCACCCCCATCAGGTAGCGCGGCTTGTCCGCCGGGATCTGCGGGCAGACATGCTCAAGAATGCGGTGCATATCTTCCTTCGGCTCACCGACAGCCAGGCCGCCGACAGCGTAGCCATCAAAGCCTATCTCTACCAGACCTTTCACGGAGATATCGCGTAAATCTTCGTAAACGCTGCCCTGAATAATGCCGAACAGCGCGTTTTTGTTGCCGAGGCTGTCAAAGCGGTCGCGGCTGCGTTTCGCCCAGCGCAGCGACATCTCCATAGAGCGCTTCGCGTAGTCCCAGTCTGCCGGGTACGGCGTGCATTCATCGAAGATCATCACGATGTCAGAACCGAGATCGAACTGGATCTCCATCGATTTTTCCGGGTCGAGGAAGATAGGATCGCCGTTGATCGGGTTGCGGAAATGCACGCCCTGCTCGGTAATTTTGCGAATATCGCCCAGGCTAAAGACCTGGAAGCCGCCGGAATCGGTCAGGATCGGGCCTTTCCACTGCATAAAATCGTGCAGGTCGCCGTGCAGCTTCATGATCTCCTGGCCTGGACGCAGCCAGAGGTGAAAGGTATTGCCGAGGATAATCTGCGCGCCGGTGGCTTCCACTTCTTCCGGCGTCATGCCTTTGACGGTGCCGTAGGTGCCCACGGGCATAAACGCCGGGGTTTCCACGACGCCGCGATCAAATACCAGGCGGCCGCGGCGCGCGCGGCCATCGGTCGTATCAAGTTCGAATTTCACGTTTTTCTCCACATCAGAGAGACAGTCTGATGATTAATGTTACAGAGTGAGGGCGCCCCTCACCCCGGCCCTCTCCCATTAAGGAGAGAGAAAAAAGCGGCAAGCGCCCGGTTATTCGCCCGGACGCTCGTTAATGGCCTGCGGATTGTACGTGATATACATCGCATCGCCGTAACTAAAAAAGCGATACTCCGCTTTTACCGCTTCGCGGTAGGCGTTCATGGTGTGCTTATAGCCCGCGAACGCAGACACCAGCATGATGAGCGTCGATTCCGGCAGGTGGAAGTTGGTCACCAGCGCGTCGATCACTTTGTACTGATAGCCCGGATAGATAAAAATCTGGGTGTCGCCGAAAAACGGCGCGATAAGCGCGTCTTGAGCTGCCTGCGCGGCGCTCTCAAGCGATCGTACCGATGTCGTGCCCACGGCGACGACTTTATTGCCGCGCGCTTTCGCGGCCAGCACCGCGTCGACCACCTCCTGCGGCACTTCGGCGTATTCAGAGTGCATCACGTGATCTTCAATGCTCTCAACGCGTACCGGCTGGAACGTCCCCGCGCCGACGTGCAGCGTGACAAACGCCATCTCAATGCCTTTCGCGCGCAGGCGCTCAAGCAGCGGCTCATCAAAGTGCAGGCCTGCGGTCGGTGCCGCGACAGCGCCCGGTTTCTGGCTGTAGACGGTCTGATAAAGCTCGCGGTCAGCCTCTTCATCCGGGCGTTCAATGTAAGGCGGCAGCGGCATATGGCCGATGCTGTTCAGAATATCCAGCACCGGGCGTTCGTCGTTAAACTGCACTTCGAACAGCGCATCGTGGCGCGCGGTCATCGTGGCGTTTACGCTTTCATCGTCGCCCAGCAGAAGTTCCGCGCCCGGCTTTGGCGCTTTCGACGCGCGGATATGGGCCAGCACGCGATGGTCGTCGAGCATACGCTCCACCAGCACTTCAATTTTGCCGCCGCTCGCCTTGCGGCCAAAGAGGCGCGCCGGGATCACGCGGGTATTGTTAAACACCAGCAAATCGCCGGGGTTGAGCTTATCGAGCAAATCGGTGAAAGTGCCGTGCGTGAGATCTCCCGTCGGCCCGTCGAGCGACAGCAGGCGACAGGCGCTACGCTGGGCTTGCGGATAGTGAGCTATCAGGGATTCGGGTAATTCAAAGGAGAAATCGGTCAAACGCATGGCTGGAACTCTGACATAAAAAACAGGCGGCTAGTCTAGTGCCGGGGCGCGCTCCCTGCAACTGATAAGCCGCTTTATCTCTCTTTAAGGAAAGGATCGTTATGAATTTTCTTGCCCATCTGCATCTGGCGCATCTGGCGCAAAGTTCGCTGCCCGGCAATCTGATGGCGGACTTCGTGCGCGGCAAACCGGATGAGCTTTATCCGGCGGATGTCGTGGCGGGAATTTACATGCACCGGCGCGTGGATGTGTTGACCGATAACCTGCCGGAAGTGCGCGAAGCGCGCGAGTGGTTCCGCCCCGAAACCCGCCGCGTAGCGCCGGTGACGCTGGATGTCATGTGGGATCACTTTCTCTCGCGCCACTGGGCGCAAATCTCGCCGGAGATCCCGCTTGCGGAATTTATCGCGCACGCGCACGCCCAGATTTTACCGACGCTGCCCGACGCGCCGGAGCGCTTTGTGAATCTTAATAACTACCTCTGGCGCGAACGCTGGATGGAACGCTACCGCGAGATGGACTACATCGCCCGCGTGCTCAACGGCATGGCGAGCCGACGACCGAAACTCGCGGCCCTGCGCGACTCCTGGGACGATCTCAATACCCATTACGCCGCGCTGGAGCGCCAGTTCTGGCGCTTTTATCCACGCATGATGGCGATGGCGCGCGAGCAAACGCTCTGATTACGCCGCTTTTTCGCCGCGAATCTCGCGCCACAGCCGCCAGGCGAGCAGCAGCAACCCGGCGGCACCCGTCACCAGCACGCCCCAGATAATCCAGGTATAGCGCGCGTTGCGCTGCGCGCTGGCGTCTTTGGCCGTCAGCCGCGCGTCGCCGCCGAGCGTCACCGCTTTTACCGTCTGCGCGTAAGGCAGCATCTCCGGATCGTGAGAGCCCGGCACCAGCGTTTGTAGCGCCAGCGCCTGCGTTTTAGCGGCTCCATTGCCCCAGGCGAGCAGGAACGGGCCGCTGCCCTGGGCATTAAACACCAGCGTTTTTTCGTCGCGCTCGCCGGTCACTTCCGGGAAAGTGTCGCCAAAGCGCTGGTTCACCGCCCGCACGCGGAGCGCGGAAATCAGCTCGCCGTGCAGCGGTAGCGTCACCGCCGGGCTCTCCGGCAGGCGATAAATAACCGTGCGGGCGAGCGGCTGCCACGCCATGTTATCCGCGCTGCGATAGTCAATCTCCACCGGCACAACGGCGTTCTCAAGCTGCGGGCGCAGCGTCAGGGCATCGAACGGCTGTGGCCGCGCCCAGCGATAGACGGCGGTGTTATCGTTTTCTTTCTCGCCATGCGCGGCAAGCGTGACGCGCCGCGGCTGTACGTGCGGTGTCTGCCACTGTCCGGTAGCCGAGGTAAAATCAAGCGGCGCGCTGGCGTTTTTCACCACCACCAGCAGGTATTTCGCGCCGAAGAGCGACGGGGCACCGCTGAAATCCACCGTGTTCTGCAACAGCCGCTGATTACCGGAGGCTAAATCCAGCAGCGGCGCATCCGCGATGATCGGCTGCCAGTCACGCATCGTCTCGCTCGCGAGCACGTCCACGCGCGCCTGCCAGCCGTTGACCTGTTGTGGCCACGCCAGTTGCAGCTGCGTCAGCGCGCGCTCGCCGTTGTTCTCGCCAAGCGGGATCAGCCAGCTCGCGCTCAGTTGCTCTACCGGCGCGTTTTCCATGCGGATCTGCACGCCAGACGGCGAGGTTAACAGCACCGTGCGCTGCTCTTCTTCGCTGGTTTTAACCGGCTGCGCGTCAAGCCTGTAGACCGTCAGCGGCGCGCGTTGCGGCGCAGGCGCGGGCGGCGTGGTGGTGTCGAGCGCAAACGGCAGGCTTGCGCCCTGCGCATTAAACACGCGGATATCGCGCAGATCCGGCCAGGCGCTCTGCGAATAGACGGCCTCCGGCAGCGGCAGCCGGTACCACGGCGACTGCCCTTCCACCGCAAGTTCCACACCGCGCGCATAATCCTGCGGACGCTCGGCGCGAGGGGTATCGTCACTGGCCGCGCAGGTGGCGGCGAACGCCCAGACAAGGGCAACCCATAACTGTTTCATTCTGCCTCTCCCTGACGGGTATTGACCGGCTGCGCCGCTTTCGGCGGCAGCGGTGAGAAATAACCGACAATCAGCACCAGCACCGCGACGCCGATAAACGCCACGGCGCGCGCAAGCCCGCCACCGCCTGCGCTGTCCACCAGCATCAGCTTCACTATCACCACGCCGAGCAGGCCCGCGCCGCAGAACCAGCCCTGACGCGCGCCTTTACGCGTGGCGCTCACCATCACCAGCAGCGCCAGCAGCATCCAGAGCAGCGCAAATGTGGTCTGGACCAGACGAGAATCCCACAGCGCGTCGAACTGCCACGGAATATCCCCGATCCACGCAAGCGTACGCAGCACCAGCCCGTTGCCCCACCAGAACAGCAGCGCATACCAGACGAGCGGCGCCCACGGCTGCGCCTGCTGTAACAGCGGCGACCAGAAGCGCGTAAGCAGCCGCCACCAGCCCAGCACCGCCAGCAGCGCGAAACCTGCGCCAAGCTCCAGCGGGTTGATCAACGGCAGGTACGGCCAGTCGATTGTTACGCCGCTCATCAGGTTGCCCGCGAGCAGTAAGAACACCAGTACGGGCGCGACCGGCAACAGCCCCGGCCCGCTGTAAAGCGCAGGCCACTGCGCGCACGGCCACAGGCCGCGCCGGAGCGCGCCGTTCACCAGCAACACAATAGCGGCGCTGACGGCAAGGATAATGCCGGTCTGCCACGCCTCGCTGCCCCACGGCAGGCTATCGGTAAACCACCAGGTTTCCGCGCCAGCGGCAAGGAGCAGCATCCAGAACAGCGACAGATGCAGCGCCTTCTGAAGGCGAACCGGCAACGCACCGGCATCACGGCGCAGCAGCCAGAGCGCGCACGGCAGCGCCAGGCACCAGACGAGGCTGTGCCAGCCCGCCAGCACCAGCGCGCCGTCAATAACAATCTGACAAGCCAGCATCAGCGCCATGCCCGGCCACAGCAGCCAGACGGCGTAAGCGAGATCCGTCCACGCCGCTTTGCGCGATACCGCGCGCCACAGCAAGACGGAGAGCGTCAGCAGCGCAAGCGCCAGGGCAAGCCCGGTGGAGATATCCGTAAACGCCCAGCGGGCAGTCTGCAGCAGCGCCACCAGCCAGAAGGCGATGCCCGCGCCTAGGTGCGCCCGGCTCACCTGCCGCTGCGGCTCTCGCCACAGCCAGCCGCCCGCCAGCCAACAGAGCGCCAGCACCGCGCTGATAAACGCCGCGTTAAGCAGCGTAATACCATCAACCCAGGCGTAAACGGCGCTAGCCGCCGCAAGCGTCAGCAGCGCGCTGCCGCTGTAGCTCATCCGCCGCTGCTTCTGCTGCATGCCAAACCATAGCAGCCCCAGCCCTTCCAGCGCCCAGGCGAGCGCTGTCCAGCGGGCCGACAGCGCCAGCGGAATAGCGAGCGTGACAAACGCGCCGCCGAGCGCCAGACCGCCCAGCGCCAGTATCCGCCCCTCCTGCGGATAGCGACGCAGCGCGGCGCGCGCGAGCAGCAAATAGACCAGCCCGAAGCCGAGCGCCGAAAACGCCGGGCCATACGTCCAGTGTCGGGTAATCGCATACTGCATCCCAAACCCGACCAGCGGCGGCGCGAACAGCATCACGCCATCGACGATTTTCTTGCGACCCTGTGCGCGCAGCGACAGCGCCACGCAGACGACGCCAAAGAGCAGAATATTGGCGATAAGAAAGAGCTGGCAGCTCAGCCACTCGTCCGGCTGATAGCCGTTGATGCCCCAGAGACCCGCCACGCCAAAGGTGAACAGCAGGCCGAGCAGATTAAGCTCGCGCCAGTGCTGCCAGACGCTGACGGCAGCGATGCCCACCGACAACAGCAGATAGAACGAGAAAAGCGCGATGTGATTGCCACCGCCAGTTGAGAGCAGCAGCGGCGCGAGATAGCCGCCGAGACTCGCCAGCATCGCGAGGCTTAACGCCCGTTGCAGCACGGCCAGCGCGACGCTCGCGGCGCACACCACCAGCATCAGGCCGAAGGCGAGCGGCATCGGCAGCATCTGCCAGAGCCGGAACGCGCCGAAAATCGTGATATAGAGCGCGCCCACCGCGCCGCCCTGAAGGATGAGCGCATAGACCGGCGTCTTGTGGCGCAGCCGCCAGCCGAACGCCAGCAGCACCAGCGCGGCGACGCCCGCGCCCGCCACGCGCAGCTCAAGCGGCAGCATGTCGCGCTCAACGCTGTAGCGCAGCAGGAAGGAAATACCCAAAAAGAGCAGGATGACGCCGATTTTGGCGAGCGGATTGCCCTGCATAAACCAGCGCGTCAGGCTGGTGATAAGCCCGCCTGACGCCGCGGCATGGCGTGGTTCTGGCGCGGGTTCTTCGCGGCGCGGCGTGGCGGCGGGTGCAGGCGCTTTCGCCGCGTTGCGCACCGCCTGCGACCAGACCGGCGGCGCGTCCGCCTGCGGCGCCGGTTCAGGCTCACGCGCTGCCGCGGTTTCAGGCACCGGTTCGGGTTCTGGCGCGACAAACACGGGCGCAGGCTCCGGCGCAGGCGTTGCCACTGGCGCGGTTTCCACGCCCGGCGGCGCAGACGCCGCAGCAAGCCGCGCTTCCAGCGTCTCTATGCGATTACGCAGGCGATGAAGTTCGGTTTCGTTACGCGCACTGCGTTTTAGCGCCATGATGGCTATCACCGGCACCACAACCACGCAGAAGAGCGCAATCAGAGCAGCAAATACAAAAATCTCATCCATTGATTTCAGACCCTGCGGCAGAAGTGCGGCTACTTTCCCATATCTGAATGAAAAGCGGTATTCCTTTACCGCGTTTCGTTACGCTTATCGCGAATGCAGGATCACCGCCGCGCCTGCGGCGAGCCGCAGCGTCAGCCCTTCCAGCGCGGCGTCGCCCTCTTCACGCGTCCAGGCCCGGTCATCAAGGAGCGGCGAGAACGGCAGTGTGATTTCACAAGCCGCGCCGCGGTTCAGCGCCACCAGCACCCGCTCCTGCCGGAAGACACGCGTAAACACAAAGACGTCGCCTTTCGCATACACCACCTGGCATGCGCCGGAACGCAGCGCCCGGCTGCGGTGGCGCAGGCGCGCGAGCCGCTGATAGAGCGCCAGCAGCTCGCCGTCCTGCTGTGTTTTATCCCACGGGAACGGCTGGCGGCAGAACGGATCGTTACCGCCTTCCACACCCACTTCGTCGCCATAGAAAACGCACGGCACGCCGGGCCAGCAGAAAAGCCACACCGCCGCCGCCCTGATGCGCGCCGGGTCGCCTTTGGCGACCGTTTTAAAACGCGCAGTATCATGGCTGTCGAGCTGATTAAACATACGTAATTGCTGCTCGTGCGAGAGCGCGGCGCGATATTCATCCATCCACCGCGCGCAGTCGGCGGCGTCAAGCTGCTGTGGCTCAAGGCCGTGATCGACGCCCGCAAGAAAGCTCCACACCGGCGTCGTAAAGCCACGGTAGTTCATGGCCGCATCTTCCACGTCGTTTTGCAGCCACTGGCGCGCGTCGCCGAAATGCTCGCCGAAGACGAACGCCTGCGGGTTTACGGCTTTTGCCGCGCGGGTGATCCCCTCAACGTGGCGCAGGTTTGCTTTCGCGCCGCCGCTTTCCCCGAGCATATGCACCACATCGAGCCGCCAGCCGTCGATGCTCCACGGCGCTTTCAGCCAGTGCTTCACCACGCTCTCTTCGCCTGCGTAAATCTCTTCCATCACGCCGCGCTCGGCGAAATCGAGTTTCGGCAGGCTGTCGTAGCCGAGCCAGCAGAAGGCGTGACCGTCCTCGGCGAAGGTGTACCAGTTGCGCGTCGGCGAATCCGGGTGATGGCACGCCCCGTCGGTGCCGTGATTCTGGCGATCGAACCACGGGTGCGTATCACCGGTGTGGTTAAAGACGCCGTCCAGAATCAGGCGCATACCAGCCTCACGCGTTTTTTCACGCAGGCGCAGCAGCGCCTCATCACCGCCGAACTGCGGATCGACGTGGCGATAATCGGCGGTGTCATATTTATGCACGCTCGGCGCGCTGAAGATGGGGTTGAGATAAAGCGCCGTGACGCCAAGCTTTTTCAGGTACGGCAGTTTTTCGCAGATACCGTCGAGATCGCCGCCGTAAAACGTCGAGCCGCCCGCCTCTGCGCTGACCGGCTCATGCCAGTCGCGCAGAATGATGTCGTGGCCTTGGGCGTGGTGGAAATAGATGTTGTCCTGCTGCGCGCCGCGCGGCGTGCTGCGGGCGAAGCGGTCCGGGAAAATCTGGTAGAACACCTGATCCTGCACCCATTGCGGGCCGTCGTCCGGCGCGTCGATGGCAAACAGCGCCAGCCGGGCGGGCGGAAACTCACTCAGCCCCAGCGGGCTGAACCACTGCTGGCGATCGCCCCATAACAGCTTAAAGCAGTAGCGGCGGCGCGACTGGCCGTCGCCGAGCGGAATGCTCGCCTGCCACGCGCTGACCTGCGGATGCGGCGCGGCGGTCAGGCGCTTCATTTCAAAGGGCGTTTCTTCGTTATCGCGCTCGTAACGCAGCATGACCTTTTCCGGCAGCGCGTCGCCCGCAAGCCAGAGGGTAATGAGTAATTTCTCCCCCTGCCGGTGAATAAAGGGCGCAACGGGGAGATGCCAGGCATTCAACATACACTTTGATCCTTAATCGACAGAAAACAGGCGCATCTTTCCACAGGGGCAACCGCGCGCCTTCCTCATTCTGGATTTTATTGGGGGAGGAGACGGGAGGCGGAGAAACAGAAGTGAGCGTAGAGCGAAAACGACATCCCCGCCAGGCGGCGGGGATGGAAGGGAGCGTTATGCACGAAGACGGGCGTCGCGGCGGCGTTTAAACACCCAGCCCACCAGCAGCAGAGCAATCCACGTGAAACCGACGTAGAGCGAAATGCGGGTATCGGGGTGATAGCCAATCAGCGCGATGATAAATGCCAGGAAAAGCAGGCCGACGATAGTCGTCGCCACGCCGCCAGGCACTTTAAATTTCAGCGCTTTGACTTCATCCGCGCTCAGGCGACGACGGAACGCCACCTGCGAGAGCAGGATCATTATCCAGACCCAGACGGTCGCAAAGGTCGCGAGTGACGCAATCACCAGGAAGACGTTTTCCGGCATGATGTAGTTGAGGTACACCGCCAGCAGCATCGCAAAGCACATCACCACCACCGTCACCCACGGAATGCCGCGGCGCGAGGTTTTGGCGAACACTTTCGGCGCGCTGCCCTGCTCGGCCATGCCGTGCAGCATACGGCCCACGCCGAACACATCGCTGTTAATCGCAGACAGCGAGGCCGTCAGCACCACGAAATTCAGAATGCCCGCCGCAACGGTGATCCCCATATGCTGGAAAGTGAGCACAAACGGGCTGCCGTTGGTGCCGACTTCATTCCACGGGTAGATAGACATAATCACGAACAGCGTGCCGACGTAAAACACCAGAATACGCAGCGGCACAGAGTTAATGGCGCGCGGAATGGATTTGGCCGGATCTTTCGCTTCACCGGCGGTGATGCCGATAATCTCGATGCCGCCGTAGGCGAACATCACCATTTGCAGCGCCATGACGGTGCCAATCCAGCCGTTCGCGAAGAAGCCGCCGTTACTCCAGAGATTATGGATGCCGGTCGGCTGACCACCGTTGCCGATACCCCAGACAATGATGCCGATACCGGCCGCGATCATGATGATAATGGTGGCGACTTTAAAGAACGAGAACCAGAACTCCAGCTCACCGAAGACTTTCACGCTCATCAGGTTAATGGCGCAGATGATAAGCACCACGCTCAGCACCCAGACCCAGTGCGGCACCGTCGGGAACCAGACGCCCATATAGATGCCGAACGCGGTGACGTCGGCAATGGCGACAATCAGAATTTCAAAGCAGTAGGTCCAGCCGGTGATATAGCCTGCAAGCGGGCCGAGGTTATCCTGCGCGTAGCGAGAAAATGAGCTCGCCGCCGGGTTATGCACCGACATTTCGCCAAGCGCGCGCATGATGATATACGCCGCCACGCCGCCGATAATGTAAGCCAGCAGTACGCTCGGGCCGGCCATTTTGATGGCGTCCGCCGAGCCGTAAAACAGGCCGGTGCCAATCGCTGAACCCAGCGCCATAAAGCGGATGTGTCTTGTACTCAATCCGCGCTTGAGCTTGTTCTCGTTTTCCATCTTTCCAGTACCACGTCATACAATAAAAAACCACGGAGCCAGGCCCCGTGGTTCAACAATCAACCGACGATCAGTGAGCGGTGGTTGTCACGCTCCGTCCGGCCGCACGATCCCAGAGCGCCGCCGCCAGCGTAATCGCGACGGTCGGCAGCAGCCAGGCCAGCCCCTGATCCGCCATCGGCAGTTTCTGAGTCCAGGCCGGAAGGATACCGCTTATCGCCGAGGCTTTCACCCCATCAATCAAACCAAACAGCAGACTGACCGCCATCGCCGGGGCGATAACACGGCCCGAATTATGCCACCAGCCGCGGGTAAAGCTCAGCACAACGAGTGCGATACACGGCGGATAGATGGCCGTCAGCACCGGAATGGAGAACTGAATGAGCTGGCTTAAGCCAAGGTTCGACACCACCATTGAGAAGAGGCCCAGGATAAACACCAGCGCGCGGTAAGAGAGCGGCAGATACTGCGCGAAAAACTCGGCGCAGGCGCAGGTCAGGCCGACGGCCGTCACCATACACGCGAGGAAGATCAGCGCCGCCAGCAGGAAGCTGCCCGCGCCGCCGAAGGTGTGCTGAACGTAAGCGTGCAGAATCGCCGCGCCGTTGGCGGACTGATCCACCAGCGTCGCGCTGTCAGAGCCGAGACGGAACAGCGCCAGATAGAGCAGCGTCAGGCCGACGCCCGCCATCAGGCCCGCGAAAATGGTGTAGCGCGTCAGCAGACGAGAATCAGACACGCCGCGCGAACGCGCCGCGTTGACGATAACAATCCCGAACACCATCGCGCCGAGCGTATCCATCGTCAGATACCCGTTCACGAAGCCGTTAGAAAACGCCGCTTTCTGATAGGCGTCTGTCGCCACGCTGATATCACCCGCCGGCCAGACAATCGCCGCCACCGACAGCACCACCAGCGCGATGATTTTCAGCGGTGCCAGGAAGTTGCCCACGGTATCCAGCAGTTTGCCCGGATAGAGCGACACCAGAATCACCAGCGCGAAATAGACCAGGCTGTAGATGAGCAGCGGCAGCGCGCCGTCGCCGGTGAGCGGCGCAATGCCCACTTCAAACGACACGGTCGCGGTGCGCGGCGTCGCGAACAGCGGCCCGACGGCCAGATAGCACACCGTCGCCAGCAGAATGCCCGCGACGCGGCCAATCGGATGGCTCAGGCTGTCAACGCCACCGCCAACTTTCGCCAGAGCCACCACGGTCAGCACAGGCAGACCCACGGCGGTAATAAGAAAGCCGATCGCCGCCGTCCAGACATGCGGACCGGCCTGCAAACCAACCATGGGAGGGAAAATGATATTGCCCGCGCCGACAAACAACGCAAAGGTCATAAACCCCAGTGCGATAATGTCGCGCGATTTTAAACGATGGGTCATAAGATTTACTGCCTGTGGATGTGGTGTTGAAATTGACTAATTTTTTACCGCCAGTCACCTGACGAAAACGCGGCTATTTGCAGAGCTGACAGCGGGATATGCTTCCCGATTACGCTGGCGAAGAATTGTTTTTCGATTTACCAGGTAAAAACAGTCGGTCTGGCAATAGCAGGGGCGCAATTTAAACGCTTATAACGTTTAAAGGCAAGACGGGATCGTAAAACCAGACCTTTATGCCAGATCTAAGTTTCAGAGCAGTGATAAAATCTAAAATCGTAAAAAACCTCCGGCGATTCGCGCGAGCAAAAAAGCGTCAAACGCTGAAAAAAGCGTTCAGAGATGGAGAAAAAATGAATAAGGCCAGCTTATGGCTGGCCCTGGAAAGAAAGGTTGACGAATTAAGCGTCAGAAAGCGCTTTAGCGGGCGAGGAGACAATTAACCGCTCCGGCAGGAGGAAGGAAAACGTCGTGCCTTTGCCAGGCGTACTTTCAATCTCCAGACGCGCGTCGTGGTGCGTCAGCGCATGTTTCACAATCGCAAGCCCTAACCCGCTGCCGCCCGTCTGGCGCGAGCGCGCTTTATCAACTCGATAGAAACGTTCGGTGAGGCGCGGAATATGCTCCGCAGCAATCCCCGGCCCGGTGTCCGCCACGCTAAAGCGCGCGCCGTTCGCCACGTGCTCCCAGCGCACCGTGATGTGCGTCCCGGCAGGCGTATGGTTGACCGCGTTATACACCAGGTTTGAAATCGCGCTACGCAACTGCTCGTCGTTGCCAAGCACTTTAAGCTGCGGATCGACCTCAAACGTGAAGGTATGCTTCTGCTGGCTCAGCGTCTGCGCTTCGCGCTCCACCACCCGCAGCATCATCGGCACGTCGATGGTTTCGTTAAGCTGCATCGCGGGCGCCGCCTCGATTTTCGAGAGCGTGAGTAGCTGTTTCACCAGCCCTTCCATGCGGAAGGTCTGCTCGCGCATGGTGTGCAGCGCTTTTTCCCGCAGCGGCCCTTCGAGCGTCTGTTCGTGCATCATCTCCAGATATCCCTGCAACACGGTGAGCGGCGTGCGCAACTCATGGCTGACGTTAGCGAAGAAGTTGCGCCGCGCGCCTTCAAGCTGATGCATCTGCGTGACGTCGCGCGCCACCATTAACAGCTGATCTTCGCTGTACGGCATCACGCGAAACTCAAGATGACGCCCGTTATTGAGCACCAGGTGCAATGGCCGGTTGAACTCCTTGCCGCGCAGATAGCTGGTGAATTCCGGGTAGCGCAGCAGGTTTAAGATGTTCTGGCCGTTATCGTCGGGCCAGCGCAGGCCGAGAAGCTGTTGCGCAAGGCCGTTACACCAGAAGATGACGCCCTCTTCCGTGGTCAGCACCACGGCGTCCGGCAGGGATTCCGCGCCGCTGCGAAAGCGTTTGATAAGATTGCCCAGTTCGCGGCGGCGTTTTTTATTGCGCAACTGCATCTGGTGCAGGCCGTAGAGCAGCGGCTCCCAGCTCCCGCTGCCGGGCGGCGGCGTCATGCTGCGATCCACCCACAGCCACCAGGAGAGCCGCAGCAGATTCCAGAAATGCCAGATAAGCAATCCGGTCACTGCCGCCAGTAAAAACCATGCCAGATAGCCGAATATCGCCCCGAGCACCAGCGCCGGAATACAGCAGAGCAACAGCTCCAGCACCAGTCTTTTCCATGACAGCCGTTCCAGCACGCGTCACACTCCTGTTTTGGGTTTAAAAACGGGTTGAGAACCGATAACCCGTACCGCGCACCGTCTGAACCATTCTGTCATGACCACTCTGCTCTAGCGCCTTGCGCAGGCGGCGGATATGCACATCCACGGTGCGATCTTCCACATACACATTGGTGCCCCAGACGTTATTCAACAGCTGTTCGCGGCTGTAAACGCGCTCCGGGTGCGTCATAAAGAAGTGTAACAGCTTGAATTCGGTCGGCCCCATATCGAGGGGGTTTTCGCCGGTCATCACGCGGTGCGATGACGGATCGAGGCTTAAGCCCTGCATTTCGATAACTTCATCAACGGCCATCGGCGAGATACGGCGCATGACCGCTTTAATACGCGCCACCAGCTCTTTCGGGGAGAACGGTTTGGTAATGTAATCGTCAGCCCCCGTTTCCAGGCCACGCACGCGATCTTCTTCTTCGCCGCGCGCGGTCAGCATGACGACCGGAATTTCACGGGTCAGCGCTTCGCGTTTGATATGTTTAATAAACTGGATCCCCGATCCGCCGGGCAGCATCCAGTCCAGCAAAATCAGATCGGGCCAGGGCTCATTGAGTTGATTCACCGCACTGTCATAATCTTCCGCTTCCACCGGCTGGAAGCCGTTTTGTTCCAGTACGAAACACACCATCTCGCGGATAGGTGCTTCATCTTCAACGACCAGAATACGTCTCGCCATGATTCGCCCTGTTAAATAAAGTAAACAGTATGTTATGCGGCGCCATTATGCGTCAGATTTATGACAGATTTATGAAAAAGATGACCGTTAGATGACCTGTCAGCGCAGGCGGTTAAACCTGGCGGCGCGACGAAACAGGACACCCGCCGTACTGGATGTTTATAATCCCCTTCTCGCTTTTTCGCCACAGGGCATTCCATGCGTATTCTGCATACCTCAGACTGGCATCTTGGACAAAATTTTTACGCCAAAAGCCGTGCCGCCGAACACGAAGCTTTTCTCGACTGGCTGCTGGAGGCGGCGATAGCGCATCAGGTGGATGCGATTATCGTCGCGGGCGACATCTTTGATACCGGCGCGCCGCCAAGCTATGCGCGTGAGCTCTACAACCGCTTTGTGGTCAAACTCCAGGCGGCGAACTGCCCGCTTATCGTGCTTGGCGGCAACCACGATTCGGTCGCGACGCTCAATGAATCCCGTGAACTGCTGGCCTGCCTGAACACGCAGGTTATCGCGAGCGCGCAGCTTACGCCAGAAACGCAGGCCACGCTTTTGTACCGCCGCGACGGCGAGCCGGGCGCGGTGCTCTGCCCGGTGCCGTTTTTACGCCCGCGCGACGTACTGCGAAGCCTCAGCGGGCAGTCAGGCCGTGAAAAGCAGCAGCAACTGCTGGAAGCCATCAGCCTGCACTACCAGCAGAGCTATGAGGCCGCGTGCGCGCTTCGCGGCGAGCGTAACCTGCCGATTATCGCGACCGGCCATCTGACCACCGTTGGCGTGACCAAAAGTGACGCGGTGCGCGACATTTATATAGGCACGCTCGATGCCTTTCCGGCGGACCGCTTTCCGCCCGCCGATTACATTGCGCTCGGGCATATTCATCGCGCCCAGAAAGTGGCGGGCTGCGAGCATATCCGCTACAGCGGCTCGCCAATTGCGCTGAGCTTTGATGAAACCGGCAAAGAGAAAAGCGTTTATCTGGTGGAGTTTGCAGATGGCAAACTGCGCGACGTCACGGCCCTGCCGGTGCCGGTCAGCCAGCCGCTGGCGGTGCTGAAAGGCAGTCTGGAATCCATTACCGCGCAGCTCGAACAGTGGCGCGACGCACCGGATGAGCCGAAAGTCTGGCTCGATATCGAAATCGACACCGCTGAATTTCTGCATGATATGCACCGTCAGATAAGTCAGCTCACCGAAAGCCTGCCGGTGGAAGTCGTCCTTCTGCGCCGCAGCCGCGAAATGCGCGAGCGAGCGCTCGGCACGCTCAGCACCGAAACGCTCAGCGAGCTGGGGCCGGAAGAGGTGTTTGAACGCCGCCTGGAGCTGGAGGCGCTTGAGGAGCCGGAGAAAGCGCGCCTGCGCACGCTCTTCGCCCGCACGCTGGAGAGCCTGCACGAGGAGGACGAGGCATGAAAATCTTAACCCTGCGGCTAAAAAACCTGAACTCGCTGAAAGGCGAATGGAAAATCGACTTTACCGCCGAACCGTTCGCGAGCAACGGGCTCTTCGCCATTACCGGCCCGACCGGCGCGGGCAAAACCACGCTGCTCGACGCCATCTGCCTTGCGCTCTACCACCGCACGCCGCGCCTGAACGCGCTGTCGCAAAGCCAGAATGACCTGATGACGCGCGACACTGCCGAGTGTCTGGCGGAAGTGGAGTTTGAAGTCAAAGGCGTCGCCTGGCGCGCCTTCTGGAGCCAGAGCCGCGCGCGCGGCCAGCCGGACGGCAACTTACAGGCGCCGCGCGTGGAGCTGGCGCGCTGCGAAGACGGCAAAATCGTCGCCGATAAAATCAAAGACAAACTCGACAGAATCGCGGCGTTGACGGGGCTGGATTACGACCGTTTCACCCGTTCGATGATGCTCTCGCAGGGGCAGTTTGCCGCGTTTCTCAATGCCGAGGCCAAAGCGCGTGCCGAACTGCTGGAAGAGCTGACCGGCACCGAAATCTACGGTCAGGTCTCGGCGCGTATTTTCGAACAGCATAAAGAAGCCCGCAGCCAGCTTGAGAAGCTTGAATCGCAGGCGCAAGGCGTGCGGCTGCTGGACGAAGCGCAACGGGAAAGCTTAACCACAGGTTTGCAGGCGCTTACTGACGAGGAAAAAACGCTGCTTGCCCGCCAGCGCCAGTTACAGCAAGAACACCTGTGGCTGACGCAGCGTACCGCGCTTGCCAGCGCGCTCGACGCGGCGCGCCATGCCGCAGCGGCGGCAGATCAAGCACTACAGGCCGCCGCGCCGGATCTCGCACGGCTTGAAGCGGCGCTACCGGCGGAAAAACTGCGTCCGGCGTGGCTGCGCTGTCAGGAGCTGGAAACCGCCCTTACCGCCACCGGTCGCCAGCATGAAGAAGTAAGCGTTCGCTTACAGGAAAGCCAGCAGCGCCGCCGGGAGATCCGCCAGGCCGCCGCGCAACAGGCGCAGGCGCAGACGGCAGAACTCACGCAACTCGGCCAGTGGCTGACGAAGCATGACCGCTTTCGCCTCTGGAGCAGCGAGCTCGCGGGCTGGCGCGCGGTGCTGGCGCAGCAGAAACGCGACCGCGACCAGCTACGCGCGCTGAACGAGACGCTCGACGCCACCCGCCGCAAGCGCGACGCGCTGCCGGACGCCGGGCTTACGCTTTCGCCGGAGGACGCTGCGCAGGCGCTGGCGCAGCTTAACGAGCAGCGCCCGCTGCGCCAGAAGCTTGCAACGCTCCAGTCATCCTTTGCGCCCCTGACGCGCCGTAAAACGCGCCTGCAGGAGACGAACAGCGCGCTGCAAACGCAAATTCAGCACGCCGAACAGCAGCTGGCGCAAAAGCGTCAGGATTACAAAACCAAACAACAGGAGGTGGAGCGCGCAAAAGCAGTCTGCGATCTGGAACAGCGTATCGCAAGCCTCGTTGAAGAGCGCGCGCGCCTGCAACCCGGCAGCCCCTGCCCGCTGTGCGGCGCGACCGAGCACCCGGCCGTGGAGGCGTATCAGGCGCTGAAGCCCGACGCGAGCCGCCTGCGTCTTGCGCAACTGGAGCAGGAGAAAGAGCAGCTCGGCACCGAGGGCGCGGCGCTGCGCGGCCAGCTCGATGCGCTGATGAAACAGCGCCAGCAGCAGGAAAGCGAAGCGGCAAGCCTGCTGGAAGAAGAGCAAGCGCTCACCTCACAATGGCAGACGCTCTGCGCGGCGGCAGGGCTCACCCAGACACCGGGCGACGATCTCACCCCCTGGCTTGACGAGCAGACCCGCCGCGAACAGCAGTTACACCTGCTGCGCGAGCGTCAGATGCTGGAGGCCACGCTTGAAGGCACGCAGCGTCAGGTCACATCGCTGGAAGCGGCCTGGCAGACGCAGCAGGCGGCGCTGCGCGACCAGCTTGACGCCTTCGCCCTGCCCGCCCCGGATAACGACAACCCCGCGCCGTGGTTCGCCGAACGTGAAGAAGAGGCGCGCCGCTGGCAGCAAAATCACGAGCGTCAGCAGCGCCTGCGTGAACAGCTTGCCGCCTGCGAAGCGCTGCTGACCCTGCTGCCGCAGGAGGGTGATGCGCAGGCGGCGTCGCTCGCCGCAGACGACCTGCCGCGCGCGGGCCAGGAGATGCATACGCGCTGTTTATCGCTGGAAGCGCAGTGGCAGACGCTCGGCGCGCAGCTTCTCCAAGAGCGCGCGCGCTACCAGAGCGCCGTGCAGGCGTTTGAGGCGGCGCTCGCCGCAAGCCCGTTTGCGGACAAAGCAGCGTTTCTCGCTGCCCTGCTGGACGACGCCACACGCAGCCACCTTGAAGCCCAAAAACAGCGGCTGGAGCGCGAGCGCGAAACGCAGCACACGCTGCTTACGCAGGCGCAGCAGGCGCTGGAGCGCCACCTGGGCGCGCGCCCGGAATCGTTGGATGAACAGGCTGATGCTCAGCAGAGCGAAGCCGCGCTCGCGGCGGTCACGGAGCAACTGCGCGATAACACCACGCGCCAGGGGGAACTGCGCCAGCAGTTACGCCAGGATGAAGAGAGCCGTACGCAACTGGCAGCGCTTCTTGGGCAGATTGACGAGGCCAGGCGCGAGGCCGACGAATGGGGCCAGCTAAACCATCTGGTCGGCTCGCAGAAAGGCGATAAATTCCGTAAGTTCGCACAAGGGCTGACGCTGGATAATCTGGTATGGCTCGCCAATAATCAGCTGACGCGCCTGCATGGCCGCTACCTGCTTAAACGCAAGCTGAGTGAGGATCTGGAGCTGGAAGTGGTAGACACCTGGCAGGCGGACGCGGTGCGCGACACCCGCACGCTTTCCGGCGGCGAAAGCTTCCTGGTGAGTCTCGCGCTGGCGCTGGCGCTCTCGGATCTGGTGAGCCATAAAACCCGCATCGATTCGCTGTTTCTGGATGAGGGTTTCGGCACGCTGGATGCGCAGACGCTTGATACGGCGCTGGATGCCCTTGACGCGCTGAACGCCAGCGGCAAAACCATCGGCGTCATCAGCCACGTTGAGGCGATGAAAGAGCGTATCCCGGTACAGATCAAGGTCAGAAAGATTAACGGCCTTGGCGTGAGCCGCCTGGCGCGCGAATATCAGGTCGATTAAGGCCGATAAAAAGGGGCGTTGCGCCCCTTTCTTTTTATATTAACGCACCACCGGCCAGAGCCACGCCGCACCGCGCACGCCGCTCGAATCGCCATGCATCGCTTTGCGCACCGGCGTTTCGCACTCGCCGCCAAACACCCAGTGTTTCATTAGCGGCGGCACGGTTTTATAAAGCCGGTCAACATTGCTCATGCCACCTCCCAGCACAATCACATCCGGGTCGAGAATATTGACGATATGCGCCAGCGATTTCGCAAGCCGCATCTCGTAGCGGCTGAGCGCAAGCTCCGCCAGCGCGTCCTGCGCCTCCACCAGCCGCATGATTTCGCTGCCCTTAAGCGGCTGACCGCTTAAGCGATGATAGTCGGTCGCAAAGCCCGTGCCGGAGATAAAGGTTTCGATACAGCCCTGCTTGCCGCAGTAGCACGGTACTTCTTCACGGTAGCGCAGTTCGTCTTCATCCATCCACGGCAGCGGATTATGGCCCCACTCGCCCGCGTTGCCGTTGGCCCCGATATGGCTCATGCCGCCAAGCGCGATGCCGGAGCCGCAGCCGGTGCCGATGATAACCGCAAAGACCGTCTGCGCGCCCTTCGCCGCGCCATCGACCGCCTCCGACACGGCAAAGCAGTTAGCATCGTTGGCAAGCCGCACCTCACGAGAAAGCCGCGCGCTGAGGTCTTTATCCAGCGCCTGACCGTTCAGCCACGTGGAGTTGGCGTTTTTAACGACGCCCGTATACGGCGAGAGCGTGCCCGGAATGCCGACGCCGACAGTGCCGCGCTCGCCGGTCTCTTTTTCGGCAAGCTCCACGAGACCGGCTATCGTCTCGATGGTTTGCGGGTAGTCGTCACGCGGCGTCGGCACGCGGTGGCGAAAGCGCTGCTCGCCGTCATCGCCAAGCGCAATCACTTCGGTTTTGGTGCCGCCTAAATCGATCCCAATACGCACGTCTGCTTCCTCATATTCAATGACTTACCAGGAGAGTAGATAACCTGCCCGTGAAAGGCAATGAAACGCCGCGGCTGATTCGTTATCATGCCCGCTGCGTTTAACTACCAGGCCGTGGAAATTAACATGCTGTGGTTCAAAAATTTAATGGTTTACCGTTTAAACCGCGACGCCGCGCTGCGTGCGGATGAGATGGAAAAACAGTTAGCTGCGTTTACCTTCACCCCGTGCGGCAGCCAGGATATGGCGAAAACCGGCTGGGTGCCGCCAATGGGCGGCGGCAGCGACGCGCTTACCCACGCCGCCAACGGCCAGATTGTGATTTGCGCGCGCAAAGAAGAGAAAATTCTGCCAGCGCCGGTCATCAAACAGGCGCTGGAGGCGAAAATCGCCCGTCTGGAGGCCGATCAGGGCCGCAAGCTTAAAAAGACGGAAAAAGATTCGCTGAAAGATGAAGTGCTGCATTCCCTGCTGCCGCGCGCCTTCAGCCGCTTCAGCCAGACCATGATGTGGATCGATACCACCAGCGGGCTTATCGTGGTGGACTGCGCCAGCGCCAAAAAAGCGGAAGATACGCTGGCGCTGCTGCGTAAAAGTCTCGGCTCGCTGCCGGTGGTGCCGCTGACGCTGGAAAACCCGATTGAGCTGACGCTCACCGAATGGGTGCGCGCTAATAATGTGCCGCAGGGTTTTCAGCTGCTGGACGAAGCGGAGCTTAAGGCCATTCTGGAAGATGGCGGCGTGATCCGCTGTAAAAAGCAGGAGCTGGTAAGCGACGAAATCGCGGTGCATATCGAAGCAGGGAAAGTCGTCACCAAACTGGCGCTCGACTGGCAACAGCGCGTGCAGTTTATGTTGTGCGACGACGGCTCGCTGAAGCGCCTGAAATTTGCCGATGAGCTTCGCGATCAGAACGACGACATCGCCCGTGAAGATGTGGCGCAACGCTTTGACGCCGATTTCACGCTGATGACCGGCGAACTGGCGGCGCTGATCCAGAACTTAGTGGAAGCGCTGGGCGGCGAAGCCCAGCGTTAAGACGCTCGCGTCGTCCCGCCCGGGGCGGCGCGCTTACAGGTAGCGGCAGAGATAGGATGTCGGCTCGGCCACCTGCAGATGAAACTCGCTGTGCCCAGGCACGTGAAACACCTGCCCCGCTTCATACGTTTTCCATTCGGTTTCTCCCGGCAGCAGCACATGCAGCGCGCCGCTGACCACCGTCATCTCTTCCGGCTGGGCCGTGCTAAAGGTGTACTCCCCTTCCGCCATCACGCCGACGCTTGCGCGGCCCGTGCTGCTGCTGGTGAAGCCGATAGATTTCACTTTACCGGAAAAGTATTCGTTACTCTGAAGCATAAGCAGGCCCTTACTGAAAAAATGGTTGGAAAAACAATATAGAGGGCCAGCCGGAGCGCTGTCACGCAAATTGTGACAACGGCTCAGATAAGCAGTTCGGAAGCGAGACGCGCCACCAGGACATTACTGAGTAATACCGGCACATCCAGCGCTTTTTGCAGCAGATCGCGGTGTTTTTGATGAAAGCCGAGGCAGTCGAGCAGCAATACATCCGCGCCACGAGCGAGCAGATCGCGCCCGGCACCAACCAGCTCATTTTCTGTACCGTAAAACGGGTTCGCCAGCGCGTACAGCGGCGGGTTTTCCAGCACCTGCCATTTCTGCGCCTGGATATCCATAAGCTCCGGGATCGGCACAATCACGCCCACCTGGTGTCCGTCGACAATGGAAGCGACCAGCGGCGGAATAATGCGTTCGGGCTCCAGCAGTATCGCGTTGCGCGCGCGAAGCCCCGAAAAACGCTGCGTACTCATCAGTAAAATGACGTCATAACCCTGGTTATCGAGCACTTCAATCACGCTTTGCAGCGCCCTTTCGGTTTTGGCTTTCGATACCGTCGCTTTTTCACCATCGGCGAGCATGGTGATTATCGTCTCTTCATGGCCCGACGCGCCATAATCGTCCATCGCCTCGGCGCGCGACAGTTTCCCCATCAGGCTGATATGGGTGATGTGCTGCTCATCGATATGTTCGGTTAACAGCGGAAGGATCTCACTGACGGGCACTACGCCGATGGTAAGTATGGCCAGAGTCGCACGCATTTTTATCGCCTTGGTTTACAGCTTCTCAAACAGTTAACGACACCTTTCGCCCGGAACTTGAGCGCAAGCGAAAGATGGATCACAAAGCGTAGCAGCTTCCGGGCCTTATCCGGAGAAAAAAGCCCTCTGCCGCTTAACAATAATCATAACGTATCGTTAACATTAGGTTTGAATGAAAGGTGTGATGCAAAGCGGTAACGACTCATTTTCGGAGTGGCGGAAAGCGCAGCGTAACGCGCGCGCTTTCCGCTGGTCGGAGTCAGGATTTGTCCGGGTCTTCGTAACGGCGCTTGGCGTCCAGCGCTTCCTGCTCGGTAGGGTGTTCACTAATAAGCGAATCCGGCTCGGGGTGATCGGCACGGAGCTGATAACTGGTGACGGTTTTGCCCGGCACGCCTTTTTCAACGGGAACCACGCGCGCTTCGCGCGGATAAGGGGGTCTGGTCGGCATAGCGCTTCCTTGTTTATCGGTCAGAAGCGTTAAGTATAGACAATCCCGTCAGTTAGCTGGCGTGGGCAACCTGCAGTGCGTCAATAATGCGAGAGACGATAACCGTGGGCGCGTCGGCGGCGTCAATCACATGATGGGCGCACTCGCGATAGAGCGCATCGCGCACCGCCAGCACATCAGCGATTTCTTCCGTCACCGGCTTGCCGGTAAGCGTCGGGCGCTGCCCCGCTTCCGGGAAGGCTTCAAGCCGCTGCGCCAGTACCTCAACCGGTACGTTGAGATAAATCACCACGCCATGCGCGCGCATAAACTCGCGGTTCTCATCACGCAGCACCATGCCGCCGCCGGTCGCCACGACCGTCGCGGGCGCGGTGACCGCCTGTAACGCTTCGCTTTCACGGGCGCGAAAACCCGGCCAGCCCTCTTTCTCCACCACTTCAGCGACCGTCATCTGCGTATGTTCCCGCAGCCAGCGATCGGTATCGGCAAAGCCGTACGCCAGCGCGCGTGCCAGCGCCTCGCCGGTGGTGGTTTTTCCGCAGCCGCGCGCGCCGATTAAATAAATGGGTTGATTCATGGATGGATTACCTCGCCTTCCGCCTGCGGCGAAAGGGTTAGACAGCAGGCCGTAAGCCGTGAGTTTAACAACAAACTAGTACATAAGACAGGCGTAAATTTAAACTTACAAAAGAGTCCGGACACAGCGACATTCCGCGCAGGACAACCCTTCTTCCGTTTTAAGGGTGTAAAGCCACGATACCACTGACGGGCGTTCGTCAGGCGCGCCCACCATACTTGAAAGCGCCCACTGAACACAACCCCGCTATCCGCCGCACCCGGTTACATATTTCTTATTTCCTTTACGCGCCGGATATTTACAAGCGCCGATTTTTCTCCAGACTTAACTATTGACGCGTTCAATGACAGAGGGATGAATCATGCAATCTGAAGAGCAACGTCTGATTGACGGGCTTTTTGACCGACTCAAAGCCGCCGGTGAAAACAGCGCGCCGCGCGACGCGGACGCTGAGCGCTGGATTGAGCAGCATATGCGCAACCAGCCGGGTGCCGCCTATTACATGGCGCAAACCATTCTTATCCAGGAAGCGGCCATGAAACAGCTCAATGGCCGTATTCAGGCGCTCGAAGCGGAAGTGGCGCAGCTTAAGCAGTCGGCGAGCCGCCAGCAGAGCAGCGGCGGTTTCCTGGCTGGCCTCTTTGGCGGCAACAAGAGCGAGCCGGAAGGCCCGCGCCCGCAGGCCACGCCGCGCGGCTCCGATCCCATCCCCGGCGCGCAGCAGTACCAGAGCGCACCGCAGGCAGGTTACGCCCCGCAGCAGGCTGCTCCCCAGTATTACAATAACGCCCCACGCGGCGGCGGCTTTATGGCGGGCGCACTGCAAACCGCTGCCGGCGTGGCGGGTGGCGTGGTGCTCGGCAATATGCTGACCAGCATGTTCAGCCACCACCAGCCGGAGGAGATCGTCAATATCATCAACGAACCCGCGCAACCGGCGGATAACAGCCCGGTCAACGCCGTTGAAGATTACAACCAGGCGGATGACAGCCAGTTCCTGAACCAGGACGCCGGGCTGCAGCAGGACAACGGCAACGACTACGTGCCTGCCAGCAGCGACGAAGACTGGAATAACGATTTCGCAGGCGATGACTTTGGCGGCGACGATTTCGGCGGTGACGACGATAACTGGGTTTAAGCCTGGCGTTTTCTGCCGCTGAGCCACTTATCGAGTTCAGCAGCGAATTGCTGGCGGTCGCGCTGGCTTAAGGCATCCGGGCCGCCGGTCTGGATGCCGCTGGCGCGCAGCGTATCCATAAAATCGCGCATCGTCAGGCGCTCACGAATGGTGGCCTCGCTATAGCGCTCGCCGCGTGGGTTTAGCGCCACCGCGCCTTTGACGATAACTTCCGCTGCCAGCGGAATATCCGCCGTGACCACCAGATCGCCTGGCTCGCAGCAGCGCACAATTTCGTTATCCGCCACGTCAAAACCGGCGGGCACCTGGCGGGCGCGGATGAACTTTGACGGCGGCACGCGCAGCGGCTGGTTCGCCACCAGAATCACCGGTGTTTCGGTGCGCTCGGCGGCGCGGAACAGCACTTCTTTGATCACTTTCGGACACGCATCGGCATCCACCCAGACTGGCATTACGACTCCTGATTGTCGGCGGGAATAATGGAGATTTTGCCATTTTTCTCAAGGATGGCGAATTTTATCTCTTCCAGCCGCTCGATCCCCTGGCTGGTGCGGGCCGAGCTTAAAATATCCTCCCGCGAGATCCCCGCTTTTTTCATGCGCGCCGTCAGCAGACGGCCATTTTCTACCAGGATGAGCGGCGAGCCGTCGAGCAGCAGATCGAGTCGCGGAAACGCGTTTTTCACATAGCTCAGCAGAATATCGAGCACAATCAGCGTAATGATGGTGATCGCCGCACCGGTAAACGAGAAGTCGTTACCGAGCAGCGCCTGCTGGGTGGCTTCACTGATGATTAACAGCAGCACGAAATCAAACGAGTTCATCTCCAGCAACGTGCGGCGACCGGCGATTTTCAGCACCACCAGCAACAAAAAATACATGCCTGCGGCGCGCAATACGCTATCCATGATGTTCTCCTACGGATAAACCCACTGATTCAGATGGACCGGCGATGCGCCTTCAAGCGTCACGGTAGAGGTAACGCGCCCTGCCGACTGCGGCTGCGTCACTATCCAGACGGCATGAGCGCCATCTGGCGTCGGCGCAAAAGTGAGCGTCAGTGAATGCTGCCCGGTATGGGTCACTACCGGCTGTGGCTGGAGCGTTTGCAGCACGAAGCGATCGGGGAAATCGCCACCGAACGCGACTGTCACCGGCTGATTTTTCGGCCCCTGAATGCGCAGCGCGAAAGGCTCATCGCTCTCGGCGCGCAGAAAACGCTGATACTCCACCGTCAGGCTTTTTTCCTGATTGGTCGCTGAGGTTTCGCTCAGCCAGCCATCGGAAAAACCGCCCAGTAGCGCAATCAACACGATTGCAAACAGCAGCCAGTTGCCGCCCTGCTGAATACGCCACTCAATGCGCTGGGCATGCATATGCTCACGCACCGGCACGTCGCGGCTGGCGCTTTCGTCAGAAACGATTTTGTCCATTCCCCACCTCCCGGTTTCAGGATAAGCGTAGCCGAAGCCTTAACGGATTGCCGGAAAGCGCGTTAAGCTATAGCCCATGTGAATCTGGACGCGATAAAACGGAGAGATGCTGTGGAAAAGAAAACAGGCTTTATCGGTTGCGGCAATATGGGCAAGGCCATTCTCAGCGGCCTGCTGACCAGCGGCCAGGCCCGGGCGGAAAACGTCTGGGTCTATACGCCATCAGAAGAGAGCCAACAGGCGCTGAAGCAGGAGTTTGGCGTGAATACCGCCTCCAGCGCGCAGGAAGTAGCCCAGGCGACGGATATCGTCTTTGGCGCGGTGAAACCTAACATCATGCTGAAAGTCATGAGCGATATCGCCTCCAGCCTGAATAAAGACTCGCTGGTGGTTTCCATCGCCGCCGGGATCACGCTGGATCAGCTGGCAACCGTGCTGGGGCACGATCGTAAAATTATCCGCACCATGCCGAACACACCGTCGCTGGTGCAGGCCGGGATGACCTCCATCACGCCGAACGCCCTGGTCAGCGAGGAAGATATCCGGGATGTGCTCGCGATGTTCCGAAGCTTCGGCGAGGCGGAAGTAGTGGCGGAATATCTGATTCACCCGGTGGTGGGCGTCAGCGGCTCGGCCCCTGCGTATGTCTTTATGTTTATCGAAGCGATGGCCGATGCCGCCGTGCTTGGCGGTATGCCGCGCGCGCAGGCGTATAAATTCGCCGCCCAGGCGGTGATGGGCTCGGCCAAAATGGTGCTGGAAACCGGCAAACATCCGGGCGAGCTGAAAGATATGGTCTGCTCGCCGGGCGGCACCACCATCGAAGCGGTGCGGGTGCTGGAGGAGCGCGGCATGCGCGCGGCGGTGATTGAAGCGATGGCCCAGTGTATGGCCAAATCGGAAAAGCTCAGCAAGGGCTAAAGCGATGGCCCAGTGTATGGCCAAATCGGAAAAGCTCAGCAAGGGCTAAAAAGAAAGGGCTACGTCGGTAGCCCTTTTTATTTGTTTCACTGCCCGATATCGCGCAGCTTTTTGCCCGCCATCAGGTTCTTTTCGATATGCTCCAGCGTCACGTTTTTGGTCTCCGGGATAAGCCAGAACGTCACGCCGACAAACACCAGATTCAGCGCGGTATAGAGCCAGAAGGTGCCCGCCGCGCCGATATGGTCGATAAGCGTCAGGAATGTCGCGCCGATAATCATATTCGACACCCAGTTGGTGGTGGTCGAACAGGTGACGCCGAAATCGCGGCATTTCAGCGGCTGGATTTCCGAGCACAGGATCCAGACCACCGGCGCGGCGCTCATGGCGTAACCCGCGATACACATCATGGTCATGCCGACGGAAAGCCAGGAGATGCCGGTGGAGATCTGGCCGTGATCGACTTTCATCAGGCAGTAGCCGAGCACCAGCGTGCCAAGCGCCATGACGCTAAAGCCGATTTTCAGCGCCGGTTTGCGGCCCGCTTTATCCACCGTAAACACCGCGATAAAGGTAGCGAGCATAAAGGTCAGCCCCACCACGACCGTTGCGATCATCTGCTCTTCAGTGCTGGCGAACCCCGCCATCTGGAAGATTTTCGGTGCGTAATACATGATGATGTTCATGCCGGTGAACTGCTGCATCGCCTGAAGCAGCATGCCGAGAAACACGGCGCGGCGCACGTTGCGGTTGGCGGTAAAAAGCGCCCAGCCGCCCTGCTTCACCTTCAGGCTTTCACGGATTTCATTGAGCTCCTCACGCGCTTTTTCCGAAGTATCGCGCAACATACGCAGCACGCGTTCTGCCTCGATGTTCATGCCTTTGGCCGCAAGCCAGCGCGGGCTGTTGGGCAAAAACACCACCATCACCAGCAGAATGACGGCGGGCAGCGCCAGTACGCCGAGCATGGCGCGCCAGTTGCCGCTGTAGCTCAGCGCGGTATCGGAAAGAAACGCCAGCAGAATGCCGAGCGTCACCATCAATTGATAAAGGCTAATCATTTTGCCGCGCACTTTCTCGGAGGCCATCTCTGAGAGATAGAGTGGCGCGGTGTAGGAGGCGATCCCGACCGCCACGCCTAAGATCACGCGGGCAGCCAGCAATATTTCCAGCGAATGGGCGAACGCCGAGCCGAGTGACCCGATAATAAACAGCGCCGCGCCCGCCAGCAGGCTGTATTTACGCCCAAGCCGCGACGAGAGCCAGCCGTTAAACAGCGCACCCAGCGCGGCACCGAGCATCATGCTGCTCACCACCCACTCCTGGGCGCGACTGCTTAAGCTGAAGTGATCGGTGATAAAGGGCAGCGCCCCGGCGATGACGCCGATATCGAGACCAAAGAGTAAACCCGCGACGGCGGCGGAAACCGAAACAAACAGATTCATGCGACGCGCTTTGCGTTCCTGAGCGCTGACAGCAGGCGTGACTTCACTTACCGAGGACATCTTTTCTCTCCCGTTAAAGGCAATCGGCCATTGCCATAACGGTAGTGGTAACGCCGGTAAACCGTCAGGCGGGAAACGGCGAAGATATGGATAAATTTGCTGTGGCAGTCCGTTTTGTGATGCAGGTTATAAAACCGAAAAATCGCTTCACCTCGCGCGATAACCCCGCATAACGGGAATTAATGTGACGTAACACGATAAAATTTGAACAGCAGGCGTTTTGTCCACCGTTTATCTCATGGACAATCAGAGAGCTTTCTGTCTGTGTCACCGGTGTCAGGCAGGTAAATCGTGCAGGCTCAGGGCGCGGGTGAGGAAAAAGCGTAGCGCGTTATTTCAGGCAGCGCGGAACTGACTCAAAAATACGCTTAGCGTACTCAGGAGAATATATTCGTACTCTGCGTTAAAAAAGGCGGGAATAACGTAACGATGAAATAATAAAAAGGTATTACGCTCGAATGAGGCCAGGCAAAACGTATTATCTGCGGGCTGGTGTAGCGACGGAAGAATAAAAACAGGAATATCCGCAGGCATTGCGTTTATTCCGGCACTAAAACGTCAACGGTGCCGAAAAAAGTGCCTGCGGATAAGACAGAGCGTCAGTATTACACTATCAGATAACAGAATAATAACGCGGCGCGCCCGTTATACGCTCAGGTTCTGGGGTGCCGCAGCAGCTTCTTTACGTATTGCTGAAGCAATTCGGTGTCACGTTGCGGCACGTTGCTTTCAGGCTGAACACCTTCGAGCGCCCCTTCCACACTGGCAATCAGCGTCTGCTGGGTATTGGGATCCAGATGACGCAGTAACGCGGTCACGACGATTTCCAGCGCCTCGACCTGGGCCACTAACTCTTTGGATTCTTCTTCCTTTTCAGCAAGCTTGACCAGTAGTTCAGCTATAAGATTTTTCATAACTGTCTTCCCGTGAAGTTGTTGCCACGACGTTATCATTCCCTTTTGAGGTTGCCTAGTGCTCGCCCGCGCTTTTTTTTCTGTCATCGCGGATTTGTGCGGCGCGACAAAAAATCGCCGCCAGCGAAACGTTTTACCAGCAAAATAAGGCGGCGGCACAGAGAATAATCTCTGGCCGCCGCGATAACAGGAATTAATGACGCTGATAACAGCCACGTTATTATTAACGGCGTGCGTTTTTCCTTAATGCCGTACCGAATTGCCAGACGTTAATTAACAGTACCAGCGCCGTGGCGATAAATACCCAGCGATAGCCCGCCGCGGCGGAGATCCCGGCCCCCATCAGCGGCCCCAGCACGTTACCGAGATACATAAACGACTGGTTATAGCCAAAGATACGCCCGGTCACGTTATCCGAGGAGTATTTCACCAGCAGCGTCTGCACCGCCGGGAACATTGCGCCATCGGCGAAACCGAGCAGAAAACGCAGCACCGCGAGCTGCATCGGCGAGGTGACAAACGACATCGCGAAAAACAGCACCACCGCCAGAATGAGCGTTGCCATCAACACCCGCGCGGTGCCAATGCGATCGCCCAGGCGCCCAAGGCGTGGCGCGCTCAGCAACGCCGACACGCCCGGCACCGCCGCGATCATGCCGCTTAAAAACGCGATATTGCTGCTGTCGGGCGTCAGTTCCTTAATAAACAGCGCCAGAATCGGGCTAATGGAACCGTTAGAGAGCTGGATAACCATCGTCGTGATAAACAGGCTCAGCACCAGCCACGGCGCTGGCAGGCTTGCGAACACCGCTTTGCCGCTCAATTGTTCACCTCTGGCAAGCGCGGGCCGCACGCCCTCTTTGATCAGAAACAGCGTGACCGCGAAACTTATCATCAGCAGCAGCGCGGTAATCAAAAATACCGGGCGCAGCCCGACGCTGTCGGCGAGAAAACCGCCCATCAGCGGCCCCAGGATCACGCCGCTTATCTGCGCGGTAGAGAGCGTACTGAGCGCCCAGCCACTGCGATCGCGCGGCACCTGCGAGGCGACCAGCGCCATCGCGTTAGGAATATAGCCGGAGGTCAGCCCCATCAGCGCGCGCAGCGCGAAAAGCTGCCAGACGCTGGTGGCAAACGCCTGCAATAAAATCGCCACCGCCATACCGAGTGAGGCGCGCAGCAGCATCAGCTTGCGGCCTTTGCGGTCGGCAAGGCTGCCCCAGAGCGGCGAGACGATAGCGGAAACCAGGAAAGTGACGCTGAAGGTAAGCCCCGACCAGAGCGACAGCGCCTCGTGCGACTGCACGCCGAGTTCAGCGACATAAAGCGGCAGAAACGGAAGGATTTGGCTGATAGCCAGGCCCGTGAAAAAGCAGCCAAACCAGACGGAGATAAGATTAACCTTCCAGGATTCCATACGCGCGCTATGTCTAAGTCAATGATGTCACAGGGTATCAGGATATGCCGCGGTGTCAGTGCATAAGCGTGCGTCCTGTAATATTTTGGACGCTTATTATTAATATAAAATCATTTGTGACATTTATCACACCAAAGCGCACCCTGCGCCGACGATTATCCTTAGCGGCAAATGCCAAAACCGCGCATCCCTAAGTGAAAATGGTTGGCGTGAGCGGCGTTGTAGTCCGGCCCGAGCGCATTACCAAAGTAAAGACAGCTCTGACCAAACAGCGCGCGCAGCGTCTCGCCGCGCGTGCCGCTCTCCTTCCAGCCTTTCAGCACGCTTATCTGTTGTCCGTTGGCGAAGCGAAACGCGCTGACGTCCAGCGCGTCCGCCGTCGCGTGCTCGCTTAAGCGCGCATTGGCGCGGTGATAAATATTGCGGCAGGCGTAACTGCCATAGTGATCGATGCGCACCAGCGGGCTGCCCATCATCGACGCGCTAATCGGTTTCGCCTGCTGCTGCACATACATGGCGCTGCTGAGCGCCAGCGGGCAGCTGGCGAGAAACGAACTGCTGAGTTTGACCTCGCCGAAGCGTAGCACCCGCACGGGGGCCGCCAGCGGGCAGTCGCCCTGGGTGGGCGTCTGGACGCGGTACTGGATCATGTCCCGCTTACGGGCTTCATCAAGCAGCGCCAGGCACGCCTGCGGATTATTCGCCATCTGGCGCAGTTTGTAGCGCGTCACCATCGTCGGCGGGTCAAGCGGCGAGAGCGGCGCGAACGGGTTATACCAGGCCGGCAGAGAGTCATAAAGCCAGACGCCTGCGAGCGCCGTTAACGCCAGGGTTGTCACCATCGCTATCCCTTTTTTCGCCATGCCACCGCCAGAAAACCAGACACAAAATCAAAGTATAACCGCTGTGCGCCGCACGACGCCGTTGCCCGCCACGAACCACATGAATCCGCCTGCCGGGCGTGCTATGTTGTGGACTTTCGTCTGCTTTAAGGATGGGTTGTAAAAATGGCAAAACTGCGCGTGGGCATTGTGTTTGGCGGAAAATCAGCGGAGCACGAGGTGTCGCTTCAGTCGGCGAAGAATATCGTCGATGCGATTGATAAAGAAAAATTCGACGTCGTGCTGCTGGGCATTGATAAACAGGGCCAGTGGCATGTGAACGACGCGTCCCGTTATCTGCTGAACGCGGAAGATCCGGCGCGCATCGCCCTGCACCGCTCCGAGAAAAATGTCGCGCTGATCCCGGGGCTAAGCGAGCAGCAACTCATCGAATCAGACAACCGCCAGGCGCTGCCGCAGCTGGATGTGATTTTCCCGATTGTTCACGGCACGCTCGGCGAAGACGGCTCGCTGCAGGGCATGCTGCGCATGGCGAACATTCCGTTTGTCGGCTCCGGCGTGCTCGGCTCGGCGGTGAGCATGGATAAAGACGTCGCCAAACGTCTGCTGCGCGATGCCGGTCTTGCGGTCGCGCCATTTATTACTCTGACCCGCGCTAACCGCCAGCGCATCACTTTTGAAGACGTGAAAGCGCAGCTCGGCCTGCCGCTGTTCGTGAAGCCCGCGAACCAGGGATCTTCCGTCGGCGTCAGTAAAGTCAACGACGAGGCGCAGTATCACGCCGCCGTCGCGCTGGCATTTGAATTCGACCATAAAGTGGTGGTGGAAACCGGCATCAAAGGCCGTGAGATCGAGTGCGCGGTGCTCGGCAACGATTCACCGCAGGCGAGCACCTGCGGCGAAATCGTGGTGAGCAGCGAGTTTTACTCTTACGACACCAAATACATCGACGAGCAGGCCGCCCGCGTGGTGGTGCCTGCGGATATCGCGCCTGACGTTAATGAGAAGATCCGCGCTATCGCGATTCGCGCGTTTCAGGCGCTGGAGTGCGCCGGGCTCGCGCGTGTTGACGTGTTCCTGACGCCGGACAACGAAGTGATCATCAATGAGATCAACACCCTGCCAGGCTTTACCAATATCAGCATGTATCCGAAGCTGTGGCAGGCGAGCGGCATTGGTTACCAGGAATTGATTACCCGCCTGATTGAACTGGCGCTGGAGCGCCACCAGGCCGATGCGGCGCTGAAAAGCTCCATCACAGGCTAAGCCGTAAGCGTTACTCTTCCGCCGCGTTCGATTCTTCCGGGCGACGGCGGATGATAAAACCCGCAATCCAGAAACAGATAATCCACGTTACCAGCCCCACCGCATAGGTTTGCCACCCTTTCGCCTCGAATCCCAGCAGACCAATCACGCCGTTCATAATAAAAATCAGGCCGATGGCGACCGCATAATAGTGCCAGTCGCGGCGAATTTTGGCAGAGAGTTGCATGGTTGCTCCGAAAGCGTCAAAAAAAGCATCTTTGCATATCCCGTCATGGCTGTCTGTGGCCCGCGTCGCGCGGTGTGACGCGCGTTACGGTTACGCGTAAAGACGTTTAAAAGCGTCAAAAAACGCTTGTCAGCGCAGCGGTGATTGCCCGTTATCAGGCAAGAAAAGTCCGAATGTTAACCAATTATTAACGCAGTTACAGAAATGTGAGAATCGACATAATTTTGACATTCAGGAGTAATCTGCCCGCCAAATTACCACGAATCCGATATTGACAAATAAAATCTCCTGCCAAACTTCCCCCTGTAGCACCCTGGCGTTACGTCAGTACGAAGGTAAAACCCCGGAGGTCTGTATGGCTGAGATATCGTTACCCAAACCCATAATCGCCGGGAAACCAGGAAGATCCACCGCGCTTGGCAACATTGCTTACGCGCTGTTTGTGCTGTTCTCTTTCTGGGTTGGCGCGCAACTCCTGAATGTCGTGGTACATGCACCGGGCGTTCTGGATAATCTCATGCAGATGCAGGAGAGCGGCCGTCCGCAAATCAAAATGGGGCTGGCTGTCGGCACCATCTTTGCGCTGGTGCCGTTTCTCGCAGGCTGCGTCTTTGCGATGGTCATGGCGTTTTTCTTCCGCCTGCGACGTCGTCGCTTTTAACCTTTACTCATACAGCGTGCCCGACGGTCGTCCACACGCTTCGCAAACCACGCCGTGGTGAGCTGACGCGTGATCTTCGGGCTTTCCAGTTGAATGCCAGGCAATAATTCGCGTGGCAGCGTTCGGCCCGCGCGTTTATCCGCGAGCGCAAAGACCTTCTTATAAATTTCGCTGTCGCTGAAATCCTCGCTATCCCCTTTCGCCAGCGCCCGATGGATCTCGCTGTCGCTCATATCAAGCTGGCCGGCCAGTTTGCGCACCGCGTTTTCAGTCGCACCCGGCTCACTGCTGTCATAGCGAATAAGATCGCCATCCAGCGCCAGCTTCACGCCACTCGCTTTACTGACGGCATTCTGAAACGCCGCGTTGCGGCTCGCATACCAGCCCGCGTTGAAATCCGCGAAGCGATAGAGCGGACGTGAATAGTCCACCGGATAGTTCAGCAGATGATAAATGCCAAACCACAGCCCACCGCGACGGGTAAAGACCTCCTGGCGCAGCGTGCCGTCGATGTCATACGGATAGCCGCGCGCGTGCTGTTCGGCGAACGCAATGCTGACCTGCATCGGCCCGCCGGTGTGCACCGGGTTTAAGTTGCCAAACAGCGTCTGCCCGAGCGGCACCATACCGATGAAATCATCGAAAATCGCGCTCAGTTCGCGCTCGGATTTCACGTTGTCGAGCCGCTCGCTGTAGCTTTTACCATTGGGGGATTTGATAAGCAGCGCGGTGTGCACCACAAAGGCGGGAATATGCAGCTTACCGGCGCGGCGCTCGATCTCCTTCCAGGCTATCTTGCCAAGCCCCGGCACCTGCGGGTCAGCCTGATAATTCGACTCCTGCTCCGCCACCGCCAGCACCGAACAGATGTTCTCTTCGGTTGCCGGGATTTTCTGCGTCTCAAACGCGCGGGCGATATCGCGCGCCCAGCCGTCGCGATCTTTCACGCTCGCCGGCATTTTTTGCTTCACTACGGCGCGCACGTCGAGCGGTTTCGCGCCCTTTTCAGTGGTCGTGGTCTGGCTGGTACACCCCGCAAGCGTGAGCAGCGCGGTAAGCGTCAGAAGACGAAAACGGGTGGGCAAGGCAAACGTGGCGGCCATGATAATCCTGTCTGGCTGGGTTCAGGGCGTTTACCCTGCCACGTTTTTGCCGCCGCGAAAAGCGGATCGCTCCGAAGACGCAGCGGCAAACTGTCCTTACAGCGCTTCCTGCGCCTCGGGTTCGGGGTCGGGTTTATCGTTCAGCGTGCGCTCAAAGCTGCGCAGACGTTTGTAGATAGACATCAGCTCAACAAGCGTGGTCCAGGAGCTAATCAGATACTGGAACGCGCCGCGCACTTCGCCAAACACGTTGCTTATCTGCGTCATCAGCCCAAGCGTGATCGACCCGGCTGCAATGGACGGGAACATCAGGAACAGACCAAAAATGGCATCCACCTGCAGATAGAGAATGCGGGCGATGTTGAAATAGGTGTAGTGGAAATAGAGCCGGAAATAGTTGTGCCGCACGTTGCTAAACAGCGCCTGCACCGTTTGCGGATCGGCGCGCGTCGGATCGTCTTCGCCATAAACCAGCTCTTTACGATAGGCCGCCTCAACGCGCTGATTGCGAAACTCCAGGCCCGGCAGTTTAATGCCGACGAGCGCCAGCAAACCGGTGCCCATCAGCGCCCAGACGATCGCGGCGATAACCAGCCCGTAAGGCACCTCGCCCACTACCGGCAGTTCTTTCACGTGCGGCGAGAGCGCCACCAGCACCGGCAGAAAGGCAATCAGCGTCATCACGGCTTTCAGCAGCGACACGCCCATATCTTCAACCGTGGAGGCGAAACGCATGGTGTCTTCCTGCACACGCTGCGCGGCGCCTTCGATATGGCGCAGCCGCGGCCAGTGTTCCATGTAATATTCGTTCATGGCGGTACGCCAGCGGAAGATGTAGTGGCTGATGAAAAAATAGTTCAACACGCCCACGGTGACGTAGATAAGCGCAATGCCAAGGAACACCATGAGCCCGCTGTAAAACTGGCCGATTTTGACTTTATTGGGCGCGCCGAGCGCGGTCTGGATCAGGTCAAAGAACGGCGCATACCAGGCGTTAATGGTGACCGTAAGTTCCACCATAAACCAGGTGACGAAAATCAGCAGCGCCGAACCCAGCACCGACCAGCGCTGCCAGCGGTGCGGGCAATAGACGCGCCAGAAGGCGGCGAACAACCCCACGCAAAGCGCGTAGTAGGCATAGAAAAGAATAAAGTTGCCCGACCAGAAACGGGCCGCGCTGATGGGCAGCTCGCCCGCCACGCCGAACCGTTCGGCAAGCCAGCCGCCGCTCATTTGCCAGACGACGAAGGCCAGCATCGCCCAGATCAGCGCCGAAAGAAAAAAAGCGCCGGGACGAGGGAAAAAGGATTTAAACATCAATCGCTCCTGCAAATATTTTTGTTTTTGCTGTTGCTGTATAGCCTGTGCCCTGCGCGTGCGGCAGGGGTACTGAGTGTAACGCGGCAGGCAACGGCTACGCCGCCCGGCGTGTTTCCAAAAGTGTAACGGCGCGCTGTCTGTTCGCGCCGTCATGAGACAAACCCCGCGCCGTTTAGTTCGCCTGCCAGGCGTCCAGAATCGCGTCTGTTTTCATGACGCGCAGCGGGTTGCCGGGTATGGTCAGGGTGCTCCACACGTCGTTGTAGTGATCGATAAGCACCGGGGCGGCAGCCGCGCGGCGATCGGCGGTGGTATGGGCGTCGCCTGCGACTGTCACCTGAAACCCGCGGCTCGCCGCCTGTTTAATCGTGGTGTCCACGCAGTAGTCGCTGGCGCAGCCGCATACCACGAACGCGCTGATATTGTGCTCGCGCAGCAGCGCCTCAAGCGGCGTGCGGTAAAAGGCGTCGCAGGCGGTTTTGGTCACGCGCAGGGCGTTTTGCGGCACGTTGAGCTCCGGCAGAAACGCAAACCCTGGTGAGTCTTCTTCCAGCCCGCCCGGCTCCGTGTGCTGAATAATGATGACCTGCTCTGCGCCCGCCATCAGTTGGTTAATGCGGGCGACGCGCCCGTCGCGGTCAAAACGCGGCGTGGCGAAAACGCCGTTCTGCATATCGATTACCATCACAACCCGTGGTACAGCCATCACGCACTCCTTCTCAGGGAAAGCAGGAGATTATCACAGGCAACGCACGCGGCACCGCCGGAAAAATTTTGCGCAAAAAAACGAGCTGTTACGCATCGTTACGTTTTTTCAGGGGCTGGCACGCTTTTCGGGCCTTTGCAGATCCGCGCGCAGTAGTATAAATACCCTCTATTCCCGCTCACTGAATGGATTGCTTCGTTGAAACGTTGTCTGCTCTCCTGCGCCCTGCTGATAAGCGCAGCTTTTTCTGCGGCCCAGGCCGCGCAAACCTCGCCCGACCCGGTCTTCGCGTCTGATATCGTTGACCGTTACGCCAACCATATTTTCTACGGCAGCGGTGCCACCGGCATGGCGATTGTCGTGATTGATGGCAATCAGCGCGTGTTCCGAAGCTTCGGCGAAACGCGCCCCGGCAATAACGTGCGCCCGCAGCTCGACTCGGTTATCCGCATCGCCTCGCTCACCAAACTGATGACCAGCGAAATGCTGGTGAAAATGCTCGATCAGGGCGTGGTGAAGCTTAATGATCCGCTGAGCCGCTACGCGCCGCCCGGTGCGCGCGTGCCGACCTATCAGGGCGAGCCAATTCGACTGGTGAATCTCGCCACGCATACGAGCGGCCTGCCTCGCGAGCAGCCCGGCGGCGCGGCGAAACGCCCGGTGTTTGTCTGGCCCACGCGCGAGCAGCGCTGGCAGTGGCTCTCCACCGCATCGTTAAAAGCGGCACCTGGCGCCACGGCGTCTTATTCCAACCTCGCGTTCGATCTGCTGGCCGATGCGCTGGCCAACGCCGCGGGCAAGCCTTATACCCAACTCTTTGAAGAGCAGATAACCCGCCCGATTGGCATGAAAGACACCACCTTTACGCCATCGCCGGATCAGTGCAAGCGCCTGATGATCGCGGAAAAAGGCGCGAGCCCGTGCAACAACACGCTGGCGGCCATCGGCAGCGGCGGCGTTTACTCCACGCCGGACGACATGATGCGCTGGATGCAGCAGTTCCTGGCATCCGATTTCCATCGCCGCAGCCCGCAGGCGGACCGGATGCAGACGCTGATTTATCAACGTACGCAGTTAACCCGCGTCGTCGGCATGGACGTGCCGGGTAAAGCGGACGCGCTGGGGCTGGGTTGGGTGTACATGGCGCCGAAAGACGGGCGTCCTGGCATCATTCAGAAAACCGGGGGCGGCGGCGGCTTTATCACCTACATGGCGATGATCCCGCAGAGCAATATTGGCGCTTTCGTGGTAGTGACCCGCTCGCCGCTGACGCGCTTTACTAATATGAGCGACGGGATAAACGATCTGGTGACGGAACTGAGCGGCAACAAACCGCTCCAGACGCCTGCCCTGTAAAGCAATAACGGCGCCTGTGCGGCGCCGTTATGTTTCAGTAGTTGAGCGGCAGTTTGTTGACCGCCACCAGCTTGCCCTTCTGCATTTCAATGTATTTGCCTTTTCGCAACTCCGCGAGTATCTCAGCGATGACCGAACGGGAAATATGAGTATGGTTCTGAATATGGTGAATAACGCCCACCTGCGCGCGCACTTCGGGGCTCCAGGCCGCCATCGTTAACAGCGTGGAACGGATCTGCGAATAGGTCGTCGTGCCGATAAAGTGCGCGTCGCGCCACTCAAACCAGCGCATCAGCCAGGTCTGCCAGTGACAGAATGACTTCCACAGCTGGCGATGTTCGATGATTTCAATTGCCCGGCGAACCGGCATACGAAAGCCGCGACACGGCGTTTCCGTTATCAGGGTATAGCGAAGCGGCTCCGGGATCACCGCATCAGAAAAGCTTAAATAGAGCGGCGAAGTCATTAAATCGACGTGAATATGGTTCTCTTCACGCCAGACATTGAGGCTCCCTTCCTTAAAAAACCAGCACTGTTGCTCGCCCTGCTCGTTGATAAACGAGAGTTCGCAATGGGCGTCAATATCAAACGGCGTTCCTGACGGGGCCAGATGACGCTGAAGAGCGTCGAGATGATGTAGGGGTTTTACCAGATCTAACACGCGAGATATCCATTTCAGGTGTGTTGGGGAGGAACTGCCTGTCCACATGGGACAGGCAGCTTTTGACGCTAACTGCAGAAATTACCAGGTGTATTTGACCCCAACGTTCGCGGCCCAGTCCTGGTCCACATCGCCACCGCCGAGGTAGTTCGCATCGGCATAGGCGCTGAAGTTTTTGGTGAAGCTGAACTTACCGCCAAGCCCTGCGCGTACTGCGGAGCCTTCCATGCCGTTATCGATATTGTCGCCGTTGACATCGGCGTCGTTACCGCTGGCATCGTCATAGACATAGGCCAGTTTGGCATACGGCGTGAAGGACTGATCGTTGCCGTAGTTGAAGGTGTAACCCAGATCTGCGCCCAGTTCATAACGCAGGCTGTCGTAAGACTGGCTGTTGACGCGCATATCGTTGCTCAGCTGATAGCCGTCGCCATCCTGGAACAGGCCGGAGATGCTGGCGTACGGGGTCAGATAACCCTGCGTATTGAACTGCCAGTCATAGCCCAGTTTCAGGCCAAAGCCCCAGGCATCGGAGGACGCATCACCGGAGACCGCCTGGCCGTTGCTCATCACCGCGCTCAAATCGTTGCTGTAATGGCTGTAGCTTAGGTTGGTATCCAGGAAGACGTTGTTGGCGAACTGCGCGGAAGAATAGAGACGCGCGGACTGGCTGTCCTGATCAACGCTGCCGCTGTGATCGTCCATATCCCCTTTCGCAAAGCCCGCTGCCGCGCCGATCATCCATTTGGCGTAGTTGCCTTCCACCAGTTTATCGAGACCAACCATCAGGCCGTTGACATCCTGGTTGTAGCTCAGCTCGCCGTTATCGCCGTTGAAGTTACCGCCAAAGTAGGTCACCCATGCGCCACCGTTATCCCCTGGCGTATGACGGCCCTGCGCGAGACGCGTGCTCAGCACATCCTGTTCCAGATTCCAGATGTTGGTATTGGCGGAAGGAATGCTCAGCGCCATGTTGGCGTAGTCGGTCAGCTCACGCTGTTTCAACACCACGGTATCGCCCTGCTGCTGCGCCTCGTAGGTGTACGCCCCCAGATCCGCTTTGTTGGCGGCGGTAAAGCGCGCGGATGTCGCGTCGTTATCGTCATACACCCGTATCACTTCGTTGCCTTTATAATCAGCAATCGAGCCCGCGCCAGTGGCGTTATCGATACGCACCCGGTAGTTGCCTGCCACATCGCCGTTTACCGCCAGATGACCGTCTGAGTTGAGCGCAATCACGCCCTCGTCATAGTCTTTCTGATGCGGATCGTTGGTGACGTAACGCGCGTTATTCAGTGACGCATCAAGCACATAGTCACGGCTTGCGACGTTAAGCACGCCGTCGTCGGTCAGCACGACGTTATCCGCATCTACCTGACCGAGGCCCAGGTTGAGCTGCGCGCCGTTAGCAACGGTGAGCGTGTTGGCGTACAGCGACGCGGTTTCTTCCGTGAGCGTCGCCTGACTACCGCTGTCCAGCGTCAGGGAATCGGTCGCCACCGCGCCATCATCGCCGATGTTCAGCGTCGAAGCATTGGTCAGCGTGATGGAATCCGCCAGCAGCGATGAGCTTTCAACGTTAACCTGTGAATGATTATCCACCACCAGCGCATCGATGTTCGAGACTTTACGGGTATCCCATTCGGAACCGTTTGTCAGCGTCACGTTGAAAATACCGCTCTGATAGACTTCATTGCCCGTCACGTGGCCCGCTTCGTTAAACGCGGTATCGCTGTTTTCGATGCCATACGTGGAGCCAGGCCAGATGCTGTTTGGCTGATAGTCATACAGCTCGGCGGTCGCTTCGACATTAGAAATCGCCGCACCCACCCATTTGCTGCCGTTGGTGAGCGTCACGTCCAGGCGGTCGGTATTATCCCAGCCGTTAGAATCCAGCGTACCGTCGCCGTTCACGTCATAGGCATCAACGTGCGTGATGACCGGGTTGCCGTCTTGATCCAGCGTAACGCGGTCATACCCGCCAAAGTTTTCATCAAAGGAGCTTTCGAAATAGATGTCGCCGTTAATGGTTGATCTGTCGAAAGAGGCCGTCGTCTGCATTGAGTTATCAGCAGCCGGATTAGCAATCACCGCAAGCGCGATATCATCCGCAGTAATGGCGTTATCGTAATCACTGGCTTTACCCGTGTGGCCATAAAAACCACTGGTGCCTTCATCCGTCCATGAGCCGGAGCTCAGCACCGAATCTTTTACCACAATGCTGTTATTAAAAATTTCACCGCTATTTGAGCCAGTCGGCGATGTCACATCCTGATTATCTTCCCATTCATATCCCTGCGTCAGCGTAATACCCGCAACATGAGAATTATTTTGAATAACCAGATCGGTTTCCTGATCGAGCGTAATTGCCGTGCCGAGATCAAAAACATCCATAGACGCCGTCGTTTTATCATCGGCGTTATAATAGGTATAGTGCTCGAAGTCATCGTCGATAGTGGAATTATCGACGGTTAATGCGAGACGGTTATAGAGATAATCCCCGGTGCGGTTATCACAGTTTTCCGTCATGCATTGTGAGGTAATCATCCCGTGGATAGTGCTGTCTTTAATGGTCAGCGCGTTAGGGTTGGTATTATTACTGGTGCCCTCATCAAGATACCAGGTGGAAATAACGCCATCGACATGCGCGCCGGAAATTTGCGGATAAATATTGCCATTATAATAATCAGAGCCGTAATCGTAACCGACATAGCCCTGATACATAATACCGCCGTCATAATAAAACGTGTCGTAGCTTTTGCCTGAAATATCCGTGGCAGCGGAGGCCTGAGAAGCGATAGCCATCGTGCAGGCCACGGCTAATTGTGAGACTACAAGTTTCTTTTTCCAGGAGTGCATTTATCATCCCTCCTCAGGGACGTCACAAAGTTGGTCCATCAAATGGTTTGCCGTAATACAAGCGTGATGTATTAACGATAAAATTATGCACGCTGAAAAATTAAAGGTTCAATTCTTCTTTACCAATTGTACGAATCCGCACTCTTTTATTATTTAGGAATAAAACCGGTTCCTCTCTCGTTATCCCTTTATACCTTACCAGACGAAAAACCCTTCATTTTGATTACCGCCAAAATATTGCTTATTTAAATATCCACTCATGGAATATTGGCTTTAAAAATAAAATAGCCCTCAGTTATAACACTTCCCTGCCGTTTCGTTGCCCGGGCTTTTACCCTTCCCCTGACGATACTCATCTATAATATGAATATCTTAATGGCATGGAGAAAGTGAATCTAATGAATGAAAAACTTCAGCACGCCGCAAAACAGGCCGGTATCTGGCTGAATCAACACGGGCTACGACTGGCGACGGCCGAATCCTGTACCGGTGGGCTTATTACGTACACCCTGTGCGCCACCGAAGACACCACCGCCTTTTATTCGAGCGGTTTTATCACTTACACCAATGACGCCAAACAGCGCATGCTGGGCGTGAAAGAAGAGACGCTGCGCCTCTATACCGCCGTGAGCGAGCAGACGGTGCATGAGATGGCGGCGGGCGCCCGCGAGCGTTCGGGCGAGGATGTCAGCCTCGCGGTGAGTGGTTATGCCGGGCCATCCGGCGGTGAAGACGGCACGCCGCCGGGCACCGTGTGGTTTGGCTGGGGCATGCCGGGCGAGGAAACCGTAGCGGAAAAGCGTCATTTCAATGGCGATCCGAAAACTGTTATCGATCAGGCGGCGGTCTTCGCGCTGGAGCGCCTTATTGAACTGCTTAAAGAACGCGTTTCATAATGCCCACGTCAGGGTCTGCCGTGAAAACGCCCCGGCAGGCCTTGTCCGTTGCGGGCGCGCGTGATTTAGCGCCCACAATCGTCAAACATCCCTTCCTGTTTCGGGTTAAAATAAAGCCTGTCCCATTTCTCTGATAAGAAGCAATTATGGCCGATTTTTCATTGAGTTCCCGCCCGCGCCGCCTGCGTCAGAACGCCTCGCTGCGCGCCATGTTTGAAGAAACCTCGTTAAGCCGCAACGATCTGGTACTGCCGATTTTCGTTGAGGAAGAGCTGGACGACTACAAACCGATCGCCGCCATGCCGGGCGTGATGCGTATCCCGGAGAGATATCTCGCCCGTGAAATTGAGCGTATTGCGAAAGCGGGCATCCGCTCCGTGATGACCTTCGGGATTTCGCACCACACCGATGAGTGCGGTAGCGACACCTGGAATGAAAACGGTCTGGTGGCGCGTATGTCGCGTATCGCCAAAGACGCCGTGCCGGAAATGGTCGTGATGTCTGACACCTGCTTTTGCGAATATACCAGCCACGGCCACTGCGGCGTGCTGTGCGAGCATGGCGTGGACAACGACGCGACCCTGGTCAATCTGGGCCGTCAGGCTGTGGTTGCTGCCGCTGCGGGTGCCGATTTTATCGCACCTTCCGCCGCGATGGACGGCCAGGTGAAAGCCATCCGTCAGGCGCTCGACGCCGCGGGCTTCACGGATACGGCTATCTTCTCCTACTCCACCAAATTCGCGTCGTCGTTCTACGGCCCGTTCCGCGAAGCGGCGGGCACCGCGCTGAAAGGCGATCGCAAAACTTATCAGATGAGCCCGATGAACCGCCGCGAAGCAATCCGCGAATCGCTGCTGGATGAAGCCGAAGGCGCGGACGCGCTGATGGTCAAACCGGCGGGCGCTTATCTCGACATCCTGCGCGACGTGCGCGAGCGCACCAGCCTGCCGCTTGGCGCTTATCAGGTGAGCGGCGAATACGCGATGATCAAATTCGCCGCCCAGGCGGGCGCGATTGACGAAGAAAAAGTGATCCTGGAAAGCCTCGGCGCTATCAAGCGCGCGGGCGCGGATCTTATCTTCAGCTACTTCGCGCTCGATCTGGCCGAGAAAAACATTCTCTGACCTGTCGCGGCGGGCGTTCTGTCCGCCGCGTTTTCTCCTCCTCCCTACGCTGTGACCGTTCCTTCACGCCCCTGACATGCGGCCGTCATCTTCCGGGTCTATCACTGTTCGCAGACGGTTCCCGAGGAGACACAACCGTGTTCAGCATCGACAACGTTCTTGACGATCTTTACCCCCAGAAAACCCCCGCCCCGTGGCTGAAAAAAACGCTCAAACGCCTGCTTTATGAACAAGAGTTTCAGGAGTTCGCCGCACGCCATCGTCATCTCAAAGGGCTCGATATGGTCGAGCAGGTGCTGGAGCATCTGGACATTCGCTGCGATCTGCCAGCCCGCTCGCTTGAGCAGATCCCGGATAACGGGCCGCTGGTTGTCGTCGCCAACCACCCGACCGGCACCGCCGACGGGCTGGCGCTGCTCTACGCCATTTCCCGCGTGCGGCGCGACGTGCGCGTGGTGGCGAACCGGATGCTGAGCCATCTGGAGCCGCTGTCGTCGCTCTTTATCGCCGTGGATAACATCGGCAACCGCACCCGCAAAACCGCCATTAAAGAGATGGAGGCGCATCTTGAACGCGGCGGCGCGCTGATTTTCTTTCCCGCAGGCGAGGTGTCGCGCCCGGGCCTTGACGGCATTCAGGACGGCGTCTGGAACGCCGGTTTTGTGAAGCTCGCAAGCCGCTACCGCGCGCCGGTGCTGCCGGTGCATATCGCCGGGCGCAACAGTCTCGCGTTTTACGGCGCGGCGCTGGTCGCCCCGCCGCTCGCCATGCTGATGCTTATTCGCGAAATGTTTCGCAAGCGCGGCACGACGCTGCCAGTCAATATTGGCGAGCGTATCCCGTGGAGCGCCTGGCATGATGCAAACGCACATCCGCGTGACGCGGCGGCGCGTTTTCGCCAGCATGTTTCACGGCTGGGCAAAGGACAGCCGGGCTGCTTTAAAACCGAATGCGGCATCGCGCGCCCGGAAGACCGGGCCGTGCTGCGCCGGGCGCTGGCCCAGGCGGAGACGCTTGGCGAGACGCCGGACGGCAAAACCATTTATCTGTGGCGACGCAACGGGATGGAAGAAGCGCCGGTGCTGCGCGAGCTGGGGCGGCTGCGTGAAATCGCCTTTCGCGCCGTGGGCGAAGGCAGCGGCAAGCGGCGCGATACCGACACCTACGACGACGACTACTGGCATCTGGTGTTATGGGACGACGCGGCGCTGGAGATTGTCGGCGCGTACCGGTTTATCCCGACGGCGCAACAGGTGGCGCAGCGCGGCCCGCAGGGGCTTTACAGCTACAGTCTGTTTCATTACGACGAGCGGATGGAAGATATTTTAAACCAGGGGATTGAGCTTGGCCGCAGCTTTATCCAGCCGCAATACTGGGGACGCCGCGGGCTTGATTATTTATGGTCGGGCATCGGCGCGTATCTGGCGCGCTACCCGCAATACCGTTATCTCTTCGGGCCGGTGTCTATCTCCGGCGGCCTGCCGCCTGCCGCGCGGGATCTGCTGGTCGCGTTTTACCGGCTCTGGTTCCCGGCGCAGCACCCGCTCGCCGCCTCGCGTCGCCCTTACCCGGTGTCACTGCCGGAGGCGCTGGCGCAGTTTGGCGGCGAAAGTTATCAGGAAGATTTAACGCGTCTGAAGTCGCTGCTGGGGAATCTGGGTTGCGGCATTCCACCGCTTTACAAGCAATATTCGGAGCTGTGCGAGCCGGGCGGCGTGCAGTTTATCGATTTTGGCAGCGATCCGGCGTTTAATGATTGTGTGGACGGGCTGGTGTTAGTGGATTTAACGCGCCTTAAAGCGTCACGTCGTGAGCGGTATATCGGCACATCTGCGCCCGCGGTTGAATCACCCTAATCGGTGTTGTTGGCGGGTGCGCTTCGCTTACCCGCCCTACAAACAACACCATTCTCATCGTAGGGTGGGTAAGCGAAGCGCACCCACCAGTCATAATCGTTACGCCCCGTAGGGTGGGTAAGCGAAGCGCACCCACCGTTTTTTCCGCCCGGGCGTTAATCGGTTGGTAAGGTGGGTGGTTTTGCTCCGGCTAAAAAAATCGGCCCCTCAGGGCCGATTTCCGCCGGGAGCCGGGATTGCAAAGGGGGCGGCGGCGAGCCCCCTTTGCACGTTCGCGTGAGCAAAGCGGCCATATGAAGGCGACTTTATGGCGAACGGAACCTATTCACCGCCCTGGTATATATTCCCTCATACCGACGCTCTTTCTGAACGAGATCGAGAAACCCCGAACGGCGGGTGCGGCTTCGCTTACCCGCCCTACAAACAACACCATTCTCATCGTAGGGTGGGTAAGCGAAGCGCACCCACCATTCAGCCCGCACGCCGCCCATAAAAAAACCCCCGGCAAGCCGGGGGTTTGATTTACTGGGGGAATCGTAAAACTTATGCAGCAGGCTGGGCAGCCGGTTTAGCAGCATCGTGTTTCACTGCTTTTTTGTGGTGCTTTTTAGCAGCCTGAGCTTTCTGCTCTACAGCCGGTTTCTGAGCGGCGGCTTTTTTGTGGTGCTTTTTAGCAGCCTGGGCTTTCTGCTCAGCAGCCGGTTTCTGCGCGGCGGCTTTCTTGTGGTGCTTTTTCGCAGCCTGAGCTTTCTGCTCTACCGCTTTTTTATGCGATTTTTTGTGATGCGTTTTTGCAGCAGGCGCTTTAGCCGGTGCAGCAGTGGTGGTAGTGGTTGCAGCAGCCGCCGGAGCCGGTGCAGCAGTGTTATCAGCCGCGAACGCAGCAGCGGACAGACCCATAGTGGCGGCAACAACCAGCGCTAATACTTTTTTCATCTCTATACCCTCGAATTGGCTTTTAGTTACCCCGCGTCGGGGCTCTGGAAATCACTATAGAGAACCCGTGCCGCCGCTTCAGTGAGTGATTGGTATCGGCGTGTAACCGAATGTACAAGCGCTACGCAAAAGAAAGGGCGCCGCAGCGCCCTCTGTTTAACCGGCCCGATAAAAGGGCTTATCGCCAAGGATCGTCGCGCGGTGCATCACGCGCCGGGCGGGGAGATAATCGGCGTTGGCGTAGTGCTGCGTCACGCGGTTATCCCACAGCGCCACGTCATTTTCCTGCCAGCGCCAGCGCACCTGGAACTCCGGTTTTGTAATATGCGCGAAAAGAAAATTCAGCAGCGCATCGCTCTCTTTGGGCGACACATCCACAATGCGCGTCGTAAAACCTTCGTTCACAAACAGCGCCTGTTTGCCGCTCACCGGATGGGTGCGCACCACCGGGTGCAGCAGCGGCGGGTTTTTCTCCACCGCCGTGAGCCAGCGCTGGTGCTCTTCCTCCGTTTTCGTGTGCTTCCACTCCGGGAACGACTTCCGGAAATCGTGCTCGGCGCGCAGGCCGCTTAACAACTGCTGAAACGGGGCGGAGAGCGCTTCGAACGCCGCGATGCCGCTCGTCCAGAGCGTATCGCCGCCGGTGGGCGGCAGCGCTTTCGCCGCCAGGATCGCGCCCGCAGGCGGCGTGTCGATAAAGGTCACGTCGGTGTGCCAGTTATCGTTATCCGGCGGGTTATCGTTATGCGTACCCAGCACGATAATCTCCTCCACGCCTTCCGCATGCGGGTAGACCGGGTGAATGTGCAGATCGCCAAAGCGCATCGCCAGCGCCCGCTGCTGCTGCGGCGTGATGGGCTGATCGCGCACGAACAGCACCTGATGGCGTATCAGCGCGTGATACAGCTGCTCGAACTGGCTGTCGCTCAGCGGTCGCGCCAGGTTGATATCGGAGACCAGGGCACCGATATACGGCCCCAGCGGCGTGATGGTTATGCGTTCGCTCATTGCGTTTCTCCATGCCAGGGCGTCAGACGGCGCGTCAGCGCGCGCAGCCCCAGTTCTAAAATAAAAGCCACCAGGGCAATCACCGCGATGCCCGCCAGCACGACGTCTGTTGCCAGAAACTCACCGGCGGACTGCACCATAAACCCAAGCCCGCGCGTGGCGGCGATAAGCTCGGCGGCGACCAGCGTTGACCAGCCGACCCCAAGCCCGATGCGCAGGCCGGTTAAAATCTCCGGTAGCGCGCCGGGCAGAATCACATGCCACAGCAGCTGCCAGCGGCTCGCGCCTAAGGATTGCGCCGCGCGGATACGCACCTGCTGCGCGCTTTTTACGCCCGCCAGCGCCGACATCGCCACCGGCGCGAAAATCGCCAGGTAGATCAGCAGCACTTTGGAGGTCTCGCCGATACCGAACCAGATAACCATCAGCGGCAGATAGGCGAGCGGCGGAATGGGCCGGTACAGCTCAATCAGCGGATCGAGAATGGCGCGCAGCGTCGGATTCAGCCCCATGGCGATACCCACAGGAATACCAATAAGCGCCGCAGCCAGCAGCGCGGTCAGCATGCGGCCCAGGCTCGCGCCAAGATGCGCCCAGAGCGTGGCGTCCATAAAGCCCTGCGGACCGGCGATGGTGATGAGCTGGCGCAGCACCTGCTGCGGCGCGGGCAGAAACAGCGGGCTCACCAGTTGCAGCGCCGTCGCCGCCCACCAGAGCGCCAGCAGCGCGCCGAGCGTGGCGAGGCTTATCGTCACCGGGCGCACGGCCACACGGCGGCGGCGCACCGGCGTACGCGCCGCGTTATCGTTAATCAGTACGCTCATGGGCGCTCTCCCGTAATTCAAAGACCCGGCTCAGGACATATTCGCGACGGGCGATAAACGCCGGATCGGACTTAATGGCGCGCGCCGGTTCGCCTGCGACAAACCGCTTCGCAAAATCAAGGCTCAGCCGCTCCTGCACGCGCCCTGGCCCTGGCGACAGCAGCACCAGATCGGTCGCCATAAACACGGCTTCTTCGATGTCATGGGTGATGAGCAGGACTTTTTTGCCGCTTGTCGCCCACAGGCGCAACAGCAGCGTCTGCATCTGCTCGCGGGTAAAGGCGTCCAGCGCGCCGAAGGGTTCATCCAGCAGCAGCAGTTGCGGGTCGGCCGCCAGCGCGCGGGCGATGCCAACACGCTGCCGCTGACCGCCGGAAAGCTGCCAGATAAAGCGGTTTTCAGCGCCCTCAAGCCCGACTTTGGCAAGCATCTGACGCGCCAGCGCGCGGCGTTCTTCACGCCCGACGCCCTGAAGCTGCAAGCCAAATGCGACGTTATCAAGCACGCTGCGCCACGGCAGCAGCCCCTCATGCTGAAACACCACGCCGCGGTCAGCGCCCGGCCCGGTGACGGCGCGGCCGTCAAGCGTAATACTGCCCGTTTCCACCGGTAAAAACCCGGCGATGAGATTCAGCAGCGTGGTTTTGCCACAGCCGGACGGGCCGAGCACCACCAGCAGCTCACCGTCATTGAGCGTCAGGCTGATATCGGCAAGCGCGGGCTTGCCGTCGAAACGGGCGTGAAGATGAGAGACCTGTAGCATCACGCCCCCTTACGGCTGAGCCAGCGGCTTCACAAAGCGATCAGTGACGAACGCGCGGTAATCCTGCCCCGCCTGCGCCACTTTGCCTTGCGCTTTCAAAAACGCGGCGGTGTCGACAATCGCCTGATTCACCGGCCCGTTAAGCTGCTCCACCTGCTGACTGGCGGGAAGATAGGTATTGCCCTTCACCAGCCCGGGCACATCGCCCTGCGGCACGCCGCTTAAGCGCGCAAGCTTCTCCAGATGCTCCGGCTGCGTAAGCCAGCCGTCAGGGTTGTCGAGATACCCGCGCTGGGCCGCCAGCGCGCTGCGGGCAAAGGCGGTGACCACTTCCGGGTGTTTTTCGGCGAAGTCTTTACGCACCACCCAGACATCCAGCGTCGGCGAGCCCCACTTCCCCACCTGCGAGGAGTCGGTCAGCACCGTACCCTCTTTTTCCAGCGCGTTAACGGCCGGTGCCCAGACGTAAGCGCCGTCGATATCGCCCCGCTGCCACGCGGCGATGATCGCCGGCGGCTGAAGGTTAACGATGCTCAGTTGATCCGGACGAAGGCCCCAGTGTTTCAGCGCCGCCAGCAGGCTGTAGTGGGTGGTGGAGATAAACGGCACCGCGATGCGTTTGCCGATAAGATCCTGTGGCGTGCGAATCGATTTTTTCACCACCAGCGCCTCGGAGTTGCCAAGCTGTGAGGCGAGCAGAAACACTTCAATGGGGACATTCTGGCTTGCCGCGACGGCGAGCGGGCTGGAGCCGATATTGCCTATCTGCACGTCGCCCGAGGCGAGCGCGCGCACCACGCTGGCCCCGCTGTCGAATTTACGCCACTCGACCGTCGCACCGCTCTCTTTGGCGAAGGTGTTATCCGCCTGCGCCACTTTGGCGGGTTCGGCGGAGGTCTGATACGCGACGGTGACATCTACCGCCTGCGCCTGAAATGCCCACAGCGCCAGCGCGCCGATGAGCGTAATACGCGATGTGATTGCCATACTGTCTGCCCCTGTAGTGTCTTGTTATACGGGCAGTATTTCCGCTGCGGGACATCAGTTGAAGGAATAAAAAAGCATCGTTAATGCCGAATCGTTTTTAGAAAAAAACCGGCAAAAGTTAGTTAATTTTTTGCGCTGGGAAGAGGTGCAGGAGTGAGGATTGGGATGCCGGGTATGTGGTGCTCTCTCATATCATCGTAGGGTGGGTAAGCGAAGCGCACCCACCGTTTTTCAGCCCGGCCACAACACGGACGGCAAGGTGGATGGTTTTACTCCGGCTAAAAAAATCGGCCCATCAAGGGCCGATTTCCGCCGGGAGCCGGGATTGCAAAGGGGCGGCGGCGAGCCCCCTTTGCACGTTCGCGTGAGAGAACGGCACAGAGGGAAATGACGTGATGGCGAACGGAACGATTTCACCGGCCTTCCCTATGCGCCCTGCTCCTTTCACCAGCCTTCTCTTCCCAACTGGCGGGTGCGCTTCGCTTACCCGCCCTACATGTCAAAATAAATCAGCGGTAATGGGCGTGGTTTTGCTCCGGCTAAAAAAAATCGGCCCCTCAGGGCCGATTTCCGCCGGGAGCCGGGATTGCAAAGGGGGCGGCGGCGAGCCCCCTTTGCACGTTCGCGTGAGAGAACGGCACAGAGGGAAATGACGTGATGGCGAACGGAACGATTTCACCGGCCTGTCATATGCGCCCCGCTTCTCTCTTCCCAACTGGCGGGTGCGCTTCGCTTACCCGCCCTACATTTCAGGTCATCTTCTGGTAAAACGGTGGGTGCGCTTCGCTTACCCGCCCTACAAAATAGATACCCAGATTATGTAGGCCGGGTAAACGAAGCGCACCCGGCATTTCCCTTAACGCTGCGCGCACAGCGCCGCGATATCCGCAGGCGTGGTGCGGCAACAACCGCCGATCAGCGCCGCGCCCGCCGCGCGCCACTCCCCCAGATAATGCGCCAGCGTCTGGCAGGCGTGCCCATCGTGACGCCAGGTTTTGCTCACCGCGTCATACTGCTCGCCGGAGTTCGGGTAAACCACCAGCGGCAGCCGGGTGGCCTCATGCAGACGCGCCAGCGCGGCAGTGGTTTTCTCCAGCGCCACGCAGTTGATGCCGAGCGCCACAATCTGCGGATACGGCGCGAGCGCGGCCGCCACATCACCAAGCGGCGTGCCGTCGCTGATGTGATCGCTGTCGCGAAGCGTAAAGGTAAACCACGCGCGCGCCTGCGGGTAGCTTTCCAGCAGCGCGGCGAGCGCCAGCGCCTCCGGGAGCGACGGCAGCGTTTCGCAGGCCAGCAGATCCACGCCCGCCTCAAGGAGCGCCTCCACGCGCGGACGATGGAAATCCGCAAACTCCGCCGCCGAAAGCGCATAGTCGCCGCGGTATTCCGAGCCGTCCGCCAGATACGCGCCATACGGCCCGACGGAACCGGCCACCAGCAGCGGCCCGGCATCCGGCTGTTCGTGGTAATAATCGTCACGCGCCTGACGCGCCAGTTCGACGCTTCGCGCAATCAGCGCCCGTGACTGCGCCTCATCCAGCCCGCGCGCGGCAAAACCGGCTGGCGTCGCCTGGTAGCTGGCGGTAATGGCGCACTGCGCCCCGGCACGGAAGTAATCAAGATGCACCGCGTAAATCAGCTCCGGCTGCTCCATCAGGACTTTCGCCGACCATAAACTGTCGGCGAGATTACAGCCGCGCGCTTCCAGTTCGGTTGCGAGCGCGCCGTCCAGCACCACAAACGGCTGCTGGCTTAAGAGCGGGGTTAACGGGTTATTCAGCGACATGGCGAGGCTCCTCGGTGCGGCGCGTGCGGAAAAATTGCGTCAGATAATACGCGCCGTAGCAGAACGCCACAAACGGCAGCCCGCACCAGAGCGCGATGCGCTGGCCCGGATCGAACGCCAGCCCGACGCAGGCGATAAAACAGAGCGCGAAGCCCAGCACCGGCGTCAGCGGGTACCAGGGCGCGCGGTAATGTAATTCGTTGAGCGCCCGGCCCTCGGCCAGATGACGGCGGCGGAACATAAAATGCGCGGCGCAAATGCTGAGCCACACCGCCACCACCGCGAAACCGGAAATCGCCGAGAGCGCCACAAAGACGGTATCCGGCGCTACGATGCTGGAAAACAGCGCCAGCACACCGCCCAGCATACTCACCGACAGCGCCGTCAGCGGCACGCCGCGACGCGTGAGGCGCGAAAAACCGCGCGGCAGTGTGCGCTCGTTGGCAAGCGACCAGAGCATCCGTCCGGAGGCGTAAAGCCCCGAATTCGCCGCGGATAAAATCGCGGTGAGGATCACAAAGTTAATGATATCGGCGGCGTACGGAATGCCGATTTTCTCAAACACCAGCACGAACGGGCTTTTCACCACGCCCGCCTGATCCATCGGGATCAGCGCCGCCAGCACCAGCACGGTGCCGAGGAAGAAAATCACCAGCCGCACGATGGTCGTGCGAATCGCAACCGGCACCACCTGCTGCGGGTTTTCGGTCTCGCCAGCCGCGATGCCGATAAGCTCGGTGCCGGAAAACGCGAAGTTCACCGCCACCATCGTCATCAGGATCGGCAGCGTCCCGGCGGGGAACCAGCCCGCGGCGGTCAGGTTGTGGAACAGCGGCGCGGGCGAGCCATCTTTCATCGGCAGAATGCCAAACATCGCCGCCCCGCCCAGCACGATAAACGCCACGATGGTGATGACTTTGATAAGCGAAAACCAGAATTCGCCCTCGGCGAACAGCCGCGTGGAGAAAACATTCAGCCCGAAAATCACCACGCAGAAGACCAGACACCAGACCCACACCGGCACCTGCGGAAACCAGTACTGCATACAGAACCCGGCGGCGGTAAAGCTTGAGCCGAGCGCCACGGTCCAGGTGAGCCAGTAGAGCCAGGCGACGGTATAGCCGGTCGCCGGGCCTAAATAGCGCGCCGCGTAAACGTGAAACGCGCCGGTCTCCGGCATGGCGACGGCCAGCTCGCCGAGGCACTGCATCACCAGCCAGACCACCAGCGCGCCGATAAGATACGCCAGTAGCGTGCCCGCCGCCCCGGTCGTGGAAATAATATAGCCGGTATTGAAGAACAGCCCGGTGCCGATAACGCCCCCCAGCGAGAGCATCACCAGATGACGGGCCTTCATGGTGCGTTGTAGCTGCTGCGATTCCTGCATAAACCCTTCTATACGTTCAGACGTCTAAACATCCATAACTGAACGTTATACCGGGAAGCGGTGCGAAATGCAAAAGCCGTCGTGCTCTCAGCCACTTATCCGCAACTGCTGCCGCCTGATTATTCACCGCATACATACTTCGCAACACCCTTCGCTGGCGAAGCCAGGGGTCGGTTACTACCTTTAAGTCACTATAACGAGAGCGCCTCCCCGCGGAGAAGCCGCTCTTCTTCGCTGCGGCGCACGTTCGCGGCACTGGCAAGGCACGTTTGAGGAAGCACTATGCAAGAGTCGCTCTGTACCCTGTTTTATGACGGGAGGCCGCTGACTGGCCCGGCGAATATCCCGCTTATCGATTTTCTGACAGCCTGCGATGTCAAGCTCCCGCACGTCTGTTACCACCCCGCGCTTGAGCCGATGCAAACCTGCGATGTCTGCTGGGTGGAGTATCAGGGCGAGCTGGTGCGCGGCTGTACGCTGAAAAGCGCGCAGGGCATGGAAATTGCCAGCCGCACGCCTGAGGCGCAGGCGGCGCAGCATGAAGGTATGGACAGGCTGCTCGCCAAACATGAACTCTACTGTACCGTCTGCGAACACAACACCGGCGACTGCACGCTGCATAATGCCGTGGCGGATATGCACATCCCGATTCAGCGCTACGAATACCAGCGCAAACCCTACGCGAAAGATCACTCCAACCCGTTTTACACCTACGATCCAGATCAGTGCATTCTGTGCGGGCGCTGCGTGGAGGCGTGCCAGAACGTCGAGGTCAACGAGACGCTGAGCATCGATTACACCATGGCCCACCCGCGTGTACTGTGGGACGGCGGCGAGACTATCGCCGGCTCCAGCTGCGTGAGCTGCGGGCATTGCGTCACCGTCTGTCCCTGCAACGCCCTGCTTGAGAAAACCATGCAGCCAGACGCCGGGCCGTTTACCAGCATGAAGCAGACGCTCAAGCGCCCGATGATAGATCTGGTGAAAGCCATCGAAAACACCACGGGTGCTGAGATCATTACCGGCATTTCGGTGATGGACATGCACTGGCGGCAGCCGGAAATCAAACGTACCAAAACGGTCTGTACCTACTGCGGCGTCGGGTGCAGCTTCGAGATCTGGACGCGCGACCGCCACGTGCTGAAAGTGCAGCCCGTCGCCGACGCGCCTGCCAACGGCATCTCCACCTGCGTGAAGGGCAAATTCGCCTGGGATTTTCTGAACGACAAAGCACGCCTCACCACACCGCTTATCCGCGAAAATGACCGCTTCCGCGAGGCGAGCTGGGACGAGGCGCTGGAACTGGTGGCGCGCCGTCTGCTGGCAATCCGCGATCAGTACGGGCCGCAGGCCATCGGCTTTATCGGCTCCAGCAAGGGCAGTAACGAAGAGGCCTACCTGACGCAGAAGATCGCGCGCCTTATTATTGGCACCAACAGCGTCGATAACTCGTCGCGCTACTGCCAGAACCCGGCCACCAAAGGGCTGTTCCGCACCGTCGGTTACGGCGGCGACGCGGGCACCATTGAGGATCTGCATAAGGCGTCGCTGATTGTGATTGTCGGCAGCAACACCGCGGAGAACCATCCGGTGATCGCCGCGCGCATGAAAGCCGCGAAAAAACATCACGGGCAGCAGCTTCTGGTAGTCGACCCGCGCCGTCACGAAATGGCCGAGCGCGCCGACCGTTACCTGCGCATTCGCCCCGGCACCGATATGGTCTGGGCCTCGGCGATGGCGCGCTATATGTTTGACCACGGCTACGCCGACGAGGCGTTTCTCGCCGCGCACGTCAACCAGGTGGACGAATACCGCCAGTCGCTCGCGCCGTTCACGCTGGACTTCGCCGCCGACATGACCGGGCTTACGGTGGAGGAGCTGACCGCCGCCGCCGAGCTTATCGGCAACGCGCCGTCCGTCTGCATCGTCTGGGCGATGGGCGTGACCCAACACAGCCACGGCGCGGACACCAGCACCGCGCTCTCCAACCTGCTGCTGGTCACCGGCAACTACGGTCGCCCCGGCACGGGCGGCTACCCGATGCGCGGGCATAATAACGTGCAGGGCGCGAGCGATTTCGGCTGCCTGAAAAACTACTACCCCGGCTATGAATCGGTGAGCGATGAAACCGTGCGCGCCAAATGGGCGAAAGCCTGGGGCGTGGCGCCGGAAAAACTGTCGCTGGAGGCAGGCTCGGATAACTTCGAGATGGTGGAGCACGCGCGCACGAAACAGATTCGCGCCATGTATGTCATTGGCGAAGAGACAGCGTTTTCCGACGCAGACAGCACTAACGTGCACGAGGGTTTTACCGATCTCGATTTCCTGGTGGTGCAGGATCTCTTTTTAAGCCGCACCGCGCAGTTCGCCGATGTGGTGCTGCCCGCCTGCCCGAGCATTGAAAAAGACGGCACCTATGTGAATACCGAGCGACGCATTCAGCGCTTCTATGAAGCCATGCCGCCGCTCGGCGACAGCCGCCCGGACTGGCGCATTCTGACCGAGCTTGCCGCGCGCATGGGCCACGACTGGGGCTACACGCACCCGTCGCAAATCATGGCGGAGGCGGCGAGTATCGCCACGCTGTTCGCGGGCGTCAGCTATGAGCGTCTTGAAGGCTGGAACTCCCAGCTCTGGCCGGTGAAGCCTGACGGCGAAAGCACGCCCCTGCTCTACACCGACGGGTTTAACTTCCCGGATGGCCGCGCCGTGCTCTACCCGCTGAAGTGGCAACCGCCCGCCGAAGCGCCGGATGACGAATACGATCTGGCGCTCAATAACGGGCGCATGCTGGAGCATTTCCAGTCGACCAACCAGAGCGGACGCGGCGGGCGCACAATGTCGCTGTCGCCCGACTGGTTTGTGGAAATCAGCCTGCAGCTTGCCGCTGAGCGTGGGCTCTCCGAGGGCGACTGGGTGAAACTCACGTCACGACGTAGCTCGCTGGAGGTGCCGGTGGTCATCACCGATCGCGTGGCGGGCCAGTCGCTCTTTATCTCTATTCATCAGGGCAAACCCGGCATTAACGCGCTCACCGGCGAGCACCACGACCCCGACGTCAACACGCCAGCGTATAAAGAGCTCGCGGTAAAACTGGAGAAACTCTCCCGCGCGCCGCACCCGTCCCCGCTGCCGCGGCACAACTTCCGCTATGGTGCCCGCACGCCGATGGCGGGCGTGCCGGTCGAAGAGAAATGGCAGCGTGACGATTACCGTCTGCCGCCCGAACAGGAACCTCACCCGGAGAAATTTTAATGGCCAAAGCGATTGACTATCAGCCCGAGCCGCCACGCATCGGCCCGACGGCGGACGAAGAGCTGCAACGCCTGCTCCAGACGCTGCATGAACATGGCGTGCTGCGCCTGACCAACGATCTGGTGGCGTCCAACAACGAGTGGATCAAGGTCATCATCGACGGCCTGAGCCGCAAAGGTTCGCTGAACGTTATCCAGAACATCTCTGTGCTGCTGATGGCGCTCTCCACCATTCCGCCGGAGCGGATGTATAAGCTCGCCTTCGGCGTGCGCGATTTCGCCGCGGAACTGAGCCGCGAAGAAGCGCGCCCGGAAAGCGAACAGGCCGACGCGCCAGGCGCGCGCGGAGCATGGAAAATGCTGCATGACGATGAGCTGTGGCGCTCGCTGACGCCGCTGCTCAATGGTCTGAAAGCCTTCTCCCGCCGCATGGAAGAGGAGGTGGACAAACCCATCTCCTCGTTTACCGGCAAGCCGAGCGACGCCTGACAATGATTAGCCCGGAAACCGCGCTGCTTTTGGCGCGCAGCCAGTTCGCCTTCACCATCGGGTTTCATATCGTACTGGCGGCGCTGACGATAGGCCTCGCGCAGTGGCTGATGCTGCTGGAGGGCTTGTGGCTGTGGCGCAGGCAGCGCATTTATCTCGATCTCTATAAATACTGGAGCAAGATCTTTGCCCTGAACGTCGCGGTCGGCGTCGTCACCGGCGTGCTGATGGAATTCCAGTTCGGCGCCAACTGGGGCGAGCTTTCCAGCCGCGCCGGTGCCGTGATGGGGCCGCTGATGTACATGGAAGTGCTGGTGGCGTTTTTCCTCGAAGCGGGCTTTATGGGCGTGGTGCTGTTCGGCATGGGCAAAGTGCGCCCGTGGGTGCATTTTCTCGCCACCTGCGTGGTGGCGGCAGGCTCGCTGTTCAGCGCCTTCTGGATATTGTCGGCGAACTCGTGGATGCAGACGCCCGCGGGTTTCATCATCGGGCCCGATGGCCGCTTTCAGCCCGTTGACTGGTGGGCGGTGATTTTCAACCCGTCCTTTCCGTACCGGCTGATACATATGTCCATCGCTGCGCTGCTCGCCACCGCATGCCTGGTGGCGGCGGTCGGCGCGTGGCACCTGCTCAAGCATCCGCAACAGCCGGGCGCGCGGCGAATGTTCTCCTGGGGGCTGTGGGTATTGCTCGCGCTTGCGCCCCTTCAGGCAGTGGTGGGCGATCTGCATGGCGAAAACACCCGCGATCACCAGCCGGTCAAACTGGCGGCGATGGAAGGCAGCTGGAACCCGCCGCCGCCCGGCGAAGGCGAGCCGCTACGGCTGTTCGCGATCCCGGATATGGAGGCGCGGCGCAACCACGTTGAAGTGGCGATCCCGTCCATCGGCTCGCTCTATCTGCGCCATAATCTCACCGGCACCATTCATAGCCTGAATCAGTATCCGCCGGACGAGCTGCCCTGGGTGCCCGGCGTCTTCTTCGCGTTTCGCGCTATGGTCGGGCTCGGCTTTCTGATGATTTTCGTTGGCGTCGCCGGGCTGGTGGTGCGGCTGCGTGGCCGGTTGTGGGAGGCACGCTGGCTGCAGCGCGGCATGGTGGCGATGGCACCGGCGGGCGTTATCGCGATGCTCGCGGGCTGGGTCGTCACCGAGACGGGCCGCCAGCCGTGGACCGTCTACGGGCAGTTGCTGACCCGCGAGAGCGCCTCGCCCATCGCGCCCTCGCTGGTGCTCGGCTCATTTGTCGCGATTGTGGTGGTCTATCTGCTGATTTTCGCGCTGGGTATGGGGTTTATGTTGCGCCTGCTCGCGAAACCACCGGGCGACGACACGCCGGATGCCAACCCGTCCGTGGCGGCGCAAACCGGCAGCGGCGTGACGCCGCACAGTCTGCGGGGGCATTCAGATGACTGAACTACTGCTTTCTCTGCCGCTGTTAACGCTACTCTGCGCCGGGGCGCTCGCCGCGGGCGTGTTGATTTACGTGTTGCTCGACGGCGCGGATCTCGGCGTGGGGCTGCTCGCGCCGTTTCAGTCGCCGCAGGCGCGCCAGCAGATGAACATTTCGCTGCTGCCGGTCTGGGACGGCAACGAAACCTGGCTGGTGCTGACCGCCGGCGCGCTGCTGGCGATGTTCCCCGTCGCCTTCAGCATTCTCTACAGCGCGCTCTACCTGCCGGTCTATCTCATGCTGCTGGCGATGATTGTGCGCGGCGTGGCGATTGAGTACCGCCACCTGCGCCCGCGGCTGTTCGACGCGCTGTTTATCACAGGCTCCTGGCTGACGTCGTTAAGCCAGGGCGCGACGATGGGCGCGTGGGTTGAAGGCATTACCCATAACGGCGCGACATTTACCGGCGGCCCGATGGACTGGCTGTCGCCCTTTTCGGTCTTCTGCGCGATGGCGCTCAGCGTCGGCTATGCGCTGCTCGGCGCATGCTGGCTTATCTGGCGCTGCGAAGGAGAACTCAACGCGTGGGCGCGGCGTCAGGCCATGTGGCTTGCCCTTCTCACCGCCGCGCTGCTGGCAGGCCTGCTGGTCTGGACGGTGCAGCTCAATGAGACCTACCGGCTGCATCTGCAACTGTGGCGCTGGAGCGGGCCGCTGGCGGCGGTGGGTTTGCTGGCGTTTTTGGGCGTGATACTGACGCTGCGCCAGCGGCGCGATTTCCTGCCGCTCGCGATGACGCTTTTGCTGTTTATCGCGGCGTTCGGTGGGATGCTGCTGGCCGTTTTTCCGTTTATTCTGCCGCCGAATCTGTTGCTTATTCAGGCTGCAGCGCCGCCCGCCACGCAGAAGCTGATGCTTATCGCGTTCGGCATTTTTGTGCCCGTTACGCTTATCTATAACAGCTGGGGGTTCTGGGTGTTTCGCGGCAAGATCCACGCCGCGCGGGAAGACGAGCGCCCCTGACGCATGATGCGGGGGCCACTTCTGCACGGCCATAAATAAGAAAAAGAATAACAGGAAGCGGTAACGAGAATAGTCGCTGCACACAAAAGAAGTGAATATTCACTCTGGCTGATTTTAATAAACAGCGAAAAAGAAAAGATTTTACGGATGTAAAAGAAGCGTATTATTCGCGGCGGGTGCCTGAGGCTTTCTGGTTTCAGGCATTATGCAGGTTCTGGAAAGATGAAGGCCCCGAGTTAATTACCTTAACCCGAGGCCGACACATGAACCCGAACAGTTCATATGTTAGCCTCTTACTCGCCTTTCGGCAAGGAGAATGGCTATGAAGGACAATACTTTTATCTGGTGCATTATTATTGTTTGTGTGACGGTATTAATGTTCACCACCCTTTCACGGGAAACGCTTTGCGAGCTGCGCTTGCGGGGCGCGGGTATGGAGATTGTCGCTTCACTGGCTTGTAAACCCAGAGAGTAAGCGTCTGACGCGGGGAGCCATCCCCGCGATTTGACTGGCGGATTTATGCCTTCAGGCACCCTTATTTATTATTTACTGACGCGTATTAATTCTATTAGCCGGTAACAGGATCTTGTATTACCCGTAATTGCGCCAGACGACTGGCGGTGCGTCCAATATCGTCAAGCGCAACGGCATCAGTAATTTCAGCGACCGAATACGCGCTTGAAATAAATAACTGCCGCTGCTTATCATAAAGCACATCAATAAGATTAATAAACCGCTGCGCCGCCGCCGGGCTAACGCGGGAAAGCCGCGGCACATCATCAATAAACCAGCAGGAATACGTTTCACACAGCGTTAAATAATCCATGACCGCCGTCGGCGCTTCACATATTCCCGCAAAGGTGAAATGCAGCAGATGGCCCGGCGGTGATGCGGCATAAAAGGTGTGATAACCGGCCGTGACCGCAAATTCACCGTGCGCCACCGCAAGCCCGTGCGCCGCACGCTGGTCAGGCGTACCTGGCTGCAGCCACGCGCCCTTGCTGAACAGCCCGGCGTCGCTGCCCGCCTCAAGGCGGTAATCGCGCTCGCCGTTAAGGGCGAAAATCGTCATCTCTCGCTCGATAAGCGCGATGGAAGGCACAAACAGCTCATGGTAGAGGGGGTGTGAAAGCAACTCTCGCGGCGAATAGTTGGAGGTCAGGATCAGCGTAATATTCATTGCCTGCGCCACTTCTAACAGCTTTTTCGCGAGCATCGCATCGCCCGGATCGTGCAGGTGGAATTCGTCAAAGCAGAGCAACCGCGCGTCGCCTAACTGCGCGCGCAGCGCCTGCTCCAGCGATTTATCCACCATGCGCTGATGGAGTTCGCGAAAGAAGTCATGGAAGTGCGCGCGTTTTTTCGCCGCGAGCGGCAGCGAGGAGAAAAAGTTATCGACAATAAAGCTTTTGCCGCGCCCCGGCCTGCCCCAGACATACAATCCGGCAAACCGCGCGTGGCCTGCCAGCAGCGGCGCGGCGAGGCTATCGAGCTCGCTGATAAGCCGCGTCTGGTCGCTATCAAGGCGCAGCGCTTTTCGCTGTGCCAGCATTTGCATGGTTTCGCGAAACGAAAAAGGGGCGGCAATCCGGGCCATCGCGGCAGCTCCATATGTAAACAAAATGTTATTAACCCACACTCCGCGTGTTTTTTCAAAAAGCGCCGCACAATCTCATAAAGAGACGCAAAAAAAGCCCCGCACGGCGCGGGGCTTTCTGTAAAAACGCGTATCAGGTATAGAGCGACGCTTCGCCCGCCGGGCGGGTTTTAAAGCGGCGGTGTATCCAGAGATACTGCTCCGGCGCGCGCAGGATTTCGCGCTCAATCACTTTGTTCATGTAGCACGCCGCGGCGGCTTCATCTTCACGCGGGTAGCCCTGAAGCTCCGGCTGAATAATCAGTTTATAGCCGCTGGCATCGGGGTTGCGGATCATCACAATGGTCAGCATCGCCGCGTTGCTCAGGCGCGAGAGCACATACGTCCCGCGCGTGGTGGCGGCGTCGTTTACCGCAAACAGCGGCGCGAAGGTGCTGCCGCGCGGGCCGTAATCCTGGTCCGGCGCAAACCAGACCGCTTCGCCCTGCTTCAGCGCGTTGACCATGCCTTTGAGATCTTTACGGTCGATCATCGCTTTGTTAGAGCGCATACGCCCTTTGGTCTGCGCCCACTCCATCGCTTTGTTGTTGTGTGGACGGTACATCGCCATCATCGGCTTGCACAGGCCCATCACGCGCCCGCCAAGCTCCAGCGACATAAAGTGCACGCCAATCACGATAACGCCGCGCCCCTGCGCGCTCGCCTGATGCAGGTGATGCAGCCCTTCGACGTTAAACCATTTTTTAATGCGCTCGTCCGACCAGAACCAGGCCATGCCGGTTTCCAGCAAAGCCATGCCGAGCGACAGGAAGTTTTCCTGAATCAGCTGCTCTTTTTGCGCCTCGCTGAAATTCGGGAAACAGAGTTCGAGATTGCGGCGCAGGATTTTCTCACGACGCTTCAGAAAGCGGCGCGAGTTGCGGCCAAGGAATGCGCCAAGGCGCATCAGCAGCGGGTGCGGCATTTGCACCAGCAGCCACAGCAGGCCAAGACCAAACCAGGTAAACCAGTAGCGCGGATGCAGCAGCGCACGGGAAAAAGGCGTGACGTGATTCATAAAGCCCCTTTATGCACAGAGATGTATCGCATAAAGAAGCCGTTCCGTAAGCGGTACAAACCAGACAGACAATCATTCAGCAGGGATACAGCCTTCCTGCTACCTAATAATATGGAGGAAAAAAATAAACCCGTGCCGGTGAGGCTTTCGGTTTTAATTACAGCCGTTTCAGGATGTGAATAAAAAGTGGTCTTTCCATAAACGCTGAAACATTCCGTCGTATTATTCGACCTTTCCTGACAACAACAGCGCCATGACGCTGTCATTAAAAAGATTATCCCACTAATAATAACAACCTTCATTAACTAGTATTCGTTCCGGCCATCAGATGAGTCTGCAACCAGAATCCTGCATTACCTTGTGTTTAAAGCAATTATTCACACAACACGGCGTTGAGCCGGGTGGTTTTAACCACAGTAATGAGGCTAAGCATCAGAGTGAGGCTTTTGCGCGCGGAAAGATAGCGTAATTTTGTAAAGAATGCGATGGAATTATGGAGGTAAGGTAAAAAGAAACTTTTTAGGATTATTACTGTCGCTATTTACTTTTTAAACGAAATATTCCTTACCGCCGGGTATTATTTCCCGGCGCGCGTTGAGAGTGATTAAAAGTAGTGCTTTAAACCATAAATCGCCCAGTAAATCGCAGAGGCGCCCAGATAAATCCAGCACCCCCAGTACGCGAGCGGCTCGCGGTCACTTTTTGCCCTTGGTAAAAAGGCAAAAAGATAACTGGCCGCAGCGATAAGTGAAATGAAATAGAAAAACTTCATACTGCCCCTCCTGAAATTATCCGCATAACCGTTTTCATACGCGCATATTCTCAGGATAGACAGCTTTGGCCGATCATGCGCAGTTTCCGTCGGGTTCGTTCTGGTGACGCCGGCGGGCTACGCCCTGACAACCGTCACGCCCTGGTTTTCAAAAGGCGCAAGCAGGCTGTCAGCAGTATCGCCCTCGACAACCAGCGTGTTTACCAGCGACATATCGCCAATGCAGAACGCCGAGGCGGCATTGAGCTTTTCACGCGACGCCATCACGACCGTTTCTGCGGCGCGGGAAGCCAGCGCGCGCTTCACGCACGCCTCTTCGTAATCGCCGGTGCTAAGACCCGCTTCGGCGTGTACGCCGGTGACACCCAAAAAGAACAGGTCGGCGCGCAGATGGCTCATCGCTTCAATGGCCGCCGCCCCCACCGAGACTATGGAATGTTTAAACAGCCGCCCACCGATGAGGATCACCTCAATGCGCGGATGCTCCACCAGTTGCAGCGCGATGCCGGGGCTGTGGGTGATCACCGTAATGGCAAGGTCCGGCGGCAGGCATTTCACCAGCTCGCCCGTCGTGGTGCCGCCATCGAGCATCACGATCTGCCCCGGTTCAATCAGCGCGGCGGCGCGGCGCGCGACCGCCCGCTTGGAGTCTATCGAAAGCTGGCTGCGCCCGGCGTAATCCACCACCGCCGCCGAAGCGGGCAACGCCCCGCCGTGGACGCGCTGCAGGCGGCCTTCGGCAGAAAGCTCGCGCAGATCGCGGCGGATCGTATCTTCGGAGACGTTAAACCACTCGCTGAGCGCGCGGGACTGCACCTGCCCTTCCGCCGCCAGCTTTTCCAGAATGAGCTTCTTACGTTGTGACGTCAGCATACCGGTTTCCTGTTGCACGAATTTTCTTGACCATGCACGAATATGCACGCTATGTTGCCAATTCTACCTGTGGAGACGTCATCATGCCATCTGTTCGTGAAAAAGTACGCATTGTCGAAACGCAAACCCTGTCTGACGACTGGTATGTGCTGAAAAAATATACCTTTGATTATCTGCGCCGAGACGGCCAGTGGCAGCGCCAGAGCCGCGAAGCCTACGACCGCGGCAACGGCGCGACGATTCTGCTCTATAACCGCGCCGAGCGCTGCGTCATTCTCACCCGCCAGTTCCGCCTGCCGGTCTTTCTTAACGGCTACGACAACGTACTGACCGAAACGGCGGCGGGCCTGCTGGATGAAGCGGAACCGGAAGTGCGTATTCGGTCCGAAGCCGAAGAAGAGACCGGTTATCTGGTGGATAACGTCGAGAAAGTGTTTGAAGCCTATATGAGCCCCGGCTCCGTCACCGAAAAACTCTATTTCTTCATCGGCGAATACGATCCGGCGCGGCGGCGCGGCGCGGGCGGCGGCGTCGCGCAAGAAGGCGAAGATATCGAAGTGGTCAAAATGCCCATCGATGACGCCCTGCGCGCGGTGCGTGACGGCGAGATTGTCGATGCCAAAACCATCATGCTGCTGCAATACGCGGCGCTGAACGCGATAGTGTAAGGAGAAAACCATGAGCAAAATGATCCTGGTCGCGGGCCCGTGGCGCAGCGGCACCAACGGCGATGAAACCCTGATGCGCCAGAACCTGGCGCGGCTTGAGCAGGCGGCGCTCGCCCTGTTTGAGCGCGGCCACGTGCCGGTGATTGGCGAATGGCTTGCGCTGCCGCTCGCCCAGGCCGCGGGTAGCGAAAAGCCGGGCGATGCGATAAGCGAGCGTTTTTTATACCCGGTCGCGCACCGTCTGGTGGCGAAATGCGACGCGGTGCTGCGTCTGCCGGGCGCGTCCTCGGGGGCTGACCGTGATGTGGAAATCGCCCGCGAGCACGGGCTTGAGGTTTACTTTTCGCTGGCGGACGTACCGCAGGGATAATGCACGATATTGCACATCTGGCACCACAACCGGGCAAAAACCGGCAGCGGTGCCAGCGTTAGATTATCCGATCGCCCCACTCCACCGCATCGAGGAAGAGTTTCGTCACCTGCGCTTCGCTCAAATTAAGCTGCTTCATGCCCTGCGAAACCCCCTGCCAGTGGTTCTGCTCATAGCCTTCATAAAGATTCAGCAGCGCGCCGAGCGTGCCACCGCGGTTTAAGAGCGCCTCGCGCACCACCGCAGGCACGGTGATTTGCTCAATCAGTACCGCCATCGGTACGCCGAGGATAATATCCAGCCGCGAAAACAGCCCGGCAATAAAGGCATCGTTTTCATTAATATCGGCCCCCGTGTGCGCCACGGCTTTTTCACAGAAGCGCCCGCAGGCGAGGCTGTAATTAAACAGCTCCGTCACGGCCGGTTCGCTGCTGTGAGTGACCGCCAGTATCGCGATAAACCGGCGCAGCTCGCTTAAGCCTAAGAAATAGAGAATATTGCGAAACGGCAGCACATCCGCGTTGGCGTGGTGATTTATCTTATATTTGATGTTATTAACATAGCGCATCAACTTATACGTAATCGCCACATCGCGGCTGATCAACTCTTCTATTTTGCGCATATCCGGGTCAGCCGAGACCACTTCATTGAGCAGTTGCAGAATAAACATCTGCTGCTCCGGCAGTTTTCGGGTTTTAATCATTTCCGGCTCGCCATAAAAATAGCCCTGGAAACGCTGGAACCCCATCTCTTTGTAGAGCGTAAACTGCTCGCGAGTTTCGACTTTTTCCGCCAGTAATTTCCGCTGGCTGATATTATTCGCGCGGATAAAGGCGGCAATTTCCTGTGGTGTTGACGCCTGAATATCGAACTTAATGACCGTCACATAGGGCAGGAAATTGGCCCACGCGTCGCTAAGGCGAAAGTTATCCAGCGCGAAACGAAACCCTTTGTAGTACATCTCCCGCACCATTTTTAACAGCTCAGGTTCCGGGGCCGCATTCTGGTGAATTTCGATGACGACTTTTTCCGCCGGCAGCGTTTGCGCCAGGCCGTTGACGATCATCTCATGCGGAAAATTAATATACGACGTATGTTGCCCCACCAGGCGCTGCAGCGGGGTGACAAGGAACTGCTCCGCCAGCAGATGGTTGGTGGCGTATTCTTCCGTCACCAGCGGAAACGTATTAGTCAGTCCATTGCGATAAAGCAGCTCATACGCGACAGTATTTAGCGCGGCGTCAAAGATGGGCTGCCTGGCGATAAAGGAATACATATTCACCTCCAGTCTGGTATTTACGTAGCATCCCTGGCGAAAACGCAGTTTACGCTGAACCTCACGGCACGCAGACATTTTTAGCGCGGATTTTATGAAAAATTATGATGATGGTTAAGTTTTATCTTATTCAGGGATTCTGGTCAGCGCAGTGAGCGGCAGATATCGCCGCTTTTTCATTCAATTTGCCAAAATAATCGGTTACTTTCGCTACGATCTTTTTTAGTGGTAATAAACTTTTATTTTTATTTCTTAAAAAAATGCGCTGAGAACCCGCGAAATTTAAGCGGATTCGCTCCCGGCCTACAGTCCCATCCGAAAGCACATCGCCCAGAGCATGTAGATACCGCCCGTGAGAAGGAGCACCCGGTAGCCCCAGACGACAGCGGACTGATGGCGCATAAACGCGCGCAGCGGCTGGCGGTGCAGATTCGCCGCATTATATTTTTCATGAAATCCGGCCATTTTCGCGACACCCCGCTCGACCAGCGCCGCGAAAAAGTTAATCATTAACACCACAATGACCGCCATATAGCCTTTGATAAACCACAGCCCCGCGGTGCGATATTCATCCGGCAAAAAATGACCTGATTTTTTTAACTGAATGGCGGCGATACTGAGCGCCACATGGACGCCGAGCAGAATAAGAAAGTGCCTACTCACCGTTTTAAACGGTTTTCTGAGCGTCACAAACCAGAAATAGGCCAGCAGCATTGCTGATGATATCAGCCAGAGGAGGAGATTCCCTGCCATCGGTATTGTCCCTGTTTCACCGTAATTTATCTGTCTACCTTCGCATATTCACCGCGTGATGTCATGGAAGCCTAAGACCAGTCACTCCACGGCGACTCATGAGAAAAAATGTTTTCGGCCGTTTAAATATAAGCAAATGTGATTATTCGGAGTGCTCACTCTGCCGGGATAAAAAAGAGCGGGTCATCGTCAGCGTGCGCCATAACGTTTATGAGAAGATCATTACGCCTCTTTATTGCTATCCGATTTAAAACAATATGTTACCAGTGACAATTATCATCTCGCTCATCATTTCTCGCTTTATTACCTTTCTGTTTCTGTTATAGCCACTCGCATTTACTTACCCATAATTTTTAAAACTTTACAAAGCTGATAAACCTTTAAACTTTAATTTATCTTATAGGATTTTCCTGAGGCATAAATATCACTGAACAGTGCTACTTATTAATTTCGTCGTAACGAGTCCACGGAGAATGCCTTTACCGGCAGTCAATATTTGGCTCGTTGGATCCCTCATGGAGACCGCATTTTGACCACCTTAAAACCTCTTCTGGCCAAAAACCGTAGCTGGGCGCAACAGCGTCTTCAACGGGACCCGGATTACTTTGGCAAACACCTTGACCAGCAGCAGCCGCACTCGCTCTGGATTGGCTGCTCCGACAGCCGCGTTCCGGCAGAGGTGCTGACAGGCTCCCACCCCGGCGAACTGTTCGTGCATCGCAATATCGCCAATATGATTGACCCCGACGACGACAATTTTATGAGCGTGCTGCAATACGCGCTCCATTACCTGAAGGTGAAACGCATCGTGGTGTGCGGCCATTACGGCTGCGGCGGCGTGCAGGCGGCGCTGACGCTGCCGCAGATGTCGCTCGCGCAGGAATCCTCATCGCTCGCGCGGCGCATCAGCCACCTGCGCGAGGCGCTCTCAGAGCACATCGCCGGGCGCGACGCGTCGCCGCCGGATGCGCAAACCCTTAATCAACTGGTGGAGGCCAACGTCATCGCGCAGTTTAACCGCCTGGTGCAGACCCGCACGGTGCGCAATATCTGGCGCAGCGGCCAGGAGCTGAATGTTTACGGCTGCGTCTATGACCTGGCGTCCGGCCACCTTGAAATGCTGACGGAACAAACCGGGGAGGAAGCCGTATGAATATGAATACGCTGCGCCAGGATAGCCTGGCGGGGGTGGTTGTCTTTCTCGTGGCGCTGCCGCTCTGCCTCGGCATCGCCCAGGCGAGCGGCCTGCCGCCGTTTGTCGGCCTGCTGACGGGTATTATCGGCGGGCTGCTGGTCACGGCCTTAAGTCCGTCGCGCTTCGCGGTCAGCGGCCCGGCCGCGGGTCTCGTGACCATTGTGGTGGCCTCCATTGAAACGCTCGGCTCGTTTTCCGCGTTTCTGCTGGCGCTGGTGCTGGCGGGCGTCCTGCAAATCGTGCTCGGGCTTATCCGCGCCGGGCGATTTATTTCGCTGGTGCCGGGCAGCGTCATTAAAGGGATGCTGGCGGCGATCGGCCTGCTGCTGATTATGCAGCAGATCCCGGTGGCGCTGGGCTCGGCCGATGAAAACAGCCTGCTGGCGGTCTTTCGCGAGGGCTTCACGTTTTCACCGGTCTCCATCGCGGTGGCCGCCGCCGGGCTGCTGCTGATGGCGCTCTGGGGCTCACCCGCCATCCGGCGCGTGAAAAGCCTCGCGTGGATGCCCGGCCCGCTGGTGGCGGTGCTGGTGGGTTGCGTCACGACGCTTGTGCTAAGCCGCATGTCGCCCGCCCAGCTTGAACGCCTGCCGCTTATCACGCTGCCGGAGTTCGCAAGCCTGGGCGCGCTGGTCTCTGAGCTGGAATCGCCCGCCTGGCAGGCGTTCACCAATCCGTCGGTCTATATCGTCGCCGTCACGCTGGCGCTGGTGGCGAGCCTGGAAACGCTGCTAAGCCAGGAGGCGCTGAAAAAACTGCGCCCGCAAAACCCGCCACCGTCGCCAAACCGTGAAATGCTGGCGCAGGGCGCGGGCAATCTGCTGGCCGGTCTCGTGGGCGCGATGCCCATCACGGCGGTGATTGTCAGGAGTTCCGTGAACGTCAGTACCGGCGCGCAGACCAAGCTCTCGATTTTCATTCGCGGCGCGCTGCTGCTTATCTGCGTGCTGTGGTTTCGCGAGGTGTTGATGACCATTCCGCTGGCGAGCCTCGCGGCGGTATTGCTCTACACCGGCTATAAACTCGCCACGCCGCGCCTGTTCGTCGAGCAGTTCCGCGCAGGCGCGCAGCAATACGTGCCGTTTCTCGCCACCATTACCGGGATTATCGCGTTCGGCATGCTCGCCGGGATCGGCATCGGGCTGGTGGCCCAGATAGCGCTGAGCCTGTGGCACAGCCATCGCAACGCCCTGCAACTGGCGCGCTATGACGATCACTATGTGCTGCGCATCCACCAGAATCTGACGTTTATGCATAACCCGCGCTTACAGGCGCTGCTGGATAAAATCCCGGAGAAGAGCGTGGTGATTGCCGAGCATGACAACGCCGACTACTTCGACCCGGATGTGAAAGCCGTCCTGAGCGACTTTGCGCAGAATGCGCCGCAGCGCGGCATCCGCCTCACGCAGTGGCCGGTGACCTGACCCTGCCGGGGGCCTTTTTACTGGCCCCCGCCCCTCCTCTTCGCCACTTTTTGCGCCCTTCAGCTACGTTTATAAGACTCTCCGGGATGAAGCCGATGCCGCGACGCTGTAGTATCCGGCTGCTTTTAATGACAATAAGGACGCATCATGAACTCGAAAGAGATGTCCAGGGCCTTTTTTATCCTGATCCTGTTTATCGTTTCGATCCTCTTTTTTAACCTCGTAAAACCGTATCTCTCCGCCGTGCTGTGGGCGGTGATCCTGGCCGTCATCTTCTATCCGATAAAGCGCAGGCTTTGCCACATGATGAACGGGCGCAACAACATCGCCTCGCTTTTAACCGTGGTGCTTATCTGCCTGTTGGTCTTCGTGCCGCTGGCGGTGGTGGCGTCGTCACTGGTGAGCGAGTTCAACGCCGTTTACAGCGATGTGCAGGCCAATAACACCACGCTTCCCACGCTGCTGGCCGATGTGGTGCGCATCCTGCCGGACTGGGCGCAACGGATGCTGGCGGAAAACCAGCTCGATAACGCGACCGCCATTCAGGAGAAAATCTCCGGCGTGGCGCTCAAGGGCAGCCAGTATGTGGCGGGCAGTATTTTTCTTATCAGCCGCAACACGTTCAGCGTGGTGATTGGCTTCGGCATCATGCTTTACCTGCTGTTTTTCCTGCTGAAGGATGGCTCGCGGCTGGTGTCGGTGGTGCTGAGCGCGGTGCCGCTCTCGGATAAAGTTAAACAGCGGCTGTTCCGCCGTTTTGCCGCCGTGGCGCGCGCCACCGTGAAAGGCACCGTCGTGGTGGCGGTGGTCCAGGGCATTCTGGGCGGTGTGGCGTTTTACTTCGCGGGGATAGGCGCGAGCATTCTCTGGGGCTCGCTGATGGCGTTTCTGTCGCTGGTGCCTGCGGTCGGCGCCGCGCTGATCTGGGTGCCCGCGGTGATTTATCTTTTCACCACCGGGGCGATTATTAAAGCCGTTCTGCTGACCGCCTTTTTCGTGGTGGTGGTGGGCCTTGCCGACAACCTGCTGCGCCCGCTGCTGGTGGGTAAAGATATCCGTATGCCCGACTGGCTGATTCTGCTCTCGACACTCGGCGGGCTGGAAGTCTACGGCATTAACGGCTTTGTGGTCGGCCCGCTTATCGCCGCGCTCTTTGTTACCTGCTGGAACACGTTCTCCGCAGGGCCAGGACGCACACGCGCGTTGCCCGAGAACAAAGAGAACGGCGCTTCAGAGCCAGACGCTCGATAAACCGCCGTAACGCTAAAAAGGCCGCCCCGCGCGGCCTTTTTTATGGGCGCGAGTCAGTCGCGCTGCCAGTAGACCGGCGTGCCGAACACCTCCACAAAGTAGTCGATCGCCGCGCGGACGTTGAGCGGCGGGTGACGCGCGTTCGGGTAGATGGCCGCGATATGCTGCGCCTCGGTGTTGATCGCCGCCTCATACTCCGGCAGCACTTTCACCAGTTTCCCCTGCGCCAGCCACTCGCCTGTCATCCAGTCCGGGAACAGCACCAGCCCCATGCCGTCGAGCGCGGCGGTCAGCAGCGAATGGGCGTTGTTTGACACCAGCCGCGCGTTCACCGGGTAATGCACCCACGGCTCGCCGGATTTGCGCGCCAGCCAGCGGTTCGGCCCCGAAGAGCCGCTGTACACCAGGCACTGGTGCGCGTGAAACGCCTCCGGCGAGGCGGGCGCGCCGTAACGCGCCAGATAGCGCGGCGCGGCGGCGAAGTAGTAGCGCTGCTCGCAGAACACGCGGGCGTGAAAGCTCGAATCGGTGAGCGTGCCGATACGCACGATAAGATCGGTGGCGTCGCGGTGCGGGTCGACGTAATCGTCCGTCTGGGTTAATGCCAGTTGCAGGCGCGGGTAACGCTCCGCAAGCCCGGTCAGCCAGGGCGCGATATGCCGCTGCCCGAAGAACACCGGCGCGTTGATGCGCAGCAGCCCGGACGGCTCAAGCGAGCGGTCCTGCAGTTCGCGCCGCGCCTCGCTGAACTGCTCAGTAATGCCGCGCGCGTACTGCGCGAACAACCGCCCTGCTTCGGTTGGGATCACCGCGCGGGTGTTGCGGTAGAAAAGCTGCTGGCCAAGCGCCTCTTCAAGCTGGCGGACGGTGCGCGAAATCATCGACGCCGACACGCCCTCCCGGCGCGCCACCGCCGAAAAACTCTGTCCGTCAAAGACGCTGATAAAAAGCTGAAGTGCGCGGATATTCACCGCCCCGCTCTCGTTCATCTGTGCGATTCCTGCAAAGGTGTTTCGTCGATCGTAGCGTTTTTTAACGCACCGCGCTCCACTACACTGCGCCGCCTGGCATTTTTTTAAGGATTATCATGCAGCTTTTATTAATAGCGCTCGTGATTGCGGGCGGGATGGGGCTTTCGGTTGAGGCGGGCCTGCTGGGGCCGCTTGGCGGTGAAGTCGGCGATTTCTGGGCGGCGTTCAGCATTTTCGGCGTCGGCGCGGCGCTTACTTTTCTGCTGATGCTGTTTTACAGCCCGCGCAACAGCCCGTCGTTTTTCGCCCAGCCCGGCTGGCAGCTTACCGGCGGCCTGCTTGGCGCGGGGTATGTGGTCATTCTTACCGTCGCCACGCCGGTTATCGGCATCGCCATGACCATGATTGGCATTCTGGCGGGGCAGGTTTTCAAGAGTCTGATTATCGACCATTTCGGGCTGTTCGGCGTTGAGCGCCGCCCGATAGATAAACTGCGCCTGCTGGCGCTGGTGTTTATTCTCGCCGCCCTGGCGCTGGTCGCGCAAAGCTAAGGAACCATAATGACGACAATCATGATTATTCTCGCCATTCTTGGCGGCGCGCTGCTGAGTATTCAGGCGGCGATTAACGGCCAGCTCGGCGGCAAAGTCGGCGTGTTCCGCTGCGCCTTTCTGACATTCTCGGTGGGGGCGCTGGTCTGCGCGCTGCTGATTTTCTTTTTTGAGCCGCCGCATGCGACATCGCTTCTGGACGTGCCGAAGTGGCAGCTCACCGGCGCGCTGTGCGGCGTGCCGTATATCGTGATTATGGTGCTGGCGGTGCAGCGCATCGGCACAGCGGTCGCGACGGTGGCGGTGATTTTCGGCCAGCTCGCCATGAGTATGCTTATCGATAATTTCGGCTGGCTCGGCAACGCGGCTATCCCGTTCTCGCTAAGCCGTCTTGGCGCGGTGCTCTGTCTCGCCGTCGCGCTGGCGCTGATTTATCTTGGCAACCGGCGCACCGCTACGCCTCGCACAGACGGCTGAACAGGGCTATCAGCGTGCTGACGGCGGCATCCGGCACCTGTAAATCTTTTTTCACCATCAGATGCAGCGGTGTTGCACGCCGCGCGCCGTGAGCGAGCGGCAGCGCGCGCAGCAGCCCCTGCGAGAGCGGCGCGGCGATCCGCGCCTCCGGCAGCCAGCCGTAACCCACCTGATGCATCACCGCTTCGATAGCCGCATCCACCGTTGAGAAAACCCACTGCTCCGGCGCGCCGCCGGGGCTTTGGGTTTGCCCGCCTGCAAGCCGGATGCGGGCGAAACGCCCGAGCGCCTCTTCACCAATCGGCCCCGGCATCTGCGCCAGCGGATGATCGCGGTGCGCCACCGCCACAAAATTCACGTTCATCAGCCATTCGCCGCGCCCGAGGCTGTCTTCACGGCGCGAGAGCACCAGCAGATCGGCGCTGGAGTGGGCGGCGATAACGTCGCTCTGGCTCTCAAGCACCTCGGTCAGTTGCACCTGCGTGGACGGATGCTGGCGCTGAAACTCGCGCAGGATAGCAAACAGCGTCTCGCGCGGAAAAATGTTGTCCACCACCAGATCGATGCGGGTGCGCACGCCGTCGCGAAGCGTCGCGGCATGCGTCTCCACCCAGCTAAAGGCGCTGAGCAGCGGGCGCACCTGCGCCAGCAGCAGTTCGCCTGCGGGCGTCAGCACCGCGCGGCGGCCCTGGGTTTCGAGCAGCGCCACGCCGAGCCGCTCCTGTAGCAGCGCCAGGTTGTAACTCACCGACGACTGGCTGCGGTGCGTGCTTTCCGCCGCACGGGCGAAGCTGCCTTCCTCGACCACTTTGTCCAGTAAAGCCCATTGTTCCAGCGTTGTTTTATGCATAACTCATCGAAATTTTGAATCAATTTTATGCAAAATTAGCGTTATTCATTAAAAAAATAAAGGCCTATGCTGTACCCAACGAAACAAAGGAGGCCAACAATGAGTCACTTCGACAAACACGATTTAAGCGGTTTTGTGGGTAAACATCTGGTCTACACCTACGACAACGGCTGGAACTACGAGCTGTACATTAAAAACGACAACACCATCGACTACCGCATCCACAGCGGCATCGTCGGCAACCGCTGGGTGAAAGATCAGCGCGTTTATATCGTCCGCGTGGGTGAAAACATCTATAAAGTCTCCTGGACCGAACCGACCGGCACCGACGTCAGCTTGATTGCCAACCTCGGCGACCGCCTGTTCCACGGCACGATTTTCTTCCCGCGCTGGGTGATGAACGATCCGAAGAAAACGGTTTGCTTCCAGAACGAGCATATCGAACAGATGGAAGCCTACCGCGAAGCCGGCCCGGCTTACCCGACCGAAGTGATCGACGAATTCGCCACCATCACATTTGTGCGCGACTGCGGTGCCAATGACGAAAGCGTCATCGCCTGCCCGGCAAGCGAACTGCCCGCGGATTTCCCGAACAACCTGCGTTAATCCTGCCCCTTACGGCCTGCCACCCGGCGGGCCGTTTTTTCACCGCCCTTCTCTGGTCAAACTGTGACCGCGCTCTCATGGTCTACGCTTAAGGCATTACCGTTTCGTCGCAGGTGCCCGCGCCTGTTCAGAGAAAGGATTATCCTGCCTGTGAAAAATAAGATCTACCGCTCCCCCGCGCGCGAGAACGGCTACGCGGGCCTCGGCGATTACGCCGTTATCGGCGAAGGCCGCTCGGTGGCGCTTATCGCGCCGGACGGCGCAATCGACTGGTGGTGTGTGCCGAATCTCGATTCGCCGCCGCTGTTTGACCGCATTCTCGACGCGCCCGAGGGCGGCTACTTCGCGCTGACGCCCGAAGACGAGTGGGAGATGTCGCGCAGCTACCGCGAGAACAGCAACGTGCTGGAGACGCGCTATAAAACCGCCTCCGGCGAAGTGCTGATTACCGAATCCATTAACAGTACGTTCGCAGGCCGCCTGCCCTGGAGCGAGATGGCGCGCCGCGTCGAAGGCATTAAGGGCCATGTGCGTCTGAACGTGGTTTTTAAGCCCGGCACGCGCGCCCGCACCTGTTCGCCGTGGCTGGATCACGTGCAGGAGAAAACGATTTTCCATCTCGACGATTTAATGGTCGCCGTGCGCTGTACGGATGATGTGGAGACCGACTATTGCGACGATACGGGCATGCGCGGCACGCTCACCACCTCCCCCGGCTCGCGCTCGCTAATAGCGCTGGTGGCGACCGAAAAGGAGCCGCTGGCGGTGCCGCCGCTTGAAAAAATCGACCAGCGCATCGAAACCAGCGACCACGCCTGGCGCGACTGGGCAGAAAACCTCTGCTGGAACGGCCCGTTTGAGCATCACGTGAAGCGCTCGGCGCTGGCGCTCAAATTCCTCTGGTACGCGCCGACCGGGGCGCTGGCGGCGTCCGCCACCACGTCACTGCCGGAGGGCATCGGCAAAGAGAAAAATTACGACTACCGCTACGCGTGGGTGCGCGACGCCTGTCTGATTATCAAATCGTTTGTCTATCTGGGATCGCTTGAAGATTGTAAGGCGGCGTTTTCCTGGCTTACCTCGACGATTATCCGCCACGACGGCCACCTGCGCGCCTGCTATACGCTGGAAGGCGGGCTGGTGCCGGAGGAGCGCTACCCGCAGCTCGAAGGTTACCAGGGCACGCAGCCGGTGCGGGTCGGCAATAACGCGCGCGATCAGTTTCAGCCGAGCATGTATGGCGATCTGCTCGGCACCGCGCGGCTGTTCGTTGAGATGGGGCACGTGCTCGATCTCGCCACCTCGCGCCTGCTCGGCCACCTGGCGAACCGCTGCGCCGATCGCTGGCGGCTGCCCGATTCCGGCATCTGGGAGTTGCCCGAGGAGCGTCACTATACGCACTCGAAAATGGCCTGCTGGCTGGCGCTCGATCAGGCCGTGGCGCTGGCGGATATCGGCCATATCGAGCCAACATGGAAAGGCCGCTGGGCGCGCGAGCGTGACCGCATCAGCGAGTGGATTGAAACCCACTGCTGGAGCGAAAGCCGCCAGGCGTACACCTTCTACGCGGGCAGCGAGACGCTCGACGCCGCCATCAGCCTCACCCACTATTACGGCAGCAAAATTAACCGCAAGCGGATGCTATCCACACTTGAGGCGATTTATCAGGAGCTCGGCCATAACAGCCCGATGCTCTACCGCTATTCGGGCGTCGAGGTGGAAGAGAGCACCTTTGTAGCCTGCGCCTTCTGGCGCGTCGAGGCGCTGGCGGAGCTGAAAAAGCGCGACCAGGCGCAGGAGGAGATGAAAGAGATTCTCGACACGCTGTGTCAGAGCGGCAACGTGCAGATCTTTAACGAGATGTACGACACCCGCACCGGCGGCTGGCGCGGCAACATGCCGCTCGGCTTAAGCCATCTGTCGCTTATCTGCGCCGCCAACGCGCTGGCCTGCGACAATCCGGGGCACAGGATTTAAGCCCATTAATAATAAAAAGGGAGCCGAAGCTCCCTTTTTTATTTATAGCCAATCAGTTATTCACCGGAATAACCGCGCCTTTATATTTGGTGCGGATCCAGTCCTGAATCTGTTTGGAATGCAGCACGTTGACCAGCGCCACGATATCTTTTTTCTTCTCGTCGCCTTTATGCACGGTGATGATGTTGGCGTACGGGTTGTTCTCGCCGCTTTCCACCGCGATCGGATCTTTCACCGGGTCGAGGCCCGCGTCGATGGCGTAGTTGGCGTTAATCACCACCGCGTCGCCTTCGTCGTTGTTATACATCTGCGGCAGCAGGGAGCCTTCCACGTTCGGCAGGAAGTTGAGCTTTTTCGGGTTCTCGACGATATCGCTGATGCGCGCGTCCACTTTGTTCACGCCCGGCTTCAGCTTGATGACGCCTTCACGCTCGAAAATAGAGAGGATGCGGCCCTCTTCCGCCACGGCGTCACGCATGATGACTTTGCCGCCTTCCGGCAGATCTTTCAGGGATTTGTATTTTTTGGAGTAGATGCCGATAGGCTCGATGTGAATCGCGCCCGCGCTCACGAAATCATAGGTTTTATCGTCGGCGTGATCTTTCAGCACGCTGTTCAGATACGGGATGTGCTGGAAATAGTTCGCGTCGATGTCGCGGCTCGCCAGCGCCGTGTTCGGCAGGATGTAATCCTGGAACGGGCGGATTTCCAGATCGATGCCCTGCTTAGCCAGAATCGGCTTCGCCTGCTCCAGAATTTCCGCGTGCGGCACGTTGGACGCGCCCACGGTCAGGGTGTCGGCCCAGGCGGAAACGCTCAGGGTGGCGGCGGCAATCAGCGTCAGTACTCTTTTCATGATGTGTGTTCTCTGTTGTTGTTAGCGTTTATCTAAATAAGAGGTTAAGGCGTCACCGATGAACTGAATGATGAAGACGATCACCAGTATCGCGACCGTCGCCACCAGCGTGACGTCGTTATGGTTACGCTGGAATCCTTCCAGATAAGCGAGATTTCCAAGCCCGCCTGCGCCAATCACCCCGGCCATCGCGCTGTAGCTCACCAGCGCAATCAGGGTGACGGTAATTCCCGACACCAGCGCCGGGGACGATTCCGGCAGCAGTACGCGGAAAATCAGCGTGCTCATGCGCGCGCCCATCGAGCGGGTGGCTTCAATCACGCCTTTATCGACTTCGCGCAGGCCAATCTCCACCAGACGCGCGTAGAACGGCGCGGCCCCGACAATCAGCGCCGGCAGCGCGGCGTTCGCGCCGAGAATGGTGCCGATAATCGTTTTGGTAAACGGGATCAGCAGCACTATCAAGATAATGAACGGGATGGAACGGAACACGTTCACCACGATGGAGATAACGCCATAGACCAGACGGTTTTCAAACAGCCCGCCGCGCGCCGTTAAGAACAGCGCCAGCCCCAGCACAATACCGAGCACAAAGGTGGCGACGCCCGAGAGCGCGGTCATGTAGAGCGTCTCCTGGGTGGCGGCCAGGAGCTGGTCAATCTTCAGATGGGGAAACAGGGACTCAAGCATGTTTGATAACCTCGCAGTGGATCTCATGCAGGCGTAAATCGGCGAGGATATTCTCAAGCTGTTCCGGCGTCGCCACCACATGCAGCCAGAGCTGGCCAAACACGCCGTGGGCGGTCTGGGTCATTTTGCCGTGCAGAATATTAAAAGGCAGACCGTAGCGCAGCGTCAGCTCGCCTACGACCGGCTGGTGCGTGCTGTGCCCGACAAACGTCAGTTTGATCACCGCGCCGTTAAGCTCGCCCGCCAGCGCCGGGTCGAACGCGTCGTCGGCCCCTTCCTGGCTAATCTGGCGCACAAACTGGCGCGTAATCGGCTGCTGCGGGTGGGTGAAGACCTGCAACACGTCGCCCTCTTCCACCACGCGGCCGTTTTCCATCACTGCCACGCGATCGCAAATCTTGCGCACCACGTGCATCTCATGGGTGATCAGCACAATGGTAAGCCCGAAGCGGCGGTTGATGTCCTGGAGCAGATCGAGGATTTGATCAGTGGTTTGCGGGTCGAGCGCCGAGGTGGCTTCGTCGCACAGCAACACATCCGGACGGTTGGCGAGCGCGCGGGCGATGCCGACGCGCTGTTTCTGCCCGCCGGACAGGCGCGACGGATAAGCGTTTTCGCGCCCTTTCAGCCCGACCAGATCGATAAGCTCCGCCACGCGGGTTTTGATTTCCGCTTTCGGCACGCCCGCGATCTGCATCGAAAAGGCGATATTTTCGCTGACGGTGCGCGACCAGAGCAGATTGAAATGCTGGAACACCATGCTGATTTTCAGGCGCGCCTGACGCAGCGATTCGCCGCGCGCGGCGGAAATCTCTTTACCCGCCACGGTCACGCTGCCGGACGTCGGTTTTTCGAGGCCGTTTAACAGGCGAATCAGGGTGCTTTTCCCCGCGCCGCTATAGCCGATGATGCCGTAGATTTGTCCCCGCTCGACTTCCAGGTTGACGTCATCTACCGCCGTAATGGTGTCCTTACCCTGATGAAACAGCTTCGAGATGTTCCTTAAAACTATCATAAGGTTTTACTTTCCTTCAGCGGCGCGCGAGGCGCAGGCTTTCTGACTTTCAGGCTTATCCTGGAGGAATATACCGAAAGGCCTGAATGTAAACATGAATAAAAGAGAATGTTATATAACAGATGATTCTAAACCGCACCAGAAAGCGGTGAAGGAAGCCAGCGTGCGGCCTGACGGGGCTTTCTAATAAAAAAACGCAGGCTAACCGCGCCTGCGTTTTTAATGACGGATGAAGCAGAAATCAGGTGCCGATCATGCCGCCATCGGCTTTAACGATAACGACGGTAGAGGAGCGCGGACGGCCGCCTTTATCGCCGTCGGGCCAGCTCGATACGGCCGTCGGATGCTGCGGATCGCTCAGCCCTTCGCCCGGCTCGCCAGGGTGCTGGATGTTAATAAACAGCGTCCGATTATCCGGCGTGAACGCGATGCCGGTGATTTCGCAGCCGCGCGGGCCGGTCAGGAAGCGGCGGAACTCGTTGGTGCCGGGGATCGTCGCCACCATCTGGTTGTTGCCCATACCTTCGTAATCTTTACGGTTGATGGTCGATGACGACACATCGGTCTGGATCCACAGCACGCCGCGATGATCGAAGCTCAGGCCGTCGGCGCTGCCGAATTCCGCGCCCTTCATGCTGCCTTTGGCTTCCGGTTTGTCGGTATCGGTGCGACCGCCCATCACCAGAATATCCCAGGCGAACGCCAGCGCGGTCGGGTCGCCGTTCTGCTCCAGCCAGTGCATGATGTGGCCGTAAACGTTTTTGGCGCGCGGGTTGGCCGCATCCACCGGCGCTTTGCCTTCTTTGCCGCGATCGCTGTTGTTGGTAAGCGTGCAGTAAACGCTGCCGGTGTGGTACGGATCGACCGCAATCCACTCCGGGCGGTCCATTTTGGTGGCACCCACGGCATCTGCCGCCAGACGGGTTTTGATCAGCAGGTCGCCCTGGTTTTCAAAGCCTTTGCTGGCGTCGAGCCCGTTCTGGCCGAACACCAGCGGCAGCCACTCGCCTTTGCCGTCGTCGTTAAATTTCGCCACATACAGCGTGCCTTTCTCCAGCAGGTGCATATTGGCTTTGCGATCCTGCGGGTTGAATTTGCCTTCCGAGACAAATTTATAGATGTATTCGAATTTCTGGTCGTCGCCCATATAGACGACAACGCGGTTATCCGGCGCGAGCGTCACCGCCGCCCCTTCGTGCTTGATGCGGCCAAGCGCGGTGTGTTTGCGCGGCACCGAATGCGGATCGTATGGATCGATTTCCACCACCCAGCCGAAGCGGTTCGGCTCGTTCGGCGTGGCGTCGACGCTGAAGCGCTTATCCACTTCGTTCCAGCGGTAGGAGTCGTCGCTGTCGCTGATGCCGTAGCGTTTTTCCAGCGGGTTCATCTCCGCTTTCTTCACGAAAATATCGGACCAGTTCTCTTCGCACGTCAGGTAGGTGCCCCACGGCGTAAAGCCGTTGGCGCAGTTCTGCATGGTGCCGAGAATGGTTTCGCCTTTCGGATCGTCAGCCGTTTGCATCAGCGGGTTGTGCAGCGCCGGGCCGGTGATTTTCATCGGCGTGTTAACGGTGATGCGGCGCGCGAAAGAGGACGGGCGCACCACTTCCCAGCCCTGGGCCGCTTTTTTCACTTCAATGACCGACACGCCCATCGCGTTCTGGCCTTTCAGCGCTTTGTCGGCGCTCCAGTTGGCGTCGCCATCCTTAAACAGCAGACCGTTGTCGATGTATTCATGGTTCATGGCGAGCAGGCCGTGATCGGCGCTGTGCCCGCCCTGCGGCAGGCTAAACCACGCCATGCCGTCGTGATGCATCCCGGCCTGCGCCGCCTGCTCTTCCGTGGTATTGCTGCCGTCGGTTTTAAAAACCGGCAGATTCCCGGCAAGCCCGGTGGCGTCGCCCCATTTGTAGAATGGCTTCGCGATGTAGCCTTCCGGCACGATAACGGTATCTTCCGTGGAAACCGGCAGACTGGTGAAACCGAGCGCCGTCGCTTTGCCGAGATTGCCGCTCGCGTTCGAGACCGCTTTCGCCAGCGCGTTTTCCGGTTTCAGCAGAAACGGAAACGCCGCCGCGGCGCCGGCGACCGCGCCGGCCTGCAACAGGCGGCGGCGCGACAAATAGACTTCCGCCACCTGCGAAAACGCGCGGTTATCGCTCGGGTTGCTGATCTCTTCACTATGCTCACGTTTGAATAAGGTTTTTAACGGTCTGCCCATTGCGGTTTCCTTTCGAAATATCGATTTCAAGGGGAATCATTTTTATGCACGTGAGGCTACGGAAAGTGTGTTACAGAAATATAACAATTGCCCACAAAAAAAAGGGAAGCCGCCCGGCTTCCCCTGATATGACGCAATGACCTTATAAGCGCGCTTTGTCCATCTGCCCCCGGTACGCCTTGCGTTCACGGGCGCGGCGCTGACCCTCCGGGCTGTTGTCCAGCCAGTCATGCAGGTAGTGTTCGATCTGCTCCAGGCTGCGGTTGCGGGTTTCCGGCACGCATTTGATAACGAACGTCGCCCCGAGGATCCCGAACGCCGCGAAAATAAAGAAGGTGCCGGAGAGGCCCACCCAGGCGAGCAGGATCGGGAAGAAAAGTGAGATCAGGAAGTTGGCTATCCACATCGAGAATACCGCGCCGCCCATAAAGATACCGCGCAGGCGGGTCGGGAAAATCTCAGACAGGAGCAGCCAGGTGACGGGCGAGAGCGCACCCTGCTGAAAGCACAGGAACATCAGCATCCCCGCCAGGACCATATAGCCGCGCAGCGCGTCCGGCTGGCCGTTCACGGTTTCCGGCAGGAGATAACTGACGGCGCCGATAAACACCAGACACGCGGTACAGCCGAACTGGCCTATCATGGTCATGGTGCGACGGCCGATTTTGCCCAGCATCCAGATGCCCACAAACGTCATCAGCACCGAAACCACGCCGTTGGCGACGGTCGCCACCAGCGCGGCGTTATCGGACATTCCCACCGCCGTCAGGACCGTCGGCGCGTAATACATAATGGTGTTCACGCCGGTCATCTGCTGGATGACCGCAATCCCGATGCCAATCATAAACAGCTTAAACAGCCACGGCGTCAGCAGTTCGCGCAGGCGCGGTTTGCCCTGGGCGCGCTGGGCTTCCAGCGTTTCTTCGATCTCCATCAGCTCCCATTCCACATCCTCCGGGCGACGGGTGCGATCCAGCACGCGGCGCGCTTCGGCAAGACGCCCTTTCATGGCGTACCAGCGCGGCGTGTCAGGCATAAACATCATGCCGAACCACAGCAGCACGGCGGGCAGCGTCGCGACCGCCAGCATCCAGCGCCAGGTGGATTCGCCGCCCCACAGCTCGTGAAACGACGCGTTGGAGATATACGCCAGCAACTGCCCGGAGACGATCATCAGCTCCTGCAATGTCACCAGTTGGCCGCGCTTGTTGGCGGGCGCAATTTCCGCGATATACACCGGTACGGTCGCCGCCGCGCCGCCGACCGCCACGCCGAGCACCAGGCGAAAGAAAATCATCCACGACACGTCCGGGGCCATCGCGGTGCCAACTGCGCCAATCGCGAAGATGACCGCCAGATAAATGATGATTTTCTTTCGTCCCGCGGCGTTTGCCATATGGCCCGCGAGCAGCGCGCCGAACGCGGCGCCGAAAAGCAGAGAGCTGGTGACAAGGCCTGTGGTGAGCGGGGTGAGATGCAGTTCGCTGCCCATAAACAGCAGCGCGCCGGAGATAACGCCGGTGTCGTAACCAAAAAGCAGACCGCCGAGCGTGGCGATAATCGCAATCACTTTGACAAACGGCGCCGTCGGCGCGTCGCTGTTAGGCCCTGATGCTCTGTTAAGGGTGAGATATTGTTCTTTAGTCATAAAAGACTCCAGTAACCTGCCGTTCAGGGAAAACGGGGCGGCCATTGCCTGTGACCGGCCCGGTTGATGATATATTCACCACCCTCAATTTAGATCGAATATTTCATTTATATAAACATTGGAATTTTAATTTTGAGTGATGGGTCATGTTTTGTTATGCATTTGTGATAATCCGCACGCCACCCGGCGAAAAAGGCCCTGGTCAGCTGTGCGGAGAAACGCACAAAACAATTTCTATCAATTGATATTAAAGGGGAAATAACAGAGCGAAACGGTTAAGACCGGGGTAAAGCGATCGCGAGGCGTGACGGCGCCGTCAGGCAGACAGCGCCGACCATAATGAAACATAGTTTTCACAAAAAGAAATAGCGAATGGTTACGACCAGCCGGGCGAGACGACGCGCTCACGCCGCCTCGCCACGCGCATGCGTCAGATCCCGGCGGTCTCCCGCAGGTAGCGACGCGCTTTGACCGCGTATTCAAACGGGTTCGCCAGTGCCGGGTCCTGCTCGGCTTCCACCACCATCCAGCCCTGGTAGCCGTGCTCATCCAGCAGCCGGAATACCGGGCGGAAATCGATAGCGCCATCGCCGGGCACCGTAAAGGTGCCTTTTCTGACGCCATCCAGGAAGGAAAGCCCGTCGCGTTTCACCTCATCAATCACCGCCGGGCGCACATCTTTCAGGTGTACGTGGTTGATACGCGGCAGATGTTTTTCGAGGATCGCGAGCATCGCCGCTTCACTGCCTTCAGAGTACCAGGCGTGCCCGGTGTCATAGAGCAGATACACCGACGCATCCACCCGCGACATAAACGTGTCTATCTCCTGCGCGGTCTGAATGCCGGTGCCCATGTGGTGATGCAGACAGACCTGCATCCCCTTTTCGGCGGCGAGTCGCCCGAGCGTGTTGTAGCCTTCCGCCACGCGCGCCCACTCCTCCTCGCTAAAGCAGGGTTTATCAGGCCCCATCACCGGCAGCGTGGTGCACTGGATGCTGCCGCTCTGCTCCGAGCAGCCAATCACTTTCGCCCCCATCGCGTGGAGAAAATTCATGTGATTCACAAACTCGTCGAGCGTTTTCTCCCGCTCGCCGGCGGCAAAAAAGGTGCTGAACCAGGCGTTGCAAATTTCGATACCGCGGATAGCCAGCATCGGTTTCAGAATGGCCGGATCGCGCGGGTATTTGCTGCCCACTTCGCTGCCGGTAAAGCCCGCCAGCGCCATTTCGCTGACGGTCTGCTGGAAGGTGTTTTCGCTGCCGAGCTCCGGCATATCGTCATTCGTCCAGCCGATCGGAGCGATGGCGAGCCTTACGTGTTGCTTATTCATAATGCGCCTCTCTGGCAAACCACGGCGGCTCAACGGCCGAGCAGTTCGCGCTCAATCAGTTCACGGGTTTCCACGGCCTGGTATTTCATCTTCTCCGGGTAGCCGAAGAGCGACGCGGCGACAATCGGCTCGCCGCCCACCTTGAAGGTCTGGCGGGCGAAGCCCATATCGCGCAGCGTGCGAAACAGCGCCTGGAAATCCACTTCGCCTTCGCCCACGCCAACATGCTGATGCACCGCGGCATCGACGCCCGGCGGGTTGACGATATAGCGGCAGTGGCGGGTGTGGTTCATGGTGTCGGCAATCAGCACATGCGAAAGATCGTCTCCGGCGTAGCGCAGCATCTTTTCCACCTCCCCTTTGCCTTTGTCATAAAAGAAGGTGTGCGGTACGCTGTAGACATATTTCACGTTATCGCTGCGAAACGACTTCACGATATCCACGGTTTCGTTGTTCTCTTCGCAGAAATCCCACGGATGCGCCTGGATCTCCACGCGCAGCCCCTCGCGCTCGAAAATCGGCAGCAGCTCTTCCATGGAGCGGTAAAACATCTCTTCGCAGATTTCTGGCTGGTTCGGGTCGCCGGAGAGTTCGGTGTTGATCACCTGCACATCCATCTCGATGGCGATTTCAATAAGGCGCTTCCAGTTTTTCACCGCCGCCTGACGGCGCAGCTCGTCCGGGCCGGACCAGCGGTAGACGCAGATAAAAGAAGAGAGCGCGACGCCGGTGTCGCGCAGCGCTTTTTTATACTCGGCAATCACCTCGCGGCCCGCTTTCGGGTGCTTATAAAACGGGTTGATTTGCGGGTGCGGCGACTGCTCAATGTACTGATAGCCCCACTCCGCCACCTGCTGCACCATGCGGGTGATCCCGAGGTCTTTGATGACGTCGACGTCAAATGCGATTTTCATGTAAACCCCCGTCAGATTCGTATTGGGCTGCGGGCTTAGCGCAGGTAAAAAGCCGGGCGCTCCGGCAGGCTGATGGTCTCCAGCGCGCCGCTCTCCTGCGCTTTCAGGCAGGCGTCCGCCGCCACCGACGCCGCAAAGCCGTCCCAGGCCGACGGCCCGCGCAGTTCGCCGGCTTTCACATCGTTAATAAACGCCTGCAGTTCGACGTCATAGGCTTTAATAAAGCGGTCTTTCCAGTCGGTCAGAATGGTGGTGGCAAGCTTCGCCGCTTTACGCATCTGCACCGACGACGGCTCCGGCAGACGGGCAATACCGGTCTCGCCGACCACTTCGCACTGGATGTCATAGCCATAGCGGCAGTTCACGAAAATCTCGACGTCGATAAGCGTTCCTTTGCGGGTTTCCAGCATCACGATTTGGGGATCTTTCAGCCGTGCATGGGTGTTCGACGTGGCGCGCGGGAAGCGCACCTGCACCGAGGCGTAATCGTCGTTCAGCAGCCAGCGCAATACATCCAGCTCATGAATAAGCGTGCTGGTGATAGCCATATCGGTGGTGTAGTTCTCGCCGACTTCCGGGTTGCGGTGCGCGCAGTGGAGCATCAGCGGCGCGCCGATCTCGCCGCTGTCGATAACGCCTTTCAGGGCCTGATAGCCTTCATCGTAAGGACGCATAAAGCCGACCTGCACCAGCCGACGGCCCGCTTTCATCTCAGCATCGACAATGCGACGGCAGCCTTCGGCGGTCATGGCGAGCGGCTTTTCACAGAACACCGGTTTGCCCGCTTCAATCGCGCCGAGCGTAAACGCTTCATGCGTCGGGTCCCAGGAGGTGACAATCAGCGCGTCCACATCCTGCGCCTTAATGACATCCTGCCCGTCGGCATACACTTCCGCTTTCAGGCCGAGCGCGTTCACCGCGGCGCGCGCGTTATCCAGATTGATGTCCGATACGGCAACGACGGTCGCGCCCTGCAGAACCTGGGTGCAGCGACGGATATGTTCTTTACCAATGGCGCCTGCGCCAATTACGCCTAATCTGAGCGACATAAGGGTTATCTCCGGAATAATCAGGGTTAAGGTAAGTGTCTTGTTGAATAAAAAGGTCAGTAATCCCGCGCCTGCGCGCGTTTTTCGTTGATCTGTTGTGCCACCCGCTGAATACGTTCGCTGAGCGCCTGTTGCGCCACGCCGACGTTCCACCAGCTGCCATATTTGTGCACCATGGTTTTTGGCAGCACTTTGATATCGATAAGGGTGCTTACCGTCTCGCGCTGCGCCGCCTCCAGCGCGATTTTCAGCTCATCGAGCGTGGTGACGCGCCAGGTTTTGCAGCCGTAGCCCGCCGCGATGGCGGCGAAATCTACCGGCACCAGCCCGCCGTTCAGCTGGCCGTTTTCGGCCGAGCGGAAGCGGAACTCAGTGCCGAAGCTGTCCATGCCGTGCTCCATTTGCAGGTTGTTGATGCAGCCGTTCGCCATATTGTCGAACAGCAGCACGTTGACCTTCGCGCCCTCCTGAATCGATGTGACCAGCTCCGAATGCAGCATCATGAATGCGCCGTCGCCAACCATCGCGTAGACCTCGCGCTGCGGCTCGGCGAGCTTGACGCCGAGCGCCGCGCTCACCTCATACCCCATGCAGGAGTAGCCATATTCGACGTGATAAGCGTTGGGCGCGCGGGTGCGCCAGACGCGCTGCAAATCGCCCGGCAGGCTGCCCGCCGCCGCGACGATCACCGCCTCCTGCGGCAGCGTTTCGTTAAGGATGCCGAGCACGTTGCTCTGGGTCAGCGTGGAGTCAGTCAGCGCGCGGAACTCCCGGTAGACCGACTCGCGATCGAGATGGTCGTCTATTTCCGGGATAAACCCTTTTTCCTGAAACGAGGCCTGATAAACGCGGTGCGTCTCTTTCATCTGGCGACTCTGCACGGCGGCGATCTGCTCGCCCCAGCCCGCCTGCCACGCGGTATCGCCAAGCGCACCGTCCAGCGCCGTCAGCGCCTCGCGGGCGTCGGCCAGCAGCGGAATGCCGTCGAGTTTCCAGGCGTCGAAGTTACTGACGTTAATATTGAGAAAGCGCACGTCGGGATGCTGGAAGATCCATTTCGAGGAGGTGGTGAAATCGGTAAAGCGGGTGCCGACGCCAATCACCAGATCCGCCTCTTTCGCCAGCAGATTAGCCGCGAGACAGCCCGTTTCGCCGACGCCGCCGACGTTATACGGGTGCGACGAGATAAGCGTGCCTTTCCCCGCCTGCGTCTCCGCAAACGGAATACGATAGCGTTCGGCGAAGTGCGCCAGCGCCTCGCCAGCGCCTGAGTATTTCACCCCGCCGCCGCAGATAATCAGCGGCTTGCGGCTGGCGCGGATGGCCGCGACGGCATCATTAAGCTGCGCCTGGCTTGCCGGGCGGCGGTCAAGGCGATGCACGCGGCGGGCGAAGAACGACTGCGGGTAATCCCACGCTTCGCCCTGCACATCCTGCGGCAGCGCCAGCGTCACCGCGCCGGTTTCCGCCGGATCGGTCAGTACGCGCATGGCGTTGATACAGGCGCTCATCAGCTGTTCCGGGCGCGTAATGCGATCCCAGTATTTGCTGACGGCGCGAAAAGCGTCATTGGTGCTGATGCTGAGATCGTAGCTCTGCTCTATCTGCTGCAGCACCGGATCGGGCTGGCGGGTGGCGAAGACATCGCCCGGCAGCAGCAGAAGCGGAATGCGGTTGGCCGTCGCCGTCGCGGCGGCGGTGATCATATTGGCGGCCCCTGGTCCTACCGACGAGGTGCAGGCGAGGATCTGGCGGCGCAGCGACTGTCTGGCGAAACCGGTCGCCGCATGGGCCATGCCCTGTTCGTTACGCCCCTGGTACAGACGCAACTCGCCGCTGTCCTGCTCCAGCGCCTGGCCCAGCCCCAGCACATTGCCGTGGCCAAAGATGGCGAAAATGCCTTTTACGAATTTGACGGTTTCGCCATCCACTTCCAGGTACTGGTTATCAAGAAACTTCACCAGCGCCTGCGCCATTGTCAGTCTCAGCTTGCCCATTTTCGCCTTCCTTTTTCAGCCAGTGTCATGCAGGCTCGCTCTGATACTCTCTTTTAACGCGACCAGCCTGCCGGAATCTGTCTGGATTATAGGCAAACATTTTTTTCATAAAACCAAAATACAGATGAAATGTTTCATTTTGCGAGAGGGATCAAACTCTGTTTCATCAGGCCGCGTTTTCTGTGGCGGGGATCGCGAAACACGGCAACCTGCAACAGCGGATGACAAACGATAAACCCGCACAGGCTATGCGTTTTCTCGGCTTGTCCGGCAGTGTGCCAGCGCTGCCCATCCAGAACCGACTGACCGCGTCTGGCCATGCACAGAGTGGAATAGCGTTCACATTTCTGGTTTTTTAGTTTCAAAGTAATTTGTAAATGAAATATTTATTTCTCATACTACGTTCAACCGTTAACCCTCAGGCTGCTTGCGGGCGCGCCGCCGGCTCTCCGGCCCTCTCGTGAAGCAGGCATGCAAAAGGAAACCGTAGCTATGAATGCAGCAGTTAAGCGGCTCGATGTCATTTGTATTGGCCGTGTTGCCGTGGATCTCTACGCGCAGCAGATCGGCGCCAGGCTTGAAGATGTGGCGACCTTCGCCAAATATCTCGGCGGCTCGTCAGGCAACGTCGCGTTCGGCACCGCAATCCAGGGACTGAAATCGGCGATGCTGGCCCGCGTGGGGGATGAACATAATGGCCGTTTCCTGCGTGAAACGCTGTCGCGTGCAGGCGTCGACACCGAATACCTGATCACCGATAAACAGCGGCTGACGGCGCTGGTGATGCTCGGCATTAAAGATCAGGAGACGTTCCCGCTTATCTTCTACCGCGACAACTGCGCCGATATGGCGCTCACGCCGCAGGATATTAACGAAGATTACATCGCCTCCGCCCGCGCGCTGGCGGTGACCGGCACGCACCTCTCGCACCCGGACACCCGCGCCGCCGTGCTGAAAGCCCTGGAATACGCGCGCCGCCACGGGCTGCGTACCGCGCTGGATATCGACTACCGACCGGTTCTGTGGGGGCTGACGTCGCCCGGCGACGGCGAAACGCGCTATGTGGAATCGGAGCAGGTCACGCGCCAGCTTCAGGAAGTGCTGCATCTGTTCGATCTGGTGGTCGGCACCGAAGAGGAGTTTCACATTGCGGGCGGCAGTACCGACACGCTGACCGCGCTGAAAAACGTCCGCCACGCCACCGGCGCCACGCTGGTCTGCAAGCGCGGGCCGATGGGCTGCGTGGTGCTGGAAGGCGCGGTGCCGGACAGCTGGGACGCCATCCCGCTTTATCAGGGTGTGCGGGTGGAGGTGCTGAACGTGCTTGGCGCGGGCGATGCGTTTATGTCCGGGCTGCTGCGCGGCTGGCTGAACGACGAAGGCTGGGAGCAGGCCTGCCGCTACGCCAACGCCTGCGGCGCGCTGGTGGTCTCCCGCCACGGCTGCGCTCCGGCGATGCCGACGCGCGCCGAACTCGATGACTACCTGGCCCGCGCCGAATCGGTGCCGCGCCCGGATCTCGACGCGCGCTTAAACCATCTGCATCGCGTCACTTCCCGTCGCCAGGCGTGGCCGGAGCTCTGTATTTTCGCCTTCGACCACCGCAAGCAGCTCGCCGATCTGGCCCAGGATACCGGCTGCGATGAATCACGTATTCCGGCGCTGAAACAGCTGCTGCTGCAGGCGGCGAAAGACGCGGCGCAGGAGGCGGGCCTCGCGGGCCGCAGCGGTATTCTGGCGGACAGCACTTACGGCCAGCGCGCGCTCAATGCCATCACCGGCCAGGGCTGGTGGATTGGCCGCCCGATTGAACTGCCCGGCTCGCGTCCGCTGCGCCTTGAGCATGGCGATATCGGCTCGCAGCTTGCAAGCTGGCCGCTGGAGCATGTGGTGAAATGTCTGGTGTTTTATCATCCGCACGATCCGGCCGCGCTTCGCGAACAGCAGGACGCGCTGCTGCTGGAGGTGTGGCGCGCCTGCCAGCAGTCGGGCCATGAACTGCTGCTGGAAGTGATCCTGCCGGAAAACGGGCCGGATAAAGACCACCAGCATTACCACACGATGCTGGCGCATTTTTATCAGCTCGGCATTAAGCCGGACTGGTGGAAACTGCCGCCGCTGGCGAGCGCGCACTGGCAGGCCATCAGCGCGCTGATTGAAAAGGAAGATCCGTACTGCCGCGGCATTTTGCTGCTCGGGCTCGACGCGCCGCAGGAGCAACTGCGCGAAGGCTTCACTGAGGCGGCGACGCATCCCATCATCAAAGGCTTCGCGGTCGGGCGCACCATTTTCGGCCAGCCGTCGCGCCGCTGGATGCAGGGCGAGCTTAGCGACGAGGCGCTGGTCCGTGAAGTGAAAAACAACTACCTGACGCTTATCAACTTCTGGCGCGAGGCGCGCCGTTAACCTTCCCGCGGAGCGGCCCCGTCGCTCCGCGCCTTCCTGCTTCGTGAAATGAATCGCGTATTTCATCCGGGAAAATGAAAAATTCGCTTCATTTGATACACTGACACGAGCTTTCCTTCTTTTCCCCCTTTTATCAGGCACGATACATGGCAAATAATCCGACCCAGCTCTCCATCCTTCAGGATGAAATTCGTCGCCGGTATGACGACCTCAGCAAACGGCTTAAACAGGTGGCGCGCTACATTCTCGATAACAGCAACAGCGTCGCGTTCGATACCGTCGCCTCTATCGCCCGGCAGGCGGATGTGCCGCCTTCGACGCTTATCCGTTTCGCCAATGCGTTTGGCTTCAGCGGCTTTAATGAAATGAAGCAGATGTTCAGACAGCATCTGATGGAAGAGACCGCCAACTATACCGAACGCGCGCGACTGTTCCGCCAGACCGCCAGCGAAGAAACCAGCGCGCCGGAAACGCCGGGCGAAATTCTCAGCATGTTTACGATGGTTAATACCCAGGCGCTGCAACAACTGGCGATGCAGATGGCGCCGGAAGAGCTGGAAAAAGCGGTGAAGCTGCTGGCTGAGGCCGAGAATATCTACGTGATTGGCCTGCGCCGGTCGTTCAGCGTCGCGTCCTACCTCACCTACGCGCTGCGCCATCTCGACCGTAAAGCGTTTCTGATTGACGGGCTGGGCGGCATGTTTACCGAACAGCTAAGCCTGGTGGGGCCGAAAGATGTGGTGGTGGCGGTGAGTTTCTCGCCCTACTCCCGTGAAGTGGTTGAACTGGTTGAGCTGGGCGCGCAGCGCAAAGCGCGCCAGATTGCAATTACTGACAGCCAGGTAAGCCCGCTTGCCGCCTTCAGCGACGTCTGCTTTGTGGTGCGCGAAGCGCAGGTGGACGGCTTTCGCTCGCAGGTGGCGTCGCTCTGTCTCGCCCAGACGCTCGCCGTCTCGCTGGCGCTCGACAACAGCAAAACCACGCAGCAACAGACCGCGTAACGCCCCACGCGTCGCGACCATAAAAAAACGGCCCTTCCGGGCCGTTTTTTTATTCAGGCTTAACGCCGCGGATAGTCATCGCTGTTGATCCAGGCGTGGTCCTCTTCCCAGGTAAACAGCCATTGGCGTTCCGGCCCGGCCATCACATTCAGGTAGTAACTGTCATAACCCGCGATCGCCGCCACGGGATGATAGCCGCGCGGCACCATGACCACATCGTGATTGTAAGGCGCCATGCAGGCGTCCAGGCTACGGTCATCGGTATAGACCCGCTGAAAAGCGAAGCCCTGCGGCGGATCGAAACGGTGGTAGTAGGTCTCTTCAAGCTGCGTCTCTTTCCCCGGCACCGGGGTGTCGTGCTTGTGCGCGGGCCAGGAGCTGGTGGCGCCCTCTTCGGTATAGACCTCCACCACCAGCAGGCAGTCCGCCTCGCCGCTGTCCGGCAGAATGTTATGCACCAGGCGCTGGTTACGCCCTTTACCGCGATGCTCAACGCCCACCTCTTCAGGCGAAATCACCCTTGCAGGCAGCGTGCCTTTGCCCGGCGCGCTGCACACGGCAAGCTCCAGATCGGAATCGGCGGTCACTTCAATGCGCTCCTGCGGCGGCACGTAGACCGACCACGGCGGCGTGCGCTCAAACGGCGACATCCGCCCGCCGAGGCCCGGAAACTCCGCGTTACGGGTTTTCACCGAGGCGAGCCCCGCCACCAGAACCAGGCACTGCTCCCGGTCGCCGCTCTCAAGCGTGAGCGTTTCGCCCTGTTTCAGCATCCAGACATCAAAGCCGATATAGCGCCAGCCGGCGCTTTCCGGGGTGATGTGCTGTATCTGGCGCGCGTCGCGCTGCGCCTTTGCAAGTAACGACATGGCTCCTCCTGGAAAAACTTAACCGAGCGTCGGCATACTGAATTCAGAGACGGTCTGCTGTCCCTGCGGCCAGCGCACCGTGGCGGTTTTCATGCGGGTATAGAACCGCACGCCGTCCGGCCCGTGGACATTCAGCGCGCCGAAAACCGAACGTTTCCAGCCGCCAAAGCTGTGGAACGCCATCGGCACCGGCACAGGGACGTTGACGCCCACCATCCCCGCCTGAACGTCATGCACGAATTCGCGCGCCGTATGGCCGTTGCTGGTGAAAATCGCGCTGCCGTTGCCAAACTCATGGCTGTTAATCAGCGCCAGCGCGCGCTCGTAATCCGGCGCGCGGACGATGCCGAGCACAGGCCCGAAGATCTCTTCGCGCCAGATGACCATCTCCGGCGTTACGTTATCAAACAGCGTGCCGCCGACGTAGTAGCCCGCTTCATAGCCTGGCAGACGGAATTTACGGCCATCGACCACCAGTTTCGCGCCTTCGCTGACGCCTTTTTCAATATAGCCCAGCACTTTTTTCTGGTGGACGTCGGAAACCACCGGCCCCATTTCGTTCTCTTCCGGCCCGCGCATACAGCCCGGCCCGACTTTCAGCGCTTCCACCAGCGGCGTGAGGCGCGCAATCAGTTTATCCGCCGTTTCGTCGCCCACCGCGACCACAATCGGCAGCGCCATGCAGCGCTCGCCTGCAGAACCAAACGCGCCGCCCATAATGGCGTTTACCGTGGCGTCGAGATCGGCATCCGGCATCACAATGGCGTGGTTTTTCGCCGCGCCGAACGCCTGCACGCGTTTACCGTAAGCGCTGGCGGTTTTGTAGATATGCTCCGCCACGCCGGACGAGCCGACAAAGCTGACCGCCGCGATGTGCGGATCGGTGTAGAGCTGTTCGGCGTCTTCATTACTGCAATGCACCACGTTGAACACGCCATCCGGCAGCCCGGCTTCTGACAGCAGCTCAGCGAGGCGCACCGCGGCGGTCGGCGCCAGCGCGGACGGTTTCAGCACAAAGCTGTTGCCGCAGGCGAGCGCTATCGGGAACATCCACATCGGCACCATCGCCGGGAAGTTAAACGGTGTGATCCCCGCCACCACGCCGAGCGGCTGCATCAGCGAGTAGCTGTCGACGCGGGTGCCGACATCAGAGGAGTATTCCCCTTTAATCAGGTGCGGAATGCCGCAGGCGAACTCCACCACTTCCATGCCGCGCGTCAGCTCGCCCATAGCGTCCGACCAGACCTTGCCATGCTCGCTGACGATAATCGCCGCCAGCTCGTCGGCATGTTTCTCAAGCAGCATTTTGAAATGAAACAGCACCCTGGCGCGGCGCAGCGGCGTCGTGTTGGCCCAGCCGTGGAACGCCTCATGGGCGACCTGGATTGCCGCCGAGACCTCTTGCGCCGTGGATTGCGTGACCTCGCGCACCGGTTTGCCCGTGGCCGGATCGAAGACCGGCACCGTCTGGCCGCTGCTGCTGTTGCAAATTTTCCCGCCGATAAAGTTTCCTGTGATATTCATGCTTAGCCTCGTCGTCTGGAGGGGGTCAATGCGGGAGCCGTGGCGGCTCGCGTAAAAACATCTGTCTTCATCCTGGCTAAATGAAATGAATATTTCAATAAAACCAATAAATGAAATTTAATTTTGGTGAGCATTGTCGCATTTTCGACGCAACCGCTTCTCTGCTTCTGCCACATTCACCCTTACCCTGAGAAAAAACGCGGAATATTACGCTTCTGGCAAGGAAACGCTGCCTCCACGATGGCTTTTTTGCGAAGCCGATCAAAGAAGCTAAATTTCAAATATTGCCAATTATGAAATAAATGTTTTGATTACAGGCAGGCCAGCTTTCATTCTGTGACTTCCAGGAGAGTACGATGACCATTGCACTGCACCGCTTCTGCGTTAACCGCAAAATCGCCCCCGCGCTGGATATCCCGGCGTTTTTTAAACTGGTCAACCGGCTTGGGCTGAATAAGGTCGAGCTGCGTAACGATATGCCCGGCGGTAACGTCACCGACGATTTGAGCGCAGCGCAGGTGCGCGAGCTGGCGGCGCGTTACGACATCGACATTGTGACCATTAACGCCGTCTACCCGTTTAACCAGCGCACACCCGCGGTGCGCGAGCTGACCGAATCGCTGCTGAAAGACGCGCAGGCGGTGGGCGCGGCGGGGCTGGTGCTCTGTCCGTTAAACAACGGCACGCCCGTCGGGCCGGCGGAAACCCTGGCGGCATTGCAGGATCTTGCTCCGTTGTTTGACCATTACGGGATTCAGGGGCTGGTGGAGCCGCTTGGTTTTCCACAAAGCTCGCTGCGCTCGGCGGCCGAAGCGCAGACGCTTATTCGCGACGCGAAAGTGCCGTTTAAACTGCTGATCGACACCTTCCACCATGCGCTCTACCCGCAGGCGGCGCAGGCGTTTTCCCAGGTGGATGTGTCGATGATAGGACTGGTGCACCTCTCCGGCGTTAACGATCCGCGCCCGCTTGAGACGCTGACCGACGATCAGCGCCTGATGCTGATGCCGGACGACAGGCTGGAGACGATCGCGCAGATCAAGGCGCTTGAGGCGCGCGGCTATCAGGGCATTTACGCGTTCGAGCCGTTCTCTTCATCCATAGCGTCATGGCGCGAAGCCGATATTGAGCGCGAGATAGTCAACAGCATCGCGCTGGTGCAAGAAAACGTGGCCTGAGGGCTAAGCGCGCCCGAAAACCGGCGATAAAATCACCTGTTGTCGGGCACGGTTTCAGGTATGATGCGAGGCCAGACCCCGCGGCGACAGGCGTCGTCGGGGTTGTCCTTTATTCAGAACCGAGCGCGTCAATGAGAGTCACCCCGGCCAACACCCTTGAATCCATTATCTTTTGCCTGCTGTTTATTTTTTTCTTTCTGAATATCCCGCCGGTGCTTTTCGCACTGCTGCACACCGCCGAGCTTCGCGACGTCGCCGCCGTGGTGAATGTGGTGCCATTCCTGGATGACTTTAACGCCTATTTTATTGAGCTTGCGGTGGTGTCGGTTATCTGTTCGCTGATAACAACCGTGGCGGGCAGAACGCTGTGGGCGCGCTGGAGCAGATGAAACAAACAACGGGAAGAGACGCTGGCGCAGGCGCGCCAGCGTGAAGCCGCATCAGATAGAGGTGCGGCGGTAGCTGCGGTATTCCGGCAGCCAGAAGTTTTCCTCAATGGCCTGTAACAGCGCCTCGGCGGAGGTTTTCACCGCCACACCCTGCTGCTGCGCCATTTTGCCTACCGCGAATGCAATATCCTTCGACACCTGCTGAATATCCGTCAGCGGCGGCAGCACCAGGCCGCTGCCGGTATTGACCAGCGGCGAATGCGAGGCCAGCGCTTCACTCGCCGCCATCATCATCTCATCGGTCACGCGCAGCGCGCCGGACGAAATAATCCCAAGCCCGATGCCGGGGAAGATATAGGCGTTGTTGCACTGCGCAATCGGGTACGTTTTCTCTTTCACCGTCACCGGCTGGAACGGGCTGCCCGTCGCCACCAGCGCCGCGCCGTCGGTCCAGTTCAGGATGTCGTGCGGCGTCGCCTCGACGCGTGAGGTCGGGTTAGAGAGCGGCATAACAATCGGGCGCGCGCAGTGCTTGTGCATCTCGCGGATGATCTCTTCGGTGAAAAGCCCGGTCTGGCCGGAGACGCCGATGAGAATATCCGGTTTGGCGTTGCGCACCACATCCAGCAGCGAGATCGAATCGCTCTGCGTATCCCAGCCCTGCAGGCTGTCGCGTTTTTGCACCAGCTTCGACTGGAACGACAGCAGGTTTGGCATGTTGTCGGTCAGCAGGCCGAAACGGTCGACCATAAAGACACGGGCGCGCGCCTGTTCGTCGCTTAAGCCGCCTTCGGTGCGCATCCACGCGATGATCTGCTCGGCGATGCCGCACCCGGCGGAGCCTGCGCCGAGGAAGACGATTTTCTGCTCGCTGAGCTGGCTGCCCGCCGCGCGGCTCGCGGCAATCAGCGTGCCGAGCGTCACCGCCGCGGTGCCCTGAATATCATCGTTAAAGCAGCAGATCTCGTCGCGATAGCGCTCAAGCAGCGGCATCGCGTTTTTCTGCGCGAAATCTTCAAACTGCAACAGCACGTTCGGCCAGCGCTGCTTCACCGCCTGGATAAAGTCATCAACGAACGCGTAATACTCGTCGTCGGTGATACGCGGGTGACGCCAGCCCATATAGAGCGGATCGTTCAGCAACTGCTGATTGTTGGTGCCGACATCCAGCACAATAGGCAGCGTATACGCCGGGCTGATGCCGCCGCAGGCGGTGTAGAGCGAGAGCTTGCCGATAGGAATGCCCATGCCGCCGATGCCCTGGTCGCCGAGGCCGAGAATACGCTCGCCGTCCGTCACCACGATCACTTTGATGTTATGGATTGGCACGTTCTGCAGGATGTCGTCCATGTTGTGGCGGTTCGGCCAGGAGATGAACACCCCACGGGCGCGGCGGTAAATTTCGGAAAAACGTTCGCAGGCCGAGCCCACCGTCGGGGTGTAGATGATGGGCATCATCACCTCAAGATGGTTTTCCAGCAGGCGATAAAACAGGGTTTCGTTGGTGTCCTGGATGTTGCGCAGGTAAATGTGTTTATCAATATCCGTTTTGAAATCTTCAAACTGTCGCCACGCGCGCTCCGCCTGCTCTTCAATGGTTTCCACCACTTCCGGCAACAGCCCCAGCAGGTTGAAATTGCTGCGCTCCTCCATGCTGAAGGCGCTGCCCTTGTTCAGCAGCGGGAACTCCAGCAAAACGGGGCCGGCGTAGGGAATGTAAAGCGAACGGTTTTTTTTGTGTTTGATTTCCATCTGTCTCACTCTTTTTTGCGCGGCAGAAGCCTCACCATTGGCTTTCTGGGGGCCGCGTCGGAACGGGCGGATTACCATAGCGGCACATAGTGTATAAGAAAGCGGCCCGGCACTCTTCCCTTAATGGACAGATTTGTCGCATCAATACCATGCAATTTATTCATCATGAAGAATTGGGGGGAGCCGCGCTCCCCCGTGAACGGTGTGGCCGTCAGGCCAGCGAAGAATCGGGCGATTTCTCAAGCGCCGGGCGCGGGCGGCCCTGGAGCGTGAAGAACGAGATAACGGTAAAGCCAAGCGTAATCAACCCAAGCACCAGATAGGTCTGCTGGAAGCCCACGGTGTCATACATCCGTCCCGCCCAGGTGGAGAGCACAACGCCGGAGAGCTGTTTGGAGAGATTAAAGCCCACCAGAAACAGCGTGGCGGAAAGGCGCGGATCAAAAACGGCGGAAATGTATTTAAACGTACCCACCAGCAGGAACGGCAGCTCAAACATATGCAGCGTTTTGAGGATGATCACCTGCCAGTCGGCGGTGGCGAATGACGAGCCGATAATGCGCATCGACATAATCGCGCCCGCGATAAGCAGCGCGTTTTTGCTGCCAATGCGGTTGATGATAAACGGCGTGAAGAACATCACGGTGGCGTTAAGCAGCTCGCCGCCGGTGGTAACGAAGCCGAAAATCTGGGTGCCGCGCTCGGGGCTTGAGAAAAAGCCTTTAAAGAAGTTGGCGAACTGCTGGTCAAAGACGTCATACACGCTCGCCACGCCTACCACGTAGATGATAAACGCCCAGAAGCTGCGCATTCTGAACAGCTCGCTAACGAGCTTCATCGAGAACGCCTGGCTGGTCTCCTTCGTGCCGGAGATCAGGTTGCCGCTCTCCCCCGCCGGACGCGAGAACCACAGCACGCCCGCCAGGATCAGCGCGCACGCCGACGCCACCCAGAAGATAATATTGGGGTTCACGCCAAACAGCATGCCGGTCATCGAGGCGCACAGCGCCCAGCCCACGCAGCCGGAGACGCGCACTTTGCCATATTCAAAATTATTGGCGCGGCTGACGCGCTCAATGTACGCCTCCACCGCGCCGGAGCCGCTTGAGAAGACAATCCCGAGATAGCAGCCGCCGACAAACGCCCCAACCCAGATGTTAAACGCCAGCAGCGGTTTGAGCACAAAGATAAAAAACGGCGCGAACAGTACCAGCAGGCCGGTTATCGTCCACAGCAGGTGTTTGCGCAGCCCGAGCTTGTCGGAGATGAGACCAAACACCGGCTGAAAGATAATCGCGAACAGCGAAATACACGAGAAGACAATGCCGGTATCCGTTTTACTGAGATGCGCGACATCCGCCAGCCACACCGGGAAAAACGGAAAGTAGGCCGACATAATGAAGTAGTAGAAAAAGAAGAACAGCAAAAAGAATATGAAGTTCTGTTTTTCAACCGGGGTCAGGGCAGGCTTATTCATCTTTCACCTTCTGTGTGGAGGTTGTTTTTGTTGTTAACGCCGGGGCGCGCCCCGGCGGTCGCGCCCTGTCAGCCTTGCCGTCTGCGCAGGGTAAAGCGGTAGCGGTATTCCCGCGCGGTCAGCAGATATTCCGGATGGACGCTCGGTGTCCAGGAATCATCCCCGCCGACGCCCATATGGAAGCCGTCAATCGTCAGCCAGATACCCACCTCCGGCTGCAATTTATGCCAGTGGCTGGTTTCCATCAGCTGACGCGTGCCGTAAGGGCTTAGCGAGAAATGAAACTCGCCTTCGGCCTGCCAGCCGTTCCAGTTAAGCTCGCGGGTGTTGCAACGCAGGCCGTTTTCGCCGGAAAAGATATACGGCGTGGTGAGTTCTGAAAGCGGCAGCGTCCAGCGCGAGAAGCACGCGCTGCTCAGGCGGTCCGGGTAGTTCTCATGCGGGCCGAGGCCGAGCCAGCTTGCCGTCTCTTCGCCGCCGCGCAACTGGCAGACCACACCCACGCGCGGCAGCGGCGGCAGTGCGGTGCTGCGCGCGATGTCGATATCGCAGCGCAGCGCGCCCTGGCTATCCACCACCATGCGCCAGCGGCTGAGAATAGCCGGGCCGTCCGCCACGCCTTTTACGAAGTACGCGTGCTGCGCGACGATCTCCACACCGTCGCGGGTGGTCTGCGCGTCGCAGGCCAGGCAGCGGTGTTCGGTGTTATACAGCCCGGCGGCTTTCCAGCGCTCCACCCAGGCGTTCGGATCGATGCGTTCCACTTCGCTGACGCCGATATCGTTATCGATCGGCGCGCGGATGAACTGATCGGCAAGCGGCGTCAGCATCTGATCCACGCCGTCGTCGCTCCACTGCGTCAGTTGACCGCTGGCGCGGCTCACGCGCCAGGTCTGACGCCCGTGGCGAATGACAAATTCCGCGTCGGTGATCTCAAGCTGCGGCGCGTCGCCTGCCGCAACCGGCTCCGGCAGCGCGAGCGGTGCGGCGAGCGGCCATTGCGCCCAGGCGCTGAGATGCCCTTCCGGCGACCACGGCGTCGCCTGCGGCTGTTCGACGCGCACATGCAGCCAGACGTCCTCGTCGCCCGCGCGGGCGCTAAAGCCCGTGTCGCTGAGCGTCAGCACGCGGGACGCCTGCGGGCCGAGCTCCAGCGCCAGTTCCCCGCTCAGGCGCGTCTCGCCGCGCACCTCGATGCTCCACAGCAGGCGCTCGTTGTCGCTCTCGCGGAACAGGTATTCGCTGGTCACCTCGATTTGCAGCGGGCTTTCGCTCACCAGACGGAACTGGAAGAACTGCTGCTGATGCTTCGCCTCAAAGAGCGCCGGGTGCGGCGTGCGGTCCGGGAAGACCAGCCCGTTCATGCAGAACTGACGGTCGTTCGGCGTGTCGCCGAAATCGCCGCCGTAGGCCCACCAGCGGCTGCCGTCAGGCTCGACGCGCGTAATGGCCTGGTCGGCCCAGTCCCAGATAAAGCCGCCCTGCAGGCGCGGATACTGGCGGAACGCGGCCCAGTAATCGGCAAAATTCCCGAGGCTGTTGCCCATCGCGTGCGCGTATTCGCAGAGGATCAGCGGGCGGGTTTCGCCAGGCATAGAAATCCACTTTTTAATCGACCATTTCGGCACCGCAGGAATCAGCTGGTCGGTCTCCACGCGGGCGTACATCGGGCAGATGATGTCGGTCGCGCGGGTATCCGCCCCGCCACCTTCATACTGCACCGGGCGCGTCGGGTCCTGATGCTTGATCCAGTTATAGAGCGCGGTGTGGTTCGCGCCGTTGCCCGATTCATTGCCGAGCGACCAGATAATAATGCTCGGGTGGTTACGGTTGCATTTCACCATGCGCGTGACGCGCTCGCTGTACGCGCCAAGCCACACCGGATCGTCCGAAAGACGGCTCATCGGCTCCATGCCGTGGGTTTCGATATTGGCTTCGTCCACCACGTACAGCCCGTAGCGGCTGCACAGTTCATACCAGCGCGGCTGGTTGGGGTAGTGCGAACAGCGCACGGCGTTGAAGTTGTTCTGCTTCATCAGCAGGATGTCCTGCACCATCGCCGCCTCGTCCATCGCCTGGCCTTTTTCCGGGTGATGCTCGTGACGGTTAACGCCGCGGATCAGCAGCGGCTGGCCGTTAAGCGTCAGCAGGCCGTTGTTGATTTCCACGCGACGAAAGCCGACGTCGTGCGCCTCAGAGACCAGCGGCATGCCGTCGGCATCCAGCAGCGTCACCACCGCGCGATACAGATGCGGCGCTTCGGCGCTCCACAGCAGCGGGTTGTCAACGTCAAGCGAGAGCGTGACGCGCTCCGGGTAGTTGCCGCGCTCATCAATCGGGGCGGAGCCGAGCGGCAGCGTCTGGCTCGCCACTTCGTTTTCACCGCGCCACAGCGCGAGAGTGACGCTAAGCCCACGCGCGGCGGGCGTCACTTCCACCTCGCTGAACAGCGTGGCGTGACGCAGCGACGGCGCAAGCTCAGTATGCACGCGCACATCGGCCAGCGCCTGCTCCGGGAGATGCAGCAGGCTGACCGGGCGGAAAATGCCGCTCATGCGCCACATATCCTGATCTTCCAGATAAGTGCCGTCCGACCAGCGCAGCACCAGCACGCAAAGGCGGTTGCGGCCCGCGTGCAGCACGCCGGTGAGATCGAACTCCGCCGGCAGGCGGCTGTCCTGCGAATAGCCCACCCACTGACCGTTACACCAGAGATAAAACGCCGAATTCACGCCGCCGAAGATAATGCGCGTGCGGCCCGTCTCCAGCCACGCCTGCGGCACCTCGATATCGCGCGAATAGCAGCCGGTCGGGTTGTCGTCCGGCACAAACGGCGGATTCACCGGGATCGGGTAGCGCACGTTGGTGTAGATCGGCGTGTCGTAACCTTCCATCTGCCAGTTTGACGGCACCGGCGTGGCGCGGGCGTCGCTGAGATCCGCGGCCAGCCAGACTTCCGGCACCTGGTGAGGGCTGGCGAAAAAGCTGAACTGCCATTCGCCGTCGAGCGACAGCACGGCGTCGGACGGCTCTCCCCGGCGCGCCCGATCGGCGTCGCGCCAGCCGTGCAGCGGCGTATGGGACGGCAGACGGTTAACGCTGGTGATCGCCGGGTTCTGCCAGTCGTTGCGGGCAAGGATCGTCGCCAGCGGGCGCGTCTGAAGTTCGTTAAAAGCGGTCGTGGTGGGGTTTTCTGTCATGATGGTTCCCTGGAAACAATAAAAATGTCGTGCGCTAACATAAAGGATCAGCATGGCGGGAAACCGGACAGATCGCGAATAGCGGCGTTGCAGAATGCTGCCCTGGATCACATCACAGCGCATGCGGGATCGTGAATTGCGATCTGCGTCACAGCATCGATGTTAGCGCACGACATTACGCGCCAGAAATTGACTTTATCGCGCGCCATCGCCGATGATTCAGGCTACACAGGCAGAGGAATGGCGATGAAAAAACGACTCAGCACGCTGGATGACGTGGCGCAGAAAGCCGGGGTGTCGCACCAGACGGTGTCGCGCGTGCTTAATAAGCCAGAGATGGTTTCGCCCGCGACGCGCCAGCGGGTGCTGGAGGCGATGGAAGCCTTACAGTTTGTGCCAAACCGCAGCGCGCAGCTGCTGGCCGGGAAAGCCACCCGCACGCTCGGGTTTATCACCGTTTCTCTGGCGCTGCATGCGCCCTCGCAGATTGCCGCCGCCATTAAAAGCCACGCCGCGCGGGCGGACTACAGCGTGGTGATCGCCACGCTGGAAACCGGCACGCTGGCGGAGTTGCAGCGCTCGCTCAATGAAATGCGCGCGCAGAAAGTGGATGGCGTCATTATCAACCTGCCGCTCGGGGCGGAGGCGGCCACAAGCCTCGTTAACGACAACAGCGATCTGCTGTGCCTGTTTCTCGACGTGCCCGCCGACAGCGACGTCTTTCACGTAAGCTTTGACCCGCGCGACGGCTCGCGCCAGAGCGTGGAGTTTCTGCTGAACGGCGGGCATCAGCGCATCGCGCTGCTCGCGGGGCCCGAACACTCGGTGGCGTCCGGCATGCGTCTCGCCTGCTGGCAGGAGGTGCTGGACGCGCATGGGCTGGCCCCCTGCGCGGTTTTACACGGCGACTGGAGTTCGAAAGACGCCTGGCGGCAGACGCTGAGCCTGTTCCGCACCCGGCGCGATATCACGGCGCTGGTGGTGGCGAACGATCAGATGGCGTTCGGCGCCATGAGCGCGCTGGATGAGCTGGGCCTGCGCGTGCCGCAGGATGTCTCGGTGATTGGTTATGACGACACGCCGGACAGCGCCTATTTCATTCCGCCGCTTACCACCGTCGAGCAGGATTTCAACCGGCTGGGCGCGCAGGCGGTGAGCCGCATGGTGGCGCGCCTCACGGGCCACGGCGAGAGCGGCTCCACCCTGCTGCCGACCCGCTTTATCGAGCGCCGCTCCACCGCGCCGCTGGGCGACCGCAACGCCTCTCGCGAACGGCTGCTCGATGAGATGGCGCGCCTGGTGAAAGCCCTGCGCGAGTGCTGAGCCTCAGCGCGCTTTATCCTCCTGCTTCATTCGCGCACGAATGCCGCCGTCAATGGTCGTAGTGTCCGCCATCGGCGTATAGATAGCGCCGGTCGTCGGGGCCAGCGGCTGCGCTTTTTCCACCGAGCGGTTAATCACTTTCGCGGAGAGTTTTTCCGTCATATCCGGGAAAAGATGGTGCGATAAATTCGACGAGCGCGCCTTCCAGCCCACCGGGATCTCCTCTTGCGGTTTGAAGCAGGCTTTGACCATCGCGTCGATGACTTTCTCCGGCGAATCCATCGCGGCCATGCGCGGCGCGTGGCCGGTATAGTTGGCGGCGTGGGTCCACCACGGCGTATCCACCGCCCACGGCATGATGGTCGCTACTTTGATGTCGTGGTAATCGTTAAGCCGCAGCTCTTCGTTAATGGTGCGACCGAGGCTCAGCACGGCGGCTTTGGTGGCGGCGTAGCTCGACTGAAACGCCAGCGGCACTTCGCTGTCCACCGAGCCGGTGTTAATCAGCACGCCGAAGCCCTGGGCGATAAAATGTTTCATCGCCACGTGCGCGCCGTAAATCACGCCTTTCAGGTTCACATCCACCAGCCGCTCATGATCGGCTATCGGGATCTCCCAGAACCAGCCGAGCGCCCCGATACCGACGTTATTGATCCAGACGTTAATCGGCCCGAAGCGCGCGATCGCCGCCTGCGCCAGGCGCTCCACCTGATCCGGCTGGCTGACGTCTGTTTCCACCGCCAGCGCGTGGCCGTTGTCAGCGTTAATCTCCTGCGCCAGCACTTCCAGCGCCTCGCCCCGACGCGCCGCCAGCACGACGTTCGCGCCGCGTTTTGCGAGCGCCAGCGCAGCCCCGCGGCCAAAACCGCTCGACGCCCCGGTGATAACGATAGTGGTGTTGATCATTCGTTTTTCAGACATAGCGGCCCCTCTTTTTATCAGCAGATTGCCGCGCCGCTTCAGGCCCGAAGGGCGGCGCGGCCCAGCTTTCAGTCTGGACCGGGATGCGCAGAACGCAAAAAGATGGGCTTGTTATTCGCCAGCTGAACCTGAAATTAAAACCGGTTCGTTTGAGGGGAGACGGGTATTAGGGATTTGGTATGGGCGTGGGGCAGAATTAAACAGTATCTTTTGAGTTATGATACCAGGTGAAGTCAGCGCGGTTCAGCCCAGATGTGAATGCAAGCAATCACAATACAAATTGTACAAACAGATAAAGCGTCATTCAGGGAGAACAAAGATGAGTTTTGAGCGAAAAAAGGAACGTGCACTTACCATGATGGAAAGTAAAAACATGTGGCGCAGCAACTATGCCCCTCCTCTGTTGCGTCTGTTATGGAAGTCAGGATTAAAAATCCCTCCCTTACCTTTCGCGTCGTTCTGGCAAGTAACATTAATTATGGGATTCGGGTTTAGCCTTGTATGGGGGCTCGTTATGTGGTTTTTCACATGGCAAGCAATGGGCGTCCAACCTTCCTCGGCGATATTAAGGAGTCTCGCAGGTGGGCTTCTGTTTGGCATAATCATGGCAGCGTTTCATAGCTGGCGTAAAAAGGCCAATAATTTGCCTGACTGGAAAGGCCTGTAAATGGCTCAGTATCGCTTAAAGCCCGGTCATGCTAAAAGCGCCTCATACCAAATGGGCGTCATCACTTTCGCACCTGTCTTAGTGAGACTGTTTCACGCGGTTAATCAATGATGGCTGGCTTAGCCGTGACGTGTGGCCTGAAAGAAACCTCTTGCGATACATCCGTTCTTTCGGTTTCGCTGACAAAAAAGGATGGCGCCAGGCCATCCTTGTTTCATACTCAGGCGCGCAGACCGCCTGCCAGCAGCGTAAACACCTCGATCATTTTCGGCAGCGCTTCTTCGGGTTCCGGGCTTGCGGCCACCCAGAGCGCGGCATTGAGCGCCGCGCCGTTCAGCAGCCGCGCGGCGGCGTCGGCGTCCACCGGTTTGATTATCCCGCGCGCCATCATGCTGATAACCGTCTCGCGCGTGGCGTCGAGGCAGCTATTCTGGCTCGGCCACTGCGCCGGATCGCCGAGAAACGCCGGGCCATCCAGCAGCACGATGCGCCGCACCTCTTCATCCAGCGCCATCTGAATATAGGCGACGCCTTCGGCGATCAGCGTTTCCCACGGGTCTTCGACGCCTGCCGCGGCCGCTTTCGCGCGCTGCGCCATCTCGCCGTCCACCTGGGCGACCACGGCGGCGAGCAGCCCTTTTTTATCGCCGAAATTATGGTACAGCGCGCCGCGCGTCAGCCCGACGCTGGCGGTGAGTTCATCCATTGAAGCCGCCGCAAACCCTTTCTCAGCAAACGCCTTTCGCGCCGCCGCGATGAGTTTCGCGCGGTTTTCTTCCATGGTGTCGATGCGCCGTCTTGCGGCCATAGGATCTCCTTTTCACATACGCGACGTATTTCAATTGACATACGCGGCGTATGTGTAATGATTATTCACATACGCCGCGTATATTAAATCAATTCCCGGTAAGGCGCACCCGGCTTCTTGCCCAACATTAACAGGACACTCTATGACTTCTCGCGAACCTATCTTCCCCGCTAACCGTCATGCGTTGTATGAAGAACACGGTTATTCCGCCGCCATCCGTAGCGGCGATCTGCTGTTTGTTTCAGGCCAGGTGGGCAGCCGCGGCGACGGCACGCCGGAGCCCGATTTCGACGCGCAGGTGCGGCTTGCGTTTGAGAACCTGCGCGCAACGCTCGCCGCCGCCGGTTGTACCTTTGACGATCTGGTGGATGTCACCACGTTTCATACCGATCCTGAGCGCCAGTTCCCGGCCATTATGGCGGTTAAACAGGCTATTTTCCCGGCACCGCCGTACCCGAACTGGACCGCGGTCGGCGTGAACTGGCTGGCGGGTTTTGATTTTGAAATCAAGGTGATTGCCCGTATCCCGGACGGGCCGCGCGCGTAAAAAAAAGGATGGCTCAGGGCCATCCTTTTTATCAGCCACTGTACGTTACAGGCCGCGGCGCGCCATTAACAGCGCCAGATCCACCAGCCGGTTTGAGAAGCCCCATTCGTTATCATACCAGGCGAGGATTTTGACCATGTTGCCGCCAATCACCAGCGTTGAGAGGCCGTCGATAATGGATGAGCGCGGGTCGCCGCGGTAGTCGCTGGAGACCAGCGGTTCATCGCTGTAGCCGAGAATGCCTTGCAGCGGCCCTTCCTGGGAGGCCTTCAGAAACGCGGCATTGACCTCTTCCACGGTGACATCGCGGGCGAGCGTGACGGTGAGATCGACAATCGACACCACCGGCACCGGCACGCGCAGCGAGTAGCCGGTCATGCGGCCTTCGAGTTCAGGGATCACTTTACCAATCGCCTTCGCCGCCCCGCTGGAGTACGGCACGATGGAGAGCGCCGCCGCGCGCGCGCCGCGCAGATCTTTCTCCGGCTGGTCGTGAAGCGCCTGGCTGTTGGTGTAAGCGTGGGTGGTATTCATCAGGCCGTGCTGAATGCCGAACTGCTGATGCAGCACCTGGGCTGCGGGCGCAAGACCGTTGGTGGTGCAGCTGCCGTTGCTGACCACGCGGTGCAGCGCCGGATCGTACTGCTCATGGTTAACGCCCATCACGATGGTCAGGTCGTCGTTTTTCGCCGGGGCCGAAATAATGACGCGTTTCGCGCCGCCTTTGGTGATATGCGCTTCGGCCTGGGCTTTATCGGTAAAGAAGCCGGTGGCTTCGATAACAATTTCCACGCCCACGCTGCTCCACGGAATATTGCCGGGGTCGCGCTCGGAGAAGACGCGGATGGCGCGCCCGTCGAGCTTCAGCTCGCCCTCGCCCGCTTCTACGGTCGCCGGCAGCGTGCCGAGCAGGGAGTCATGTTTCAGCAGATGCGCCAGGGTTTTGCTGTCGGTGAGATCGTTAATCGCCACCACCTGAAACGCCTCATTGCCCAGCGCGGCGCGTAGTACGTTGCGGCCGATACGGCCAAATCCGTTAATGCCTACTTTAACCATGATGAAGCTCCTCTGTTAACGTTCTGTAGAGAGTGTGTAACAGAGGGGCAATGGCGTAAATGACGAGATTAGATCACTTTACGCCATCATGCGCGCACAGAAGCGTTCGCGGTAGTCGGTCGGCGTGAGATGCAGGTTGCGCTCAAAGACGCGGCGCAGGTTGATACCGTTGCCGAAACCGCACTGCGTCGCGACCTGCTCAATGCTTTCGCTCCCCTGCTCCAGGCGCTGGCGGGCGGCGTTAAGGCGCGCCTCCTCCACATAGCGGGCGGGCGACACGCCGGTTTCGCGTGTAAAGACACGGGTGAAATTGCGCGGGCTCATCGCCACATGCTCTGCCAGCCGCTCAACGCTGAGATCCTGCGCCAGGTTCTCAAGGATCCAGCCCTGGAGATCGCGGATCGGGCCTGGCGTTTTCGCCTGAGTCAGCAGATAGCGGCTGAACTGCGACTGGCCGCCGGGGCGACGCAGATACATCACCAGCTCCTGCGCGACGTTACGCGCCAGCTCAAAACCGCCGTCTTCCTCCAGCAGCGCCAGTGTCAGATCAAACCCGGTGGTTACGCCTGCCGACGTCCAGATATCGCCGTCCTGCACGTAAATCGGCCCGCGCTCTACCGTCACCGCTGGGAAACGCGCGGCGAGCGTATCAAGCAGCCGCCAGTGGGTGGTGGCGCGCCGCCCGTCCAGCAGACCGGCCTGCGCCAGCAGCAGCGCCCCGCCGCACACCGAGACCACGCGCCGGGCATACGGTGCCGCCTGTGCCAGCCACTGCGCCACCTGGTCGCCCTCTTCTTCCGTCAGCCCGCGGCCCGTCACCATGATGGTGTCAAAAGGCGTGTGCGGCGCGAGATCGCACAGGCGGTGCTCAGCCAGCAGCTTAAAGCCGGAGGCACCGTGTATAACGTGGTGTGGCTGGGTGGTGGCAAGCGTCACCTGATAATGCGGCTCAGGGGCATCCGCAGACCGCAACTGGTTGGCCCGGGTGAAGATATCGGCGATGCCGGTCGCTTCCAGCAACATGCCCCCTTCCGGGGCGATAATCAGAATAGTTTTCATGTCCTGAAAAATACGCTTTATACAAATTAAGTCAACACAGGCGCTTAACAGTATGGCGGTTTCAGAGAGTGTGATGGCGTGGTCTGCCTGGCATTGAGCGCAGATAACGCTTTGTGGGATAAGTAGAATCGCAGGCAATAAAAGGGAAGCGGGTTTTAATGAGAGGGAAAAAGAATGCGTTGATGTATTTACTAATGGAAATTCCCGCCGCTGGCGCAGCGGGGCTGACGTTACTGCCGCGATTGCCAGTCGCGCTCGCAGTGTTCTTTCGCCTCGGCCAGGAGATCGCGCAGCTCCGGCGCGCCGTCGCTGTAACCGTAATCCATCGTGCTGCTGGCGGCCTGCTGCTCCTGCTGCGCGGCAAAACGGATCTCATCCTGCTGCGGCTGCCATTCACCGTTATCGTCACGCACCAACCGCGTGGCGTATTGCGGCTGCTTGTCATCCTCGCCGTAGATTTCATATTTACACTCAGGCGCGTTTTCCGGCCCAAATTCCAGGGTATCGATCAGATGCGGCTGTGCCATCGTGCCTCCTTCAACAGGTTAAAAATAAAGGGTAGTACAGGGAAGCGAAATGTGCCGGAGCCGTGTAGAATAACCGAAGCGCGGAATAAGAGATAAATAAGGGAAATCGTCATGCTGAAAAAAGGTATTTTCTTTTTCATTGAGCCGTATTTACCTTACGTCGCCCTTTTCTTCATTGTGCTCGGTAGTGTTATTTTTCATTATGTTGTTCCCGAGCACGCAGGTGTATTGACGTTTATGTGGCTGGTGCATGTGCTGTACTGGTTTATGAAATATGTGCCCTCTTATATCAGGTTTAAATAATAAGACGCACACAGATAATGCCTCTGCGCCACTAATGCGCAGAGGCTCAACATTTAATGAGTTTCAAGTAGCGTGAGTTTACCGTCAGGGGTTTCGATGTACGTTTTCTTATCGACACTGTAAAAAACCTTTCCCTTTATATTGCCGTGTATCATTAAAGCAATATCATTGTAAATACAACGCTCTTTTTCTTTCATATCATCAAAACAATGGTAATCGTCAACAGACCCATCGTTACTTCCTGTTGGTAAAGTCTCATACTTTTCAAAATTCATTACTATCACATAAAAATTCTCTTCATCCTTAATAAGATTATACTTTTTCTGAAGGCGTACTTTATTTTCCTTCCACCATTCAACTTTACCTTTACTGGTTAACGGTAGGTTTTCAACATAACTGCGTTAGCATCAACTCTGATAACTTTTGCTGGTGCCATCAACATCCATCCCGCCCACAAAATTGACAACAGCGATATAACAATTGTTATCTTTTTAAACATTGCATTTACCCGTCAACTTCACTTTCGCTTCAAAGCAAGACCTCAATCTTGTTTGGTGTTAATGCATACTGTCAACAAATTATTTTTTAGGTTCATTACTCATTAACATAACATCATTAAATGCCCCACTAACAATAACCCCTTATTGTTATTCCTAGATCAGCGAAGAGCATGCATTTCACGGTATCATAGCCTCAGTAGTAAAGTAATATATCGCCGTTAGCTCTCGCTCTGTCATGCCAGAGAAAAATTCACTTTAATGTATGATTAAAAAGGAATACTGCTGTGGCGCTTTTCTGTTAATTAAAAGCACTCTTCCGATTTTGCGGTATTGCGCAATGCATTACTGGCAACAAATAAAGTTGTACTTGGGAAAGGCACCGTGACTTATAGAGAAATTGAGGTGGTGGCGTATGAAAGCGATTGTCCTGTTGGTTAATATTCTCCTTTTCGTTGTGCTTTATCTGATCACTATCCCCCTCGTACATTTCTGGCGCCCGCTTACCCGACGGGAAACTGACTGGCTGGTGGATAGCGCAGAATGGCCTGGTTTCCTGAATGCCCAGCAATTATGGTGGCTTCTGATGGCAACGGCTGATTTCATCGTCGCGCTGGCAATGTTTATTCTGGTGAAAATAGTCTGGCGGCGGCTGATATCACGGTATAACGCTGCGCACGCTAAATAGTTTACCCGAGGAGATTCCCGCCATCAGGTTTGTTCAGATATCCTCAACGCCCCTCCCCCAAACCGCACCCACGTTTAAGCAGTCGCCCCTCGCCCATGCCACAATAAGTTAACCGTTTTTTTACTTCGGAGCGCCGATGCACGCCCTTCACTCTTCTTTCCCACCCGTGTTTGACGGCCATAACGATCTGCTGCTGCGCCTGTGGCTGCGCGCGGAGGCCGAGCCTGTCGGGGCGGTGTTCAGCGGCCTCGAAGGCGGCCATCTGGATTATCCGCGGATGCGCCAGGGCGGCTTTGCCGGCGGGCTGTTCGCGGTGTTTGTGCCGCCGCCGGAGTATGTCGCGCAGATGCGTCATTTGCCGCTGGCGGATGCCGAATCGATGCACGATCCGCTCGCCATCACGCAGGCGCAGATTGGGCTGTTTCACGCGATGGCGCAGGCCTCCGGCGGGAAAATGCGCGTCTGCCGGACGGTGGCGGATATCGAGCAGTGCATGGCGAATGACGTGGTGGCGCTGGTGCTGCATCTCGAAGGCGCGCAGGCGATCGACGCGCAACTGGAGCCGCTCGACACCCTGCTCGCGCAGGGCGTGCGCAGCATCGGGCCGTTCTGGAACACGCCGAACGTTTTTGGCGAAGGGGTCAGCGGGCCGTTTCCTGGCTCGCCGGATACCGGCGCCGGGTTAACGCCTGCCGGTAAAGCGCTCATCCGCGCCTGTCGCGAACGCCATGTGCTGGTGGATGTTTCGCATATGAATCAGAAGGCGTTTTTCGATACCGCGGCCATCGGCGGCGGACCGCTGGTGGCGACCCACTCCAACGCCCACGCGCTCTGCGCGCAGCCGCGCAACCTTACCGATGAGCAACTCGCGGCCATTAACGCGAGCGACGGTCTGGTCGGCGTGAACTTCGGCACCGCCTTTCTGCGCGCCGACGGACAGCGCAACGGTGATACGCCCTTATCCGAAATTGTTACGCACGTTGAGTATCTGATTACTAAACTGGGTGAAGACCGCGTGGCGTTCGGATCGGATTTCGACGGCATCAGCCTGCCGGATGCGATGGGCGATGTCACCGGTTTACCGCGTCTGATGCAGGCGCTGGCAGCGGCAGGGTTCGACGCGCCGCTGCTGGAAAAGCTGGCCTGGCGCAACTGGTTGCGCGTGCTCAGGCTCGCCTGGGGAGAATCGCAATAAATGGATAAGCATTTAAGTTGCGATCTCGATCACATTTACGCAACATAAGCGCGCCGGTAATCGGTTTCACCAGGGTGGTAAAAAATCACCCGTTAGATGAGGAGTAAGACTATGACCAAGTGGACTAAACCTGCGTTTGTTGACCTGCGCCTGGGTCTGGAAGTGACCCTGTACATTTCCAACCGTTAATCGCCTGTGCCCGCGGCTTCGCGGGCACCTTTTCTCTTTTCCTTTCCGGTTCTGCACATGCAAATCAAAGTTCTCGGCTCGGCGGCGGGCGGCGGTTTCCCTCAGTGGAATTGCAACTGCGCCAATTGCCAGGGCGTGCGTAACGGCACGATGAAAACGTCCGCGCGTACCCAGTCTTCCATCGCCGTCAGCGATGACGGGAAAAACTGGGTGCTGTGCAACGTCTCGCCCGACATTTGCCACCAGCTTCTCGCTTCACCCGAATTGCATAATCCTGAGGTGCTGCGCGGCACCGGCATCGGCGCGATTATTCTCACCGACAGCCAGATAGATCACAGCGCGGGATTACTCAATTTACGTGAAGGCTGCCCGCACCACGTCTGGTGCACGCCGGAAGTGCATGACGATCTCTGCACCGGTTTTCCGGTCTTCCCGATGCTCTCCCACTGGAACGGCGGGCTGATTCATCACCCGATTGCGCCGCTGTCACGCTTTCAGGTGCGGGTCTGCCCTGGCGTCAATTTCACCGCCATTCCGCTGCTAAGCAACGCGCCGCCCTATTCGCCGTACCGCGATCGCCCGCTGCCGGGCCATAACGTCGCGCTGTTTATCGAAGAAGAAGGCGGCAAAAGCCTGCTCTACGCGCCGGGCCTCGGCGAGCCGGACGACGCCATTCTGCCGTGGCTTGAGCGCGCCGACGTGCTGCTGATTGACGGCACGCTGTGGCGCGACAACGAGCTTGCCGCCACCGGCGTTGGCCATAACACCGGCAAAGCGATGGGCCATCTGGCGCTGTCGGAAGAACAGGGTCTGGCGGCCTTACTGGCGCGCCTGCCCGCGGAGCGCAAAATTCTTATTCATATCAACAATACCAACCCAATCCTCAACGAGGAGTCCCCGGAGCGCCAGTCCCTGCACCAGCTGGGCATTGAGGTGAGCCACGACGGGATGGTAATCGCGCTATAAGAGGCTTTATGACCGAGCAACGACTGCTGACGCCCGACGAATTCGAAGCGGCGCTGCGCGCGAAAGGCGCGTTCTATCACATTCACCACCCTTATCACATCGCCATGCATAACGGCGAGGCGACCCGCGAGCAGATCCAGGGCTGGGTGGCGAACCGGTTCTATTACCAGACCAGCATTCCCATCAAGGACGCCGCCATTATGGCGAACTGTCCGCACCCGGAAGTGCGCCGCCAGTGGGTGCAGCGCATTCTCGACCACGACGGCTATGACGGCAGCGAAGGCGGCATTGAAGCCTGGCTGCGTCTTGGCGAGGCGGTCGGGCTGTCGCGCGAGTCGCTGCTCTCTGAAGAGCGCGTGCTGCCGGGCGTGCGCTTCGCGGTGGACGCCTATGTCAACTTCGCCCGCCGCGCCTGCTGGGAAGAGGCCGCGTGCAGTTCGCTGACCGAGCTCTTCGCCCCGCAGATCCACCAGGCGCGCCTCGACAGCTGGCCGCAGCACTACACCTGGATTGAAGCGGAAGGCTATGACTACTTCCGCAGCCGCTTAAGCCAGGCGCGCCGCGACGTCGAACACGGGCTTTCGCTCGCGCTGGAGTACTGCAACACGATGGAGCGCCAGCAGCGAATGCTGGAGATTTTGCAGTTTAAGCTCGACATCCTCTGGAGCATGCTCGACGCCATGACCCTGGCCTATACGCTGGACAGAGCGCCTTATCACACCGTCACCCGCGAGGCGGTGTGGCACAAACGGAGACTGGTCTGATGCAGCCTGAACGCCATCATATTCCGCAATTTCGCCGCGGCTATCGCCTGCAATGGGAAGAGGCGCAGAACACGCATGTGATCCTCTACCCGGAAGGCATGGCGAAGCTGAACGAGAGCGCCGCCGCCATTCTGCAACTGGTGGACGGCCAGCAGACCGCGGGCGCGATAATCGACACGCTGGAAGCGCGCTTCCCGGAAGCCGCCCCGCTGACCGATGACGTGCTGGGCTTTCTGGGCCTCGCGTATCAACAAAAATGGGTGATTTTCCGTGAGTGACGCGAAACCCGTAAACCCGCCGCTGTGGCTGCTGGCGGAGCTGACCTACCGCTGCCCGCTGCAATGCCCGTATTGCTCAAACCCGCTCGATTTCGCAGCCCAGGAGAATGAGCTGACGACAGAGCAGTGGATTGATGTGTTTCGCCAGGCGCGTGCCATGGGCGCGGTGCAGCTCGGGTTTTCCGGCGGCGAGCCGCTGGTGCGTAAAGATCTGCCGGAGCTTATCGCCGCCGCGCGCGGCATGGGCTTTTACACCAATCTGATCACGTCCGGCATCGGGCTTACCGAGAAAAAACTCCAGACCTTCGCCGACGCCGGGCTGGATCATATCCAGATAAGCTTCCAGGCGAGCGACGAGACGCTGAACGCGGCGCTGGCGGGCAACGAAAAAGCGTTCCACCAGAAGCTCGCGATGGCGAAAGCGGTGAAAGCGCTCGGCTACCCGATGGTGCTGAACTTCGTGCTGCACCGTCACAACATCGACCAGATCGACCGCATTATCGAGCTCGCCATTCAGCTGGACGCGGATGACGTGGAGCTCGCCACCTGCCAGTTTTACGGCTGGGCGCACCTGAACCGCGAAGGGCTGCTGCCGACCCGCGAGCAGATCGCGCGCGCCGAGGAGGTAGTGAAACACTACCGCGAGAAGATGGCCGACACCGGCAATCTCGCTAACCTGCTGTTTGTGACGCCGGATTATTACGAAGAGCGCCCGAAAGGCTGCATGGGCGGCTGGGGCGCGATTTTCCTCTCCGTCACGCCGGAGGGCACCGCGCTGCCGTGCCACAGCGCGCGCCAGTTGCCGGTGAAATTCCCGTCGGTGCTGGAGCAGTCGCTGTCGCATATCTGGTATGAGTCGTTCGGCTTTAACCGTTACCGCGGCAACGACTGGATGCCGGAGCCGTGCCGCTCCTGCCCGGAAAAAGAGCAGGATTTCGGCGGCTGCCGCTGCCAGGCGTTTATGCTGACCGGCGATGCGGCCAACGCCGACCCGGTATGCAGTAAATCGCCGCACCACGGCACGATCCTCGCCGCGCGCGAAGCCGCCAACCGCACGCAGATGGGCATCGGCGACCTGCGGTTTCGCAACCGCGCCAATTCACAGCTTATTTTCAAAACGCCGCAATGATCCAAACGCGCAGGCTTGAGAGCGGTATCACGATCACGCTTATCCACCAGCCGCAGGCCACGCAGGCCGCGGCGCTGTGGCGCGTGAACGCGGGCAGCCTGCACGAGCCGGATGACTGGCCGGGGCTCGCGCATCTGCTGGAGCATATGCTGTTTCGCGAAAGCGAGGGCTACCGGGATGACGCGCGCCTGATGCGCTGGGTGCCGGACCAGGGCGGGCGGCTTAACGCCTCCACCCGGCTGTGCCAGACCGCGTTTTTCTTTGAAGTGCCTGCGCAGGCGCTCGCGCCCGGGCTTTCGCGCCTGACGGATATGCTGGCCGCGCCCCGCTTTACGTCAGCGGCGCTGATGCAGGAGGCGCAGGTGATCGACGCCGAATACCGGCTGCTGGCGCAGGACGCCGCCACCCGGCGCGAGGCGGCGCTGCTGGCGTTAATGGCGGGTGATGCGCGTCTCACGCGGCTGCGCATCGGCAATAAGAGAGCCTTCGGCGAAGATCCCGCGCGGCTGCGCGCGGCACTGACAGCCTTTCATGAGCGGCACTATCACGCCGGGAACCTGCACCTGTGGCTCTGCGGCCCGCAACCGCTGGAGACGCTGGAGAAGCTTGCCTGCGAGGCCGCCGCGCGTATCCGGCCGGGGGTGGCAGCGCCGCTCGCCATCAATGCCTGCACAGGCGCATCGGGCGCGCTGGCGCAACCGGGCTTTGCGCAACTGGAACTGAGCTTTTTGCTGCCTGCTGACGCGCGTCCGGCGCTGCGCCTGCTGGAGCAGTGCCTGCGCAGCGAAGCGCCCGGCGGGCTGATGGCCGCGCTGCGCGCGCAGACGCTCGCCGACGACGCCGCGCTTGAGGCCGATGCGCTGGATGACGACACGCTCTGGCTGCGGTTTTCTTTCGCGCTCGCCAGTGACGCCGTGAACCCGGCGCACCTGGAGGCGCTGGTGCGTCAGTGGATAGCGGCGCTTGCCGCGCTGCCGGAGGACGCGCTTTCGCCGCTGCTGCGCCTCGCCGACGAAGACGTTAACGCACTCGCGCCGATGGACCACCTGCGCGCCCGCGCGTTCGGCCTGCCGCCGGTGGAGGGCCACGCGCTGCGCCCGCTGCTGGCAGCCCTCCTGGCCCAGCGCCCGACGCGCCTGTGGCTCTCTCCTGAAGTGCACGGCGCGACGGTAACGACCCAGGGGCTGACGCTCACGACGTGCGATTTCCCGAATGCGCCGGATGACGCGCCGCCTGCGCCACCCTTTGCGCCCGCGCCGCACTTTCCGCCGCCGCTTTCCGTGGCGCTGCCGGGCGACAGCGCGCCGCTGGCATGGCGGCCGGAAGCAGAGAGCATCACGCTGACGCTTGAGCCCGCGCCGGGCACGCTGGTCAGCGATCGTCGCGGCATGGAGCTGCTCGCGCGCCTGCGTCCGCTTTGCGACCGGGCGCGCCTGAGCGGCGGCGCGCTGCGCGTCGGGACTGTTGAGGGGCGCTGGCGCATCGCGCTTTGCGGCGACGAGGCGCTGATGATGATGCTGGCGACCGAGATGATGACGTACCTGTGGGAGCCGGATGATCGCTACAGCGCCGAAGCCGGAAGGCTGGCGGCGCGCGCGCAGGCGCAGGAAGATCAGGCCATCGCGGTACGCCGGTTGCTGGCGCAGCTTCCCCGCGAGCTGCTGATGGCGACAGGCGGGCCCAGAGCGCAGGCGTGGCAGGCCACGCTCGACGGCGGCGGCCCGCTGCTGCGCGACGCGCTCGCGCGCCGCTTAACCGATTTCCCCTTTACGCTCGTCACCCCGACGCCGCCGCGCCCGCTGCCCGCGCCGCACCGTTTTACCCTGCCCGCAAACGGCACCGACAGCGCCCTGCTCCTTTTCGTGCCGCTTGTGGCCTCGCAGCGCGAGGCCGTCACTGCGCTTCACGCGCCGTTTTTCCAGCATATGCGGGTGGGGAATAATATCGGTTACGTGGCGCAGTGCCAGTGGCACACCTGCGCGGGCTACGAAGGGCTGCTGGCGCTGTTGCAGTCGCCGCATCTTTCACCCGATGCGCTGTTGCACGAAACCACCGCGTTTTTCGAACGCCAGGGTGAGGCGTGGCGCGCCCTTACGCAAAAAGCATGGGTCGGAAGTGTGGCGGGGGAAGGCGGGGAGCGATAAATCGCCGCCGTCGCCAGCGATGTCGATGCGGCCTGCGAGCAGGTCTATATCGCGTTTGGCGAAAAACAGGATCACATGGTGATTGATTGCATGGTCAAAGAAGGGAATGCCTGGAAAGTGCAGTCGGTGGCGAATGTGGCGTTTTCGCGTAATCTCCCTCGCCCGTCGCCGTGATAAAACCGCCTCCGCAGAGGCGGTTTCGCAGGCTTATTTCTTAAGATCCACCTGATAAAAAATATGTTTGCCGAACGGATCGACTTCATAACCGGTGACGTTTTTGCGTACCGGTTCGAAGATCGTCGAGTGGGCGATCATCACGGCGGGCATTTGATCGTGCATCATCTGCTGCGCCTCACGATAGAGCGCTTCACGCTTCGGCCGATCGCTGGTGGCTTTCGCCTCGCTGATAAGCTTATCGAACGGCGCATAGCACCACTTCGCGGAGTTCGAGCCGCCGTTGGCGGACTGGCAGGTAAAGAGCGGGCCAAAGAAGTTATCCGGATCGCCGGTCGCGGTCGTCCAGCCCATCAGCGCCGCCTGGTGCTCGCCGCCTTTCACGCGTTTTAAATATTCGCCCCACTCATAGGTGACGATGTGCGCCTTCACGCCGATTTTCGCCCAGTCGGCCTGGATCATCTCCGCCATGCGTTTGGCGTTCGGGTTATAGGGCCGCTGCACCGGCATCGCCCAGAGATCGATACTGAAGCCATCCGGCATCCCCGCCGCTTTCAGCAGCGCTTTGGCCTGCTCCGGCGCGTAGTCATAATCTTTAAGCCCCTGATCCGCGCTCCAGACTCCCGGCGGCAGAAGGTTTTTCGCGGCCGTCCCGGTGCCCTGGAAAACGGCGTCGATAATCGCGGGCTTGTTGATGGCCATCGCCAGCGCCTGGCGCACTTTGACGTTATCGAGCGGCGGTTTCTGGGTGTTGAACGCGAGGAAGCCGGTATTCAGCCCCGATTTGCTCATCAGCGTGAGATCCGGGTTTTGCTTCATGCGCGGCAGATCCGCCGGGTTGGGGAACGGCATCACCTGGCACTCGTTTTTCTCAAGTTTGGCGTAGCGCACCGAGGCGTCCGGGGTGATGCTGAACACCAGCCGGTCGAGCTTCGCTTTGCCCTGCCAGTACTGGTCAAACGCTGTAAACAGGATGCGTGAATCTTTCTGGTACTGCGCGAGTTTAAACGGCCCGGTGCCGATGGGGTCCATGTCCACGCGCTCCGGCGTGCCGGCTTTCAGCATCGCGTCGGCATATTCCGCCGACAGAATTGAGGCGAAATACCAGCCGAGATCCGCCACGAACGGCGCCTCCGGGTGGGCCAGCGTAAAGCGCACAGTGTGGTCATCCACTTTATCGATAGCCGTGATGAGCTTGCCGAACTCCAGGCTTTCAAAGTTGGAGTAATTGCCGTTCGAGACGTTGTGATACGGGTGTTTCGGATCCTTCTGGCGCATAAACGAGAAGATGACGTCGTCGGCGTTGAAATCGCGCGTCGGTTTGAAATATTTGTTGCTCTGGAATTTCACGCCTTTGCGCAGATGAAAGGTGTACGTTTTACCGTCGTCGCTGACCTCCCAGCGCTCCGCCAGGCTCGGCACGAGTTCGGTGGTGCCGGTTTTAAAATCCACCAGGCGGTTGTAGACCGGCACGGCGCTGGCATCGACGCTGGTGCCGGAGGTATACAACTGCGGGTTGAAGTTCTCCGGCGAGCCCTCAGAGCAATACACCAGCGTGCTCGCGCCTGCCGCGGCGCTGGTGGCAAGGGCGGCGAGCGCCAGCGCGTGAATCGTGTGCTTGCTAATCATCCTAATTCCTTTATGTTTTTTATTTCGTACCAAAGGAGCCTGACTCTTCGTCACTTCATCAATAACATTAAAATCACAACGCAAACACCTGATAACACAAATAAAGAAGGATCCACCATGCCATCACCGCTCGGCAGTCAATTAACCCGCCGCTTTTTTCGCTACCTGGCAATCACCAGCCAGAGTGATGCGTCCGCCACCACGCTGCCCAGCACGCCGGGCCAGCACGAGATGGCCCGCGCCCTCGCCGATGAGCTGCAAACACTGGGCCTCACGCACGTTGTTATTGATGAACACGCGACCGTCACCGCCGTGAAAAAGGGCACGGTGCCGGGCGCGCCGCGCATTGGTTTTATCACGCATATCGACACTGTGGACGTCGGATTGTCACCGGAGATTCATCCACAGATCCTCACGTTTACCGGTGAAGATCTCTGTCTGAACGCCAGAGAAGATATCTGGTTGCGCGTGGCGGAACACCCGGAGATAACCGCTTACCCGAACGAAGAGATTATTTTCAGCGACGGCACCAGCGTGCTCGGCGCGGATAACAAAGCGGCGGTGACGGTGGTGATGACGCTGCTGGAGAACCTGACGCCTGAGATGCGCCACGGCGATATCGTGGTGGCGTTTGTGCCGGATGAAGAGATTGGCCTGCGCGGCGCGAAGGCGCTGGATCTCGCGCGCTTTGACGTGGATTTCGCTTATACCATCGACTGCTGCGAGCTGGGCGAAGTGGTGTATGAGAACTTTAACGCGGCGCAGGCGGAGATCCGCTTTACCGGCGTGACGGCGCACCCGATGGCCTCGAAAGGCGTGCTGGTGAACCCGCTGCTGATGGCGACCGATTTTATCAGCCACTTCGACCGCCAGGAGACACCGGAGCACACCGCCGGGCGCGAAGGCTATGTGTGGTTTAACGGAATGCAGGCGAGCCAGAACAGCGCGACGCTGAACGCCAGCATTCGCGATTTCGACCTCCAGGCCTTTGAGCGCCGTAAACAGCAGTTGCATGACGTAGCGGAAAAAATCGCCGCCGCGCACCTGACCGCGAAAGTGGAAATCACCATCAGCGACGTTTACAGCAATATCAGCAACGCGATTGGCGACGACCGCCGCCCGATTGACCTGATTTACCAGGCGCTGGAGGCGCTCGACATTGCGCCAAAAACCATTCCGATGCGCGGCGGCACTGACGGCGCGGCGCTCTCCGCCAAAGGCCTGTTAACGCCGAACTTCTTTACCGGCGCGCATAACTTCCATTCGCGCTTTGAGTTTCTGCCGGTGAAATCGTTTGAGGCGTCGTATAACGTGGCGCTGAAGATCTGTTTGCTCGCGGCGGGGTAATCTCGGGACTTAAGATGACGCAGGCCTGACCCGGTTCACGCCGCGGTTGCCTGCTTCATACCCCAAAAACGTGCCGTTTAACGCATCGATATAAAAACGCACCGGCGTCGAAAAGATAAAATCCATCCACGAGCCGGTTTCTGCCATACCGTCGTCGAGCGTCGAAACGATAAAACAGGGCGTTTCATCAAGCCGGCCTTTCGTTACCGTCAGGTTTTTCTCATTCCAGCTTAAGCGATACTGTTTCGCACAGGCTTTTGCGATGCGCAGGGCTTCGTATTTACTGATCACTGTTGCAGGCCATCCAAACCTTATCGGGTTATATACTATGCCAGGCCGCTGCGGTTTGCCGTCACGTTGTTTCAACGTGTCATACAGCGCCTGCATGTTCAATTATTCCTGAATGACAGTTAGCCCTTGCCCCGTTGTAAATGTTGATTCGTACTGACGCGCCTCTTTCGCGTTGATAACGGTCGCAATCAGCACCGAGTAAGATTTTCCTGCAACGAAGTGAAACCCTTTAACGGGTAAACACTCCCCGGCGGAAACCCAAACCGGGTGAGCAACGTCATAATGAAGAATAGTGCTGGATGGCCTGGCGCTTTCCATGATTTCCATCCAGTCGAGCCTTTAGCCCTGTTGTGCCGGCACGCGGATGCAGATATTTCCCCTGACCGCTGTCACGCTGGCCGTATGCCTCGGCGGCAACGTGACACAGCCTGCCAGCATAAAGAACAATACCGATATACACAGGCCTCTTCGGGTCATGAGCGCTTTCTTTCGTAAATAATTTCTTCTGACCTGCGCCACATACAAAGGCCGGAAGACACCGGCTTTATCAGTTGCAGCCCGTTGATTATCCATAAAGCCAGTGGCCCGCCTTTGCGGATTCAGCAAGCATACGCAGCGTTAATGGCGCTGGCGCAACGCGCTTTATTCGCATTGAGGCGGGAAGCAGAGGCTTCATAATATTTATTAAATCACTATGCTCCAGCCAACTGAAAATATAAAAAGCATTCATAAAATATATGAACGATTCCACTAACAGCATTGATTAATAGCATTAGCATTGAATGCTGAACGGTATAATACCCTTTTAAAGAATGACAAGAATCATATTTCTGTTCACTCCCGCTGCCTACCATCCCGGAAATAACGGATTGTCAGGCAGGCAGGGAGAGAATGAGTAGTATGGCCAAGAGTGGCGATAGAGGTAAAATTATCTGCGTAACAGCATCAGCGCCCGTCTCGCCCCAGGAAGGACAGCGATCAGAATAAGGAATCTGCAAAAATGAAGAGGATCCTGGCAATAATTCCGGCGTTAACGATAGCTACCGCTTCGCTGGGGGCAGATGAAAAAGACATTACTTCTGACAACGCCGTCGACCAGTGCTTAGATAAGTATTACGAATTCAGCAGCGAGTGTCTGGAAGATCTCAATGAGAAAACCGAAGCCGAACTCAAAAAGGCGTATGAGACGAAGCTTAAAGCGCTGGAGCGTGTTGATTACACCAAATGGTGGATGGGCGATGAAGACCGTAAAAAAAAGATGATTGAGGCCTTTCGCAAAAGCCAGCGTGACTGGCTGACCTATCGGGACAGTTACTGCGAGGTAGCGACTATCGGCGAGCAGGAAACGCATTTTATTGGCGCAGCGTGGACAGGCTGTACCATCAAAATGAACAAGCGGCGCATCAAAGAAATACAGTTAACTGTGGTTGAGACGACACGGTGAAAGATGATGCCTGAGCGCTATCCCAACGGAGCCTGATAAAGAGATGAAGTTAATAATGGCACTTCACATCGCGGTGCTTTTTATTCCTGCTGCCGCACAGGCCGTTTCTTTTCAGTTTGGTAAAGAACTCGCTCCCTGCTTTTCTCTGCCGGAATATGCAGAAGACGGGAAAAGCCAGTCAGAATGCAAAGCGCAGGCGAGAGAACGTTCGGATGAGGCGCTCAGTAAAACCATAGAACGGCTCTATAAAGCGATCGATAACAATTATGACGATCCCTTCAAATTAAACGATTTGGGAGGCGTGACGATGAGTGCGGTCTTCCGTGAAAGGTTTGCGCGCTCACAAGTGCTCTGGCTGCAATCCAGAGAGACATTTTGCGCGGCGCGCTTCTCTTGTCGGGGAATGGGCACTCACGCAGTACGACATTGAGACTCAGTGTGTTATCGACATGAATCATGCACGGCAGCATGAGATTGAAAGTCTGTACGGACTAACTCCCTGATACTTACGCTCTCTACAGACTGCGTGTAACGCCGGGATAAAGGATAAAAGTAAAGGAATTATCGCAATGAAAAAAATCGTTTTTATCATTTCTGCGCTGCTGGTCAGCCACGCTTCGCTGGCGACTGAGACAGCAAACGTAACGCGAAACAATGAAGTGAAAGCCTGCGAAGATCAATATGGCGACGAGAACAGCGAATGCTTAGGCGACATTGATGATAAATCCACCGGGGCGCTTAATAAGGCCTATGCGGACAAACTTAAGGAGATGGAGAACTTTGATTACACTAAATGGTGGATGGGCGATGAAGACCGCAAAAAACGGATGATTGAATTATTCAAAAGAAGCCAGGCCGAATGGCTTAAATATCGCGATGATTATTGCGGCGTTGCAGTGGCAGAAGCAGCGAGCACGCATTACCTGGGGAATGCCGCCACGGCCTGTAATATCAATATGAACAGTCAGCGTATAAAAGAAATACAGATGCTTCACATAACGAGCCTGGAATAAAAGGTGTTTAATCCCTTTCTGATTATTGCCTTGTACTGGCGCGCCAGATAAACAAAGGCCGGGATCCCCCGGCCTTTTTGTCAGTTCAGCGACATGACGTGCTGCCCGGCCCAGTCTTCATAACCCTCCTCAGTGCGCACAAAACAGGGCGCTCTCACAAATTCCACCAGATGATTCACGAGATCAAACAGCAGCCCCGTGAGCGTTTCCGCTATTTCCGGCGGGTGCGCGCGGCTTATTAACGCCATGTTCAGTGCTTTACAGTAGCGGCTCAGCATCTGCGCGTCGCTGCCGATGCAGAACGGCACCTCTGAAGGGAGCGTGTCGGCCGTCAGTGAAGCAAACAGATGCGCCGGCACCGGTCTGTCGAGCGCGGCCGCGAGGGATTCCAGCATCAGCGCCAGTCTCCCGGCCAGCGCCAGAAACAGCGTCGCGTCCTTACACTCAATCAGTTCGCTGACCGTCTCTTCACACAGCGTGGCGAGCGTGAAGAAATCCATTTCCGCCGTGATCGGCCCTTCGCACAGCGTATGCAGGCTCAACATTCTGGAATGCGCCGACGGCGGCATCGGGGTGGCGGGAGCGTTCAGATTGAGATTATGGCCCTCATTTTCAGGGCGTGCGGGTGTGTTACTATTGACGTTAGCCATAGCGTTACTCCATTTAACGTTTGTGGTCAGACGCTCCGGTTGTGTTGCAGCACACCGGAGCGTTGTTTCAATAGGTCACCCATGCTAGGGTGTGTACCTATTGCAATTATATTCCTCCTATAGGTACACACATGTCAACTATACAACGTGACAAACAACCCAAAGGAAACGGCAAAGCCCCTGCTTTTCAGATTAGGATTACCCCTGAACTTAAAGCACAGTTTGAGGAAGCTGCAAAGGCGCAGGGAATGAGCCTTGGAAACTGGTTTAAAAACCTGGGGCGAGAAGAATTGAAACGTCGGGGGAGCACGCCAAAAGGATAATCAACTTTCGTTGTTATTTAGTATAAAAACGTGATATTAATCGCCACGGATGCCCTCCCTAAACCTATATTCTGACAGGTTCTCTCATTAGTCCTGCTCGGTTCGCTCAGCACTCTTTCCCGCTATCTCACAGCCCCATAAAGATCTTGCAAAAGCCTTAAACACCTCCTGCTACAGGCCAAAAATTTTTAAATTTCCCTGGCAATCTTAGATCTACTCGAGAGCCTTAAGAAAACGGCGGCCTAAACCAGGCATGTTCAATTAAAAACTTTGCTTGATTACATACGTGCGTTGAAGCGAATATCACGGGGGCTCAATGCCCCCTTATTCGTATAACCATCTTCCCGCTTTTGCTGACTGGATAAACATATCAATGGTGAATTCTGGAACATCCACGGGTTCAGGCTTTTTGAATGGGTTCCATGAGAAATTGACTGTGGGATAGTAGGTCTCAAGATGGAAATTCGACATATCGACGTTGAACTCTTTCGAGTAATCTTCTATTAACTCTTCAACATCATCCTGATCTAACCGTACATCAAAATGAATGCTCGACTCTGCCGTATAGGTATCGTATTTCTTTTTCCTGAACAGGTATGAACCACTACGAATAGTGAACATCTCAATCACGCGTTTTTCGATATCTTCTACCATAATTTATCGTTGCCTCGTGCGATGGTGTTATATTCAGTAATCGTGTTGTAGACGATCTGCGATACATCAGCGACAAGAATCACTTCACCTATGAGGGGAATAGTTCGCCCTACCCACGTTCCGATTTTCCTCACCATCCTACGTTTTACCGTCCACGGAGTATAACCGCCAATCCACGTAGGCATTTTTAATCCAAACGGAAACAATCGATTACCAAATACCCGCCTTACACCCTTCGATAGTCTGGACGTTCCAGGTATCGCCGTACCTGGCTTAGTCCGTGTTGTCTGGTCATTCATACCAGCATAAAGAGCATAGACAGAAACGACATCTTTGATACCAAACTGATCGGCAGTATTGAAGACAAAGACCATGAAAAAGAGTTCAGAGGCGGTCAGGTTTGAACGCCCCGCATAGAAATATGTTCCGTTGAGTTGTTCGACTGTATCCATGTCATAATCCCTTATCGCTATGGGTTATTTGCAATAATAAAAGAGGATTTTCATAAAGCGCCCTTAAAAGATGACGTTAGCCGCTCGCGCTAAATTTAGAGTTAAGGGTTCAAGTGATATGTCAGAGGGTCCAGCCATCCTTTCAGCTTCAGGAGTGGCATAATTTAATATGTTGTGCGCGCCTGAGCCTATATAACGCAAAGGGATTTACCAGATGTATCAAGATACAATAATTGAAGATGCAATCCGTAAGATCTTTGACGCTAACTAATCGATTTTTTAGAAGTGGTATTGATAATAGGAACAAATATAAACAAATAACCTCATGCTTTTTAAGCATTTATAAAGCAACACAATCAAAGATCCCCCCAAAAGTACCCCCAAACTCTTGTCTGCTATACTTTCAATTCACTCTTCGATTACACATCTAACTTCATTTTTGGATAAGTAACTCCAACTTAGCTCATCTCCTTACTCTATGTTAAAAGAAAAATCTGAGATGATTTATTACAGCCAACCATAACAACAAAAACACTTGCCCCCAGCTTCAGAGGAAATTAGTTGTAATCAGTTCGTCAACAGAACGCTTTTTGGGAGTAGCGACTCATTGAACTTATGTAGGAAATAACTAAAATCATAATCTTTTAATAAGGGGGGCAGCAGGTCAATCACGGAATGTATTAACGAGTTGAATTTTAACAAAAATGGCCCGTGTGTGGGCCATTATTTTTTGACGATGCTGAAAGAAGGAATCTCAAGAAGAGGCAGAAGCAGTGGTTTAATGCCCACACGAGTGGATAACCCATACACCTGTTCACGAACATATGGATAAATGATAAGAGGAGCATTAAATTCAGCCCAATGAGGGATGTGTTCAACAGCGAATTCTTCAGTATCAACTGTAAAAACGCCTCCCACTTCAACCCATATAGAGACAGGTTGGTTCTCATACTCTTCGTTATCAGCCTCAGAATTATCTTCATCTACAGCAAATCTACCAGCACGAACCCTCATACTGACATGTATAGTTGATGTAGCTGTATCAAAATCTGAATGGCCTGCCTCCATAGCGTAGCTACCGGCTTGATAGTCTGCCGAATGTGCAGTCTTAACGTCATGCACTTCAATACTCAGCTTCAAAACTTGCAACGAACGGAGCTGCACTGCATGCGCTCGAAATGACTTATTTGACATTAGGCCGCCAGTGCAAATTCAGGTTCTGATTCAATAGCTAAAACCGTGTCAGTGTTCAAGGATTTAGCAGCATTCAGCTTCACAGTAGCAAACAAAGTTACCAGATCTTCTGTCATGACTTCTGAAAAGTGCAAAGACAAAGGTTCCAGCATGTTCACATCAAAATCTTTGAACTTTTCGCTTTTTTTCAAAAAAGAGAAAACATCCCCTTCTCTAGATTCCCTAGCTTCTTTAAGGAACTCTTCAGGTGTTAAAGACAAGATGTCTTGTAACGCCGCGTCCAATGCAGCCTTCATTCTACGGTTCATAGTGGAACCCCTCTAATTTTTAGTTATAGCAAGATAATCCAGATTTCTAACTATCACAGCGAACGGCGCTCCAACATACCCAGCCAGTTGGTCTGGCATTTTAGGTGGTTGCTGGACGGTAGCTAACACTACGCCAACTGATATGCCTTCAGTTTCTTCAGTTCGATTGATGAGCATTTGGTGTACTGCACAAATGAGATCTTCTCTCTCATCAACATCCTGGGCATTTATAGTTGGCCAAAGACCATCGAGCGCTCTTCTTAAAGTTACTCTAAACTCGGGACTTTCTAGGTTTAAAACCTCTTCATCAGGTGCCTTGACGTACCCCCAAAGTACAGCGCAACCTTTGTCAGCTTCGTCTGAATACTCACCTCTTTTTTCAGCAGCAGCAAACCAACTTTCTGCAAGTTGAGTTGCATATTGGCATCCTTGTTCAGCAGCATGCCAAAGATAAGCTCCCACACCGCGCCGACCACCGTCTCCAACTCTGAAACCATGCTCCAGAATTGATGCAGCTCTTGAGCAGCAAGTTCCATGGGAGCCATGTGCTTCGAAGAAGGTAGTTTCAACTGATTCATCATTAGCGGCTTGATCGGAAACTAAACTTAACATATTCATTTAGTTACCATTTATCCGTTTCTTAGTGTTCTTAGCCAACTAACTGAACCTTCTTCAGTGGACGTTAGTAGACAAACTATAGGACAAGTTTATCCGATTATAAAAACAACACAAGCTATCTGATGAATAGGCTGATCCCGTTTTTAAGTAGCTAGGTCAGTAAACAACAATTACTTACTGAAGCAACTGTAACTTAGAGCGCGTTCTGCCAAAAATCCCCACTGGCAGTGCCGGTGGGTGACAAGTTTTGACAACTCAATCTGAACGCCAGCTTCCGGGTAAACTGGAACATCGATCTGCAAGAGGCTCGGGGATGGTTGCAAAGGGGGTGTGCTTAACACCTCCCCTTCACGGGTTCGTGTACCTGAAGTTTTCTGAAGCGGTAGCGGTTGACACTTTCCCCCTAGTTTTCCCTAGTAAGGCATAACAAACCATAACAGGCTGACACCTGCCCTGCTTCGCATCAGCCCTTTACACGTTGGCTGCAGCTGTTATGCGTGAGCGTTAGGATCCGTTAGGTTGGGTTGACGCTTTTCCCTGTTTTTCACGGAAAAGTGTCAAGTTAGCGTGGTGCCGATAATAGGAGTCGAACCTACGACCTTCGCATTACGAATGCGAAGTTTTTATATTTTAACTGCTTGAACAACCATCAGAAATCACAAATTTATCATTTTAAATCATAATATTAAAACAAAAAACCTGTTGATGTAAATTGATGAGTGTTGATGTTTATCCTTTCAATTTACTTACACCAGCCGTTACATTACTGTAAACCGTAATCCCCAACAGGAACCCTAAAAATGGCGCTTTCAAGACAAAAACTAACCTTCGAACGAATTCGAAGATTTACTTTACCTGAAGGGAAAAACCAAGTTTTCCTTTGGGATACGGACGTAACAAGCTTGGCATGTCGAGCAACTCGTGGAGCAAAAGCCTTTGTATTCCAAAGCCTGTATGCGGGAAAAACCCTTCGCATGACCATTGGCAACATTAACGATTGGAAGATTGATGATGCGAGGGCCGAAGCCAGGCGACTGCAAACATTAATCGATACTGGGATAGATCCGCGTATAGCTAAGGCGGAAAAAATTGCTGAAGCGGAATCACAGCAGGCTGAATCTCGTAAAACGAAGGCAACCTTTTCAAGCGCTTGGGAAGATTATCTTGATGAATTGAGAACCGGAATCAGCGCAAAAACTAAACGCCCCTACTCTGCACGCTACATTGCCGATCACGTTAACTTGTCCAGTCGTGGAGGCGAAAGTAAAAAAAGAGGCCGGGGCCCAACCTCACCTGGGCCACTGGCTAGCCTGCTCGACCGACCATTATCAGAACTAACACCAGAGAACATTGCCGAATGGCTAAGTACAGAGAGACAAAATCGGCCTACCGTCACTGCTCATGCCTACCGTCTGTTGCGTGCATTCATCAAATGGGCTAATTACCAGAAAAAATATCAGGGAATAATCCATGGCGATCTTACACAAGATCATAACGTGAGAAAAATGGTTCCAATATCAGCGAGCAAAGCGGGAGATTGCTTACAAAAAGAACAGCTCAAAAGCTGGTTCAGTGCCGTGCGTAGCCTCAATAATCCCATTGCATCAGCCTATCTCCAAGTGCTTTTGCTCACCGGTGCACGGCGTGAAGAAATTTCCTCACTTCGCTGGTCTGACATAGATTTCAAATGGTCAAGCATGAGAATTAAAGACAAGATCGAAGGCGAGCGAATTATCCCCCTCACTCCCTATGTTTCTGACTTGTTACGCTCACTGATGGAGATCCCCAATCGTGGTACAAACGAGGAGAATTGGGTTTTCAGAAGTAACAGCAAAAGTGGCAAAATTATTGAACCGCGTTCAGCACATAATAGAGCATTAACTCGCGCGGAGTTACCACATATCAGCTTGCACGGATTGCGCCGTAGTTTTGGGACCCTCGCTGAATGGGTCGAAGTACCAACAGGTATTGTTGCGCAGATTATGGGCCATAAGCCTAGCGCTCTTGCTGAAAAGCACTATCGCCGCCGTCCATTAGATTTGCTAAGAAAATGGCATGAAAAAGTTGAATTATGGATCTTAGAAGAAGCAAAAATAAAAAACAACGTTGATAAGCGTTGATTTTATCAAATATCAACAACTTACATAAAATCACATGTGTTGACAGAAATTTTTTTTCAGTTATCTTTTATTACTGCTAACTACATTCACTCACTAAGCAGGAGATTAACTACAGTGACTAACCCAATAACTGTATCAAGAGAAGACCGAAGTGCGGAAATCAGAGCGAGATGGGGTTTACATCCGACTAAAAACAAAAGTTCTAATTTTTGGGAAACAACAATTCAGCGTTTTAATAATAGTAGTACTGACCGAATACTACCTCTTTGGCACCGTGTTTCAAAACTTTTAGTTGCTATTAGGAATGTAGTCAATACTATAACATGCCCTTTTCCACCAAAGGGGAATACTTCCCGCTCACGCCGAAGTTCAACAACGTCATCAAAAAACTCATCATCATCTTCATCGGATGGTAGTAGTAGCGACCCCGATCCCGATAGAGACCCCATATTCACCCCTTTTCATTTCATTCTTTCATCTCTGTTAAAAACAATGATCGTCTTATTTGCCCACATATCAAATGTTGGGGTGATGAAATGAGCGATATCAAACATCAAAAACCCTCTCAGTCACAACTAATTTCTACCCGCGAGTTAGCTAATATTATTGGCTATGAAGTACAAACTATTCGAGCTTGGCTTTGCAAAGACAAACTGCCTAATGGTTTACCGCGACCGAAGAAAATTAAAAACCGACATTATTGGTCACGTAAAGACATTGATAGATACCTATTAACCTTCTCAGTATATAGTAACTAATAGAGGCCTCCCCCGGCTATTCTAAAGAATAGCCGGGTTAGTTAATACAAACCATCCATTAACAATGGGGGGAGATTAATACTATTTATCACATCTCACATTAACAAAATTCAAGGTCACATATGAAAAAACGCATCACTTTCAGCGTAAACAATAGTTCTACTATTGATGCAATTGACGACTATAGCAATGCAAAAGGATACTCCAGGTCAGAGGTGATATCATTTTTATTAAACGCCACAGTCCCAGCATTGAATAAAATAACATCGCAATATCATATAGCTCAAACTTTGGAGTCAACATTAGGCTGTATTTTTGAAGAGAAGGCCCCGTCAATAGCACGGGGGGAGCCAAAATTAACTTACGAAGAGTTTTTTCATTCCGTCTGGAACACTCACATTCGACACCGGAACGAGGTTATCGACCAGAATTTTTATGCACACAAAATATCTCATGATAAGATGGGGAAGAGTGAAAAAAAATTAATTCATGAAAAGCTCACATACATTATAAAAAGCTTCAATGTAAAAAAAGCAATTTTTATTTACACAGATCGGCGCGTGAACCACAAACATCTAATTGCAGGAGGGTTGTCAAATATCATACTGATAAAGGAAACAGTTTACGATGGTTGTTTTTTTGATTTGAGCAGCATTGTGATTATGCCAATCTTTGAACTTATTACATTTGGAATTGAAGAGGTATTGAAAAGAAATAAAATCCACCATAAACAATCATGCTATTGCTGGATACCAATTTATTACACAAATGATCTAGCGGTAATGGTCCCGGTGATTGCCGAAGGCGATACACCTCAAAAGGCGATGAAAGGAGGAGATGCCATCATTATTAACCCCTTTAACGGTGAAGTAAACCATATTTTCTGATACCAATGTTAAGCATAACCACTTAGTTGCATACATCTCGACAGTATGGAGTTATTACCTAATAGCTTGATGAGGGTAAAAGATGCCTACTAACAAAGCAAAATCAAAGAAAATTCTAGGAAGGCCTGAAGGAAGTAAATATTACCATTTAATTCAGAGTGAGAAGGCTAAGAATTACTCTCAATCCAAGGTGGCAAAGATCTTAGGAATAAGTATTTCCACGGTAAAAAGACACTGGGATAACGGCATCTTTGGGTGATTATAATTGCAGAGTTGCTTTTTAAGTATTTTACTGCATGGGTAATGGGTTGATAACAAGTTTTATTGTTGGAAAGGTATTATATAACAGTCATTACTATTAATAGTTAATTAATATAACTAACCACAGACATTCAGCTATGTCTGATCATTTTACTGTATACGGCTATCATAAGCCGTAGGGCTAACTACAGGATCGAAGCATGGAATTATATCATGGTTCCCATGGTGAGCATGTGCTCGCCTATAAAAAACATATTGAACGAGTCGTCAATGATGCTATCAGTGAATTCCCTAGAACGATGGCGTTACGTGTTGATGTTCATTATCCACCCATTTTAGACAGAGGTGACACTGTTTGCTGTTTTCCTAATCTAGAGCCTGGTGCTATATCCCGTTTCCGTAATGCGTTAAATGCAATGCTGGAGGCCAATGAGAAAGCCAGAGCAGCTAACGGTAAACGAATTTATCCAAACCGTGTTCGTCACGTTTGGGTACGTGAGTTTTCCGAAGAAGGAAAATGCCACTTTCATCTTGGTCTTTTTTTTAATAAAGATGCTTATTACCATTTGGGTGATTATGAGACTGAAAGCAATTTACGAATGATGATTGTAAGAGCATGGTATAGCGCACTGGGATTGGAACTGGATGATTATCCGGGATTGGTTCACTACCCTGAAAATTGTCGTTATATATTAGACGTCAATGATTTTAACTTTGAAGGAGAATACAATAAATTACTGAATCGTCTCGACTACCTAGCTAAACTCGATACAAAAGCTTATGGAGATGGCGACCGTAGCTTCGGCTGCAGTCGCGGGTAATTTATTTTTTTCAGCAATGGCCTTTCTTATGGATGGAAAGGCCAGACCTTATATATCAAGACGATGGTGAGCGATAAAGTATTGTTTTCAAATAATCATCTGTTGCAGTAAACTCAGGGAGTTGGCCATTCATGGCCTGTGTTAGTGGAATAATCTTTGTCCTGACTCCCATCCCCTGAAATCAACGTAACCATAATCACGTAAGACTTCCATGATAATCGTATTACGTGGTGAACGCTGACCTGCAACCATCTTTTCAACCGACATCGAATTATTCAGCGCCCCTGGGCTAATAACTTCAAATCGATTGCTATACAAGCCAATCTCTATCTCAACAAAGCGTGTCCAGTCGCGATGAGCCAGTGCAGTCACTGCGAACTGTCGCTCAAGGCGATTCGGGATAACTATGTGTTCATGACCACCACGTTTATATCGGTGGGTAGGCTGCTGATAACTCACCAGACCCAGTTCTTTCATGAGCTTTCCGGCAAGCCAGCGTCCCATTTTAAAGCCTCTCAGGGTTGCCATAATCGCGATACTTCTTGCGCCAGCAGAACCATGACTGATGTTATGCAGCTCCAGAACCTGACTGCGTAACACAGCTCGCCTGCCATCTGGCTTTTCGAGGCTTTTTCCCCAGTATTTGTAGCTGCTGCGATGAACCCCGAACACGTGGCAAAGTGTGACCACAGGATACTGCGCTCTGAGTTTCCCGATTAACGAGAATTGTTCAGGGAGTCTGACATCAAGAGCGCGGTAGCCTTTTTTAATATGTCGTTTTCCATTTCAATGCGTTGTATTTTTTTCTTCAGCTCACGTATTTCAATCTGCTCCGGGGTTATAGGAAAGGCTTTAGGTATTTTGCCCTGTCGTTCATCCCGCAACTGCTTTACCCATCGCGTCATGGTAGAAAGGCCGACATCCATAGCACTGGCCGCAGCTGCAACGGTGTAGTTCTGATCAAGGACCAGTTGAGCGGATTCGCGTTTAAACTCTGCGCTGAAATTTCTTTTTTTCATTATGACACCTGTGTTGTTCTGAGGTGAGCATATCACCTCTGTTCAGGTGGCCAAATTCAGTAAACCACTTCAATTCGATTGCGTTAGTGGTGTAGATAACCTTGCGGATCGCCTCCGAATACACGAAGAAGGTGGCAACATTCGGCCAGTTTGCCCGCCAGCTGCGACTTATCTGCGGGTACCGTGCATCCCATTCCTTCCCGAACGCATCCAGCGCCTGCAACGCGCCTTCTTCCGTGGCTGCGCGGTAAACCTGTTTCAGGTCACGGGTTACCGCTTTATAGTCTTTCCACGCCAAGAACCGCAGGCTGTTGCGTGCCATGTGTACTATGCACAACTGGATCTGCGTCTCCGGGTAGACGGCATTAATCGCTTCCGGGAAGCCTTTCAGGCCGTCCATACAGGCGATAAGGATATCGTTCAGCCCGCGATTTTTCAGTTCCGTCAGTACATTCAGCCAGAACTTTGCACCTTCATTTTCGGCCAGCCACATACCTGGCAGCTCTTTCTGACCATCAAGGTTAATACCCAGAGCCAGGAACACCGCTCTGTTGATAACCCGGCTGTCCTGCCGTACTTTCAGGACAATACAGTCAAGATAAACAATGGGATAAATCGCATCCAGAGGACGGTTTTGCCATTCTACAACCTGGTCGATTGCGGCATCGGTGACTTTCGATATCAGCGCCGGAGAGACGTCTGCATCGTACATTTCTTTGAAGACTGAGGTAATTTCGCGGGTAGTCATCCCTCTGGCATACAGCGCCAGGATCTGGTTGTCCATGCCGGTAATGCGGGTCTGATTTTTCTTCACCAGTTGTGGTTCGAAGGAACCATCACGATCACGTGGAGTACGTAATTCCATCGGCCCGTCGGTAGTGGTGACGGTTTTCGTGGAATAGCCATTACGGGAGTTGGTTCCCGATTTGGGCTGATTTTTTTCATGTCCCAGATGGTGAGTCAGTTCAGCGTTGAGAGCAGCCTCAACACTGATTTTCTTGAGCAGGCGATCGAACTGACTGAGATCTTCAGGGGTTTTGAGATTTTTGGCCAGTTCGTTAGCCAGAGCCTGCAATTGTTTGTCGTCCATAATTTAACCTTCATTTGATGTTGAATTGAACATATCAAAATCAGGCAATTACACAAATATATGTACAGGCTCGCACCTGGGCTTGCCTGACTGACCGCAGGCCGGCGACGACAAGGTGGAAAAGTTCGGCGTGTGGCTCTGGCGGCAACGATCCCGCGAAGGGCGGACGGTGCTTGAGCTGTTGAACGTAAGCATGCGGGCAAACCGTCTTGCGCGACTATGCCGGATGCCACCTATGCGGCAGCAGCTCTGCAATCTCACTAGCTCGCTGCGTCGGCAACCGTCTCAGCACATCCTTGAGATAGGCATACGGATCGTGCCCATTATTACGGGCCGACTG